>Ga0214164_1000003_pt1 | contig 186116 bp, 133 predicted proteins | sample TroBogepilimnion_13_FD_153003 | JGI IMG/M metagenome (GOLD analysis project Ga0214164, IMG submission 153003) | Freshwater microbial communities from Trout Bog Lake, WI - Practice 03JUN2009 epilimnion v4 | ecosystem: Environmental > Aquatic > Freshwater > Lake > Epilimnion/Euphotic zone ... | reverse complement strand
AGAGCTCCTCGTGGCTCTGCCCGCTGGTCTCCGCCTCCCGCAGGATGCGGATGATCTGCTCGATCGTGTGATGTGTCTTCTTCATGATGGTTTTCCTTTCGTTACCCGAAAACCATCCCACCCACAATGGCCTAGTTCAGAGGGGCCCAATCAGTTCCGACTGATTTTTGGGAACAAGTCCGCACGGAACTCACCAAGGTAAAACCCGACATCATGATGCTCGCCGAGGCCAGCAAGCCGGAATTGCTCGTGAAGGCGTTTGACATTGATTACTCGTGGCCGCTGCTTGCCACCATGAACGGCGTCATGCTCCGCAGCGCGCCCGCGTCCGACGTGCGCAAATCGTGGGAAGACAGCCGCCGCCAGTTCCCGAAAAACACATTGCACATGCGGATGTCCGACGACCACGACGAAGCCCGCGCCGTCGCGCGTTACGGCATCAACGGCGCGCTCGCAGCCTCCGCGCTTATGTTCACGCTCGACGGCGTGCCGCTCCTTTACAATGGCATGGAAGTCGGCGACGCCACCGAATCTGGCGATCCCGCGCTGTTCGATAAATTAAATATTTTCTGGAATCCCAAGGAACGCCCGCAACTGCGCAGCATTTATCACGACCTCATTCAACTCCGCAAACAATCTCCTGCTCTGCGCAGCGACAATGTCGAGTGGCTTCGCAACTCCGACGAGACGAAGCTCGTCACGTTTTTGCGCGCAGATAACAAAGATGAATTTCTGGTCCTCATCAACCTTTCCAATCGTCCGCTGCTCGGCAAAGTAGATTTGAAAAACCTTTCGGGCTTTGAGGCTGTGAAAATTTCTGGCGCGGAAAATTCCGGCGGCGGCCCGTTGCCGGTATTTCATCTAAACGGATTTGAATGGCGCATTTACCATCGTGCTGCCGCCACGGTTAAATAATTATATTCCCATCTGCCGACTTTAACCACCACTCGCGCCATGCAAAAACCACAATTAAGTTTCTGGCAGATTTGGAACATGAGCTTCGGCTTTCTCGGCATCCAGTTCGGCTGGGGCTTGCAGATGGCGAACATGAGTCCGATTTACAAATACCTCGGCGCATCCGATTCGCAAATTCCCCTGCTCTGGCTCGCCGCGCCGCTTACCGGCTTCATCGTGCAGCCCATCATCGGCGCGATGAGCGACCGCACTTGGGGACCGCTCGGCCGTCGCCGTCCGTATTTTCTCGTCGGCGCGATTTTGAGTTCGCTCGCGCTGGTGCTGATGCCGAATTGCAGCACGCTCTGGATGGCCGCCGGTCTGCTGTGGATTCTCGACGCGAGCATCAATGTTTCGATGGAACCGTTCCGCGCGTTTGTCGCCGACAAATTGCCGGAGCCGCAGCACGGAACCGGCTTCGCGATGCAAAGTTTTTTCATCGGCGTCGGCGCAGTCGTCGCCGGAATGCTGCCGTGGATTTTGCGAAACTGGTTTCATGTTTCGAGCGAAACGAGCCTCAGCAGCGCGATTCCGCCCAACGTAAAAATTTCTTTTTACGTCGGTGCCGCCGCGTTTTTAAGCGCGGTGCTGTGGACGATTTTCACCACGAAAGAAATTCCGCCGGAAGACATCGAAGCATTCCGCCGTAAAAAAGCTGAGAGCAAAGGACTCGCACATTTCGCCGCTGAAATTTTTTCCGCGTTGCGCGAAATGCCGCGCACGATGAAACAACTCGCGCTCGTGCAGTTTTTCACCTAGCTCGGTTTGTTTTGCATGTGGTTGCATTTTTCCAACGCGGTGCCCGTCGTCTTCGGCAGCAGCGACCCGAAATCCGACTTGTTCAAACGCGGCGCAGAATGGGCGGGCGTCTGCTACGCGGTCAAAGATGGCGTGACTTTCGTGGCCGCGTTCGCGCTGATGGCGTTGTCGCAAAAAATGGCGCGCCGCCGGATTCACGGTGTCTGCCTCGCGCTCGGCGGACTCGGTCTGCTCGCCATCGGCTGCATCCACGGCGAAGAGCATAAAAACTTTCTGCTGCTCGCCCTCGCGCTCGGCGGCATCGCATGGGCTTCCATTCTCTCGATGCCTTACGCGATTCTCGCGGGCGCGCTGCCGCCCGCGCGCATGGGTGTTTACATGGGCATCTTCAATTTCTTCATCGTGCTGCCGGAAATTCTCGCCGCGCTCACCTTCGGCCCGCTCGTGAAAAACTTTCTCGGCGGCAACCTCGTTTACGCCGTGATGGCGGGCGGCGTCTTCATGCTCATCGCCGCCGCGCTGGCGCAATTGGTGGACGAACCCGGCGCAAAAAAATCCGCCTGATTTTCCGGCGAAGTTTACGCGCTGCTGCCGGACGGAACAAATTTCCAAAGTCGGTTTTCCATTTCGATAATAACCGGCCAGATTTCAAAAACTCCTTGCTGGACAAGTCAAAAACTAGGATTTAAGGTCGCTACCAGTGAAATTGATAAACAACAATTCCGTTGCTTAATCTACTTTTAGGCTACACTCCGCATTTAATGTTCCCCAAACCTAAACTCATCTATCGCATTTTTGCAGTGCCGTTCATTTTGCTCGGAGCCATCGTGCTATATATAGGAGGAGCGAATTTGGTGCGTGGCTTGAGCAGCCAAAACTGGCCTCAAACAGATGGAGTCATAACCGCAGCTAGTATCAAGAAACAATTTGTTAATGCAGATTCGCCTGACACTTACACCGCGAGAATTTCTTATGATTACAAAGTTGCTGGGGTTGCATACACCAGCGCACGCATTTGCTTTGGAGGTCCGTGGGGATCATCCGACAAAGCGGACGCGCAGTCTATAGTTAGCCATTTTCAGCCCGGTATGACCGTTTCAGTCTTCTATTCACCACAAGACCCAGGAAGCGCAGTGCTAGAGCGAGGAATTAATGGAACGTGGAGGTTTTTTTGCTTCGGAGTTGCTTTCTTGTTTGCTGGATTTTGGCTTTTTACCAAAAGGAACCCAACATTATGACAAGGTTGTGGTTTGGTTTCACATTTGTAGTGCGACAAAATGGTTGGTAGCAGGCTTCGCTCGGCGTCTTGAAACCGAGCCGAAGCGCACCTTGACTTCTCAATTTGGAGCGCACAAAATAGCCGTGAACATTATCGTTTATGGGCATCAGCAAATTTCAGATTTAATTCCGTCGGAACACCGCCGCCAACAAATTTCCCGACGTGAGCCTCATCCTCCACAAAAGCAACCGGCTGGAAATTCTGGCGCAGCGGCTCGCCGAGGAAACACTCCGCGTGCCGCAGCGTTCGCCGTTTGCGCCGGAACAAATCATCGTGCCCGCGCAAGGTCTGGCGCAATGGCTCAAACTCGAAATCGCCCGTCGCCACGGTATCGCCGCCAATCTCGAACTGCTTTTTCCGCGCGCCTTTTTTTTCGCGCTGATGGAAAAGGTTTTGCCGGAAAAAAATCTCACCGGCTTGATTGAACCCGATGCGCTGACCTGGCGGCTCATGGAAAAACTGGAGTCGCTGCTCGAACAACCCGCGTTCAAAGAAATCAAAAACTATCTCGTCAATTCGCCGGACCCGCGCCGGAAATTTCAACTCGCTGAACGCATCGCCGGTTTGTTCGACCAATACAGCGTCTATCGCCCGGAATGGATTGACGCGTGGCAGCGCGGACAGGAATCGCATTGGCAGGCGCAGTTGTGGCGCGCGGCGATGAGTGACGGCCTGGCGTGCCAGGGCAAATTTCTTTTTGAATTAAACCACGCGCTCAAGCAGGCAAGCTGCGACAAAACCCAATTACCGGAACGCGTCACAATTTTTTGCCCGACCAGTCTGCCGCCGGTTTATCTGGAAGTGTTTCAGTCACTCGCGCGGCACATTCCCGTGCACCTGTTCTGGCTTTCGCCGTGCGCCGAATATTGGGGCGACATCACTTCGGCGTTGGAAGATCAAGCGATTCAAAGCGGCGCCGGCAAAGGCGAATTAAGGCCAGACGAATTGCATCTCGACCGCGGCCATCCGCTGCTCGCTTCGTGGGGCAAAACCGGCCGCGAATTTCAACGGCTCATCACCGACTTGCAAATGGTGAACGAAGAAGTGGACGACTTTCAAATTCCCGCGCCAGAAAAGCTGCTCGGGCAAGTCCAACGCGCCATTTTAAATTTGGAAAATAATTTGGCCGACGCGCAAATTGAAATCAGCCACGCCGATCGCTCGATTCAAATCCACAATTGCCACAGCCCGCTGCGCGAACTGCAAGTCCTGCGGGAACATTTGCTGGAATGGTTCGCTAATGATTCCACCTTGTCGCCACAAGATATTCTCGTGATGTTGCCCGAGGTCGAGGCTTATGCGCCGTTCATCAAAGGCGTGTTCGACAGTGCCGAGCCGGGCGCGCCCGCGATTCCCTACACGCTCGCTGACCAAGGTGCGCGGCAGGAAAGCCCGCTCGTGAATAGCTTCGCCGATTTACTGCAACTCGCCACCAGCCGTTTCCCCGCCACCGCCGTCCTCGATTTTTTTGAAACGCCTGCGGTGCGCCGGAAATTTTTCGTGACGGAAAATGAATTGCCGCAAATCCGCGAATGGATTCAGCGCGCCGGCATCCGCTGGGGCCGCGACGCCGCGCAGCGCGCCGAACTTGGTCTGCCGGCATTTGCCGAACACACCTGGGAACAAGGCCGCGCGCGCCTGCTGCTCGGTTACGCGATGGCTGACGATGGCGGCGCGATGTTCAACAATCTGCTGCCGTGTGAAAATATTGAAGGCACAGTTACAGAACTACTCGGTCGCTGGCTGGATTTCCAAAATCAATTCTTTGCAACGCTCAATGAACTTGCCGCGCCGCGCACATTGAGTGATTGGGCGGACACGTTGAACAAAATTCTCGACGAATTATTTTTGCCCGAACGCGAAGAGGAATTTGCCGCCAACACGATTCGCCAAACCCTCAACGGCCTGCGCGCGCAACAAAAAATTTCTGGTTTTGAAGGAAAAGTCCCGTTTCAAGTCGTTCTTGAACGCATTTTGCCGAAACTCACGGAAGAACCGTCTGGCAAGGCGATTCTGCGCGGGCGCGTGACATTTTCCGGCCTCAACCCGATGCGCAACGTGCCGTTCCGCGTCGTCTGCGTGCTGGGCATGGACGACCAGAAATTTCCGCGTCGACCCGCGCCGCTCAGCTTTGATTTGATGGCCGTGCAACCCAAAACCGGCGACGCTTCGCGCCGCGACGACGACCGTTATCTCTTTCTCGAAATGCTGCTCGCCGCGCGCGAAAAGTTTTACCTCAGCTACGCCGGTCAGTCTGTCAGCGACAACAGCCCGCGTCCGCCGTCGGTCGTTGTCAGCGAACTTCTGGATTATCTCGGCGCGCGATTCCAACTTGCCGGAACAATTTCGGACACAAAATTGCAGCCGCAGGAAACTCCACTGGTCAGCGAATTGCTCGTGACGCGCCACCGGCTGCATGGTTTTAATCCGGCTTATTTCCAGACGGACAAAAATCCGTCTTTATTCAGCTACTCGGCTGCGGACGCAGAAATCAGCCGCCACATCGCCAACCGCGAAGAACGCGATGCGCTTAAACCTTTTCTCACGAAGCCGCTCGCCGCACCGGACGCGGACGCAAAAATTGTTTCCATAAAAGATCTGCAAAGTTTTTTTCAGAATCCCGCCAAGTTTTTTGTGCAGCGACGGCTGGATTTTCGTTTGCCGGACGACGAAGAGCTTGTGTCGGACGAAGAGCCGTTTTCCGTGGGTAGCTTGGACGCCTTCAATTTCAAACAGGAAATAGTCGAAGCGTTTTTGGACAAGCGCTCGCCGGAAAAACTTCTTGCCGCTTGGCAATGCGGTGGCCAAATGCCGCCCGGCGCACCAGGAATTTTGGCGGCCAACGATTTGCTCGCTAAAACCGAGCCGCTCATCGAATCACTACGCCAGCGCATCGGCGGAGCGGAAAAAATTCGCCAGCCGGTGAAATTGCCAATCGGCGATTTTCAATTGGAGGGTGAAATCTCCTTATTTCATAAAGTTGGAATCATTCATTGCCGCCCGTCAAAAATCAAACCTGCCGCGCATTTGCGGTTGTGGATCGAACACCTCGCGTTGCAACTTTCGGACTTGCCGGAAACTAAAACTAGCTGGCTCATCACCGAGAATGAAATTTGGGAATTTAATGAGGTTCCCGATGCAGAAAAAATTCTGAAGCAGCTTTTAGAAATTTATTTTCTCGGCCTTACTCAGCCGCTGCCATTTTTTCCGGCCAGCAGTTTTGCCTTCGTCAGTGCAAAAGGAAAAAAATCTCCGGCAGAACAAGCGCAGGCAAAATGGGAAGGCGGCGAGGACGATGATTTTGGCAAAGGTGATTTGCAAGACCTTTATTTCAATCTGTGTTTTCGCAACACCATAAATCCACTGGACGAGGAGTTTGAAAGGCTGGCAAAAACTATTATCGAGCCCTTGCTCGTGCACCAAACGGAGGAGTCGCCATGACTTTTGATTTGGTCAATACACCGCTGGATTTCGGCGTCACCCGACTGGAAGCCAGCGCGGGCACGGGCAAGACGTTTGCGCTCGCCGGAGTTTTTTTGCGCCTGCTCGTTGAAGAAAATATTCCCGCCAGCGATATTTTGGTCGTGACGTTCACCGAGGCGGCGACGGCAGAATTACGCGACCGCATCCGCCGCCGACTTGCGGAAGCGCTGCTCGCGCTAGAAGGAAAACCCACCGAGGATGCGCTGTTGCTGGAATTGGTCGCACGCACGCAGGCGCGGCGTGAAGCCGCAATTAATTCACTGCGCAATGCGCTTGAAATTTTCGACCTCATTTCCATCTCTACGATTCACGGATTCTGCCAACGCACATTGCAAGACAGTGCGTTTGAAAGTGGCAGTCTGTTCAATGTCGAACTGGTCGCGGATCAGGACAATCTCATCCGTGAAATTGCGGCGGATTATTTTCGCCGACAAAATTATTCCGGTGACACATTACGAGCAAGCATCGCGCTGCACCAAAATCTCACGCCGGATGTTTTTGCCGCGTTGCTGAAGCGTTTCCTCACTTATCCCGAACTAAAACTGTTGCCAGAAAAACCCGCACGTCTATTAGAAGTAATTGCTGCAGAATTAAAAACAGTTTTTGCAAAATGCGCAAAAGCATGGAGCAGCATCGCCGATAAGCACGTTGATTTGGTGAATTATTTTGTCGGTGGACTGAAATGGGCAAACGGCGAACACAACAAGTCCGGAATCATCGAGACGCACATGGAAACTTTGGGCGCAGGTCTGGGCGCGAACAAACTGTCCACAGAGTTTTGGGAAGCAATCCAGTTTTTTTCTATTTCAGCAATTCGTAATGCGGTTGGCGTAAAGAAGGAATTGCCGCGTCCCTATCCGTCTTTGTTCGATCATTGCGAGAATCTGTTCGCGCTCGCAGGGGAATTTGCGCTGACGCAACGACTAGATTTTTTGCACACGGCCCGCGCAGCTTTGGCACAACGCAAGCAGGACGCGAAACAGCAATCTTACGATGACCTAATCAGCCGTCTGGCCGCTGCGTTAGATGGCTCGTCTGGTATCGCACTCGCGAATTCTGTCCGCAAAAAATTTCGCACTGCACTTATTGATGAATCGCAGGACACCGATCCATTGCAATGGAAAATTTTCCGCACGATTTTTGCAAACAGCCCAGCGCATCGGCTGTATCTCATCGGCGATCCGAAGCAGGCGATCTACGGTTTTCGCGGTGCGGATGTGCACACGTATCTGGCGACCACCAGCATGCCCGACTGCAAAGAATTTTCGCTCGATACCAACTGGCGCTCGGAAGCCGCGCTGGTCGATGCGGTGAACACGATTTTTGAAAACGCCGGGACAACCACGGCTTTCGTGGAAGATAAAATTTCGTTTGAGCCGGTGAAGTCGGCGAAACGTGCCGATGCGGAACCGCTGATTTTTCCTGATGGCCAGCGACCACCGCCGTTTCAGGTTTGGAATTGGAGCGCGGAGAATGGTTCGCGGTCGACCAAGTCCGCAAATAAAATATTACCCACTGCCGTGGCTGCTGAAATTTCCCGGCTCTTGCGCGAGCCGGTTTGCCTCGGCAAACAGCGGCTGAACCCGCGCGATATCGCGGTGTTGGTGGAATCGCATCGGCAGGCGGGCTGGGTGAAATCTGCGCTGCATGATCTGCAAATTCCCAGCGTGGAACAGGCGATGGCGAGCGTTTTTGAATCAGGCGAAGCGCGCGAACTGCAGTGGATTCTCGCTGCCGTTTTGAATCCCGGTCGCGAAGCTGCGGTGAAAGCTGCTTTGACGACAGATATAATTGGCTGGGACGCCAACCGTTTGCTGCAGCTGGTCGCGGATGAAATTTTGTGGCAGGAACGTTTGCAGGAATTTGCCGGTTACCGGGCGAGCTGGGAACGCGATGGATTTTATTTCATGTTCACACAGCTGCTGCGTCAGGAGAAAGTGATTGAAAATCTTTTGCGTTTTCCTGACGCCGAACGGCGGATCACGAATGTGCTGCACCTCGCCGAATTGCTCGAAGCGGCGAGTCGCGCGGATCATCTGGGGACGTCGCAACTTGTGCAGTGGCTCGAAAGACGCCGCACGAGTGATGAAGCGGTGGCGGATGAATTTCAGCTCCGCCTCGAAAGCGATGAGGACGCCGTGCAAATCGTGACGATTCATCGCGCGAAAGGATTGGAGTATCCCGTGGTGTTTTGTCCGTTCGTCACGCGGGACGCCAAAATTTCACAAATCAAGGCCGGGCGTAAACCGGTCATGGATATTGTGCTTTTTCACGATTTGGCTACGGCGGATTTGACGTGGGATTTGCATTCTGCTTCACCCCACACCTTCCAAGCCCGCAAGGAGCAGCTAGCGGAAAGTGTCCGCCTGCTTTACGTTGCCCTCACGCGGGCGCGGCATCGCTGCTACCTCGTCAGCGCTCCTTCTGCCAAAAAGAAAGCCACAGCGCTGGCTTGGCTTTTGAATGCTTCCAGCGAAAATAGTTCTGACCCGATTCAATTTCTGGATGCATCCGAGGCAAATCCGACGGTTTGGAGAAATCGCTGGCTCGCTCTGGCGGAAAAATCACCGGCGAGCATCGCGGTGACTGACGTGCCAGTGGAAGATGGCGAGCTATGGCTGCCAGAACGAACGACTGAAATAAAATTGGTTTCGAAAATTTGCGCGCGCGAAATCAGTCCGTCGTGGTTTCTGTCCAGCTTCACCCAATTGTCGCAACAAGTTTCATCGCCGCACGAGGCGCACGCCGCGCCGGACATGCCGGACTATGATGCGACCACCGCTGAGCCAATGTCAGAGGCCGACGGAGAAGAAAATGCAACGGGAATTTTTGCGTTGCCTGCCGGCGCGCGCACGGGTGATTGCCTCCACAAAATTCTGGAGCAATTTGATTTCGCCAATGCTGACAAGGCTTCCACCACGATTCTCGTAAAGCAGCAATTAGCCGCTTTCGGTCTGGCCGAACCGAGATACGTCGAGGCTGTTGCCGAAATGCTCGAACGACTGCGGCAGGTGCCGTTGGACATTTTGAATCCAAACTTCACGCTCGCGCAGGTGCGCCCGCAGCAACGGTTGAGTGAATTGGAATTTCATTTTCCGACCAGCCAGCTCGATGCAGAAAAAATATTGAAGCTGATCCGAGACAAGAAAAATTCTCCGCTCGCCAAGCGGGCTGCGCCGCCGCGAGTGGAAGGTTTTCTCAAGGGTTTTATTGATCTGATCTTTGAATTCGACGGTCGCTTTTACATCCTGGATTGGAAATCCAATTCACTTGGCAACCGTCCCGAAGATTATAACGCGGCCGCGATGCATCGCGAAATCACCGAACGTGACTACGATTTGCAATATCACATATACGCGGTGGCGCTGGACAAGTATCTGCGCACGCGACTGGTGAACTATGATTACGAAAAACATTTCGGTGGCGTGCGCTACATTTTTCTGCGCGGCCTGACTTCCGCCAACCCAGAGTTGGGAATTTTTCAAGACCGGCCAACGGCCGAAAAAATTATGAGTTTATCGGTGCTGCTGGGGAATTTTGCGGAGGTGAAATCATGAAACGACTTCCGTCCCTCGCCGCTATTTTGGAAAGCGAGGCGTTCAGTCCGATTGACCGCCACTTTGCCGGCTTGATGCAACATTTTTCGGGGGGCGATTTTCCCGAACTGGCTTTGGCCGCCGCGCTAGCAAGCCACCGTTTGGCGGAAGGTCATACTTGTTTCCGTCTGGATGAACTCGCTGGCAAAACTTTTCCCGAAGTCAGTGCAGCAAAAAACCCACCGATTATTTTTCCCCCGCTTGCGGAGTGGAAAAAACTTTTGCGCGCAACATCCGTCGTCGGACAACCAGGCGAAGACAAGCCATTGATTCTGGACGACGTGGGCCGACTTTACCTTCACCGCTATTGGCGATACGAGCGTTTGGTCGCGGATGAAATTTTGCGGCGCAGCCAGCAACCGCCGTTTGCGCTGGACGCAAAATTGGTTGCGGCCAGTCTGAATAAATCATTTCCCGGCACGGCGGAAAAAATAAATTGGCAAAAAGTCGCGGCGTTCGCGGCGTTGCGGCAGAAATTGTCCGTCATCACCGGCGGCCCTGGCACGGGCAAGACGTGGACCGTGGCGCGTTTGCTCGCGCTGCTACTCGAACAGCCGGGCGGGGAAAATCTGCGCGTCAAACTCGCTGCGCCCACCGGCAAAGCGGCGGCGCGATTGCAGGAAGCTTTGGGACATGCGCTCGGCGGGTTGACATGCTCAAAAGAAACCAAGGTGCAGCTGGAAGCGAAGGATTTGACGACAACCATCCATCGGTTGCTCGGCACAATTCCGAATTCGGCAAAATTTCGGCACGACGCAAAAAATCCGTTGCCGGTGGATGTGCTGGTGGTGGATGAAGCAAGTATGGTCAGTCTTGCGTTGATGGCGAAATTGCTCGCGGCACTAAAACCCGATGCGCGGCTCGTGCTGGTCGGTGATCAGAATCAATTGCCGCCGGTGGATGCAGGTAATGTGCTGGGCGACCTCTGTCGCGCGGCGGCAATCAATGGTTTTAGTAAAAAGTTTCAGGACGACTACGAACAGTGCGGTGGTGAAGCGCTGAGCAGACGAGAGATTTCTGCTGATGGAAATTTGACGGATACAGTGATTCAACTGCAAACAAATCATCGTTCTGGAGAAATGATTTCGCTTAATGAAATCGGTATGGCTGTGAACAGCGGCAATGCAGATGCGGCGATGAATTTGCTTCAGAATTCCGCGACTGCCGCGCTCGCATGGGAACCGCTGCCAACTGCGAATTCGCTCAAGGCGGCGTTGCGCGACGCAGTGGTTGCACATTTTGGCGCGGTGCTAAAGTCGGCTTCGCCTGCGGCGGCGCTCGCGGCGCTCGGAAAATTTCGGATTCTCTGTGCGGTGCGCGAAGGTGCTTTCGGCACGGAGAATATCAATCGTTTGGCCGAAGAGATTTTGGCGGAAGCCGGATTGATTGTGCCGGATAAAATTAAATATGGAAGTTTCGCGGGCAAGCCGCTGATGGTGACGGCAAATAATTACGCACTTAAATTATTTAATGGCGATACAGGTGTGGCGTGGCCGGAAAACAACGGCGCTTCGCTGATTTATTTTTCCAACGAAACTGGTGGCATCCGCGCCGTCGCGCGTGAACGGTTGCCGGAACATGAATCTGTTTTTGCGCTAACCATCCACAAGAGTCAGGGTTCAGAGTTTGACCACGTTCTCATCGTGTTGCCGGAGAAGACTAATCCAGTGCTCACGAGGCAGTTGTTTTATACCGGTTTGACGCGCGCGCGAAAATCGGTGCGCATTCTTGCGCCGGAAACAATTTTACGCGCGACCATCGCGACGCCGATGCGGCGAATGTCTGGGCTGACGGATTCGCTGCGGACAAACGCAAAGTAGTTTTCTTTACGGAAAGACCAAGCGATAGAACACGCTGCCTTTGGTTCCGTCTATCGGCAAAGTCATGCTGTTAGTCTGGCTGGCACTGGAGACGTCAAACCAGTTGGTGCTGAGCCCGGCGTTGAGAGCATTGGTCTGCACTTGCAATCGCCAACCGATATAACTCGCCGGCCAGGACAAATTCAGATTGGTGCTATTGATCTGCCACACCAAATTTGTCGGCGAAGTTTGAACCACACTTAAAATACCGGTGCTAAGATTATTGGTATTCCACGCAAGATTCGCGGTCAATGTCGGCAGACGATATGCCGAGAATGAGCCATTAATTGAACTAGCTTGGAATAATTTAAATTTGTCGCCTACTGCTATCGTTCCGGCGAGATTGGATACCACCAGCGTGCCACCACAAGTCAGTGCGCCGATCACGCGTAATTGGTCGTTGGTCAGCGGCGTCTTGCTAATCTCCATGACGTTCGTGCTGCCGGCTTGAAACGTGACGTTGTTGCTGGCGGTCAAAATTCCAATGCCCGTTCCAGGCGAAAGCATGCCGCCGGACTGAACAGTAATCGCACCACCAAGCGTTCCATTCCCGCCAAGCGCGCCGCCATTGCTAACAGTCGTCGCGCCGCTGCCGATTGAACCATTAACCAGTAAGGGTCCGCCGCTGATTGAGGTGGTGCCGGAATAAGTGTTTGCGCCGGAAAGCGTGAGGGTGCCGCTACCGTTTTTCGTGAGCGCGCCGGTGCCGGAAATGGGACTGGAAATTGCCTGTGTCGCCGTGCTGCTAAAATCAAAAGTGCCGTTGTTCAGAAAATACGGACTAGTGTAACTTCCGCCCGACAACACACCCGCGCCGCTGACCGACAACGTGCCCGCGTCAATTTGAATCGGCCCATAGTGCGTGTTGCCCGGACTGGTCAACGTCAGTGTGCCGGAATTTTGTTTCCATAAAATTCCGCCAACGACGCCGCTGCCAAATGCCGGACTGGTCACGGGACACCCCAACGTCAACGTCGTGCCGGCCGCGACATTAATTATGCCGTCGTTCATACCGATTTGGATGCCGCGATTGCTGTTACTAATCGTGAAACTGGTCGTCGTGTAGAGCCAGCCACGATTAAGCGTGAGTTGATCAGCCGTGAACGTGGAAGGATTGCCCCCGAGTTGTGATTCGGAGCTGATGGCTAAATTCCCAATGATGCCGTTGCCGATGCGAATTTTACCGGTGAAATTAGTATTGTTGCCTGTAAGCGTTGCGGTGTTGGCGTAAAATGTAAGTGACCCGTTGCCGCTCAAGTTTGCGCTGATGGTGGTAGGACCATTTATACCATTGCATGTCACGTCGTTGGTTATTTTCAAGCTACCCGCTAAAGTGAAAGTTCCCGAACCGGCATTTTGTAACGAGGCGTTGTTCAAACGAAAATCATTCACGGTAATTGTGCTGCTGGTTGTGCCTTTCCACAAAATCGTGCCACCAGACATCGTCAACGCATCGCCCGCAAATGTGTAAGGGCTAGTCGTGGCTGGCGTGCGCAATTGAAAGTCATAGGTTTCGTATTTATGGCCGGCCGTAGGCGCTACGCCGCTGCTCCAATTTCCGATGGCGTTGAACGAGTTGGTTCCGAGTGCGTCTGTGCCGGTCAGCGTCACGTCTGGAAAATAATTTGGACCAACTAGATAATTGGCGAGGATTTGTCCGCGCGACATGGCCACGTTGCTGATGCGAACTTCGGCGTAATCGTTGTTGGCGTTTGAATCTCCGCTCCACAAGGAACGTCCCAACCAATTGTCCACATCTTCAATTGAAGAGAGATGATAATTCACGTCCAAAAAACCCACTGAGTCGCCGTCTCGATACCATTGCCAACGCCCGCCCGCGCTGCCGTTTGCGCCCGCACCGTCGGTGAAGGTGATGGCGTAGTGATGTTGCACGCCCGCCGTTGTCGCTAGCGCAGAATTTACTGTCACCGCCGTGCCGTTGAGCTTTGCCTCAAACCGTTGTTGACCGATAGCCGTGCCGATGGCGGCGCTCAGCATGATGTCATCGGATGATGAAGTGGTGCCGGGAGCAGCGGTGCCGGGCAAGCCACTCCATTCGCCAGATACACCACCAACGTCACCACCTTCCGTCGTCCGACCAAAATCCATGATGCGCGCCCAATTGGGAGCGGATAACGGCGTCGCCCAAATTTCAATCGTGATGCTGGTCTGCGAAGAAATAATTCCGTTGGGCAAATCAATATAGGCGGACATGGAGTTCATCGCCGTGTTACCGGTGGTTCCGCCTGGAATCCGCAGCGCACTGCCGGTGTAGGTCGCACCAATGCCACGCACCACCGCTGGCGCGCCGGAAATTAAATCATAGTTCGTCGTTCCCGCCGCCGCCGCTCCCGGCGCATTGGTAAAACACCAGTGCAACACCGCGCTGTTCAGCACAGGCGCAACGACCGGACGCGCCCGACGATCTTGCACGCCTTGCGAGTTGGCCGAGAGGCAATAGGTGTTATCGCCACCATTGACCAAACTGCCGCCGAGACAAGAAGTATTACCATCGCCTGTCATGCGCGTGCCGTTCCACCACATATTTGGATTGCTGAAATAATACGGCGGCGCAGAACCACCACCGCAGTAGTTGTGCATCATGATGGTCTTGGGATTGATGTGACCGTCCTGATGATTGCAGCCGTAAGCGTGACCGCCGATTTCATGGGCGAAAATCGCATACCAGGCGCTGGCGGGATTGATTGAGGAATAAGTTCCGGGCTGCTGACAGACACCGGCAATACTGCTGCTGTCGCTATTCTGCACAATATATTCAACCAAATCCGCGCCGACGGAACTGCCGTAGCTGACCACGTCGGAAACATTGGCGTTATTTCCCGATAACCAGCCCACCATGCCGCCGGTCGTCGTGCCATTGACCGGGTCGTTTACTGACTGATAAAATCCCGCAACGTGCCAATGCGCGCCCGCACCGCACTGATCGTAAACCGCATTCACGGACGCAGCGATGTTGGCCAAGGTCACTTGCGTATTCGCTTCACCGCCAAGACTCGTGGCGTAGCTCGGTGCGTAACACAGAGCAATATCTTGCTCAATCGCTCCACGCGAGGAACCGGCAAACACAACGGACAAAATGCCGACCACGAAAACTTTCAAAAAATGGCGGCTAATTTTTGACTGTTTGCGAAAAGTCATTTTCTATTTTGGAGTTGAAGAAGTAATAATCGCATCATCGCCGCCCGCCGGCCCGCCGTATGTATTCGGATTAATGGCTTTGACGATCACCTGTCCCGGTTCACGCGGCTCAGCCACGACAAAAAGATTTTGCTTGGGCGAAAGCACGGTGAACGCCTCGCGCCCATCTTGAAACGCCAGCGTCACCAGCGAATCCGTGTCGCCTGCCAAATGTCCGCTGAACATCCCATGCCGGCTGGATTGAGTTTCGGTCTTCACAATTTCAAATTTTAATTCCTGGCCGTCCAATGCCGGCAACGTGAGTTGCCGCACCGGTTCACCCGTCAGCTTGGCCTGCTCCAAAATGGCCGCTGCGGTTTCCTTGAGATAGACCAGTTGCCGCCGAAAAATTCGGGAATTTTCCTCCACCATTCGCGCGAACTCTAAATCGTTGTGCGCAAGTTGTCGGATGATGTTCGTGTCCTTGCCGTCTTCCAAAGTCCACTGTCCGGTAGTTCCCTCAAACGCCACGGCAAACGGACGTTCCTGAAAAACTAAATGGTTCGCTTGCGGCGGTGGCATAGCTGCAAAGGAATTCGTTACGCGGTTCGCAATCGGTTGGGACGACGAACGCGGCGAGAGCGATGGCGGTTGGGCAACTCGTGGGTGCGGAGCCAAAACAAAAACCCAAGCCAAGCCGACCAACAGAACAACAGCTAAAACCACCAAAAGTGGCAATCGTAAAAATATTCTAAATGACTTCATGAAATTTGTCTTAAGAAGTCAGAGTATCCAACAAATCAAATGGAAACCTCGTGTAAACCAACGGCTCGCCGCAGATGATTTTTGACGGCGACGGTAGGGCGGTTAAACATAATTTGGGCTTCAATAGATAATGCGCTTTTCCGCCCCAATATCCGCCAAACATCTCGCAGCACTTTTTTTAGAACCCGAGGCCGACAAAACCGTTGAAAGCATTCAGAAGGATCTAGTCACTCGTAGAAAGTAGAGAAAATAAAAAGTGGTGCGCACGAAAGGACTTGAACCTTCACGCCTTGCGGCACCAGATCCTAAGTCTGGCGTGTCTGCCAATTCCACCACGCGCGCAACCGTCATAATTGAACCCGATTCGCGGCTTGAACTCAAGACCGACGCGCGACGATAATCTTTGCATGCCCACACGTTTTTTCCTGACAACTCTCGTCTTGCTGTTTGTTCAACTTGCGGACGCGCAAACAAATCTACCGCCGCCCGCGCCGACGACGTTGTGGTATTTGCAGCCCGCCGCGAAGTGGACGGAAGCTCTGCCCATCGGCAATGGGCGAATGGGCGCAATGATTTTCGGTGGCGTTACCGACGAGCGAATTCAATTCAATGAAGACACGCTCTGGACTGGCCATCCACAAGATTACGCAAACACGAATGCGCTGAAAGTTTTACCAAAAATTCGCGAACTCCTCGGCGCTGGAAAAAATAAAGAAGCGGGCTGGCTCGCCAAAAGCAATTTTCTCGGCACGCCCTCACGGCAAAAGGCATATCAACCATTTGGCGATTTACGGTTCCACTTCAATACCTCTACCAACGTCACCAATTACCGCCGTGAATTAAATTTAGATTCGGCGCTTACGAGTGTTAGCTACAAGATTAGCGAGACAACGTTCGTGCGCTCGGCCTACGCCAGTTATCCCGATCACGCCATCATGCTGATGCTCTATGCCACCAAGCCGGGGCAAATCAGCTTCACGCTGAAGCTGGACAGCCCGCACACCAATTCGCAAACGCGCGCTGAACTTCCCTCCCCCGACCAAGCGTCCCGATTCTCGCCTGCGAACGCGGCTGATTTGATTCTCGCCGGCCGCGTTCAGGACGATGGCTTGCGCTTTGAATCACGCGTTCGCGTCATTGCATTCGGCGGAAAAATTTCCGCAAATGGAAATACCATCACGGTTGAGAACGCTGATTCCGTCCATCTGCAATTAGTCGCCGCCACGAGCTTCAATAATTTTCAAGACATCGGTGCCGATCCCGCCGCGCGTTGCGCGAAAGATTTGGCTGATTTAAGTAAACGCAAATTTTCCGATGTGTTTGCTGATCATCTCGCCGATTACCAGAAACTTTTCCACCGCGTTCAACTCGATCTTGGTCACAGCGATTACGATTCGTTGCCGACCGACTTGCGTTTGAAGCAGGTGAAAATTTCCGGGCTCACCAACGACCCCGCACTCGCATCGCTTTATTTCCAATATGGTCGCTACCTTTTAATTGCCAGCAGTCGCGCGGGCGGTCAACCGGCAAATCTTCAAGGCTTGTGGAACGATCTGATCGACCCGCCGTGGGAAAGCAAATGGACGTTGAATATCAATTGCGAAATGAATTATTGGCCGGTCGAAGTTTGCAACTTGAGCGAATGTCATTCGCCGCTGTTCGACATGATTGATGATCTCGCTATCAGCGGCGCGCGCACCGCGCATGCGCAATACGGCGCGGGCGGTTGGGTCGTCCACCACAACACTGATCTCTGGCGCGGCTCCGCGCCTATCAACGGCATTGATGGTGTCTGGCCGACCGGCGGCGCATGGCTCTGCCAGCATTTGTGGGAACACTATTTATTCACCGGCGACAAAAAATTTCTCACCCACGCGTATCCTGACATGAAATCAGCGGCGCAATTTTTCGTGGATTTTCTAATCAAAGATCCGCAGACCGGTTGGCTCGTTACGTCGCCGTCATATTCGCCCGAACAAGGTGAGGAGACGCAAGGCCCGACGATGGATAATCAACTTATTCGCGCATTGCTCAATAACACCATTGCTGCCGCAAATGTTTTGAATACGGATAAAAAAATTGCCGCGCAACTCGCCGCCGTCCGCGATCAATTGCCGCCGAATCAAATCGGCCAGCACGGTCAGCTTCAGGAATGGCTCACGGACATCGATAAGCCGAATAACAATCATCGCCACATGTCGCCGCTCTGGGCGCTTTATCCCGGCAACGACATCACGCCCGCCGACACAAATATTTTTGCCGCCGCAAAAGTTCTCCTGCAATGGCGCGGCGACGGTAGCACTGGTTGGAGTTACGCGTGGCGCATGCCGCTCTGGGCGCGCGTCGGTGATGGCGACACCGCCTATCGCCAGTTGAACAGTTTGTTCCAACGCAAAACACTCCCAAACCTTTTTGATCTGTGCGGCCCGTTTCAGATTGACGGTAATTTCGGCACTACCGCTGGCATTGCTGAAATGTTGCTGCAAAGCCACGAAATCAAAATTGTTGATGGCAAAAATGAAATCAGAATTTTGAATCTGCTTCCCGCTTTGCCAAAAGTCTGGCCAAACGGCTCGGTGAATGGACTCTGCGCGCGCGGCGGATTTGAAATTGATCTCGTATGGAAAAGCGGCGCACTGACGCACGCCGTGATTCATTCCAAGCTTGGACAGCCTTGTCTCATCCGCAGCGGCGAGAAGGAAATTGAATTAAAAACTCAAGCAGGTCGCAGCTACACGTTCGACGGCCAATTAAATTCAATTCATTAAATGCCAACGCGCCCAGCCGCATCCTGAAACCTTGCTGGCGACGCGCGCTTCCTTTATTTTCAAAAAATGAATTTCCAATCGCGTCGCTTTAATTTCCGCCTTGGCGCGATTCTTAGCGTTCTAATTTTGGCGGGCGCGACCATTATTAGCCACGCGCAGTCGCCCGTCGGCGTTGAATTGTTCCCGCAAAAATTCGGCGCGGAAATTCCTACCGACTTTCTCGGCTTGAGTTTCGAGATGCAGCGCGTTTTGGCGGACACAAATGGAAATCATTATTTCAGCGCGGAAAACAAACCACTCATCGCCACCTTTAAAACGCTTGGCATTAAAAATCTGCGCGTCGGCGGCAACACGGCGGATCGCCCGACGCTGCCAGTGCCAACGGAAACGGATGTGGACAATCTTTTCGCCTTCGCCAAAGCCGCAGATTTACAGGTGATTTTCACGCTTCGCCTCAATCAAGGTGAAATTGGTTCCGCCGTAAAAATGGCGAATTTCCTCTCGCGCCATTACCGGAGTCAGCTCGACTGCTTCGCCATCGGCAACGAGCCGAATGTGTTTTCCACCAACTACGATGTTTACCTTACCGAATGGAAACGCTTTGCCGCCGCCATCACCGCGCCAACTAATTCGCCGGATGCGAAATTCTGCGGGCCGAGTGTTTCGCCCGGCCACGAAAAATGGTCGGCGCGTTTTGCCAACAACCTCGCGGCCAGCGGACTTTTAAAATTTATTTCGCAGCACGATTATCCCGGCGGCGACGCGCGCAAATTCACTAATTCTCCAACTGCCGCGCGCGAAAAAATTTTGTCGCCGGCGATAGCCGAACATTACGCACAATTTGCAAGTAATTTTGTTCCGGCTGTTATTTCCAATGGACTAGCCTTTCGCTTCGAGGAGGCCAACAGTTTTTACGACGGCGGTGCCCGCGACGCGAGCGACACCTTTGCCTCCGCGCTTTGGGCCTTAAATTATCAATGGTGGTGGGCCAATCACGGCATGAGCGGAATCAATTTCCACACCGGCGATAAAGTGGCCGCGCGCGACGAAAATAAACCGTGCCGTTACGCAACTTTCTGGACGGCGACCAATGGCTACAACATCCATCCCATTGGCTACGCGGAAAAAATGTTCGCGCTCGGCAGCCACGGCAAAATTGTTCCCGTAAAAATTTCGCCGAATGGAAACACCAATTTGAATTTCACGGCCTACGCGATTCTCGGTGACGACCAGAATTTTTACGTCACGCTCATCAATCAAAGCCACGGCACGACCGCCACGAATATATCCGTGCAAATCGGCGCGAAAGAAATTGAGGGCTACACCAAAGGTGAAATTATTCGGCTCACCGCGCCAAATGGCGACGTGACGAGCAAAACCGGTGTGACGCTCGGCGGTGCGGAAATCACCGACGACGCAAACTGGAACGGCCAATGGGAAAAATTGTCTGCGCCGCAGCAAAAAGATTTGCTTGCGCTTAAGATTGAGCTGCCCGCCGCCAGCGCCGCCGTTGTGAAATTGACACCGCGATGAAAATGAATTTTAAAACGATTTTTCCCGCCGCATTGCTTGCAAGCTTAACGGCATTCGCGACGAATTACGACGAGGCCAAAGTCGGCAACTACGTTTTACCTGATCCGCTGGTGTGCACCGACGGCTCGCGGGTTACCAATTCGGAAACGTGGTTTACCAAACGCCGCCCGGAAATTCTGGAATTGTATCGCGAAAATATTTTTGGCCACAGTCCGGCGGCGGGAACGAATGTCACCTTTAACGTCTGGGAAATTTCGACGAACGCGCTCGGCGGCACGGCAACACGCAAACAAATCGAAATCAATTTTTCCGGCACGCCCGCCGGCCCGTTCGCGCACATGTTGCTTTACACGCCCGCTGGAAAAATTTCCACCCCAACTTTTTTGTGCCTACAATTCAACGGCAATTACACGGTGATTGACGATCCGGCCATCGCAATTTTTCCGGTGTGGAGTTGGAAAACCAGGGCACTGGCGATGCCCAAAAATCCCGAGCGCGGCGCGGCGGCGCAAAATTGGAAAATTGCCGAGACGCTGGCGCGCGGTTACGGCATTGCGCTCATATATTATCAAGACATCGAACCAGACCTGCCCGGCGGCGTGGGCGCAAAATTCGGCGTGCGGAAAAATTTTCCGCCGCCGTCAACGAATGATTGGGGTGCAATCAGCGCGTGGGCGTGGGGCGCAAGCCGCGCTTTAGATTATCTGCAAACGGACAAGGATGTGGACGCCCAGCGCGTGATTTTGTTCGGCCATTCACGGCTGGGCAAAACCGTTTTGTGGGCGGGCGCTCAAGACACGCGTTTTGCGGCGATCATTGCGAATTGCTCCGGCGAAATGGGCGCATCACTTTCTCGTCGCAACTACGGTGAAACAGTGGGCGATGTGGCGAAGCATTTTCCGTATTGGATGGCGGGAAATTTTCAACAATTCTCTAATCACTGGAATAATTTGCCGTTGGACTCGCATTTTCTGATTTCGCTAATTGCGCCGCGACCATTATTTCTGAACACCGGCAGTGAGGATCGTTGGGGTGATCCGCACGGCGAGTTTCTTGCCGCACGTGCAGCGACACCGGTTTATGAACTACTGGGCAAAACGGGGATCAGCGAAACGAATTTTCCGCCACTCGATCGCACTTTGCTCCATGACATCGGCTTCAATTGCCACACCGGCAAACATGATGTGCTGCCGACGGACTGGGATAATTTTTTGAATTTTGCTGACCTGCATTTTGCACAAAACAAATAGCAATTATTTCGTAATCGCGGCTCGTCCTATCGCGTCTGTCTCGACAACATTATTTTCTAACCACAATTAATCGACCTATGCCTCGCCTCGCTATTTTCGCCCTAATTTTGTTCACCACCATCCGATCACTTGCTGCTGTCGCCGTCGGCGAACTGCGCTGCGAACATCTTGAAAACCCCCAAGGCATTGATGTGGCTCAGCCGCGATTGAGTTGGCTGCTGCAATCCAGCGCGCGCGATGTAAAGCAATCCGCATATCAAGTTCTCGTCGCATCGAGTGAAACCAAGTTAAAATCCGATACGGGTGATTTGTGGGACAGCGGCAAAGTCGTTTCGGACGAATCTATTTTGAATGCTTACGCTGGGAAAACTCTCAGCTCGCGGGAACAATGTTTTTGGAAAGTTCGCGTTTGGGATGAAAACGGAAAAGTTTCCGCGTGGAGCCGGTCGGCTTTATGGACAATGGGGGTGCTTAACCCGAATGATTGGCATGCCAAGTGGATTGGAGTGGACGGAGCGGACGCGACCAATATTTTGACGGGCACGTCGTGGATTTGGTCGAACGACGCCGATGTGCAGACAAATTATTTTCGTCGTGTGGTGACAATTCCCGCGAATCGAAAAATCAAGCGCGCGATTTTTGAATACACCGGCGATAACGAATGTCGCGGCTGGATCAACCAATACGATCTCGGAGCGCGCAACAGTTTCAAGACGGTCAAGTGGAACAACATCACCACGCGACTCGAACCGGGCAAAACGTATCTGTTCGGGCTGACGGGAACACACAATGGCAAGGGCGGCAATCCTGCGGGCGTGGTCGCTTTGCTCACGATTGAATTTACGGAAGGCGAACCGCTCATCATTCAAACGGATGACAAATGGAAAATGTCGAGCAACCCGGAAGATGGTTGGAACACGATCGGATTTGACGATTCAAAATGGAGCACGCCAAAAATTCTTGGACCAGCAGGCATGCAGCCGTGGGGCGAAACACGTGTGCCGGAAGACCGCCGACTCGCCGCCCGCTATCTGCGCAAAGATTTTTCCGTGGATAAACAAATTACGCACGCAACGGTTTCTTTTTCAGGCCTCGGCTTGTCAGAACTTTATTTGAACGGCAACAAAGTCGGCGACGCCGTTTTGTCGCCGGCGTTTACGCAATACGACAGGCGCGATTTTTATGTCACCTACGATGTGACGAAAGCATTGCAACGCGGCACGAATGCGTTGGGTGTGATTCTCGGTAACGGACGTTTTTACGCTGACCGCAGCAAGGTTTACGCGGGCACGGTGAATTTTGGTTTTCCGAAATTACTGCTGAATATGCACATCGAATACGCAGATGGCTCGACCAAAGAAATCGTCAGCGACGAATCGTGGAAACTCTCGACGGATGGGCCGATTCGCGCGAACAACGACTTTGACGGCGAAGAATATGACGCGCGCAAAGAATTTGTCGGATGGAGCAAAACGGGTTTTGACGATTCAAAATGGTCTGCGGCGCAAATCGTTTCCGCTCCCAGCGGAATTATTTCCGCGCAAATGCAAGAGCCGATTCGGGTGACGGGAACGCTCAAACCAATCTCGGTGAAGGAAATCAAGCCGGGCGTTTTTATTTATGACATGGGGCAAAACATGGTCGGCTGGTGTCGCCTGCAAGTGTCGGGCGCGGCAGGAACGCAAATCACGTTGCGCCACGCGGAGACGTTGAAACCGGACGGTTCGCTTTACATGGCCAATTTGCGTGGCGCGGAAGTCACAGACACTTACACCTTGAAAGGTGATGGCAAGGAAACGTGGGAGCCACGTTTTGTTACGCACGGATTTCGTTTTGTCGAGGTCACCGGACTTCCCATAAACAGCTTGCCTCAACCGCCGCGGATTACCATCGAAGGCCGCGTGGTGAATGATGATTTGCCCGTGGCTGGAAATTTTCTTTGTTCGAACGATTTGATTAACCGCATTTACACAAACATCGTTTGGGGCACGCGCGGCAATTACCGCTCGCTACCGACGGATTGTCCGCAGCGCGATGAACGCCAAGGCTGGCTCGGTGATCGCTCGGAAGAATGCAAAGGCGAGGCGTATCTTTTCGACATCGCACCGCTTTACACGAAATGGCGGCAGGACATGGAAGATGCCCAACGCACGAACGGCGTGATTCCCGATGTCGCGCCTGCTTACTGGCCGATTTATTCCGACAACGTGACCTGGCCAAGCAGCGCCATCATCCTGCCAAGCGCACTCGAACGCCAGTTTGGCGACACCGCCAGCATTGGCAAAAACTATGACGGTGCAAAGCTGTGGGTAGAGCACATGCTCACACTGGCCAAGGACAATATCATTTCCAAAGATAGTTACGGCGATTGGTGCGTGCCGCCGGAAGAAGCACATTTGATTCACTCCAAAGATCCGGCGCGGCAAACCGACAAAGCTCTGCTCGCAACGTCATATTTTTATTACGACCTCTGCTTGATGGAAAAATACGCATTGCAGCTTGGTAAAACTGAAGATTCCGCGCGCTGGGCAAAACTGGCGAATGATTTTAAAGCCGCATTCAACAATAAATTTCTCAACCGCGAAAAGGGGCAATACTCCAACGGCACGCAGACTTCTTGCGTGCTGCCGCTCGCATTTGGACTCGTGCCGGATGACATGAAGGCTAAGATTTTTGCCACGCTGGTGGCCAACATTGAAAACGTGACCAAGGGCCACATCGGCACCGGTTTGATTGGCGGGCAATATCTGAATCGCGTGCTCTCCGACAATGGCCGTGCCGATTTGTGCTACACCATCGCGTCACAAAAAACTTATCCGAGCTGGGGCTACATGGTGGAGCAAGGCGCGACGACGATTTGGGAACTGTGGAACGGCAACACCGCCGACCCGACGATGAATTCCGGCAACCACGTTATGCTCATCGGCGACCTCGTCGTCTGGTTTTACGAATACGCCGCTGGCATTGCGCCAGCCTCGCCCGGTTTCAAAACCATCACGATGAAGCCCATGCCCGTCGGCGATTTGACATTTGTCAAAGCCACGCACAACTCGCCTTACGGTTTAATTTCCAGCGAATGGCATCGCGCTGGAAATAAATTTGATTGGCAGATTGAAATTCCCGCTAACACAACCGCTACGGTTTATGTTCCTGCAACGAGCCTTGAAAATGTCAAAGCCGAAGGCGTAAAGGCAGCCCGTTTTGAAAACAGCCGCGCCATTTTTGAACTCGGCAGCGGCAAATATCATTTCATCAGCGAGTAAAATGAAATCGAAAGAAATTCTCTGCTCGTTGCCAGTGGTTTTTGCCACGTTGATTTTTTGTGGCTGCGCCAGCGTTTCGCATCAAGCTGACGTCGTGAAATCTGAATTCATTTACCAGACCGCGCCGTTTCCGTCGTGCCATGCCTCGACAATTGCGGAAACGAAATCTGGCCTCATCGCTGCCTGGTTCGGCGGAACGGCGGAACGCAATCCAGATGTGTGCATCTACGTTTCTCGAAATGAAAATGGAACATGGACTGCGCCCGTCGTGGTGGCAGATGGCGTTGGTTTCACCGCCAACCGCTTGCCGACGTGGAATCCAGTTTTGTTTCAGCCGAAGAATGGGCCGTTGCTCCTATTCTACAAAGTCGGCCCAAAACCCGCTGAATGGTGGGGAATGATGATGACTTCAAGTGACGATGGAAAAACGTGGTCGAAGCCAGTGCGTTTGCCTGACGGAATTCTTGGGCCAATCAAAAACAAGCCGGTGCAGCTTGCGAATGGTGACATTCTTTGCGGCAGCAGCACCGAGGGAACGAACGGCTGGAAAGTTCATTTTGAACGCACAAGCGATTTCGGTAAAACGTGGACAACCACTCCGCCAGTGAATGACGGAAAGAAAATTGGCGCGATTCAGCCGAGCATTTTGTTTTTGAAGGATGGTTTGATTGCAGCCGTTGGCCGGACACATAACGATAAGATTTTTAAAATCACTTCCGGTGACAACGGTAAAACTTGGGGCGAAATGGCTTTGACGGATTTGCCGAATCCTGATTCCGGCACGGACGCCGTAACGCTGCGCGATGGCCGCCAGCTTTTGGTTTACAACCACAACGTCCGCACCGGCTCAAATAATAAAGGTCGCAGCCCGCTAAATGTCGCGCTTTCACCAGATGGAAAAAACTGGTTCGCTGCTTTGGTTTTGGAAAACGATCCGAATGCGCCGAGTGGCTTCGCATATCCCGCCGTGATTCAGACGAGTGATGACCTGGTTCACATCACTTACACTTGGGAACGAAGACGCATCAAGCATGTCGTGATTGACCCAACGAAATTAAAATTGAAACCCATTGTCAACGGCACGTGGCCGGAATGATTTTTAATTTGTCGCGGTAATTTTATTCCGCCGCGCTTCCAAGTCCGCATGAATTTGCGGTTCGAGCATCTCAAATTGTTTGTAGAATAAAACTGGAATTGCACTCAGGGCGAGACAGATGGTCGGGAGCCAGATGAAGCTGAATTCAATGGCGCGACAAGAAGAAGCGCTTTGCGCCACGTTGGCGACATAACCGCTCGCGCCCATGATCCACAAGGGAATCGCGCCGCCCAAGCCCGCGCCAGCTTTCAGACAAAACGCGGCACCGACGGCCGTCAACAAGCCGGCGGCGCGCACGCCGTTTTTCCATTCGCCGTAATCCACGCTGTCGGACAAAACAGAAAACGGCATCGCCATCGCCATGCCGCTGGCGAGAAAACCAATGGTCCAACCGGTCATGATGAGGCCGATGGAAAAACACATTCCGTCCCCAATAAAAAGAATCAATTGGCCGACGACCATGCCAATTAGTCCGAGCGCCCAGACGGTTCGTTTGGAACTCAATTTACAAAACCACGGCAATAAAAAGGCCGTGACGAGCGAGACGAAATCCAGACTGTAAGCCAGTGAAACCAAATCTTTGCGATGCAAGACGTATTCAAAATAATACGGCACGGTGGAAACGCGCGCGATGAAGCCAATCCAAAAAAGGAGGCTACTAGAAAAAATGATGAGCCACGGCCAGTTATTTTTCAGCGCACGAAAGGTGCCGAGGATCGGTTCGGATTTTTTTTCGACGGGAATGGTTTCTTTCAGATTTTTGAACGCGATCAGGTAAAAGAAAATTGAACCGACGGCGTAAATCGGCAGCGCGAGCATAAAGCCTTTTTTGTCATCACCACCACCAAGCAGTGCGACCATTTTTAGCGCGGTCAGGTTCACGATGAGCACACCGAGCTTGGAACCAAACATCCGAAAGCAGGTTAGCGTAACGCGTTCCTGAGGGTCGGCGGTCAGGCCGGACAAGATGGAAGTCACCGGCGTGTTGATGCCGGTGTAAAGAATGTTGCAGGCGATGTAAGTGATGGCGGCATACCAGACTTTGGCCGTGTGCCCAAGGTCGGGGGTTTGAAATGTCAGCACACCAAATACCGCAAACGGCACGCACAACCAGAGAAACCACGGACGGCTCTTGCCCCATTTGCTATGCGTCTTGTCAAAAATTATTCCCCAAACTGGCGCGTCAATCGCATCAATCCACCGCGCAAGGGCAATAATCGTGCCGCAGGTAATCGCAGAAAGACCATAAACGTCCGTGAAAAATTTGCTCAAATATCCACCAACGATGAAGGTGAAAATGAGTTGCCCTGCGACATCGCTCGCTGCGTAGCTGAAACGTTTCGTGTAAGTCATGGCCACGTTTTCAGCAGGCCGGCGAGATTGTGGCGCGCGAGCACGTCTTTAATTTTTACTGGCGCACCGCTAGCGCAAGATTCTTCCATCGCCTGCATGAGCGCGACGGTTACGATGCCTTCGCGCACGTCGGGCTTGGGCGTTTGCTTTTTTGCGAGACACCGCGCGAAGTATTCAATGTAGTTTTGGTATTCACCGGCGTGGTGCGAGTGGCCGCCGAAGCGGAAAAAATAATCGTCTTTGTCCTCGAAGGTTTCCATGACTGACTGGCTGCCAATTTTCCAAGCGTAACGCAAATCGTAATAGTCGCCCTGACTCACACCGTTTGCGCAGCGCAGGATGCAACTCATGTTGCTATCGCGTTCGAGCGGAATCACCGGACTGTTGTAAGTGCCGCTGATGCGCGCGGGAATTCCGCTTTTAGATTTAAAAATAAATTGAAATGTGTCGTCATTTTTCAAACCAAGCTCGCGACCATTTTTGCTCAAGGACGAATAGCCCATGACCTCCGTAATGTCCGGCAAATACCAGCGCAACAAATCCACCGGATGACTCAAGCCGCCGTAAAGCCATTTAAACGCATCCGTTTTCGCCCAGCCTTTTTTCAAAAACCAGCGGTGGTCCGCGTTGTAATATGCTTCAACCGTGATGATGTCGCCGAATTTTCCTGTTTCAAAATGTTTCCGCTGACGTGCGAATGGCGCGAAGAAACGCGAACTTTGGCCGACCATCACGGCCTTGCCAGATTTTTTCTGCGCAGCCAAAACATCTTTCGCCTGCGACAAATCGTTCAGAAACGGTTTCGTGCAAATGACGTGCTTGCCCGCGCGCAAAACTTTGATGACGTGGTTTGCGTGCAGATGATCCGGCGTGTAAACACCAACAACATCCACGTTTTTGTTTGCGAGCAGTTCATCTATCGAGGTCGTGAAATTATTCAGACTGAATTCGTGGCAGCGCTCCCGACCGAGCTTTTCATTCAAGTCACAAAGCTGGATGACATTCCACAATTTGCTATTCAGCGCTCCAGAAATAATGCTGCGGCCTTCACCCAAACCAAGCACGCCGAGACCAAGTTTTTTCATAAATTAAAATCCGATTGAAACGCCACCATCCACCGGCAGCACAACACCGGTAATAAATTTCGCCGCTGGGCTACACAGATAAACGGCCGCCCACCCGATATCGTCCGCATCTCCGAGACGGTTCAGCGGTGTGCGCCCAAGAATTTTTTCTTTACGCGCTGGATCGCCTGCAAGCGCCTTGGCGGACATTTCAGAATGAATCCAACCTGGTGCAATGGCGTTCACGCGCACGCCGTGGGCGCCAAATTCAACCGCAAGCGTGCGAACCAGACCGACGTAAGCCGACTTTGCTGCGGAATAAGCAACCACTTTGGGAATACCGAACAACGACGCCATCGAAGCTGTAAACAAAACGGAGCCGTGTTTGCGCGCAATCATGCCGCGCGCCACCTCACGCGTCAGGGCAAACGCCCCGAATACGTGCGTCTGCATGACGGCGGCAAATTCCGCATCGCTCGTTTCCACCGCGTCTTTCTTGAGATGAATTCCCGCGTTATTGATCAAAATAGAAATTGGGCCAGCGAGTTTCTCCGCCTGTTCGACGAGCGCGGGAATCGTTTCCAACTTTGTCACATCACCGACAATCGCAAATGAGTTTTCGCCAAGGCTAGCGCACGCTTTTTCCAATTCCGCCTTACGTCGTCCAACCAATATAACTTTTGCACCCGCTTCCGTAAGACATTTGGCCATGCCGAAACCGAGTCCGGTGCCACCGCCGGTAACGAGCGCGGTTTGGCCAGCGAGATTGAAAATCGAATTCAATTGGGATGCGTTCACTTGGTTAGCAAGTTGACTTTTAACGGTTCTGAATTTGTCTGTTTTCCGGGATGAATACCCTGCTTGGAAAGATAATTGTTAATCTTGCCTTTCCACTTCGTGAAGACTGCCGTCTTTTCCTGCGCGCTACCGCCATCCATCGCAATCTCGCGCGCTTGTTTGAGTAACCGTAAAATCTCCGCCTTGTTCTCGTCGGACAAATTTGGATAAGCCGCAATATAACCGGCATAAGTGAACTGCACTTTGCCGTAAGTCATCTTGTCTTTGACTATTTCAATCTGTTCCGACGACAAATTTTCTGTGAGCTTGGCGAGAAAATTGTTGTGCAACGTTTTCAACGACGCGCGAATTTGGGCGACAGCATTAGTATCCGTCTTAGCCCCCTTCAGTTTGGCGTCATTCTCGTCATGCCAGGCTTTCAGCGCGCGATATTGCGCGATGATGGCATCGTGAACTTTGTTCGCCCGCTCCGTGTCGGTCAACGTCAGTGCGCGCAAAATATCCGCCGTGCGACCTTCAATGGCCGCCGTATATTTCGCCTCGATTTGTTCCGGCGTAGCATTAGTCTCCGCCGCAAAACTGGCCGATACAAACAGCGCCAAGACTGCGATAACAAAGGTTTTTTTCATAAATCAGTTTTACGTTTCAATTCGTGTTTTGGAGCAGGCCAGCCAAAATCTCACGCGATACTTGGATGGCTGTGCCGTGCTTATGCCCTTCAGGAAACGAAACTTCCTTGGTGATGTCTGTAAAAAATTTGAAATCACTTGTCTTGACCGCGCCAAAAATATGCTGCCGGTAAGCGTCGAAATAGATCAACCAGTCGTCACCAATTTTGAGCGCACACGGACCTTCGGTAAATTTTTGCGTGAACGGTTCGGAAATACTTTGCCACGGACCAAGCGGAGATTGGGCGAACGCGACGCGCAAATTTAAATTCGTCCGCGAGTTATCTTTGTTTACCAACACAAAACGCGCGGCATCCCTCAAAATAAAACCGTCAATCGCGCTGTAACCGGCGTCAAAAAATAATTTAGCGGGCGTGAAATTAGTGAAATCCGTTGTTGTCGTAAAATATAAACGCTGGTTGTTATCATGTTTTTCCAGCCTATCTGGAAAACGGCCGGGAATGGTTGAAGCCCAGACAATGATGAATTGTCCATTGTCATAAAATAATTCGGGCGCCCAAACGTTTACGGTCATCGGTTCGTTCGTCATTACGGGAACAAATTTCTGTTCTGACCAATGAATCAAGTCGCGCGAACTTGCGTATCCGAAACCTTGATCACCGTGCCAGCCAGCCGTCCAGACGAGATGAAAGGTTCCGTCCGGCGCGCGCAAAATACTCGGATCGCGAAATTGCTTGTTTACGCCGACATTAGCTTCCAGAAAAGTCCCCGGCACATTTGTCCAGTGATAGCCATCGAAACTGTAAAGAAAGCGAAGAAATTTCTGGTCAGCATCGCGGAAGGAAGTGAACAGATAAGCTGAATTTGTTTCCGCAATCGGCACGGCGGCGCACAGCGGCGAACCACCACAAGCCAAGAGCCAAGCGCTCAAGAGGGCGACCAGTAAAGCGTTCGGGATTTGCAGCTTCATTGACGATGCTCAAACGTATCAAGATTTCGCGCCGATGCCACGGAGGATTTGTGCATCACGGCAGTGGTGGGCCAATTTTGATGCGGTAAAATTGCGACGGCAGCATGGTCGTATTAGTTGCTTTCCACGTGAACGGCATCGTCGTTGGATTGGTGATGAACAACGTGTCCCAGTTGATGAAATTGGTGGAACGTTGCACGGCGTAGTCCGGCCCAATTTGGCCGTTAACTGACAAGCCGAATTGTCCGTTTGTCAAAATCGTATCGGCGGCCACGCCGGGCAATGCGAATGGATTGACGATGACATTGAAACTTTGCGTCGCACTTAAATTGGGAGAGCCGTTGTCCGTCACCACCACGGCAAACGGGTTGGTGCTGTTGGCTTGGGTGACGAGCGGACGCCAGTTGAGCATGCCGCTGTTGGTGTTGAGTATGGCATTTGTTGGCGCGGTCGGTAGGCTGAAGGTCAACGTTTGCGCCGGCGTGTCGGCGTCGGTCGCCAAGTTGGTGATGCTCAAATTGACACCGACGTTGATGGTGCGGTTCGCCACGGCGGACAAATTCGGCGCGTTATTCGTCGGCGGAACGATGATGTGGACATTGACGGTATTGGTGTAAGCGAAACCGGAAGCATCCGTGACTTTGAACATGAAGCTAGCCAGTGCGTTGGTGCCGACGGTGGTGGTGAACTGTGCGGTCCGGCTGCTCAAAATTACTGTTCCGTTGGTCGCACCAAACACGGCATACGTCGGGCTGTTGTTGGTGAACCCGCGTGTGTATTGCGTCAGCTCCACATTCAACGTTGTGCCGTTGGTGCAATCGTAGTGCGGTTGCGCGAGCCAGTTGAGATAGCGGTCGAGTTCCGTGTAGCCGTCACCCAACAAGTCGGCGTTGGCGTCGGAAAAATCTCCGGCAGCGGAATTAATGTTCAATCCTTTCAGCTGTTCCCACCAGTCCGGCAAACCATCGTGGTCCGTATCCGGCCAGATATTGTAAGTTCTGTAAGGTGGCCAGGGATAATTACCGGAATAATTCGGCTTGGTGATGTCGTTGGTATAGTCGTGAACGTCCATCTGAGAATCAATCATGCCGGGATAATCCGGACCGGGCGTATCTTGCACAAATCCATTGATGGTGTAGTGCGGGCCGTTGGTGCCTTCGTAATGCGTCGTGCCGTCAAGCACTTCACCGATGATGCGCTGGTCAATCAGGTCGCGCGCGGGCAGATTGCAGCCCACATCGGACAACACCACTTTGTAGGCATTGCTTGCCGTCTGGGTCGTGACGTAGGACGGAAAAATTTCCGCGTTCGTGATCGTCATCACCACCTGATTGGACGTGGCGTAATTCGTGCCATTACCGTAAGGCACCGAAACGCCAATCTGCCAGTTGTTGGTATAATAATTTTTACCCTCCATGACGTTACCGGCCATGTAATAAAAAGGCTTGGTCGCATTGTTGGTATCAACCGGATCCAGACGCAGCAGCCAGGTGGCGTAGGGATTGGACGGATAAGGCTTGTAATAATTGCTCTCGTAATTGCAGCGGGCCACGCCGCCGTCGGTGGTGCGTGCCGTCCAGTTGTATACGACATTGTTCCGGATATCGAGCGAGCCGGCATAGTGAACGCTTTTGTCATAACCGCCCGCCAATGACCAACTGCGGTCGGTCGCGTGGGCGATCAAATTATGATGGTAGCTGCCGATTTCGCCGCTGATGGACGCCGCGAAGGCGTGCGCCTGATAACAATTGGTGCAGCAGTTGTTCGTTTTGCAGGAAGCAGACCGTTCCGAATCGTTGTAGTGGTAGGAATAATTTAGCGGCTCGGAAATAATATTGTGCTGATAGCTGGTCATGGCGGATTGACTGCCCACACTTCCGCTTTGCAGCGAATTACACGCCACGTCCAGCGACCAACTGGATGAGCAATGGTCAATAATCGTATGCGTCGCGCTGCCGGGACTCATCGCGTCCATCGATTGCTGCGCGCCATCGCCGGTGCGGAAACGCATGAAGCGCATGATGACATCGTTTGGCCCGCCCATGCCCGCGCGCCAGTTGGCGATGCAAACGCCATCGCCCGGTGCCGTCTGCCCCGCGATGGTCACATAGCCGTTGTTCACGATACATTGCGATTGCAGCCAGATAACGCCGGACACTTTAAAAACGATCGTCCGTGGTCCGCTGGCTTCAATTGCGGCGCGATAACTGCCCGGCCCGGTGTCGTTCAAATTCGTGACCTCCATCACCACGCCACCGCGTCCGCCACGGGCAAAACGTCCGTAGCCTTCCGCGCCCGGAAAAGCCAGATGCCGCGTCCGGAACATCCAGACCGGACCTTGGGTCACGTTGCCCAACGCATCCAGTTCATCAACGCGCCAGTAATAAGTCAGAAAACTGCTCAGGCCGCTGACCGTGTAATTGGTGGCTGTCTGGTTTCCTTTGAACTCGGACGAAGCGTGCGTGGCAGTCGTGACCGCCGCTTGATTGGTCCCGAAATAAACGTCATGGGAAATCGCATTGCTGGCGATTGCCGGACTCCACAAAAGTGTCAGGTTGCCCGAATCCGCATCCGCATGTTCATCGCCGTTCACCGGTGAAGGTGAATTGGCGATGTGTGCCGAATTGGGCGTATCAATCTCAAAGCCGTTCAGAAAAACGTTCTTGGTGGTCGCTGGCGAATTGGTGTCGGCCGCAAAAAGCACCGTGGTCACATCGTTGGTCGAGGCAGTGGTGAAATTAAGATAAACCGTCGGTGTGGATAAATCGTTCGTGCGAATCGAAGGCGTGACGGCGGTGACGTAAGATCCGTTGAGATAAACTTTGATCGGCGCCAATGAGCCATAGGATACGGCGGCGTCGCCACCATTATGAAAAGTGAGGAGCGAATGATTTCCCGCCGGCAGATTCGAGATGGTCATCTGAATCTGCCCGCCAAGATTGTTGTCTTGCGGGTAAACGGTAATGCCATCGCTGCAAAGTTTCCACCCTTCCGTGGTATTTAAAGAATAGTAAGTATAATTGATGCCGGTGCCACCCAAGCTCTGGGCCGCCGCCGTCATCGCCAAAGTTATGGTGACTATGGAAACGGTTGCATCATCGTTGGTGACACTAAAATTTTGGGTGATTGGCGCCGTCCCTGTGCTGGAAATCGTGCCGGGCGTCGTGCTGGTATTCCACGAAGTGTAACCCGTAGCTATCGAACTTGAGGTGTTCTTGCTCCCATCACGGTTTATGTCCACCTTCAACTGTCCGGCATACCCATCCCTCACAATGGATACCAAAAAGCACACCAAAATTACTCGTTCAAATCGGCTCATGTATTAGGCGCAAGATACCATAATATTCACCATCCGCCCCTTAGGATTTCTGCGAAAAAGATTGAGAAATCTGCACCGCCTATTTGGGCAAGGCAATCGGCAGCCAGACGGACATTTCTGATGGCCCGCGATTCTGCCAAACAGAATACGGAATAAATCTTACGTTCACCGGCTTGAGTTCGGTTGGTTGGACTTCCCGATACAAATTGCCGTTCCAGTTTCCCGACGGGCGCAAAAGCGCGTTGCCTTCCAAAACTACAATTCCATCCAACAATCTTTGATTGTAGCGCGCAATGAACTTCAGGTCCGACGGAATCAACACGTCCGAAATTTTGACTCCCACCGGCAAATCCGGTGATTCGAGACAATAAACCACTGGCCCGCGCTGAATCGCAACTTGATTCAAATCTTCCTCAACCAGCGGATTCGCCTCCATCAATCGCACCGGCATCGGCAGATCCAAATCCACAAAATCACCGGCCTGCCAGACGCGTTTGACTTCAAAATAACTTTCTGGCGACGGCGAAAAATCAGCGGGCGAATTATTCACCCGCACACTCGCGCCCTTCGCCCAGCCGGGAATCCGCAGCTTTAATGAAAATACTTTCTCGCCGCACGCTTCAATTTTTATCCGCACCCGACCGTTCCACGGATAGTCTGTCTGCTGCGACAATTTAATTTTTTCACCGGCCAATTCTGTCTCCAAGAAATTACCACCGTAAAGATTCACCCATATTACATCCGCGGATTTTGCATAAGCGTAGCCAGCCGATTCCGCGATGGTGCGCACCAGATTGGGCGGACAACAAAACGAGCTCACGAACGGCACGCGCGTCCGCGACCAGCGCAATTCCAACGGCATTGGATCGGTCACGCGCAACGGATTTGTGTAGAAATAATTTGTCCCGTCCAAAGCGCCGCCAGAAAGCACGCTGTTGTAAAGCGCGAGTTCCACCACGTCCATGAACTTTGCCTCGCCGCTTGCCAGAAACATGCGCCAGTTCCAAAAGACATTGCCGATGTTCGCACACGTCTCGTTATAAGCCGTCGTGTTTGGCAGTTGATAATCGCGCCCGTAAGCCTGATGCACGCGCGTGATGTGCTTCTGATCCTTCGCGCCGTCCGGCGACGCGCCATCGTAAAGCGCGCCGCAACCGCCGGTGATATACATTTTTTCAGCGACAACATTCGTCCAGATTTTTTCCAACGGCGACCATAAATTCGTGTCGCCAGTTTCCAGAAACAAATCCGCCGCGCCTGCAAAAAGATAATTCGCCCGCACCGCGTGACCTTCCGCTTCCGCTTGCTGCGCGAGCGGAAGGCGATCTTGATTGTCGTCCACGCCGTCTTTCACCAAGTCGCGCATCGCGAGAAATTTCTTCGCCAATTCCAAATAGCGCGGCTCGCCGGTCGCGCGATACAATTCCACGATGCCCATGTAATGCGACGGGCAAATCAAATTGTTCGCGAGCGCAGGCGTTGGTGTTTTGAATTCGTCGCAAAGAAAATCAGCCGCCTTGCGCGCGACGGCGAGAAAATTGGTTTTGCCCGTCGCGCGAAAATGCACGCACGCCGCCGTCATCAACTGGCCGAAATTATACATTTCGAAATTTTCGGGATTGGAAAACGGCACGCCGTTCGTGTCGCCTGCGCGCGCGTGAAGCTGCACCCAAGTATCAAGGTAGCCATTCGTTTCCTGCGCGCGCGCGATGACGGCGATGATGTCGTCCAAACTTTTTTGCAACGCTGCGTCATTCGTCACCGCCAACGTCGCGCTCGCGCCTTCGAGAAATTTATAGAAATCGCCGTCGTTAAAAGTCGCGCCGCGCAGTTTGCCTTTGACGAGTCCGGCGGCAATTTCGAAGTTGCGAAAAAACTGCGAGTAGTTCGTGCCTTCCATCAAACGTCCCATACTCGGAATCATCTGCGTCTGGCAAAGTTGAAAACGATTCGCCCAAAAACCGTCCGTCCATTTTACCTCGTTCAGGCCGACCGTTTGAACTTTGGCGAACGGACTTGCCGCTGTGTCCACAAAACCGGAGCCAGCCGTCGTGGAAAACGAAAGCAGCGTGGCCAAAATAAGAATGGCAAATTTCTTTTTCATTTTAGTTTCACCGACTGCGGCACAATGCCAAGAATCACAAAGCTGCCTTTGCCGATGAGTTCCAATTTTTGTTTTCCGGCATCAAAACGAAACGCGTGCAAATTTACATTTGGAGAACTTGAAATCGTTGCCGCATTTTCGAGCACCGTGTCCACGCCGCCGCGCTCGTCCGCCTGCGCGGCAAATTCCAGCTTCGGCACTTGCAGCCACGCCTTTTTGTCGCTGTCAAAATAACCGACCAAAACCTGAACCGGCTCGGTGACTTCAAACTCAATCGGCGGCAAACCTTGCTTCGCTGCTTCGTGCGAAAAACGGATTCCGGTCAGCCCGTTCAATTGCGGCGTTAGATTTTGAATCACAAAATTCCGGTCGGTAAAAACGGTTGCGCCGACTTCGACTTTGTAAATCTCCGCGTTCGTCGAAATCAATTTGAACTGTGCTGCTGGCCACGGCTTAAGGCTCGATTCATCAATGGTGGCAACGCTATTGGTGCTTTGCTTTAACTGCGCAACCTTCGCCTGAAAATCTTGCAACTCCTTTTCGTAAAGCGGCACGAGCTGCGACCAAAGATAATTTGTGCCGTGACCTTTGACGCCGCCGGGCACGGGAATTTTCCGCTGCGAGGTCTGCATCGAGTTGGCGTAGTGATAAGTTTTGTCCGTCAGCGCAAACAAATACCCAAACGCTTCCATGCTTTCGGTCAGCCATTTTTGCGCATGATTCATATCCGAAATGTCATGGCTGTAATTGTAATGCAGAACGCACATGGCGGCTTTTGTTTTGTCTGCATAAAATGCGCTCATCGCTCGAATACATTTCACATCATTTTCTAAACGCCCAAATTCTTCACGGTTTTTCGTGACTTGTGGCGCCGCGAGTTCAATCAATTCAACTGCTTCAAATGAGGCATTCAAAACTTCACTGTTCACTGAAACAGGCGTTTCGCCAACGTGCGGTTCGTGATTCCATTCCTTGCGCACGTATTCATCTAACCGTTCTCCGGGCGGCGCTTGTGACAGCCACAAATCTTCAATCGCGCCGTATTTATTTGGATTCACCAATTGATCCAGCGTCATGCCGAGCGAAAGCGTTTGCCGATTGCCTTCCGTAATTCCAAAGCGCCGAATCAAGCGCGGGGCAACTTCGCCGGAATAATTATATGCATCCAAAATCTTTTCGGCCGCGTTGGTGTTGCCGTAAAAATCTGCGAGCCGCGAAATCCAATACGCTCGGTCTTCATTTGTATTCACATCGGGATTCCATGCGTAGCGCGCCCATGCCTCGAACCAAATCCAGTCGCGCTGCCATTGCAGTAATGGCGGATCCGCGATATCCGGCGCATACGGCCAGTTCCAATAGCTCAATGGATAGAGATGAATTCCGCTCGCACCCAAACGGTCGCGCGAAGCCAAAACCGATTTGCGGATAAACTCCGTGTCGCCATAGCGGAATGGCTCGAGGTTGGAGAGAATGTGGATGTTAACGAGATGCGAGCCAAGTTTAGCCATCGCCAAATGAGTTTGTTGATCCTTTCCGCGCGGCTCCCACGTCGTCAACGATTCGCCGTTGTATTTTGTTTCCGTGAACAGATTGGAATAAACCTGATAACACGCAGGCATGATGGCCTCGGCATTCATCGCGTGCGTGCGGATGACGACCGGCGGTTGTTCGTTCAAGCCCGCCGCTTTCATGCCGTCCAGCACGCCAGGCAAAATGGTTTTTGTCGCCCACTCGATTTGATTATCTGTGCCCTGTAATGCTTCGCCTAAACACAGCATCAGGCCGACATTTGGAAATTCTTTTACAAATTCCGCGATGGACTTGCGCGTGTAATCCGCAACCAGTGGCGTCGGCGCGGAAAGCTGCGTGGAAATGCCGTTCGTTTCGGCAAACGGTTTGGAGACGATGATGTTGTAAAACATCTGCACGAGCCAGATGCCGCGTTTGTCGCACTCCTGCGCGAGCCAACGAAATTGCACCTGATTTTTTGCAAACACGTCATCGGAGACTTCGACGGCGTAAGGATAATCTTTCAGCCGCACAAGTGACGCAAACGGATGACCACTCCACAAATACAGCGTGTTCATGCGGTTCGCTGCAAGGAAGTCCAGATACTCCAACCACAATTTCTTGTCGTAAAACCACGGGAACAATTCCGGTGTGTAGGGATACTCGTAAACTTTCCGTCCGGGCAAAATAAAAGTCTTTTGCATTCCGATGCACGTCCCGCGCAAAGTCATCGCGGGCGAATCGTGAAAATTTAAATGTTCCGGCAACTTCCCAGCAGCGCGCACCCGCTTCGCCAATTCCAGACAACCATAAAGTGCGCCGGAATCATCTTTTGCAATGATCCAAATATTTCCGACGTGATTTGTCTCAAGTGAAAAACCTTCTTTCTCAATCCCAGCTTGAGCTTGAATGCTGATGACAATTTGCGGATGACCATCTCCCGGCAATTTCACCTTTACGTTCACTGACTTGAGCGCCTCAGCCAATTCTTCCGCGCCAAACTTCACTCGTGGCGAAGCATTCGTTGCGACGACGATGGAAACGGTTTCCGCCTTTACCCAGCTACAACTAGCGGCGATCAAAACCACGAACAGAATATTTCGGTAAAGAAAATTCATTTCACTCTTTCACCCGCCGGATGCGAATGGCGATGTAAGGGGTTCCGGGCAGCGTAACCGAACGACCGTCTTTGTCGGCGAAGGAGTAACCGTCTTTTTTCTTAAGTGTGAAAACACCAGCCACTGGCGTTACGGTCATATTCCAAGTATCAAGCACGTCGACAGTAAATTTTAATCCGTCAGCCGACTGAAGTTTTCCAAGTGGCGGTTTGGGAATTTGAAAGACCCAGTTCGTGGGCGTCTCTTTCCCGAAATAAATTAAATAGTATTCTCCAGGCTTGCCGCCAATCGGGCTGTCCTGCCATTTGTCAATTGGCTCAATTCCTTCGGCGGGCGCAGCGTCTAAAACCTTTTTCAAAAAGGCTAGCCGCGATGGGCTTTGCCCTTTAAGCACGCCGCCTTTCGACCACCAGAGAATCTGGTCGTCGCTCTTGTAAGTTTCACCGTGACCACAGTAAGTGCCCGCAACTGTGGCGTTCCAAAAGCGAAAAACCAGTTCCTCCGCGCTCAACTGCCCCCAACGATTGGCGATGTCGCCCTCGTATTTCACCTCGTCATAAACAATCGGCTTACGATACACATCACGATACATCTCCGCACGCCCGGGTTCTTCCACTGCCGCGCCATTCTGAATGCTCGCATGCGAAATCCACGGCAAAGTATGATTAAAAATCTTCTGTCCGTTGTGAATCGAAAGTAGATGATGATACGGATCGTCATGCGAAACAATTTCACCGAAGCGCACAAAGTCCGATTCCTTTTTCTCCTTCATGAAATCCCATTCGTTCGCCAGCGACCACCAGACGTTGCGATACGCCGCGAGCCGCGCGATGACGTAATGTAAGTATCGGTCGTCCACGTTCGTCGGCATCCGGTCAAAGCCCCAATGCCCTTCGTCATATGGATGAAACAAAATGATGTCTGCCTCGATGCCGAGCTTTTGTAAGTCGGCAACGCGCTGTTCGAGATGCTGAAAATATTTCACGTTGAACTGCGTGAAGTCCCAGTTCGTCGTCGTCGGATTTCCTGCGAACGGATACAGGATTGGCTCGTTGGTGTTCCAGGTATAGCGCTTCGGAAAAACGCAGAAGCGAATCTTGTTGAACGGTGAAGCCGCGAGCGTTTTCAAAGTCTGTTCCTGCAACGCTTCGTCCTGCAACTGCCAGACATAGCACGTCGTGCCGAGCTCCTCGTAAGGTGTGCCGTCCGCGTAAGCGAAGTGATAAGTGTTCCTCACGCCGACTGCGCCGTGATTGTTCACCGTCGGTTTCATCACGGCGAATTCGCCGGTTTTGCCATTCAGTTTGCGCGCGTTGCTGGCGGTTTTATAAGTCCACCGACCGGTGGTTTCCGGCATGAAACGCACGCGATAAATTCCGTCGCCATCGTAAAAACCATTGGCTGTGACCGAATTGGTTCCCTGCGTGAAGCGCGCGGACAACTTCACGTCGAAAAACGGATTTCCATTTGTCGGTCCGTTCAACGCGAATTCAAAAACGCCCCATTGTTCGACGGAATCAGCGGCGTGCAAGCCGGTGGCGAACAACATGAGCGCGAGAAAATATTTAAAAGTCTTCATGGCTTTTGGAAAACGGATTTCAGATACACGGCATTCGCGCCGTAATTTTTCTTCACGTTATGCACGTCGTTAGTATCGCGTGAACGCTCAATGACCAACCAGCCGCTCCAGTTTATTTCGTCCAGTGCGGATTTGAGTTTGGGCGCGTCAATCTGCGGATCGTTCTGCAACCAGAAACCATCCGTGTTCGAGCAATGAATCTGGCAGACGCGGTCCTTGCCAAGCTGTCGTAATTCTTGGACGTAATCGCGCTGATGTTGAATCGCGCTCGCGAGATTGTAATAAATTTTAATCGCGGGCGAACCAACTTCATCGAGCAACTTGATTTGCTCCAGCGCATCCAATTCCGTTTCTACGCCGATGATGACGCCAGCCTTTTCCGCCAACGCGCCGGCGGCTTTCAACCGTTCGACCACTTGCGGACGTAACTCCGGGTGCTTCAGCAAATCACTAGTCACACCCAGCGGCAGAAAAGCAATCTTCACTCCCAACGCTTGCATCGTGTTAATGCAATTCTGCACGAGGAATAAAACATTCGTCCGTTCGGCAAACGACTGCGCGTAAAAACCTGACATCGCGATGGAAGAAATTCCTAAATTTAGCTCGTGTGCCTTCGCGAGAAATTGCTGGCAATTCACAGCATTTGTCAGCGAACTCGCAAACGTTTCACGTTGGCCGAGCGAACCCATGTCCACTTCCACACCGTCCGCACCGATATCCTTGGCAAGTTGAAACGCGCCGAGTTTTTGCCGTTTCAAAATCATCCAGTCGCACACGGCAATTTTGTAACGAGGCGCTGCGGCAAATGCCGGAATAATATTCGTTTCGCCCGCCGCATGTGTTTTACAAACGCACAAGCAACTCACCAGCAGCAAAGTCGCCGCGCCATAAAAAATTGATTTGGCGTGCTTCATGAAATCACTCCTTCACTAGCCAAATGACAGGCGCATCCGGCAATTTCACTAAAGCGCCGCCTTGAATCGTCCCGCCAACTGTTACTTCGCCAGTTTTTGGATTCACCGTATTGACGCGTAACAAACCGCTTTCCGTTGATAAATCTAACTCTGCAACACTGCCGCCCGCATAAACTAAAATTTGTTTTTCAGGTTCGTGCAGCACGAAGATTTTTTTGTCCACATCTGCCCGCCATGGCATCATGCGTGGAATCGCTGCGAGTAATTTTGCATCCGTCGTAGCTGGCAGATTCGGCATGGAACCACCCGCGCACAAAAAGGCCCAAGCGCCGCGATTAATGGCCACGTCTTCGCCTGACGCAATAATCACCTTTGCCGAAAACTTTTGTCGATACTCTGCCGTCATGGCGGCGAGATTTTCGTCTGATGGTGGGCCACCTTTCCATTGGCGCTCCCACTGGCGCGGTGAAAGATTTTGTCCACCTTCCGGCGCAAACACGCCTTTATCTGTCTGCCACCAATAACGGAAGCAAATGATGTCCACGACGGCTGCCCGCTTTGCGTCGGCGAGAATTGCATCTTGCACATTCTTCGTCGCCGCCAGCGCAATCAGCGGATGATTTCCCGTCGCGCGCTCCCAATCGCCAATCGTATCCAGCCAAAATTGCTCAAACGCCAGCGGCCCAGTAAATTCCGCGCTCGTGAACTGAATCACGTTGGCGTTGTTCGTAAAATTATTCAGGTTTTGCCGGATATAACTTTCATGTAATGCGCGACGAACGGAATTTGTCACGTCATAAAATTGCGGCGCCATCACTGTGCGTTTTTCAATTTCAAACGGCGGTTCGTTAAATCCGGTGCTGTTGATGTTGTTCGACGAACGCCATGGACCGTCCACCCAATGTGCGCCGTCTTCCAGAATGTTGTGCTGAAAATAATTTTCGTTGAACAGCACAAGTCCGTGCTCGTCGCAGAGTTTTGCAAAACTTCCCAGCCGCGACCAATACCATGGATTGAATTTTGTCAGGTCATATTTGCTCAAACCATCGCACGCCGCACCCTGCCCACTGCGCGCAAACGGCTGCTCATAAAACGGCGCCCACACGTCGCCGGCCACGCGGCGCACGCGCTCGTGATCTTCACGGCGACGGTCATACCAAAGTCCATAATGATGATCGAGCGCGGCGATGTGATTCGACTGCATCGAATCCGCAATCGCGTCCAAATCATCGGTAAAGCCAACGCCATCGCGCCCCGGCGCAAAGCGCGTCAATTGCACGCCGAAATTTTGCGCCTCGCTCGGACGCATATTGCCGCGCCACCAGTTGATGCCCATCGTCGAACCAATCAAAAGTTTTCCATCGCAAACCAACCAGTCGTTGGTTATTGAAATTTTTAGTTTTGGATTTTTAGTTTGTGGTTGTGTGGCTGGAAGTTTTTCCACCGACTTTGCGTTTCCAATTTCAGTTGAAACTTTTGCGCCGGCCAAAATTTGATTCGCTACTTCATTTCCTAATCGGTCAACCAGTTGCGCGGCGAAGAAGCTGTCCGGTTTCACCGATTGGTTGGAATTATGCCAGTCGCCGTTGCCCGCGAATTCACCCCACGCACCAAACGCCCAGTTCTGCGCGCTCGGCGGCTTTTCACAGTTGATTCTCGCTGCGATGCAATTCCACAAAACTGAATTCGCCGCTGACCAACCCGCGCCTTCATCATCGCCGCCGCGATTCATCAGGCTTAAATTTCCGCCATCAATCCGGACGTTGTCGAAGAGCGAACCGCTGGCCCAGCTTTGAATCGCGCCGCTGTCGGCGGTCGGCAAAATCGAGTCGCATTGCACAAACGCGTTTGGACCGGCAGCGCAATGGCCGACGGAAAAATCGTGGCGACCGTGTTCCGCGTAACAGCGCAGAAACAAAGTCTGTTGTCCCATCGTGAAGAAAGTATTTCGCCGCCAGCCGCCATCTTCCGAAATCGGTGCGAGCGAACGACAGTCAGCCACTGTCACGCGTTTGCAGCTTTCATAAATCGCCACTGCCGAGCCGGCAAAATGTTCAAACGTCACCTGACGAACCCAAACGTCAGCCGCATTTTCCAAGGTGATCGCGAACCACGAATGATTTTCGTCTTTCGGGTTACTCGCATCGAAAGTGGATTCAAGCCGCAGATTTTCTACGCCGACATTTTGGATGCGGCCCGGCCACGAATAAGTTTTTACAAATCCGCCGCCAAAGTTTGTTTCAATCGCGGTCGTGATCGGCGCATCAATAGTTACCTGGTTACCATCAATTTTTTGGATAACGCGATCCCAAACCAAATCGTAACTGCCCGCGTGCCAGACCAACCGCCAGTCGCCGAGACCGCCGCCAAATTCCGTCATGCCGAGCGCATCAATCCATTCCTTGGTGCTGGGACGAACCACGTCAATCGCGTCGCCCACTTTCAAACCGCCCGCGTCCTGCAAATGAAAACTGGTCGCACCGACGGGAACGTAAGCGTCCGCAATTTGCCAGTTTGGATTGGTGTTACCGGAAAAATTATTTTGACCACAGATGCGAATGAGCGTGCGCCGGTCAATTCCGGCTGCGACTAAAATTGTTCCATTCATTTCCGCACCTTCACCGCGTAAAACCACGCCAGCATTGGTGATTTGCAGTCCACCATTAACTTCGTGCCGACCTTTCAGCAACAAAACTGCGCCGCGAATCCCGTTGGAATCCAGCGGCAATCCGGCGACGTAATCAATCGCCTTTTGAATGCGCGCAGTTTCGTCGCCGACAATCGGCGCGACTGTGATGCGAACTGGCGCGTCAGGAATTTGTTTGTCGCCGCCAAAATAACCGCAGCTGGAAAAATCAGGAACGCGGTTGCCTTGCGCATCCGAGCCATAAACAAAATTGCCGTTTGTGCCGATGGAAATGACCGGCGACTGCTTCTTCGGCGCAGCGGTTAGCGCCATTGCGGTTCCCAAAAAAATGCAGGCGAAGATTTTTTTCATGGCAGTTTCCCCGTCAGCTTCGCGAGTTTTTGGCCGCGCGCAATTTCTTTTCCGTCAGCCAGCACAATCAAGCCGACGCCACGATTATATTTTGTTCCATCTTTGTCCCAAATAATCGTGAGCGTGTGGCCGTGATAATTCACACCATCGAGACAAAAATAGTTCCAAACACCATCCGGCAGTAAAGGGAAAATTTCCACAACTTTGTCCGCGCGTGGAACCAAACCGACTATGCCCGTGATGACCAGATCCGCAAAGGTTGAGTGATTGTAATAGCGACTGCGACCGGCTTTGCCGTCAATCCATTGCCCGGTGGTTTCATCGAGATATTCGCCGAGGTAAGGCTTGCCGTCAGCGTGCTGGCTGTGAACATAGGTAATAAATACTTCGTAATAATCGCGCGTGGAGACAGCAGCAGATTTGTAGTCTCGCAAGAAATTTGCCAGTGCGGCGAGAGTTTGCGACGTGGCAAATGGCCAGACCGCGCCGTCCCATTCGCAATGGCCGTAACCGTGTGTGCGGAAAAATGGACTGCGGCGCTCGGCGGTCGTGAGGCCATACGGTGCGGAAAAACCTTTGGTGTCTGGCAATTCTTGCCACGCGGAATTAAACATTTTGTTGTCGACCGGCAATTCAAACATCCATGGAATAAAACCGATTTGTTCCCGCACGCTGGAGAAATTTCCGTTGGTGTGGACGACCTCAAAGAAATTCGCGTCGTTGTTCCACAAAGTATTTTGGACATGTTTTTTTAATTGGTCAGCTTTGGAAGCAAATTCGTCGGCCAGATTCTTGTCGCCGGCAAGTTGCGCGATTTTAGCAATCGCCTGCGCATTGCCGAACATGTAACTGTTAATTGTTGGTCGAATGTTTTTCACCGTGCGCGAGCCGCTGATGGATTCTTCCATCGCGTCACGCACATCAAACTGCCAGAACAGGCCACTCGCAGTCTGCTTTTCGTTTTCCCATTGGCGATAGTCGGCAACCAAATTATCCAGCAGCGAGAGGAGAAAGGTTTTGTCGCCCGTGACGAGATAACGCTGATACAGCGCGGCTTCGAGCCAACTGCTGTAACGATGCAATTGCTGGCGCGAACTTTCATTTCGCATCCAATAACGCACGTAATCATCAAGATAATTTTGATCGTGCAGCCAGCGGCCTTCAGCGATATGAAAGCCGAGCGCACTGCTGATGGGCTGCGGCTTCGTGAGGAATTCGGTGAAGACAAATCCGTTCGTCGTCTGCTCAAGGTGTTTACGAAACGACCACCAGCGGAAATAATACAGCTCTTCAACCTCCTTGTCGGGACATTCGAAAAATGGAATTTCTTTTTGGAGCCAGCTCCAAGAATCTGCGTTGGAAACAAAGTTGGTGACGTTTTCGTCTTCCATCGAATTAAAATGGGCGACGTAATTAGAAAAACTTGCCGGTTTCAAAACCGCCAAATTTCCAGCGAGGGAATTTTGAACCGTAAAACAAACGAAACACGCGAAATAAAAAAACCATGGCAATGTGCCGTTCGCTTTTTCTGCGTATTTCGCTGGTGTGAACATTTTTACAGATTCAATTTAGACAGCTCGTTTTGGATTTCTTTCAAACGCGTTTTGACAAGTTCGCGTTCCGGTTCACGAAAACGATGAAACGGCTCGGCCATGAAATCATCACAAACACTAAGGCAATTCAATGCGCATTTGATGCCTTTGATGATCGAGGATGAATGTTTACCGATACGATAAAATGAATTGCTGACGCGCTGGATTTGGTTTTGCAATTCCTCGGCGCGGGCAAGATTTCCAGCGCGATAGGCTTCAACAACTTTGACGTAAAGTTTCGGAAACAAATTTGCGCCGCCGCTAACGCCGCCATGGCCACCGATTTGCATTGTGGCTAAAAGTTTTTCTTCCGGTCCGCATAGCAGCGGCCAGTCAGGGCGATGTTGCTGGATAAGTTCGGCGGCAGCTTTGAAATAATCCAGATCGCCAGAGCTATCTTTGAGGCCGATGATTCGGGGATTGTCCATGGCGCGGCGGATGGTGTCGGCTTCGATGTGAACTTTCGTCAGCGCGGGCATGTTGTAAATGTAAAGCGGCAGCGGCAATTCGGGAACGAGATGGTCGAGGTATTCTTGCAACTCCGGTTGCGCTTCGGGCAGATAATAAGGTGGCGCGAGCACAACGGCATCCGCACCAAAATCAGCGGCGGCGCGCGCGACGTTTAAGGATTCCACAAACGCGGTATCGGTGATGCCGACCAGAACGGGCACGCGTTTTTTGATTTGTTTGCAGACGCGTTCAATCAATTCACGTCGCAGCCGGTAGCTCAAACTTGGCCCTTCGCCGGTCGTGCCAAGAATAAAAAGTCCGTTCACGCCGCCGGCCAAAATGTGTTCAATTAATTTTTCCATGCCCGCCACATCGAGTTCGTCACGGCCTTTTAACGGCGTGATCATTGGCGGGACAATTCCGGTCAAAGATGGTTTCATTTCAAGAATTTTCAAAAATTTCAACGCGCGGTTTCACTAATAAAATCAGGCCAACACTCAACAATGCTACCGCCGCCGACACGGCAAAAGCGATGGCAAATTTGACGTGATGGTCGCGCATCCAGCCGAGCGCGACAGTCGCGACTGCGCCGACGCTGATGCTGACGAGATTCATAAAACCATAACCGGTGGCACGATTTTCAGGGCGCACAATCTGGCAAAGGATGGGCATGTTGTTGCAATCAAAAAATCCCCAGCCGAGCCCAAACAAAATCATCGCACCAATCGCCACAGGCAAAGTCCACGCATAACCGAGCAACAGCAACGCTGGCACGAGCAAGAACACGCCGAGTGCGCTGGTGAAAATACGACCGCGATTTGTCCGGCGCATCCACCAGTCCGCGACCACGCCGCCGAGCAGCACGCCGACGAACGAGGCGATTTGAATATAGCCAGTCGCCGACAAACCGGACGGACCTTGTTTCAAATTAAATGTGTCCGCTAGGAAAGTGGGCAGCCAATTCTTCGTCACCCAGCCGGCGATAGCTGGCAACGTGAAATAAATCACGAGAATCCAAAATGCTGGTTGCGTCCAGAGCGAGCGGATGGTTTCGCCAATGGTCACAAACTTTTTCACGGTCGCGCTTTCACTTTTATTTGGCGCATCGTGTAACGCCAAAATTAAAACTACGGCGTAAATAACTCCGGCCATTCCAAACCAGATGAAGCAGTTGCGCCAGGAACTGGTTTGCGCGATGTAACCGCCGACGCCGCCCAATGCGAGGCCGACGTAAATACCGCTTTGATGCACGCCAATTGCGCGGGCGCGCGTGCCGCCGGTGTGAAAATCGGCGATGAGGGCGAGCGCCGCGGGAATATAAAATGCTTCGCTGATGCCCATGAGCGCGCGGCACGTGAGCATTTGCGAATACGTCTGCGCATGACCAGTCGCCCACGTCACCGCCGACCAAACGAATAGACTGCCGATGACCGCCCAGCGGCGATTAAATTTATCGGCGATGAATCCACCAACGGGACTCAAGAGCGCATAAACCCACATGAATACGGCCATCAGCGTGCCGAAATCCTGATCGTTGGCGATGCTCGGGATATCCGCGCGAATCGAGGCGCGGATGGACGAAACCATCTGCCGGTCGAGGTAATTCAGCATTACCACCGGCCACAGCAGCGCCACGACCGCCCAAGCGTAGGAAGAAATTTTTTGCGCTCCCGAATTCACTTCAAGGTGTTCACATTGCTTTGAGGATTGCTCCAGTCAATCTTCGTCGTCGGGTCGAGGCCGGCAAGATACTTATCCATGACTGTGTAACCGTCGCCTTGCAAATCTTTCTGGGCGAGCGCGACGTCGTTCACATCCAGATTAAATTTTTTCTTCCACGACAATGGAATGCCATCTGCACCCAAATCTTTAATCGGTTCACCTTTATATTCAGGATAGCCGCCAACTTGCGACGGGTCGGTGATAATGCCGTTGCCAGCCATGCCGTAATTATTTTTGGCGAGACCTTTCATTTGCGGCGGCAAAAATTCTTTGCCTTCGCTCCAAACTTTGCCAGTGCGGACTTCCTCGATAACACGTTTGTCCACGGCGTCACGACGCGGCAAGGTGTCGCCAGCATCTTTTAAAACCGCCTCGTAAGCTTCTTGCGCTGAAGTGATGGTCATCGGCGGCATTGGGAACGGCTGATTTACGCGCACTTGCGCAACGATTTTTTGCATGGACTCGTTGGTGTTGATGGTCGGATCGTCTTTCGAGCCGCCATCGGCAAACTGCACGCCGCCTGCCCAGTTGTCGGCGGTAACTTTTTCATTGCCTACGACGATGTTGCCGACGACGTAAGCCTTACCAAAATAAGGAATCATGTCCGGCTTCGCCTGCGTGGCGGACGGCTCAAGAATGCGATAGGCCACCGGACCGTGATTCACCGCCGGGCCGGGCTTGAAATAATTGTTGATGATGTTGTAAAGACTTTCTTTGCCGCCACCGTCAATCGTGCGATGCCGCCAGTTGAACAGCACGTTGTTGACGAAATTAAAATCGTAAGTCATCGCCACGCTGGGATTGCGGCCGGTGTTGCACGCGAAAAGATTGTGATGAAAACCGGAGTTGCGCCCGCCCCAATCGCCGCCGAACGCGTGATTGTAAGTGTTCAGAGCTTCGCTCGAAATCACCCATTGCATCGTGACGTTGACGGCGGGAAGTTTCAGCGCGGTGTCGCTGTTCGTCGGCGTGTAAAGATGGCGATAGGTATCAATGTTTTGATCCTGACCCCAGCTCGCAGAAACGTGGTCAATGATAATATTGCCGACGGGATTTCCGAAATGCACACCGTGACGGTTGAAAATATCGAGGTTGCCGCGACGCAAGCGCAGATAGCGAATCACCACGTCGTGCGCGTTGTCCAACAATCCGTTGTCCGCAATGCAAATACCATCGCCCGGTGCAGTGTGGCCGTCAATCGTGAGGTAAGGAGCTTCAATGTAAATCGGTTTTTCCAGATGAATAATTCCAGCGACATTGAAAACAACAATGCGCGGCCCGGCAGATTCGCAGGCCTCACGGAGTGAACCTGGTCCGCTGTCGTTCAGATTCGTCACGACAAAAACTTTTCCACCACGGCCGCCGAAAGAAAATTTCCCACCGCCTTCCGCGCCCGGAAACGCTGGCACTTTCGCTTGCGGCAAATCTGACGGCTGCGCCGCCCACGGGATGAATGGCTTACCTTTTTTCTCCCACTCGGCAATGACAGGCGCGCAATTGGAAATGACCTGCTGCTCGTATTGATCCCAAGCAGCGGCGCGCGCCTTAATGGTGGCGTCTGGAATCGGCCAGCTTTCGCGGGCGAATCCAAGCTGCGCTACAAGTGAGATTGCCGCCGCAAAAATAATTTTATTTTTCATAATCCGATTATCAAAGTGAATATTCGCCGACGAGCGAGTTGAGATATTTTTCCAGATTGGTGTAGCCATCGCCGTTCAAATCTTTGTTCGCATCGGACGGATCGTTTGGATTCAAGCCATGTGCTTTTTCCCAATCGTCAGGAATGCCGTCGTGATCGCTGTCCACCGGCACGTTGTAAGTTTTGTAATCCGGCCACGGAAAATTCGGTGATCCAAGCGCGCTCTTGTCATCAGATTGCGTGTCAATGATGCCGGCGAAATTTGGACTCGGCCGGTCGCCGTAAGTCGGTCCACGCGTGCCGGTAAATTCCGCCGTGCCATCGCGCACATCTTTGATGATGTGTAAATCAATCACGTCCGACTTCGGAAAATTTGCGCCCACATTGGCCAACACATTCGTGTAAGCCTCCCGCGCTGTGTGCGTTTTTACATACGATGGAAATAGTTCTGAGTCCACACGCACCTGTTTTTCGACTTCCGCGCCATTGGCAAACGCGTTCCAGTTATTCGTCTCGTCCACAAAACCTTCCAGCACATTGCCGCTCATGTAATAACTTTCCGCGCCCCACGCAGGATTGATTTTGTCGAGCCTTAACAGCCATTTAACAAACGGATTCGGCGCGTGTGGCTTGTAGTAATTGTTGACGTAATTCAGCGCTTTCACGCCGCCGTCGGTCGTGCGCGCGGTCCAGTTGTAAACGACATTGTTGCGGATGTCCAAGTAGCCCGCGTATTTTCCGCTCTGCGTCAGGCCGCCGGCGAGACTCCAATTCCGGTCAGTGCAATCCGCAAGTAAATTGTGATGGTAGCTACCAACGTTACCGCTGATGGAACCAGCAAACGCGTGCGTCTCCAGTTTTGTGCGGTCGCTCGCGCGATAGTGCGGCCCGTGATGCAACGCCTCGGCGACGATGTTGCGCTGGGAAGTAATATTTTTCGCGCCGCGCGAACTTGTGCCTTCGTCGCTACTCCAGCTGATTGAGCAATGATCCATAATGCAATTATCGCAACTACCTAAACCCGCGCCGTCCATCGCGCGATGTGCTCCATCACCTACGCGGAAACGCATGTAACGTATAATGACATCGTGCGTGCCATAAGCACCCGCACCGTAATCCGCCAAACAAATGCCGTCGCCCGGTGCAGTCTGCCCGGCGATGGTGCAATAAGGGTTATGGACAGCGCACGGCAACTTGAGGTGAATGATACCAGAGACGCGGAAAATTATAGTGCGCGGACCTTCCGCCTCGACAGCGGCGCGAAAACTTCCAGGGATTACCGCTTCGCCTTTGCCCGCATTGTAATCTTCCAAATTGGTGACTTCAATAATCCGTCCGTTGCGTCCACCGCGCGCAAAACGACCGTAGCCTTCCGCCGTCGGAAATGCCAGCGAGCGCGTGCGAAAGTGCCAGACTTCGCCATGCGTGACATTTTTAGCCGCATCCACTTCATCCACGCGCCAGAAATAATTTTGCTCCGGATCAAGTTTCGGCAATGCGTAACTGGCCGAACCTAAACTGCCCTTGAACTCCGGCGATGATGTTGTTGCTTTGGCAACCGCACTGGCATCCGTGCCAAAATAAAATCGATGCGCAACCGCCGAACTTGGTGCCGCCCACGTCAAAGCGACTTCGTTCGGCCAATGGTCATCGTCATTGGCGGGCGCAGGCTTGATGGCTTTTGTGCGCGGATTGGCGGAATCAATTTCAAATCCGTTGATGACTGGACTCTGATTTGCACTGGAACTTTCCGGCCGAAATCGAATGACAATATCCTTTCCCGCGACGGCTTCAACTTCCAGAAAAGCGCTGGCAACCTCATAATCATTGGTCGCGCGATAAGTGGCAACCAAGCCCGTCACTTTTTTTTCGCCACCGACAAACACGTTCAAAACCGCCGGCGCAACGTGGTCGCGCAGTTCATTATGATACGTGACCACGCTATGTTTACCCGGCGTTAATCCACTAATCACCATTTCAATTCCGCCAGCGTTGGTAGAATTTTTGAGCGCGATACCATCCGCCGCCATTGTCGCGCCGGAATCAAGTAACCCCTTGAACCAAACCGGCGCAATCAATTCATTTGTCGCGGCGCAAAAAGTGACCGTGACATTGCCAAACGTCTGCGAATCGGAAACACCTTCGTGCCACGCCCAGTTTTCCCAGTGTGGCGTGAGGATGTCTTTACGCGCATCAGGCGGATTTAAGTCCACCTTCAACTCGGCGGCCGCAACGGCTAGCGCGAAAAACAGGCAAAAAGTTGCGACAGTAAATTTCATTATGCAGTTAAAGACGCTTGGGGAATATATTGGTTATTAAAAAACTGATAATGGTTTAGTGAAAACTGATTTTTGTTGGCGCTTTTGCAGCAATAAAAAGCCGGGGTTAAGTCGTAACTCAACCCCGGCTCTGGAAGGACGCCGTCAGATTAAGGGTATTGCAACCGGTAGAATACCGCGCTGCCGGGTGCTGTCGGATCGGCAACCAGATTGTTCGTTACGATGATGTCGGTTACATAAGAGGAATTCGTCAGATAACCACTCGCCGATATCCAGTTTGTCGCACTCAAGCCATTCGTGAGGGTAGTGCTCAAGGTTTGAAGCCAAGCACCTTGGTTAGCTGCCGGCCACGAGAGTTCAGTGATAACATTAAGATTAGTTTTGAATCCACCACTGGTAGCATTGGTTACGCCTAATGGCAGCACGATTGAGCTGACATTCGTCACGGTGAAATTCAACAACGGATCACTAGCGCTAAGCACCTGAACTACGCCCTGCGGAATCAACTGGCTCAAGTCCCAGACCAAACCCGGACCCGGGCTGGCTGGCGAAATGATGGGGTATGAATTGAGGGTATTATTCGGACTGATCAATCCATTGGCACCTTTTATATTTCCGCCGGTGCCATAGTAACCAAACAATTGGAACGACTGGCCAGCGGCGAATGGGGCTGGTGTTCCGATGTTCGTGATGACAATGGTGCCGCCATTGACTGACTTAAATGCCTGACTCGGACCAAACGCTTGGCTTAACGAATACAGCATCGTATTGGTCTGGCCCGATGTTAACCCTAAGTTCACTTCCATGTAAGTGGTGGAACCAGCAGCGAGGGTGATATGACCGTAAGCGGTCGAGCCCGCAGGGCTCACGCCGTTGCCTTGGGGATTGCCGCTGACATAATCATAATCGGTAACTTTGGTCGTATTGATACTACCACCACCCGGATAGAACGTCCCGTTAATCTGCAAAGCCGTGACATTGATGCTACCGGGAGTTTGCCCGGCTGAACCGAGCACGGAATCAATCAAAGTGCCGCCAGCGGCAACCGTCAAGGTTCCGGCATAAATAGTGCCCGCATTAATCAAGGTCGAGTTGGTATTAATCGTGGGTGAACCGGCTGCAGTCATGAGACCGGCGTTATACAAGACCGTGCCGGACGGCAGGGAACTAAGTGCGCCATTCATTGTGCCCGCATTGGTCAGAACGCCACCCGTCAAGACAGTGACCGCGCCATTGACAATGCCGCCAGACGCCAGTGTGGCTTTGCCAGCGGAAGTCAGCGACGAACTTATCGTGCCCGCAAAATTCATGGAGGCATTTGTATACACGGTGACGCTGCTGACACTGCCGCTGCCAATCAGCAATCCATTGGTGACCACTACCGACACCGCTGTCGGACAGTCAATTTCCAAGCTGTTGGTTCCCGACTTGTTCAACGTAACGCTGCTAATTGAACCACCACCAGCACCAAAGACAAACGCATTGGTGCCCGTTACGGTAAATGCCCCAGGAGCGACCGCCTCAAGGACTGAAATGCTGGTGGGAATCCCTGGCCCATTCGTGGAAGTGAAGGTGACATTGTCATTATCCGTGAACTTGGTGATGTTGGTTGGCGCATTTAAGCCCGTATCTATCCAGTTCAGGCTGGAATGATTCCAGTTTGAATCCTGTGCCCCTTGCCAGACCAAGTTCTTGGGCGCATTGGTGCTGACAATCAAATTGATATTGCCCGCGCCATCATCCACAACCTGCATATTGTTAAAGCCCGGCGGTAGCGTGCCGATATGCAAATTGTGCGATACAATGGTCTGATAATGAATCAACACGTTCGTGGCGGGATAAGAGGCCGCACCGCTGTATGAAGCGACGTTAATGAGTGCCGGAGTGGTGCCGTTGACCAAGTTGGTTGTAAAGGCATTCGTGATTGCAGGATTCACAAACAACGTCAATTGCGCGCCTTCTTTCAGTGTCAGGAAATTAACGGCATTGGTGGCAGTGGCGATGGTGTTGGTAACCACGAGCGTCGCGCCGGGGTTAACTATGACCTGGTCGTTAGTGCTAAACTGACCGACATTGATTTGATTGGCATACAAATGTCCGTTGCCATCAACTTCGACCTGACCGAAAGCTTGGGATGAAAAAGCAACAAATGACCCAGAGGTGTCATTAGTCGGCGTGTAGCCCAAGACGAGGTTATTATTCACATTCATGACCGCATTACTACCCACATAAAGATACCCCTGACAAAAGCTTTGATTGGTGTATTGCATATCGCCGACGATGACGGTGTTGGCATTCACGGTGCCTTTATCAAACCCAAATCCAGCTTCGGTATTCTTTGTCGAGAAGGTATTGGTGTAATTTTTAGCAAGCCAAACCTGATCTACCAACATATCAACCGTGCCACCGACAAGTGTAATAAAGCTGCCAGCAGCATTGCCTTTGATAGCGGTATTGGTTCCCCCGCCGTTCACCGTCAAGTCCAGGAGCGACATCCGAGACGTGCCATCATTGTTCCGGAAATATGCCGAAGAGGTATAATTTCGGTTGTTAAATATCATGCTATAACCCACAGCACTGCCGGCGCTAGGCGCGCTTAGAGTCGAAAAGCTTATCGTGCCAGAACCGCAAATTGCCGTCCCACGGCCGAGGCCGACACTTTGAGCAAAAATCCCGTTTGAAATACCCAAAGCAAAAAATGAATTCTGCGGGTCTGATGAGGTGGACAAACCCGTTGAATCTTGACGAAACAAATCAACGGCGTTGGTAAAGTTCGCTACGGTATAATCAGCTTCCGTATGCATGGCTTTAATAACATTGGTTCTCGCCAAAGTGGCTTTTACAACCTGATCCCCCGCAGGATTTCCACCGCCATTGATTCCAGTAAGGATACTATTGGCTACACCGAACACGTTAACCGTGGCGTTAAAATTGGTTAAACCAGAAAAATCAATGATTGCAGCCGTGCTCTGAGCAAAGCGCTGACCGCTGTTCAGGACGACTTGCGCTGCTGAATTGCTAACCGTCAAAGTATTGCCGATAAATTTGTGCGTCGAACCTACTTTTGCCCCAATGCCATCCCGTGTAATAAGAAACCCGCCAGAACCCAAAACTGACAGGGTCGTCCCCGGATTAATCACAGTCGTAATCGTCCCGGGAGAACTAGTATTATCTGCGGTTCCAGCCACCAAATCGTAAGTAAGATTGCCAATAGTGGCGGTGACATCATTCGTGATGAAATAACTGCTGCCGGTATTGGTGCCATTCACGAATGCGTTATCGGTAGAGCTGCTCGGCGCGCCCCCGCCCACCCAACCAACCGATGGATTCGACCAGTTAGCATTGGTGGCACCGCCCGCCGATGCACCGTTAGTAGTGGCCCAGTAATAGTCAGTCGCTTGCGCGGAGAACAGCGGCAAGAATGCCGCAGCCAGTGCGGCCAGATACAAACATAATTTGCGGTGTATGCGATTAATACGTGTGCTTGTCGTTTGGGTATTCATAATCTCTGCTCGATTTTAGGGGTTGGTTAGGAACTTTTTTCTGGAGGGACAGGGTTGGTTGAAATTGAGTTTCTGAAAAAGCAATCAATGGTAAGGCGTATTGTCATCAAGGTATTCATAGTCCCGGCTGCTGCCAACCACCACATTCTTGCCGTTACCGAGAATCGACCAAGTGGTAGAGTTGTAGACTGACTTACCATACTTCGTGGTGCTTCCTTCTAGCCATTTGTGAATTTCAGAATGACCATCAGCATAGGATACGTTACCCGCCGAGCCGTGATAAATTGATGGCAAATCACGCCAATAATAGCTGCCGGACGCTTGCCCAGGATCGAAAGAGAAAACTTGACCACCACTATTAAGCAGGGTGCTGGTGGTTTCACAAACAAAGGCAAAAATATTTGCCGGCCCCGGCGAGTTTAGGTCAATTGATTTTTTAGCTAAAATATAAGTTCTATTCTGGTTAGGATCGCCGGTAGCCCCAACAGTTATAACGCCATTTACCACGTTGCCAGACAAGCTGTTGTTCAAAGAAGAGTTCAATGTGTAGGACCGCACCCGCGCCCCGTTGAGCGAATCAACGCTGTCACCCGGACAATGATAAGAGCCTGCAGATTTAATATAAGGAGCAAATGCTGAATTGGTTCCGGTCAGAATTCCCGTATTCGTATTGGCATCACTCGCGCCCCAAGACAAACTGGTGCCTGCGTCCACCCAGCAGCCAACTCCGCTACCCTTCACAAGTGCCTCATCGTTGTCGCCGTAAAACATGATGAACGCCAAATTCAACTGCTTGGTATTATTCAAACAATAAGTTCCCTGCGCCTTACGCTTGGCCGAAGCCAGCGCCGGCAGCAGCATCGCCGCCAGAATGGCGATAATGGCAATCACCACCAGCAACTCGATTAGGGTGAACGCGCGGGAACGAACCGACTGGAAATTATATTTTTGCATATTGCGGGGACGCAGACACGACGACAAATTAGACATGGCTTTCATTCAATTAGATTCTGGTGATGCTTAACACTAGCACACGGCATCCGTTTGCGTAATATGAACACGGCCAAAACATTTGCGAATTGCGCCAAACACAGCGGGCGCTGATTCGCGGCATTTACAACGGCGCGGGCATCGGCAAACTACCCGCAGCAACCCGACGCCATGCCCAACACCTCATCATCACTAGCGGTTCTGGCCGCGCTCGTTTTGACCGCGCTGCCGGCCGCGACGCTGGCCGCGAACCACGACAACATTTTGTGGGTGGACGCCGATGGCTCGGATAAAAACTCCGGTTCACCAGAAAAACCTTTTGCCACCCTGCCCGCCGCGCTGAAAAAATCGGGCGCACCTGCCGCGCAAAAATTTGCGACCAATGATATTCAGCGAATTATTTTGCGCGGCGGGGTTTATCCACTGGCGCGTTCGCTCGTCATTCAAAATAGCGCGGTCAGCATCGAAGCCGCGCTCGGCGAACACCCGGTCTTGAGCGGCGGCGTGGAAATCAGCGGCTGGAAAAAAGTGACGAAAGAAATTTCCGGTCTGCCAGAAAGTGCGCGCGGAAAAGTCTGGGTGGCCGACGCACCCAAAATTGGCAGGCACATTTTTGGCGGACGCGTTTTGGAGTTCCGCCAGCTTTGGGTGAATGATACAAAAGCCATTCGCGCGCGCGAACCGAACGGCGAAAATCTCGCGCCCCTCGTTGCGTGGGACAAAAAAAATCAGGTCGCAACGATTCCGGCGGCAACGCTTGCTGGCATCAAAAATCCGGCGCGGCTGGAAATGATTATTGATCAAGTCTGGGAAATCGCCGTGCTACGCGTAAACGCCATTCGCATCAATGATACCAATGCGCTCCTCACCTTCAAACAGCCAGAAAGCAAACTGGAATTCACACATCCGTGGCCGCCGGTGATTGTGAATACCAATTATCACGCGCCATTTTTTCTGGCGAACGCGATTGAGTTTTTAGACACGCCCGGCGAATGGTTCGAAGACATACACGCCGGAAAAATTTATTATTGGCCGCGCGACGGCGAAGATATGACAAGCGCAAAGGTTTTCGCACCAACTATTGAAACGCTCGTGCAGATTGAGGGTTCGCTCGACAAACCCGTTTCCAATATTCAATTTAAAGGCATCACGTTCGCGCACACCACGTGGCTGCGTCCGTCCGCACAAGGCCATGTTCCGCTGCAAGCCGGAATGTTTATGCTGGATGCTAAAAAACTTTCGCCGCACGGCACGAGTTATCATCCCGGCCTCGACAACCTCGCGTGGATTGGTCGTCCGCCTGGCGCAATTTCAGTGAAAAATGCAGATCACATTTCATTCGAGAATTGCACGTTTGAACATCTCGCATCCGCCGGCTTGGATTTTCAAAGCGGCACATATAACGATTTAATTTCCGGCTGCGCGTTCACCGACATTGGCGGCAACGGCATTCAACTCGGCAAATTTTCCGACGCGAATGTTGAAACGCATTTCCCCTACAATCCGTCTAACGAAAGCGAAATCTGCGCCCATGAAACCATCGCCAACAACATCGTCACGGACTGCGGCAATGAAGATTGGGGCTGCGTCGGCATCGGCGTCGGCTACGCGCGCAATGTCGTCATCGCGCACAACGAAGTGTTTAATCTGCCATACACCGGCATCAGCGTCGGCTGGGGCTGGACAAAAATGACCAACGCATTGCGCGACAATTTTGTTTTTGCGAACCGCATTCACAACGTCGGCCAGCGGCTCGGCGATCTCGGCGGCATCTATACTTTGTCCGCGCAAACCGGCACGGTCATCGCGGAGAATAATATTTTCGACATCACGCCGAGTCCATTCGTGCCGGATCCAGAACATTGGTTTTATCTGTATCTCGACGAGGGTTCGTCCGGCATCACCGTGCGCAATAACTGGTGTCCGGCTGAAAAATTTCTAAAAAATGCCAACGGCCCCGGCAACGTGTGGACAAATAACGGCCCGCAGGTTTCAGAAAAAATTAAAAATGCGGCCGGATTGGAACCGGCGTTTCAAAAACTGCAAAAATAAAACAAGACACATGAAAAAAATCACGCAGACAGTTTTGCTGGCGATGCTCGCCCTCGTATTTTCCGTCAACGCGGCACTGACGCCGGTGGATTTGCGCTGTGATTACGCGGTGAATCCGCTCGGCGTTGATTCGCAAAATCCGCGCCTGTTTTGGAAATTGGATGGTGATGCGCGCGGCCAGAGGCAAACGGCATTTCAAATCCTCGCCGCGTCATCTCCAAAAAATCTGGCGGCGGATAACGGCGATGTGTGGGACAGCGGCAAAGTAAATTCCGACGAGACCATTCAAATTCCGTTTCCCGGCGGGAAATTAAAATCATCGGAACAAGTGTTTTGGAAAGTCCGTGTGTGGGATGAATCCGGAAAAGTTTCCATCTGGAGCAAACCGGCAACGTGGACGATGGGCTTGCTATCCTCCAATGACTGGCAGGCGAAATGGATTGGCGCAGTGGATACGAACATTCCTTCGCTGTTGTTACGCCGCGAGTTCGTCGTGAAGCCCGGACTCAAGCGTGCGCTCGTCAATGTTTGCGGGCTTGGTGAATACGAGTTAACGCTCAACGGCAAAAAAATCGGCGACGATTTTCTTTCGCCCGGCTGGACGAAGTATGACAAGACTTGCCTCTACGACACACGCGACATTACAGCCGATTTGAAAGCTGGGAAAAATGCAGTTGGCCTCGAACTCGGCAACGGCATGTATCAGGTGCTCGGCGGTGGACGTTTCACAAAATTTAAAGGCTCGTTCGGCCCACAAAAAGCCATCGCCCAAATCCAGCTCGAATACGCCGACGGCTCTGTTGAAAACGTCGGAACGGATGAAAATTGGCGCGTCGCACCCGGCCCGATCACGTTTAATTCCATTTACGGCGGCGAAGATTTTGATGCGCGGCTGATTCAGAAAAACTGGGATAAAATAAATTTTGACGATTCAAAATGGTCGCCCGCACTTGTCGTCAACGGGCCGGGCGGCGACCTGCGCAGGCTTTCCTGCGCTGCGCCGCCTATGAAATATTTTGAGACGCACAACGCTATTTCTTCACACACGCTCACAAATGGCGACCTCGTGTTTGACCTCGGTCAGAATGCCGCGCACGTTCCCCAAATTTCCTTGTCTGGTCCGGCGGGAAGTAAAGTGCGGTTGTTTCCGTCAGAATTGCTCGACGGCGAAGGTGCGATCAATCAAAGCTCAATGGGTGCGGGCCATCGTGGCGCGCTGTGGTGTGAATTCACCAAGGCGACCGACGGTGTCGAAACGTGGTCGCCAAAATTCTTCTACGTCGGTTGCCGTTATTGGCAGGTTCACTTGATGCCGGCAAATACCAACGGTGCCTTGCCAAAAATAAATTCGCTCGCCGGAATCGTGATCCATTCCGCGTCCGAACCCGTCGGCGAATTTTCCTGCGCGAACGATTTGTTCAACCGCACGTTCACCCTCGTCCGTTGGGCGCAACAGAACAACATGGTCAGCTTGATGACGGATTGTCCACATCGCGAAAAACTTGGCTGGCTGGAGGAAGATCACTTGAATGGTCCCGCGCTGCGCTATGATTTTGATCTCGCGCAACTGTTCACGAAGACCATCAACGACATCGCCGACTCACAACTCACCAACGGCCTCGTGCCGACCACCGCGCCGGAATATACAATCTTTCGCAGCAAGACCGACACAAACCATCTGCGAAATGATTTCGGTGATTCGCCGGAGTGGAGCGCGACGTTCATCCTCGTGCCGTGGCAACAATACGAGTTCAGCGGCGATCTGGAATTATTCCGCCGCCATTACGATGCGATGACTAATTACATCGCCTACCTCGGCAGCCGCGCGGACAATTTCATCGTGAATTACGGTCTCGGCGATTGGTATGACGTCGGCCCGAAAAAGCCGGGCGTTTCGCAGCTCACGCCCATCGCGCTCACCGCCACGGCATTTTATTTTGAAAACGTGAAAGTCATGGCGCAGACGGCCGCGCTGCTCGGCAAAACGGACGATGCCAAAAGCTTTTCTGAACTTGCAGAAAAAATCCGCCTGGCGTTTAATGGAAAATTCTATAACGCCACCAATAAATTTTACGCAACCGATTCTCAGTGTGGGAACGCGATTCCGCTCGTGTTCGATATTTGTGAGCCGTCAAATCGTGCCGACGTGGTGGATGCGATTGTTCGTGACGTGCGCATGCGCGGCAACGCGCTCACGGCGGGCGATGTCGGTTATCGGTATCTGCTACGTGCGCTCGCCGACGGCGGACGCAGTGATGTGATTTTTGACATCAACAATCAGTCGGACAAACCCGGCTACGGCATGCAACTTGCAAAAGGGAAAACCAGTTTGACCGAAGCGTGGGACGGCGGCTCGTCGCAGGATCATTTCATGCTCGGCCAGATTCAGGAATGGTTTTACCACGATCTCGCCGGCATCCAAAACGCACCGGACAGCGCGGGCTTCAAACACATCGTCATCGCGCCGCAGCCGGTCGGCGACGTGACGTGGGCGAAGGCCGGCTACAATTCCATCCGCGGAAAAATTGTCAGCGACTGGAAACGTGATGGAACGAAATTCACTTTGAACGTGACGATTCCACCGAACACGACGGCGAAAGTTTTTGTCCCCGCAAAATCTAGCGCTGCGGTCACGCAAACTGACGGCGCAAAGTTTTTGCGGATGGAAAATGGCCGCGCCGTTTTTGAAATCAACTCCGGCAACTATCGTTTTGAGTCGGAATTTTAAGGCAGCTTGCCGAAGTAAAAACTCACCGCGCCGGAATATTCGCCGTGCGCCACGGTCGGCTGACCTTGTGGCCCGCCAAATTTTGCTTCCTTAAATTTGCTGCCGATGGGTGGAATCGCATCCAGAAATCCGAGGCCGCATTTCGGCACTGGCGCAAAAGCTTTGCCGGTGAGGTTCGTTGGCGCAAATTCCGGCGTCAGCATTTCCATGAATGGCACGGCGCTGTTGTTGATGACGGTGATTTGGCCTTCCTTTGTGTCGAACTGCAACCAGCGCACGTTCGCAAAAAACCCTTTGAACTCCGGATAAATCCAATCGCGCAAGCCGGTGAGCGTGTTGTTGTAATTATTTTCCCAAACGCCGAGCGTCACGCCACGCAGGCGATTTTTCCAGACGCGATACGGACCGTCGCCAAGCCAGCGTTTGTGCTGCACCAGAATTTCGGGGTAATCAAAAAGAACGCCGAGAAAATTATTCGTGCCTTCCGCCGTGTAGGTGTAATGGCAATCAATCCAGCCATTGCCGTTCACGCGCCACAAAACGGATTTCAAATCGCCGTCAAACTTGGCGGACACAATCGCATCCGGCCCATCTTCGTCAAAATGAATTTCGCGCAACGTCGCGCTGCCAACCGCAAGGCGCGGGCCATTCGCGAATGAAAAATTTTGCACGCCGCGTTGAACGCCAAGCAGCAAGCCGGTTTGTTTGCTGAACGTCGCGGTCAGCTCGCCCGCTGTCACGGCGATGACGCCGTTTGTTTCGGCTGGGATGGCATGATGCTCGGCTGGTTCGTGCGTCAGATCGCCCAGATAATTGCCCCATTTTTTTTGCGGCCAAACCCAAGTGAACAATTCGCGGCCGGTCGGATCGTCAACGCGTAACGCGAGCGCGTCGCCAACAGCAGATGGGATTTGGTCGAATTCCAAGTTGCCCTTGCCACCGGGCGGAATCGCGGGCGATTTTAAAACTCCGTGGCTGACCACGGTGTAACCGGAATTTGTTTCATCTGGCCGAGAGAAGCGCCGCCACTCCCAACTGAATTTACATTCTTTTGCATCGGTGAAGCTGAAGTGGTTTTGCACCGTGAATGCAAAATGTCTGGAGCCGCTTTCGAGCGCGACTTGAATCGGCGACCAGATTTCTTTGATGGCATAATAACTACCTTCGCGCTGGCGATACGGGCCGACGATGCCATCCGGCGCTTGATTGCCCGCCACGTCGATTTCACCGGTGTCAGGCCGCTTGACGCCGTCATCGAGCAACGCCCAAATAATTCCGCCAGCGCAACTCGGATGGCTCATCATCATACGCCAATAATCGTCGAGGCCCGCGCCGCCGCCGCCATCGTAAAGGCCGTGGATAAATTCCGTGGGTAGATAAATATATTTGGCATGGTCATTCGTCGCGACGAGTTCCTGATTGTTCGAGTAATAAACACTCTGGCCGCCGCAGGCGATTTCGGCTTTGTCGTAGGCGAGATAGTGCGCTGTGTTCACGCCGCTGAACGTGGCCCACGGATGCAACACGCGACGATGTTGCGGATCAAGTTCGCCGAAAATGTGATCGAGGTTCGTGTTGAATCCACCTTCGTTGCCGTTGTCCCACAAAAGAATGCTCGGATGATTCACATCGCGCGCGACCATTTCGTGAACGAGTTTCGGACCGACTTCGTTATCGTAAAAATGATGCCAGCCGGCGAGTTCGTCCAAAACGTAAAGGCCAAGTTCATCGCACAAATCAAGAAATTGTTCGTCGGGGGGATAATGCGACATGCGGACAGCATTCATGTTCGCGTCTTTCATCGTCGCGATGTCGAGGCGATGCACCGCCTCGCTCAAACAGCGGCCGGAATCCGGCCAGAACGAATGTCGATCAGCGCCTTTCAAAATAATTTTGCGACCGTTGACGTAGAAACCATCGCCGGCGCGCACTTCCATCGTGCGGAAACCGAAGCGCTGCGAGACTTCGTGAACTACGTGTCCATTTTGAATTAGGCGAAAAATGACTTTGTAAAGATTGGGCGTTTCCGCCGTCCACAGTTTTGGCGATGCGATTTTAGTTTCACAATTCGCCATGTCCGGACGCGCACCGCCATAATTAATTCCTGCGTCGAACGTGTTGCCAATATTTTGCCCATCGAGCGTTTGAATTTGCGCTTCAACCTTTGACACATTGGTCAGGTTGTTCAAATAAACTCCCGCCGAAAATTTTCCATCTGCCCGCGCATCTATCGCCACGCGCTCGATGAATTGTTGCGGCACGGCTTCGAGATACACCGGACGAAAGATGCCGCCGAAAACCCAGTAGTCGGCATTGCGCTCAGCGTCGTTGACAGATTTGTTGGCAGAATGTTTGGCAACGGTGACTTCGAGCTTGTTGGTCGCACCGAATTTTACAAGTGAGGTCACTTCATATTTGAAGCGGTAAAAACTTCCCTGATGGATTGCGCCGACGGATTGTCCGTTCAGCTTCGCGTCCGTGTCCGTCATCACGCCGTCGAACACGAGAAAAATCCGTTTGTCCGACCAGTTTTGCGGCACGGAAAATTCGTGTTCGTAAAGTCCGCGTTCATCGAAAGCGTTGGTGGCGTCTTTGTGATAAGTAAGATGGCCAAAACCTTTCACGTCCCATTGCGACGGCACGGGCAAATTTGTCCAAAAGCCAGAGTTCGCGCCGCTGGTGCAGAAAAATTTCCACGGCACGGCGTCGTCTTTGCCGTGGCCGGAGAGATATTGAGTTTCCGTCGTTTGTGTGAATGCGGCAACTTTCGCCAAAAGCAAAAGCACGGCGGCAAGAAATATTTTTTTCATGAGGCGGGTTTTACCCTTTCAAATGCTGGCGAAATTCGGTGGGCGTCATGCCGGTGTTATGTCGGAAGAAATGGCTGAAATAAAATTCGCTGGAGAAATTGAGTTGGCCGGAAACGTCTTTGATGGAGAGTCGTTTATCGGCGAGCAACAGCCGCGCTTGATCGAGACGCGCGCGTTGGATGTGCTGATGAATCGTGCCCTGCCCGTGCGTGTGAAACAAAGCGCGAAGGCCGGAGTAACTGATTTTGGCGACGGTGGCGAGTTCGAGCGCTTTCCAATCGCGCGCGGGATTGGCGGAGATGGCGTTGAGCACGCGCACCACGGGCGGCGGTAATTCGGCTTGCGGCGAAGTAAGTAGATCGCGCGACATGAGCAATTTGCCAAGCAGATGTGTGATAGCAAGGTGCACCTGCCACTCCCAACCGACGGGTTTGCGGCGAACGAGCCGAAGCAATTCGTTTTGGGTTTGTGCGGCAAAACGCAAATCGTCCAAAGTGAATTCCGCGTTTTCAAGATCGCGGATTTCTTCATGCCAAAATTCCAAACCGGGTCCACCGAAACGAAACCCAGCGATGGCCAGATACCGGCCGGCCTGCGGAATGTAGGTGCGCGGCGAATTCATATCTACCAACCAGACTTCGCTGCCGCGGCGCAGTTGAAACCGGCGGGAACGGTATTCGAGTTCGCCCGCGCCAGATTGCACCCAGAACAGATGCGCGCCGGGCTTTTCGAAACGTTCGTGGTGATCGGTCTTTTCCACGCGGCGCACACCGATGGAAAATAGATGCCAGAGCAACCGGCGCGCGATGGGCGACGGATCGACAAAAATTAGATTGTCGGCCTTGGGTGAAGCGGGCGGCATGGCTATTTAATTACAAAATCACGGCTCGCGTGTCCACTGTTCCGGCCACGAATAAGAACCCGGCTTGATGGTGAGCCACTGGGAATCTTCGCCGGCAACTGCGAGTGTTGCCACGCCAGGCGCCCATTCGCGGCGCACTTCCAAACGCGGCCATTTCATCCTTCGTAATAGTTCAGCGGAAGTAGCACCACCTTCGGCAAAAATATTTTTAACCACTACCTGCCGTAAAACCAATTCCGCGATGTCCACCAGATGATCCGCCAAACGCCGCGCTGTCGGCACATCTTTGACCGGCGGTAAACCTACACACAACACCACGCGACGGCTGGCCTTGAACGCTTCCACGATGCGCTGCGAAATCACCTCACGCGCACCCAACGAAAAATCCTTGCCCCAAATCAATTCACGCGGCAGACCGAAAACCGGCACTCCGCCTGACCGCGATGATTTTACCAGCACCTGCACCGACTTGCTCGCCGTGCCGCAAATAAATAATTGCTTGCCCGTGGAAAAATTTATTTTTTCCGGAGCCAGTGGAACCGCACCCGCAAATTCTGCTTCGAGTAATGCTCCAAAAAATTCCGAACCGCCTACCGGCAACCACGCGGGTTCAAGCGCGCCCGCCCACTGCTGCACGCGCTCGGACGAATCTGTTTGGCCGATGAGCAATGTATTTGCCGGCACCACCAGTTCGCCATTCGCCAGCCGTAATAAAAAATGTTCCGGCTCGGTCAGCAGGCGCAACACTTGCGGGGAGCGACGCGGATACTCCGGATCTTTGGCAAATTCCGTCCGGTGAATCAGCTCGCCTTTGATGAAATATTCGCCGTCGCGAATCGTGCGCCCTAGCGAGGGATTGGCCGGCAATAGCAAGGCGCGATTAAAATCCAATTGCTTCATCACCGCCTCGACTTCCGCCGTCACGTTGCCGCGCAGAACGGAATCCACTTTCTTGTAAATCCACTTTGCGCCCGCTGCGCGCAGTATTTTTGCCGCCGCCGCCGCGCGCTTTGCCGCCTCTTCCGGATTGCAGGAACGTGAATCCGTGTCGACACAAACCAAATCCGCCGTGCCGCCGGGTTTGCCACTGCGAACGACTTCCGCGCGCAAGCCGTAGCGCAAACCCACCGCGCCGAGTTCCGCCGCACCCGTCAAATCGTCTGCGATAACACCAATCATACCTGATTATTTATTCGTCCGGCCATTAGCCAGCCACGCCGCCACTTTGATGGCCGAAAACAAACTCGTTGCCTCCGCCTTGCCCTGCCAAGCGATGTCGAAAGCCGTGCCGTGATCCACCGACGTGCGAATAATCGGCAAGCCCAGCGTGATATTTACGCCCGTATCAAATGCCAACATCTTGAACGGAATGTGGCCCTGGTCGTGATAAAGCGTAACGATGGCATCAAAATTCTTTCGCACATTCGTCGTGAAAATCGCGTCCGGCACGAGCGGGCCGCTCACGCGAAATCCTTTTTTCAGCGCGCGTTTTACCGCCGGCGCGACAAATTTTTCTTCTTCGCGATTGCCAAAAAGTCCGTGCTCGCCTGCGTGCGGATTCAAACCGCAAACACCAATGCGCGGCTCACGGCGCAACAATTGCGTCATCGCCTGCGCCGTCAATTCAATGACGTTCAACACGCGCTCGACCGAAAGTTTTCCAGGCACATCACGATAACCGATGTGCGTCGTCGCCATACTCACCGTGATTTTATCTGAATACAGCATCATGCAACTGCGCTTTGCCTTGGTGAGCGCAGTGAAAATTTCCGTGTGCCCGGGAAATCTCACACCGGACAAATTCAATGACTCTTTATGAATCGGCGCGGTGACCACGCCGTCAATTTTTCCGGCAAGCGCGGCTTGGATTGCTTTCTCAATGTAGATGTAACCGGCGCGCCCACAAGCGGCGGAAACTTTTCCCGGCACAACTTTTGCCGCGACGATCGCCTCGCAATCCACGATGAGCGGTTCTGTGATGCGTGGAATTTTTTTAAGCTCTGAAATTGAAACCACGCGGCAGCCTGGCATCGGAATTTTTGACGCGCGGGCGACTCGCTGCAAAACTCCCGCATCACCGAATAAAACCGGCACGCACATTTTTCGCACTGTCGAATCGCGTAGCGCGCGCAGGCAAATTTCTGGCCCGATGCCCGCCGGATCGCCCATCGTCAAACCCAGGATTGGCAACGCTTTTTTCATTTTCCGTTCAACAAATGTAGCTCACCCATCTGGTGCCGGATTTTTTCCAACTCCGTATCTGAAACTTTTTTTAACGGCGGCAACACCAGCGATGCGCACAATCCGCGACAGTGCATGGCCGCCTTCAACGCCGCGAGCGACTCGTTCAAGTTACGGCCTTTTTGATAAAGCGCAGCCACGGAATTCATTCGCGCCGAAAGTTTATCCGCTTCGTTCCAGTCCAAATTTCTTGCCGCAGCGCAAAGCTGGTGACACACGTCAGGAATCAGATTGCCAACGCTCGGAACGATACCATCCGCGCCAAGTTTTAATCCTTTTTCCATCAGCGCGCCGACACCGATGAAAACGGAAAAATCTTTTTTGCCGCCGAAGCGTTGCAACATTTCCTCGTGTCGCTGCGGATTGTTTTCCGAATCCTTGAGCCCGGCGAGACGCGGATGTCCGAGTAACTTTTCCACGGCGTCGAGCGGAATGGAAACGCCCGTGGTCATAGGCATGTTGTAAAGCAATAACGGCCCTTCCAGCTTGGCCAGGATTGACTGAAACCATTCCTGCAATTTTTCCGGCGCAACTTTTTCGCGGATGGGTGGATGCGCGACCACAGCGGCCGCGCCGACATGAAAAAACTCATTCGCTTCTGACAAATCTGCCAGTTGCACATCGCCGAGACCGGCAAAAATCTGCGTGCGTTTGGCGGCCCGCTGGACGGCCAATTCAACCAAGCGGCGGCGCAATTCGCGCGGCACATGTGCGCCTTCGCCAGTCGTGCCAAGCACAAAAACCCCTTCCACACCGCCCGCGATTTGCGCATCCACGAGGCGCTCAAGCGCGACCTCATCCAGTCCGCCGCCGGGGGTAAATGGCGTCACCAGCGGCACGACTGCCCCGTGAAATTTCGATCCGTTTTTCATTTCAAATTAGTATGCCGCTTCGTAAATCTGCGCGGCATCTGCCTCGGTCAACACGCGTAAATTATTTTTCAATAGGCGCTGCACCTTGATGGCTGAACCAGCCAGCCACGGAATCGCGTCGCGCGGAATTTCCAGCTCCGATAATTTTTGCGGCACACCGCAGTCGAAGGAAAGTTGCGTCAAAAATTCCAATCCGTGTTCTGCGGTGGTCAATGCCGAGCCATTGCGCGTCACCCCGAGCGCGGCGGAAATTTCCGCATAACGCTCCGGCGCGGCGGAAAAATTGAAACGCAAAACGTGCGGCAATAGCAGCGCATTCGAGACACCATGCGCAATATGAAAACGTCCGCCAAGTGGATATGCCAACGCGTGAACGGCGGCGGTGTTGACCGGGCCGAGGCAAAGTCCACCGTAAAGACTGCCGAGCGAAAGCGCGGCGCGCGCCTCCACGTCACTGCCGTCGCGCACGGCGCGCGCGAGATTTTTCGCGATTAATTTCACACCCGACAACGCGTAGGTGTCCACGATCGGATGCGCAAATTTGTTCGCGTAAGCCTCGATGCAATGCGTGAGCGCATCGAGACCGGTCGCGGCGGTGACGGCGGGCGGAACGGTCAGCGTGAGTAACGGATCAACGAACGCGGCATCGGGGACTAAGTGCGGACTGACTACGCCCTTTTTCAATTCATCCGTTTCATCCAGCAAGATTGCGTTTGGCGAAACTTCCGCGCCGGTGCCAGCTGTGGTTGGTAGACAGACGAGGGTGAGCTCACGTCCAACGAGCAGATTCGTTCCGAAAATTTCTGACGTCGTTTGCTTGCCGCGCGTAAGGGCGGCAATCAGTTTGGCGACGTCAATCGCGCTGCCGCCGCCGATGCCGAGCACAGCATCAATTTTTTCCGCGCGTGCGACCGACAAAATATTTTCAAATAATTTCTGCGTCGGCTCACGATCCACGGGCGCGGACAAAACAAATTCCACACCAGATTTTTTCAGCGCGCTGGTCACTACCTCAAGCAACGGAAGCACCGTTGTGCTCGATACGAGCAGCACGCGTTTGACGCCACGCGCGGCAAGAAACTCAGCGCATTGCGGCGCGCAGCCGTTGCCAAAAACGATGCGCGGTGGTTGGAGTAACGTTATTATATTCATGGATTCACCTGCGCCATCGTCGGCGAAATAATTTTTTCTGCGTTCAACATCTTGCGCTTTTCCAACCAGCCCCAGAAAGTCCATTCACTTTTCACATTTGGATCCGCCGGAAAAAACCAACTCGCACCGTAACCGACGGTCAGCACGATGATGTGCGCGCCGACGCCGATCATCACGTCGGGCCAGGTGTAGTTCCAGCCGAGGTCGAGCATTTTATATTTACCGCCGGTAAGCGTCGCCCAAGCAGTGAAAGTGAGCGCGGAAATGATTCCAATCCAAAGTCCTTGACGATTCGCGCGTCGCGAAAAAAATGCGAGCAGGAACATGCCCGCGAGACCGGCCGAGACAATCGCCGTGGCGGCGTAATAAAGCGTCAACACGCCTTCGCCTTTGCGCGCGATGAAAGCGCCGATGCCGACAGCGAATGCGCCGCTGACGGCGACGATGATTTTTCCGATGAACAAACGCTGTTTGTCCGTCGAGTTTGGACGCAGGCGGCGGTAATAATCTTCCACGCCGACGGCAGAGAGGCAGTTCAAGTCGGATGACATCGTGGACATGGCAGCAGAAAAAAGTGCCGCCATGAAAATACCCGCGAGACCGGCGGGGATTTTCGTCGTCAGAAAAAACGGGAACACACGGTCGGCGATGACCTGACCTTTTCCGTCGAGAAGTTGCGCGGGGAAAACTTCGCCAGACAATTGGTAATACGCCCATAACAATGTGCCGACGAGCATGAACGCCGTCCACGCCGGCACGCACAGCAGCGCACCGAGCGCCACACCTTTCAGCGCTTCGCGGTCGCTTTTGGCGACGAGATAGCGTTGCACCAACGTCTGGTCGGCGGCGTATTTTTGCAGATAGAAAAACGCGCCGTAGATGAGCATCACCCAGAAATTTCCGTTCGCCGTCAGGTCGAAATCAAAGCTGCCGAGGCTGAATTTATTTTTCTCTGAGGCGAGATGAAACGCCGCGCTCGCGCCGCCGGGCATGATGGAAAACAACACGCCAATGACGACAATCACCCCAATAATTTTCACGATGCCTTGCAGCACTTCCGTCCAGATGACGGCTTCGAGTCCGCCGACAAGCGTGTAAATAATCGTCACAATGCCGACGCCGACGATGACATTATATTTGTCCCAGCCGGTCATGCCGCAAATCGCCGTGGTGATAGTGAACAGCACAAAACCCATTTTGGAAAAATGCCCCGCCGCGAACGCCAGCGCGGAATACGCGCGCGCGCCGTAGCCAAAACGTTTTTCAAAATACTCATACGCGCTCATGCCGACGGCGTGACGAAAAAATGAGACGAGCACCACGCCGCCGATGAGCAGCACGCCGACCGCCATGAAGCCGGGCACGAGTTGATTCCAATTGCCTTTGAACGCCGCACCGGGATACGCGATGAAGGTGATGCTGCTGATGATTGTCGCGAAGATCGAAAGTCCCATCGCCCACGAAGGAATGGAGCGGCGCGCGACAAAATACGCTTCCGTCGTCGTCTGCCGCCGCGCGAATTTCAAGCCGATGGCCGCGACTGCGACGAAATAAATCGCGATGATAACGAGATCCAATGTGCGCAAGGAATTCATGTCAGCTTCCTGCCTCCTTCAACAGCACACCGTTCGAAAAGTTACCAGAAAACTTAAGCGAACCATCTTCGTTCCACTGTTTCACCGGTCCGTCAGCGACCAGCCCGAAAAAACTGCGCTTCAAGTCGCGTGCTTCCGGTTTTGTGTTCCAAGTGGACTCAATTTTCTTGCGACCGTTCGACCAGAATTGCGTCCACACGCCAGTGTTATTGGAATGACGTTCCCAGTTCCAAATTTTGTCTCCGCTGGGCGACCAGAAATTTTCCGCGCCGATTTTGCGGCCGTTTTGATATGTCGCCTCATGCTGCTTTGCGCCGGACTCGTAAAAATCCGTTTCTTTGCCGTCGAGCAGATAGCGACCATCCGGACATATCCGCGCGCGCCATTGCGAACGAATTTTTCCGTTTGGATATTTTTCCGTGAATAATTTTATTTTGCCGCCGGAATTTTCCGGAGCGACATCGCCTGCGTCCGACCAAATCCATGCTTCATTCAATTCATAGTGCAGACACGGTTGCGTCTCGGTCGAAAGAATGTGAATCACACCGTTCGGCGCCTGCCGCGCGGTGACGTAGCCGAGCGTGCCGTTGGTGCCGCGTTCGTGATTCGGCAATTGCACGGGCAGCGGCTTGATGCGCCAGGTCTCGCCGTTATTGGTCGAAATGGCGACGAAGCAGCCGTTGCCATAATTCCAATTCGTTGGCGGCGGCCGAACAATCTTGTGCAAAAATGCGTCGCTCACAAAAAACAAATTACCGTCGGCAAGCTTGATGAGCGAAGGCCGTTGCGCGCTGCCGAGCGGCGGAAACGGCGACGCAACGCTCTCGCTCCAGCTCGCGCCGAAGTTGGTTGAAGTGTTTTGCGGCGACCAACCGTTGACGGCGGCATTTTTCCCGCCGATGGAAAGCAAATCACCTTTGTCATCGAGTGGCACGATCGCCGAATGGCGTCCACCGGTGCGGCCTTCGAGTTGCTGCCAGCGAACTCCGTCATCCGCACTGCGCCACAAAAAGCTGTGCGCGCCATTGCCGTCCATCGCAAAATACATCGCACCATCTGCGCCGCGAAACACACTCGTGATTGGCTGCGCCTCGTATTTTTCCGCCGGCTTGTCCAATTGCGGCAGCGACAAACTCCACGTTGCGCCGTTGTTCGTCGAAGTCGCCTCGCGGAACGGAATTAGGTCGGAGATTTTGCGTCCGCCGCCAAAGAAACGAATTGTGCCATTATCATTCCACAGCAAGCCAGACTGGTCGTTGTAATTTTCCGTTTTGAAAAACAGTTCCGGTAAATCCCAATCTTCCGAACCATAACGCAAGCGCGCCTGGATAAACGAAGTCGCCGGATCCGCCTCGGCCAAGCCCGGCGGCGTGCTGAAATAAATCGCCAGCGCGTCGCCGTTCGGCAGAATTTCAAAACCCGGCGAATGGTTGTGCGTGAACACCATCGGATCAATGCCCGCGATTGCCGCATCAAGATTGGTTCCGTTCTCCGGCGGGATCGGCAACGCAAATCGCACGGTGAAATAAGGCTTTTTTGAATTCGGCCCAAGCTGCGCTGGCGCTTCGCTCTGCTTTACGGCTGATTGGCTGAACGGCAGCGCGACTAGATTTGAGGAATCAATCGCCAGCGTGAAATGATTTGTTCCATCAAAAATGAATTTTTCCGCACCCAGTTCAAAACCCGCCGCACGAACACGCACGGTTTCATCTCCGGCGGCGTGAACGACTCCGGCAAAAAAACACACGCCCGCCATCACCGTCGTATAGACGGTAAGTCGAGACACTTGTGCCATGTCAGATAAAACGCGCATTAAGTTTGGTTGGTGCGACTACTATAAACCCAATCAGGCTGTTTCAGTCATATTTATAACGCCAAACTATTTGAGATTAGTGCCAAACAGCTTGCCAGTCAAAAAATCCGCTTGCTTCTGTCGGTCGCAAAGCTGTTCTTTAGTCCCAGCAAAATCCCTGATTATGAAAAGTGTCAAAAACTCGACGCCGACGCTTGGCGTCATTTACGGCAACCGCGATTTTTTCCCCGACCATCTCGTCACCGAAGCGCGCGCGGACATCGCCAAACTTTTTGCGCAGCTCGGCGTCAAGGCCATTCAGCTTGGCGAACAAGATTCCAAACTCGGCGGCGTCGAGACGCACAACGACGCGCGCAAGTGCGCAGAATTATTTCGTAAACACGCGGGTGAAATTGACGGCGTGCTCGTCGTGCTGCCAAATTTCGGCGACGAAAAAGGTGTCGCGGACACGCTCAAGTTGTCGAAGCTTAACGTGCCGGTTTTGATTCAAGGTTATCCCGACGATTTGACGCGCCTCGACGTCGCGCGCCGCCGCGATGCTTATTGCGGGAAAATTTCTGTCGCCAACAATTTGGTTCAAGCGGGCATAAAATTTTCGCTGACGAACAAACACGTTTGTCATCCGACCTCGGAAAGTTTCGCGCTCGACCTGCAAAAATTTCTTGGCGTTTGCCGCGTGGTGAATGGCGTTCGCGGCGTTCGTCTTGGCGCGGTTGGTGCGCGACCGGGCGCGTTTAACACGGTTCGTTATTCGGAAAAAATTCTCGAACGTCACGGTGTCAGTGTCACGACGGTTGACCTTTCGGAAATTCTCGGCAAAGCCACGAAGCTGGATGCAAATGCCGTCGCCGTGAAAAATAAATTGGCGGAAATCACCGGCTACGCACCTGCGCCGGGTGTGCCGCCGGAAAAACTTTTGCAGATGGCGAAGATGGGCGTTGTGCTTACCGATTGGGTAAATGCCAATCATCTCGACGCGACGGCGATTCAATGTTGGACGAGCGTGCAGGAAAATTACGGCTGCAATGTTTGCACGTTGATGAGTATGATGAGCGAAAAATTCATGCCGAGCGCGTGCGAAGTGGACGTGACCGGCGTGCTCACGATGTATGCGATGCAGCTCGCCGGCAACACGCCCGCCGCACTCGTGGATTGGAATAATAATTACGCAGATGATGATGACAAATGCGTATTATTCCATTGCGGCAATTGGGCGAAATCATTTTTGCCCGACATAAAAATTTCCAACGCGCCGATCATCGGCACAGCGGTTGGCGTGCAAAATACTTACGGCGCGCTCGACGGTCGCACGCCCGCCGGCCCGCTGACTTACGGTCGCATCACGACCGCCGACACGGATGGTTGCATCCGCGCGTATGTGGGCGAAGGCGAACTGACCAATGACGAGTTGAAAACTTTTGGCAATCGCGCCGTGGCCAAAGTGCCGCATTTGCAAAAACTGATGCGCCACGTTTGCGCGCAAGGTTTCGAGCATCACGTCGTGATGACGCAATCGAAGTCCGCCGAAATTCTGGCCGAGGCATTTGGAAATTATTTTGGGTGGGAAGTGCATCATCACAACGCGCCGCATATTTGATATGGGAAAACTTGTTTTATCCGATCACGAACTCGCGTTGAAATCCGTTCAGCTGCGTAAGAAAACGCTCGAAGCAATTCACGACGCGGGCGCGGGTCACACCGGCGGCGGGCTGTCTTGTCTCGATGTTTTGAACGTGCTTTACAATCGAATTCTCAACGTGTCACCGGAAACTTTCGGCAGCGCGACGCGCGATCGTTACGTCCAGAGCAAGGGCCATTCCGTCGAAGCGCTTTACGCCGTGCTCGCCGATCGCGGATTTTTTCCCGAAGCGGATTTGAAAACAATCTGCCACTACCAGTCGCACATGGTTGGTCATCCAACGCGCCATATCCACGGCATCGAGATGAACACCGGCGCGCTCGGTCATGGTTTGCCCATCTGCATCGGCATGGCGCTCGCGGCGAAAATGGATTCTGCGGCGTATCGCGTTTTTACGTTGCTCGGCGATGGCGAACTCGCTGAAGGTTCAAATTGGGAAGCCGCGCTCGCCGCCGCGCATTACAAACTCGACAATCTCACCGCCATCATTGATCACAATACGCTGCAAATTTCCGGTCACACGCGCGACGTGATGAGCAATGAACCGCTCGATGAAAAATGGCGCGCGTTCGGCTGGGCCGTAAAAATCGTGAACGGTCACGATTACGCCGCGCTCACCGAGGCGTTGAGCAAGCCAGCGGAAATTGGCAAACCAACGTGCATCATCGCGAATACAACGAAAGGCAAAGGCGTGAGCTTCATGGAAAATGTTGCGAAGTGGCATCATGGCGTGCCGAGCGACGCGGAATTGAAACAGGCGCTTGGCGAACTCAATGCCGCTGCCGCAAAATTAAAGGAGGCCGCATGAGCGCACCCGCACCCTCCATGTTCACGCCCGCCGCCAAAGTAATGGCGGAAAAGCTTGGCCTCAAGATGGGCCGCGCCAATCTTGAAGAATTTGCTGCTACGTTGGAAGAACTCGCGAAGGCGAATCCAAATATTATTGCCGTCACGAGCGATTCACGCGGGTCGGGCAAGCTCGCACCGTTCGGAAAAAATTTGCCCAAGCAGCTTGTCGAAGTCGGCATCGCGGAGCAAAATCTTGTTGGCATCACAGCGGGTCTCGCGGCGTGCGGTAAAAAATCCTTCGGTGTTTCGCCGGGTTGCTTTCTCACGGCGCGTTCACTGGAGCAGATTAAAAATGACATTTGTTATTCCGACGTTCCGGCGGTGCTGATTGGCATCAGTTCCGGCACGAGTTACGGCGCACTCGGCACGACGCATCATTCACTGCACGACCTCGCCGTCCTGCGCGCAATTAACAACCTCACGATCATCGTTCCGGCGGATAATTTCGAAACGCGCGCAGCCATCCAGTTTGCGGCCAAAGCCACAAAACCGGTGTTCGTCCGTTTCGGCAAAGCGGCGATGTTTAATCTGCACAAATCAGAAACGAAATTTACAGTCGGCAAAGCGATTCAGTTGCGCGACGGCAATGATGTCGCGTTTATCGCCACGGGCGAAACCGCAGTTCACGCGCTGCTCGCGGCTGGGAAATTGGCCGAGCAAGGCTTGAATTGCCGTGTGATTTCGATGCACAGCATCAAACCGCTCGACACGGAAGTCATTTTGAAAGCCGGACGCGAATGTCGCGCGGTCATCACCGTCGAAGAACACTTGGTAAATGGCGGTCTTGGCGAAGCGTGCGCGTCCGTGCTACTGCAAGGCGGCGCGAGTAAACCGTTTCGTATCGTGGCCATTCCTGACGAAGAAACCGTTCCCGGCGCGCAGGCGGACATTTTCCGGCACTACGGCATTTCGATGGAAGGTTTAAGCGAAACTGCGTTGAAGCTTTTGAAATGAGTTTCATTCTCGCCATTGACCAAAGCACGTCCGCGACGAAGGCCGTTCTCTTCGATGCGCACGGAAAAGCTTTGGACAAGGCTTCCAAGGCGCATCGCCAAATTTATCCACAGCCCGGCTGGGTGGAACACGACGCGGAAGAAATCTGGAAAAATGTCCTCGCCGTCATCCGCGAAATCGCGAAGCGTAATCCCAAAAAAATCACCAAACTCGGTGGTTTGAGCATCGCCAACCAGCGCGAAACCGTGGTCGTGTTTGACCGTGCGACGGGCAGGCCGTTGCACAATGCCGTCGTCTGGCAGTGCCGTCGCGGTGCGGAGATTTGTCGGAAGCTGCACGCACAGGGTCATGAAAATTTTGTCCGTCAGAAAACCGGCCTCAAGATTGACACGTATTTCTCCGCGTCAAAATTGAAATGGCTCGTCGCAGAAAAATCGGTCATCGCCGCGAAGCTGCGCGATGGCAGTGCGGTTATCGGAACGATTGATACCTATTTGATTCACCGGCTCACGCACGGAAAAGTTTTTGCCACCGACTTTACCAATGCCAGCCGCACGATGCTGTTCGACATCGGCAAACTGCGTTGGGATGAAAAGTTGTGTCGTCTGTTTGATGTGCCGATGCACGCGTTGCCGGAAGCCCGCGAAAGTTCCGCGCATTTCGGCGAGACGGATGCCGCCGGAATTTTGCCGAAACGCATTCCCATCGTCGGCGTGATGGGCGATTCGCAGGCGTCTTTGTTTGCGCAGCATTGTTATCACACCGGTTCGGCGAAGGCCACCTTCGGCACGGGCACGAGCGTGCTGCTGAACATCGGTGGAAAATTTCAATCGTCCAAAAGCGGTGCGGTCACGGCACTCGCGTGGGTCTGGCGCGGCCAACCGACTTACGCGCTGGAAGGCATCATCAATTTTTCCGCGGCAACAATCGAATGGGTGAAAAACCAGCTCGGCTTAATTCAACATGCCAACGAAGTCGAAAAAATGGCGACGAGCATTCCGGACAACGGCGGCGTTTATCTCGTGCCGGCGTTTGCCGGTTTGAGTGCGCCGTATTGGGCTCCCGATGCGCGGGCGGCCATCGTGGGAATGTCCGGTTTCACCAAGCGCGAGCACATCGTCCGCGCGGCGCAAGAAGCCATCGCGTATCAGATTCGCGACGTGCTGGACATGATGCGCGCCGATGCAAAGGTCGGCTTGAAGACGCTGCAATGCGACGGTGGCCCGACGCGGAATAATTTCATCATGCAATTCACCGCTGATTTGACGCGGACGGAATTGAAGGTTTCCGACGTCGCCGAAAGTTCCGCCCTGGGCGCGGCCATGCAGGGCATGCTCGGTCTCGGCATTTACAAATCGCTGAACGACCTCGCGAGACTGCCGCGCAAACAAAAACTTTTTCGCCCGCAGATGAAAGCCGCCGAGGTGAAAAAACTTCACGACGGCTGGAAACAGGCGGTGAAACGAGTGTTGTAGCGGCGGTCTGTGACCGCCGTTGAAAACGAAAACCGCGACGCTCACAGAGCGCCGCTACAAACGCAGAACAAACTATGAAAACCAACTGGCTCAAACTGGCGCTGGCCGTTCTTCTCGTAACGGCGGCCATGCTGTTCACACAAACTTCCGCCGCGCAATCTGCGCCGAAGGATAAAATCGCTGTCGTCGTCTCGACGCTGAACAATCCGTGGTTCGTCGTCCTTGGCGAAACGGCCAAGGCACGCGCGATCGAGCTCGGTTACGACGCGACGATCTTTGATTCGCAAAACGACACGGCGAAGGAAGCGGCGAATTTTGAGAACATCATCGCCAGCGGTTACAAGGCAATTTTATTTAACCCGACGGATGCGAACGGCTCAATCGCCAATGTTCTCAAGGCAAAAGCAGTGGGCATTCCGGTTTTTTGCATTGATCGCGAAATCAATTCCACCAACGCCGCCACGGCGCAAATGTTGTCCGATAGCTATTCCGGCTGCGTGAAGCTTGGCCAGCTTTTCGTGAAGACGGTCGGCAAGGAAGGCGAATACGCGGAGTTGCTCGGCATCGTGGGCGACAACAATACTTGGAATCGCTCGAAAGGTTTTCACAGCGTCGTAGATCGTTATCCCGGTTTGAAAATGGTCGCGCAACAGAGCGGCGAATTCGACCGCGCGAAAGGTTTGGAAGTGATGGAATCCATTTTGCAGGCGCATCCGAACATCAAAGGCGTCTTCTGTGGCAACGACTCGATGGCGATGGGTGCGTATCAGGCGCTGGTCGCAGCGGGCAAAGATAAAGATGTAAAAGTTTTTGGTTTCGACGGCGCGGATGATGTCGTGAAGTCCATCGCCGAAGGAAAAATTGTTGCGACGGGAATGCAGTTTCCGAAAAAAATGGCGCAGCAGTCGGCGGAATTTGCGGATGAATACATCAAAGGCAAACGCGACTTCGCGCAGAAAATTGCCGTGCCGGTGGAAGTCGTGACGAAAGAAAACGTCGGTAAATACGGCGACTACGGCAAAAAATAATTTTTCGATGCGCGCCGTCCGCTGGTTCATTGCAATCGTGGTAATCGCCGGTGTTTGCTGGCTATTTCCGCTGTTCCATGTCGTCACGCTGAAAACGGCGGCGGCGGAAAAAGCGGCGGTGACTTTCAACGCCACACTGTTCGCGGAAACGCTTTGGACGAATCAATTGGTGCCTGCACTGCCAAAATGCTCACCGGCGGAAGCATTGATTGCATTGATTCAAACGGACCCGGCGGCCGCGAAGAAAAAATATTCTCGCGGCGCTGGTGGCGGTGATAGTTATTTTTATTTTGTCGCAGGCACGGGAAGAATCATCGCGATTTCGGATGACGAAATTTCCATCGCGGTGACCGCTGGCAGCACGAATGCGGAAATCTCCCTGCAAACCGGGCTCATCTTCGGGAATGCGCTGCGCGACGGCACGGGCTTGCTGAGTCCGAGTGATTATCCGAATTCGCAAGATTTCAACGACATTTCCGCCGCGCTGAATCACATTGTCGAGACCGGTGTGCTGCCGAAGTTGCGCGAGCAGGCCAAAGTCGGTGCGAAGATTTCCTTCGCGGGCTGTGTGGAAGTGGATGATGAATCTAGTGGTTTGCGTCCGTTGAAGGTAATTCCAATCCAGACCGAGGTTCAATGAACACGAAGGAACTTCTCAAAAAACTCCAGCCGCTCATCGCGCTCATCGTGATGGTCGTGGCGATGTCGTTACTCTCGGACAAGTTCCTCACGATCGCGAATCAGCGGAACATCCTGCTGCAAATCTCGGTGAACCTCTGCCTCTCCATCGGCATGACGCTCATCATTCTCACGGGGGGAATTGATTTGTCCGTCGGCGCGATGCTGGGACTGGCGGGAGCGGTGGCGGCGGGACTTTTGAAAAATGGACTCCTGCTGAAAATGTTCGGCGTCGTGTTGCAATTCACTCCGTTCGGCGCGGTGACGGCGGGAATTCTCACCGGACTCGTGCTCGGCTGGTTCAACGGTTTTGCCATCACCAAATTTAAACTGCCGCCGTTCGTCGCCACGCTGGGGATGTTGAGCATCGCGCGCGGACTCACGATGCTTTGGACCGGCGGTTTTCCCGTGACCGACCTCGGGCTGAAATTCGGCTTCATCGGCGCGGGAGTTTTTCTCGGCGTGCCGATGGCGGTGTGGATTTCCGCCGCGCTCGTCGTGATTTTTTATTTCATTTCCCGCCGCACGGTGTTGGGCCGCTACATCTACGCCGTGGGCGGCAGCGAGAAAGCGACAGGATTTTCCGGCATCAACGTGAACCGCGTCAAAATCTGGGTCTATGCGCTCGGCGGCGCGCTCGCGGCGGTCGCGGGCCTGATCGTCACCGCGCGACTCGACGCCGCCGATCCCAAGGCTGGCCTCGGCTACGAACTGGATTCCATCGCAGCGGTCGTCATCGGCGGCACGTCGCTCTCCGGCGGACGCGGCTCGATTCTCGGCACGGTTTTGGGCTGCCTCATCATCGGCGTGCTGAACAACGGCCTGTTTCTCCTCGACGTTTCGCCGTTCTGGCAACAGGTGGTGAAAGGTTTTGTGATTCTCGCGGCCGTCGCAGCGGACAAAATGGGTTCGCGGAAAGAATAAATTATTTCACTGGCCGCTTGCTCCAATAATTCGCCAGCACCGAGCCACTGATGTTCATCCACGGAATGAAGATCGCCGCGGCGAGACCGACCGTGCCGAGTTTGCCCATCGCACTCGCGAGGCCGCTCGCCATACCGCCGTTTTGCAAACCGACTTCAAACGCAATTGAGCGCGCGGAATTTTTGTCCAGCCCCGCGCCTCGGCTCAAAAAGTAACCGAAGAAATAGCCAGCAAGATTGTGCAACAAGGAAGCGATAAAGAGCAACGCGCCGACTTTGAGCAGATTATCACGACCCGAAGCCGTCGTCATCGCCGTGACGTAAAGGATGCCGACGATCGCTAGCGTCGGCATGAAATTGTCGAGGCGCGGAAAATATTTTGTCAGCGCGTGGTAAGCAACGCCGATCACAAATGCGCTCAATAAAAATCCGCCAAGCGAAATCAGTGTGAGTGTGTTAGGTGGAATATTAAATTGTAAAAGTGGCCAGCCGCCGAATCCCAAAAACGCCAGCCAAGTAATGGCTAGTGCGGAGACGGCGAAAACCCTCTCCCGTCCACGTGCCGAGGCGTGCTTCAAATAATCGTGAATCAATGCGGCACCAATTGGCACCAGCACGATTTTGACGATCTCTACCATCATCTTAAAAAAGCTCACCTCAACCATCGTGCCTGCAAGTAACTTCATCCACAACGGCGTCATAATTGGCGCAATCATCGTCGTCACCGCCGTCACGGTCACCGAAAGGGCAAGATTTGATTTCGCAATGTAGGCCATGACGTTTGAGGCTAATCCGCTGGAACACGAGCCGATTAAAATTACGCCCGCCGCGATTTCCGGTGGAAAATTAAAAATCTTTGTCAGCGAAAATCCCACCAATGGCATCACCGTGAAATGACAGAAAATGCCGACAAAGACGCCGCGCGGAGATTTCGCCACGCCCGCGAAATCCCGCAAACTCATCTGCGTGCCCATGCCGAACATCACGAGTTGAATCGCGATGAGCATAACCCATTTGTTGCGCATGTCGAAGTTACCGACGTGCATAAAATTCGCCGGATAAATCATCGCCGCCGCGACGACAGCGACAATCCACGCCGTGAATTGGTAACCGCGAAATCGCTTTGAGAAGCGAAGTGAAATCGCGAACGCGACGGTCAGAACAACCAAGATTGGCTGCCAGAAATTCATTTAAGCACCGTCGCCAGATAATCCACCGCGATGCCCGGGCTCGCGAAGATTGGCACGCGCTTGTCTTCCGCAGCCAGTGTGTCCACCACGCGTGCCATTGAAGCTTGCGCCAGCACAATCACATCCACTTGCTGCGACAATTCTTTCAGCGCCGCCGCGACTTTCACGTCGTGCGTTGCGCCGTCGCCCGCCATCAACGCTTCAAACGCGCCTTCGACGAGCTTGGAAGTGAGTTCAATTTTCTTTTCCGACAAGTTCGCGCGACGTTGGATCAATTCCGCCGTTGGTTCGAGCGTCGTGGAAAGCGTGGCGATGACGCCGATTTTTTTACCAGCGGCCACAGCTTTGTCAGCCATCGGCAAATCCACCCGCAGCACCGGGGTGGGAATCCCTTTTGCGCCCGCCTCAACCGCCAACCCGATCGACGAGCACGTGACCATGATGTAATCCGCACCGGCATACGCCGCAGAGGTCAGGTAGCCCGCGACGCGCATTTCGATGGTCGGCGTGATGCGTCCCGCCTCGCGGACGCAGCGGACAAGCGAATCATCCACGATGTTAAACACTTCAACGTTCGGCAGTTTTTCTTTGCACAGTGCCGCGAACACCGGCACCAGCGTTGCCGACGTGTGAACCAATCCGAGTCGTTTCTTTTTCATGAATTTCCTTTGAGCACAGTTTGTAAATAATTTTTCGCACCGACCTGCCCGCCTTTGAAAACAACTTCCAATTTATCCACCGGCGAATTTGGCGCGAACGCCCGGCACAACGGCGCACCCGGCGTCAGTGGCGCAATCATCTCTAACGCTTCAATTCCCAATGCCTGTGCGGCAAAACTTGAAGTGTCGCCACCGGCGATACATATCCGGCGAACGGAACTTTGCGCTACTACCGCGCGCAAAACTTCGCCAATGGCCGTGCCAAGAATTTGCGCCGTCGTATTTTTTAGTTTCGCTGCGATGCGCTTATCCGAACCACTTTTAGTCGTGTGGACAATCACGCTGCGCTGACTTTTCAAAAGCTTGGACGCGCTGCCCACCGCACGAGCAATTTCAGCCGACCTCTTTTGGGGATTGGCCAGTGCCGTCGCATCCAACGGCACTTCGGCAAAACCGTTTTTGAGCGCCCACGCAATTTGCCCGCTCGTCACCGGCGAACAACTGCCCGAGCCAACGAGAATTTGTTTGGTAGGACTGACCTGTCGACTAGCCGGGACGCGCGACCGCATAGCTCCGCCCGCCCAATGCGCCGCCAGCGCGTTTTCAATTCCTGACGAACCCACTGAAAACAAAGGGTTTTTTGCAGTCGCACACTTTTCCAACACCCCGCCAATGCGCGCCAGATCTTCGACGGTCAGCGCATCGAACAAAACCACGCCTGGCTTTTCGGCGAGAATTTTTTGGAGCGCACATTGAAATTCATTTTCCGGCAAGGCAAGTTTCAAAATGTCGAACAACGCAATTTTCTTCCTCGTCTGCTTTGACAAATGCAGCCGCAAATCCGCTTCGGTCATCGGTGTGACCGGATGTTTGCTGATGGACGGATGCCGGTCGAGCCGATGGATCGCGCCCTTGCTCCCGATGCCGTAGCGCGCGAAGTGTTGACCAAAGATCGTATAGCGTCCAAGCGTCGGCGCTGCGACCAGCAACGGAATGAATGGCGCAGGAAAAATCTTCGCCGCCAAATCCATCACGCATCCGATGCTGCCGATGATTGGCGAGGAATCAAAAGTGGAACAAACTTTGTAGTGAACGTGACGCGGCTTCAGTTTCTTGAGAGCGAGCAACGCCGGCTTGAGTTCACGTTCCATCGCTGCGGGTGCCAGCGAGCGCGTTTTGCCCGCGATGCCGATGGCTTGCAGGCCGGGAAACTTCTTCAACTGCGCCGGAGTCGGCGGCTGGATGAACAGTGCCGTGCGAATGCCTGCGAGCGTCAACTGCTCCAGCGCATCGGTCGAGCCGGTGAAGTCATCGCCATAAAATGTGAGGAGGAGTTTGCTCATCCGCCTTTCTTGCCGAATTTCTCGACGGACTTTTTCAGTTCTGGATATTTCGCCGCAGCTTGCTCCAACGTGAATCCTTCCACCGCTGCTTCCCACCATTTTTGCAGCGAGCGAACGCCGGCGGCCGGACCGTCGGGATGTGCCGCAATGCCCCCGCCGGCCATGTAGAGCAAATCAACGGTCTGCGTGCGGCGATACGTTTCGCACGCCTGCCCGCCCCATTGGCCGGAAGAAACGACGGGCAGCACCGACATGCCGCCAAGCAGCGGCTTCGCGCACGCGGCCATGGAGCACACAACGGAATCATCGCTTTCCCAAAATTTGTTCGCGATGCCGTTGACGTGAATTTGATCCACGCCCGCGAGCCGCCAGAGTTTTTGATACGCAGGAAATTCGATGCCCAGTAGCGGATGCCGGTTCAACATGCCCCAGCCGTTGCGATGGCCGTGGATCGCCAGCGCGCCGTGGTCACAAATCTTTTTCGCACCGCTCAAGCCAACGCTGTTCAACGAAATCATCGCGCACGTGCCGCCAGACTTCACAATCTTCTCGTAGTGCCGTTGCATTGCGTCGAGTTCGTCACTGACGTTGAAGGCATACATCACTTTCTTGCCCGTGCGATCGGCGTGAGCATTGATGACCTGCATGATGGCATCCACGCGCTCATCGAACGGCGAATGCGGCGGGTTCGCCATGAGTTCGTCGTCCTTCACAAAATCAATCCCCGCCTCGCAAAGAATTTTCACCAAGTCCGCCGTTTGCTGCGGTGTCATGCCGATACTCGGCTTGATGATCGTGCCGATGAGCGGACTGCTTTTCACTTTCGTCAATTCGCGGCAGCCGTTCACCCCAAACTTCGGCCCGCGAAAGTGCTGCGCGAACGAAGGCGGCAATTCGAGATTCATCAGCTTGAGGCCGGTGAATGCGGTGATTTCATAAAGGTTTCCCTGAATCGTGGAAACCAACGTGGGCAGGTTGTAGCCCATGTTTTCCAACGACCATGACACAACTACTTCTGCCCGCTGAAATTTTCCTGAAATAGATTTTGCGCCCGGCAGACTTGGCAAAGCGACCGTTTCAAGCGGCGTGATTTTTTCCACGCGCGCGGCAAAGCGCTGTTTTAATTCTTCCGTTTCACCCGGCACGGCGACGAATGTTCCCGATGATTGTTCGCCCGCGAGCGTCGCGGCCGCTTTTTCGACCGCCAGCGGCGTTTCAATCAGATAAGTGGCGGAGATTCTTTCCATGCTTGATTGGCTTGAGTGTGCCGCTTTCTTGTAGCGAATCCAAGCTTGGCCGTCATTGAAAAACTGCCGAAATTCTTTTGAAAAACGCCAGTGTTGTCCGCATGATTGCTTGTTGCCGCCAAAAAGCGTAAAACTTCTGCACCGCATGGAATCTCGACAAAAGCAAGCCGGGCGAACCGAGTTACGGAATCAAATTCTCCGTTCGCTTGGTTTTCTGCTGCTGATTTTTTTGGCGGCCAGCGCGCGCGCCGCCGCGCCCGATTGGGAAAACCAACAAATCCTGCACGTCAACACCGAACCGCCGCGCGCCACCTTTGTGCCCTTCGCCTCGGCCGAACAGGCATTGCAAAATAATTTTACCAACTCACCGTTTTACTTTTCGCTGGATGGCGATTGGAAATTTAACTGGGTCGGAAATCCGGGCGAACGTCCAACCAATTTTTTTGAAAGAAATTTTGACGACTCGACGTGGACGAACATTGCCGTGCCGTCGAATTGGGAAATGAAAGGTTTCGGCACGCCGATTTATCTCGGCTCCGGCTATCCGTTCAAGATTGATCCGCCGCGTGTGCTGGGCGAACCAATCACAAACAGTTGGACTGCGTTCACAAATCGAAATCCCGTTGGCTCGTATCGAAAAACTTTTGAGCTGCCGAAAAATTGGGATGGCCGACGCGTCTTCATCCATTTCGATGGCGTGGGTAGCGCGTTTTATTTTTGGTGCAACGGCGCAAAAATCGGTTTCAGCAAAGACAGCCGCACGCCGGCGGAATTTGACCTGACGGATTTTCTACACACTGGCACGAACCAAATCGCCGTGGAAGTGTATCGCTGGAGCGACGGCAGCTATCTAGAAGATCAGGACATGTGGCGCATGAGCGGGATTTTCCGGCCGGTTTATCTTTACTCGACCGCCGCCGCGCGCATCCGCGATTTCACCGTGCGGACGGATTTTGACACGAATTACGGCGACGCGATTTTGCAAATCAAACCCAAACTCGCGGCGGAAAATAGTTTATCGCTGTCGAATTGGACGATTCACGCACAACTTTTTGATGCGAACAACCAACCCGTTTTGCTGACCGCCAGTTCAGACACGACCAATCGCATTGTTAAAATCAAAACCAAAGGCAAAGACAAATCGGATTCAAAATCCGATTCCACAACCAAAGCAAAATCCAAAGCCAAAGAGGAAAAACCGAAGAAAAAAAATGCGCCCACTATCTTTGCTACCACCGACCTCGCCCGCGATGCCGACGAGATTTTGAACGCCGATTTCAGCTCAAAAATCCTCGACGCCCGCATGGCGCAGCGCGGTGAACCTAAATTTGCGTGGCTCGAAGCAACTGTCAAAAATCCGGCGAAGTGGACGGCGGAAACACCCAATCTTTACACGCTCGTTTTGACGCTGAACGACTCAAACGGAAACGTCGTCGAAGCCGACAGTTGCAAAATTGGTTTCCGCAAAAGTGAAATTCGCGATGGAATTTTTCTCATTAACGGCCAGCCGATAAAATTTCGCGGCGTGAACCGGCACGAGATTGATCCTGACACCGGCTACACGATGTCCGATGCGCAGATGCTTCAGGACATCACGCTGATGAAACAGGACAACATCAACGCCGTCCGCACCTGTCATTATCCCAACGACCCGCGCTGGTATGAGCTGTGCGACCGCTTTGGCCTTTACGTTTTGGACGAGGCGAACATCTGCACGCACGGCACGCGCGGATTTTTGGCCAACGAACCGAGCTGGGTGGGCGCTTTTCTCGATCGCGCTCAACGCCTCGCTGAGCGCGATAAAAATCATCCGTCCGTAATCATCTGGTCCATGGCGAATGAATCCGGCTACGGCCCAAACTTCGCGGCGGTTTCCGGCTGGCTGCATGAATTTGACCCGACGCGACCGGTGCATTACGAAGGGGCGCAGTTGACGAATGGCGCACCACAAACCGTTGATATCATTGGCCGTTTTTATCCGCGCCTCGCGACCGAGGAATATGCGAACCCGACTAATGCCTGGAATATGCGCTGGGACAAGACACTGAAATTCGCACAGCGCACCGACGACACGCAACCGGTGCTCGCGACCGAATACGCGCACGCGATGGGTAACGCGGTCGGCAATTTGTCGGAATATTGGAACGAAATTTATTCCAATCCGCGGATGCTCGGCGGCTTCATTTGGGAATGGTGCGATCAGGGTTTGCACAAGGCCAAGACGAACGCGCCCGCAGAATTTTTCACCGCGCTCGGCGGCGATTTTGGCGACCTGCCGAATGCCGGCGGTTTCAATATCAAAGGGCTCGTGAACGCGGAGCGCAAAACCTTTCCAAAATATTACGAAGTCAAAAAAGTCTATCAGCCGGTGGAAATTTCGCCGCTGAATCTGAAGTCAGGAAAAATAGTTTTGAAAATCACCAATCGAAATTCATTTTTGAATTTGACGAATTACGAAGTGCATTGGTCAGTGACCAGCAGCGAAGGCAATAAAATCCAGTCGGGCATTTTGAAGCCCATTGTTTGCGCGCCAGAGAAATCCTGCGAAATGAAAGTTCCCGTTGAAAAGATTCGCGATGGAAAAGCTGGCGAGAGATTTTGGCTGCGCGTGAGTTTTCAAACGCGTGAAGATTCGCTTTGGGCCAAAGCTGGATTTGAAACTGCGTGGCAACAGTTTGATTTGCCAGTAAAAACGCCGACCAAAAAGACCGCCCCTGAAACATTTCCACCGTTAAAAATATTTTCATCGAACGACACCGTGCTCGTCGCCGGAACCAATTTTTCCGCGACCTTCAGCCGCACGGCGGGAACCTTGACTTCATTGCAATTTGGCGGCCGCGAAATGCTCGCGCAAAAAAACAATGAAGTTTCCGGTCCAGCTTTGCAACTGTTCCGCGCGCCGACGGACAATGACAAGGGTTTCGGCAAATGGCTCGCGCGCGAATGGCGCAACGCAGGATTGAGCAACTTGACGCAGCACGTCGAGTCATTTGGATTCACCAACGTCACCCCCAGCGAGTTGAGAGTATTCATCTCCACCACCAATACTTCCATCGTCATCACCACGAACAGCGTGACCAACGAAGTGGCGGACGCCGAAAGCGACGGCGAAACTGAAATCAAAACCAACGACCTGAACGCGATTGAAAGCACGAGCGTTACCAATGCCGAAACCGGCATCGTGACCAACACCGTCAAAAATCTCATTTACCGCTGGAAGACGACTTGGACGATTCGCGCCGATGGTTCGTTGGAAATGGAAAATGAGTTTGCACCGCTCGGCAGAAAACTGCCGTTGCTACCCCGCGTTGGAATTGTGATGTCGCTGGCAAATGATTTTGAAAATGCTCGCTGGCTTGGTCGCGGGCCGGACGAGAATTATCCCGACCGCAAGGACGCGACGGACATGGGCGTTTGGACGAGCACGGTGACGAAACAATATGTGCCTTACGTCCGTCCGCAGGAAAATGGAAACCACGAAGACACGCACTGGCTGACATTGACCGATACAAATGGAAACGGTTTAAAAATTTCCGCGCAAGAAAATCCGTTTTCATTTTCCGCGCTGCATTTCACTGCGAACGATTTGGCTGCCACACGGCACAATTTTGAATTGAAACCGCGCACAGAAATCATTTTGTCGCTGGATGCCAAAATGTGCGGCTTGGGCAACAGCAGTTGCGGGCCGGGCGTGCTGGAAAAATTTTCCGTGCCGCCGACCAATTATTCGCTCAAGCTGCGCTTCACCGCTACGCCAAAACAGAATGCACTTTAATTTTTATCCGCGCAGTCCGACCATTTGCATTAGCCGATCTGTTTTCGTATAAGCTTCCGTGACCCATTCAACAATGCGCTTGGGGTCGGGCGAGTATTCGAGCTCGATGGAAACCACGCCGTCAATTTTCAGTTCCTTGATGGCTTGCAGATACGGTTCAAATTTCACAATGCCGCGTCCGGGTGGAAGATCGCCGTGAACTTTTCCGTCGCAGTCGCTGATGTGAACGTGAATCGCTTTGCCCTTGAGTTTTTTCAAATCCAGCGGGCTGCTGTCGGACAAAACCAGATGACTAACGTCAATGTTTGCGCGCACGCGCGGATGTTTGCAGTCGTTTACAAAGCGCACCATTTCGTCAATGTTGTTGAGCAAACTCAAGCGGAACGGCTCAAGTTCGAGCGCAATGTCCACATTCTTTTTGTCTGCGTAATCGCCGATTTCGCGGCAGGTCTCGATCGCCCATTGCCATTGCGCGGCGGGTGGAATGACTTCGCGCTGCCAGATGTATTCGCCGAGAACGAGCAGAATATTTTTTGCACCAAACTCGGCGGCGAGGTCAACGAACTTTTTGCAGCGCGCGACGTGAAAAGCACGGACGGGATCATTGAAATCAATCAATCCCGTCGCGACGACGACAAGTGAAATGATGGGCAAATTTTCTTTGTCGCACGTGCGTGCGATGAGTAATTTTTCCTTTTTTGAAATGGTCATCGCTTCCGTAAAAATGTCCACGGAATCGAAGCCGATGTTTGCGATATGTTTGAGCCCAGTGGCGGTGTCCACGCCCGCCTGACCGAACGCGCTGTTGATGATGCCGAGTTTCATGGTTGTGTGATTTGGTTTTAGTTTAAGAAATAATTTCTGAAAGTTTCACCGCGCGTTTTTGTTCAGCACTCAAATATGCCGCATCCACGAGCGCCATGGTTTTTAGATTGTCGAGTCCGCTGATGGCCGGTTCTTTGCCGGTTTCGAGCGCAATAAGCAATTGTCCCATCGTTCCGGCGAAGGCGTCAGGAAACCAACTTTCGCTCCATTTGGGTTTGTAAAAACCCTTGTCGCCTTTACTCGCGTATCGAATTGTTGAAGCACTCGTGTAAGGATCTTTGCACCAGCCGAGATCGCCGATGGCGAGGCCATTCAAGCCTTCGATGCGCCATTTGATACCGATGTCGCCGGGACAATTTTCCTTCGCCGGCCCAGTCCAGGTGTCATCTATCGCCACACAGCGCAAGCCGTTTGCGTATTCGAGAATGTAAGTGCAAATGCCGTCGGTGTGCGGAAATTTTGTGCGCGGGTCGGGACGCGTGCTGCAAAAAATATTTTCTGGATCACCGAACCAAAAGCGAAAGCAGTCAATGTGATGAATAGACATAACGCGCAAAGTAACCCAGCCAAGTTCCGCCTGCCACGGCATCCAATGCGGAATGCCGCGCATGTCAATCGTCGCAAAAACGGGTTCGCCAATCGTGCCGTTCGTGAGCAAGGTTTTTCCGGCGCGAACCGATTGGTCGTAGCGCATGTTCTGATTTACCGCGAGCGTGATACCGGCTTTTTCACAAAACTGGACAGCTTCGAGCGCTTCGGCGTAATTCATGCCTAAAGGTTTTTGCGCGAGGATGCCCTTGACGGTTTTGCGTTCGCACGCGGCTTTGATGAGCGCGAGCTGCGCGTTCGGCGGCACGGCGATGTCGAGAACTTCAATGGTTTTATCGTCAAGCAATTGTTCGTAGCTGTCGTAAATTTTCGGAATGGCGTGGCGCGCGGCAACCTTGGCTGCATTTTCACGCGAGCGCGATGCGATGACGACTGGATTGAATCCGGCTTTGCGATAGCTCACGAGATGACAGTCGCTCACGATGAAGCCACTCCCAAGAATGCCGATGCGAAAATCTTTTTTCGACGGTAGCGACGGATTAATGTTCAGTTCCATACGGTGAAAATTTTATGAGTTAGCGGTAGAAAACGTATGCACAGTTTTCTGATGATATTTTTCACTTGGGCGCAATATGATATTGCCGAGTTGCGGCGCGTTGACGCCATTGGGATAACCTTCACATTCCAGGCATAGAGCTGCGTGACGCTCGTAACGCCGGCCAGATTTGCCAATCAAACTACCATCCAACGAAACGCCGGTGTAAAGTTGCAGACACGGTTCAGTGCTGGAGATTTCCATAACCCGACCGCTGTGCGGGTCAAAAAGTTTGGCGACGGGCGCGAGTTGGGAATTTTCGCGACGGACGAAATAAACGTCGCCATGATTTTTCCAGAGGCCGGACAGCGCATCACCGATACGTTTGGCGCGGTTGAAATCATTCGCGAGTCCAGAAACAGATTCACGACGGTCGAGCAATGTCATCGTTTCGTCAGCTGGCGCAAAATCATCCGCAAAGATTTGCAGAACTTGATCGTAAATCTGTCCATTGCCTTCACCAGCTAGATTGAAATACGAATGGTTGGTCAAATTCAGCGGCGTCGCCTGATCGGTAACAGCTTCGTATTCGACGACAAATTCATTCGCGTCCGTCAGCGAGTAAAATACATTCACCTGAACATTGCCCGGATAACCCTCCTCACCAGCGGGAGAAATATAACTGAAGCGCAGTCGTTCTTTTCCGTCTGAAATTATTTCTGCGCGCCAGATGCGTTTATCAAAACCAGTATTGCCACCGTGCAGGTGATTGGGCGGATTGTTTATCGCGAGCGAGTAATTTTTCCCATCCAGAGAAAATTTTCCGCAGGTCAGTCTTCCCGCAACGCGTCCGGTGATGCAGCCGAAATACGGGTGACCGGCGAGATATTGTTCAAGGTTATCAAAACCAAGAACCACGTCAGCGGAGCGACCATTTTTATCCGGAACGTGGAGCTGCGTGACGATGCCGCCGTAAGTGATGACCTTTAGAATTAGTCCGTGGACATTGGTCAGAGTGTATTCGTCAATGCGCTCGCCCGTCGGCGTTTTTCCGAATGCACGCTGGTGAATCATACGCGTTGCTTGGCGGCTTCGAAGCATTCGCGCGCGACCTGCGCATACACGAGCGCCTGCGCGTAACGGTCGGATTCCTCGCGCAATGTGCCGTCGGGCAGGGAAAATTTCCGACCATAATAATAGCAGGGCGAGAGAATTTCCGGTGCAAGCACAAGATAATCGCCTGGCTTAGCCGAAGTCAAAAACCCCGTCATTGCGCGCGTCCACATTTCGCGGAAGTGCGTCATGAAATTATGCGCGCCAAAAATTTGCGGCACGTTGGATTTTCCATCGCCGATGTCCACTTGCATGCACGCGGTGTTGCCGATGCGTCCGTGCATGAAGCGCACACGGTCAAAAATCGGCTGCATCGCTTGCCACTTGGCTTCAAGATCGCCGTAAGGCAATTCCTGGCCGGTGTAAAAATGACTGAAGTCACCATTGAAACGCACTTCAGGAATACGTTTTGCTAACTGAATTGTGCGCCACGCGTCCTGCGTAATGGTCGCGCGATGGGTTTCGATGTAGAGCGGAAAATCAATTTTGTCCGAAGCCTCCAAAACCGAATACACGAGCGCATCCATCTCCGCATCATTTTCAAAACCGCTGCCGACGTGCAGGGTTGCGGCTTCGTGGCCAAGCGATTTGAATTTGCGCGCCAAGGCTTCTGCGTCAGCCAATGTATCTACGCGTCCGCTGGCGGCGGAGCCCATGCCTACGTGCCGACACAGTTTTGGATCGCCATCTTGAACGCCTTCAAAAGCAGCTTCTTTCAAATATGCCATCGCTTCCGCGCCTTCCAATCGCGGCCAGCTGGAATGCGCTGGCAAATCCATGAGCGTGCCGAGGTTGAGATACACTTTCAACCGAGGCGGCAGTTTCGAGCCGTCATTTAGATTTTTAGGCATGATTAAAATTCGTCGAACGCGATTTGCTTGGGCGAAACTTCCAAGCTTTTCAGCATCGTGAGCGCCGCCTGGATCATCACTGGCGGACCGCACAAATAATATTCCACGCCAGCGGGATTGGCGTGCTTGGCGAGATATTCACGCAGCAAAACTTCGTGAATCAACCCCGTGTGCGAAGTCCAGTTATCTTCTGGTTGCGGTTCGGACAACGCTAAATGATAACTAAAATTCGGGAGGCGTTTGGCGAGACCTTCAAAATATTCGCGGTAGAAAACTTCCTGCGACGAACGCGCGCCATACCAGAAGCTGATTTTGCGATTGCTGTTTTGCGTTTCGAGCAGATGCGAAATGTGCGAACGCAACGGTGCCATGCCCGAACCGCCGCCGAGATAAATCATTTCGTTCTGAGTGGGCTTGATGTGAAATTCACCAAACGGACCAATGGCGGTGATTGTGTCGCCCGGTTTCAACCGATGCATATACGCCGAGCCAGCACCGGCGTTACAAGCCTGTCCGCGCGGCGGCGTGGCGATGCGAATGTTGAAACGCAGTTGCTTGTCCACCGCCGGATTGGTCGCAAGTGAGTAATTGCGGCGAATAGGAACTTCGTTTTCGCTTTTGAAATCAAAGACATGCTGCGCTTCCCAAACTTTCGCGAACGGTTGTTTCACCTCAATTTCGCGGAACTTGATTTCCTTGTAAGCCGGAATGTTCAACTGCAAATAGTCGCCGGGCTGATAATTCACGACGGATTCAGCGTCCATCGGCTCGAGAATGAGCTCCTTGATGAAAGTGGCGACGTTGTCGTTGCTGACGACGCGAAACCGGTAAGTTTTTTGCGACGCAACTTTCGGCGGCGTGAGATTAATAAAAATTTTCCCATCGCTAACGCGCACAGGAAAAGTTTGCAGCCCAACACAAACCGGTTTGCGTTTAGGCGAACCATCGGTGACGTCAAAACGACCGTTGTGTTTTGGACATTCTATCAAATTTCCCTTCACCAAACCGCTCGCAAGGTGCGTGTTGCCGTGCGTGCAGATTCCGTCGGTGGCGTAAAATTTACCATCAGCGGTGCGATAAACGGCGTAAGTTTTTTTATCGCGATCAAACCGCACGACATCTTCCACGCTTAAATGTTCGGCGGCACAAACTTCAATCCAGCCATCCAAAGCTGCGCGGCCGTCGCCACTGATAATTTCCTCAGTCTGCGGCGCTTCCTTGCGATCCGTTGGCGTTGGTAGTTCGCGTTTGACGTGATAGCCCGGGTCTTTGACTTGGCGCAACACGGCTGGAATAATTTCGCGCCACGCTTCGAGCAATCCGTTATACGGCTTGGGCATGTCGGGCTTAACGATTTCATGCAGCTTCGGCAACGCATGATATGGCACGAGCGGGAACATGTGATGTTCGACGTGATAATTCATGTTCCAATACAAAAACCGGTTGATTGGATTCATGTAAACCGTCCGGCAGTTTAGGCGATGGTCGAGCACGTTTTCGGCGAGACCAGCGTGTTGCGTGTAACCGTAAATCGGCATCAGCCAACAGCCCCAAAGATTCGGCAGGCCGATGAACATCAGCGGCAGAAAACTGTGGTGCCAAATCGCGAGCGCAAACACCGAGCCGTAAATCAAAAGGTAAATGCGCGCGTGGAAAAAAACTTTTTTATGTTCGGATTCAGGAATGTAAGTGAGTTCCTCGGGCGTTAGTTTTCCCGTGCAATGCAGCAACACATTACGCACATAAATTGGAAAATTTTGAATGTTAAAAAAACTCCGCACAAACACCGTCAAGTCTGGCGGACGCGGCACGGCGATTTCGGGATCGCGGCCAACGATGATGGTGTCACTGTGATGTCGCGTGTGGCTCCAGCGCCACGGCGTGGATTCGCGCAACACCATGAAGGACGCGATTTCGTAAAGCGCATTGTTAAGCCAATCTGTCTTGAACGCCGTGCCGTGGCTCGATTCGTGCCAGCGCGAATCTGAAGTTGAAGCGTAAATGACACTGTAAATTCCGAACGGCAGAATTGCCCACCAACTGCCCCACCAATAGCAACCCCACACGCCGGTCGCTATAAGCAGCGCGAACCAAATAATCGTGTCGCGAATGGCCGGCCCGTCGCGGCGACCGAGCAGTTCGCGCATTTTTTCTTTTGGCACGGGCGAGGCATACCACGTCGCCTCGGCCAAACCTTTTTCAATCGCGAGGGCGCTATCTTTGCCCACGAGACTGTAATCGTTCAAACGGATTTCACTCATGTTGGTTTATAGTCCACGGCCATTTCAAATTCGGCTCGGGTCGGTTTAGTGGTGTTCAACGCAAGGTAGTGCAAAGCTCACGCAGGACAAGCCGCGACCGGCAGCAACGCGGCGGATTGACAATCTTCTTAAAAGAAATATCAGAAACCACAAGTGGCTCATTGTAATGAATCGTGTAAGCTTTGCTCATCCATGAATCCTATTTCCGCCAATCCATTGCTCGGCATCGCGCTGCACGCCATCGGCGCGCTGTTCGCCGCGACTTGCTACACGCCGCAAAAAAAAGTGCGCGGCTGGTCGTGGCAATCTTACTGGATCGTGCAAGCGTCATTCTGCTGGCTGCTGCTGCCGATCATCGGCGCGTGGCTGACAATTCCTGATTTGTTCGCGGTGTTGCGCGAAGCGCCCACGAGCGCGATGTGGCATTCATTTTTTCTCGGCGCAGCCTACGGCATCGGCGGCACGGCGTTTGGAATTTCAATTCGCTACATCGGCTTCTCACTCACTTACGCAATCGCGGTCGGACTTTCGGCTGTTTTAGGAACGCTCGTTCCGCCGCTGGTCAAAGGCACTTTCGGTGACGTGTTACACAAGGTCGGCGCGGATTGGGTGCTGGCGGGAATCGTCGTGGGCATCTTGGGCATCGCGTGTGCCGGCTGGGCAGGCTGGTTGAAGGAAAAAGATTTAACCGCGCAAAAAAATCGCGGCGAATTTTCTTTGAGCAAAGGTTTGTTTCTTTCGCTACTCGCGGGCGTGTTGTCGGCGGTTTACGGTTTCGCGTTGGAAGCGGGAACGCCCATTGCTGATGTCGCCCAAGCACACGGTGCGGGCATTTTTCGCGGCAACGTTGTTTACATTTTTTCTAATACCGGCGCGTTTTTGACGGCGGCAATTTATTGTCTTTGGTTACACGCCCGGCACAAAACGATTGGGGAACTTGTTGAATTGCCCGCCGGTTCTGAAAAGGCAGCACTGCCGGTCAACTTTCTGATGGCCGCGGTCACCGGACTTTTTTGGTATGGCCAATTTTTCTTTTACAACCTTGGCCACGTGAAGCTCGGCGAGAAATTTGCGTTTTCGAGTTGGGCCATTCATATGATCATGCTTGTGTTGTTCAGCACCCTGCTTGGCGTCATCCTGCGCGAATGGCGACAATGCGGTCGCCTGACACATACGACCGTTGGCTTCGCGATATTCGTGCTCGTGACGGCGGTCATTTTACTAACGTATGGCAACCACGTCGGTGAGCTTGCAACGAAATAATCTGTTCGCCACGCGCTGATTTTGCAGCCTGACATTGCACGGAGCAGCAAGTTCGTTTAGCTTCGCGCCATGCGATTTTTCGGCAAGTTAAGTTTGATCACACTGACGGCGATAGCGTTGCTCGCGGTCAACGGCTGTCTGCCGTCCGATTCCAGTCCGCTGGACGAGGAAAAGGAACCGCACTTCGTCCTCGGCAAAAGCCGCGTCAATGCGATGGATTACGCTGGCGCGATTGAGGCTTTCAGCGAATCGCTCGAGGCTAATCCACATTCGGCGGCAGCGCATTTTCAACTTGCGTGCCTGTTCGACCAAAAGGAATCCGACCCCGCCGCCGCGATTTATCACTACAATGAATTTCTCCGACTGAATCCGAAAGCCGACAACGCCGAAGTCATCAAACAGCGCATTTACAGCTGCAAACAACAGCTCGCTGCCGACGTGTTGCCATTGCCGAGCGCGCCCGCCGCGCAAAAACAATTGGAAGATCTCGCGGAAAAAAACCATCAGCTTCAGGACGAAAATGAAAAGTGGCGCGCGTATTACGCCGCGCAGCAAAACGCGCAGAAAAATTCGCCGGTGACGCAGCCGAACACTCTCACGCCCGCCGTCAGCCCGACGCCTGATGATATTTCCACTGCGCCCGCGAATCCGGCACCCACCAAACCAACAACCGTCGCGCACACCGCGCCCGTGAAGTTGCGCAGCCATACCGTCGCTGCCGGCGAAACCCTGGCCGCCATCGCACGCAAAGCCGGCGTAAGCCTAAGCGCATTGCAAGCGGCCAATCCAGGCGTTACGCCCAAAAAGTTGCACGTCGGACAGACACTGAATTTGCCGGCGCAATAAACTTGTTCCCGTAATTTTCATGCCTGCCCGCCTGACATTTCTCGCCATCGCCGCCTTTTGGGTGACGATGAATGTCCTGCTCTGGCGCGCGGAATTTGGCACACACAACGGCGAGACGCCGGTGCCGATTGAACTGATTTGGCGCAAAATCATGACCGCGCCCGACACTTCCTCATTGAGCGTTTTTCAGAACCGCAACCGTATGGGCTACTGCGAATTTGATACCAGTATTGGTCAAGAAATGGCCGCGGTGGATACCGACAAAGCACCGCCCGAGGGTCTCGTCACGCGCGCTGGCTATCAAATTCATTCGGCTGGCAACATTTCCATCAACGATCTCACCAACCGGATTAAATTCGATGGCCGCGTGCTGTTTTCCTCTGCGCAGGAATGGCGTGAAGTGACCCTGCGCGTCAGTTCACGCACGACTGCAGTGGAAATTCATTCCGTTGCCACCAACAATTTGGCGCATCTGAAAATTATCAGTGAGGGCGCGGTGCTGGAAAAAAATCTTACCTTTGCCGAACTGCAAAATCCCGACGCGCTGCTGCGCGCGCTCGTCGGCAATTTTGCGGATTCACTTTTCAGTATGATGGATTTACCGGATGTCGCCAGCACCTCGACGGCGCAAAAATTGGAGTGGCGCGCCAGCCGCACGCGCGTCAAAATCGGCACCGAAGCCGTGCCCGTGTATCGCATCGAAACCGATTTTCTCGGCCATCCCATTTCGATGGACGTCAGCACGCTCGGCGAAATCTTGCGCGTGGAACTGCCTGGCAACATCAGCGCCCGCATTGACGAATGGACTAAACCATGATTGAACTCGACCATCTTGTAAAAAATTTCGGCGACCTGATCGCCGTCAACGATGTCTCGCTCAAAATTGCGCGCGGCGAATTTTTTGCCATGCTCGGGCCGAATGCCGCCGGCAAGACGACCACGATAAAACTGTTGACTGGCTTGATCAAACCCACGTCCGGATCCGCGCACATCTGCGGTTTTGACGTCCAGACCCAGCCGCTCGAAGCGCGGCGGCGGATGGCTTACGTTCCCGATTTTCCGTTCCTTTACGACAAGCTGACCGCGTGGGAATTTTTCCGCTTCACCGGACAATTATTCCAGCTCGATGCCGCGCGCATCGAAAAAAATTCGCGCGAACTCGTCGCGCGTTTCCATCTTTCCGAATTTGTGGATCGCCCGCTCGAAGGACTTTCGCACGGCACACGCCAGCGTATAGCCATAGTGTCCGCGCTGCTGCACGACCCGGAAGTGTTTGTGATCGATGAACCGATGGTCGGCCTCGACCCGCAACACGCGCGCGTGGTGAAAGACGTTTTGAAGGAACGCTCGCTCGCGGGCATGACCGTGCTGGTCTCCACGCATCAATTGAGCATCGCCGAGGAAATGTGCGACCGCATCGGCATCATCAACGGCGGCAAACTCATCGCCGTTGGCACGCGCGATGAATTGCGGCAGCAGAGCGGTTCCGCCGGCGCGCTGGAGGAAATTTTTCTTTCGCTCACGGCGGCGGCGGACGCGAAATAATTCAAACCGTTTTTCACCGGCAATTCGGGATTCGCCGGGGTGATGGATTTCCGTCATGCAGTTCGTCTTGAATTATCCTGCCATTCCAGCGAGCCTTTGCCGTGCGTTTCAAACTGGGATTCTGGCGCAAATGCCGTCTCGTCTTCCGCTGCGTCCGTTTCGCGGCGTGGGCGTTTGTGCTCGCATTGGTAGCAGGCTTCCTTTGGTGCAATCGCATCGGTCTGCCAAATTTTCTGAAGGCGCAGCTGGTCGGCACTTTGTCGGAACGCGGGGTGAAACTGGAATTCTCCCGCATGCGCTTGAGCCTCGTCCACGGTCTCGTGGCGGAAAATGTCCGTGCCGGCCAAACCGACACGCCGAACAGCGCAGCTTTCACCGCGCGACAGGTGCATCTGCAATTGAATTATCCCGCGCTGCTGCATCACCGCTGGCAGCTTGATGCGCTCGTGGTGCGCGACGGACAATTCAATTTGCCGCTCTCGCCCACCAACGGACTCACGCTCACCAATCTTCAGACCGAATTACGTTTTCTCACCAGCGATACTTGGGCGCTGGATAATTTTCGCGCCAATTTTTCCGGCGCGCAAATCAGCATCAGCGGCGAAGTCGCCCACGCGCCCGAAGTGTTGGACTGGAAATTTTTTGGCGGTGGCAGCACTGACCGCGGCGCGCTGATTGCCGCGCTGAATAATTTTTCCGACACGCTGCACCGGATTCATTTTCAAGGCGAACCACAGATTCGACTTGTGCTGTCCGGCGATGCACACGATCCACATTCCATCGGCATCTGGGCCAGCGCCACGGCAGTCGGCGTGAACACACCGTGGTTTGTTGCACATAATTTTCTGGCCGAGGCGATGCTGACTGCGCCTGCCAATGCACCCACCAACGAAATTGCCGCGTGGGGTTTCTGGACAAACTTGCAACCGTTCCGGCTCGCGTGGACGCTGCGGCTCGGAGCGCTGCGCGCGGCAACGGTGGCGGCCAATGAGATTAATTGCGCCGGCGTTTGGGCCGCGCCAACCTTGGCGATTACGAATTTTACGGCGGAACTCGGCGGTGGAAAATTATCCGTTGCTGGCGAACTTGATGTGCCGTCGCGCATCATAAATTTCACCAACGATTCACAATTCGACTGGCATGCCATCGCCGGTTTACTACCGGAAAAAGCGCGCACACAACTGACAGGAATTTCCTGGGCGCAACCGCCAACCTTACGCGTGGACGGAACGGTCCGCCTGCCCGCGTGGACAAATTTTGCGAAGAGCTGGCGCGAGAATCCGACGCCCGCCGCATCGATTCGCGGCGAGCTGGCTTTCACCAACGCAATTGTCCACGGGCTGAAACTTGATGAAGTGCGGTCACAATTTTCCTACGCAGATTTATTGTTAGATTTGCCGAGCTTGACGGTGGTGCAAGGCCGGACGCGCCTGCATTTGAACGGTCAAGCGAGCGCGGCGACCGGAAATTTTCACGGTCTGCTGAGCGGCCAACTGGATGAGGCGACGGTCAGCGGATTGATGCCAACGGAAGAAGCGGTTCACGGACTGGCCGTGCTGGGCTGTCACGAACCGCTCGCGCTGACCGTAGATTTGAGTGGGAATCTGCATCGGCCGGAAACGTTCAGCGCAACCGGGCGGATTGCGTTGACGAATTTTTTTATTCGCGATCAGCCGATGGATTCCATCGTGGGGAATTTTATTTACACGAACTTATCGGCGACTGTTTTCGCACCGGCATTGCGGCGGGCGGGTGGCACGCAATGGGCGAAGGCGGTTGCAGTGTTTTTGGATTTTCGGGAAATGGCCATCTGGATTACGAATGGGACGAGTGAGATTGGGGCCGAGGTGGTCGCGCGCGCCATCGGGCCGAAAACAGCGCACATGCTGGAACCTTATCGTTTTCTTGCACCACCACTGACGCAATTCCACGGCAGCGCGCCGATTTTGAATGTGCAGAGCGGGCGCAATTTGGTGCATGCTGATTTGACGATTGAAATTCTGCGCGGCGTGCCGTTCCGCTGGGCGCGACTGGCGACGACGAACATCACCGGCACGATTCATTGGTTCAAACAATCACTGACGCTCGCCAACCTCGCCGCGCAACTTTACGATGGCAGTGGCACGGGTAACGCCTATTTTGATTTCAGCCCGGTGGATCACGATTGCAATTTCAATTTTTCCTTTGCGGTGACGAACATCAATTTACACCTGCTCGCGACGGATTTATCCACGAACAAAAATAATCTGGAAGGTCAGTTGAGCGGCAACGTGACGGTGACGAATGGGAGTTCGGCGGACTGGCATTCATGGAATGGCGGGGGCAGCGTGACTTTACATGACGGACTGCTGTGGGACGTGCCGATGTTCGCGTTTATGTCGCCGGTATTAAATGCGGTGTCGCCGGGTTTGGGTAATAGTCGGGCGAAGGAGGCGGCGGCGGAATTCATCATCACCAACGGCGTGATCTTTACTGACTCGCTGCTTATCCGTTCGGCGATGATGCGGCTGCAATATGCCGGCGCCGTGGACTTGATGCAAAACGTAAACGCAAATGTGACGGCGCAATTGCTGCGCAATCTGCCGGTGATTGGTTCCGTGGTCAGTGCGGTGCTGACGCCGGTGAGTAAAATTTTTGAGTGTCACGTCACCGGCCAATTGAGCGAGCCGAAAGTGACGCCCATCTTTATTCCCAAAATTCTTCTCGTGCCGCTGCATCCGATTCGCAGTCTGGAAGAATTATTCACCGTGCCGCCGACCAACGCGCCGGCGGCGAAGGAATAATTTATTTTGCGATTACTGCGGTGTTGGGGATTGCTCTTGCGCGTCCAATTCCTTGAGCTTTTGTTCCAAAGCCGCGCGGTTGCGATCCTCATCACTGGGTGCGGCGGGGGCATTGGCGTCCGCTGGCGGCGCGACCGTGGCGTCACTCGAAGGCGGGTTGGTTTCCATGGCGTTCGGATTCATGTTGAAGAAACCGGGAAAGCCATCCACCGGCACGGCGTTCGTCTTGCTGCGCAATTCTTTCTTGCGTTCCTTCTCGATGAGTTTGCGCTCCTCGTTGGCATAATCAAACGCGGCATCGGAAACGCCCGGCAGACGTTGACCTTCGCGGATGGTCTGGGCGGCAGCGAGTTCCGGCGTCTTCAAAACGGTGGGGCGCATGAGCACCATGAGTTCGGTGCGATCTTTTTGATTGTCCGTGCTGCGGAACAACCAGCCGAGCAACGGAATGTCCATCAACAACGGCACGCCGGAAGTGGAATGCGATTTTTGCGACCGCACAAAACCGCCGAGAATAATCGTGTCGCGGTTCTTCACGGCAATTTCACTATTCAACGTGCGCTTGATGGTGTTCGGCACAGCGTTGCCATCAATCGTCGTGTAGCCGCTGATTTCATCAATCTCCTGCGCCACGTCCATGACGACAAGGCCGTCAGGATTGATGAACGGCGTCACGTCCAGTTCCACACCTACGGACAACTGCGAGTAGGACGAACCGCCGTAACCGCCGTTGATGCTGTTGTTGTAAGTGCTGTTGACGTAAGGCACGGTCTGGCCAACGAAAAATTGTGCGGGCTTGGCCTGCGATGTTTGAATGCGCGGGCGCTGGATGATGTTGGCCGTGCTGTCCGATTCCGCCGCCTGCACCGCGATGTCCCACGTCGGCCCGATACTGCCAAAATAACTCAAGCCGCTCGACAAACTGTTGGACGGAAAACTTGACGTCGTATTGACACGATTAGAAACGAGCGTCTGCACTGTGTTCAAAAACGAGCCCGTGCCGTTCAACATGCCGCCGCCACCGGTGACGTTGGAATTATTATATTGCTGCGGTTTTTGCACCGCCGAAACTCCGGCTTTCAACGTGTTGCCGATGTCTACGTCCATGATGATGGATTCAATCAACACCTGCGCCAGCAACACGTCGAGCTGACTGATGACGTGCTTGATATTTTCCATGTCCTGCCGCGTCGCGAAAACGAGGAGCGAATTACTGCGCTGATCGGCAATAATTTTCGTCTGACCAAAAACTTGAATCGCATCTTGTCCCGCGCCACCGCTCGCTCCGCCGCCGGCGCGATTGATGATGGACTGCAAGCGTTGTTGGAAGGTCGAGCCACCGGTGGGCGTGCCATTCGCGCCTGCCGCGGTGCCGCCGACACCCATGCCGCCCGGACGACCACCGAACGGACTGCTCGTGCCGCTGACGCCGCCGCCGGACGAATAGCCGCTGCTCACACCGCTCGCCGAACCAAACGTGCTCGACGAGCCGAGACCGCTACCGGTTGATCCGCCACGAATGCCGCTAATGGAACCAGCGCTGGCACTGCTGCCAAAACTCACCGTCGAACCGCCGCTGCCGCCGAGTGAATTCAGCGCACTCGCGATGTCCGCCGCTTCCGCGTAACGAATCGGAATGACCTCGGAAATAAATTCTGCCGGCACACTCACGTCAATTTTTTCAATCATCTCCAACATCCGCTTCACGTTTTCCGCGTTGTCGCGCAACACAAGAATTCCGTTGCTATCAATGGATAAAATGGAGTTAGCTAATTTCGCAAACGGCTGGATGATGGGAACCATTTCGCTCGGCTTGACGTATTTCAACTGCACGATATGTGTGACATAGGAACCCATGTTCGGCAGGTTCGTTGCATTGGCGTCATTGAACTCCGCGCCATAAGAATTCGCTTCACCCACCGGCCCGACTTTCACGAACTTGTCGCCAATGTTCACCACCGCGATGCCGTTGATTGCCAGCACCGCTTGAATCGCCTGAATCACTTCGCCTTTGGTCAACGGCGTCTGCGTCTTCAAAACAATTTGCGCCGACGGCAACGCGCCGCGAATCAAAGTGCGTCCCACCAAGTCCGCATAAATATCCAACACCACGCCCACGTCCACGCCCTGCCAGTTAATCATCTTGGCGGGCATGATTTCATCCGCTTGCGCCGGCGCAATGGGCGCGGCAAACGAAGTTGTCGGCGCGGCCGTGGTCGGCTGGTAACGCGGCAACGTGACTTGGCCATTCGTGCCACCAAATCGCAGCGGACGGCGCGGCGTAGTGGTCGGCAATCCGGGCGCCGGTTGCGCCCATAGTTCGAGACCGGTGAAGGTCAATGCCAGTGCGAGAAGGATAGTTTTCATTTTGCCTTTGTGGTTGAAACTTTTGCGGTCGGCGTCGGATTTTTTTGGTAGCTCGCCACGAGCCGGATATTGGCGTTGAGCCGTTGATGGAGCGCGTCGGGCTGCAATTCCAAGTCGCGCACGCGAATCATCGAAGCGCCGGAGCCGATCTTGTAGAGAAAATCTATGAGCTGACTTTCCGTCGCGAGCACGTTGATGTTCACCACCTGCTCGATAAAAAAGGCGTCGCTCGTGTGCGTCAACTGGCGTGAAATATTCTGGATGCCCACCTGACTTTGCCCCGCTTGCGAGTTGATGGCGCGCATGAAATTGATGCCCTGATCTTCCGGCGCGACAAATTCGCCTTCGCTCTCAAATTTTTTCACATCCGCTGTCAGCGCCGGAATCTGCGCCTGCGCTGCCTGATATAATTTTAATTTTCCGTGCGCTTCATCCAGCCGGTGACGTAGCTTGCCCCAGTCCGATAAATGCGGCCAGATGAACGCCGCGTTCAACACCAACACGAAGATCACCGCCACGGCCACCACCAGCCGGCGTTCCATCGGACGTAATTGGGCAAAATATTTTTTCATTCCGCTTCCGCCTCCACGCGCATGAGTTGCAAGCCAAAATTCCAACTGTCCTGATTGCCGGAAGTGCGGTAGGTAAGCTGGTCAGTGGTGTCCGGCACGGGGTTAAACACCTGTTGGCCGTTCACTTTTATTTTTCGGATGGCGTCGTTGAAATCAATAATCTTCGAGATGTCGTCCACACTTACCTGTCCGCTCAACTGAACGGACTGGCCGTTCGCAAAGCTGAAGCGCCCGAGCGCGATGCCCGGCGGCATTTGCTGCGCCACCAGTTGCCAGCAATCCAGCGCGGCGTATTTCAACTGTTGCCGTTCCGACAGCACGGCGAACTGCGCCTTTAATTGCAGCGCGTTCGTGTAGTCATTGCTGATGGCCGCCACTTGCGATTCGACGCTCGTCGTGCGAAAATTCAGCACGCTGACCGCGCAAAAATAAACCACCAAAAAAATCGCATACGCCAAACCCGTGTAGGCGAGTCCGCGCAACCACAAACGGTCAATGAATTGCTGGTGATACTGCGCCGTGAATTCCGCCGGCAACAAATTGGATTTTTCCGCCGAGGCCGCGCGTTTCGCCGTGCCCGCTGCGAGTTCCGCTGGCGCAGGCGGCGCGGAAACCAAAACCGTTTCATTCAACGCCGCGCGCAAAATATTTTCCCACTCCGTCGCGTTTACCGGATCGGCGACGAGATGCCATTTGGGTTGCGTCGTCAGCCAGCCTTCGAGTTCGCCCGACCACGCGAGGTGGGCGAGTTGGTCTTTTAATTCCAACGCGCGGTCACCAGACGCCGGGAGCGTGACAAAACTTAAATTCCGCAGCACGCCGCCGAACCACCACGCCACGAGCGCGGCGCTTTGCCCGCCGAGCGACAACGGAAACAGCCACGCACCCTCGTCCGTCGGCGCGATCGCCGCGAGTTGGTCGAGCATCGGCGTTTCCAATCGGTCGGCGAGAAAACCTTCTTTTTCCAACCGCCCCAAAAATTCTTCCACGACGCGGCGCTCGACGATGACGACGACGACCGTCTGCAAACTTTCCGGCGCGTTATCACCCTTCGCGGGCGCGGTGTGCGTGCCCATGACGTGCATCGTCCACACGACTTGCGTGACGGGCATCGGCGAAAATTTTTCCAACTGCAATTCCACCATCGCGAGCGTTTCCTCGAAAGTGCTCGCGGGTAATTCGACGACGCGCAGGAAAACATTTTCCGCCGGCAACCACGCGACGTTCAACTTCGGCTGCCACAGTGAAGACCATTGTTTTGCGATGCCTTTGGCTGGTAATTTTTCCGTGTGCGGCACGCGCAACTCGCGGTTGAACACGAAGCCGCTGCCCTTCGCGTCGAACGACCAGACGCGTTTCGCGTCGGGGGCGACGTGCAGGATGTTGCAGGAGTTCCAGCGGGCCATGAGATTCGTTTAGCTTCGGGAGATGAACTGCGTTTTGTCGTCGCCGCCGCTTAAGGCGTCCATGTGTTCTTCCATTTGCGTGACGCGTAAAATCTCTTCGATGGTGGTGGTGCCTTCCTTAACTTTTTTCCAGCCGTCGGTGCGAAGCGTGCGCATGCCGGCCTCGATGGCGCGCTGCGCGATGGTCGTGGCGTTTGCGCGATTCATAATGAGCGGACGCAGCGCCTCCGTGACGATGAGCAATTCGTAAATACCTTTGCGGCCTTGATAACCTTGGCCACGACATTGTTCGCAGCCCGCGCCGTGCCAGATTTTCGCCACACCAATGTCAGCTTCGGGGAAACCAATGCGGCGCAGATAATTTTCATCCACTTTTTGCTCGGTCTTACAGTGCGGACAAATCGTGCGGACAAGGCGTTGCGCCTGCACGGCCTCAACGGATGACGCGATCAAAAACGGCTCAATGCCCATGTCGGTCAAGCGCGTGAACGCGCTCGGCGCGTCGTTGGTGTGCAGCGTGGAAAAAACCAAGTGACCCGTGAGCGATGCGCGGATGGCGATGTCCGCCGTTTCCGAATCGCGGATTTCGCCGACCATCACGACGTTCGGATCTTGCCGCAAAATATGGCGCAAACCCATCGCGAACGTGAGCCCGATGTCCGAACGCACGGCGATTTGATTGACGCCCTTGAGTTCATATTCAACCGGTTCTTCAATCGTGATGATGCGTTTGCTGACCGAATTGATGGCTGAAAGAAATGCGTAAAGCGAAGTGGATTTGCCGGAACCGGTCGGGCCGGTCACGAGAAAAATTCCGTGCGGCTTGATGATGATTTCGCGAATCGCGTCTTCTTCCAATTTGGAAAAACCAAGTTTGTCGAGCGACAGGAAAATTTTTCCGCGCGTGAGCAAACGCAACGAAACCGATTCGCCGTAAACCGTCGGCACGGTGGAAACGCGGATGTCAATTTCCTCGCCCTTGATGCGGACGTTAATGCGTCCGTCCTGCGGCAGACGTTTCTCGGAAATGTTCATGCCGCTCATCACCTTGATGCGCGAGATGATGGCCGCCTGGAAACGTTTCAGCGTCGGTGGCAGCGGAATCTGGTGCAGGATGCCGTCAATACGATTGCGGATGCGCAACTCATCTTCCTGCGGTTCGAAATGAATATCCGTCGCGCGATCCTTGAACGCTTCCCAAATAATCTGGTTCACGAACTTGATGACGCTCGCTTCCTGATCGCCTTCGGTGATTTCCTTATCGTAAGCGAGATCCAAATCTACCGATTCGCCTTCGCCCATTTCGTCGAGCGTTTCCGCGCCGACACCGTAATATTTTTTAAGCGCCTTTTCGATTTCGCTGCGCGTCGCGAGCGCAAAGTTCACCGGCATTTTGGCATCGAAGCGAACGGCATTCATCATCGCCGCGTCAAACGGATCGCTGGCGGCAATCTGCAAAACGCCGTTGTTGATAGCGACGGGCAGGACAAAATATTGAAACGCAATCTTCGTTGAAAGTTTGCCGCGCACTTCGTCTTCAATCGTGAGCTTAGGCAAATCCAGATACGGCCAACCGAGCGCGGTCGCGAGTTTCTGGATGAATACGTCCTCAGCCACGCCGCGTTCGCGCGCAACGAACGTGAGCAGCGACTCGGCGGAGCCGGCGTCCACCGCCGCGCGCCACGACTTGCGCCAATCGTCGAACTGCGCCGGTGACGCTTCCGCGACCGTCGCGACGAGATTTCTGACTGGGCTAAAGGCCATTTAGGTTCAAGTTGAACAATCCGAGCCGCGAAAAGTTGCAGAAAATCGGTAGTTTTACAAACGCGAACTTGCGGATAAATCCTTTGTTTTTATTGCCAAACCGTCAGTTTCTGTTTTTCAACCGCAAAAAAACCGTTAATTTTCCAGCATGAAGCAGTTTGCCACCATCACCGTCATTGGCCGTGACAAGACCGGCGTCATCGCCCGCGTCACGAATTTTCTGTTCGAGCAGCACGCCAACATCGAGGCGCTGGAAGAACAAGTCACGCGCGGTCAGTTCAGCATGACGTTGCAGGCGTCGTGGAAACGCGGCGCGTTGAAAACGGAGGTGCTGCGCGACGGTCTTGAAGCGCTCGCGAAGTCGCTCGGCATGGAAATCAAGTTACGCCTGACCGACCCGAAGCAGCGCCAGCGTTTTGCCATCATGGTCACAAAGGAGACGCATTGCTTCGACGCGCTGCTCGCGGCGAAATTGCCTGCGGAACCCGCACTGGTCATCGGCAACTACGCCGACTTCGCGCCGCGCGCCAAGAAAGATAAACTGCCGTTCGCGCATCTTGACTGGCATGACCGCGCCAAATCCGAAAACGCCGCGCTAAAACTTTTTGAAGATCACGAGATTGATTTCATCGTGCTCGCGCGCTTCATGAAAATTTTGTCGCCGAATTTTGTTTGGCGGCACAAAAATAAAATCATCAACATCCATCCGTCGTTGCTGCCGAGTTTTCCCGGGCCGCAGGCGTATCGTCAGGCTTACGAAGGTGGTGTGAAAATCGCCGGTGTCACCGCCCATTTTGTTTCCATGCGTTTGGACGAAGGCCCGATCATCGCGCAAGGTTCCTTTGCAATCACGCCCGGCATGGAATTGCCGGACATCATCGCCGCCGGCCAAAAAGAAGAAGCCAAAACGCTCGTCAAAGCCGTCAAACTTTACCTCGGCAAGCGGCTGGATGTTTATTGGGGCGTCGTGCGGGAAGTGTGATTTGCGCGGCGATTTTATTTCTGTTAAAATTCGGCCGTGAATTTTTCTATTCAACGCAGCGAACTGCGCGACATCTACGACAAGGTTGTCGCGGGCGAACGCATCACCGACGACGACGCGGTGCGGCTGTTTGAAACGAAAGATTTGAACGCGCTTGGCGCCATCGCCGATTTTGCGCGCCAGAAAAAAACCGGCAACAACCACGCCAGTTTCATCATCAACCGCTACATCAATTACTCGAACTACTGCATCCTGTCGTGCGAATTTTGTTCCTTCTCGCGCAAGAAACGCGATGCGGACGGCTTCCAATTATCGGTCGAGGAAATCGTCGCGAAGGCGCGCGAAGCGTTGAAGATTGGCATCACGGAAATGCACGTCGTCGGCGGATTGCACCCGTCGCTGCCGTTCAGTTATTACACGGACATGCTGAAGGCGTTGAAAAATCTCGACGCACGGCTGCAATTGAAATGTTTTACGGCGATTGAAATTTTGCACCTCGCATGGCTCGCCAAAAAATCCGTCGAGCAGACGTTGATCGAATTGAAGGAAGCCGGGCTTGCGTCGCTCACCGGCGGCGGCGCGGAAATTTTCCGCAAAGAAATCCGTTCGCAAATCGCGCGCGGCAAGGAGTCCGCCGAGGAATATCTCGATGTGCACCGCACCTGGCACAAGCTCGGCCAGCGCAGCACTTGCACGATGCTTTACGGCCATGTCGAAACGCTTGCCGACCGCGTGGATCATTTGCGCCAGTTGCGCGCGCTGCAGGATGAGACGCGCGGCTTCACTGCGTTTATCCCGCTCGCCTATCAGCCGGAGAACAATGACATTCCGGTAAAAAATCCGCCGACGGGATTTGATTCGCTGCGCACAATCGCCGTAAGCCGAATCTATCTCGATAATTTTCCGCACCTCACGGCGTATTGGGTCGGCCTCGGCATGAAACTCGCGCAAGTTGCTTTGAGCTACGGCGCGGACGACATCCACGGCACGATCATTGAGGAACACATTTTTCACATGGCCGGCGCGACCTCGCCGCAATTGCAAACCGAGGCGGAAATGATCAAAGCCATCCGCGAAGCCGGTCGCACGCCGGTGCAACGAAATACTTTCTACGAGCCGATCAAAGTCCTCGCCGACGGCGGTCAAACCGAACCTGCAGAAAATTCCGCGCACTCAAAAGTTTTGGAAGGCAATCTGGCGACCGCATAACGAACCGTCGTCTTCTGCGATTGCTTCCGGCGGGTTTGCGGCTTAATTTCTCGCGCGTGTCCAGCTTTGCCGCACAGCTAAAATCTTCGCAACTGCTCCTGTTGCTGCGCGTGAATGCCGTCCACAGTTGGCGGCGACTGCTCGCCGTGCGTGAACAATCCAGCCTGCTCACCGGCATCATCGCATTGTTTGTCGGCGGCTATCTCGTGCTGGCGTTTGAGCTGTTTTATCACGGACTACGATTCATCGCCAAATTTCCCGGCCTCGGCGCGGTGCTCACGGAACGCCTGCTCTACACTTTATTCGCCTTTTTGTTCGCACTGCTTTTGTTGAGCAATTTAATTATCAGCTACACCAATCTTTTTCGTAATCGCGAAACCGCCTTTCTCCTGTCGCTGCCGGTTTCCAACCAGACCATCTTCAACTGGAAATTTATTGAGTCATCCATCCTCGCGTCGTGGGCGTTTTTATTTTTAATCGCGCCGCTGCTCGTCGCCTTTGGCCTCGTGCGCGATGTGCCGTGGCATTTTTATCCGCTGACCGTTTTGCTCGTCGGCCTGTTTATAATTTTGCCCGGCGTGTTCGGCTCTGCGCTCGCCATCGCCATCGGACGGCAACTCGACCGCAAAAATTTTCAAATCCTCCTACTGCTGCTCGCCCTGGTATTGCTAGCGTTTGTTGCATTCTGGTGGAAATCAAATCCTGTGGATGACGACCTGCTCGACAAACGCACGCTCGAAGCGCTCGACCGTTTGCTCGCCAAAACGCGCTTCACAATGTTTCCGTTTTTGCCGAGCTACTGGCTTTCCGGCGCCGTGCTGCAATGGGCAGAAGGCATCACGGACAACGCCGTTTTTTTCGCGCTAGTGCTCCTGAGCAACACGCTTTTTTTTGGCAGCCTGGCGTTCACGCGCTTCGGAAATCTTTTTTACGACACGGCCTCAGCGGTGCAAAGCCGCGCAGGCGGCGGATTCAAATTAAATTTTCTGCGCGCGAACGAAGCCCGCAGCTCTTCCAAACCCGGTGCCCTGGAAAAGTTTTTTGAAAAAATGTCCTGGCTCACGCCTGACACGCGTGCCATCGCGGTAAAAGATATCCGCATGTTTTGGCGCGACACGACGCAATGGGGCCAGTCCGTCATGTTTTTCGGACTGCTCGGCGCGTATATCATCAACCTCCGCAATTTCACACATCAGCTTTCAAGCCCGTTTTGGATCCACGCCGTCGCGTTTTTGAACCTCGGCGCGTGCGCATTCAATCTCGCTTCTGTCACCACACGCTTCGTGTTCCCGCAATTTTCGCTCGAAGGTCGGCGCATGTGGATTGTTGGCATGTCGCCGATGGGACTGACGCGCATTGTCATGACCAAATACTGGCTCGCCAGCGCCGCGTCACTCTTCGTGACCCTCGGCCTCGTCACACTCTTCGTGACCCTCGGCCTCGTCACACTCTCGTGCTACCTGCTGCAAATGCCGTGGTCAGACGTCGCCTTTTTTGGCGCGGTCATCACGGTAATGACCTTTGCGCTCAACGGCCTCGCCGTCGGCCTCGGCGTTTTATTTCCGAACGTGAAAGAAACCAACCCCAACAAAATCGTCAGCGGCTTCGGTGGCACGCTGTGTTTCGTAATGAGTTCGGTTTACATCATCGCCTCGCTTGCACTGCTGGTTTTTGGCGGTGACGGTTTGCACGGCCGCACCGATTGGGCGGCGGCGAGTATTATTGCCTTCGTGCTGCTGTCATTTTTAATCGGCTGGCTGCCGATGAAATGGGGTCTGAAACATCTGAAGAATTTTGAGGCCTGACTAAAAAGCCTTTGCCAGAGCAGAAAATAATTTTTGCGCATCTGCAAAATGTTTTTGCTCATCCGCTGAAACCAAGTTGAACCCTTTGCCGTAGGCTGGACCGTTGGCCACGCAAAAATCCGTTGCGCAATCCGTCAGCTGTTTTTCCGCCGCTCGCAATGCGTCCGCGCGCTGACCATTCGCCTCAAACTTCCAGCCGATGATTTTTGTTTTCGGAAACCAGCCACGCAGTTCCGCGATGATTTTTGGCGTCGGCAACAGCTCGACCAACAATGTTCCTTTACGCGTGGAAATTTTCTTGGAAGCTTTCAGCGCAGAAAACTCACCAGCTTTCGTCTCTGTAAAAATTTGCCCAAACGCAAAATCGCTTACTGCTGCTGCGTGAAAAATTGCGTCCACTTTTTTACCGGAAAACGCTTTTAGCTTCGCACGCAGATCCGCTGTGGTGGAAAAGGTTTTCACCGACGACGCCTTGCGTTTGCCCGACCACGTTGCCGATTCGCCGATGAGCAACGTGACTTTGTGACCGCGCGCTGTAAGAAAATTTGCCAACTCCGTGCCGAGTTGGCCCGTGGAAAAGTTCGTCAGCCGGCGCACGTCATCCAGCGGCTCGAACGTCGGTCCGGCAGTGACGATGCAATTCATACATTAGGCGCGCCGTTCGCGAATGCTCGCCAGAATATCCGCCACGACTTCCGCCTTCGGCTTTGCGCCTTGCGGGCCGCCGTGATGGAGACGCACCGAAACTTGTCCGGCTTCCATGTCGCGACCGCCGATCACGAGCATGGTGTGAACACGGGTTTTTTCCGCGTCTGCAATCTTCGCCTTGAACGGCGTCGCGCTGTAGTCAGCTTCCACGCGCACCATGTTCGCGCGAAGTTCATTCACGATGCCCTTCGAGTATTCAATCAAAGCTGCGTCGTCATTAAGCGTGATGACGCGCACTTGGTCCGGCGCGAGCCAGAGCGGGAAGTTGCCCGCGTAATGCTCGATGAGGAAGCCGATGAACCGCTCATGCGTGCCCAGCGGCGCGCGATGGATGCACAGCGGCGTCTTGTTCGAGTTGTCCTTGTCGCGGTAGGTGAGGCCGAACTTAGCGGGCACGGCGAAGTCCACCTGGTTGGTCGCGATGGTGAATTCGCGGCCGATGGCGCTCCACACCTGCACGTCAATCTTCGGCCCGTAGAACGCCGCCTCGTTGGCGACCTCCACGTAGTTGATGCCGGATTCGATCAACACCTTGCGCACCATGTCCTCGGTCTTCTTCCACAACTCCGGCTCGTTGACGTATTTTTTGCCCAGCCCTTCCGCAGAGTGCGTGCTGAAGCGCATCTGATATTTTTCCAGGCCGAAGATTTTGAAATATTTCAAATACATGTCGTTCACGGCGCGGAACTCGTCGGCGAACTGCTCCTCGGTGCAATAGATGTGGGCGTCGTTCATGTTGAGCGAACGCACGCGCATGAGGCCGAACAACTCGCCGCTCTGCTCGTAGCGATAGCAAGTGCCGTATTCCGCGAGGCGCAACGGCAAATCGCGGTAACTGTGCGGCTCAGCCGCAAAAATGCGGTGATGATGCGGACAGTTCATGGCTTTGAGGTAATAACTCTCCGGCTCGCCCAGTTTTTTCAATTCCGCGCGCAACGCGGACAACTCGTTGAACGCGGCCGCCACGGGCTGCGGCGCAATGCCGGCTTTGACGGCGGCTTCAACGGCAACAAATTCTTCGTCTTTCAAAATGGCAGACATGGCGGAGAAAATAGCCGTCCGCGAACCGCAATGAAATCTCAATTTTTAACGCAGAGACGCAGAGGCGCAGAGAAAAATCCCAAAGGGATTGAATCATCCAGCCCAGCGTTGACGCGCAGCGGCTACGCTGGGTCATCGTTCAAACAAATCCACAACCCTGAAAGGGTTGAATCAACTTGCATTTTTGTATGAAACGCCAAACATACCGCTGCTATGGAAGATCAAATAAAACGCCTTAAACGGCAGGTGGAAGAATTAGAATCAAATCTGGAGGATGTGAAGTCAACGGCTGATTCCGCGAAAGCCCGCGTTATCATTTTGCAAGAAGCGGTAGAAATATTTCAAAAGCAAATCAAGTTGCCGCCAGATGTCGCGGCTAAACTAGATGATGTTATGAGCCAGCTTTGACAAGCAATTGAAACGTCCCGGCAAGGCTTAAATCTTCAACGCTATGCCTGAAATCAAAATCCGTTGCCCTAAATGCGGGCAACATATTCTGTGTGATGAGAGTCATCGCGGGACACAAATTGGCTGCCCAAGCTGCAAACAAAAGCTTTCAATCCCTGTAGCAAAGCAGTCCGCTTCAACTCCACCGACCGCAAGCAGGGAGGGATTTTTGCATCAGTGTCCACAGTGTTCTTCGTCTGACATTCAACGCGCGGCCATGGGATACATGGCGGGTGCTTCTCAAGTATCAGGAATTGGCGTCGGAGCTACACCGCAAGGAGGTATTGGAGTTGGCACGTTCGGAGGTTCTCAACAGACTCTGCTTTCTGCATATCTTCGCCCGCCATCAAAACGGTCAACCGTTTGGATAGTTCTGATTACATGGTGTGTCGCATCAGTGGCTTTTGCGCTTTATAGCTGCATACAGCACCAAGGAAGCCCTGCCGGCCTTGTTGCCGCTCCCATTATCATTCCGTTTTTATATTCCTGTTTTGATGCAAATGATAAAGAGGTGTTCTATTTAATTGCCGTTGCCCCAACCGTGATAGCACTCACCGTTGCGTGCTTTAATTTTCACTGGAATAACACGGAGTATCCAAAGCGCATGGAAAAATATGCCAAGACTTGGTATTGCAAGACCTGCGGCTTCGCTTGGCTTGTTTAGCCCAAAAATTTTATGTCTGCTGTCGAAGAAATTGTGGCGAAATACGAGGGGCAAATCCAAGCCTCGACTATTTGGTTCAAACCGAACATACCGTCGGACATTCTTGAAAAAGTGCTGGCACAAAAAAAGGGGACTCTGATTTCACCAGATTCCGTTTTGTTGTTGGTTGACGATAGTAAAAAAACCGGCTTTTTTCTAAATCAATTTAAAAATTATTTGGTTCTTACCGAAGACAAAATCATTAATTTTGGGACATACGCCGGAGGTGATAGCGGAACAATTGGATTTACAAATTTTCAAAATGCGGAACTCGAAGACAATGGTGGAGGTGTGTATATCATACATTTCGATGGAGAGCCGTTAATTGGTTTGTGGATGATGGGACAACAAGTTGGGAGCGAGATTTGCAATCTACTCAATGAGATTGCCAAGAAATTAGCGCCAAAATCTGTCGGCAATTCTGCAGATGATGAAGCTGGGAACGTTAAATGTGACGAAGAATTAGAAGATAGTTATCGCGTCCTTGATCTTGAATCCACAGCTTCACTTGATGAAGTGAAACAATCGTGGCGGGAGTTGGCAAAACTCTATCATCCAGACCGGCTTCAGCATGACCCTAAACTCCAACTGCGCGGCCAAGAAAAACTCAAAAATCTCAATGCCGCTTACGATATGTTAGTGCGACATTTGACCGGGCAGCCCTGAAAAGGTTGAATCAATCCCACACATATCGCTCGTCATATTCCATGGCGTAGCGTTTGAGGAGTTCCCGAAACTCATCTTGAAACGAAACTTTCCGGTGATGCTCCTCCTGTCCGGCGATATAATTCCGCACCGTCTCAACCTGCGAAAATCCGATGGAGAAGATGCCATAGCCATTCTGCCACGCGAAATCATGCAGGTCGGGGCTTTTGGTTTTCAGCCAGAGCGACGAGCCGCGTTTGACTTCCTTGACCAGCTCCGCCACCTCACAAGTGCGCGACAGCGTTGAGAGAATGTGAACATGGTCTTCCACGCCACCGATGATAATGGGTTGGCAATCGAGATTGGTCAGGATGCCGCCGAGGTAGCGGTGCAATTCTTCGCGCAGAATTTTGTCGCGCAGAAATGGGCGGCGGTCTTTGGTGGAAAAAACCGTATGCACGAGAATCTTGGCGAGCGATTGCGGCATGGCTGAATGATGTTCAAAACCGGTAGATGATTCAACTCTTTCAGAGTTGTTGAAATGATGGAAACGATTAACCCAGCGTAGCCGCTGGCGCGGCAACGCTGGGCTGGATGATTTAATCCCTTTGGGATTTTTCGCCGGGTGAGGCGTCAATTCAACCGGTAGCGTGACCGAAGCCAGTGGGAGACACGCCTAGTCTTATTCACGGATTGCCGGGCGCGGGTGAGCCAGCCTTTTTCGCGTGCTCGGCCAGTTGTTTCTCCAGTTCGGCGATGCGTTGCTCGATTTCCTTGCGGTCGGCGCGGTGTTCGTCCATTTCCATTTTCGGAAACATGGACTCCGCGTAATACGGCAAATGCCCGGAAGTTTTATACATTTTCTCCCGCGCCAGATGCGGCGTGCGGACGCGGACGTAGCCGGCGGCGAATTCGGTTTCCTTGGCCAGCTTCTCCAGTTCCTCGACCAGCACCGTGCCCTTGGGCAGCCACAACGGCATGCCCGGCCCGACAAATTCCGTGTCAATCGCGAACAGCCCCATCTCCGCGCCGATCTTGCGATGGTCGCGGCGCTTGGCCTCCTCGATCATCTTGAAATACTCGTCGAGCGCGGTCTTGTTCTTGAACGCCGTGCCGTAGATGCGCTGGAGCTGCGGGCCTTTTTCGTCGCCCTTGTAATACGCGGCGGCCACGCTAGTGAGCTTGAACGCGCCGATGTTGCCCGTGCGCATCACGTGCGGTCCGGCGCAGAGATCAATGAAATCGCCGTTCTTGAAATAGGAGATCGGCTCGCCCTCGGGAATCTGCTTGAGCAAATCCAGCTTGAACTTTGACGCGCTGTTCGGACGTTCGCCAAGTCCGCCGAGCCGTCCGCTCGACGCATCGGCAATCGCCTGCTCGCGCGTGACGGTGATTTTTTCAAACGGATTGTTCGCTTTAATCTCCTTCTTCATCTCCGCCTCGATTTTCTCGAAATCTTCGGGCGAGATGCGATGGCTGCATTCCAAATCGTAGTAGAATCCGTTCTCGACCGGCGGCCCGTAAGCGAATTGCGCATCGGGCCAGATCCGTAGAATGGCGGTGGCGAGCACATGCGCGCAGGAGTGGCGGATGCGTTCCAGCTCAGTCATCTTCGCGCGGTCGTCCAAAGTTTTGCGTTCGGGATTCGGCGCGGTGGGCGCCGGTTGTTGTTCAGCAGACATGGAATCATTCTAGCCACAGAGACACAGAGGGCACAGAGAAAAATTTGGCCGAAGCAGTTCCACTGCTCCTCAGTAAAAAGTCAGTGCATCGAAGGTTCTTCGCCTAGCAGATTTCGGGCGAGAAATTCCGCCCGCCGCTTGCTGCCGTAAGGCGTTTCCGCCGAGCCGTGATCCGAACCGGTGATGACGAGCATCTCGAAATCCTTATTCGCCTTTTCCAGCGCGTTCACAACCTGCATCGTCGAAGCCGGATCCACGTTGTGGTCAAGCTCGCCGACCATGAGCAGCAACTTACCTTGCAACTTGTGCGCGTCGTCCACGTTTGAGCTACGCGCGTAGGAATCGTCCACCGGCCAGCCCATCCATTGTTCGTTCCACCAGATCTTGTCCATGCGATTATCGTGGCAACCGCAATCCGCCACGGCGACTTTGTAAAAATCATTGTAGTCGAGGAGCGCGCGCATCGCGTTCTGCCCGCCAGCGGAACCGCCGTAAATGCCGACGCGCGACAGATCCATCCATGGCCGGGATTTCGCAGCCGCCTTGATCCACGCGATGCGATCAGGAAAACCTGCGTCCTTCAAATTTTTCCAGCAGACATCGTGAAATGCCTTGCCGCGATTGTCCGTGCCCATACCGTCCGCCTGCACAACGATAAATCCGAGTTCGGCGAGCGTGTGTTGCCGCAGCAACCGGCCAAATTTTTTTGGCGCGAACGAATCCTGCGGCCCCGCGTAAACTTCCTCGACGACGGGATATTTTTTCTTGGGATCAAAATTCGAAGGCTTGATGATTACGCCATAAATGTCCGTCTTGCCATCGCGACCTTTGGCCACAAAGCGTTCCGGCATTGTCCAGCCAGACTTCAAGAGTTGGGATGCGTCGGCACGTTCCAGTTCGCAGATGAGTTTTCCATCGTCGCTGCGGCGCAATTCCGTGACCGTCGGCAAATCTGCGCGAGAATATTTCGCGATGAAATAGTTTTCGTCGGGTGAAAACTCCACCGAGTGGTCGCCGTCGCCTTGCGTCAGTTGAACGAAGCCGCTGCCGTCAAAATTCACGCGGCAAAGCTGATGTTGATACGGATCTTCGCCCGCAAGCAAGCCGCTCGCGAGAAACCAAACCTGACGTTTCGCCGCGTCCACTTTGAGCACTTCGCGCACAACCCAGTTGCCGCGCGTCACTTGATTTTTCACCTTGCCCGTTGCGACATCGTAGAGCCACAAGTGCGCCCAGCCATCGCGCTCACTCAGCCACAGCAGTTCGCCGGAGTCATCCAACCACTCGCGCCACGTTTTGGTTTCGTAATCCACAAACGTCTGGCTGCGTTCCTCGACGACTGTGCGGACGGCGCCGTTTGTCGCGTTCACGGCGAGGATGCGATAGAGCTGATGTCCGCGCTGGTTGTAGTCGAAATAAAATTCATCGCCGCGCGGCGACCAACGCACGTTGTTCAACTCGCCGTCCGGCGTAAAATTATTCGGAAACAAGTCATCCGCCACCGGCAAAAGTTTTTCTCTAGCGATGCTGATCAGCACTGGCTGAACTTGCGGCAACGCGTCGCCGGGCTTGAAATAATCATACGTCTGCAACTTCGGCTGGAGCTGATTGCGCGGCGACGATTCCACGATGGTCACGATGTGCCGCGGCACTTCGGTGACAGATTGAACGGCGCAGCTTTGTGAATCCGGCGACCAGACGACCGGCCCGCGATACGGATGTTCTGCCGTGCCATTGGTGGTCAGCAGCGTAATTTCACCGTTACCCGCGACAAGTTCGATGTTGTGATTTGCAAACTCGATGGACCAATTTTTATCTGGAGACTCCTCCGAACGACGTTGCCCCTGCTGATGTAGTGGCGGCTCGGCTTTAGTCGGCTTGCTATCGATTACAACTTCCAAGACTTCAGGCGTTGCTTCAAAAAAACCAAGCGGATTGCCAAGCGAATCCGTGACCAGCCAGACATGACCCGCGTAAGTGTGTTGCTCCGAGGTCTGGGCGGGGCGAATGCGCCCATAAGATTTACGTTCACCACTTTGATCCACCCAAAAAAGTTCCACCGGTGCGGCTGTGCCGTTGTGAAAGCGAATGGCCGTCTCGTTGCCGTTTTGCGTCGTGCGTTTGGGCACGAGCGATTTTTGCGCGGAAGTGGAAACGCGTTCGCTTTCGGTCACGCCCAATTTTTCAGCGGCGGCGGCGCGCTTGATTTCACCGGTTGAAGCATCAACCAAAACGTATTCGCGCTGGTTCGGTCCGGTGGTAACTTGATACCAGAAATGCTGATTGTCCGGCAGCCAATGCGGCGCAACGACATCGCGAAAAACTTTTCCTTCGGTGCGACGAGCGAGCGTTTGCGCACGTGAAAAATCAATTTCATCTGCGCTGGCTAACAGATTTGCTGCGTAAGCAAAAACGAGCAACCAGAACAAAAAACGAATTCTCATCGGCGGCTCATCAAGGCTTCGATTTCGTCAGCCTCGATGGGAATATTCGCCATCAAATCGAGCTGGCCGTTTTCGGTGACGAGAATGGTATTTTCAATCCGCACGCCAAAACCTTCCGCCGGAATGTAAATCGCCGGCTCTACCGTCAACACCCAGCCCGGCGTGATCTTCAGATGATTGTAAGTCACGTCATGCACATCCAGCCCGATGGGATGTGAAACGCCATGCATGAAATATTTTTTTACAGCGGGCGCATCCGGCTTTTGTTTTTTGACATCGGACATTTTCAGCAGACCAAGATCCACACATTCTTTGGTGGTGCGCTCTTCGCATTCGAGGCGCAAATCTTTCGTGGACTTGCCGGGAACACACGCGGCGACTTGCGCACGGAAAATCCTCAGCACGGCGTTGTAAACCTGTTTCTGCCGCTTGGAAAATTTGCCACTCACGGGAATCGTGCGCGTCAGATCGCTCATGTAATTACCTAAACCCGCTGCGACATCCAGCAGCAGCAGATCACCTTTTTTGCAAACCTGATCGTTCTGGTTGTAGTGGAGAATGTTGTTGTTCGCGCCGCTGGCAATAATCGGGTTGTAGGCGAATTGACCTTTTGCCCGGATGAATTCGTGGGCGAACTCAGCCTCGACTTCTGCTTCGTTCACGCCGGGCTTCACAAATTTGCATGCGCGCTTAAAACCTTTGCCAGTCAAGTCGCAAGCCGCTTTGATGGCGTCAATCTCGTGTTGCGATTTCACCGCACGCAGCTCATGCATGATCGGCGCGAGGCGTCTGTAATGGTGCAGCGGGAAACTCTTCTGGCATTCACGCAGGAAACGGCGGTCGCGCGTTTCCACGGTCACGTCGGCGCGCTGATGTTCATTGGAGTTGAGATAAATATTTTCCAACTCACACGCGAGCGAACGGAAAACGATTGGGAATTCCGTAAGCCACTTCACATTTTTCACGCCGGAAATTTGCGCGGCTTGTTCTTTCGTCAGTTTGTGCCCTTCCCAGATAGCGAGGTGTTCATTCGGCTGCCGCACAAAAAGAATTTCGCGCTGGCTCTGATCAAACGCGTCCGGCGCGAGCAATAAAATCGTTTCCTCCTGATGCACGCCAGTGAGATAAAACAGGTCGGCATTTTGCAGATGGCCCATCGAACCGTCGGCGTTAGTGGGCTGAATATCGTTGGCGTTAAAAACGGCGAGCGAACGCGGCAACAGTTTTTGAACGAGGCGCTCGCGGTTCAACGTGAACAGCGCGGAAGAAATGGGCACAGCTTTCATAAATGAATTGCGGGCGCAGTCTAAAGCCGTTACCGCAAAAAACTAAAGCGAATTTAATTCGCCGATTTTCGCAGCCACAACAAACTGCCGAGTCCCGCCAGCAACAATCCCGACACCGCCCACGCGCCGGCATTCGCATTTTGCGCGGCAAACTGGAGCGACAAGGCGCCGACCGCCGGCCCGAAAAAATTGCCGGCACCGATGGCCGCTTCGTGGATGCCGCCGTGTTCGCTCTTGGTGTCGCTCGCGTCCATCGAGTAAAACAGCGACGAATAATAAATCAGCCCGATGGCGACGCCGAAAAAGATTTGCGCCACCAGCAGCACCGCCAGATTCGGCACGATGAGAATTGTGGCGAACGACAATACGAGTGCGCTGAAAGCTGCCACCAACCAGCGAAACCGATAGTGCCAGCCCGGCCAGCGCCACAAGGCCACGAAGGCTGCGAGCCGCACAAAGCCCCAAAGCGAACACGCAAAGCCCGCAAGCATCGGCGTAAGGTGAAATTTTGCGGCGATGCCCGGCAACACCGCGATGAGCGTGTTGATGGCGATGTAGGCGAACGGATTCGCGAGCCACGCGAGTTGTTGAAAATTTTTGACGAGCGCTGGTGCGGGTTCGTTAGCGTCGCGATAGATGGGCGAATTATTTTCCAGCGCGGCAGGCTTGGGCATTTTTTCCAACCACAACGTCAACGCAAATTGGCCGGCGAGAATGCCGAACGGAATGTAAAAAATACTGCGGTAGCCAAACATTTCGATGAGTGTGCCGCCGATAAAAAAAGCGCCGGCATTGGTCGCCGCCCAGGTGATATTGTAGATGCCGACGGCATACGGCACGCGTTCGGGCGTTTCGTTTTCGCTAATGAGCGCTTCCAGCACGGGCCAGGTGAAACACATTCCAAAGGTGGCAACGACGGCGGCAGCGATTTGCGCGGCGGCGGAATTAAATTGCGCGCCAACGAGCAACGCGCCGGCCATGATGCCAAAGCCGATTTTCAGCGCGTTAAAATATCCCCAGCGGCGCGCGAGCCGTCCGGCTTGCCACGACGACAGCGCGTAACAAAGTCCAAGCAGCGCGGCGACGGCGAGATTCGCTTTGTCACTGAATCCGAATTTGGCTTGCAGGAAAAAATACAGGTAATTGAAATACAACACGGTGCTGAAGGAATTCATTCCTTCAATCGTGAAGCAGAGCCACTGACGTTTTTGGCTGAGGTTCACGGTGTGGCGGAGATTTCGTTGAGCGCCTGATGACAATACCATTTCACCGCGTCAGTCATTGGCGGCGAAAGTTTTTCCAAATCGTCACGACTGCACCAGCGGATGTCGTGATGTTCTTCCGTTGCAAGTTTTACGGCGGCAGATTTTTTTGGGCGCGCCCAATAAATCATGCCGATGTGCTCGTGCGTTTCGTTGATGCGATGGATGTCGAGAAAACGCGGGGCAACGAGCGCGCGCGTGCCGGGCGACGTCGTGGGCGGACGTTCGCCGATCAATTCCACGTCTAATCCACTTTCTTCCTTCGCCTCGCGGAGCGCGGCAATTTCCGGATCTTCGTCCAGTTCGATATGCCCGCCGAGCGGCAGCCATTTGCCGAGCTTGCGATGATGAATGACGAGAATCTTCGTATCGTGAACGATGAAAATCGCGACGGTGAAATCAATTTTTTCGTGAATGTGAGCCATCGGGATTTACGATTAAGGATTTACGATTGACGCGCCATAAAAAATTACGAGCCCGGTTTGCACCGGACTCGTAAATCGTATATCGCAATTCGTAAATGCGAAATTATTTCATCTTGTCAAAATTCTTCTGGAGAATCTGCCACGGTTGCTGGCCGGTGACTTTGCTTTGGTAGCTCTTGATGATTTCCGCTTCCTTCGCGTTCTTGGTCGGCTTGTTGGTCTTGTAGAAAATGCCGAAGTGGCCGGGGAACGGTTCGCCCGCGAGCTTGTAGGCCGCGAGTTCGTCAGTCACGTCATGGCTCTTGGGCACTTCGCTGAACACGCCGCCTTTGCGCGGGTTGCTCGCGTCGAAAGCGCCTTCGTAGAATTCGACGCATTCGCTCAGGCATTCGATGAAGCTGAAACCGTCGTGATCCATCGCGGCTTCCATCATCTGGAGCACGTGATTCGGATTCGTGTGCGTGGTGCGCGCGACGAACGTGGCACCGGCGGCGATGGCCTGCTTGAGCGGATTGATCGGATAATCGATCGCGCCCCAGATGTCGGTCTTGCTTTTGAAGCCGAGCGGCGACGTGGGCGAGGTCTGTTTTTTAGTCAGGCCGTAAACCCAGTTGTCCATCACGCAATAGGTCATCTTGATGTTCTTGCGCGCGGTGTGGTTGAAATGATTGCCGCCGATGGAGAAGGCATCGCCGTCACCGCCAAAAACAAACACGTGCAAATCCGGACGTGAAAGAGAAATGCCACTCGCGAACGGCAGCGCGCGGCCGTGGATATAATGCGCGCCGTGGGCCTGCACGAAATAAGGAAAGCGGCTGGAGCAACCAATGCCCGCAACGGTGGTGATTTTTTCGTGCCACATCTTGCGCTTTTCAATCAGCTTGAAATACAGCGCGAGGACGGAGAAGTCGCCGCAGCCGGGGCACCACGTCGGGTGGTCGGCGGCGATTTCTTTTTTGGTCAGTCCCTTGCGTTCCTCGGTCGGAGGAGTGGTGGTGCTGACGACGGGTTTGGCTAACAAAGTTTCGCTCATAATTTTTTGGCGGTTGAAATTAAATTTTGCTCAAGCCGGCGGACAAATTGGTTTTGGTGCGTTCGAGAATTTCCTTCACCTTCCAAGTGAGGCCGTCGGTCTTGTTGATGCCCTGAATCTTCGCATCGCAATAACGCGCCCGCAGAATCGCGCCGAGCTGGCCGAAGCCGTAAAGTCCTTCGTCATTCATCTCGACGACGAGCACATGATTGAAGCCGGAGAAAATATTTTCCAGTCCGTTCGGCAACGGATTGATGTGGCGCAAATGAATTGAGGAAACGCTGTCGCCCGCAGCGCGCGCGCGATCCACGGCTTCCTTGATCGGACCTTCGGTGGAACCCCAGCCGACGAGCAAAACATTGCCTTCGGACGGCCCGTAAACTTTGGGCAACGGCAAGCTGGCTCCCAGCGCCTGCAATTTCTTCCGGCGTTTGGCGGTCATCTGCATGTGCAATTTCGGCGAGCCGGTGGGATGGCCGAGTTCGTCGTGTTCGAGACCGGTGACGATGGGATATTTGCCGCTGTTGATCTTCGTGCCCGGCGGAACGTGGTGCGAAATGCCGTTGGCGGCGGACAAATCATAAGGCTTGTGATCGGCAATCGGCGTGAAATCCGGTCCGATTTCCTGACAGATTTTTTCGAGGTTCGGTTCCACAAACGCTTCAATGCGCGTGGCGATGCCTTGGTCGGTCAGCAAAATCACCGGCACGCTATATTTGCGCGCGATGTTCACGGCTTCAATCGACATGTAGAAACAATCTTCCACATTCGCCGGCGCGATGACCACGCGCGGGGCGTCGCCGTGACCGCCGTTGACTGCGATGTTCAAATCGGACTGCTCAATGTTCGTCGGCATTCCCGTCGAAGGGCCGCCGCGTTGCACATCAATAATAACAAGCGGCATTTCGGCCATGATCGCCCAGCCGAGCGCTTCCGTCTTGAGCGAAATTCCCGGACCGCTTGAGCCTGTCACCGCAACGCGACCGGCGTAACTGCCGCCAATCGCCATTGAAACTGCGGCGATTTCGTCCTCGGTCTGAATGAAGCAACCGCCGTATTTCGGCAGTTCGCGGCGAAGCAATTCCATGATGTCCGTCCACGGCGTAATCGGATAGCCCGCGCCGAAACGCACGCCGGCGGCGATGAGGCCGTAGCCAATCGCTTCGTTACCGTTCATCACGACTTGATGCCCGTCTTTCTTCTGTGCGTCAACAAACTTGAAGGTTTCCAGCACGTTGCCGAGCGGATTCGCGTGGCCGGCATGAAACGCGGCAAGCGCATTGTTGAGAATGCTTGGATCTTTGCCAGTGAAACGTTCGCCAATCAATTTTTCGAGTTTCGGCAAATTCAAATCGAACATCTTGGCAATCAGGCCGAGAGCGAAAATATTTTTGCCCTTGTCCTTGGCCGTGCCGCCGATGGCTTCGACCGTCAGGCCGGAAATCGGAATCCCGAGGTGATGATATTTTTGCTTGAGCTCCTCGTTCGGCACAACGTGGTCAGAATCGTAAAGCACGATGCCGCCTTTTTTCAGCGAGGCGATATGCGCGTCGTAGCTGTGCTGATAAAACGCCAGCAACACGTCGGCTTCGTCGCCGGAACTCAATACTTCGCCGCTGCCCATGCGCACTTGGAAGATGGACGCACCGCCAGAAATCGTCGCGGGAATCGTCATGAACGTCATGACTTCCTGCTCACTGCGACCGGCGAGCCGCGCGAGAAAACCGCCGATGGCCTGAATACCATCCTGCGAATTACCCGCGATGCGAATGACCACCTCGTTGATGGCCGAAACTTTTTGCGCGCCACCCGACGACGGCACGCCCGTTGTTGCATTACTCATAAAGGAACCTCGGAACTAAAGAATTTCTCTGGCAAGGTGGTTTGACGCCTGAAGACATTTCAGTGCGACACCATTGCCATAACACGGTAAGGCATTATAGGGGAATGTGTCAATTTCTAATGTAACTTATATCTCTATGGAAACCAACAAGATACATCAAAACTTAAAAACGGGTCCGCCTCACGAAATTTAACGATTAGCACGACTAATTTCGACCCTGGTCAATATCAGCCTGATGCGCCAGAACCAGTCGCCGGACGATTTTCTGAACTGCTGTCTCAAAAGCGCGGCTGAAAGTCGGCGGGTGGCTCGGGAAAGGCTGAAAAGTTTTTCGCCGCCCGCACTTTTGTTGCTACGAATTTGGGATGGATTTGCGCCGGATTTTTGCGACACTGCGCGTCCGATGAAGCCGATTATCAAATTGTTGCTCGAAGGCGGCAGCCTCAACACCGCGCAAATGGCGCAGGTGCTCGCGTTGTCCGAAGCCGACGTGAACCGCCAGCTCGACGAACTAAAAGCGTCGCGCGTGCTGCTGGGATTTCGTCCCGTGCTGAATCTTGCGCACGAAGATTCCGGCGTCGTCCGCGCCGTCATCGAAGTCCGCATCACGCCCGAACGCGGCGGCGGTTTCAATCGCCTTGCCGAGCGCATCAGCCGTTTTGACGAAGTGGAATCCTGCTTCCTCATGTCCGGCAGCTACGACTTGCTCGTGTTCGTCAACGGTTCGAGCCTGCAAAAAGTCGCGGCGTTCGTGTCGGAAAAACTTTCGTCCATCGAAGGCGTGCTTTCGACCGCCACGCATTTCATGCTGCGTTCTTACAAGGAACAAGGTTTTATGCTCGACGTAAAACAAGAAGAAGCCGAGCGTCTCAAAGTTGCGCCTTAATTGAAATTCTATTCTGAATTTCAAACCTGAATTTTTCCATGGACTCCTCGCGCCACATCGCCAAGCACGTCATCAACCTGCCAAAATCAGGCATCCGCGACTTTTTTGAGATTGTCTCGAAGATGAAGGACGTCATCTCGCTTGGCATCGGTGAACCCGATTTCGACACGCCGTGGCACATTCGCGAAGCCGGCATTTACGCGCTGGAAAAAGGCAAAACGCATTACACCTCGAACCTCGGCTTGATCGAATTGCGCCGCGCCATCAGCAAATACGTCGAGAAAAATTATGCCGTCAGCTATGTGCCGGACAATGAAATCATCATCACCGTCGGCGTGAGCGAGGCACTTGATCTCGCGTGCCGCGCGCTCATCAATCCAGGCGACAAAGTGATGTTTCATCAGCCGTGCTACGTCAGCTATTCGCCGAGCATCACGCTCGCGCACGGCATCGCGGTTCCCGTGCCAACGTTTGCGAAAGATAATTTTGCGCTGACCGTCGAGGCGTTGCGCGCCGCGTGGCAACCGGGCTGCAAATTGCTCATGCTAAATCTGCCGTGCAATCCCACCGGTGGCACGTGCGACCGCGCGCAGATCGAAGCCATCGCCAAGTTCGCGGCGGAAAAAGATTTGATCGTGTTGAGCGACGAAATTTATTCCGAGCTGACGTTTGAAGGTGTGCACACGAGCATCGCGAGCATTCCCGGCATGAAGGAGCGCACGATTTTTCTGCACGGATTTTCCAAGGCGTTTGCGATGACCGGTTGGCGCATCGGCTACGCGTGCGGCCCGGCGGCGCTCATCGAAGCGATGATGAAAGTGCATCAATACTCGATGCTCTGCGCGTCCATCATCAGCCAAGAAGCCGCCATCGAAGCGCTCGTTCACGGCGAGGACGGCATGAAAAAAATGCGCGATCAATATCATCGCCGCCGTGACTTCATCGTGCGCCGGTTCAATGAAATCGGGCTGAAATGCCATTTGCCGCGCGGCTCGTTCTACGCGTTCCCCGACATTTCCAAAACCGGTTTGAGCGAAAAAGATTTTGCCGTCGGCCTGTTGCAAACGGAAAAAGTCGCGATGGTTCCCGGCACGGCGTTCGGCGAAAACGGCAAAGGTTTTTGCCGCGCGTGCTTTGCGACGAGCTACGAGCAACTCGTGGAAGCGGCAACGCGCATCGAGCGGCATGTCCAGTCGCTCGTGGCGAAGAAATAATTCTTTGGCCGCCGGACGCGTTCGGGCAGAATCGCAGCCGTGAAGGTTTCGTCCAACGCCACTCCCAAAACCGCCGCCGCGCGGCTCAAGAAAATTTCGTCGCTGCGCCCGACGCTCGCCCTCGTGTTGGGCAGTGGCTTTCATCACGCGCTCACGGAACTGCGCGTGGATAAAAAAATTTCCTACGCGAAGATTCCCGGCTTTCCAAAACCAACTGTGAGCGGTCATGCGGGCGAATTATATTTTGGTCATCTCGGCCAGACGCCGGTTTTAATTTTGAGCGGACGCGCGCATTTTTACGAAGGTCATGAAATGGCGCGCGTAACTTTTGCCACGCGGACATTGGCTGCTTTTGGCATTACCGATTTACTTTTGACGAACGCAGCGGGTGGCATCAATAAAAAATTCCGCGCGGGCGACTTCATGGTGCTGACCGACCACATCAATTTTATGGGAACCAATCCATTGCGTGGCCTGGCGATTTCCGGGTTGCCGCGCTTCGTGGATTTGACGGAAACTTACGACAAGAAATTGCGCGAACTTTTATTTCGTGCCGGGAAAAGCTGCAACTTGAAGTTGCAGCGCGGCGTCTATCTGGCGGTGAGCGGACCGAGTTACGAAACGCCGGCGGAAATCCGCGCGTTTGCCAAACTGGGCGCGGATGCGGTGGGCATGAGCACCGTGCCGGAGGCGATTGCGGCGCGGCAATGCGGAATGAACGTGGCGGCGATTTCCTGTGTCACAAACCTGGCGGCGGGCATCAGCAAAGGAAATTTGTCGCATGCGGAAGTTTTGGCAACGGCGGAGCGCGTGAAGAAATCCGGCGCGGCGCTGATCAAGAATTTTGCGGAGCTTTACGGCAAACTTACTTAGCCACAGAGCCACAGAGCCACAGAGGACACCGAGAAGAAAAAACTAAGTTTGAATTATCTCTGTGCACTTTGTGTCTCTGTGGCAAAATTAAGGCTAAATTGTGAAAATTGATTCTAAAAAACTCGTGGCGGCGGCGGCGAAAGCCCGCGCAGGCTCGGTGTCGCCGTATTCCAAATTTAAGGTCGGCGCGGCACTGCTGACAAAATCCGGCGAGATTATCGGCGGCGCGAACGTGGAGAGCGCCAGCTACGGTTTGACGTGTTGCGCGGAACGCATTGCGTTGTTCAAGGCGCTGACGGACGGAAAGAAAAATTTCATCGCGATTGCAGTTGTCGCGCGGTGCGACGGCGGGCCGATGCCGTGTGGCGCGTGCCGGCAATTGTTGGCGGAATACGCGCCCGATGCGAAGGTATTCGTGGCGGACAGCGATGATTTGAAAAAGTCTAAAACATTCACAGTGAAAAAACTTTTGCCAGCGGCGTTCACGCTCGTTCCTTGAGTTTTGAGGAAATGATTGTAGGCTGTCGGACTCGGTATTGATGCGATGAAACCGGAAGTTGTATTTGGTCTGGAGAACGCGGTGTGGCCGGCAGTGCTGGTCAACACTAGCGGAGCCGTGCTCCTGACCAATGCAGCGGCAAAGAATTTTTTTGGGTCCAACCTGGTCGGTGAAGCGGCAAATCTGGCGACGGTGTGGTCGCCGGAAAATACCGGCACGGCGGTGGATTTTTTGACGCGCTGGGAACAAGCACCGACGGCTAGCGGCGTTTTGAAATTCAAGACGGCGAACGGTGCTGTATCGCCGTTCTAAACGACGGTCTGTCAATTCACCAGCGATGGGAAAAAATGGTTTGTGCTCCAATTGCTGCCGAGTGATGTTACGCCGCCAGCCCAGCCCGCCACGCCGACAGTAGAATTGCAGGCGCTGGTGCCCGGTGATGCGGCCTTGAAACAAAAGCTGGATTGCGTTTTGCAATTGGCTCGAACGGTCTCGCTGGATTTTAATAATGCGCTGACGGGCGTGCTGGCGCATACATCGCTGCTGCTGACGAAGGCGGAGCCGGAACATCCGTGGCGGCGGTCGCTTTTGGAGGTGGAAAAATCGGCGCAGCGCGCGGCGGAAATTGCGGGCGAGCTGGCGCAATTCAGTCGGCAGGAAAAAGAAAAGAGCCGCGCGCCGGCAGGTAATTTGAATGCGGTGGTGACACGCTGCGCAGAATTTTTTCAGAACGCCCACAGCTCGCGCTTCACTTGGAAATTGTCGCCAGAAAAATCTTTGTTCGCGGCGCGGTTTGATGAAGCGAAGGTGCAGCAGGCGATTACCAAAGTTTTGGAGAATGCGGTGGAATCGTTTGGCATTAGCGGCACGGGACAGATTGCGGTTTCCACGCGCAATGTGGAACTGACCGAGGCGACGCAGGATCGCAACGTGCAACTGGCGGCGGGCACGTATGTGTGCGTGGAAATTTCCGACAGCGGTTCGGGCATTGATGCGGAGTCGCTGCCGCGCATCTTCGAGCCGTTCTTCACGACGAAACGGCCGCCGCATCGCGGGCTCGGGCTGGCGCTGGTTTACGGTATCATTACGAATCACGGCGGCGGTGTGGCGATTTCGAGCCAGCCGGGCACGGGCACTTCGGCGCGGATTTATTTGCCGGCGGATAAGACGCTCTTGCGCGAAGTCATCAGCGCGAGCAAAGAATTGCGCGGCAACGAAACGGTGTTGGTGGTGGACGATGAAAGTCTGGTGCTGACGATGGCGGAAACCATTTTATCCGATTTCGGCTACAAAGTTTTGACGGCGAGCAATGGACAAAAAGCGTTGGCAGTTTTGAACCAACCCGGCACGAAAGTAGATTTGGTCATTACGGATTTAGTGATGCCGGGCATGGGTGGACGGGAATTGATGGAGCGCGTCCGACAGCTCGATCCCAACCTGCCGGTGATGCCGACGAGCGGTTATGTGCTGCCGGAAGATAAAAAAAATAGCGCGGGCTATTTGCAAAAACCGTTCACGAGCACGGAGCTGTTGATGAAGGTGAAAGCTGCGCTGGCGGCAGCAAAGTTGGTTGACGCATAACATCCGTTATGGTTAATTCTTCTTATGCAAATCGAGAGTTTGAAAGTTTTTTGTGATTTAACTGAAACTGAAAGCTTCACTAAAGCGGCGCAAATCAACGGCGTCACCCAATCCGCCGTCAGCCAACAAATCAGCGCGCTGGAGCGAGCCTTCAAGTCGTTATTGATTGAACGCAGCAAGAAAAAATTCCGGCTCACACGCGAAGGTCAGGTGCTTTACGATTACAGCAAGCAGATTATCCAGACTCATGAATCGCTGCACAGCAAGCTGCAGGAATTGAAGGACATCATCTCCGGCACGATTCGCGTCGCGACGATTTATTCCATCGGCCTGCACGATCTGCCGCCGTATGTGAAAAAATTCATGAAGAATTACCCGACCGTGAATGTTCACGTCGAGTATCGTCGCGCCAATCAGGTTTATGACGACGTGTTCAGCAACGTTGTTGACCTCGGGCTGGTGGCGTATCCGCAGAAAGATTCAAAGCTGGAAATTGTTCCGTTGCGCAAGGAACCGCTCGTGCTCATCTGCCATCCGCAACATCCCTTCGCCAAACAGAAATCCATCAAGCTCAAGACGCTGGCGGGCCAGAAAGTCATCGGCTTTGAGCCGGACATTCCCACGCGCAAGGCACTGGATAAAATTCTCCGCGAATACGGCGTCGAGATTAAACACGTCATGGAGTTCGACAACGTCGAAACCGTGAAACGCGCCGTGGAAATTGATGCGGGTATTTCAATTGTGCCGATTGGCACGGTCACGCAGGAAATTGCGAAGAATACGCTCGCCGCCGTGCAAATTGAAGATGGTGAATTTTATCGGCCACTCGCCGCGATTTACAAAAAGAACAAAGTGCTTTCGCCGGCGATGAAGCAATTCTTGGGCACCCTCAAGGAAACAATTTAAGAATTATTCACTTAAACCACGCCAAAAGCCTCCACTTTTACGGGCCTGTGCCTGCGGCTCGCTACCGTCAAGCGAACTTACTTCAGGTTCGCCGGATTCAATGGCTTTAATTCCGGCAACACAAACAACCCATCTTTGCGAATCAGTTTGCCATCGAACCAGATTTCGCCACCGCCCCATTCCGGCCGCTGGATCAAAACCATGTCCCAGTGGATCGCGCTCTTGTTGCCATTGCCGCAATCCTCATACGCCTGACCCGGTGTGAAGTGGAGCGAACCGGCAATTTTTTCATCGAACAAAATATCGCACAGCGGATTCAAAATATGCGGGTTGAAACCAATCGCAAATTCGCCAATGAAACGCGCACCGGCATCCGTATCCAAAATTTCATTCAGCCGTTTCGTGTTGTTGGACGTGGCGCTTATCACTTTTCCGTTCTTCAATTCCAGCTTCACGTTTTCAAACTTCGTTCCCGAATACAGCGTTGGCGTGTTGAACTGAATCACGCCATTCGCTGAAGTTTTTGTCGGGCAGGAAAACACTTCGCCATCGGGAATGTTCCGAGTGCCTTCGCATTTTTTCGCGCCGATGCCTTTGATGCTGAAAGTTAAATTCGTCCCCGGTCCTTTGATGTGAACGCGGTCCGTGCGCTTCATCAATTTTTCCAGCGGAATCATCGCCTTCGCCATCTTCGCATAATTCATCGTGCAGACATCGAAGTATAAATTTTCAAACGCCTCTGTGCTCATGCCTGCTGACTGCGCCATACTGGGCGATGGCCAGCGCAACACGCACCAGCGCGTTTTATTGACGCGATAATCCAGCACCGGCCGAATGATTTTGGAATACATCTGCATCTTGTCGCTCGGCACATCCGCATTTTCCGTGGCATTCGCGCTGCCGCGCACGGCGACGTAAGCCGCCATTTTTTTCATGCGAAACATTTCAAAATCGCGCACATCGGCAGCGTGCTTTTCGTTCGTGCCGATCAAAAGTTCGCGCCCGACGCGCGTGTGGCGCGTCTCGACAAACGGCGCCGCGCCCGCCGCGCGCACGGCGCGAATCATCTCCACCGTGAACTCGTCCGGCACATCAATCATGTCCAGCAGGATGCGCTCGCCCTTTTTGAGCGCGCAGGAATAATTCACAAGCAGCTTGGCCAGTTTGGTGTAACGCGGGTCGGTCATAAAGTTTAAGAAGTATAATAGCATTGGTCGTGTCGGGCAAATCCGCTTTACTCGCTGGCGCGCGCAGTTCATTTTTCCGCGCAATGGTTTTGACCCGCAAAAATATGGATTGGTGGTGCGAGCGCGGCATTTTATCGCTCGTGCTGGGGATGCTCGTATTCGCGCCGCTGGCATTTGGCGCGGTGGATACTTGGGCTTGGCTCGTTGTGCAAATCGCCGCTGCTGCGGTTTTCGTTTTGTGGGGCGCGCGGCTGTGGCTGAATCCGCGCGGCAAATTGCTCTGGCCGCCGCTGGCGTGGGTGGTGCTGGCATTCATGGCTTACGCGGTGGCACGCTATTTCACAGCGGACATCGAATACGTCGCGCGGCTGGAAGTAATCCAAGTTTTGCTGTTCGGTTTTTTATTTTTTGCGGTGGTGAATAATTTGCGCGGGCAGGAAGAAATTTCCCTCGTCAGCGGCACACTCATCGCGGTCGGCACGTTCGCGGCGTGTTACGCGGTGGTGCAACTCACGCGGCATTCCAATGTGGTTTGGAATCAAATTTCTCCCTACATCAACCGCGCTTCCGGCACTTACATTTCGCCGAATAATCTTTCGTGTCTGCTCGCGATGCTGCTGCCGCTGGCATTGGCGTATCTGCTGGTCGGCAAGGTGAGCATCGTGACGCGGATTTTGCTGGGTTACGCGGCGGTGGCAATGGCGGCAGGCTTGGCGGTGACGTTTTCGCGCGGCGGCTGGATCGCGGCGGCGGTGGGAATTATTTTGCTGCTGGGAATTTTACTCGGCCACGGCAATCACCGGTTGAAGGCGGCATTGCTATTGACAGTAATACTGTTGGGCGGCGGATTTTTGACGTCGCATTATTTATCCAAAACGGTGGGCTATATGCGCCGCGTTGCCGCACCGGATGAGAATCCTGCCATCGGGATAATTGACACGAGCGCGGATTCGCGGCTGATGCTGTGGCAGTCCGCTGTGCAAATGTGGGCGGACAATCCATGGTGCGGCGTGGGGCCAGGACACTATGATTATCGCTTTCCTGAATACCGCCCAGAATGGGTGCAAGCCCGCCCCGACCGCGTGCATAATGATTACCTAAATTTATTGGCGGACTGGGGCGCCGTGGGCGGCGGCATCGTGCTCGCGGGAATGGGCATTTTTATTTTCTGGCTGAAAAAAACGTGGCCGCACGTTCGGCGCGAGGAAAATGATTTTGGCAGCGGGCAAAGCAATCGCTTCGCATTTTTTATTGGCGCGCTGTGCGGACTGACGGCGTTGACCGTGCATTCAGCGATGGATTTCAATCTACACGTTCCCGCAAACGCACTCGTGGGCGTGGTTCTGCTCGCGCTCGTCGCGAGTAACGCGCGTTACGCAACTGAACAATTTTGGCTCCGCCCACGGAAGCCGCTGAAGCTGATTATGTCGACGACATTGGGCGCGTCAGCGATTTTTTTTCTGGCGCAGGCATGGGGCTTGGGCGGCGAGGCGCATTGGCTGGCGCAAGCAGAAGATCAACCGGATTTTTCGGCGGAGCGTGCGGCAGCCTTAAAAAAAGCATTTGCCTGCGAGCCGAAAAATTTCACGACGGCCTACGCGATTGGTGAATGTTATCGGCTGCAAAGCCAGACCGGCGAGGGCGATGCTAGCGCTCTTGGCAAAGAAAGTTTGGCCTGGTATGCGCGCGCCATCCGGTTAAACCCCCATGACGGCTACAGTTTTCTCCGCACGGGAATGTGCCTCGATTTGCTAGATCGGTCGCGCGAAGCCGAGCCAGCCTATCGCGCCGCCGAAACGCGTGATCCGAACGGATATTACATAGTGGCGAACATTGGCTGGCACTATGTCCAGATTGGCGATTACGCCGCCGCGCAGGAATGGTTCACCCGGTCACTAAAACTGTGCGACGACAATGATATCGCCAGAAATTACCTAGTCATTTGTCAGTCAAAACTGGCCGCCAAAGCCGCCGGCAAATGGCTGCCCGCGTCTGGTTATTGAGGTAAATGTAAATTGACAACGCTGGCAGGGCGCAGCTATATTCCGGATAGTCAAAAAATCCGAAAAATGTTTTCTATGAAAAAATTTCAGGCACTTCTCGCCACTATCATGTGCGGCTTGGTTTTAGGCATAACGGTCAACGCTGGTGCGCAGGCCAACCAAGCCGGTTTTGCCACCGTCGTGCGGGTGGAAGGCATCGTCAGCTACTCGCTCGGCGACGACCAGTGGCAACCGCTGGTCGCCGGAAAAATCTTGCCCGTGGGCGCTATCGTCCGCACCGGCCACAATGGTGTGACCGATCTCGTGCTTGGCAAAGACATCCAGTTGCCGATAAACGCCCAGCAGATTACGAGCAATCCGGCTCATCCCGCCTACTCCCCGGACTCGAAAGTTACAAGTATCCAAAGCAGAGCGCCGGCGGCGGAACAAAACGTAGTTCGGCTAACGCCTGAAACTACATTGGCCATTGATAAGCTCAACGTCATTGACACCGGCGCAGATACGGTCAGCGACACTGAACTTGATTTGCAGAAAGGTAAAATTTTCGCCAGTGTCAAAAAACTTAACGGCGCTTCCACATATTACATCAAATTGCCCAGTGGGATTGCCGGCGTTCGCGGCACACAATTCAGCGTGAGTGTGGACGGCAAGGTTTCCGTTTCGCACAGCACTGGCGGCGGCGTCGTGATCACACTCGCACCGCCCGGTGGAATGCCTAAAACCACGGTGGTCGGAGCCGGTTACAGCTACAATCCAACCACGGGAGAGTTAACGCTCGCGAGCAGTGATGTGATTACCATGATGCAGAATTTGTTCAAGGCATTGCAGACGATTTACTCGCCAGTCAATTTCTTCATCTCTCAAAACAATAATGAGTGCTATGTGTCGCCCACCCACGGCGCACCTCCACCCCACCACCATAAGGGCGGCGGCGGTCAGGGTGGTGGCGGTGGTCAAGGCGGCGGTGAGGTTCCTTGATTGACGGTCTGTTTAATTTTCAACCAGCGCAGCCTTGAGTTGCGCTGGTTTTTTGTTTAATCCACCAGCGTGAAGTTCAAGCGCCCTAAACGCACACCGCTCCTGATCGCTTTAATGGTGCTCGTGCTGGTCTGTGGCGTGCACGCGTTGCGACTGGATTTCCCCGAACGGCTCGAGCGGATGACCTATGACTTGCGCGTCCGTATTGCCAATCATTTCCCCGCACTGGTTGCGACCAATTTTGCTTTTGTTGCGATGGAGGAATCCAGCATTCGCGCCGTCAAGAGCGGTGAACTGGGCTACCGATTTAGCCTGCTCTGGCCCCGCCAGATTTACGGGCGCGTAGCGAATGAACTTGCTGAGCAAGGCGCAGAAGTCGTCGGCTTCGATGTGCTTTTTGGCGAACTGCGCCATGATCAACAGGCACCGGTCTTATTGAATGATGGCACCGGCACCAATACCGTCGACTCCGATGACTTTTTTGCCGCCCAACTGCGCCGCGCCGGCAATGTCATTCTTGCCGCGACCCCAGAGGTTTGCCCGCCGCGTATTTTTACCACCAATGCGCTCGCTCTTGGCGGGATATCCACAGAACGCGATTCCGACGGTGTTCTTCGTCGCGTGCAAGCTTTCAGTGACATCCGTCACTGGCATCCGCTCATCGAAGATTATTGTGAGAACCATGGGATTAGCCCAGGCTCAATCCAGCTGACCAAAGACAAAATTATTTTGCCAAATGCCGATAGCGGCACGACTGAAATTCACTTGGATGAAAACGGCGAAATGCTCTTGCGGAGCAAAAAAATCAAAGTAAAACCCTTCACCACCGAGCGCGTCTGGCAAATGGGCATCGTCCTTGCCGCCCAGCAACTGAAACTCGATCTCGCTCATGCCATCGTTGATTTGCCGGCTGGAAAAATAACTTTGCGCGGACAAAACGGTATGGAGCGAGTCATTCCCGTGGATGCCGACGGTGTTTTTCTCGTGGACTGGCGGCTCACGCCAGACAACCCCCGTTTGCTACGTCAGCCGATTGAAAAATTGCTCTGGCAGAATCGCCACCGGCTGCTGGGTGAAACCAATGATCTAAACGATGATTTTCGCAGTAAAATTGTCATCATCGGTTCCGCTGTGCAGGGCAACGACCTGACCGACCGTGGCGCTACGCCGCTCGAACACGACACGCTCCTCGTCAGCAAACATTGGAACATCGCCAACTCCGTCATCACCGGCCAGTTTCTCCGTCGTGCTGGCACTGGTGAAACCGATGCCATCATCATTTTGCTCGGCCTGCTCACGGCGATTTTGACTTGGGAACTGCGCGCCCTCACCGCCTCCGTCGCCACTTTTTTACTCGTAACCGGCTACACCGCGTTCACTTTTTTAGTCTTCATCAAATACGAATTATGGCTGCCGCTCGTCGCACCGGTGCTCGGGGCCATCCTGATCGAACACATCAGCCTCGTGACCTATCGCGTCGTCTTCGAGGAACGCGAACAGCGCCGCGTGAAATCCGTTTTTTCCAAAATCGTTTCGCCCGATGTCGTCAACGAACTGCTCGGCGCGGAAAAACTTTCCCTCGGCGGCGCGCGACGCGAAGTCACGGTTTTCTTTGCCGACGTGCGCGGCTTCACCACTTTCACCGACCAATTGCAGGAAGATATCGCCGAATATGTCCGCACCAACAACGTGGATTTCACAACGGCGGAAAAATATTTTGAGGAATCTGCGCGCGAGACTTTGGAAATTGTAAATCTCTATCTCGCCGCCGTCGCCGATGCCGTGAAAGACCACAACGGCACGCTCGACAAATACATTGGCGATTGCGTGATGGCGTTTTGGAATGCGCCTACGCCGAACGCGCAGCACGCGGCCGCTGCCGTCAAGGCCGCCATCGCCGCACAGCGCGCCATCCACCAATTAAATGAAGATCGGCTCGCAAATAATGTTGCGCGCGAGGCCGACAACCGCGCACGCCTTGCCGCTGGCCAGCCGCCAAAACCGTTGCACGTTGCGCTCCAACTCGGCACGGGCATCAATACCGGCACAGTCACCGTTGGCTTGATGGGGTCAAATCAACACATCCTCAACTACACCGTTTTTGGCCGCGAAGTAAATCTGGCAAGTCGTCTCGAAGGTGTTTCCGGCAGCGGGCGAATCATCATCAGCGACACCACTTACAATCACCTTTTGCGCCACGCGCCTGAACTGGCCGCGACCTGTGCTGAATTATTTCCGGTGCAGGTAAAAGGCATCAAGAATGCCGTCCGTATCTACGAAGTAGCGTGGAAATAAAGTTTTTAATTTTGAATTTTTAGCCTTAAGTTAGGCGCGTTGATGTGGCGGTAAAAAGGTTTGTTCGACTCAAAACTAAAATTTCAAAACTACAACTGAATGAAGCGCACCGCGATTTATCCCGGCAGTTTTGATCCGCTGACGAATGGCCATCTGGACGTCATCCAGCGCGCGGCGAAATTATTTGACCGCGTCATCGTGGCCGTTGCGGAAAACGAGAGTAAACATCCGCTCTTCACGTTGACCGAGCGCGTGGCGCTGGCGAAAAAGGCTGTGGCCAAGCTGCCGAATGTGGAGACGGATTCGTTCAGCACCTTGCTCGTGGAATATGTCGCGGCGCAAAAAGCGCAAGCCATCGTGCGCGGACTGCGCGCCGTGTCGGATTTTGAATTTGAATTTCAACTCGCGCTGATGAACCGCAAGTTGGATGAAAAAATTGAAACGATTTTCATGATGCCGAAGGATACTTACACGTTTTTGAGTTCCCGCATCGTGAAGGAAATCGCGCGACTGGGCGGCGACGTGCGGCCATTTGTGCCGCCGAATGTCCAAATCGCTCTGAAGAAAAAACTAAAGCCGGCAAAATAGTTTTTAATTCTTAATTTTAAGTTTTTAGTTAAAGGCACAATGTTCACTTGGTTGCTCAACTAAAAATTAAAAACTCAAAACTAAAAATTTATGCTCAAAATCAACCTTCGCCACTTGGAAGACGACGGCATGCAGCTGAAAGGCGAATTGTCGTTGGCGGAGCTGGATTTGGGCGTGAGCGACGAATTAATCCACGCGGAAAAGCCGTTGCGCTACGATTTGAACGTAGAATTGCTGCACGATGCCGTGCTGGCGACCGGTTCGCTGACATTACCGCTGGAGTGCGAGTGCGGGCGTTGCCTTAAGAAGTTCAAAACCGACTTGAAAGTGGCCGATTGGGCGGTGCATTTGCCGTTGGAAGGCGACGATAAGGTGTCCGTAGAGAACGATTGTGTGGACTTGACGCCATTCGTGCGGGAAGATATGCTGCTCAACTTTCCGCAACATCCGTTGTGCAAACCGGACTGTGCGGGATTGAAGAAGAAAAGCGTTGTTCCCGACGCCGAAGCCGCCGAAAAGCCGGTTTTGGACGTGTGGGCTGAACTGAATAAACTGAAAACTAAATAAATTTATGGGCGTTCCAAAAAGAAAACCGTCAACGAGCCGGCAACGTATGCGCCGCGCTTACAACAGCGTGCTCAAACTTCCGCAATTGGGTAAATGCCCGCAATGCGACGCGCCGGCGATGCCGCACCGCGTGTGTCCGGCCTGTGGCTTCTACAAAGGCCGTCAGGTTTTGACCGTCACGGCGGGCGCGTGATCAGTTTTTAATTTTAAGTTTTGAATTTTGAGTTAAGGCGACCGGCAACGGTCTTTTTAACTTAAGACTAAAAATTAAAAACTAAAAACTATTCATCATGCGAATCGCCGTTGATGTCATGGGTGGTGACCACGGTTGCGGTGTCATCATCGCCGGCGTGAAAGCTGCGCTGGAAGAAAACAAGGACATCACCAGTATTTATCTCGTCGGCAACAAGGCCGACATCCATGCCGCGCTGCCCCCGCGCGGCTTTCGCGATCACCGTGTCCGCATCATCCACGCCAGCGAAGTCGTGGAGATGGAGGACAAGCCGGCCATCGCGCTCCGCAAAAAAAAGGATTCTTCCATCGCCCGCGCTGCCGAACTTGTCAGTGATGGCAAGGCAGATGCACTCATTTCCCTAGGCAACACCGGCGGTATTTTTGCCGCCGGAACTTTCAAGGTTGGCCGTATTGACGGCGTGGATCGCGGTTGTATCGCCACGGTCATTCCGCGTCCGACCAACGAATTTGTTCTGCTCGATTCCGGCGCCAATGTGGAATGCAAGCCGTTCCATCTGGCGCAATTCGCCGTGATGGGCAGTGTTTATTCGCGCGAAGTTTTGAAGCGCAAAAATCCGCGCGTCGGCATTTTGAGCATCGGCTCAGAAGATTCCAAAGGCAACGATTTGACGCTCGAAGCGTTCAAGCTCTGCAAAAAATTGGATTTGAATTTCATCGGCAACGTCGAAGGTCACGACCTTTTCAAAGATCACGTTGATGTCGTCGTGTGCGACGGTTTCGTCGGCAACATTGTTTTGAAAACGTGCGAAAGCCTTGCGGTTGGGATGTTCTCGATGCTCAAGCGCGAGTTGATGCACACCGCGCAGCGCAAGCTTGGTGCGTATCTCGCGAAGGGGGCATTTCATTCCATTCGGCGCCGCATGGACCCGGAAGTTTACGGCGGCGCACCGCTGCTCGGTTTTAACGGACTGGTTTTCAAAGCCCACGCGTCCGCGCGCGAACGCGCCGTGACAAGCGCAATCCGTGTGACGGCAAACGCGGTCAAAACGCAAATCAATCAGACCATCGCGCGCGACATCGCGGCGGCCAATAAAATTCTCGAAGCCGAAACGCAAACGGCCTAATCATGAAAAATCCGCGCGCAAAACACAATTTCCTCGGTCGCCCTTGTTCCATTTCCGGCGTCGGCTCTTATGTTCCAGAAAAAATTCTAACGAACGCCGAACTCGAAAAAATGGTCGAGACTTCGGACGAATGGATCACGACGCGCACTGGCATCAAGGAGCGTCGCATTGCCGCAGCGAATGAATTTACGTCCGACCTCGCCGCGAAAGCCGCCGAGCGGGCGATGAAAATGGCCGGCATCACCGCTGACCAGATTGATTTAATCATTGTCGCGACACTTACGCCGGATATGCCGTTTCCATCCACCGCGTGTCTCGTGCAACGCAAGATTGGCGCATTGCGCGCGGCGGCATTTGACATCGAGGCCGCGTGTTCCGGCTTTATTTACGCGTTGGAAATCGGCCAGCAATTTATTTTGTCGCGCACTTACGAAACGGTTTTGGTCATTGGCGCAGAAAAACTTTCGTCGATCGTAAATTGGAAAGACCGCAACACCTGCGTGCTTTTTGGCGACGGCGCGGGCGCGGCGATTTTGCAGCACCGCGAAAACACCCACGGTTTGCTCACCGCCGTGATGGGCGCGGACGGCAACAAGGCGGATTTGCTTTCGATGCCCGGCGGCGGCAGCGCGTGTCCCGCGACGCCGGAATCTGTCGCGAACGGAATGCATTATCTCCGCATGGACGGTAAAGAAACTTTTAAGAATGCGGTCAATGCAATGGTTTCCGCCGCGCACGAAGCAATGCGCCGTTGCGAAATTGACATTACCAGAATCAAGTGCGTCATTCCGCATCAGGCGAACCAGCGCATCGTGGACGCTGTCGGTGAACGTTTGAAAGCCACGCCGGAACAGCTTTTCATCAATCTCCACAAATACGGCAATACGTCCGCCGCGTCCGTCGCGATCGCTTTGGATGAAGCGGTGCATTCTGGAAAAATTTCCCGGGGCGACTTGATTTTGCTCGTGGTCTTCGGTGCTGGCCTGACGTGGGGCGCGGCGGTGATTGAATGGTGACAAAACTGGTTACAACTTAAATTTGACGGCGCACGGTGACGTGCTAGTTTGAATTACTTATGAGTGCGAAGAAAATCGGAAGTCTGGGTTCGATGGGAAATTCAGTCAGTGTCGCGGGTCGCCAATCTTCATTGGAACTTTGTGCGGACAAAGTTTCCGTGCACAAAAGCGGGATTGAATTTTGCAGCCCGACCGCGTTCAACGAATGGTCCGAGATGACCGTCACGTTGCAATCGCCGAATGACGGCAGCCACGTTTCCTGTCACGGCGTCGTGGTCGCCTGCACCGGCAGCAAACATTCCGGCTATCACGTTTCCATGCTGTTCACCAGCTTGACGCCGACGGCGGAAAAACAACTCGGCGCGATGGCACGTTCTGAATTCGGTCTCGGTTGAAGCGCAGAAATCTCAATCAATTAAGCAAAAATTGTTCAGCCTCTGCCATTGCGCCGGGGCTGATTTTTTTTTACCGTTATACTAACCATGAAAATCCTGCTGACCACGACTTCCTTCCAAGACACACCCGGCGCACATCATGAACTGCTCAAGCAGACCGGCTGGGAAATCATCACCGCGCGCGGCCCGCTCAACGAAGCCGACACCCTCGCGCTTGTCGGCGACGTGGACGGCTACATCTGCGGCGACGACGCCATTACGCGCAAGGTTTTGGAAAAAGCCCGCCCGAAGCTGAAGGTCCTGAGCAAATACGGCATCGGCGTGGACAAGATTGACGTGAAGTCCTGCACCGAATTCGGCATCCCGCTGCTCTTCACGCCCGGCGTGAATCACACCACCGTTGCGGAACACACCTTCCTCCTGCTGCTCTCGTTAGAAAAGAATCTCCTCTACCACACCGATTCCACCCGCGCCAACGGCTGGAAACGCAAGACCGGCCACGAGCTGTTGGAAAAAACCATCGGCATCATCGGCCTCGGGCGCATCGGCAAGGAAGTGGCCATCCGCGCGAAAGCGTTCGGCATGAATGTCATCGGTTTCGACGTTTATTGGGATGAAAAATTCGCGGCGCAATACGGTGTGAAGCGCGCGGCGAACCTCGATGAAGTTTACGCGGTCAGCGATTACATCTCGCTTCACACCAATCTCACCCCGGAAACGCGCGACATGATTTCCGCGAAGTCGTTCCCGAAGATGAAGAAGGGCGTTTTGATTTTGAACTGCGCGCGCGGCGAGATTGTTCACACGGCTGACATGGTTGAGGCGTTGAAATCCGGTCAGGTCGGCGGCTACGGCACGGACGTGCTCGATTCCGAACCGCCCACGCCCGATCATCCGCTCCTCAAGCTGCCGAACGTTGTCTGCACGCCGCACGTCGGCTCGCGCACTTACGAGAGCGTGGTGCGGCAGGCCACCTGCGCCGTGAAAAACCTCATCCTCGCGATGAACGGCGAAAAACCCATCGCACAAGTGAATCACGAAGTGCCGGTGAAGAAAGTCGTCTAACCAATTTCATTTTCAAAAAATAATTTTATGCCCGAAACCTATTTTATCATTCCTCAAGCAAAGCACGACACGCTTGTCACCAAGGCGTATTTGAAACGCGGTTACGATGCCGCCGAGGCCGCCGCCGGCGCGCGGTTTTGCGCCAGCGCCGCGTATTACGGTATCCGCACGCATAACGCCATCAAGGCGCTGCACCTCGATGAATTGTTCGGCAGCAAGGTCGGCCGCTGGACGCCCGGCGCGAAGATCGAGAAGCTGCCGTCGCGCTTCGCCGCCGCCGAAATTTGGAACGGCCACAACAAACTCGGCCAGGCTGTCGCGTATGAAGCGATGGACACCTGCATGAAGCTCGCCGACAAATACGGCGTGGGCATGGTGAGCGTGGACAACGCCACGCATTATCTCTGGGGTGGCGGCTACGTGATGGACGCCGCGCTCAAAGGTTATTTTGCTTACACGAATTGCACCTCGGCCACGTCCGAAGTCGTGCCGTTCGGCGGCAAAGCGCCAACGATGGGCACGAACCCGCATTCCTGGGCGTTCCCGACGCAGGACGCGATCGGTTTTCCCATCGTGATCGATTGGGCGACTTCGACTGTGGCGATGGGCCGTGTGCAACAATTCAAACGCGAAGGCAAACCGCTCGGCGAAGGTTGGGCCGTGGACAAAGACGGCAAGCCGACGACCGACGCGGCGCAAGCCGTTTCGTTGCTGCCGTTCGGCGCGCACAAAGGTTACGGTCTCGGTTTGATTGATGAACTTTACGCGGCTTACATCGGCGGCGGCTTGCCGGAAATTCGCGGCACCTCGCGCGGCGATGCGAAGGAAAAGCGCGGTTCAACGTTCTTCTTCCAGGTCATTCATCCCGAGGCGCTCAAGGGCAACGATTACGCGCGTGGTCGCGACCAGAAGAGCAACGTCAAAGCGATCATCGAAGACGTGCTCGGTCACGGCAACGAGAAGTGCATGTTGCCCGGCCAACCGGAAGCGAACTGGGGCAAACATTCCAAGCAGCACAACGGCTTGCTGTTCAAACAGGCGGAGATCGAAGAACTCAACCATCTCGCGCACGAAGTCGGCGAACCCGTGTGGAATCTGGCTGATTTCAAGTCCGTTCAAATCTAAACTGTTTCAACCACCAAAAAATTTATGGCAATTCAATTACGCGATAAAAAGACCTGCACTTACGATCAAATCTCCCTCGGCGAAGTCATGCTGCGCCTGGACCCCGGCGAAGGCCGTGTCCGCACCGCGCGCGAATTTAAGGCGTGGGAAGGTGGCGGCGAATACAACACGTCGCGCGGCCTCCGCAAATGTTTCGGTTACAAGACCGCCGTTTGCACCGCGTTCGTGGACAACGAAGTCGGTCATCTCATCGAAGACTTCATCATGCAAGGCGGCGTCGCCACGGACTTCATCAAGTGGCGCGAAGACGACGGCATCGGCCGCAGCGTGCGCAACGGTTTGAATTTCACCGAACGCGGCTTCGGCATTCGCGGTGCGGTCGGTGTGCCGGATCGCGGCAATTCGGCGGCGTCACAACTCAAGCCCGGCGATTTCGATTGGGATCACATCTTCGGCAAGGTCGGCACGCGCTGGCTGCACACCGGTGGTATTTTTGCCGCGCTCTCCGCGACCACGGCTGAATTGACCATCGAAGCGGTGAAAGCCGCGAAGAAGCACGGCGTCGTGGTGAGCTACGATTTGAATTATCGTCCGTCGCTCTGGAAAACCATCGGCGGCCTCAAGAAGGCGCAGGAAGTGAATCGCGAAATCGCGAAGTATGTCGATGTGATGATCGGCAACGAAGAAGACTTCACCGCGTCGCTCGGTTTCGCCGTCAAAGGCGCGGAAGATCTCAAGCACATCGAAACCGATGCGTTCAAAGCGATGATTGAAACCGCCGTGAAAGAATTCCCGAACTTCAAAGTGGCTGCGACCACGCTGCGTCACGTCATCACGGCGACGAAAAATGATTGGAGCGCGATTCTCTGGCACGACGGCAAGTTCCACGAAAGCCGCCAATATCCCGGCCTGGAAATCCTCGACCGCGTCGGCGGCGGCGATAGTTTCGCGAGCGGTCTGCAATTCGGTTTCCTCGAATTCAACGACGCGCAGAAAGCCGTGGAATATGGCGCTGCGCACGGCGCGCTCGCCTCGACCACGCCCGGCGACACCAGCATGGCCACCCGCAAGGAAGTGGAAAAAACCTTCGGCGGCGGCGGTGCCCGCGTGGTGCGGTGAATCTCAAATCGGAGGGCCAAGTTACACGAGGCCCAAACCAAAAATAAATCAGGGACTCGTGGAACTCGTCCCTCCGAAATCAATTATGAATACATCTGAAATCTTCTCACTCAAAGGCGAGGTCGCCGTGGTTATCGGCGCGACCGGCGTGCTGGGCGGTGCGTTGGCGGATGGTCTTGCCAGCGCAGGCGCGAAAGTCGCCGTGCTGGGCCGCAACGAGGAACGCGGCAATGCCCGCGTGAAAGCCATCAAAGACGCCGGCGGCAACGCGGCGTTTTTCACCTGCGACGCCAGCTCACGCGCAAGTCTCGCCGAGGCGCACAAAAAAATCGAAGCCGCACTCGGCGCGCCGACGATTCTCGTGAACGCCGCTGGCGGCAACGATCCCAAGGTGACGGTCACGGCGGAAAATCCGTTCGAGAACATTTCGCTCGAAGCGCTTCAGGCAAATCTGGATTTGAACTACATCGGCGGCGCATTTTTGCCGTGCCAGGAATTTGGTCCGGCGATGTGCAAGCGTGGCAAGGGTAGCGTCATCAACATCGCCAGCGTGTCGGCGCATCTGCCGCTCTCGCGCGTGATGAGCTACTCGGCGGCGAAGGCGGCAGTGCTGAACCTCTCGCAATTTCTCGCGCGCGAATGGGCCACCAAGGGTGTGCGCGTGAACACCATCACGCCCGGATTTTTTCCGGCGGAACAGAATCGCAAGCTGCTGTTCAACGATGACGGTTCACCGACCGCGCGCACGAAGGCGATTTGGGGTCACACGCCGATGAACCGTTTTGGTGAATCTAAGGAGCTCGTCGGCGCGTGCATTTTTCTCGCGTCACACGCGGCGAGTTCGTTTGTGACCGGCACGGACATCCGCGTGGACGGCGGCTATTTGAGCCAGACGATTTGATTGAATTTGGGACAAAAAAGCCCGTTGAAGAAAAATCTTCAACGGGCTTTTTGTTTTCAAAATTTTATAAATCCGTGATTGGCTTGTGGCGCGGCACGAGCATTTTCATTCCCGCCCACGCAATCAAATAGCTTCCGGCGCAGATGACGAACATGATGAGATAAGCGGTCTGCGGCGTGGATTTGTAGGTGTCGGTGAGCGTGCCGGCGATGAGTTGCACGATGACGCCGCCGAGACCACCGGCCATTGCGCCGATGCCGGTGACGGAGCCGACGCTCGTTTTCGGAAACATGTCGGAGACGGTCGTGAACAAGTTTGCCGACCACGCCTGATGCGCGGCGGCACCGATGCAAATGACGGCGACGGCGTAATATTTTGCCATGTCGCCGAAATGGCTGACGTTACCAAAATATTGCGTGGACAGCACGACGAGCGGACAGAGCGCGATCAGAAACATCGCGGTCATGCGCGCTTTGTAAACCGGCATGCCACGTTTCATGAGCGTCATTGGAATGCTACCGCCGTAAACGCTGCCGATGATGGCGACGCCGTAAACGATGAAGGTCGGCCACATCGTGTCGTGGATTTTCATGTTGAATTGTTTCACCAGATAATCAGGCAGCCAGAAAAGATAAAACCACCAGATGCCGTCGGTCATGAGTTTGCCGACGAAAAACGACCACGTTTGGCGGTGGCCGAGCAAACCGGGACTGCCGGCATTGCCAAATTGATTTGGTTCGGTTGCGCCCGCACTGAAACCGGCAATAACCATTGCCAACAGCGCCAGCGCGACACCCACGAGATAAAGCTGATTTTCAAATCCGAGCACAATCACCGAGGCAAATCCTGCCACCACCGGGATGAGATACGTCAACGCGAACCAGCCGGATTTGTTTTGGTCGTGCCAGCGGCGGACGTGCAGCGCCATGCTCGCCGCGATGGCGACGGCGACTGTCACCGCGAAAAAAATCAGCGACGGTTTGTTTTGCAGCACGTCGGCTCCGACAATTTTTTTGGTGATGAAATAAATGAACACACACAAAATGTGAATCATGATGGTCATGCCCCAAAACGCGGAGCGCGGCAGGCGACCAGCGAAGGAAAACAGTTTGGCGCCAACTTTCTTGCCGGATTTATCACCATCTTGCGTCGGCTTGGCTTCGTCTTTGTCGCTGTGAATCAAATCATATTCCGCCTGCGAGAGCCGCTTGCTTTTGCTCGGCGTGTCGTAGAGCCAGAACCAAAAAATCAGCCAGATGAAGCCAACCGCGCCGGTGAGAATGAACGCCAGCTTCCAGCCTTTTTCATAGCCGAAATAAACCATGCACCACGGCACGAAGAGCGCGGCGATCATCGCACCGAAGTTGGAGCCGCTGTTGAAAATGCCGGTAGCCAGCGCGCGTTCGCGTTTGGGAAACCATTCAGCGACAGTTTTAATTGAGGCGGGAAAATTCCCCGCCTCGCCGATGCCGAACAAACTTCGCACCACGACGTGCATCATCACGAGCCGACCGACAAAAGCGTTGGCGATGCCGAAGATTGACCAGATGATGAGCGAAAGTGCGAGTCCCATTTTCGTGCCGATTTTATCAATGACCCAGCCGGCGAGAATCGTCATGCCGGCGTAAAAGCCGGTGAAAAATGCGGTCAGATGCGAGAAGTCCGTGTTCGACCAGCCGAAGCCGTCGCGTGAAATTAACTGCGGATATGCGTCATTCAATAAGAGCCGGTTTAGCCGCACGAGCGGTTCACCGGTCGGATTTTGTGCGAGCAAATTTTGCGTTTCCGGCTGCAAGGTCGTTCCGGCAAAACGCGCGGAATCGTAAATGGATTGTCCGCTGATGAGCGTGTTCAAGCTCGCCGATAGGGTTTGCTCCAAATTGGTTTGCGCAGAAACTGTGGCTGCGCCAGTGACAGGATAATTGGCGAGCGCCGTCAAAGTCGCCGGCGACAGATTCGTCGCAATGTAGGCAGACACGGCATTGTTTGGCTGTTTGAGTTTGTTGGCCAGCGCGGACAGGTCAATGAAATCGCCTGCCGAAAACATTTGCGAATCGCCAGGCTGATGCGCTGGGCGGCAGAAAAATTCCTTAAGATAACTGATGACCTGCCGATCCATGTAGTTGACCGTCGTGGAAAAAAACAGCAGCGCACAGATGATCCAGCGGAAGTTGCTCGTCGCCGGACGGGAAACACTTGGGGAATTCATCGGGCGAGGATTACCGAAATTGGCGTGTCATTCAAGGTTGGAATCAACTTTACAAAACGGCGTTTTTTCGGCAGGTTCTCTGAATGAATTTGAAAAAGTTTCTGCCATTATTGCCGATTTTGCTGCTCGCTGGTTGCAGCACCACGGGCACGTTCACACGTATGACGCCCTCTGTGCAGCCCCGCAATGCGGACAACCTTTACCCGGTGGAAGTTGCGTTCAATTCCGGCCAGCAGTCGCTGCGCTGGGACAGCGTCCGCCCTTACGTCATCGTCCACGGCCAACCGTTCCCGTTGCGCCCGGTTCCGATTGTCAAAAATCGTTGGGAAGGTCTGGTGCCCGTGCCGCCAAACGCGAATAGTGTGACCTACCGTTTCAAATTCGACTACCTCTTCAACAGCTTCGGCAACGATCCGCAGCCGGACAGTTCCTGGTCGCCGACTTATACTTTGAAAGTTCTGGACCAATAAATTTCGCCAAAAACAAAAAGCGCGGACAGCAATGTCCGCGCTTTTTTATTTTCAGAAATAGTTAATTGATCAGGATTTTTTCGGGCGCAGGATTAACATTTTTTTGTCCGAACCGTCCATTTCCACGCTGTGCGTCTCCACAGTGGCGTCGTCGCGCAAGGCGTGATGCACGATGCGGCGATCAAAGGCATTCAGCGCTTCCAGTTCCACGGCATCGCCCCAGCGGCGGACTTTTTCAGCGGCTTCTAAGGCTTTTTTGATGAGCGCGTCACGCGCCTGCGTGCGATAACCGCCCACGTCAACCGTCACCTTCGGCGCGGTTTGATCCTGCTGGAACAAAATGCGGTTCACAATGTATTGCAAATCCGCGAGTGTCTGACCCTGACGTCCAATCAAGCGTCCCGATTCCTCCGTGGTTACGTCGAGCGTCAGGTCGTCGCCAAATTTTTGTTCCGTAACGCTCGCGGTAAAGCCGAGCGTGCCGAGAATTTTTTCCAGAATGACTTTGGGTTGTGCAGGCATGGAATTATTTTTTCTTTTTCGATGCGGGCGTCAAGGCCGGATTCGTCGCCGGTCCCGTTGTGACCACCGGCGTGAACGGTATATTTGATTTCGTCAATTTTGTCTGCATCACGGTGAGCAGATTGTTGACCGTCCAATACAGCGCGAGGCCGGACGAATAATTGTAGAGGAACAAAATGAACATCGCCGGCATCCAGCGCATCATCTTCTGTTGCGCCGGGTCCATGCCCGGCGACGGCGGCGTCAGGTGCGATTGCCACAACATTGAACCGCCCATCAGTAGCGGCAGCAGATTGAACGGCAAGCCTTCCGGTGTGCAGATAATGGGAATGAACGTCACGCTGTGGATCATGAACAGCGTATCCGGCTTGGACAAATCTGCGACCCACAGGAAATGCGCGCCGCGCAATTCAATCGCACTGCGAATCATCGTGAAAAAACCAATGAACACTGGCATCTGGATGACCATCGGCAAGCAGCCGCTCATCGGATTCACTTTGTTTTTCTTGTAAAGCTCCCACTGCTTCGACGTGAGTTTCTGCACGTCGTCCTTGTATTTTTCCTTCAGCTCCGCGAGTTCCGGCGCGAGCGCTTGCATCCGCTTCATCGAACGCGTGCTCGCTGCGGTCAAGGGCCAGAACATCAATTTGATCAACACCGTGATCAGCACAATCGTCCAGCCGTAACCGAGCGTGGTCAGGTCGTGCACCGTGTTCATCGCAGACAAAAGCAGTTTCGCAAAAAATGTTCCAACGCCCCAGAAACTGGCAAAGCCGCTGCCGAAATTCATCACCTGATCTGCGTGATTGTTGAGTTGCTCGCCAACCTGCGCGAGCACGCGGTATTCCTTCGGCCCGGCGAAGAAAACGAATTGTCGGTCAAAGCCTGAATTTGCCGACAACGTCATCGCCGGATATTCCAACGCCGTCTGAATGCCTTGCGGCGCGGCCACATTCGTCACCGTGCCGACATTTTGAAAACGTGGCAACGTCACCGAACGTGCGACAATCTGTTGCGCCGGCGCGTTGGTCGGCGGCATCGCCACCATCGCAAAAAATTGGTTATGCGCCGCCGCCCAAATCACGTTGCCGCTGCCAGCGCGAAATTCCGCGCGCGGCGCACCGCGCGTGCAACCCATGCCGCCACCTGCAAACCACGACAGCGGCTGATCCACGGCCGTTTCACCATTGAACCACATCGCACCTTCGACCTGACCATTGTCATCCACGTCCATCGGCGTCGCCGTGCCGACCACGAGTTCCTGCGCGGGCAGATTCAGCGGCTGGCTCGAAGTGTTCTCGATGCGCACGGTTGCGTTCAGGAGAAAATTGGAACTGAACTGAAAATTTTTCACCAAGTGCAAGCCACTGGAAAAAGATTTTTCCGCGCGCACCCCACCAGCGATTTGGGTCAAAGTGAAATTGCCATCGCCGATCAAACTTTCGCCGCCGAGAATCGCCAGCGCCGGAACCGTCGTGCGCGCGTTCAGCGTCGTGACCGCCGCGGCCGCATTCGTCACCGAATCTTTCCAGCGCGCGGAAACGGTCTGCGGATAATCCAGTAGTTCGATTTGTTTCAAACCACCGCCGCGCGACGTGAAGGTGTAACGTGCGCGGCCATTGGTCAGCACCAGCGTTTGCTCCGGCGCATTTGTGTCAAACACCACCACGGGCGCGGGAGTGTTGACCGTGGTCGTGAAGGTCGGCGGCGCGTTGGTGCCGGCCGCAGCGACGGCGACCGGATGCGTGGCGGCGTAGCGCGCTTGTTGTTCGGCAACTTTTTTCTGCTCCATAAACCACCAGACGAGCAGCGCGCCGCAAAGTGAAACTACAATGATTCCTGTTTTATCCATGAAAATTAAATGCCGAATTGTGAATGCCGGATGCCAAAATTCTTTTTCGGAACCGGATCGTGGCCGTGGCCGCCCCACGGATGGCAGCGGCAAATCCGTTTGGCCGACAAAATGGTTCCCGTAATCGCGCCGTGTTCCCGCACTGAATCCAGCGCGTATTGCGAGCAAGTGGGCGTGAAGCGGCAGCCGGAATTTCCGCCAAATAAAAATGCCTGCGCCGGTGAAATGACCAGACGATAGACGCGCACAGCAAAAATCAAAATGTGCTGGAAGAGGTTCACGGTTTCAGTTTTTGAGCAGCTTCGCACGGTGCAGCGCGGCGAGAAAATCTTTTTCTACTCCGGCAAAATCCTTTTTCACAATCGAATTGCGCGCGACTAAAACGAGTTCCACCGGCTGGGCAAATTCGTGTTGGTGCTGACGGAAACTTTCGCGGAGCAAACGGCGGGCGCGGCTGCGGGCGGGCGAATTACCGATTTTTTTACTGGTGACGACGCCGAGTTTGGGCGCAGCGCCGTCGGGTAATTTGTTCCAGTTCGCGATGAGACAGCCGACCACGAGCCGCTCTCCACGCTGCCGCACGCGCGCGAAATCGCGGTTTTGCGCGAGCCGCGATGAACGGCCAAAGCGCAGTTTCGGCGGCGCGGGATTCACAAAATCAGACCGGCGTCAGGCGCTTACGGCCGTTGCGGCGGCGGTTGGCGAGGGTGGCCTTGCCGCTCTTGGTGGAGTTGCGGTTGAGGAACCCGTGCTGGCGTTTCCGGCGGATTTTCGACGGTTGATACTGGCGTTTCATAAAATTAAATAAATTATTACCGGCGCAAAAACCGGAGCGTGGGAGAATAGCAGTGAACAGCCTTGTGTCAAGAAGGGGTTCGTGGGTTTACTTCACGTTCAATTCCCGCTGAATCCCAAATTTTTCGATGCGTTTGCGGAGCGTCGCGCGCGTGATACCAAGCATTTTGGCGGCGTGAACTTGATTGTTGTCCGTTTCAATCAAAGCTTGAATCACGAGTTCGCGCTCGACGGCGGGGATGATTTTCAGTTTCGGGTCGCGCTTGGCGATTTGAAAAAGCTGGCGAGCGAGCGTGGCGGCATCGCTCGTCGTGCCGTCGCTGGTGGAATTATTGGTGGGCGGCGCGGCCACGCCGGTGGCGGCTCCGGAAATTTCCGGCGGCAAATCGCCCGGCAGAATCGCGTCGCTCTTGGCGAGAACGTGCGCGCGGCGAATGGCGTTTTCCAATTCGCGGACATTGCCGGGCCAATGATATTTTTCAAACAGTTTTACAGCAGCAGCGGCGATGGACTTGGGTTTGCGTGAATGTTCGCGCGCGATTTTTTCCAGAAAATAATTTACGAGCAGCGGAATGTCGTCGCGGCGGTCGCGCAACGGCGGCAGATGGATGCGCACGACGTTGAGCCGGTAAAACAGGTCTTCGCGGAACTGCTTGGCGGCGACGGCGGCTTCGAGCGGCTTGTTCGTGGCGGCGATGACGCGCACATCCACTTTCAGCGGCGTGTTCCCGCCGACGCGCTCGAAGGTGCCGGATTGCAGCACGCGCAAAATTTTCGTCTGCGTCGCGGGCGTCATGTCGCCAATTTCATCGAGGAAAATCGTGCCTTTATTGCATTGCTCAAATTTGCCGATGCGCTGGACGGTCGCGCCGGTGAATGCACCTTTTTCGTGGCCGAACAATTCGCTTTCCAGGAGCTGTTCGGGAATTGCCGCGCAATTCACCGCGAGAAACGGTTGTGTCGCACGGTCGCTGTGATGATAAATCGCGCGGGCGACCAGTTCCTTGCCCGTGCCGCTTTCGCCGGTGATGAGCGCGGTGGTGTCGGTCGCGGCAATTTGTCCAATCAATTTGAAAACGCCCTGCATCGGCCCGCTGCGGCCGATGATGCCGAGTTCGTAATCTTCCGATTCGAGCAGCGGCGTGTAGGAAACGACCTGCTTCATGTCGCGCGCGGCCTTGAGTGCGTTGGCGATGACTTCCTTGAGCTTCGGAATATCAAACGGCTTCAGCAAATAATCATACGCCCCAAGCTTCATCGCCTCGATGGCGGTTTGCGTGGTGCCGTAAGCGGTCATCAAAATGACGAGCAGCTTGGGATCGGTCGCGCGGATTTTGCGGAGCGTTTCCATGCCGGTCATGCCGGTCATGCGCACGTCCATGAGCACGAGGTCGGGTTTGAATTTCGGGATGACCTTCAAACCCTCTTCGCCGCTGGACGCGGTGGCGAGTTCCATTTCCTCCGACGCGAGGATGCGTTGCAGCGAATATCGCACGTCCTCTTCGTCATCAATCAACAACAGCTTGCTCATCGTGGCGGCAGCATAAATGAAATTCGCCCGCCGGTCAGCGGTTAATTTTTTGGCTGATTGCATATTGCTGGCCTTGCCCGCAATTTTTCGTTAAAAGAAAAACGGCGTGAGTGATAAACCACAACCAGTCCTGCCGGCGCTGTTGCGTTCGACGGCGCTGCTGTTGATTTATTTTCTCGGCGGTGTGCTTTTCAAAAAATCGCTGCTGCTCTTCGGGCAAGTCACTTTGTTCTGGCCGCTGGCAGGCTTGGCACTATCGGCAATCTTGCTTTTAGGTTATCGCTTCACGCCCATCATCACGCTGGGCGCATTTATTTTTTATTGGTTGGCGGCGTGCCGTTCGGTTGGTTCATGGTCGTCACCTCGGTGGGCAACACCCTCATCGCCGCCGGCTTGGTAGCGTTGCTGAAACGGCTTTTGAAATTTGAAAACGCGCAGGAACGCGTGCGCGACGTGGCAGGTTATCTGTTATTGGTGTGCGTCGTTGGCGCGGCGCTGAATGCCACCGTGAACGCAGCCGGACTTGCGTGTGAAAATAAAATTTCCTGGGACTCGCTGCTGCCAAATCTGTTGGCGTGGTGGATTCCGAATGCGCTGGCCGTGCTGGTGCTACCGCCGTTTTTCATCGTGTGGACCAGCCGCTCGCTTTGGCACTGGAATTATCGCAAAGTGGCCGAGGCCGTCTGTTGCGCCGCCGGCCTGATTGCGAGCACGCTGGTCGCCTTCAACACCTGGTTTGTTTACGGCATCCATAATTATCCGCTCGTCTATCTGCCCGTGCCGTTTTTGCTGTGGGGCGGATTCCGGTTTGGGCCGCGCGGTGCGGTCACCGGCACGATGGTGGCGGCGAGCATGGTCGTCTATTTTTTCCTCCAAGCTCGTAGGCCATTTTTGACCGACGATGATTTGGGAGGATTACGATTGTTTGGGATTTACGTTTGCGTGACGGCGCTGGTCAATTTGTTGCTGGCTGCCATCGCCACCGAACGTCGGCGCGCGGAAATCAATTTGGCCGAAAATGAAAAACGCCTGCGCACCGTCGTCGCCGACCAGTCGGACTTACTTTGCCGCTTTTTGCCGGACGGCAAAATTACCTTTGTAAATCAAGCCTTCTGTGAGTTTCACAACCAGACGGAAACGCAATTGCTGGGTTCAGATTTTTTCCAATTGCTCACCGTCGCCGAAACGAAAACGCTGCAGGATAAGTTGGTTGCCTTACCTGCCGACCATCCGATTTGGTCATTCGATCGTCGCGCCGTCGCCGCCGCTGGCCATGTGGAATGGCAGCAATGCAACTTCCGCCGGTTCGCTAAAGACGGCGGTAAAAGTTTTGAATATCAGGTTGTCATCCAGAACATCACCTCGCGCAAGCAGGCCGAAATCGCGGCGCAGGAAGCTAAAGCCGCTCTGGAAAAAACCAATCTCCAATTCCAAATTGCCGCGAAGGAAGCCAACGCCGCCGCCGAACAAGCCAACCGTGCCAATGCCGCCAAGAGCGAATTCCTGGCGAACATGAGTCACGAGATTCGCACCCCGTTGAGCGGTATTCTCGGAATGATTGAATTGCTTTCGCAAACACGCCTCGACCCGCGCCAGAAGGAATTCGCCGCCGCCGCCGCAAGCGCCAACTCGTTGCTGCACGTCATCAACGACGTGCTGGATTTTTCCAAGATTGAAGCGGGCAAAATGAACATCGCGCAGGAAAATTTTTCTTTGCGCGACATCGTGGACGGCGTGCTGGAAAACGCCTCCACGCGCGAACCGGAAAAGAAGTTTATCTGGCCGCCATCGTTCGGCGCAACGTGCCGCATCGCTTGATTGGCGACCCCGTCCGGCTACGGCAGGTGTTGTTAAACCTCGTCGGCAATGGCGTCAAATTTACCGAGCGCGGCGAAGTCGTGATCCGTGTGCAACCAATCACACACGCGCAGGGCCGGATCAAACTCCGGTTTGAAATCACTGATACCGGCATCGGCCTGACGCGCGAGCAAACGAATCTTTTGTTCCAGCCATTCATGCAGGCGGACACCTCGTCGTCCCGCAAATTCGGTGGCACCGGTCTGGGTCTCGCCATCTCGCGGAAAATTATTGAACTCATGGGCGGCCGCATTGGTGTTCACAGCGCCGTGGGCACTGGTTCAACATTCTGGTTTGAATTGCCTTTTGCTGTGCCGTTGCAGCCCGCCATCGAACGCAGTTTTCCCGGTCTGGTTTTCGAGCGCGTGCTCATCGCTGCGCCCAACGCCAGTCTGCGCGAATCGTTGGCGGAGCGGTTGCGCGGCTGGGGTGTCGATTGTTCCGAGGTTGCCACCGCCACGGAATTATTACGCACGCTCAAACACGATATCCGCTCGACCATTCTGCCCGTCGTATTGTGCGACGACGAAATGCTCACGCTCGGCGGCGCGGAACTTCGCACGTTGCTCATGGAACAGCGCGAACGCATCCAATGTATTTTGCTGGCTGGGCCAACGGCCACGTTGGGCGATGAGCAAAACGACCTCGCGCAATTCGCCAGCGTGCTGCTCAAGCCCGCGCGCGAACAATCGTTATTTGACGCGCTGGTGAACGTAGTCGCCGGCAAAAAACCGGAAGCCTTGCGCCCCGTCCGGCTGCCCGGCGACACGGAAATCGTCCGGCGCGAAACCGTCGTCAAGACCACGCCCATTTCCAACCTTCGCATTCTTGCCGCCGAAGATCATCCCTTCAATCGCAAGCTCTGGCAGCTCATGCTCGATGGTTTTGGCGCCAAAGCCGAATGGACCGAGAATGGTCGCGAAGCCGTGGATAAATTTTCCGCCGGCACTTATGACGCCATTCTTATGGATTGCAATATGCCGGAACTCGATGGTCACGAAGCGACCGCTGAAATTCGTAAAATCGAAACCGAAAAAAATATTTCGCCGCGCGTGCGCATTATTGCCATCACCGCCAACGCGCTTGTCGGCGAACGCGAACGTTGTCTCGCTGCCGGCATGGACGACTATCTGCCTAAACCGTTCACCGCACAGCAACTCTATCAATCGCTGCTCGCCGCCGTGCCCGCCCATTCGGCGAGCGATAAAGTTTTTGACGCCGGCCAGATTGAACAACTTTGTAATGACCTCGGTCGCGCCGCCGTTTGCGACATGGTGGCAGATTTCGTGAACGAGTTGCCCGATCGGTTGAAGGAAATTCATCGGCTGCACACCGCCGCCCACTGGCCCGATCTCAAACGCTCTGCGCATTCGCTGAAAGGTTTGCTCGCGCTCTTTGGTTTTCGCCCGCTGTCAGAAATGTTGCAGACGGTGGAAGAAGCCGCTGGCCTCGGCGATGCGCACAGTGCGGGCGAAGCGCTCGCTGGCCTCGACGCGCAGGCGGAAAAAGCTTTGGTTCATTTGCGCGACTGGCGACAGAAGCAACCGGTCGCTCGTTGAAGAAAATTCCAGAAACAAGGACAGATTAAAATCGGCGCTTGCCGATGGTCAGAAAATCGTTAAATAAGACGCAAGGATGTGTGCTGCTGTCATTGCTGAAAAAGTCCGGCTCGCCAAGGAACAAAAGGGCGCGCAGCCGTGGAAATTTTTTGGCCCTTATCTTTCCGAACGCCAATGGGGAACCGTGCGCGAAGATTATTCGCCCGGCGGCACGGCGTGGGAATATTTTCCGCACGACCACGCGCGCAGCCGCGCGTATCGCTGGGGCGAAGACGGCATTGCCGGTTTCAGCGATGGTTTGCAACGCCTCTGCCTCTCGCTCGCCGTGTGGAATGGTAAAGATCCGATTCTGAAAGAGCGTCTCTTCGGTCTCACCAACGCCGAGGGCAATCACGGCGAGGACGTGAAGGAGTTGTATTATTACCTCGACGCCACGCCCACGCATTCCTACCTGAAGATGCTTTACAAGTATCCGCAGCGCGCCTTTCCCTACGACCAGCTCGTCGCGGAAAATGCCAAACGCGGAAAAACCGAGGGCGAATTTGAGCTGCTCGACACGGGAATTTTCGACGACGACCGTTACTTTGACATTTTCGTGGAATACGCCAAAGCCGCGCCCGACGATATTTTGATGCGCGTGACCGTCCACAATCGCGGCCCGGAAACGGCGACGATTCACCTGCTGCCGCATTTGTGGTTTCGCAATTCATGGTCGTGGAAAAAAGATTTTTACAAACCCAATTTGCGCGCCGTGCGCGGCGGCTCCGCCGTCGCCGTTGAACACGAGGAACTCGGCACCTTTGAATTTCACGTCGGCACGATTGACGACGGCAAAACGTTGCCGGAACTTTTGTTTTGCGATAACGAAACCAACCGCGAACGCATCTTCGGCGAAGAAAAAGCTGCCGGATTTTTTAAAGACGCATTTCACGAATACATAATCAAGGGCAATAAAGACGCGGTAAATCCCAAGCGCGTCGGCACCAAAATGTGCGCGCATTACGAACTTGAAATTCCCGCCGGCGGCTCGCGTGAAATCAAATTGCGCCTCGCGCGCAAATCCGGCACGAAGCCGTTCACGGAGTTTGATGAAATATTTTCGCAAGCACTGACGGAGGCGGATGAATTTTATGCCGATCTGCAAGATGGTTTAGAAGATGCTGATTTGCGTTCCATCCAGCGGCAGGCGTTCGCCGGCATGATTTGGTCGAAACAATTTTACCGTTTCAACGTGCGGACGTGGTTGAACGGCGATCCGACCCAACCGCCGCCGCCGCCGGAACGCAAACACGCGCGCAACGCCGATTGGTCGCACATGAATAATGCCGACATTATTTCGATGCCGGACAAATGGGAATACCCGTGGTTTGCCGCGTGGGATCTGGCGTTCCATTGCATTCCGCTGGCGCTCATTGATTCCGAATTTGCCAAGCGCCAGCTCGACTTGCTCACGCGCGAATGGTTCATGCATCCGAACGGTCAGTTGCCCGCTTACGAGTGGGCGTTCGGCGACGTGAACCCGCCCGTGCACGCGTGGGCGACATGGCGCATTTTCCAGATGGACCGTAAACATCGCCGCGAAATCGACGAGCATGACAAGGGCGACTTGGAATTTCTCGAACGCGTCTTCCACAAATTACTTTTGAATTTCACGTGGTGGGTGAACCGCAAAGACGCACAAGGCCGCAATATTTTTCAAGGTGGTTTTCTCGGTCTTGATAACATCGGCGTGTTCGATCGCAGCTCCGAATTGCCCACCGGCGGCTTCATCAATCAGGCGGATGGCACAAGCTGGATGGCGATGTATTGCCTTAATTTATTGCGGATTTCGCTCGAGCTCGCGCAGCACAACAAAGTTTACGAAGACATCGCTACAAAATTTTTCGAGCATTTCTTGAGCATTGCCGCCGCCATCAACGGCGTCAGCGACGACAACGGCGGCATGCCTGAAGAAGGTCTCGCGCTCTGGGATTCCACCGATGAATTTTATTACGACGAACTTTGTCTGCCCGACGGCAAAAAAATTCCGCTCAAAATCCGCTCGCTCGTTGGCCTCGTTCCGCTGTTCGCCGTCGAGACCCTGGATCCCGCATTGTTGAAACGTCTGCCTGCTTTCACGGCTCGCATGGAATGGTTTCTCAAACATCGACCCGACCTCGCGAATCTCGTTTCGCGCTGGCAGGATCACGGCGTCGGCGAACGCCATTTGCTTTCGCTCCTGCGCGGCCACCGCATGAAATGTCTCCTGCGCCGCGCGCTCGACGAGACGGAATTTTTGAGCGATCACGGCATCCGCGCGCTGTCAAAAATTCACGAGACTGAACCGTATCGCCTTGATTGCGGCGGTGAAATCCACGAAGTCCGTTACTGGCCGGCGGAATCCGAGGCCGGACTGTTCGGCGGGAATTCCAACTGGCGCGGCCCCATCTGGCTGCCGATGAATTTTCTCCTCATCGAGTCGCTCCAGAAATTTCATCATTATTACGGCAACGATTTCAAAATCGAATGTCCCACCGGCTCAGGAAAATTTCTGACCATCAATGAAGTCGCCGACGAACTGTCGCACCGGCTCGTGAAAATTTTTCAGCCCGGTGCGGATGGACAACGTCCCGTTTTGAAATATCACCCGAAGCTCGCGACCGACCCACATTTCAAGGACTACATTTTATTCCATGAATATTTTCACGGCGACAGCGGACGCGGCGTGGGGGCTTCGCATCAAACCGGCTGGAGCGGCCTCGTCGCCAAGCTCATCATGCCGCGCGGCAACGTCCATCATCCATCCGACACCATTATTTTTCAGCGCCCCGAATCGCCGCACTGAAAAAACCTTACTCTCCACGCCGCATCAAACGCTCATTATCCGCAGGTGACGCAATGGTTTCTTTCGCCGTGGATTGAAACTCTGCCGTCGGTTTCAATTCATCGCCGCTACGCGTTACTAATTTTCCATCGCGCGTGAAAACATTTTCCACCGAGTAAACTTCGCCGTCGCGCTCGTAAAACTTTTTCATCTCATCGAGCTTGAACGGCCGCGAACCTTTGCGCCCGAACACGACGGTTTGGTTTCCGCTTTCATCCACCACGCGGTCACGATCCAAGCCGCGGCCCACGGCGACGGTGGGTTCGCGCGTCGGATAAGTCGCGATTAGTTTCGGATTCGGCACCGGGCTGAAACCCATGTGGCCAGGAACATTCTCCGGCGAGATCATCTGGATAATTTGCAGGCCATTCTTGCCATCCGCGACGAGCGCAAACATCGAAGCGTTCACGGAACCGATCTGCACCGCGCGCGTGTCGTTCAATTTTCCATCCGCATTATAGAGCCGTTCGAGTTTCGGTTTCTCCGGATTGGAAATGTCAATAAACGCCAATCCATCTTCGCCATCGGCGACGTAGGCGAAGGTGCGCGCGAGGTAAAAACGCTGCGCGTGTTTGAGCGGCACGAATGCGCCGGGAATCAGCTTTGGCTTCGTCGGCTCGGTGATGTCGAGCACCTTGAAACCTTCGTCGTCGGTCACGAAGGCGTAGCGGAATTGCACGCCGACCGCGCGCGGATTTTTCAAGCCCGCTGTTAATTCACCCGCAAGCATCGGCGCTTCGAGCGCGTCATTGCGCAAGCCGACCACGAACAAACCGTTTTTGCCGACGACGTAAAGATTCGTTCCCGCCATGAACGAATGCATCGCGCCCGCGAGTTTTCCGTCCGGGTTGAAGCGCACGATTTTTTCTTTGTCGAAAAAGTTGTTGTCGGGATTGCCGTCGAGCATGGTGCCGACCGTGACCATGACGAGACCTTCCTCGCGGTCGGTGACGAAAACCCACGCATAGAGCGGGCTGACGGCTTGCTCCATATTCTCCGGCTTGCGCGAACGCAGCGGATCCACGCCGAGCGTGCTCGGCAGCGTCACGCTCGTCGCGTATTTGGTGCGGATGTAAGTGCGCTGGCCGAGCGGTGAAACCGGCGCGGTGCTGATGCGCTCGGAGAAACCCTTTTGATCAATGTTCGCAATGTCAAAAACCTCGAAACCATCCGGGCCGTTTGCGGTGTAGAGATATTCGCCGCGCTGGACGAGGTCGAGAATCTCGGTGGCTTCCTTGTGTTCGCCGTCGTGCAAAACGCCGTGGTCTTCCTCGACGAATTTTTTGTAATTGTCCGGATACGCGATCTTTTGCAGATGACTGCCGAGCGCGGCCTGCGGTTCGTCCTGCTCCGTCCAGATGACGGCATCGAGTCCGCCCTTGCCTTCGCCGACGTAAGCGTAGCGACCGAAGAAATTCACCGTGCCCGTGCCGAAGCCGAGCAGCGACGCGAGCCACGCGTTGTTGTCATTGGCTTTCGCAACGTGGCAGTCCTCGCAATTTTTCGTCGTGCCGACGCCGCTGGTCGTGTGCGGCAAATGCGGATTGTAAGCCTGGCCGCTGTAGCCTTCCGCGCTGATCGTCTGCTGCTGCGAATAAATCCACTCGCGATTCGCGTTCTGCGAACTCACGATCACCGCGCTCGACGACCGCAGCACCGCGAGGCGATTGCTCTTGTAGCTCGCGTCCACGCCAAGCTGGAACACGTCGTCGCGCACGACCTGCGGATTGTAGCTGGTGAAATTGCGCGTCGTCGTTCCTTCAAATTTATTCGACGGCACGCGCTGGTTGGCGCGCATCGGCAAATGACAACCGAAGCAGCTTGTCGCCCACGACGAATGACACACCTGGCAGCCGACGTTGGAATTGTCATGCGCCAGATCGCGCGGACATTTTTCCGGCTCCGGCACCGCGCCCCAATTTTTGCCGTCGCGCTTCAACGTTTTGGCGTAAGCCGATTTCGCGTTGTAGTGGGATGAAGCTGGATCAATCGTATCCATCGTCTGCGGCACTTCCCAAATCATATCCGGCGCCATGGACGAGCGCTGAAACAATTTATTTCCCTGCCAGAAAAAGCGCGGGCCGTAGGCGGTGTTATTCGCACGCAAGTCCACGCCGGCGATGTTCGTGCCGGTCCAGATGCCGCCGTTGCCGCTGGTGACGAGCGTCGGGCGTTTCTGAATCGTGCCGTGGCAGTCAATGCACTCGATGGTCGTCGCGGCGCGCGGTTCGCCGTAAAGCAGACCGTTGCCGTGGACATCCACATCGAAGTGGCAGTCGGCACATTGCATGCCGTGGCGCAGATGTTCGTCTTCGAGGTGAACGGCCTTCGCAAATTTCTGCGGGTCGTCGTGCGGAATGATATTCTCGTCGCGGTCGCGTAAATTGCCTTCGCGGTCATGCTTGAAGACGGCGCGAAAAATCCAGCCGTGGCCGTGATAATCGGCGAACTGCGTCTCATGTAATTTCGGATTCAGTTCGGAAACCTTTTCCAGAAAATCCAGATCGCCCCAGAGCCCACGCGCGGCGGCGGCTTCTGGATTGTCGCGGATGGCGCGGGTCAATTCTTCCGGCGTCGGATTTTTTTGCTTGGCCGGATACATGAATTCGCCGTCGCTTTCCTGATCCCACCAGATGTAGCCGAGATAGGGATTCACAAATAGATTTCCTTGGTGCATGTGACAGTTCATACACTGGCTCGTCGGAATTGCGCGTGTGAATTGATGCGCAATCGGATGACCGCGCTCATCTTTGCGAATGGCTTTGTCGGCCGTGAAACTCAATCCCTGGTTGCCGTATTTTGCATACCAGCCGGAGTCCGTGGGTGAACGGTCGTTCGCATAAACGACGTGACACGCCGTGCACCCGCTGCTGCGATAGTCGCCCGGATGATTATTCGAACCCATAAAATCCAGCAGCGGATCGTGTAGCCGCGTTTTTTGCAGATTTAAAAATACGGGATCAATGCGGTTCAATGTGCCGAGGCCGCGTTCGCTCAAACGGCGTGCGGGTTTACCCGGCTCCTCGAAAGAATTTGGATTGCCGAGTTGATTTTGTTCTTCACCGCCGCGTTCGAAGATGCGAAGCAAATTGCTCGGCTGCGAAATTTCAAAGCGCGGCAGCGGATCAATGAACGGCAAAATTCCCCAGCGGTCAGTCATCGCCTGCGTGACGGGCACAGGACTTTCCAAACGCAGCGGCACGCCGTCCGCGCCGTAAGCCTGGCCGAAGCGATAATTTTTTGCCGGATATGCGCCGTTGTTGTAGAGCGCCGCGCCCCAGAGCATCGCGCCGTGGCGCATCATGCTGTGGCTGACGTTGTGAACGATGTCCGCGTGGCATGGCGCGCAAGTTTCTTCCACGACGCGCAAATCGCCGGGATTTACAAATTTAATAAACTCGGCGGATTCGTGATTGAGCAAAATGGTCGAGTCGTTCGGATTCGCGGAACTCTGCCAAAAAACCGGATTGCGCGGTGCGACGTGCGCCTGTGTTTGTTTCAAACCCGGAGTTGCGTTGCCGCCGTGGCAATCCGTGCAGCCGAGCACGACGTTTTTTGACGCATGCATGGATTCGCTACCGGCGTGGCATTCGAGACAGCCGCGCGATTTTTTGTCCGCGTCGGCCTGTGATTGATCAATCCAGTTTGGCTTCGGCAAAGCGTGCGCGGCATCGGCGGGAATATTTTTCGGCACGGAAATCTCCGGGCCGGAACCGTCGCTCTGGGCAAGCAGCGCCAGACTGGCCGCGAGCCAACTCGCCACGGCCAGCGCGGCGATTCGTCGAGGCGAAAAGTTTTTTGTATTCATGGTCAGTAGGTGAAAGTGATCGCAATCAATCCGCTGTAAGGAAACGCCGTCGCGTTCCCGCTATTATTATTGAAGCCCGGCATGTTCGCACCGTTGTTGCCGTAAATATCGCGATAGCCGCTACCGGGAATCAACACGCCGAAGCCAGCGGACACGATGATGTTGTCGGTAAGAAACGGGCGATACTGAAAACCGAGGCTCAAGTCTTCGCCGATTTCGTTGCTTTGACTTGAGGTGAGCAACGCGGTTTCAATCGGCGCGGTTTGCGCGAGCAAAATGTAATTCGCGTTGAGGAACGAACGCAGTTTCGGCGTCAGATCAAATTCCGCGCCGAGACCAAAAATGTAAACGCCGGGATTCACAAAATTTGCCTGACCGTCGGATTTGCCCGTTCGCATATCCGGCACGAGGCTATTGGCATTTTTTAAATTCACCATCGTGCCGCCAAGATTCAATCCCTGCCGCGACCAAAAGCTGAACGGTCCGCCGGTGAAATTTGGATTGTCCACAATCGTGTCGAAGCCGGTTCCTTTTCCGTCCGTCGGATTACTGTCGCCGCTCGCGTAAAAAAACGATGCCTTGTAGCGCGCCCAATCACGATCGTAAGAAATTTCCAGCGCGGCCATCTGCGCGTTGATGGTCACGGGGCGACCGGCGAGGTCGTTGAAACTATCGTAGCCGAGCGCCTGATAAAATTGGTGCGACACATTGATGCGCCCGATGTGGCCGTCGCCACCCCAGCCGAGATAATACGCATTTACGTCGTGCGCCTGCACCGTGCCGATGGGTTCAGGACGGACAAGATTGCCATTGTCGTCGTAATGCGTGCCGCCAAAATCGTTGTTCGCGAGAAATGCGTGCCGCCAAAATCGTTGTTGGCGAGAAAAATCCATTCCGCCGTGTAGCCCGGCCAGATGAAATCCTGTTTGTAAAGATTGACGACGGAAACGACCTGGTCGCGGGCGTTAAAAGTATTCAGCCCCGAGTCCGTGTCCTTCTCGCGCATGTCAAACACCGCGACGTTGTATTGATAAAGATTGTTGTTCCAGTTGCCAAAAAAGCGCGCGCCGGAATTGATGTCGTTGAAAATGAAGCCGCGAAAATCGGCGTTGAACGGCTGGTTGCCGACGCGCACCGAGCAAAAATCATAGGTGTCCGACAAGTCCGCCAGATGCACCTCGACGAATGCCTGTTGCAACGCGAGATAAGTCTTCGTGCGGTCCGTGCCTTGTTGCGGGTTGGGCGAGACGACGCCGTTTTCCTGCGTGGTGAGATAATTCACGTTGAACACGGGCTCGATTTTAATTGCCCAATCCACCGGCCGAAAAACCGTTTCGCCCTGAAACAAATTCATCGTGAAGCCGAAATAATTCTGGATGCTGATTTGTTCGCCCGTGCCGTAAAAGGAATTTTCGCCGGAGTTCGCCGTGCTGACCCCGCTGGGCGTCGGCACACGTTTGACTTCCGTCACCGTTTCCGCCGACGCCGTGAGGTCGAGAAAAATATCCTGACCAATGATCGGCACGTCGCCCTTGAGCACGCTCTGTTTGTAAGGCGACCACAGCGCCGCGTTCGGCGTTTCGTAAGGCTGTTCAATTACGCCGCTCGTGTAGCGCTGCCACGGCACGAAACCAATGCGCCAGCGGTCCGGCACCGGCACGGTGTTTGTGGGATAATCTGATTTCCGCAGCGTGTATTTCGGCACGCCAAAATCCTGATAAATTTTTAATTCGCGTCGCACATTCGTGCGCGGCAACGCGAGTCAATTCGTCAGCGTCTCCGAACCATAGCTGCGCAATTGTGGCGCGGGCGGCTCCACCAATTCACCGACGCGGACATCTTCGCGCGGCAACGATTGGTCGTAGGGAATTGTTGGCGGCGTGAAAATTGGCGGCGCGCTCGGCTCGTTGAAAAGTGGCGCGGGCAAATCCGTTTTCGTTTTCAAGATCGCGCCTGGATCAGGATTAAATTGCGGCGGTAAAACTGAATTTGTGCTTACGGTCACGCGGCGCACCCAGCGAAAATCCGTCTGCGGCGGTTCGGGTAACTGAACTGGATTCGGATCGGGATTAAAAATTTCCGGTGAGGCGGGCGGTGTATTTGTGCTGACGGCCTGATGCGGTTTCAGCGCGTCGTCCGAAAAAACTGGCGAAGCGACGCCCGCCACCAATCCGGCAAAAACCAGCCGTTGGAGAAAAATTTGCTTTGCTGCTGAAGCGCGCCGCCGCATTTCCACCATGAGAAAATGTTTATTTTCGGAAAGCAAGCGCTTATGCTCGCGCTGTGGTGAAACGGATTTATCCAATTTTACTTTTCGCCCTGCTGTTGGCGCAACCAGCATTCGCTCAACTCACTCTCGCGGATGTCCAAACTGTCGTCGCGCAGGCCGTCACGCGCGCGACTGCGCTGCCGGTGCTTAACACCAATGCCGTCGTCGCCGTGGCTGATCGCGAAGGTTGGGTGCTCGGTGTCTGGTCGCTGAATACCAATCTTTTGGCAGACGACAATCTCGTCGCCGAGGCCATTGCCAAAGCCGGCACCGCTGCGTTTTTGAGCAGTGATAACAATGCTTTTTCTTCGCGCACCGCTGGTGACATCGTGCAGCAGCATTTTCCCATCGGCATCAAAAACAAGCCGCCCGGCCCGCTCGTCGGCGTGAATTTTTCGCAGCTTGGTTTTTCTGACATCAATACTTTCAAAGCGCCGGGCAGCGTCATCACTTACGGCAGTTCGCCCGGCACGAATCTCGTGGCGCCGCCGTTGCCGCTCACCGGCGGGCTCGAAGGGACGCCCGGCGGTCTGCCGCTCTACAAAAACGACGCGCTCGTGGGCGGCGTCGGCGTCGCCGGCAACGGCGTCGCGGTGACGGCCATCACGCCCGCCGTCATCACCAGGCCGGACAGCGACGAGGACGCGGCGCTCGCGGGACAAACTGGTTTTGCGCCGCCCAATAAAATTCTCGGCTCAAAAGTTTTGGCGGCGGGCATCCGGCTGGAATACGTCGAAACCAAAACTAAACTGACGAACGTAATTTCCTTCGCCAGTTTGCCGGGAACGGAAATCCCGCCGTTCACGCTTACCAATTCGCCCGCGCCGTTTCCATATCCCGTTACGACCATCGGCGGCGAAACTGGCGAAGTGCGTCAGCCTATTATTGACGATCCGTCCTTTGTGCCGCTCGGCGCCGCGCGGCTGACGGACGTTGAGGTTTTCGATATCATCACCGCCGCCGCGAATCGCTGTCGCACCACACGCGCTGGCATTCGCTTGCCGGCCGGCTCGCCGGCGCAAGTGTTCATCACCATTGTGAATAATCCCGGCGTGGATGGCGTCGCGCCCGTTGTGCTTGGCACGTTTTGCACGTCGCCAAATACGACGCGGTTCAGTTGGGACGTGGCGGTGCAGAAGGCGCGCACCGCCGTTTTATATTCGTCGTCCAGCCGCGCTTACTCCACGCGCACCGTCGGTTTTCTCGCACAAAGTTTGTATCCACCCGGCATCAACGGCACGCAGCCCGGTCCGTTTTTTGCAATGCAGGAAGAGGTTTCCATCATCACGCCAACGTCATTTACGGCGACTAATCCCGTCAACGGCGCAATTTTTGACACCGCAACGAATGTGGATGCGGCGGTGCCGAATGGCATCACTATTTTCCCTGGCGGTTTTCCGCTGTATCGCAACGGCGTGCTCATTGGCGCAATCGGTGTGAGTGGCGACGGTGTGGATCAAGATGATTTGATTTCTGCGAGCGGCGCGGCGTTATTTCCTGCGCCCATTTCAATTCGCGCCGACCAGACCACTTATCGCGGCACGCGGCTGCCGTATGCCAAGTTCCCGCGCAACCCCAAGTTGTAATTAAGCGCATTAGCTTGGGTTTTCACTGACGCCACTTCGTCCCAAGATTAGTTTCCAGAATCGCTGTTTGACCATTGCCGCGCAAAAATCTAAACTGACCGTCCGTTTTGGAATTTTAATTTTATTATGAAAATAATCGTTTGCGACCCCATCTCGACCACCGGCATCGCGTTGCTCAAACAACGCCCGGAATTCAACGTCGTCGTCCTGGAAAAGACCGCCACGGAAGATGAATTGTGCGCCATGGTGGGTGACGCCACGGCGTTGCTGGTGCGCTCTGAAACCAAGGTGACGAAGAAAGTCATCGAGGCCGCCAAGCAGTTGAAAGTCGTTGGTCGCGCCGGTGTGGGCGTGGATAACGTGAAGGTGGAGGACGCCACGCAGCATGGTGTGGTGGTGATGAACACGCCACTTGGTAACATGGTGACGACGGCGGAACTGGCGTTTGCCCTCATGATGGCGCTCGCGCGTAAGGTGCCACAGGCCGCCGCCGGGTTGGCCGGCGGAAAATGGTTGCGCAAGGAACTCGCCAAGGATGGCATCGAACTCCAGGGCAAGACGCTCGGCGTGATCGGCCTCGGCCGTATTGGTTCCGAAGTGGCCAAGCGCGCCATCGCGTTCGGCATGAAGGTTGTGGCTTACGATCCGTTTCTCTCCGAGGAACGCGCCAAGGCGATTGGCGCCACGCTGGCTGATTTGGATGAAGTTTATCGCGTGGCCGATTTCATCACCTTGCACAATCTTGTGACGGACGAGACGCGCGGCATGTTGAACGCCGCCGCGTTCGCCAAGATGAAACCGAATGTGCGCATCGTGAATTGCGCGCGTGGCGAAGTCATCAATGAAAACGATTTGATTGCCGCGTTGGAATCCAAGAAAGTCGCCGGTGCCGCGCTGGACGTTTTTGCCAAGGAACCGCTCCCGGCGGATCATCCTTACATTGCTCAAGCGGCCAAGGGCAACCTCATCCTCACGCCGCACCTCGGTGCCAGCACCAAAGAAGCGCAGGAAAAATGTGGTATTGAAGTGGCTGAAATCGTGATTGCCTATCTGCTCACGGGCGAAGTCCGCAACGCGGTCAACTTGCCGTATCTCGACGCGAAGACGTCTGAACAAGTGAAACCTTATCTGCCGCTGGGCGAGGCGTTGGGCAAATTGCTCGCGCAACTTTCGACCGGCGCGGACAAGCTGCACATCACTTACGGCGGCAATGCCAAGAACCTCACGAACATTGATCCGGTGACACGCGCCATCATTCGCGGGTTTTTGTCCACGAGCAATTTGAAGGACGTGAACAACGTCAACGTCCGCAGCGTCGCGCAGAGCATCGGTATCACGGTGGAAGAAAAGAAATCCGACGAGCCGGTGACGTTCAACGAATGGGTGCACGTGCAGGCGTTCAAAGGCGCGGAGAAATTGATTTCCGCCGGCGGCACGTTTTTCGGTTCGCCGAACAACCCGCGCATCGTGCGGTTGTTCAGCCAGTCCGTGGAAATTCCGGTGATGGGCACGCTGTTGTTGTTGAACAACGCGGACAAGCCCGGCATCGTCGGTCATCTCGGCACGTTGCTCGGCAAGCACAAGGTGAACATCGCGAGCATGAGCCTCGGCCGCGACACAGTCGGTGGCAAAGCGCTGACGGTTTTGAGTCTCGACAGCGTGCCGCCGGTGGCGTTGCTGGAAGAACTGAAAAAAGACGCTGACATCAGCAATGTCAAAGTGGTAACGTTGTAATCCGATTTTTTGAACCGAAACGAAACTTGTTAGTCCAATTGACCTAATGAAAATGAAATTGATTCTGTCCGCCGCGCTGATGGCCGGTGTGATTTCCGCTAACGCCGCCACCGCTCCGGCAGCGGATTCGGCCAGCACCAAAGCGAGTCCCGAAGCGACGATGAAGGCGCTGTTTGGCGACCCCGTCATCGTCAAAGCGAAGGGTTTTGATATCAAGCAGAGCGAGCTGGATCAAGTGTTGACGGGCGCGAAGGCCAATGCCGCCGCGCAAGGCCAGCAGTTGCCGCCGGAATTTGCCATCGCCATCCTCAATCAGTTGGTCACCATTCAGTCGCTGTTGCAATTGGCGACGCCCGCTGACCGCGCGGCTGGTGCGGCTGAGGCGGATTTGCAATACACGAATCTCGTCAAACGTTTCGGTTCCGTCGAAGCGTTCGACCGCCAGCTCAAAGCGGTCGGCATGACGGCGGATGATTTGCGCGCGAAAGCCGCGCAGGAAGCGACGGCCAAAGCCACGCTCAAACGCGAATTAAAAATCAGCGTTACCGACGCGCAGGCGCAGGCATTTTACAACAAGCACGCGGCGGATTTTGAACAGCCGGAAATGGCGCACGTCCGTCACATTCTGCTGATGACGATTGATCCAGCCACGCGGACGCCGTTGCCGACGAACGCTGTGGCCGCCAAGCGCAAACAGATTGACTCGCTGTTGAAACAGATTCGCGGCGGTGCGGATTTCGCCACGCTGGCCAGCCAGTATTCCGAAGATCCCGGCTCGAAGGAAAAGGGCGGCGAACTGCCGGAATTTTCGCGCGGCCAGATGGTTCCTGAATTTGAAGCCACGGCGTTTTCCATGACCAACAATCAGGTCAGCGACGTCGTCACCACGCAGTTCGGTTATCACATTCTCAAGATGATTGACCTGACGCCGGCCAAGAAATTTGCTTACACGGACACGTTGCCGCAAATCAATAAGACCGTCGCCGACATTTGCAAAAACGAAGTGGAATCGGAGCAGATCAAAGCGCTCGCGCCGGACTTCGTCAAAAAATTGCGTGCCGACCAAGCGGTGGAGATTGTTGATCCGGCGCTCAAGGCTTTGGATGCCAGCGTTCGCGCGCAAGCTGATGCCGTCGGCACCAATGCGGCCGCTGACTTAGCACAGCCGCTAAAGTAAGCAGCTTGACAATAAAAAGGCGTTGGCCGACAAATTAACCTTATGAAGATAAAGATTATCATCGTTATTTTGGCGGTTGCCTGCATCTCTCTGGCCATTGCGCTTTTCGCCGTGAAAAAATCCGGCGAGGAGCAACATCAGGCCGACATCAGCTCCATCGTTGATTTCTCCAATCAGGTGGTGAACGCCGAGTTGAAGATTAACGATCTCAATCAGGTCAACATTACTTACTCCAACGATCTCGTGTTGAGCCAGGCGCAGGCCGAGCAGCTTTCCAATAGCCTTAATGCCGCATCCAAGACGATTGCCGATAGCAAAATCGCTATCAGCACCGCACAGGATCAAATCGCCACCCTCAACTCGCGGATCGGTGATTTGGAAACACAGAACAAAGTGCTCGACCAGCGCGCCAATGATTTAACCAATACCATCGCGCAGTTGAACAGTCTCATTGAGGACACGCGCAGCAAGCTCAGCGCTTCGGAAACGAACAGTCTTTTCCTCCAGCAGGCGTTGGAAAAACAGATGGCCCAAAAAGCGGAAGTCGAACACAAATTTAATGACCTGAACGAACTTCGTCAGCAGGTAAGAAAAGTTAAAGATGATTTGTTTGTCGCGCGGCGGTTGCAGCTCATGAAAAATGACAACAGCCAGAAAAAAGGCGCGCAATTACTTATCCAGCGTTCTGTGCCAGCGCCGACCGCCCCGGCTCCGGCGAATTACGGCCTGAATGTCGAAGTCGGTTCCGACGGCTCGGTCAAAGTCATTCCGCCGCTCGGTGCGCCCACCAATGCGCCCGCGCATTGAGCCGCCATGCCCACCTACGAATACGTTTGCAAAAAGTGCGGCCACGAATTTGAGGCGCGCCAATCCATGTCCGAACCGGCGCTGAAAAGCTGCCCCAAGGAACTTTGCGCGCAGAAAAAATGGGGCCGCGGCAAAGTGACCAAACAGATTGGCGCTGGTGCCGGATTACTTTTCAAAGGCGGCGGTTTTTACATCACCGACTATCGCAGCGAAGGCTACAAGTCAGCGGCAAAAAAAGATTCCGCCGCCAAGTCCGAAACCAAAGCCGAGCCTAAGCCCGCCGCCAAACCGGAAAAAAAATGAACCGTTCGCGCACACGTTGCGCGCTGGTTGTCGGCCTGCTGACGTTTCTCGCCGCCGCCCGCGGGCAATCTTCATTTGTTAAGCCCGCTGCCACGAGCAGTGTTTCCGGACAGTTCGTCATTTCCTTCACGCAGCCCGCCAACCCATATTTTCGCCACGCCACCGCCGGCACAAACACTGATTTGTTGCGACTAGAACCGTCGCTGCTCGCCGTTTCCGCTGAACGATTTAAGGTTGCGCTCTGGTCGCAAATCGGGATGGCCGCCAACGCCCCGTGGAGCGGGAAAATTTTTCTTGTGCTGCACCCTGCGCGCACGGCGGATGAGGAAGTAGTCATCGCCGCGCAACCGTTCATTCATACTTGGAATTACCGCCTGGAATTGCCTGACCTCATCGCGCGCAATCGCTGCGCCCGCGCCTTTAGTGCGGTGCTGCTGCTGGAGATTGCCAACCGCAACGCGCCGGTAGGCGGGCGCTCATCCGTCGTCCCCGAATGGCTAGCGGATGGGCTGGCGCGGCAAGTAATACTAGCTGCGGAAACGCCAATCTTTTTGTCCGCGCCTACGAAGAGAGAAAATGACATCGCACTGACACGCCAGAACAATCAGCGGCGCGGGGTTGATCCGCTCGCCGATGCTCGGCGCGTGCTGCAAAATTTTCCGGCGCTCACGTTTGAGCAATTGAGCTGGCCGACTGGCGCGCAGTTAAACGGCGACGATGGTGGTGTGTATCTCGCCAGCGCGCAATTATTCGTTCACGATTTACTCACGTTGAAAAACGGCGCAACTAATCTGCGCTCGCTGCTCACGCAATTACCCGCGCATGAAAATTGGCAGGCCGCTTTTTTTGCCGCGTTCCATGCAAATTTCCAACGCCCACTCGACGTGGAAAAATGGTGGGCGCTCCGCGTCGTTGCCTTTGCCGCGCGTGCGCCCGGCCCGCAATGGACCTCCGCCGTTAGCCGCGAAAAACTGGACGCCGCGCTAGCCGTGCCGGTGGATGTTCGTTACGCCTCCAACTCGCTGCCAGCGTATGCGGAAATTTCCTTACAGTCGGCCCTGAAAAATTTTCCGCCGGAGCGGCAGGCAGAAATTTTCCGCACCAAGTTGCGCGATTTGGAACTCATTCAACTTCGGCTCACGCCGCCGCTCGCTCCGGTCGCCGCTAGTTACCATCAAGCCTTCACTGATTTTCTTGGCGGTAAAAAGAAAGGTTTTTTTCACCGTCCCGCCAGCGCCAGCGCCACAATTAAAAAACTGGATGCGCTGGATGCACAACGACGTGATGTGGAAGTCAGGTTGAAAACCAGCGAATTGCCGCTGAACGTGGATCGTCTTGCGCCGTGAGTGGTCAACTTGACAGAACGTGATTCAAACTTATAGTCCCCATACTGAAAAATGCAGGCTGAAAATTCATCCACGGGACGCGGGGAACCGCCTTCGGGCAACTCGATGCAAGCGTTGAAGAAATTCACTTCCGCCGGACGCGGCTATTGGCACGACGTTTCGGAAAAAGATTGGAACGACTGGCGCTGGCAGTTGAAACACCGCATCACGACGGTGGAACAGTTGCAGAAATTTTTACCCACGCTCACGCCCGAAGAATTGGCCGGCGCAAAACTGGCGAACACCAAGCTCGCGCTCGGCATCACGCCGTATTTTTTTAATCTCATTGATCCAGCGGATGAACATTGCCCGATTCGTCAGCAGGTCATTCCGCGCATCGAAGAATCCCACACCGCGCCATGGGAAATGAGCGATCCCGTCGGCGAAGATTCGCACTCGCCCGTGCCCGGACTCGTGCACCGTTATCCCGATCGCGTTCTGTTTTTGGTCACGGATCGCTGCGCCGCGTATTGCCGTTATTGCACGCGCTCTCGACTCGTGAGCAACGCGAGCGGCTACGATTTTCATCCTGAATTTGATAAGCAAATCGCCTACATCGCCGCGCATCCCGAAATCCGCGACGTGCTTTTGAGCGGCGGCGATCCATTGCTCTTGAGTGACGACAAACTGGAAAATTTATTGAGCCGCTTGCGCGCGATTCCGCACATTGAATTTCTCCGCATCGGTTCGCGCATCCCGACATTTCTGCCGCAACGCATCACGCCAGAACTTTGCGCGATGCTGAAAAAATTTCATCCGCTCTTCATGAGCATTCACTCGAATCATCCGCGCGAACTCACGACCGAAGTGCGCGACGCGATGGGTTGCCTCGCCGACGCCGGCATTCCGCTTGGCAACCAAAGTGTCTTGCTCAAGCACGTCAACGACGACGCGGACGTGATGAAAGCGCACGTCCAGAAACTTTTGATGTGCCGGGTGAAGCCGTATTACATCTACCAGTGCGATTTGATTTCCGGTTCCGCGCATCTGCGCGTGAGTGTGCGCAAGGGTTTGGAGATCATGGAAAAGTTGCGCGGCCACACTACCGGTTATGCCGTGCCGCAATACGTCATTGATGCGCCCGGCGGCGGCGGCAAAGTGCCGATCAATCCCGAATACGTTTTGAGCCGCAACGCTGACCGCGTGGTCATCCGCAACTTCGAAGGAAAAATCTTCGAGTATCCCGAGGCCGCAGATGGCTCACCGTTGACCGCTCCGCCAAAAGAAATTGTGGAACCCGAACTGGTTTAACTTTCCAAACCTTTCAACGGCGGCGCTTGGAAAATGCGCCGCTGCTGCTGGATTTCATCAGTGGTCGCTGTGACGTCGGCAACTGCGATCCGGACGTGCGAAACATCGGCTTAGATTCCTGTGAACGCGAATCCTGCGGTCGTGAATCCGGCCGGTGTGCGGATGGCGGACGCGAATCTTTTTCCCCCGATTTTTTCCAGTGCGATTTGTTGGCGGTCGTGAATGACGGACGTTTATTTTCCTGTCTAAATGGCGCGGACTTTTTGTGCTGCGAAAATTGTTGAGGACGCGCAGGCGCGGGCCGCGTTGGCTGTGGTCGCAACGGCGCTGGCTTGCGTTCTTCCTCGGCCAGACAAAAATCCACCTGCTTCTTGAACGCATCCACCTTCGCGACTTGCACCGTAAGTTTGTCGCCGAGCTTGATCACGCGGCGTGTGCGGCGGCCCACGAGATTCCGACGCCGATCATCGAAGACGTAAAAATCATCTTCAATCGTGGATAGCGGCACCAGCCCGCTCATCGCCAAACCCGGAACGTCCACAAAGAAACCAAAGTTGCGAACATCGGTCACGAGCGCGGGATATTTGATCGGCTCACCGGATTCCAGCTGCGCTTTCAAAAACGCAAACAGCTTCACGTCCTTGCTGTCCCGCTCAGCATCGGCAGAATTTCTTTCCGTGACGGAAATGTGTTCGGCAATTTCTTTCAACGCGGATGCCTTCGCCGGAGTTTTGTCGAACAGTGCGCGGTGCACGACGAGGTCGGCGTAGCGACGAATCGGCGAAGTGAAGTGCGTGTATTTTTTCTTCGCAAGTCCGTAATGGCCGAGCGGCTCGACCGAGTAACACGCGCGCATGAGCGATTTCAGAAATCCAATCTTGAGCGCCGGGCCGATGGGCAAAGTGCCCAGTTTCGCGAGCAACTTCTGCACTTCCGCCGGCTGACCAAGGTTGCCGCACTGGACATTGTGCGCCATGACTTCCTGCCGATATTCCTGCAAGCGTCGCGCGTCCGGTTCCTCATGAACGCGATAAATCGCCGGCGTCCGCAAGCTCATCAGCCGCGTCGCAACGGCTTCGTTCGCGAGCAACATGTATTCCTCAATGAGCTGGTGCGAAACGTCATTCTCGTTTTTCTCGATGCGTAAAATTTTTCCGTTTTCGTCCAAACGAATTTTCGTTTCGGGAAAATCTAAATCCAGAGAGCCGTTTTTGAAACGGTGCTTGCGGATTTTTTGCGCGAGTTGATGCGCCGAATGCAGCATCTGTTCAATCGGTTCGTCTGCCGGCGCGCGTTGCAAAATTTCCAAAACCTGTGCGTAGGTAAAGCGCCGTTGCGAATGGATCACGCCGGCGTGAAATTTCGTGTTCAGCACGCGGCCATCAGCCGACACGAGAAATTCCACGCACTTCGTCAGGCGATCCACATTCGGCTTGAGCGAGCACAGTTCGTTGCTCAACGCCTCCGGCAGCATTGGGATGACGCGATCCACGAGATAGGTGGAGTTGCCGCGTTTGCGCGCCTCCTCGTCGAGCGCGGTGCCGGGCTTGACGTAATGCGATACGTCCGCGATATGCACCCACAACCGCCATTGCTCCGCCGAAATTTTTTCGAGACAGATGGCGTCGTCAAAATCCTTCGCGTCGTCGGGGTCAATCGTGATGACGTTGTGCGCGCGGCAATCGAGGCGGTCGGCCAGGTCTTTGGCGTGAACCACATTGCCGATGGCGTGCGCCTCGGCCAGCACGGCCTTCGGAAAATGCAGCGGCAGATTATATTGGCGCAGCACGGAGAGCATGTCCACGCCCTCTTCATCCGGCGCGCCGAGCACCTCGATGATTTCGCCTTCGGGATTACTGTGACGCGATTCCCATTCGCGCAACTCGACGACCACTTTGTCGCCCACGCGCGCGGGACGGCCAACATCGCGCGGCGGCGTCACATAAACATCGTGGGGAATGCGCGGATCATCGGGAATGACGTAAAGAAACTGTTTGCTCTGCGCCAGCGTGCCGACGATTTGTGTGCGCTTACGTTCGAGAATACGCACAACCGTGCCGTTTTCCTGATCACCTTCGCGAAAGTTTTTACGGCGCACATCGCGGCGCACCAGCACGCGGTCTTCGTGCAAAGCCGTGCTCGTGGCACTCTCGGCAATGGAAATTTCTTTGATGTTCGGATCATCTGGTTGCAGAAAACCGCGACCGGATCGGTTCATGCGGATGCGACCGGGAATCAAATCCGCATCGCTCGCCAGCGCGTAACGCGCGCCCTTGATCTGCACGATTTCGCCATCGCGCTCCAGTTTGCGCAGCGTGCGCTGAAATTCCGGTTCCTGCTCTGGCGTCACGCGCAGGTGGCGCTGCAAATTTTCCGCGCTCAACGGCACATAATCGTTCTCTTCCAGCAACCGAATGATTTGGTCTTTCATGGTTTTGGTTTTAATCGCGCGCCGGGCGTCCACGTTTCATTTTCGAGCAGTTGAATTCCGGGTTTGAGAAATTCGATGCGCCGCGTTTTGTATAATTTCCCCAGCGCCTGCTTGAACGCTTTTTTGCTCACGCTGAAATTCTGCCGAATCTCAATCGGCGAACTGTTGTCGTCAAACACGAGTTTGCCGCCGCTCATCTTCAGCGCGGTCACAATCAAATCCGTCAGCGGCGCGACGCGTTTGTAGCCAACGGCGTCCAGGCTTAAATCAATTTTTCCATTCGCGCGGACGGTGCGGACAAAACCTTTCATCCGCGCGCCAATCTTGAGCGCGTAGGCAAGCTGGCTTTTGTAAAGCAAACCGAAATGCGCGTTGTCCACGATGGCGTTGTAGCCGAGCGGCGTTTTGGCGGTGACGAGAATGCTGACCGGCTGGCCGTCGCGATACGCGGGCGTGTCGCGGTTCAAATGGCGATTCAGCCGCGTGCTGGCGAGAATGCGATTCGTCTGCGCGTCGAGCGCGACGTAGACAATCGCCCAATCGCCGACGCGCAACGGAATTTCCTGTTCGCGGAAAGGCACGAGCAAATCTTTCGCAAGACCCCAATCGAGAAACGCGCCGATCTGTGGATTCACGTTGATGACTTTCATGTAGCCGAATTCGCCGACCATCGCGTGCGGTTTTTCCGTGGTAGCGACGAGACGATCTTCGGAATCGCGATAGACAAAAACGTCGAGCTTTTGCTTGGGCGCAAGACCGGCGGGAATGTAGCGACCGGGCAAAAGAATTTCGCCGAGTTCGCCGCCGTCGAGATAGAGGCCGGGTTGTGACGCGCGGATGATCGCGAGCGAATTGCGTTTGCCGAGAATTGCCATGCGCGGACAGCGTAAGCTTGCCGCGCGGTGAGCGGTAGGAAAAACGGTAAGAATGTCCAATCGGACAAATGCTAAAAATCAGTGCGCAGTCAGAGCAGCTGAAAACTTATCCAGCGCGGCGGCAAATTCTTTTGGGTCGAAGTCAGGAATGGATTGCGCGAGCTTGAACAATTGATTCAATGACGATTGCACCGACTCATTATTTTTCATTTCTGGCAAAGCGGCGACGAGGCGGTCGAGTGCAAGCACCAAGCGTTCAGCACGGCGGGCTTGGAGATTTTGTGAGACGGCAGTATCGCGGAACGCAGCGCCGGTATTGGCGGCTGCCAGCAACATTTTGCGCGTGATATCATCCGACCAACTCATTGCCGCATAGCGCTGGGCAGATCTATCGAGTTCACCTTGGATAATTCCGGCGGCTTGGACAGCTTCCTTCGGTGCTATGGGCAAAGCCGGCGGCGAAGCGTTTCGTGGCAAAATTATTCTTATCGGGCCGATGGCAAATATTTTTCAGGATTTCCACCGCACGCCGTTCCGCGATGAAATGCCCGGCCCAGAAATCCACCTGCAAATCATAAACGCCGCGCTGCATAGTGAGTTTATGCGCGAAACACCGCCGCTCGCGAATGCGCTGCTAATCATTTTATCAGGTCTGCTCGCTGCCGCGCTGTGTCAGTTTGTGCGCGCACCGGTGAAAAGGCTTGTGGCAATTTTTATTCTCGGCGGCGGCGTTTTTCTTGCGGCAAAATTTTCTTTTGACCATCTAGATTTAATTGTTCCTGTAATTCATCCCTTGATCGTGCTGGCTGCCATCGGCCTCGCCGCGCTCGTCTATGATTTTGTAGTCGAGCGGCTGGAGCGCATGAAATTAAAACACACGATGGGGCTGTATTTCTCGCCGCGCGTGCTCGACGCCGTGCTGGCCGATCCCGGATCGATGGAACCGCGCCGCGCCGACGTCGTTTTGCTGCTGACCGATTTGCGTAACTCCACGCCGCTCGCCGAAGCGCTTGGCCCGAAAGGAATGTTTGATTTGCTCAACCAAGTTTTCGAAGCGCAAACGAGCGCCATCATGGGCGAGGAAGGCAACTTGGAACATTTTCTCGGCGACCAATTTTTAAGTTACTGGGGCGCGCCGCAAAAACAGCCGGACGCCGCCGACCGCGCCAGTCGTGCCGCGCAAAAACTTATTTCCGCCATGGAAAATCTGCGCGCCACGCTATCGCCGGAGATTCAAAAACTATTTGGCTACGGCGTCGCGCTGCACAGCGGCGGCGTGCTGGTGGGCAATAAAGGTTCTGCGCTGCGATTAGATTACGGACTCGTCGGCGATACAGTGAACGAAGCCGCGCGCGTCGAGGCACTCACGAAATTTTACGGTGCGCGGCTACTCGTCACGCGCGACGCGTTCGCGCAATTCAGCGCGCAAGGTCGGCATCGGCTGATTGACCGCGTCATCGTGAAAGGCAAGAGCGAACCGGTGGAATTGTTCGAGTGTGAAAATCCATGCACACCTCCAAATTTCGCGGAGATTTGCGTGCGCTACAAAAAGGCGTTCGACGAATACCACTTTGGCCGTTTCGTCGAAGCGCAGCTCATGTTCGCCGCCATCGGCAAAGAATTTTCCGACGGGCCAAGCAAAACGCTTTCCGCTCGCTGCGCGGAGCTCGTCATTCATCCGCCGACAAATTGGAATGGCATCTGGAAAATGGACGCAAAGTAGTCAAAGGCATTTTCCATCGCGGTGCAAAAAAAAGTTGCCAAAGGCAATTCCGCCAGCAAACTTGGTGCAAAGGATTCGGTCTGGCGGATGGTCTGACGGACTGAAAAAATCTCATTTGTCATGAACAGCCAGTTGCCTGCCCATCTCATCGCGCACATCAACGTCAAACTCGCCCTCATCGGCTGCTCGCCTGTGCCGCTCAAAGGCGACAAGGAATTCGTCGAAATCGCTGCGGCAATGGCTGCGCAATCGCGCGAAAAAGATCGTCTGCTTGGCCAGCATCTTTGCCCCGCCGACGCGCGCATACAGACGTTTCTCTACGATTATTTGCAAGATGCGCCAGTGACCAAACTTCCCGCGCGCACCTTCACACTCGATCGCGCGGGCCTCGCGCGCGTGCTGTCGCTGCCGGTAGACCGCGATGATTTTTCTTCCAACATCATCAATTCCTACCGCGTCAAACAAGGCGTTTTGCACAATCCGAAAAGCGATCGCCGCACAACCGCCGGAATTTTTCACGTCTGCGAAGGCGGCTTACCGATTCCTGACGACAAGCTCGGCGTGCCAAAAATCACCTTTGCCAAAATTCTTCAGCACGCGCTCACGCCGCCGAAAGAATTGTTGAAGCTGCCGTTCACCTCCACGCAGCCGTCGCCAGCGGAATGTTTTGTCACGCTGCTCATCCGTCCGCTCGTGTGTCCCGAAGTTCCGGGCTTCACCAAAAAGAAAACGATGGAGGTCCGTTTTTTTGTGCCGGGCAATCTCGTGAGCAATCTGGATTTCGTCGAAACGATTTTTGAAAATGGCGGCGACCCGTTGCTGCCGGAAAATGACGCTGCGCTCGACACGGAACATTGGACCGGTCACACCGGCTGTATCATTCTTGCGCCACATTTGATTAAGCTCACCAAAAAATCCGTTGGTTTGCCGAGTTGGGATGCCGCGACGGAACGCCAGCGCCGCGACGGCATGTGCTGGAAAAAAGAAGATGAACTTTACAACGGCGGCAACGCGTTCAAGCTGACCTGCCGTGACGAAACGGGCGTCATTGTTACGATTATTGCCGACAACTATTTCGGCTACTGCAAAAAAGAAGTGAAGACGCAGTTGAGCTACGCGGCCAACTTGTTCGGTCTCGCGGAAGAAGAACACGCGGGCGGCGCGCTGGTTTTCCAAAGCTACGATTTGGGCGAAGAATTTAGCGGCGACGCGCATGTGCGCCAGCTAGGCCATCGTTACGAAGAAATGATTTTGCAATTCGCCAGCGCGATGGACGCGAAGCCGGAGGGTTACGCGGTGGATAAAAAATTTCCGGAAATTCTCTACGTCCCGCACGATGCAAACTTCGATTTGAAGTCGCAAAAAGTTTCGTGGACGAACGCGACGGGCGACCACGCCATCAAACTTTCGCCAGAAAAAACTTACGTCCGTCCGTCCGGCTACAAAGTAAAAATGGAAAAGCCGCCGGGCGCGGGCCGCCAATGGCGATTGGTCGGCACGGTGGCCGAGGGAACTTATTGCCACAAGCCGTGCACGGTTTCCGGCGGCGGCAAATCGGAAATTTCCAAACCAATTACCGACGCCATTTTGACCGGCCCGGTTTTTGTGTCGGACATGAAAAATGATTTTGACCGCGTGGCCGAGTTGATTGACCGCGATTACTCAAATCGTTTCGTCGAAAAATCGCACAAGGACGCGCGCACGATTCTTTCGCCCGAACGCTCGCTCGGTTCCGTCATCAAATTGCTCACGCCGGACGAACACGATTACACGCCGGAATATAATGCTTGGCTCGCGGGCGTGCCGCAGCACGTCAAGGAACTTGTCTTCGTCGTGAAGCGCTATTTCAAACCGGAATGGGGTGCGGACTGGCGTGAACATTTCGCCGTGGACATCATCAACGGCACGCCGGGCAACGAACTCAAGTGCGACAACAAAAAGCTCGTCACGACTTATTTGCGCGTTGGTTTTGATGGCGATGGCGCTTGGCGCACATTTGGTTTGCGTAAAGATTTTTATCCCGCCGTCAAAGTGCAGATGGAAGATGACATCACGGCTTCAACCGTCGTGCCGCCGGGTTTGCTGCAAGATTTACCAGCCGACGTGGATAAAAATCACTCGCTGAAATTTGCGCTGAATTGCGAGCAGCGTTTGTTCCAGCGCCCCGACGATGCGATTCATCGCGGTTACGACAAACAGGCGGAACTGGATTTCGTGCAGCCGGAAAATTTCTTTTCCAACTACGAGCCGCTCACGCCGAAAGATGCGCGCGACATGGTCGAAGACGCGCTCGGTTTCCACCAGTTCACGGAGCCGATGAAAAAATTTGTCGGCGAAGTCGCGGCGACCGGCGCGCCGGAATATTTTGTCTGCACCGCAAATCCACGTCTCGTGGATGGCAAGCCGACGAAAAATCCGCGCTACTTGCAAAAGCGTCCCGACCTCGTCCGCGCAAGCGAAACGTATCTCGCGGAAATTTCTGCGCGCCTGCGCCGCCGCGTGCCGCCGGAAAGGCCATTATACACGCCCGTCACCGCCGTGTTGCCGGGGCGCCGCAATAATCCGCCGGAAACCGGCATCCGTGCGCTCGCGTGCTACAACCCGATTCATTATTTTGAATTGCCGGAATTGTTCATGGAAGTGATTTGCAGCATGACCGGCAAATCGCCTTCGACCACCGGCGCCGGTTCGGAAGGCGCACTGACGAAAGGCCCGTTCAATGCGCTGCCGCCGATAATTGACCTGAACAACGCGCTCGTGTCGTTCATTCTCACGGGACAAAATGCGTTCGTCACCGCCGCCGGCTATGTCGGGCCGAATCTGCGCGTGGATCACGACGTGAGTTTGATCGTGCCGGAAATCTGGTGTCGCCTTACCGCCGAGGAACGCGATCCGAAATTTCTTATCGCGAACCGGTTTCTCGAAAAGTGCGCGGACTTCGAGCACGACGGCAAAAAAGTTTTGGCAAGCCGACTCGGCTGGCGCATCAACGCGCGCTTCGTTCACAACTTCTTTGGTCGCGTCTTTAATCATCCACAGGCCGTGTTCACCGAAGCGATGCTCAAACCGGAGTTGCAGGGCAAAGACATTTTCGTGGACGGCATGGACAACATCGTGGCCACGCAGAAACGCGTTGCGAAAATGTATTTTGACGACGGCAGCATCGCGCAGGCCTGCCCACCGTTGCAGGCGCTGCTACACATCATGCTCAACGACGAATGGGAGGGAAAACATCTCGACCATTCTGACGTGCGAAAATTATTCACGCGCGAAAATCTGTTGGCGAGCCCGTGGTATGCGGCGCGTTTGGCGGCAAAACAAAAAGTGGATCGCAATCTTTGGAAGCGCCACGTCGAATGTCTGAACCAGTTTTTGCGCCGCCCGAATTATACGGACGTTTCGGAAAAACTTGGCATCGCGGAACGACTCACGGCTGCGCGGAAAACTCTGGAAGCGGTCGAGTCGGCAAATTATCCGAAGACGCTGGTCGGAACGATTGGCGCGGAGCCGATTGAAAATTACGCGCGCGCAAGCTGAACGACGCGCAGAAATAAAATTGAAAATTGACGGCGTAATTTCTACGCCGGCAATTTTATTTGCGATTACGATAAAACCCAGCCGGAGCGATTTTCACGTTTGACGAACTGTGCGGCTTCGGGGCAATTGGTGGCGCGCATATTCGGACCGTCCCATTCAATCTTCTGACCCACGCGCAACGCGACGCAACCCAGCAGCATGATTTCCGTGAGTTGCGCGCCGACGGAAAATTTTGAGTAACACATATCCGGCTTGCCTTCCTTGATGGCGGCAATCCATTCGAGATGTTGGCGGTGGTCGTTGTCGCCCTTGTGGGGATTGCGCGGAATGGATTCGGGGATCGCGGCGATGGCCTCGTGCTTTTTGTAATGCCGATATTTTTTTTCGTCGTTGAGCCGGATGAAAAATTGTTCGCCATAGTCATCGGGCGAAAAGATTTTACCCTTGTCGCCGATGAGCAGGCAGGCGCTGTTCGGAACTTCACCGAGCATTTCCTCGATGTCGGCGGTTAGCTCGCGCGGCGGTTTGTTGCTGAAATCGTGACCGTTCGGCGCTTTCGCATCCGGCTGGCCGCCGTCCAGCCACCAGAGCGTGACTGGATTTAAAGCCAGCGTGTCGTGCCGGTGGAAAAAGTTCTTATGCGCAGCAGGCACGGAAATTTTTCGCGCCGGAAATTCAAAGCGAATTTTAGAACCGATGGGATAGCTCTCCTTGTTCATGCCGTTGATGGCGGCGGCTTCGATTTCCGTCGGGTAGCCCAGACCGAGCGCGCGGAAAGGCATATTCACCGTATGACACGTCATGTCGCCGAGTGCGCCCGTGCCGAAATCCTGCCAGCCACGCCAATTGAACGGACTATAAATGCCTTTTTTGTAAGGCCGCACCGGTGCGGGTCCGAGCCAGATGTCCCAGTCTAAAGTTTCCGGCACCGGATCGCTGCCGTCAGGACGATCCATACCTTGCGGCCAGACCGGGCGGTTGGTCCAGACATACACTTCGCACACCTGGCCGATGATGCCGGCGTGAACACATTCCACCGCGCGCCGCAAACCATCCGCCGCGCTACCTTGATTGCCCATTTGCGTGACAACACCGGTTTTGTGCGCAAGGTCGCGCAGATAGCGCGCCTCATAAATCGTCTGCGTCAGCGGCTTTTGGCCATAGACGTGTTTGCCAAGTTGCATCGCGGCCGATTCCGCGATGGCATGAAAATGATCCGGCGTGGAAACGGTCACGGCGTCAATGCCCTTGCCCATCTCATCAAACATCTTGCGGAAATCCTGATAAAACTTCGCGTTCGGATATTTCTTCAGCTGCGGCGCGCAGCGGGCTGAGTCCACGTCGCACAACGCCACGATGTTTTCGGAGTCGCAATGATCGGTATCGGTCTGGCCTTTGCCCATCACACCGATGCTCGCGATGTTCAGTTTGCTGTTCAGGTTCGCGCCGCGCAACAGCGTCGGCACACCAAACACGACCGCGCCACTGGCGAGCGTAGCAGTCTTGAGAAACGTGCGGCGGTTCCAGCGGGGCATGGACGGCTTCATGTCAAAAATCTAGCAACTGGTTTTGGCGTTTCAAAACAAAATCCATATTTTTGCCTCACGTGTTTGCGTGAGGCGATGGGGCAACAGGCCGCTTGCGTTTTTTGAACGGTTTGAAAGACTCGCGGAACAATCCGCAAAAAATAAATTGAAAATTAAATTCATCCCGCTCGCCGCTGCGCTTTGTGCTGCGGGCTTCGCCGTGTCTGCCGAACCTATTCCGGACACCTGCCTGACCGGTGGCATCGCGCTGGGTTGTCAGGCGTGGACGTTTAAAGAGTTTTCGGTGATGGAGGCGATTGATAAAACGGCGGCGGCGGGCGGCAAGGTGATTGAATTTTATCCCGGCCAGAAATTCAGCGTGGAAAAACCGGATTTGAAATTCGATCACAACGCCACCGATGAAATGATTGCGGCCGTGCAGGCGCACTTGAAATTGCGCGGCGTCCGCGCGGTGAATTATGGCGTGGTGAATATTCCGAAAGACGAAGCCGGCGCGCGAAAGATTTTTGAGTTTGCTAAAAAATTTGAATTCTACGGCATCACCACCGAATCGGTTGAGGCGATCGACACGATTGAAAAGTTCGTTAAGGAATTCGATATCCGCGTGGGCTTTCACGACCACCAGCGCCAGCCGAACAAACCCGAATACAAAATGTGGGATCCGAATTACGTTTCAAGCGTCGTCAAAGATCGCGATGCCCGCATCGGCGCTTGCGCGGACATCGGCCATTGGGTTCAGTCCGGTTTGAAGCCGGTTGATTGCCTGAAAATTTTGTCGGGTCGCATCATCAGCGTTCACCTTCACGAGATGAATGAAGTTTCACCCACCGCGCATGACGTTCCCGCCGGCACCGGCTTCTGTGATCTCGCAGGAGTGATTGATGAATTGAAGCGCCAGAACTTCATTGGCAACGTCTCGATTGAATACGAGGCCAACTGGAAAAATAACGTGACCGATGCGGCATCGTTCGTCGGCTACGTGCGCGGCTACGCGGCGCGTCCGGGTTTGACGCCGTAATTAATGGCCATCGCACCGCCAAGCAGATTGATGACGCGGACATCCTGCAATTTCAAGGCGCGCATCTTTTCCGCCACGGCGAGCTGCGCGGGATAATGTTTGAGCGATTCTAAAATGTAGGCGTAAGCCGAGGCGTCGCCGCAAAACAGCCAGCCCATCAGCGGCACGGACATTTTTAAGTGCGTAAAATAAATTGCGCGCCAAAGCGCATTGGCGGGTTTGCCGAAGTCCAGCACGATGAGCCGCGCGCCGGGTTTGGCGACGCGAAACATTTCGTCCAGTCCGCGTTCCCAACTTGTCAAATTGCGCAGGCCGTAGCCCACAGTGACAATTTCAAAAGAATTTTCGGCGAATGGAAGTTGCTGCGCGTCGCCTTGCAGGAATTTTACACTTTGGGTTATTGGTTTTGAGTTAGCCGACTGACGTTGCGCAGCGACGTCAAGCATTTGGGCGCTGAAATCAAGACCGGTGGTTTCCGCGCCACCGCGGGCAAGGGCAAAAGAAATATCTCCTGTGCCGCAGCAGAGGTCGAGCGCACGGTCACCGGTTTTTATTTGCGCGAGTTGAACAACGCGGCGTTTCCACAACCGGTGCAAGCCGAAGCTTTGCAGGTCATTCAGAAAATCATAGCGGCGGGCAATGCGCGCGAAGAGGTCATTGACCTTCGCGGCACGCTGGTCGCCGGGCGAGTAATAGACGTTGCTCACCTGAATAGTCTAGCGGCGTCGGCGCATCTGGCAAAGCCGAGAAATTCTGCGCGGCGGACGACTTGAGTTCACTGATAGAAAGATTGCGATTTTTGTCATTGCGCCGGGCGCATGCTTTGTTAGGTTCGTAGTCAAGTTTCAGAGGTTTCTTAACAAATACTTTTATGAACACCGGCGGCCAGCCTAAAAAAATTCTGGTGGTGGATGATAATGAAATTGTCATCAAGACGATTTCTCTAAAACTTCAAGGCGCGGGCTATCAGGTGTTGACGGCCATGGACGGATCTACGGCCGTGTCAATCGCCCGAAAAGAAGCGCCAGATTTGATTTTGTTGGACTAAAGTTTTCCGCCGGATGTGGACGGCGTGCCGTGGGATGGTTTTCGTATCATGGAATGGTTTCACCGGTTGGATAACGTAAAGAAAATTCCCATCATCGTCATTACCGGCTCCGACGATCCTTTGGCTAAACAGCGCGCCACCAACACGGGCGCGGTAGCCTATTTTCAAAAGCCGCTGGAACATGACTATTTGTTGAAAGTCATCCGCGCGACGCTGGGCGAAACCGTCAAGTGACATAAAATTCAGGCTTGCCAGTCGCGGCGACTGGCTTATGATACACAGACCTTTGGATGCGAGCGTAGCTCAGTTGGTAGAGCATCACGTTGCCAACGTGAACGTCGAGGGTTCAAATCCCTTCGCTCGCTCCATTTTCATTTACAGGCACTTACGTAAATTCCCCTCCGCAGTTACAACGTCTAGTTACAACAAACCAAAATTTTCCATCCGGATTGAAAAGTTTCAACCGTGTCAATGGTGATAAGGTTTTTTCATTTTTCACGAGAAACTCAGGCAGAGAATATTTTCTCGCCAATTTGGCGAGGCCACTTTTCAAAGTGAAATCTCGGTGAGTTTTCACAACATCCATATCTGCCCATCTTCCTGCCGGTTGATTCTGCTCCTAAAATTCTTTCAGCTCATCAAAGTCCTTCTGAATTAACGCCTCCGTCGTAGATATGGACCAAAAAATTTTTGTGTTCATGCTCAGACCAATTCATTTCAAACTAGCCAGAGTGAACCTAAACCCTAAAAAACTGAGGTTAAGCAAATGGACGGCGGTGAATCCTCGTGAAAAGGAGAAGCATTTTCTGGTAACGAAGGTGATAGACCCAGAACAGCCCAAGCACCTGATTGAGCTGGTCGTGATGGAGGCCGTGTTGACTAAGCGCAGTTTCGCGATGAGGTGGGAGGAGCTGACTGATGCGACGAAATGGGTGCAGGGTTGGCAGTAGTTTCTTTAGCTGCTCCTCGTTCACAACCGAAACTTCATCCGCAGTTGTAAACGGCGGCTGAAAAGTGCGGCGGGGTCATGTGTGTGACGGGGCGGTTCAAAAGTGCGGCATCTTCATTAACAATGAAGCATGTATCGCA
>Ga0214164_1000002_pt1 | contig 244283 bp, 256 predicted proteins | sample TroBogepilimnion_13_FD_153003 | JGI IMG/M metagenome (GOLD analysis project Ga0214164, IMG submission 153003) | Freshwater microbial communities from Trout Bog Lake, WI - Practice 03JUN2009 epilimnion v4 | ecosystem: Environmental > Aquatic > Freshwater > Lake > Epilimnion/Euphotic zone ... | reverse complement strand
TCTTAGATAACTTATGTGACATTAAATTGATGACATTAAAAAAGCTGAATGGAGATATTCACCATAGATTTCATACTACCCCTGATTGTAAGGGTACAAAAAAGACCCCGTCCAGCACAGTCCTTTGGTAACGCTGGGAGCTCATTCTTTCTACCATCACTAACTGCTGCTCTTTATCATTTTTAGCAACTGGAGCAACTAAGCGCCCACCAATAGCCAACTGGTCTAGCAAGGCATCTGGAATGCCTAGGCCCGCTGCCGCCAAGATAATTCCATCAAATGGGGCAGCCTGAGGTAAACCTAAAATACCATCACCGTAAATCAAGCGTAGATTATTGATCCGAAATGGGCGTAACTTTGCTCTTGCCATATCGTGTAGCGGACGAATACGCTCTATCGAGTAAACCTCATCCGCTAACAAACTAAGAACCGCAGCTTGGTAACCGCATCCGGTTCCGATTTCTAGTACTTTGCCAAGCTTATGCTTCGGTTTGTGCAACAACTCAATCATACGGGCGACTACCGATGGCTTAGAAATAGTCTGCTCATGTCCAATGGGCAAAGCCGTATCTTCATAAGCTTGTGCATGTAAGCCAGCATCCATAAAAGCATGGCGAGGAACGGTGGCAATTGCCTCTAATGTCTTACCGTGCTTGATACCGCCGGCATGCACTTTTGCAGCTAGGGCTTGTCGATAAGCAGCAAAACGTTCAGTGGGAACCTTCAACCGCGGTCCCAGCCATTTGCACGCATTGCGGCTAAGCGCGCATGGTGCGTTAAATCCAATTGCATTGGTGTAATGGAAATACATCCTTCAGCAATCGCATGAAAATCCGTACCTTCGGAGCCTTCTTTGACATCCCCTGCTGCACCTATCCAATAGATCTTCTCGCCACGCGGACTATCTTGGACCACTACTGGCTGTGAGTGGTGACGATTACCTAGGCGAGTTACCCGCCAACGATATAAATCAGCATACGGACGATTCGGAATATTGACATTAAGTAGTGTTGCTGCACCATCGACATGATTCTGGCTAAGACCAGAGGCTAACATTTGTGCAACAACATCATGCGCTGCTTTAGCAGCATCTTCAATACGATTCCAGCCACGATCAATTTGTGAGAAAGCAATGCCTGGCACACCAAACATCACACCCTCTACCGCTGCTGCAACGGTACCGGAGTACAGCGTGTCCTCACCCATGTTCTCGCCTTGATTGATGCCGGAGATTACTAGATCAGGCTTCTCATCCAAGAAACCAGTCATTGCAACGTGAACACAATCGGTAGGTGTGCCATTGATAAAAAAGAAACCATCTCGCTCACCACCTGCTACACGATGAATCGACAAAGGCCTTGATAATGTCAGTGAATTTGAGGCTCCACTATGATTCTGCTCAGGTGCAATGACTGTAATACGACCTAGAGGGCGAACCGCATTTACCAAGGCCAATAAGCCCGGGGCTAAGTAACCATCATCGTTTGAAACTAATATATGAACTTGCTTTGACATGATTAAACCAGTCCTGGCTTATGTTTGCCACGCGATTTTAAGGCAGCGTAAATCACTGGCAATACCAATAAGGTCAAAATCGTTGTAGTAACCATACCACCCACAATCACTAAGGCTAATGGGCGTTGCGCTTCCGAGCCAATCGAATGAGACAAAGCAGCTGGTAGGAGGCCTAAGCCAGCCAACATTGCTGTCATCAATACTGGGCGAACGCGCAGCGCCGCGCCATCAACCATCGCATCTTTCATGGCGCCATGCTCTTCGGCAACTGTCTTATTAATATAAGAAATCAGAATCACACCGTCCTGAATCGCGATTCCAAACAGAGATAAGAATCCAAATAATGCTGAGATACTTAAAGTTTCACCACCCAGATGTAGTGCAATGATTCCGCCTATTGCCGCAAAAGGTACGTTAATAAGAACGATAACTGCATCCCGGAAATTACCCAGGGCTGTAACGAGAAGCAAGAAAATGGCTACTAGCGTCAATGGAATAATGACCATGAGCTTTTGTTGTGCCGCTTTCATCTGATTGAACTGCCCATCCCAAGCAATCGTGTAGTTTGTAGGCAAGGCGACGTTTCTCTCAACTAAGAATTTAGCGTCCTCTACAGCACCACCCAAGTCACGACCACGCACACTAAAGATAACTGCGATGTAGCGCTTTCCAGCTTCACGATAAATAAAGAACGGTCCGTCGGTTAGCTTTACATTGGCAACCATACCCAGCGGAACTTTTTGACCATCGGGAGTATCAATTAACAAGCTGGTGACATCTGGAATATCGTTACGGCTTGCTTCATTTAGACGCACAGCAATACCAAAGGTTTTTTCATCTTCTAAGAAGTTAGTCACTGGCGCGCCACCAATAGCATTGGCAACCACCAATTGAATATCGCTCACATTCACACCATAACGCGCTGCTTTATCACGATCAATTTGAATATTTAAAGTCGGCTGACCTAATTCTTTAAGAATATTTTCATCTTCAATGCCATGAACTTTTTTGAGTTGCATGACAACTTCATGGGCTTTTTGAGCAAGCACTTCTAAATCGGAACCAAAAATCTTGACCGAATTCTCACCCTTTACTCCAGACAGGGCCTCATTCACGTTATCTTGAATATATTGCGAAAAACTGTAATTGATACCAGGAATAGTATCGAGCTCTGCCTGCAAGTGCTGCAAAAGGAGATGTTTATTTGTACCTTTTGGGAGCTCATCAGGCGCTTTCAGGTAAAGCCCATACTCTTGATTAAATACACCTGTCGAATCCGTGCCGTCATCAGGACGTCCAATTTGTACAGCAACGCGCTCTAACTCAGGTTGCTTTAAGAAAATTTCACGCAATTGGTTAGCCACCTTGATGGAGTAATCTAAGTCAACTGTATTAGGCAATGTCACGCGCAGCCAAATATTGTTTTCTTCCAGAGTAGGTAAGAAAGCAGTACCCAATCGGGTTGCACTCAATAAGGTCAAACCTAGAATAAAAACAGAAACCGCAATCACATGGCGAGGATGGTCCATCCATCTTCGCAGCAGAGGTCGATACCGCTCCAGGATCCAGGAAATAAATTTAGGAGGCTCATGATGAAAGTTTTTGCCAAATACATAAGACATCGAAGCAGGCAAAAAGGTCAAGCTCAAAACGATGGAAGCGATCAAGGCAAAACCCATGGTGAAGGCCATAGGTTTGAAGATGATACCCTCAACACCACCCATCAAGAACAATGGGGAATAGGCGACGATAATAATACTAGTGGAATAAACCATAGCACGCTGCACTTCACTCGTAGCCAAAATAATACTTTGATTAACGCGCTTATTACCCTCTTCCATATGGCGCATCACGTTTTCCGTAATAATCACGGCCGCGTCCACAATCACACCAAAGTCAATCGCACCCAATGAGATGAGATTGGCGGGCACATTAAAGATGTACATCATGATGAATGAGAAACACAGAGCCAGCGGAATCACCGCTGCTACCACTGCCGCAGCGCGCAGATTGCCCAAGAACACATAAAGCAATATCAAGACCATGGTGATACCGAAGAACATGGTGTGCTTAACAGTGCCAACCGTGATGTCAAGTAAAACCTGACGGTCATAGAAAGGTTTTACAGTAATCCCGGGTGGCAGAATTTGGCTGTTGATATTAGTAATTTTTTCACGCACACGCGCCAGCACTTCAGAGGCATTTTCACCGCGACGCAGATACACAATGCCTTCTACTGAGTCAGGATTGTCATCAAATTGAAAGAGGCCCAAACGCGGTGCATTGCCAATTTGTACTGTGGCGACATCTCCAATACGCACTGGTATACCTTTGTTAACAGCGATGACAATTTGCTTAATGTCGTCAATGTTTTTTAACAAGCCAACACCACGCACAACAAATTGCTGTTCGCCACTTGGCAAAATACCGCCGCCTGTATTGTCATTGGCTTTTGATAGCGCATCTATCAACTGTGGAACGGTGATACCTTTAGACTGCAAACTCTCTGGGCTGACAATCACTTGATACTGCCTTACTTTGCCACCAAAGGAAGATACGTCCGCTATACCGGGAGTCTGCTTTAACTCTTTGTAGATTTCGTAATTTTGTAATGTCTTTAAGCGAGTGGGCGAAGCGTAATCTGAGGCCACTTGATAACGTAAAATTTCGCCAGTCGCATCAGAGTCTGGGCTAACACTAGAATTTACGCCAGGCGGAAATGCCACATTACCCAAATTGGTGATGAAGATTTGACGTACCTTAAATGGATCTGCATTGTCATTGAACTTCAACGTAACCACTGACAAACCAAAGAGGGATACCGAGCGAAATGCTTTAACCCCTGGAATACCTGCCAAAGCATTTTCAACTGGAATGGTGACTTGCTGCTCAACCTCAGTCGTACTTCTTCCAGGCCATTGGGAAATTGCCTGTATGGTAAGTGGTGCAACACCCGGGTAAGGCTGAATCGGCAATTGTTTTAAGCTAAATGCGCCAAGCACCAGTAGCAATGCTGCTGCCACCAAAATGATGACGCGCTTTTCTAAAACTCCCCGAATAAAGGAGGTAACGAAGCTCAATTATTCCTCCTGCTTGGCAAAACGGTCGTTTAGCAAGACCGCGCCATCAGTCAAAACCAACATACCAGGCTCCAAACCTTCAGTAACAGCAAAACGCTTGCCATCAAGGTCATAGCCCTTCACAGCAAATCTGCGGAAGGTATCTTTGCCTGTTTTAATAATTGCGTAGCGCATCTCACGCACGCGCACTATTGCCGTTTGAGGAACAACGACGGCCTCCGTCTCATCAGTCTTGAGGCGTGCATTGACATACATGTCGGGACGCAACAAGCCATCTGGGTTTTCAACATCGCAACGAATAAGTAATGCATGAGTGTCTGGATCAATCGTTGGGGCAATATAGTTAGCTGTGGCTACAAATTCTTTATCGGGATAAGACTCGGTACGCAGTACCATCTTCTGACCTTTTTGAATTTTGCGAATGTCTTGCTCGTATACATTACCCAAAAACCATAATTCATTGGGATTAGCTAAAGTTGCTAGAACATCGCCTGCATTAACAACCGAACCTGGGTCAACTGCACGCTTAACAACCACACCTTGAATTGGTGAACGCATGATCAGGTTATATTGGGTCTTACCACTTCTGTCTAAAGACTTAATGTCACCATCACTAGCACCTAAGTTACGCATCCGGTTTGCGGCAGCCTGCTGAGTAATTTGCGCATCACCCAATAGATCACTCATGGTCTTGTTACCCTCAAGCACCCTAGCAGTCTTAGAAGATAGTAGATATTCTTGCTGTGCAGAAAGATACTCTGGGCTGTATAGCTCTATGATGGGAGAACCCACTTCAATTTGAGCCCCATCAAATGCATAGATACGCTCTACTCTGCCAGGTGCTCTCGCAGAAAGTACCTTAGATTTTTCTGCATTAAAAGCAAGTCGTCCAGGAACCTTCAGTTCAACCGGTACAGGCACCTTAACGGCATCTTCAAATACATAGATATTAGGATTGAGATCAATCCCTGGTAGCTTAAGCTCCATAGCGCCAGTATTTTCAATGCTCAAGGTCTTGGCGGTTTTGTCCATCTTAACTGGGCGATTCACATTAACAAATAGACCAATGACAATTCCGAACATCATCAATGAACTACAAAGCAATACCATTCGAATGCGCGCACGTGCTTCTGGCGCTAGAGCCCAATAAGCTGTGTGAATCCTGTTGGTGTTTGCTTGAGCGCGCGCTTTTAGTTGCGCCTCTATCTTTTGCACCTCATTTACAAATGGATTAATAGCCTTCTTGAGACGATTGGCAATCTCTTTTAAGCGTTGATATAGATGGATGAGCTTGTCTTTCAAAACAACTCCTTAAAAAGGTTCTTTTCCAGCAGTCACTAGCAGAACTGCTTGAGCTTGCAGAAGGTTTGCCTCAGCCAAAGCCAATTGCACTTCCAAGTTACGCAACTGGGTTTGAGCTGTCAATAAATCATTAAATCCTTGGCCATTATTCGAATACTGCACAAGGCCTACTTTATATGCAGCGTCCGCTTGAGGAACTTGACGATCCTTTAAAAAATTCGCAGCAGTTTTCGCTTGTTGATATGCAGCATAGGCTGAGTTCACTGCCAACACAATTTGTTGACGATTTGAAATATCACTAGCTTCTGCAGAAGCTTGATTACGCTGTGCCTGCTCTACCCCGTATTTTTCTTTCGTGAAAAAATACAAAGGAATGATAAGGTCTAACTCAAACTGGTAGTACAGAGCACCATTGTTAGAAGTAAATGGGCCGCGCGGCGTATATGAAGAGCCAATCACCTGAAAGTCAGGCAAGTAGGCTTTCTTGGCTAAGCTTACGCCCTTGCGCGCTGCATCTAACTGCAGAGCAGAGCTCTTCAAGCTAGGATGACTTGATTCTGCATAGTCTTCTAACTCTAATAAGGTAGGTACAGCATTCATAGAGCGTCTTACATCACCCTTGAGAATGAGTTTTTCGCGAGAGTGCCGTCCGACCAAGGTATTAATACTGTTGATAGCAACTTCTAATTGCCGCTCTAAATTAAATTGATCTGCTTGTGCAGCGCTTTGAGCTACTTGCGCATTAAGGTATTCAACATAGGCAGCAGCATTATTGGAGTAACGTGCTTTCGCTACGTTTTTAATCATCTCAAGGCGCACGACTGATTCTTTTAAGACTTGCAATTGCTTTTGTGAAGCTAATGCACTGTAGTACAGGGTGGATAGCTGCGCACCCAACTGCAAGTAAGTCGATTCAGATTGCGCTAACAAGGCTTCTGCATTGGTATCAGCAATGTCTGCAGCCAAGCTCTTTTTACCTGGGAACTGAAACGGCTGCGCAATCGAGATAGCGTTGTTGTTACTATAAGCAGGGTTACTACCGGCGGTACCAAGTGCTAGAGGTGAGCCTACAGGCATCCCCGACCAAACAAGTCCTACCTGAGGATTGTTTGGCGCTGCGATTTGCGGCACGGTTGCTTTGGCAGACAGGTACGCTTCACGCAAAGAAGCAAGCTGTGGATTATTGGTTTTGAGTTCATTCCACAGTTGACGCAAATCCATTTCGACAGGGCCAGAAGCAATTGGCTTGGTGTAAATCTTGGGTGTGTTTGCTTTGGTAACGGGGACTAAAGCATCTGATGCTTTAAGGAGCTTTTCTTGACTGGTAAGCTGTGCGCCAATAGAAGCTTGCCCTAGAACAGATGGTGGCGCCGCTAGAGAAGAATTGACATATGCATTCCCAGATTGCACTGTCACACTAGCGCCAGACTTTTCTACAATCGGATCATCAACGGGCAACGAGGTATTCAATACAACACCAGCCTGGACAGCATTCGTTGCGCCATCCTGCTCAGTCACAAGATTGCTATTTGCTTGAGCAAACACAACTCCAGAAAAAGAGGTCAACAATGCAACAACAATACTGTTGATAGCAATTGTTACGCGAGTTTTCCGTGTGCCGTAGATCACCAAAAGCGGCTGCCTCTAAATCAATAAAAATGCTGTTTTTTTAGCCTCTAATGCGGATTTTAGTAAGCAACAGACCTGCACAAGAGGGTTTACAGGATTATAGGCTACAAAAGGCAAAAGTCGAATTATTGACAACTCCTATCCTATTGATTTTAAAGATAATAATTACCGCCCTACCCCGCCCAAGCATTAAAACTCAGCATGCACCCTAAACGACACTACATTGACCGGGCCACGGGCTGCGTTATACGCCGGGTTGATGATGTGCTGAAAGTTTGCTCCAAGCAGTACGTTTTGCACTAACAAAGCGTTGTAATAGATTTCGCTAATTTGCTCAGGCTTATAAGTGATGGTTTGGCTTGAGTTGACATAGGGATATGGGGTATCGCCAATAAAGTTTGAGATACCACCTGCTTGCAAATACGCTCTGCGGTTTGATGAAATGCCATTGAGCATTGCAGATACTCCGATTGTGTCCTTAGCTCTACCCCAGCGCTCACCATTAATCCCCATGCCCACCGACAGAGAACTATCGGCTTCGGCAAAGGCCATGGTCTCGGTGTGACCATCCGAGGTAAACGCTCTCATATAGACACCCATGTCTTTGGTCAGTGCTTGTTCTGCATTCACACCAATACCCGTTTTCACTTGAGAGGTATTGCGCACATTGGTCAGCGCTTGGGTGCCCTGAAGATTATTGGCAATCATGTAAGCCGTTGCATCAGTAAAGCGCGCCATCACCATGCGATTGCGATAGCCTAGGACACTCACCTTACCAGGCAAATCTCCAATATTGTGCTGGCGCTCGACCTCAAGCTGGTCGCCATAAGAGTTAAAGATTTGCCAATTGAGATCACGACCGTTAGGAACCTTCGGGGTAATCATGCGCGAGGCCCGAAAGACCCAGTTATCGCGGTACAACTCTCCTGCCAAGCCCCAACTGTATCCGCGCGCATCGGCAGCATAGTCATAGGATAGATAGGTCATATTGCCCCAGTTCATGAACTGAACGCGGGGATCTTTTGCATACTTACTATCATCAAAAATATCTAGAGTAGAAAACTGACCGCCGGTGAGAACCACGCGATTACTGCTCACTGTTTGCGTAATCTGGTTAGCGTCATTGTCTAATTCAACTTTGCTACCCTCTTGATTAAAAGTCTGACGCACAAACGCACGCGCAGAATAAAAATGCGCTTGCGCACCTTGAGCGCGAGTTGCTTCGCCGTTGGTAAAGCCCCCTAGACCCACTAAGCCTGAGAATGGCACTCCGGACACCACTTCCGGATTAAAGTAAATATCGGTATCGGGCGCTATGCGAGCGCCAAAAAATAATGTACCTGACCAGGTGTAACTCATCGACTTTTGCGGTAGCAAACTGTTTTGTCCCTGGTAGGGAGAATTAAAAGGGTTGTAACGCTGGTTTATATAGGTAGTTTGGCCGTGCACGTTCACTGGCAAACCAAAGATTTCACCTTCGGTTGGCAGCCAAGAAATGTCATCAGCAAAACTGGCAATTTGGTCAGCGCCAGAACCTGCCCTCTGAGCGAACGCAGTTGCACCAAAGAATGTGCACATAATGCTCAGCAGGAGGAGTAGATAAATCTTGCGGGTCATTCACAATGTCTAATGGGGTTGCCTGTGCAATACAAAGACAACACGCCGGTAAAGAAAACTAGGCAAACATAGCCTGGGATTGAAGCCCAGGGTAGCGTAGACCGAATTATCTCTAAAAAGTGAATTTAACTAGTGTTTATGTCATTTCTATGACATAAACACTGTCTTGCGGCTCAAGAAGACTTCAGTCTTTTAAGCCCAGCAGTTTTGCTGGATTCTTTTTCATCATCTTATCAATATCTGCTTGTGACACGCCTGCTGCTTTGACTGCTGCAACCTCATTCTCAATACCATCTGGCGGAGTCATCATGCCTTGTTGACCTAAATCTGTTGAGAGCACAATGTGATCAGCGCCAATCTCCTGAACAGCTTTAGCAACCACATTTGCGTCCACTTTATCCCAATGGGTCATCCATTTGTACTGAGCAGATGGTCCAGTCATAAATTGCAGATAGCAAATTTCAATATAAGCACCCATTGCTGCAACCTGTTTAGCTTGCTCCATAGATAGGCCGGGAATATTAGTTAAGCCATGAGTAATCAGAATATTTTTTACACCCAATTCTTTTGCACGCTTTACGACAGCAACCACCTCATCCGCACCGATGTGACCAGTAGCAAGAATTAAATTTTCACGCGCAATGATTTTCATTACCTCTTCAAGCTCTGGTGTGACCTGGCCATTTGGCGCCACTACGATGCCAGACTGATTCTTGTCTACCAAAGTCTTGATGTGTTTATCAGAGTCAAAGGTTGGTAACCATACAACTTTGCCACGACCACCAGACATCCGATGCATCCACTCTACCGCTGAGGGATTGACCCCGCCAACTGATTTATTAAGAACAATGCCACCCCAGACTTCAATGCCGGGAACTTGTTGCATCACTAAAGCAGCTCGATCATTGGTAGTCACTACGTGATTTTTGATCACAATACCGCGCATTCCTTTGCGACGCGCAATCGTTGCTAATTCATAGTCAGTCAAGGATCTACCAAAAACATCAGGATCAGGATGCACGTGCATATCGATCACGCCTGCTGCAGGACTGACTTTAGGCGGAGGTGGCGGAAAGCCTACTTGTGCCTGAGCAATATTAGAGCCAAATAACAAGCCAGCACTAATTAGGCTGGCGACCAAGACTTTAGTTGATTGAAATTGATTCATGAGGCGTCCCTTTTTTATATAACTACTTTTTGCAATAGATTGACTCTAATCCATCTATGGCAAGGGGTATTTAAGTAGTTCCCCTAGGGAAATGGGAGATAGCGCTTGAGAAGCTTGGGTATGATTAACTTAGAAGGGCTAGCGCCGATCCATCAAAGCCCTAGCCAACGTACCAGCATCCACATACTCAAGCTCACCACCCACCGGAATGCCTCGTGCAATCCGTGTGACTTTGATACCTTTGGCTTTCAGCACTTCGCCAATGTAATGCGCTGTTGCCTCGCCTTCACTCGTGAAATTGGTTGCTAGCACTACTTCACGAATCGACACACCAGTATCGGGAGTCTCAATGCGATTGAGTAAACGATCAAAACCAATTTCATTTGGGCCCATGCCATCAAGTGGCGAGAGGCGACCCATCAATACAAAGTAGTTACCTTTAAAGCTTAAGGTCTGCTCCACCATCACTTGATCAGCAGGCGTTTCTACAATACAGAGCAAAGATGGATCGCGACGACCATCAGAGCAAGTGCTGCAGATTTGTGTTTCTGAAAATGTATTACAACGAGCGCAGTGGCCAACAGTCTCCACCGCTTCACCTAATGATTGCGCAAGTACTGCTGCACCATTGCGATCATGCTGCAACAAATAGAACGCCATGCGCTGCGCAGACTTAGGACCCACTCCAGGCAATACCCGCAATGCCTCGATCAAACGACCAAGAGCATCTTGAGGTGCTTCTATACGCGCCATGAATTAACCAGAATCAATATTGAGTTAGAAAGGCAACTTAAAGCCTGGGGGCATAGGCATACCAGCAGTAGCACCAGACATCATTTGTGCGCTAGCAGCTTCTACTTGCTTAAATGCTTCTGAATGAGCTGTCACGATGAGGTCTTCCAACATCTCACGATCATCCATGGCGCCTGGATCAATCTGTACACGTTTGAGTTCGTATTTGCCAGAGATAGTTACTTTGACTAAGCCACCAGCGGCTTGGCCGGTGACTTCTAGCGCAGCCAATTGCTCTTGCGCTACTTTCATCTTCTCTTGCATCTGCTGCGCCTGTTTCATGAGACCAGCAAGTCCACCTTTCATCATCGCTTTATTTCCTTAGTGGTATTAATCATGATTTATGAATATTGATATATAGATTAGATCGCTCAATTAAAGTGGTCGCATTACAGCGGCTTTACTGAGCCGCCAACTACCGTGGCGCCAAACTCTTTTTGTAATTGCTGAATAAAGGGATCGGCTGCAATCATTTGCTCCGCATTCATTCTTTTCTCTTGATGAATCTGCGCATCTACCTTAGCGACAGTCTTGCCTTCTACTTGCCCTTTTTCAATCACGATCTTCACTGGCTTACCAAAGTGTGCAGAAAGTGCATCAGCAAGGCGACCTACCGATGCTTCAGAAGCTAATTGCGGCATAGGCGTGACAATCGTTGCGCGCACACTGGCAGCTGAATCATTCCAATCTTGTAACTCTGTCTGAAATGCTAACTGCTGGACCAAACCCTTGATAGGCAACTGACGCATCAAGGCATGCCAGTCTGGGCGCTCTGCTGAATTACCCACTGGAGTAGCTGCAGTTGCTGCAGCAGCAGGTTTAGCGGCGGGCGCAGGAGCGGAGGCTCTAGCGGCTGGGGCAGCAGACTTAGCAGGTGCGGCAGCAGCTGGGGCAGCTGAAGATACTGAGGGCGCTGCAGACACTGGACGAGCTGTATTTACTGGTGGCGCTGCAGGTGATGAGGGTGCGGTAGAGCCACCTCCTCCGCCGTTATTGTTATTTCCTGGGCGAAATGCCAGCATGCGCAAGAGCGTCATCGCAAAACCAGTTTGCTCATCTGGCGCCAGCGATAAATCGGGGCGACTGGTAATCGTAATTTGATAGAAGAGTTGTGCTTCTTCTTTTGTTAACTGAGTTGCCAAGCGACGAATCTCACCCGCTTCTGGCCAATCATCTAAAACAGATTCTGGCACCACTTGTGCTGCGGCAATCTTTTGCAAAAGACTTGAGAGATCTTGCAATGCTAATGAGAAAGACATGCTGCGCTCACCCATCTCGTTTGCAACAGCAAGCAGGCTTGCGCCGTCTTTTGCAATCAAGCAATCTAAAATACGAATGAGATAAGCATCATCTAATGTGCCAAGCATGCCGCGCACAGACTCTTCAGTAACTTTGCCAGCAGCATAGGCAATGGCTTGGTCTGTTAATGAGAGTGCATCACGCATTGAGCCTTGGGCTGCTTTAGCTAGAACACGCAAAGCATTAACATCATATTCGACTTTTTCTGCAGCTAGAACTTTTTCTAAGTGCTCAACGATGAGCGGTACAGGCATTTGCTTGAGATTGAACTGCAAACAGCGAGACAAAATCGTGACTGGGATCTTTTGTGGATCGGTAGTAGCTAGAATAAATTTGATGTGCTCTGGAGGCTCTTCCAAAGTTTTGAGCATGGCATTAAAGGCATGATTGGTGAGCATATGTACCTCGTCAATCATGTATACCTTATAGCGACCACTGCTTGGTGCGTATGCTGCTTTTTCTAAGAGAGCGGCAATATCGTCAACACCACGATTACTGGCAGCATCCATCTCAATATAGTCAACAAAGCGACCTGCATCAATTTCCATACAGGCTGGGCATTTGCCGCAAGGCTCGGAAGTCATCTTGCCTGAACCATCAGATCCTGTGCAATTGAGTGCTTTAGCCATGATGCGAGAAATGGTGGTCTTACCCACACCACGAGTGCCCGTAAAGAGCCAAGCGTGATGCAATCGACCTTGATCTAGTGCGTGGGTTAAGGCTTTGACCACATGGTCTTGTCCTACTAACTCAGAGAAGGTTTTGGGACGCCACGAACGGGCTAATGCTAAAGCGGTCATAGCCATCATTCTAACAAGCTAAAATGGAATTGGATGGGCCTCCCCGCATGGTGGGTTGGATAACCTGGTCAGGTCGGGAACGAAGCAGCCAAACCCAGTTTCTGCCAGTGCCGGGGGTTTGGCTCATCCACCCTTCCCCATCGCCAACTATCTCTAATTAACTACATGGTCAAACTGTAGGGCTTATTTTGGTAGCAATAAGATGCGCATCAACGCATCGCGCGCCTCTGGCACTTTGAGCTGATCTGCTAGTCCAAGTAAGTCAGTTGCTTTGGGAATGTTTTTGAGATGCCTCATCACCAAACCATAGTTATAAATCGCTGGGCCATTCTTGCGTTTGACTTCTAATTCAAGCTCATATTGCAAACGGTCAATTTGACGCTCTTGCAATTGATCACTCCAAGCCATCTCGCAGCATTTACGAAAGGTGCGTTCATACCCCGCGCTTTCGATCGTAAAAAAATAATCAAATGCCTGTGGGTATAGCCCCAAATTTTGGCAGCGCAAACCCTCTGCAAAATCAGGATTATTAAAGTAAGAAAGATCAGGCATGGGTCAAATGGAAAGCAACTAAAGTAATAAGGCTAAATACTATCCCGAATCTAGGGTGAGGCAATACCCCTAAAGCCCCAATTTGGACCCTAGTTACTTCCAAAAGCACTCTAGGCGCCTGTCAATCCCTGCCGCATAGTCGTGATACACCCATTGATTGCAAATGCCCCGATCAATGAGCCATAAAAGACCCAAAAGAATGAGGGCAAAAACGAAGTACTTGGTTTTTACTCGAATCATAGAGATGAGATTAGCAGTAACTATGCATCAAAAGTTCGCTGTTTAACGAGTTCTTTTATGACGGCGATTGCGCTCTTCTTCTTGCGCCGCTTGTGCAAAGATTTCAAGTTCGCGCTCTTTTTGTTCCCTCTCATCTAAAACTGCTTTGCCCGTTTTTACTTGTCCTCCTCCCAACAAATCATCCAAGGTCTTTTTCACCTTAGAAGGTTTTGTAGATTTTATTAAGTCATCAGAATGAGGCATCTATCCATTCTAAGATTGTTGAAATGAAAAGAAGCGCCACCAGCACCTCGATAGGCGCTGGTGGTATCAACAAAGGTACAAATTGTTAAAGAACGGAAAAACTAAATTACTGTTATTTCAATGGCTTACGGCATTTCGCTTGTTTTAACTTGCGACCCAATCAATTGCCCTCATCATCTTGCTGCACATCACCAAACTTTTCCTGCATCTTGCGATAGCGCGCTAGACGCTCGAGCTGAGTAAAGGCAAAGTTTTGGGTTTTTTGAAAGTGTTCGGTAAAGCCTAAGCGCGGGTGAAATGCGTTATCCCAATAAGTGCGCTCCAAACACAATGCAATCTTGGGCTTTGATGTCATGAAGTTGGCCTCAAAATATAGAAAGCAATAAAAATCGAGCACATCACTCCATAATGATGCAGCGCTCTCTACCAGTTCGGGATGCATTGTTTTTCCATCATCAGCAAAAACACCAATTTCATCACCACGAGCCATCAACCAATCGTGAAGCGCTACAAACAGTGAGCGATAATGCACGAGCGCAGTAGGCCAATCCAAAGTATTTGGGTCACCATCATCCATGCTATCTCGAACTCTAGAAAAGCAATCGATGAGGTAGTTAGCTTTTTCAATACGACCTTCTGGAACCTCATAGTCAATATCGAGTAAATACTGTGGCGCACTCTTTTGATAACGAGCACTCAATCCCATGCTCTTGGCAACCATCGCAGGGGTTAGTTCTCGATATTGCTTTTGGGCCTGGCTTTGTTGATAACTTTCACTGCGCGGTGAACTCCAGATGGCGTAAGCATAAGCATCAATGATCTCGTCCTCAACCACATCTTGTGGCTTGAGGGTGTTGATGATGCCTTGCAGATGCTTCTCGTACTCCTTGGGGTCCTCAAAGGGCATCAGTAGCTTTTTGGCGCGTAGTCCATGGGTCATCACACAGTTTTGACGAGAGCGATCCTTACCCCTCTTGCTACGAGGACCCGTTTGGCCTTGATACTTACCCTTCTTCCCCCGCTTGGAGGAATCTGGCGGTTGTTTTGCCTTAACACCGCCTTTGGGCGCTACTGTTTTGTCACTGACAGCATGGACATTTTTTGCCGGTGTTACTTCTACTGCAGGGGCTAAGTGGCTTTGATCAATGCGATTAGCGCCCAAGTTTTCATCAAAAGACATGATGTCTCCTTGCATTTGAAATGTTTACCATCGCCCTTGGCAATATCCAGATGCTTGAACACAAACCACGCATTGCATCAGGCCTTGCAAAGGGCAAACTAAAACTACAAATTGTTCCTAACCGGTTGACCCGGTAAATCATTAGGAGTGGGTCCTATACAGAACCCTGGGCTGCGCCTTATACAAAGCACTGAGAGCATCAAATGGATCCTAAAAACCATCTGAAGAACAAACTACATCGAAAAATTTGCTTAACAAAGCGGCTTATGGGTACTCACGCTTTACAAACTTTCAATTTTGCTTGTTGTTGTCATCCTATAACAAACTTTTCAAGTCTGCAAGGGCCCATTTAAAAAAAATTTGCCCTTGCAGAAATTGATCATCAAAAAAACTGATGAAACATTACTTTTGCGCATCGCCTTGTGAATCGGTATTGCGACCCTGACTTACTTTTTTACGCAAGAACGCGGGCTTAACTGCTTCGGCAGACATGCAATACAAAATCGTGTCATCCAAACTAGCTGCGCGGTTTTTGAGCTTATCGGACGAATACATCAACTCTTTTTCCATCGTCTCGTGATCGCGGCGCTCTAGTAACTTGCGCAAATAGGACACGGTTTCCATAAGCCATGGGTTATCGCGGGAGCGCTCTTCTAGTTGCTGAATGAGGCGCTCTACCCCATCCCAGTTACGTCTTTGGACATGTCCGCGCGCTTCACGCTGAATATCGGCTGCTTCCACTTCATTAAAGCGACGTGCTACCAATTCATCAACTGATGCTAGGCGGTAATCAGAAAGCTCTACAACAGGCAACTGTGGCAATGCCACGGTAAATTCATGCTGAATCCCCTCTTTGTCTTTTGCCAGAACCGTGCAGCGCAAAACCGAGCCACTATCTTGCAAGTGAATAACTTCAGACATCGATAAGGAAATAGCCATCCAGACTTCAGAACCAGCGGCAATGGAAGGCAAGCAATACTGACGCCCAGCGTTTTGCACATAGTCATTGCGCACTTTAATTTGCCCCATGTTCGATAGCAGAGGGGTTTGTAGATGAACGCGCACATCTTGCCAAACTAAGCTGGTTAAAAAGCCCATCTCAGCATCAAAGGATTCGGCAAGGTCCTGCGCTCTTTGGCCATACCAACTATTGCCTTGGCCAGCAGTAGCAATCGCGGTCATGAGCTCTTCATTAAATCCCAGGCCAATACCAACGGTTGATGTCGTGACTCCAGCGCTGGCTAAATCGCGGACGTGAGCGCAAATGGCTTCAACTGAAGTAATGCCTTCATTGGCTTGGCCATCGGATAACAAAATCACGCGGCTCATCACATGGCTATCGCGCGAGACAATCGGCGCTAATGATTGCGCGCCAGAGAGCCAGCCGCCATGTAAATCCGTCATGCCACGCGGATGCACATCTTCCAGGCGAATGGGTAATAGGGTTTTGGCAATGCGCGCTTTCATAGTCTCAAGCAAAACCTCTACGCTATCGTCGTAAATGATGACGGAGACCTTGTCATCGTCTTGCAAACGATTGAGCAAATCAATCGCGCAGCGTTTAGCCTCATCTAATTTGCCATTGTTCATGGAGCCTGAGCGGTCAATCACCAAAGATACTGCCAAAGGCGTTCTAGTGCGCCCTGCTTCTTGTTCTTCTTGTGCTCTTAAACGCAAAAGTACATCTAAGCTCTCGCCAGAATTGCGCGCCACTACTGCTTTACGGGTATTCAGTACCACCTCTAATGCTTTGCCAATGACCATGACTCTCTCCTAGTTTTGCCCTTATTTGCGAGGATGGCAAAAGCAGGCGGTTATGAAACGTAAGGATGAGAGTACGGGGGGATGAGCTCAAAAAGTGAGCTTGAAAAGACGACTAAAAAGTATTTTTGGGGGCATTGGATTTCCAGCGCACGCCAGCACCATCGTCTGGGGTGCCGATGAATTCGATACCGGCGGTTTCAATCGCAGCTTTTACAGAAGTAAGAGTTTTTACATTTCCAGCGGGGATTCCATCCGCTGATTCCAAGCGAACCATAGTGGTGAAGCCAATACCGGCAAGCTTAGCCAACTCAGCAACGGTTAGCCCTAAAAGAGCTCTAGCTGCCTTTATTTGACCACTTGTAATCAATCTTGAATTACCCTATAATGATATTAAATATATCAATTACGTAATATTTAATATTTAATTGGAGATTAAAAAATGCTTATGAATCAAGATTTTACACAGGATCGCACTAAATATATAGGTGGGTCCGATATTGGCGCCATATTGGGACTATCCAAGTTCAAAACCCCGCTTGAAGTCTGGATGGAAAAGACAGGTAAAGAAACCAAGCAAGTAGATTCGCTTCCTCTGCGCTTTGGTTCATTTGCAGAAAGCTTTGTTGCTAGTGAATATGCCAGGAGCACAGGCTTTGAACTCCTTCATGATGAATCCATTTATATCCACCCTACTCATCCCTTTATGAGCGCCCATATTGATCGATTCATTTTGGGAGATGGTGTTAGCAAGCTTCCTACTCGAATTCTGGAGTGCAAAACAGCTAATCCCTTTGCAAGGGGCGAATGGGGAGAGCCAGGAACTGATCAAGTGCCGATGGGTTACCTGTGTCAATGCATTTGGTACATGGCCATCACCGGTATTGATCAAAGTGATTTAGCCGTGCTATTTGGCAATAGCGACTTTCGGATTTATGAAATAGCGCGTGATCTCGAATTAGAAGCACTAGTGGTTGAAAAGGCAAAGCACTTTTGGAATGAATATGTCCTCAAAGATATTCCGCCACCAGCGCAAACTGAAAATGACTATCAATCTTTATTTAAAAAAAGTGATCCTTCTAAAACCATTGAAGCCAACCTAAAGACGGTAGAGCTTATTCAGCAGCTGCAAACTTTGAGTAAGCAAGGCGGGGATGTTGACGAGCAGATTACCCAGATTAAGCAGCACATCATGAATGAAATGAAAGAAGCGGAAGCTCTTAGTTACCAGGGCAACGTGATTGCAACCTGGAAAGCACCAAAGCCAAGCTTTCGAATAGATAGCAAACGGCTGGAGCTTGAAGAAAAAGTAATCTATGAGCGCTTCAAGATGCCGGTTCAAAACAGCAGACGCTTGGTAATCAAAAACCTAGAATCATAGAGAGGATAGAAAAACATGGATATGAATACCACAGTGAGCTTATTGAACATCAAAGAAGATTTACTAGATGATGAATCCTTAAAGATTGAAACAGCTTCTAGCATCAAAGAATGCATCCCAGCAAAGAGAGCCAGGAAAATCAAAGCTGAAATCAAGTCTTTTGAAAGACTGTTAGCTTCTGCTGCAAAGAAATTAGATTGCACAGTCAGGGAACTAGATTCCTGGCTCAATCAAATCCCTAATACACCAGAGGCAGTTCAGAATAATGCACTAAGGCTGATTACCAAGCATGGTCTAGACCCCTTTACCGATGAAATTGCCATTCATCAATACGAAGATAGTAATTGGCAAGCATTTATTACGATTGATGGTTGGTCAAAGCTGATTAATGAGCACCCGGCTTTTAATGGCATCAGCCTTACCGAGTCAGAAGAACTAGTAGACGGGGTGCCTGCTTGGATGGGGTGCGCAATCTATCGTAAAGATCGCGTAGTACCTGTTGAGGTTAAAGAGTACTTATGTGAAATACAAACAGTGCAGAGCATTTGGAAAGAGATGCCCAGAAGAATGCTGAGGCATAGAGTCATAGCGCAGTGTGCGCGATTAGCTTTTGGGGTATCGGTTCCAGAACTTAAAATCAGATTCAAATTATTAAGTAAATCAGCCACCCAAATGATTAGAGAAAATCAAAGGGAACTATTAAAAAATCTGCTATCGAAATGAATTATTGATCTAGATCGAGAATAGACTGTTTTGTAAACATATCTTTGGATAATTCAGCATGTTTAAAAATTCGAACATAAATAATCTTTCCCTTATAAAATTTATGAACACCATCGTCAAAAAGAATCAATACCTCAGCTTCCTTAGAAACACTTAGATTATTAAATTTATCGACATAGATTTCTTTGACTAACAGAAACTCATCTATCATCAACTCAATAGAAATAGTGATTGGGTCGCTACCGTTTGGATAACTAACCAAGCCCGAGTATATTGAGCATAGAGAATTTGACGAGGGGGTGGCGCTCAAATTAGAGACATTTAACCAATTCTTATTAATTTTTATTTGGGCCTTTTTTCTTTCGTAGGAAAGCCCAAAACAATCATGCTTTGGCCATGGCGGACCTAAAGATTCGAAAAGTACCTTCCCCCCGTTACTTGATTGAAAAAAAAATACCCTTTTCCCACAAGAACATGAATAATTTGGAATGGTTGCTGATACTGTATTGGCCCGATAAAAAGTCTTTGCATGATCCAACAAAGCTGCTTCATGGGCTGGTAAATACGAATGAGCATTACCAACTCCCATACCTTTGCCCCAGCCGCATTGGCAATTTCTAGGGTGCATGTATGCGTTACACATACTTCAACCCGAAACTCTTCAAGAGCTGTTCTTTAAATGGCGCCATCAAAATACGTATCTGAAATAGTTAAATCTTGGGACACATTTATTCTAAGAAGCGGACCGCCTGACACATATTGCAGCTCTGAATCGCCATTGGCATTAATAAATACCCAATCAAGCACCGAATGCATTAAAAAGCTGGTGCCATCTACCACCGCAGACTGATCTCCTTCAGCAATCCATTCATTAATAAGCTCATAGCAATCCAATTTATCTAAAGCCTGATTAAGTATTGTTAGTTCATTTTCTTGTAGGAGATTTAAAAAATTACGAGCATTTTCTGAGACAGTGGAATCAATTACATAATCATCAGAAATACAAACTGATATTTGCTGAGAATTACTCCACGCAAAACTTTTAGCGCACCAACCCCAACCATCTTGATAAGCTAATACACCTAAATTTTCATCTTCAATTATATTTTTATTTGACATATTTCAGCTTATTCAGACCCCCATTCGTCAAACCAACCCTCAACGTAATCATGGCCAACTTGCCATATTCGACCAAAGGGATCCTTAACCATTTGATATGTATGAGAGTAGTCAGACCCCTCATCAAAAATAATAGCCAAAGATTTTGTGACTTCATGAAGTTTTTTGAGTTCCAATCCATTTTTATCGAACGCCAAAAGCCGTTCTTGATTAATTCCGTATCTTGCTAATGTTGAGGTCATTTTGTCTGCATCACCCCCACATGCTTCGCTATAACCGTTAATAGCATCTCTCACATTACCTAAATCGAAATACATTTCGTTTATTGTTTGAATAGCGGTGGACTTAAGGTCGCTAACTCTATCAAGTTCTTCAGATATCTTCTTATGCAAAAAATTTTCTGTTTTTTCCAGCCTCTCCACATCATCACATTCACAAAATATTCTTGTTCCTCCTAGTACACTTGGACTCTCAACAAAAAGCTCAACTCTTGGATAGCCGCGTTTGCTTAATAGTTTTGCCCAAAATTTCATAAAATTCCTTTGATTGATCAAATATTAATCCTCAGGTAAAAAAATGGAAATATATTTATAAGATGCTGTTTTTAAAGGGATTTAATAAATAATTATCCGAATGGCCTAATAAAGCAAGCTCACTGGATGAACCCTCCAGTTGATATACTTTCCTGGAGATACTATCCAGGAATGACATGACGCAAGCAGAACTAGAAAACAGTAAAAACAAAGTGCATTTTTCAGGGCATGACACTTTTCCCTTAAGGCAACTGTGGCTTAAAAAAGCATATGACAGAGTGCTAGAAAGTATAGAAATTGACTCAAAAAGTAACCGAAGCTTATTTTCAAATGAGGATGCCATTGTTAAGTTTGGGGTAGGAAAAAATATGGTCTCAGCTATTAGGCATTGGGGTCTAGCTTGCGAAATAATCGCAGAGAATGATGAGCGTGGTTACGTAACCACTGAGCTAGGAGACTTGCTTTTTGGCGGAAAAGGTATTGACCCATTTCAAGAGCACCCAACTACAGCTTGGCTCATTCACTGGAAGCTAGCAGGGGAAGGCAAACGCTCCACTACATGGAGATGGCTTTTCAATTACGTTCTTGAACATACCCTTGACACTGAAAGCTTATTCATCAGCCTTCAGAACTTTACAAAAGAAATCAACTACAAAATTTCGCCAATATCACTCAAGAGGGATATCGAATGCTGCCTACGAAGCTATGTTCCTCGATCATCTGAAGATTCTCCTGAGGAAATTTCTGACTCCGTTCTCGGAGAGCTCTCTCTGATAAATCAAACTAGTAGAGGTCATTTTGAATTTTCAAGAGGCAATAAAAAATCCTTAAAAGATGGCCTCTTTGCCTATGCCCTAATTGCATTTTGGAGAAGTTATTCACCAACTACCGGGACCTTATCATTTGAATCCATTGCTCATGAATATGGATCTCCAGGGCGAGTATTTAAGCTTGATGAATCTACAGTTCTTGATCGTGTTCAAGGCCTAAGTGAAGCGACAAACGGAAAACTTAATTGGTCAGATACAGCAGGAATGAAACAAGTCAGTCGAAAATTCGATTGGACCGAAAAGTATGAACTCAATTTTTTAGCTAGCGCTTATGTCTAAGATCACTCATTTACCCCTCCTTAATCAAACAGTTTCAGTATCAAGACAATTTCTCAGATCAGTCAATCTAGAGGCTGATCTCGGGAGGACTGATGCACTACAGGGTTACATATGCCAAGATACGGCCCGTAGCTTATTAGAAAATATGGCGCATCATATAAATAAGACAAGTCAGCGAGCTTTTACGTGGACAGGCCCTTACGGAGGAGGCAAATCATCACTAGCATTGGTGCTAGGTTCATTAGTCTCCTCAACTAAATCACTGAGAGAGAGTGCAAAAAAAATCATAGGGTTAACTCCCGACTCAGAAAGTGGCGAAGCCTGGAATTGCTCGAAAGACGGCTGGTTAGTTATTCCTGTTGTAGGAAAGAGAAAAAGTATTATCGAATCTCTCGCAGCAGCGCTTGATAAAGCCGTTGGAAAATCATCCAAAAAACCAAGTTCTGCTAGCATTATTCTGCGTTTAGTTGAGGAAGCAGAAAAGCGGAAAAAGGATGGTGTATTACTAATTATTGATGAGCTAGGAAAATTTTTAGAATCAGCAGCACAGAGCGGTGAAGATGTTTACTTCTATCAAGAGCTCGCAGAAGCTGCAAGTCGCTGTAATGGAAAGTTGGTAATTGTTGGCATACTTCACCAATCATTTGAGCAATATGCCATTAAATTGGGCAGAGAAGCTCGTGATGAGTGGGCAAAAATTCAAGGTCGTTATATTGATATTCCGCTAGTCGCTGGTTCTGATGAAGTCATTGAATTAGTTGGCAAGGCGCTAGTAAAATCGAATCCTCCAGTCTTAAAAAACTCTAAGATATTTGCATCTAGTGTCGCAGATAGCATTACCAGACGACGACCCAATTCACCCTCAAATTTAAGAGATGGTCTTCTCAATTGCTGGCCATTGCATCCCGTAACAGCAGCGCTCCTCGGCCCAATTTCCAGAAAAAAATTTAGTCAAAATGAAAGAAGTATTTTTGGATTTCTTGCGTCCGCAGAACCTCTGAGTTTTACAGACTTTCTGAATTCACAACCAAGCCATGAATTGTCATTATATGGTCCTGCGCGCTATTGGGATTACCTAAAAGTAAACTTGGAGCAGGCAATTCTGGCTTCAACTGATGGTCATAGATGGGCTGCATCGACTGACGCAATAGAAAGAACCGAAGCCAGGGAAGGCTGCACAGAAACCCATGTTCAACTGGCAAAAATAATTGCGCTCATTGATATGTTTAAGTCAGGCTCTGGACTAAGTGCAGAGAATGCAATCTTGGAAATATCGATCGAAAATACAAGTCAAAAAGAGATTGAAAAGTGTCTTCAAGATCTAGCTAGGTGGTCAATAATTGTATTTCGAAAGCACCTAAATGCCTGGGCGATATACTCAGGGAGCGATTTTGATATTGATGCAACAGTTAATGAAGCGCGCAAAGAAATTGGCTACATTGATGTAAAGCAGTTAGTTGAATTATCGGAACTAAATCCAATAGTCGCCAAAAGTGAATACCATACAAAAGGCACACTAAGATGGTTTACCAGATCACTAATACAGGCAAATTTAGCTGAAACCTACATCACAAACTTACTTCCAAGATCCGGTCCTGCCGGAGAATTTATCTTAATTGCCCCAAATAAAGATCTAAATCAAAAACAGAATCAATCTCTTGTTAAAAAACTTTCCCTTATCCCATCAGAACTTCCTGTAGTTGTTGGCTATGCAGAAAATTCGGAAAAGATTTACGAGTTAGGCATGGAATTATCAGCCCTCGAAAGAGTGCAAAAAACTCATAGGGAACTTGAATCTGATTCGGTGGCCAAAAAAGAACTAATTGGAAGAATATCCGTAGTCAAAGCAGACCTTGCGGATGAATTAAAGAATTCCTTTGAATCATCAACTTGGTATAGATCAGGCGACCGAATTAACAGAGATACTAGAGGCACTCTATCCGCAATCGCCACAAAACTATCTTCCGAACAATACACAAGTACGCCCATTATTTTTAACGAGCTAGTTAACCGTGATCAGATCTCAGGAAACGCCACCCGAGCAAGAAAAGAGTTGTTATATCAAATGCTTAATAGAAGCGGAGAAAAAGACTTGGGCTATGAAGGATTTCCCGCCAGTGCAGGTCTTTTTTATACCATCCTTGCTAAAAATGGCCTCTATCAAAATATAAAAGAAAATTATGTATTTACAGTCTCTGATAGAAATCATGTTTTTGGAAATTCATTGGCTCCCCTGTGGACTGTAGCAGACGCGCTTTTTAAAAAATCAGATCAAATTGTCACTCTAAGCACTTTGTATGAGGAGTGGCAAAAACCACCTATTGGATGCAGAAAGGGATTGCTTCCCATTTTTGCCCTTACCTATTTTTTAGCCAATCGTCACGAGTTAGGCCTTTACATTGAAAATACTTTCATCCCTGAGCTTACCGAAGCTTATCTCGACGAATGGATGCAGGACCCTAAGCGCGTTGCATTTAGGCATACAAAGATTGGCGCTAAGCGTGAAGATTTTTTGATTTCATTAAGCTCCTCTCTGGCAAGCAAACTAGGAAAACCAGTGACTGCGAATCCGCTTGAATCGGCAAGAGGATTAGTAAATCTAATTGCAACTCTACCCGGCTGGACAAGACGCACAATGACAGTGTCTCAAGAGGCTCAAGAACTTCGAAGGGTTATTCTTAAGGCAAGCGATCCTTACAAGGTGCTCTTCAATGACTTACCGCTTATCTTAAAAGCCAAAGATGATTCCGATTTAGTATCAAAAATATCTAGCCTCACAGAAGAGCTTCAAGAAGCCTACCCTTTAATGCTAGGTAAATTTGAAAAGATAATGCAAAAATCTTTGGATCATAATGGCAACTTTGAAAAACTTAGAAAAAGGGCCTCCTCCATTAAGGGAACCTCCGGTGATTTTGGAGTTGACGGATTTATTGCTCACCTTACAGAATTTAAAGGCAATAAAGTTGAGCTTGAGGGCATCTTATCAATAGTTGTTAATAAAAAACCTTCAGACTGGGTTGACAGGGATCAGGAGGCCGCAATAAATGAATTAGCAGAAGCTTGTTCAAAGTTTAGAAAATTAGAGGCAAAGCTAATCCTACGGGGTAAAGCTGCCTCACGAAAAGCATTCTCATTTATTTATGCAGATCCAATAAATTCATCGATAACTAAAGAATTTGATGTCGATACGGACAGGATCCCAGAGTTACAAAAATTTTCTAAAAATATATTGAAAGAGCTTAAACAACAGGGTTTAAATCCTGATGAAATTTTGGCAGTTTTTGCTGAAGCATGTTCAGAGGTTGGAGCAAAAGGATAGTTTATGGAAAAGCATGTTTTAGGAATATCAGGGGGGAAAGATAGTGCTGCATTGGCTGTATATATGAGAAATCACTACCCAGAATTAGATATTGAATATTTCTTTACTGACACCGGAGAGGAATTGCCCGAGGTATATGAGTTCTTAACTAAACTCGAAGGCGCATTAGGAAAGCCAATTACGCGATTAGATCCACACCGTAATTTTGAATTTTGGCTAAGGGAGTTCAATCAATTTCTCCCATCACCTCAAACTCGATGGTGCACGATCAAAATGAAACTCGAGCCCTTTAGAAACTGGGTAAATCAGTGGCTCAAGTCTGGCCATACTGTCTATAGTTATGTGGCCATCCGTGCTGATGAGGACTATAGGGAGGGATACACCTCTAACCATCAGAATCTGAAGATTAAATTACCATTTAGAGAGGACGGTATTGATAAAGAAGGTGTTTTTGACATCTTGGATGCCTCGGGCCTTGGACTACCGAAATACTATGAATGGAGATCAAGAAGTGGCTGTACTTTTTGCTTCTTTCAGCAAAAGATAGAGTGGGTTAGATTAAAAGAACATCATCCCGATGCATTTGAGAATGCAAAAAAACTAGAAAAATTAGCTAAGGATAATGATTCGCCCTTTACATGGTCTCAGGGAGAGTCACTTGAAATGCTTGAAAAGGAAGAGAGGGTCGCTCAAATTAAGGCAGACTACGCCAAGCGTCTAATTAGAAATCAGGCAAAAAAAGAAAAATTTTCAAATCCATTAAGACAGAATCTTGTAGATATAGACGATTTATATGATTGCGATGAAGGTAATAACTCTTGTAATATATGCCATAAATGATGTTTTTAGGCTAAAAGATGGCAAATTGGGAGCTTTGGAAAGCTGCGGTAAATAGACATGGGGGGACGGAAGGTATTTCAATACCCTTTTCTCCTTCAGTTCGCTTTTTACAAGATCAAGATTTTTGCGGCACCCTTCAATCAGACCTATCCAAGTGGGCCACAAACTGGGAGAAACGAAAGGCAACCAAAAATCTATGGAGCACCTTGCCAGACCTGCCAGGCCTGTATATGTTTGTTTGGAAAAATACTGAAATAGGACTTCCAACGGATACAAATTCCAAAGAATTTTTTAGCTGGTGTTTATATGTTGGTCAAGCAGGAGCCAATAACTCCTCAAACACACTAAAATCTAGATACCAACAAGAGTATTCAACGTATATAAACTCTGATCCAGATAAATTTTGGGATGAGACAACTAATCACAATCGGAAAAGCAGACTAAAACTTCTCTTGAGTCTTTCGCCAATTGAGTTTTGGTACACAATGATTGAAGATAGATCGAAGATTGAAAATTTAGAATCAAGACTAATTAGAGCATTTAGACCGCCTGGAAACTCATTAGGGAAAAACACCCTTAAACCTCGTCAACCTGTAGCAGCATTTAGGAGTATTTAGTATGACAAACAAAGTTCTTATCCCAGCCTTTAAAGCCCACGTAGGAGATTGGGAATACTACATATGCATCATGAAATATGCGCAGGTTGCAAAAGCAGTCAGTTTTGCCCATGAATTGCGAGGAAACACCGATATAAATGAGGTTGTACAAAGAGGTCTGAGTGTTAGGACAGAGCAAATTAAACAATATCTCTTAACATCTGAGCACAGGTTTTTGGGCGCATTGATTGTTGCCGCCTATGGCGGCAACCCAAATTATGTACCTGTCGGAATGGAGGATCCGGATGGAATGCTCGCTGGACTTGATAGTCAATTTGGCGTTCTAACGTTTGACGGGGGAGAATCTTACTTCGCCCTCGATGGACAGCATAGACTTAAAGCAATTAAAGACGCTGTAAAAATGAAGCCGGAACTTGGTAAAGATGAAATTGCAGTCATTGTGGTGGCCCACTTCGATACGGAAGAAGGCAAGAGAAGAACTAGACGCTTGTTTACAAATATTAATAGAAATGCAAAATCTACAACTGCGTCCGAGAATATCTTATTGGATGAGGATGATGGTGCCGCAATCATAACTCGCCGACTTGTAACAGACCATCCAATACTCTCGCGAGATGGATTTGTAAAAATATTTACACGAATAAATAATGACGAGGGGGAAATGAAGCTTGCTGGCACAAATATACCCGTCACCGATCCAAAAGCTTTCACTACAATAGGCGTTCTCTATGATATGGTGAAGTACCTATCATATGATTTACCTGTTTCGATTCGAGCGCAAGCCGCAAGACCAACCGATGAGGAACTAGAGCAGGCTTACATAAAAATATCAGCAAGATTTGACAAATTTTTTGGGACCTATTCTTCTATATCTAATGCCTTGGCGAGCGGACCAGTTGCAAGAGATCTAAGAGCTCCTAAGGAGGCTCCTGGACTTGGTCATCCCCTTATGAGACCCGTGATTCAAAAATCTGTTACCAGGGTAATAGAGCAAATCTGTGATCAGCACGTTATGAACCTTGAGGAAATACTAAAGGTTCTTGGTGAATTGCCAGACCAAATTCAGAGCGCTCCTTGGAATGCAGTATTTAATGCCACAACTGGAAAAATGATTTCTAGCGCAGACAATACTAATTTACTAGACAAGCTTTTATATATCCATATAGCGCCGCCATCCAAAGAAGAGGTAAAAAGAGTCAGAAAGTTATATAAGGATCTAAAAACAGAAAATTACCCAGTGAGCGAAGAAAAATTAAATGAGAATATAAAACCTCATGATGTTAAACCAAGCACAACCGCAGGAATTTCCGATGCCCTCTCCACAGGAATTGATGAATAAAGAGTGGCAAAACTAATACCTGACCTGCCTGATATTTATACACATCCAAAAGAGTATCAGGCAGCACTGGAGCTGTCTAAAAGCTTACCCGATGAATGGACTCTGATAGCAAATATCAGCTGGTCTAGACCTAGTCTAAAAAATAAAAAAAATAATGGTGAAATTGACTATCTAGTACTTACAGACAATGGTGCAATTCACGTAATTGAGTACACGGAGGCGAGAGCAGAATTTAATTCTGATGGTGAAGTAATCGTAATAATGCCAAATGGTAGGAAAAATAAGACCCTACAACTCAAAAGCAACAAGGAATTTGTTATAGAAATTTTGAAAAGCTCTAGATTTGAGAATGAAAATCAAAAATTTCTAATTGAATCATGGCTCTTGGTTCCAAATTTAAATGTCATAAACCCATTACCTCTTTATCAAAAGTCACAAATCGTAGATAACGCTAACGATGATGCAATTTCTGAGTTAGCAAAAAGAATTATAAATTCGACCGCTAAAGGTTCGATTTCAGTCAATCTCAGTTCTTTAACCAAACTCTTTTTAAATCAACTAGACTTTACGGTCGACCCGAGTAGCTTTGGCGAGTCTTCTGTGCGATATATCAAAAACTTAGAGCCCTTAAGCTCTGTAATTTTGGATGTTGAATGTCCACAAAAGGTTATTGTGATCGATGGCGTAGCTGGATCTGGAAAAACCCAACTTGCTTTAATTGGGATGCAAAGTGCTATTGCAGAAGGCATTAAGACTGCTCTTGTGAGCAATACTAAGGTATTACCTTCTTTGATGAAGAAAGAATTAGGCGAAGACTTTCCGGCATATACAACATTTAATTTTCCATATAACGAAGGCTATGAAATTATCTTTGTTGAAGAAGCTCATCACATGAATGAATCAGCAATAAATAAACTGATTGAGTCTATTACCGAGTCCGGAAAAATCTATTTACTAATGGATTCAAAGCAAAATTTTGATGGTAGATTCAACTATCCTGAGAATTCAATAATTTTTCATCTAGATCAAACATATAGAGTGCCAAGCCAAATTTGTTCTTACCTTAATAGTATTTCACTATTTACAAGAAAAATTAACTCTATTCATACTGTGGCTGGTCAGTCTATTGATATTCAAATTAAACAAGAGGACCCTCTTATTCTTGCTGAAAAATGCGCTAAAGACTACCTCGAATTTATCAAAAGCAATGAAAATCAGGCTAAAAACTCTGCATTAATATACTGCGGAAATCAGTTTGAGCTAGATAAAGTAATTTCCAAAAGCGCTACATTTCAGGAGCTTGTTAAAATCTGCGCCTCACTGGACTCCTCTAACAATAGTGATAAGCCATGCATTGATACGATCAGAAGATTTCAAGGTAGCTCAAGAGCCTATGTTTATTGCTGCGGGTTTGAAGAAACATTAAATAATGAGTCATCAGCAAAACTATTTTATTCTGCTGTAACTCGCTGTAGAAGAGCTTGCACAGCATATTTAACGGATAAATTTGCAAAGAAACTCATTGAAGTAAGTAATTAATTCATTCTTGCCATGTTATTTGCAGATTTTTTTCTTTATTTTTATTTTCATCATTCAAAATTTTTACTCTATATCCATATTCGGAAAATAAATCTTCAATATATTTGTGTTTAAAGGGCATCGAAAAAGGCCCCAATACATATGAGGTAATTTTTCTACCCTCATCATCAACTTGTACATTAATTTTCAAGTTAATTAATACGTTATTAACATTTAAATACATGGAATTTTCTATCTTATCTCTTATCAGAGATACGAAGCCTATTCCATCTTTAGAGCCTAACCAATTCATAAAGTTAGCCTCATAGATATCCTCGTGACCATCCGTCCTATCCCAGAAGTCATTCCAGCATACTTGATAAACGGGCACCTCAAAAACATCATCTACAAACAAATTGCTAATTCTTACAAGCGAGTTCATAACTCCAATGCATTTCTTTACGTAAATCAGATCAAAATCAGATTGCGGATCTTGGGTTAGTATCGATCTAGCTATAAAAATTAGCCTATCAAAACTAGCATTTCGATCATTGTCGGTATAGTATTTTTTTAATTTTGACTCGATTGTAATTAGGTAGTCAATAAACTTAAATTGAGGGCTATCGAAGCTCATCATTTCTGCTTTATATTTCCTTAGAATTCCCTTCAATTCCTCTAAATATTCAATAATGTCATGCTGATATTTTGTTGCTCCAGATTTCTGATATTCAAATACTTTTTCATGCCCTCTTTTAGGATTTCGATAGGAATTATTGAACTCTGCTTCAGGATGCGTTTTAATGCTGATATATCCACACTCAAAAGCAATAAATCCTCTATCTTCAATTAAATGAGCAATTCCAGAAATTTCAGATCCATAGTCAGGTACTTGAATCGAGGTGTCCTTCTGGGCTACCTTTAATATCTTCTCACCAACTAGCCTTTTAAAATCTGAAAGATTTTTTCTATAAATTTCATTTTCAGACTTTAATTTTTCGGCCTCAATTTTTTTTTTAATTCTTTCCTGGATTAGGATTTTTTTTTGCTTATCGAGCTCTTGCCGTACTTCAAGCTCCTGCATTTCTTTTATTTTTTTAATCTTAGAATGAAGAGCAGCCGGTGACAAATCATCGTTAAAAGTAGCATCTAAACATTTAATCTGATCTGCGACATTATTTTTAATTGTTGTTAATTTTTGCAGCAATTCATCAGCGCTTGATTGCTTATTGATTCCATTTTCAATCCAGCCATAGAGTGTCGCTCGAGAAACACCGGAAAAAATAGCCGCATCATTAAGATCAAATCCTAGATCTAGGAGGTGTTTAATGGATAAAATTACCTCATCACTTGTATTTAGTGAGATTTTTTTCTGAAGTTTGCTTAATATTTCAGCCATTGGGGATAATTCTACTAGAACAAGTATAGTTAAATCCCGTAAAGATATAGCGATATTTTTTCAATTATCAAAAATTAATGATTTAAATAACTCCGGTTCTCTGCCATCCTCAAAAATTCCAAATCAAGAGACTTAGAGTTCTCATACTTCCAATCCGTCGGATAGGCAATCTCTCCCTGATCCCAGTTCTTAATTCGGAGTTCCTCTTTTTCATCCACCTCTTCATAGGTTGCTGCAATCAAAATGCTTTCTTCTGGTAAGTGCTTTTTCTTAGCTCGCTTTGCATTACTAGTTCTTGGCCTTACTAGTGGAATGAAGTCGAGCCACCAGACTCTGATGCTGGGCCCAAATACCTGATCCACCAACACCGCATCTGTTTTAGAGGGATCTTCTTCATTAATGAGGGCGATTTTTAAACCTTTGATTGCTAACATCTGCAGGAGTGCCCTTGCCTCGTCATGGTTCTTGTAGGCAACACATAAGAGTTGATTGCTTGCTGTAAAACTCACATAACCATTGAGATCAAATAGAAATTGGCCGTAACCGCCTTGATAGCGCTCATGAATTGAGCCTTTACGTAGCAATACTGAAACACCTTCAATTAACACTGGCATAAATTACTCTCCCTAACTTAAATCAGATTGATTCAGAGAGGTTATGCATATCAAGGCTCATATTTCGAGCCATCAAATATTTTTATTTTTCTCATGATGTGAAACATGGACATGCCATACTAATTAAGAGGCGTTTATTTTTTATAAGCGATTATTTGGAAGGCTTTTCTATGACACCAACAACATCAAAAACTCCTAAGCAACTAACCTACCGCACATGGAGCTTTCATAGCAGCTACAGAGCTTGCTCATTACATGAGGTTGGAGATATGCTCGGAATTACTCGCGAGCGAGTACGTCAAATTGAAGCCAAAGCATTAGCAAGAATTCGAAAACGCTTACAAGATTTAGGTATTTCAGCTAGTGATTTGCTCTAAAGGTAAAAACAAATAATCAAGCTCATCTTTTGAGCTTAAGAATCTATACAAATATCTAATAGACACTCTTAGCGCTATCTAAGATTGTCTCCACGACATAGATAAAGGCATCCAAATTGACTGCTCAAGTATCAGAACACCTCATTTATGGTGGCAAAGAAATCCCTATGTTTAGCAATCCTTTGGGACTGTATTTAATAGCCTCAAAAGTTAGTTTTAAATCGCCCCATACGGCCAATTGGCGCGGTTACGTAGGCACCTGGGAGGTTAAAGAATACGAAGGTGTTGAAAGACTCTATCTCATTGGTTTGTATGCCCATAAAACCTATGACCAGATTGTGGGGGTACGGGATATCTTTCCAGGCTATGACACGGTATTTGCCCATTGGTTTTCTGGAGAATTGCGCCTTCCCCAAGGTGAGCAACTCAAATATCGTCATATGGGCTATGGAAGTATTTATGAATATGACCTCATGATGGAATTTAAGCATGGAATATTGATCAATCAATACGCTCGACATAATGAGTTGCCTGAAGAAAAGCCTGTTGACCAATCCAAAATTCCAGCATTTTTAAGAAGAGGTTCTTAATGGAGCAGTTCTTTGCATGGCGTCCACACAGTTGGCTCGACTACCTCTGCCTTTACCTCCTTCCAGGCGTTTTTCTGGGCCTATATTTTTTAAGCAAGCTCATTCAATCTCGCCCCGGTGAATTTTCTAGGGATCTCATTAAAGCGATGGGGAGAGAGCGTACGCTCAAACTAAGAATTCAAGATACTGCTGTTTATGCTTTCGCTCTTTTTTGTCTCATGGTTGGCTGGCCAGGTTTTTTAATCTGGCTGCCATTTGACTACCTCAAAGAAAAGCGTAATCAAGCATGGCAAGATCGACCCGATTTTGATTGCGCGCCTGAGTATTTACTCGAACGAATCACTCCCACACAAGCAGAAGCTCTCAATATTGTTTATGACCCTTTAAGATTTGCCCCAGAAATTGCTTTTGGGCATCTACATGGTCCATGGAGTAAGTTTGTTAGTAGTATTCAACCCGATGAAGAGCTTTGGTCTTTTCTAGTGCCCAAGGGGGCAAAGAGCGGTAAATATCAATTTCCTGCCGAGTCAGAAATTACAGGCTATGCCAGAGTCAAGCAGGGTGCTGTTGTTGAAGAATTTTTGTATTAAGCCTGACCCGACCATATACCAACCACATTGAAGCTGCGAAGCACCAACACAACAATAATCGCGCACCACAGTAAAAAGATAAACCATCTCTGACCACGAGATAAATTGAGAAATCCTATAATCCCGCCTCTAATAGCAACATAGAGGACAAAAATAATAAAAAGCGCAGCCCCAACAGATAGCAAAAGTCGTATCACATCAATTCTCTCTTAGGGCCTGAGTCGATTAAGTAATTACTCATAAAAAATTTGGCTACGCATATCTTTAATAAAAACTTGGTAAAAATCATTCCAGTTCTTCAGCTCCCCGGGTTCACACACAGCCCCCGGTCTTTGAATAGCCAACTTTCTCACTACAAAGATACTATTCTTAACTTCTTCGTAGGTTGATTCATACTCAATCCCGTCCTTTTTGTAATGCGTATTTGGTGGAATGCGGGTCACCTTCGTATTACTAGGAAAGGTAATCTGATAGGCCTCTCCCACCATTCTGGTTGAGCAACTATACGGTACGGTAAATTTCTCGGGCGGCCTATCATTTGCAATCATCGCTAACTCACCTGGAGCTAAGCCTACTGGCACAGCGATGGCTCCTGGACCTGGGACATTGGCAATGGCATCGAGCATAAACTCCGTCTCAGTTACAAACGGTTTATTAAGGTCATAGACATAACTCGTTGAGATCTTACCTTCCCCAGTATGCCTAAATTTAGCCAATTGGCTTTTCACCAACTTATCGGCATAACCTGTTTCTGCGCCTTCATATTTATAGCGCGCGTTAATTTCAGCTGCCCCAATATAGGTTGTATGGGTTGAACCCTTAATGCGCCCATCTTTTTGTACCTGCATGTTAATGCCGGTGATGGTGCGGTTTTCTTCTTTCTTAGGCTTGGGTGTGCGCCCTATTTTTGCCAATCCAGTAAGTAGCACCGGCTTATCAAGCTCTTCCTGTGGCAAAACGCCGTATGGAGCCATCTCCGAAGTAGAATCCAAATATTGATCCCATGCTGGAATATAAGTAATGATATGGTTAAATGGTCCGATTACCGGATACTTTGGTACAGCATACGCATTACCAGAGTTAATCAACGCACCGCTGGCACTAATTCCTTTAGCCGATAACAATGCAATTAAAAGTGCGTTATGGTCTTTGCAATCACCATAGCGATTACGCAAAATGCTATTGACATCATGCGGCACAATGCCGCCATCTCCTAAATAAATAGCGACATAGCGAATATTACGAGCTACCCAGTTGTAAATGGCCCTTGCCTGCTCTTTTTTTAGGTCAAATGTTTTATCGGCTGCCACTTTTTTCTCAAGACCCTTAGTAATTTCATCGGCTTGCTTTTGAATTTCAGGGGTAAGGGCAAATTTATCTTTCACCCGCTCCTCATAGGCACGCGCAAACGCTTCTTGGCTAGGGAAAGTCGAAATATAAATATGCGGGGAATAATCGCTAGTTGCAATTTGGTACTGCTGTTTTTTCTTGATCTTGAGATTTTGATAGGTATAGCTCAAATGACGCATGCCATCACCCACCTCATCGCGGGTTTGTTTGACTCCTTGGATGTCGGTATAGAGCTTTAATTCTTCGGGGTAATTGAGATGGTACTCATAGGACTGCACCTCCACATTGGGCGCAAAGGTGAGCCTGCTATAAAAATACCCAGGTAATAAAGGTTTAAATGTTGTGAGCTTGGTTTTGTAATAGGTTTTCGATCCTGGCGTGACTTTGGGGAAAATAATAATTTTGTGCTTTTGATCAGAAAACATGGCAGCGCCTGCACTATTGTCATCTTCGACTGTTCGAATAGCGTTTGCCGCCACCTGAATCTTTTCACCTTGTGGAGTAATGGTGTAGGCCTCTAATACTTCTAGCGTAGAAAACGTCGAGTTATACGGCAAGTCGGCCTGTGATTCAGACTCAACGATGAGCTGAGATTTAATGATGGTAGTGAGCTCATCGATTTCCACCACGGTGCCATCGGCAAGGATGGTTTCGGTGATGACTTCTTTTTCAATCGCTGATAAGGATTCAAGCTCACCTTTACCTGCGCTTGAAATGCCGATATTTGCCAGCAAAATAAATCCCAATAGGACTGCGCAAAGACTGCTGATGGATTGGATTGCAAATTTCATGAAGACTTCCCGTCTATGTTGCGCTGTGGACCTACAACTTCACCTGGTTGCGTACCAGCAAGATAAACGCTACCAGTTTTTTCATCTACCGCCAACCAATCGCATGGCATAGTTAATCCTCCATGCATACCCTCAAAAACGCAGGCATCGTACCAATGATTTTCTCCATCCACCTCTTTGAAGCACTCTAAGCCAAGCTCTTCCCATAACTCCACGAGCGCTTTAATACCTTCAGGTCCCATCGCTCCATCTCGAAATAAGTGTTCGTCATACCAAACTCTCCCCCCAATAAGTTCTTGATGGTCCTTTAGGCATTGCTCCCATCCGCCGAAATACTTGAGCTTAATCACTTCAATTGGGATAATGAAATCAATAAATTCAGTAGCGATAGCCATCTTAACCCCCTATTTATCTATGAACATACGAAGTAATGTAAGCCTTGCGTAGCGTGACATCGCCAACTATCGACGCACCTGCATGCTGATGCACTAAGGCATAAGGCTCATGCATCATCACCCGATTAGGCAAGTAGATATTTCCGCTCGAATCTCGCAATTTAAATTTGGGTAAACCCAGTATTTTGGCAGTATCAACAAAAGCAACTACTGCCAAAGGTCTTGATAGGGGTACGAAAGATTTGCCGGTTGGCGAGACTTGCAACGGCATGAGCGTAATAAATACGAGGGTACTGAGCATAGAAAATTTGAATGGGCGATTGTTTTGGTTTTTTTATAGGGTTAATTTTTTTGATTAAACCCATTTTGATGAGCTACTAGCTCATTGGGTGAGCTTTGAGCTTTTTATTCTGGTTTTGTTGTGCATTTACACACCCACCGGAGAAAATCATGAACTACCGCACTATCAAGCTTTTAGTAGGTCTATTGATCGTGAGTCAGACCATCATCTTGGCCCGCAGCGTCCAGGCTCAAGTCACGAACTGGGAAAACTCGCCATTAAATTACAACAATAGCACCCTCAATTACAACAACTCATCACTGAACTACAACAACAGTCCTCTGAATTACAACAATAGCCCGCTCAATTACAACGCTAATAATGGTGTTTACGATAACAGTGGCAATCGTATTGGCTACCAAACCCAATCGCCAACTGGCGTAACTAATGTTTTTGATAACAACGGCAATCGGATTGGCTATTCACCTGCTGGAACAAAACAATGAAATACTACGAATACCAAGTCATCAAAATGGATCCGATGGATACGGATAACTATAAGATCCTAGAGATGCTCAACGAACACGGCTGGAATGGCTTTCGTTTGGTGAGCACCCAAAAACTGTGGTCAATGGATAAAGATCGCACTATGGTTGAGCGCGATTATTTAATCTTGGAAAAAGAAGATGAAAAAGATGAAGACGATTGCTAATGAGCTCACCTAAAGTAGTCTATCTGGATTTTGATGGAGTCTTGCATCCTGCTAGCCCAGGCGCCGATGGACTCTTTAGTCGTGCCCATCTACTTGATCCCTTGTTTGAAAAATCAAATGCTGCTATTGTCATTTCTTCAAGCTGGCGCTTTACCCATTCACTTACTGCTCTTCAAGCAAAACTACCAAGCAATTTAGCTAAATCTATCGTTGATGTAACCGGCGCTCCCTTTGTGGACAAGTACGCACGCTATCAAGAGATTATGCTCCACGCTAAGAAGCTTGATCCTGGAGTGCAGTGGTGCGCATTAGACGATTCTTATTGGGAATTTCCAAGCAACTGCAAAGAACTCATTCGCACCAACCCCAATACAGGCATTTCTGATAAAGAGCTATCTTTACTATCTAGCTGGCTATTGAGCTAATCTAAAAAACCTCTAGCCCCTAGCACTGAGTATTTTGGTTTTAATTCTGTTGGTTTTAATTCTGTTAGTTTTACTTCCATTGCTTTTCTACCCATTTTTCCCAGCGCAATACTTCTGAGGCCATCTCTTTAGCATCTTTTGCGTACATGTCTATCGTGCCCTGCCCATAAGGCATATCCCCTTTGAGGGTTCCATCTTTTAAATAGGTAACAAAAACAACTGAAGCGCCATAGTATTTGTCATACACAATTGCATCGCATGCATCTTCTACATAGTCAAATGACAATTTTTTATCCATCTCAATGACCCAGTATCTTTTGCCCTTGTAGAGAATTTTTTGTCCATTGAGTTTTGGCTCACTGTATCGCGATTTTTTGAATTTTTCACTCATTGCCAGTCTCTTAGATTAATCAGCCAAGCTCCAGACTTCTACTTTAAATTACTGAGGTTTTCAGGGCGCAGCTTGTGAACTGTTGGATCAGGCAGCTCACAGTCAATTTGATTGCTGTAGTACTGCACTACAAATCGATCTAAGGCTACAGCTCCAATCAAAAAAATCCCTAGCACTAGACCAAAAACTACTGAGCGATAAATGATTTTTTTATTCAGATAACTGGAGCGATATTGCGATAGCAAAAAAGCGATGACCAAGTAAAGTGCCAACAGCTTTAAACCCCAATAAAAAATACTCAAATCCACTGGGTACAGTTGAGGTTTTTTAGAGAGCCAAAAGTAATACACTGCGCGAAAAAGTCCTTGCGCTAAATTGAGCAAGCTAATCGATAGCAGCAAACTAAGGCATAAAACAACGCAATATTGACCAAGCGCTTGGAGAAGTCGCATTGCAAACGATGCGCTACGCTGCAGATATGATTGGGCCGCACTGAACATAGTCAGTCAAACATCATGGTGATCTCTTTAAATTCAAGAGTCATTTGTTTGCATTGCGGGCATAAATTTCCAGTGCGATGAACCTCGCACTTACCCCACTGCACACTAGGACGACCTTCACCTGGCAGAGATACTGGTGGCAGACCATATTGCGCTACATCTTGTGATTGGCAATGAGGACACTGCAAGGGCGTAGCTTGTACATTGACATCGACTAGGCCGCAGGTCTTACAGTAATGTGGAAAGCGCGAATCTGTTTGAAAATCACGCATGCCACCACCAATTGTCACGGAACTGCGATAACCGCACGCGCACTCGACCTTTTGTCTTTGACCCATCTCTCATTTCCCTTCAGTAATTTATAAAAAAGCCGGCTCTATTAATGGCTCAGGTTCGTAGTCTTCAAACTCAAATCGCATTTGCCCAGATAACGGAGTAAGACTACGCATAAACCGGTCTGGCACCAACCCCACCTTTTCATGGCGTAACTCTCCTTTTTTGGGTAAGTGGTAACAAATCGTATGGCCTTGAGCCAATACTTGTACTCGCCAAACAGGAATCACACCCCAATCAATATCGGGCCAATGCATCAGCCCCATCGGCTCGATCACCTTAACAATCAGACCGCGATTAACAGAGAATTTACTATCGACAATCATGGCGATGCAACCTAATTCACAGCGCAAAGGAATATGACCATTTCTAGACATGGGCCGCGTCCTCTGCGCAGTCTTCGACGAGTAAATTCATTTGCAGCTGCTCGCTATCGGCAAACTCCTCCATTAAATACCCCTTTGGAGGGGTTAAGCGCCGCAAACATCGATCCGGTACAGGTCCTGCTTTAACAGTTCTGATTTCTTGATTAAAGCGATAGTGCAATAGACCAGTTTCCGTCGCAATTTCCACATTCCAGGTGTAAAGCGCTTCGGGGTGATTAGGCCATTCAAGATATCCTACCGGTGAAATCACACGCACGATATTGCCTAAATTTTCTGGCAAATTACTCACGACCGTAATGGCTAAATCTCCAGGAGCACAATTGAGCTTAGTCATCTTTTACTCCGATATTGCGCGCGCACTTTTTCTCGCTCAATAAAAAAGAGATGGTCAAACAGCGGTTTGCCACACACCATCAATATGCCCAGACCAAAGATTGCGATGTCCTTGAAGGTATATTCGCCTTGCTCAAGACTGTAGCCGCCTAATAAGATCAGTAAAAACCCTAGCCATTTTATTTGTTGCCTCCATTTGGTCATATTGCTTAAGAATAATGAGCTAGTAGCTCAATAAATGAGCTATACCCAATATAAAGTTATAAAATCAATAAACATTCCATTTGGAGGTTCCATGAGTGATCCAGAGCGCCTACACCGCATTAAGTACATGATCCAGCAGCGCAAGTGCGTGCCGATTGAAGACTTCATGAGTGAACTTGAAATCTCCAAAGCCACGTTTAAGCGTGATCTAGAGTACCTGCGCTCACGCTCTAATGCCGACATTGAATATGACCGATTTTTAGGTGGCTATAAATTTAAAGATGGCATCGATGTCAGCAAAATCGAAATGCCTGGTCTGTGGTTTTCAGAAAAAGAGGCTACCGCCTTAGTACTCATGCAGCATCTTCTCTCCTCCTTAGATCAAGGCGGTCTGATTGGCCCTCATATTGAACCACTGACAACCATCATCGATGGCATTTTGGGTCAGAGTGAGACCACTACGAAAGAGTTACGCAAGCGTATCAAAGTATTAGGAATGGGCTCTCGTAAAAACTCCATGGAAAACTTCTCGGAGATTGGCGCTGCCCTCCTGAAACGCAATCGCTTAGTGATTAAATACTATGCTAAAGGCAAAGGTGAGGAGACTGAGCGTGAAATATCCCCGCAGCGCTTAATTTTCTATCGCGAAAACTGGTACCTTGATGGATATTGTCATCTGCGCAATGGCCTGCGTAGTTTTGCAGTTGATGGAATTCGGAGCGCTTTACCAACCAATACCAAGGCGCAAGAAGTCTCAGACAAAGAATGTCATGAACACTTTGCTGAGAGCTATGGTATTTTTTCTGGTAAGGCTACTCAAAGAGCAAAACTGCGGTTTACTCCTGAGCACGCAAGGTGGGTTGCAGGTGAGCAGTGGCATGGCCAGCAAGTTGGCAGCTTTGATAAGGAGGGCTATTACATCCTTGAATTTGACTTTAACCAAGATCCTGAATTGGTGATGGATATCATGAAGCATGGCTCGGGAGTTGAGGTGCTCAGTCCGGCAAGCCTCAAATCAAAAGTGAAATCAGAACTTCAAAAAGCCCTAAAGAATTACTGAAAAAAAATATGACATCAAGTGCGCGAATTGAAGAAGTACAAAAGTGGCTAAAAGAAAACGTACAGTCATTTAGTACCCCTCAAAAAATAATTATTGATGAAATTGATTTTGATTGGGATGATCTTAGTGGCGGCTTTTCTTTGCAACTTGATGAAATTCGCGTGAGTGAACGCTATAGCCTCTCCGTTGGAATTGATGGTAGGTATGAGTATGGTGGTCCAATGTATGTTAGCCCTCTTGGAGCGCCAGCCAGCTATAGGGCCATATCCCTCACTGATGAAACAGAACTTGCCATTTCTAATGCGTTAAACAATTTCTTTCCAAGAATGGCTGCCTTTGGACTTCACCCCATCACTAAAGAATTTATCAACTCCTCAACACCCGTTCGCCATCGTATTGTGGATCATGCGGCTATCGAACATCTCAAGCAGCTTATTGCAAATCATCAGGCAAGGATTGAGGTTTCTCTCAACTAAATTCAGAGAAAACTAGCTTTTTTCAAAAAACGTCTCCAATCCATTTGAGGTGAGCTTGAACATTCTGTCCAACTCGGTGCCCAGTGCAATCGGGCATCCATCAGGTCGAGTGTTGGGCCAGGGAGTATTCCAATCCCAATCTTTAGGCGCCAACCAATGATGCTGCTCGGCATCATTGGTTGTCATGAGCCAATTGCGCTCATATGGATCCATGGTGCTAGCAGCCTCTTGCAAATGAGTTGGCAAATGCTCAAGCCAGTGGGTTAATTCTTGCTCACTCGGCTCTCCTATTCGGTAGCGTAACTTTAAATTGACTAAACCATGAGTATTGGCAATCCAGATAAAAGCATTTTGACCAAATTTATCGGCTAACTGCTGCGCCTTTACCAGACTGATACCCAAAGCCAAGACGCTAGCCTCAGGCTCCCAATGGTCAGCAGGATCAGTACCCAAGCCCTCTATCACCGGAATATCGTCTTGACTGAGCTCATTCAATAAACGCTCATGGGCTCGCGTATTTTGCTCAAGCGATGCGATTTGGCTATAAGGGTTATGTGCTGTTATGAAGGCGGCGGTGCTATGGCCTTGCGCTTTGAGTAAATTGCCTAACGCATGATTGACAAACCCAACTTTTAATAGCAAGACCTCTTCCTTGTAATGCACAAAATAATGGGCATGACGATAGGCCTTAATCAGGCTTGGTGAAATCGTTCTACTGGCGCTCATACAGAACTCCTTACTTGATTAATTTGATCAAATAGATCAATTGGCGCAGCTGCATGTTCAGGCCAGTACATACCAAGCCCCAATTCTTTTGCTTTAGCCAAGCGATGATGCAACTTCAATGCTGAAGAAAAGTAATACAAGCGCGGGTTTTGTATCACCTTCTCATACTCATAGGCAGTTATTTGTATGGTGGTGTTGCCTACTTGATAGAAATACTGGTCTTGCGATTGGATGACACTTGCCCTGTAATGTCGATCATCTTGATAAAAGCGGATTGGAATATAGCGATTTCGAAAAGCGATCCATCTTCTTTTAATTTCCGAGCCTTGCGGTACGATCGGACTAATCTGAACTTTAGTAATATTCATTGCACTCTCCTATTTAGCCAATTGGACACTTGTCTGGGCTTGGCAATTTGGAATAAATCCGCCCTTACAACCAAATACTGCTAAAAAAACTCCCGGTATTACGATTAATGCAATAAGGATTCAGCCACTTCAGGTTTTCCTTCTACGTCTTTTTTTTGGGCGGTAACCAAGTATTCCTTGGTCTCTAGAGCGGCAGCTAAGTACGCATCGGTTGCTGCTCGAAAAGCGTCCATGCCGTCTTCCTTACTAAAGATGAGGGTCAAACTAAAGATCAGGTTATCGGCATCCTCACCATCAACAGTCACAGTATTACCCGCATCACTATCGACTACGCGCAAACCTCGCACAAAGCTAGGCTTTTCGCCATCGACCCAACTCATATCGAGCCGGTCAATATCAAATCGCAAGCTACGAAATAAATTATTAATGGAAAAACGGGCACCGTTTAAGTATGTGTAATCACGCATATAACCTCCATTGATCATCAAACAATAACTACCGCTTGAACATGTTTTCATTATCAAGATTGGCAGGTTCAAATAGTGAGCCTTTGGTCGATACGCTCAATAAAAAACCCACCAAGGTGGGTTTGTCGCTTAGGATTACCGCAGGCAATAACTTACCTGAGGTCTCATCTTAGGTAGCACCTTACTAGCGTTTAGCAGGTTGCTGTGGCGACAAAGCCATCTCTTGATGTAATTTCATTGTAAAGACTTTAGGCTTTTTCTGTCAATATCAATTTACTCTTTCTTACTTACTCGCTCGCTCTCAGTCACTATTGCTCATCACCCTACTGTAAGTTTTTTCCCTGCTCAATTAAGTCCTCAACAATTTTTTCCATTTTCAAATTCGTTCCTCGGATGCCAGCAACAACTGCTGCAGACCAAGCAAAATATTCTTGCCGGCGCGCAAGATCCCAGCTAGCGGGCGGAGCATTGAGCATATCGCGCAGATTACAAATTTTGTCAGCAAGCTTGACTAGTTTTGCTTCATGGCTTGCAAAAGGCGCATGCTCTATTTGCAAGCGCTTGCGAACGTCTTTGGCAAGGGACTTATCGTCCGTAAGCTCTTTAACAATCGCGGTAACTTTTTTACCAAAGCGTAGCAATAGTTCTTCTTCAGTAGTTTGGGTATCCTCAAGTACATCGTGCAATAGCGCTGCGCACAGCACATCCCAAGAAACGACCCCGCCTTCGTTTACCAATACGTTGACTAACCCAATCGGATGATTGATATATGGCGTGATTTGCGCATCTTTACGGCGCTGATTTTGATGCTTTTCCGCTGCAAATGCTAAGGCGTGTACAAAATGATTAACCATGATTACACCCATTATAGGGATGCTCATGGGGCAATCTTAATGGCACATGTATCACGCTCACACATTACTCAGATTACTCAGATTACTGAATAGTAGCTTGACCGATGACTGCCCCAGGCTTTTGCAATGCCTCGGCGCGTCTTGCAACATACTCTGGATTATTTGAACCTAGTAGTCCGACTTGCTTATCCGCGCCATTAGCGCCTTGTACGATCACCGAGTCATTACCCACTGCCTTAACCGACTCCAAAGGAGTGCCATCAAACTTGGTGGCTGGAGCAACTGACGGCTTTGCAGAGGCAGGAGCTAAGGGTGGCATAACCTGCTCTACTCTTGCAGGTTCACTATCGATCGCAGGTGGTGGCGTTAAAACTGGTGCTTTACTCAATTGCTCAACTTTTGCAGGCGCTATTGGCTGAATATTTGGCGCTGCAGAATTTGCAGGTTGGGCTGGCGCATTGTGCTCTTTAGTAATGCCATCTAGCTCTTTAAAAGCTTCGCCAGAACGATTGCCAATCTCTTTTGTGCTTTTGGCCACATTTTTAGAGCCCAAAGGCAAAGCTACCAATACATACGTACGAATCCGATTGCCTTCAGCCACATGTTTCATCTCTACGGTCTCTACTCCAGTAATATCCACATCAGGGCAAAGACTGCGCACGGTTAATTCAGACTGCTCGACCGATGCAGCATCATTATCAGCGCGGTACATCTTCATTTGACTGCGCACCTTACCGCCAGCTCCTGTACAAATTTTTACATAGGCCATGGTTTTGGCTTTGAGGTCAGCCATGGAAAAATCGCTACTAATCGCCGTGCCATTTTCATAAATGACACCCGACTCTTTAGGTAATTTATACATCCAGTCCGGCGCTTCGTTAATCGCTTGCTTGGCAATGCGCGACTGAGCACGGTAATCGTCTTGTTGCTGGTTTTGGGCTTGCTGCACGGCGTTGGTTCCGCAAGCGCTAAGAACGAAACCAACAGCGCTGCTAAGAGCCATATTGCGAAGGTTAAATTGCGTTTTCATGATGAAAATTCCTTTATTAAAAATAATGTAAATCTGCGTTAAAACTTATCGACTACCGTCCATTGATTCACACCTGAGCGAACGGTGACTAGGGTAAAGCGCACTGCTTGATTAAGATGCATTTCGGTTTTGGAGACCAACTGATAAATATTGCCCTTCCATTTGCGAAGCGCTGAGTACGAGGCTCCATCTTTGGCATCGCGAGCACTCAAACTGATCTGATCGCCTACGCGAATCATGGGTTTATCTTGCGCATACGGAAAATTAGTACAAATTTCTTTGCGCGTAGCCTGGTAATCACTTGCAAGGTAATTGGCTTGCTGCACCCCTGTTTTAGTATCTACAGTCTCTTCAAAATAGCAACGCGGTGTAGATAGGGGAGAAGCACTAGGAACTGAGCGCAGATCTTGCTCGATCACCTGACGAGTAACTTCACTGCCTTGACAAGCAAAGCGCAGTGACCAGATGCGATATTTGGCTAGCGAGTAATAGCTCTTGCTAATTTTCTGGGGATAGGTATTTCCCTCGACCCCATCGACCGTATAAAAACGATTACTACGTAGTTGTTCTTCTAGTAATGCAATTTGCTCAACGCGCTTTTCACAATCCGGCTCAAACCGAACCAAATCCTCGTAGGTCAGGCGCTCAAAATTAGACACCTTTACCGAGGCATTACCTGAGACAGGCGCTATGCTAGATGTTTTGACATATTGGTTTTGAGCATTGCTCGTTTTTGCCACCGGTTTAGCGTAGTTGTTGGCATAACTGTTACTGTAATTATTGCTATAGCTATTGCTGTAGTTATTACTATAGTTACTGTAATTAGAGTAATTGCGAGGCGTACTTGAGCATGCCACTAGTAGCATGACTAAGCCGGCTATCAAAGCGCGCTTCATGATGCCGCTTTAGTCCCCAGATCCATACCCCCTGCAAAAGGAAATACCTTTGCTCCGGTAGACTTTTCTTCTTGAGCGCCATGAGTATGCGTCTGGGCATCACTATTGGCAAATGGTTTACTCACCATATCAACCGTTGGCACTACTACGCGATTCATAAACTGGCCAGTGGCTGTTGAAAAGCCCTGAGTAAATTGATGCTGCGCCCGTAAATAGGCACTACTTTGCCGTTTTAATTCTTCTAACTGTTGGCGCAACTGTTCATTCTCTAAGTCTTGTGTCAGCTTTTGCTTGAGAACTAGCGAGTCATATTCTTGGCGTGTTGCAAAGCGCTCTTTATCTACTAGCGCATGCTCATGCCGCGCTTGGGAGATTTGATCTTCTGAATCGAGTCTTTTAGCCTGACTGTGATTGACTTGATCAATTGACCTTGTCTTATTTTCGTATGCATAGATCGCCATACGATGCCCTAATGAAGATTGGCCAGCTTGAAGCTTGAGCAAGATTGGCATGAGCTCTAAACAAAGCTGCAATAAGGTAAGTAGTGCGTACTTCATAAATGCGCCAGGGTTGTTACGTATGAGCGAAGAAAGCACGTCAGCGGATGCCACGTTGATATAAGCCTCATTAATCACCGTTGCTTTTTCGAGATCTTGCGCAATTTCTTTTTTGGCTGTATCAATATTGCCTTGCGCCTCTGTAATGGCCTCACCCATTTGTGCGAGCTCTGCCTCTTTAGGGCTTATATAGGTGCGATAAGCTTCGCGGTATAAGCCTTCAATCCGCTCACATTCATGCTTATCTTTGGCGTACAAGTTAATAATTTCATGCTCATCTAAATCGGGTGCAAATGTCGTCTTGGTTTTTTTGGTGTAATCAGCAAAACATTGATTCACTTGGCTGCGCTGACGTACTAACTCTGGCGTTAAATTGGCGACTTCTTTTTTTAACTTAGCCGCTCTATCCTCTAGGTCAGTTAGATTCTGAGTTTTATCAGATAACTCATACTTGGCTTGATAGCGCTCTTTAGCCTGCGTAAAGCGACCATCCTTCATATCTTGAGCATGAATGGCAAGTTCAGATTTTAAAAATAATGGCATCGTAAATTGGCTACTCAAAGAACCAATCACGGTAATGAGAAATACACGAATGCCTAAATAGACATAGGTTAATTTTTTATCAGTCTCATAGCGCGTATCAGCAAGATAAATAAAGTTGCGATCGAGCACGAGCACAATGGCTGCTCCAATACTTGCAAAGACAAGCGCCATCAAGATTTGCAAAATAATGTGCAAATCCATCGCGAGAAACCAGCCAGCAATGCCAAACTGCAAGGATGCTAAAAAACTAGCAAATGCAATGGCAGCGCCAATTTTGCTCAGACTGCCCACCTCTTCAGCAGGAGTATTGGCACTGATTCGATGGCCAGTCAGAAAAACGAGGTATTGACGAATAGTGGTCATGCATCCACCCACAAGTTATTAGGATGAATGCAGTATTGCGACCTTAAAGCTCATAGATTGAGCTTTAAGAGATTGGGACAAAAAATGCCCATTAAATGATATTTGTACTGTATAAGTATACAGTACATTTTGAATTTAATTCTCCCATGCGAAACCATGCACAATAAGTCACTCCTTTTTTACCTAAACAAAGCTCATGTCCCAAGCCATTATTTTTGATGTAGAAGCAACTGATAAGAACGATGCCGTCATTATTGAAGCTGCTTCACTTGATGTCACTTCTCTTACGCCATTTGAAGTGGGTAATCCTTGGGTACAGCGTTATAACCCTGGTAAGCCTATTAGCTTAGGCGCTCTTGCGACCCATCACATCATGGATGAGGAATTAGTTAATTGCCCGGCTAGTAGCTCTTTTCGATTGCCAGCTGGTACTCAATATCTGATTGGTCACAATATTGATTTTGATTGGGTGGCAATTGGCAGCCCTGAAGTCAAACGCATTTGTACGCTAGCTCTAGCACGCTCTCTTTGGCCAGAATTAGATAGCCACACACAAAGCGCTCTGCTCTATTACTTTGAGCGCGATACTGCCAGAGAACAATTACGCAATGCCCATAGCGCACTAGCGGACGTGTGGATTTGCTCCAAGATTGTTGCCCAGATTATTGATAAGCTGCATCCCGTTTCTTTAGACGCTCTATGGGAGATGTCTGAAAAAGCTAGGATCCCAACAATCATGCCTTATGGCAAACATAAGGGTGAGCTCATTAGCCAAATGCCAACTGACTACAAACAGTGGTTACTGCGCCAAGACAATGTGTCTGCTTATTTACGTAAAGCTTTAGAAACTAAGTAAGTCTTACTTAGAATCCAATGCCTGCTGCTTTTTTTGCTTGGCAATCAGTTGTAACTTCTGACAATCGGGATTGGGTGTGCCATCGTCATTGAGAATATTAAATTCTCGGCAAGGGCTTGGTCTTTGTTCGTAAATAGAGCAGCGCCATCCCTCTTCTTCGTTATGTTTTAGGGCTACGCAGGCGCCGCTCCCCTTCTCTGTACCTTTCATACAAGCCAGGTGGTCATTTAGCTTACTCGTGAGCTCTAGCGGCACTACTCCAAAACCATTGCCTGCAATTTCACCATGGTAAAAGCTCACCCGAAAATGCTGGCAGCACATCCCACATTCAAAACACGGATTGGTATTACTGGCATCCATAGATAAATCGACTTTTAAAGTTATTTTGCTTTTGCTTTTGCTTTTGCTTTTGCTTTTGCTTTTGCTTTTGCTTTTGCTTTTGCTTTTGCTTTTGCTTTTGCTTTTGCTTTTGCTTTTGTAGTTTTTTAGCAATGATTTTGTTTTTTATAAAAATAAATCCGCTTTTTGATAGACATGTCATCACAGTTTACGCAGACTTCGCACAAGCATTTGTTCTGCGGAGCGAGATATTTACTAGTGTATCGCTTGTTTTGAAATCGCTCCTCAGTCTTTGGGTCAAAAACCTAACTACGCCTAGGAGGTAATCATGCGATTTCACCATTACTCTGATGAAGAAGATGATGACTATTTTAATAACTACGCTGACACCATCAAACAAGAGATCCTAAAGGAACGCTTACGCTGGCAGCATCAAGCTCGTAAAGATATCCAATTGGAATATCGTTTCTATGACGATGACTTTGATTTTGATTACTAGAGCAGTTTGCTGAAATAGCCTGGTTGCACAAAAGAATTAGGGAATAAGGAGTCCGTGATTTCCTTATTCCCCCGAAAAAACCTGCTACAACAATGTATTTTCAGACTTACGTCTCTTTTTTCCCTTACCGGGAATTGCGATTAAATCCCTGTAATGTGGCACTCTCATGACGCTTGGTGTTTTTTAGCACGGCGCAATAAGACAGAATCATGACAATTGCTAATGAAATGCCGTTAAAGTTATTCAGTAAATCCATTTTGATGCTCCTTAAGTAGTTTGCGTTAATCATTTACTGCTATGTATTCAGGTTAATAGACCTAAAGCTCACGAAATGAGCTAGTAAAAAAATGTGGTTTTTTGTTCGCTGATTTCATTTTTTTCATGCTTTCTGATGTTCTTTTATCTTGCTATCGGCAGCTCATCCCAGCGAGTCGTATAGTTGGGCGAGCGATTGTTTGATCTCATCTGCCACTCTTCTTTAGTGCTGTTCGTACCTGCAGCTGCAGATCGGATCACGGCATTACCAAAGCGCGTATTGATCTCATCTACCGCTTTCATGAGGTGCGCTGATTTGCCCTTAGTTGCCAGATCGTCAAAGAGCGATTGCTGCGCGGTTGGCTTATCGCTAATCAGATTGAGAATGACGCCTGCCTTTTTGTAGCGAAAGTTGGCTTGATAAATTTGCTTTAGACCTGCCAGCGCGGCATTAGTGAGTACGAGCGTGTTATCGGTTGGATCTGCTAGTGGAATAGTGACGCCCTGATGATGCTGTGGCTCGTTTTGCTTAAACGGATTCGTTTGAATAAAGACTGTGAGCGCGCCCGTAGTGCTATTTTGGGTTCTGAGTTTTTCAGCGGCCCGCGCTACATGGGTGGCTACTGATTCAGCTAACTCCGCTTGACTGGTCACTAATTTGCCAAAACTACGCGAGGCAATGATTTGTTGTTTAGCTGGCGCCACTTCTTCTAATTGCAAGCAAGAGGTACCACGCAGTTCATAACAGAGGCGCTCCATTACTACACCAAACTGTTGACGCATCGCTTGCGGAGAAGCTTGTAAGAGATCAAAGACGCTCTGAATATTTTGGGCTTTGAGCTTTTTGGCGATTTGCTTACCAACACCCCAAACTTCACCCACTTCAGTCTCGCTCATCCACTGATAGAGCTCGTCTTTTGCCATCGCATTGACATCACATACGCCAGCAAACTGCTTGTGTTTCTTAGCTAAGTGATTGGCTAGCTTAGCCAAGGTCTTGCTAGCGCCAATACCGACACAAACTGGCAAGCCAGTAGTGTCTTTTACTTGCTGCTTAATCTTTTGACCCAATTCAATCGTGCCTTGGTATTGCTTGAGAACAGTCTCGATTTGTAAGAAGCTCTCATCAATGCTGTAGACCTCAAGATTGGGGGTGAACTCTCTGAGCACCTGCACTACGCGACTACTCATATCGCCATACAAGGTGTAATTAGATGAGTAAGCCTGAATACCATGCTTCTTGGCTAAGTCTTTCATCTGAAACCAAGGTGTGCCCATCTTCACGCCAAGCGCCTTGACTTCAGCGCTACGTGCTACTGCGCAGCCATCGTTATTGGAGAGCACTACCATCGGCACTTCTTCTAGCTTGGGCTGAAATACCCGCTCACAAGAAACGTAGAAGTTATTCACGTCTACTAGTGCGAAGAGAGCATTTGATGAGTGACTTTTATTCATCTTACTTGCCTTCCTTGCTATATCTAGTGCTCGCATTGCTGTACTTACGTACCACTCCAACGACTACACCCCAGATTTGCAACTCACTGCCTTCGTTAAAGGTGATCGGTTGGTAGTTTGGGTTTTCTGGTTGAAGCTCAATACGGCCGCGTAACTGATAAAGGCGCTTGATGGTGTATTCACTATCAACGACAGCAACCACGATGTCTTTATGTTTTGGCTTAAGCGCTTTATCAACAACTACCTTATCGCCATCGCAAATCCCAGCGCCCAACATGGAATCCCCCTTCACAGTGAACATGAAGGTCGCCGGCTTGTTCTGGACCAAGTAATGGTTCAGATCTAGACCGTCTTCGGCGTAATCTGCCGCTGGACTAGGAAATCCAGCTGAAATTCGGTGACTGAGGAGCTTGAGCTCATAGGCAGCAAAATGGCCTGCCAAGGCTTGTGGCGACTGGCTTAGGGTTACTTTTGCGGGGTTCATTACTTGCGTCATAGTCATTAATATACTGTATGTTTATACAGTATATATAAAAACCACAAAAATGGTCTTATTTTTGTTGTTTTGGGGCTATGGACACCCTCCCGCCCCGCTCTTTTCTACCCATAAACCCCAAGTTCGGGGTGCCTGTATTAAGGCTCAAGTAATTGCATAATGATCTTAGAAATTGCTCCATAAGCAACCCATACAAAAAGAACAGTAGGAGACACATGAAGACGTATCAGATCGCGTCCATCCCGGGCGATGGCATTGGTAAAGAAGTTATTCCTGAGTGCGAAAAGGTATTAAATGCCTTAAGCAAAAAACATCCTGAAGTCACTTTTGAGTTTGAGCACTTTGATTGGGGTGGCGATTACTACCGCAAGCACGGCATCATGATGCCCGAAGATGGTCTTGAGCCTTTGCGCCCCAAAGACGCCATCTTGTTCGGTTCAGCTGGCGACCCTAAGATTGCCGATCACATCACTTTGTGGGGCTTACGTCTCAAAATCTGTCAAGGCTTTGATCAATACGCAAACGTGCGCCCTACTCGCATTCTTCCCGGTATTGAAACGCCACTGCGCAATTGCAAACCTGATCAACTCGATTGGGTAATCGTGCGCGAGAACTCCGAAGGTGAATACTCTGGCGTAGGCGGTAGAGCTCACCAAGGTCATCCGATTGAAGTCGCTTCCGATATGAGTATCATGACCCGCGTTGGCGTAGAGCGCGTACAGCGTTTCGCCTTTAAATTAGCGCAGTCACGTCCTCGTAAACACCTCACCGTTATTACTAAATCCAACGCACAGCGTCATGGCATGGTGATGTGGGATGAGATTGCCAATATCGTTGCTAAAGACTTTCCGGATGTGACTTGGGATAAAGAATTAGTAGATGCTGCTACTGCGCGCATGGTCAATCGCCCAGAATCTTTAGACACGATTGTTGCCACTAACTTACATGCCGATGTTCTCAGTGACTTAGCGGCTGCACTGGCCGGTAGTTTAGGCATTGCACCAACAGCCAACCTCGATCCAGAGCGTCGCTATCCATCGATGTTTGAACCGATTCATGGCTCTGCTTTTGACATCATGGGCAAAGGTCTTGCTAATCCAATCGGCACCTTTTGGTCGGCAGTCATGATGCTCGACTTCTTGGGTGAGAAAGCCCTTGGCGCAAAGCTCATGGCCGCCATTGAAAAAGTGACAGCCAATCCAAAATTGCATACTCGTGATTTAGGCGGTACAGCCATGATGAGTGACGTTACCAATGCAGTCATTGAGGAAATCTCCAAATGAAGCTATTGCAATTACCAATTCAATTACTGAGTAGATTACTGAGTAGATTGCTCAGCGTGTGCTTGATTTCTTTTGGCTTGCTATCAGGAGCACATGCCCAGCCCTTCCCCGATAGAACTATTCAGTACATCATTCCTTTTCCTGCTGCCGGTGAATCTGATTTAGTGGCACGTTATCAGGCCGATATTTCGGCTAAGAAGTACAAGCAGCCAATGGTGGTCATGAATCGCGCTGGTGCTGGTGGTGCCTTAGTATGGAGCACCATCAATACCTATCCTGCTGATGGCACAACGGTAGTAGGCGTCAATATCCCGCACACCATCTTGCAACCCTTACAAGAAGGTATTCAGTACAAGACCGAAGATATTAATGCGATCTACTACTATCACTTCACTCCAGATGCCTTGATGGTGTCTGCAGATAGTCCTTATAAGACCTATCAAGAATTTATTGCGGCAGCTAAAAAAGATCCTGGCAAGATGACGCTCGCTGGTTCAGCACAGTTCTCAGCCAATCATATGGCAGTAGAACGTTTAAATAAACTAGCTGGCGTCAAAATTACTTATGTACCCTTTAAAGGTACGGGTGATTTGATTACCGCCTTAATTGGTATGCATGTCGATGGCGCTATGGGCTACTTGCCTTTGGCTATTCAGCAAAAAGGGAAAGTACGTACGCTAGCGATTGCGACCGAGAAGCGCAACCCTGCTTTGCCAGATGTACCAACCTTCAAAGAATTGGGGCTGAACTGGGTAGACGGAGCATATCGCGGGGTGGCTGTACCAAAAGGTACTCCACTAGTCTTGCAACAAAAAATGTCTGACTACTTTGCCAAACTCAATGCCGATCCTGAAACCAAGAAGAAGCTAGAGGATGCTGGCTTTATCTTGGTAGATGTCCCTTTAGCAAAAATGCCCGCATTCATGAAAGAGAAAACCGTGCAAGCCATGGATGATGCCAAGAATGCAGGAATGATTAAATAAGCTTGAACGCTTATACCCGCCCAGTTTTGCGCATAAAGATTTGCATATCCTCTTGAGAGGTTGGCAAGTTTTTGAGTTCGGCTGCATAAAGACTAGCGCCAGGCAAGCGCTCGACCGACGCTGGGGCCAGGCGCCCAACGGGCACCAAATACTCTTGCCATAAATAGCGCATATGCATGGTGTAAGCGCCAAGCGGGAGCTTGAGCTCAGTCGCGCGCTCTGTCAGTTGCGCACAAAGGGTGCTAGGATTTTCAATATGGAGTTCGTGAATATGAGGGCGCTCTGATAGCGCCTTTTTTTCATAACGCTCCACATGATAATCATGGTAGGTTCTAGTACCAAAATCAAAAATATTGTCGGTAATTGCGCGTGATAACCAATAGGCATCTACCGCACTGTAACTGTGAGCAAGTGCATCACTGAGTTTGCTTTGATAATGCTCTTTGTATTTTTGGGTTTTATGACTATAAAAAGGGTGCTTCTTCATATAGCTAGCCACCAAGCCGCCGAGCACTACCAAGCCCCCTATTAATATTCCCTCTGTCATCTCCTCAAACCCTTATTCTTTTTAATCAGTAGATCGTTGCATCGTCAAGCCAACGAACTCTTCTAAGATATTGAATGATCAAAGATTACCAAATAAATAAGTCAGTTGCAGGAAAGAAATGCACGCTTTTTGGGCAATTTAACCCTATTTTTTATAAGGATAAATAGACGAAGGACTCGCTAACAGAATATGAATGCCAGCATTGCAGGGTCGTCAGCAAAGCTATTGGATAAATAGCTCCCTAGGCGGTAAAGCCAAGGCTGGACCGTTTCTACCAATTCAAGCATGATGGGGAAGCGTTCCATCATCCCAAATAATCTGTCTTGCCAATTTCTACACCCTGATGACGCAAGATGTCATATGCCGTAGTCACATGGAAATAGAAATTAGGCATGATCCAAGTGAGTAGATATTGCGCGCCAACAAACTCAAAATTCCATTCTTTAATAGAGAACTGAATTTCTTTTGCTTCAGTGCCATCAATCTGCTCTGGCTTGAGACTATTAGCAAAAGCAATGGTTTTAGCAATGCGCTCTTGTAGCTGTGCAAAAGTAGTTTCGTTATCTTCAAATTTAGGCGGCTCAACGCCGGCTAAACGGGCCATCCCATTTTTTACTTGATCACAAGCGACTTGAACTTGCTTAGATAATGGAAACATATCTGGAGCAAGGCGACCCTCTACCAATGTCGCACCTGCTATACCCTTGGTACTTGCAAACGCTTCACCCTTACTCAAAATACCCGAAAGATTCGTTAGCATCTTTGTGAACTGCGGAATTGATGCTTGATACATTGAAATTGCCATAGCGCTTTCTCTACTTTCTTGTTTACTCTTATACGTCGCTCATAAAATCACCGCCACCATCATCCCAAGAACTAGAACCACCATCGTCCCAAGAACTTGCGTCATTGACACCAAAGTTGGTAGCGTCCGGTACCTGACCGCCTACTTGGTTAAAGTCGTTATTGACATTTGGATTGACGTTTGGATTAGCGTGTTGATTGCCACCCATGAAGTGACTTGCCAAGGCTTCGCCAGCAACCATACCAGCACCAAGTGCTGCGCCAGTCGCTAAGCTCCCCATAAGACCGCCACCCATGCCAGATGCTGGTGCACCTGGGTAACCAGGTGGATAGGTACCAGGCGCCCCCGGTGCTCCAGGATATGGGCTATTGGCCGTTGGTGCGTTATAGACCTCTACTGGCTGCTGACGCTTTCTCATAAAGAAGATTACGCCCGCCACCAAGATAGCAATCAAGATCCAAAAAACTGGGCTAGTAAAGATAGAGCTCGCACCTGCATTAGTACCAGCATTGACTGGCACTGTACCTGTACGCAATTGCGCCTGGAGTCTGCGCACAGAATCAGGCTGAGCAAATGGTAAACCCGGCGCCAGATTTTCAGCTTGCGCAAAAGCATTTCTTGCGGCATCTAACTTACCTTCTTTGAGGTAGAGCTCAGAAGCAATGTAATGTGCCTTACCGCTATTCGGATGGTTTTTTAAGACCTCTTGCATCATGGCTTCGGCTTTTGCCAACTGCCCAGATTCAATAGCTTGATAGACATCGGGCAAAGTGGCTTCCGCAAAAGCAAGGTGGCTCGTTAGTAATAACGCGCTTGCGAATACGCCAACAAACAACCTGAGTAAATTACCTATTTTCATCATGACTCCTCGTGAAATGTTTTGCTGCAAATTTCATTATCGCTAGTTTAGGCATTTTTGCTATTTCCTCACTATATGAGGGCTTTTAGCTCGATTTCAAGAGCCTAGCGCACCTCCCTCATTTCACCCTTGGATGAAATGAGGTAAGCCTTATTGGGCTTATCTTCTCTAATTCTGGCCAACTCCTTTTGATAATTCTTCAGCTGCTCACGGTACTTCTCATATTTCTCGCTACCGACTTCTGGGATGGTGAGTTTGTAATCCAGAATTGCTAGGTGGTCATCTAGCTCTACTAAGCGATCCATACGATAGCTCTTGCCCTCTTGGCTAGCGATGTCCAATTCATTCCAAGCCTGTACCCATTCACCTGAGGTGAGATAAGGCTTGAGTTCCGAAGCTTCTAACACCACCCTCGTTCGCTGTATGAGTCTTTGGGCTTGCTCTTGATCTATACCCAACCAGTCAATCAGCTCTTGCTCATTCGGCATTTCAGGTTTTGTTTGATTCGCAGAATCAGGGGTCAAGAACTCTAGTAGCTTATGAAAGTTTGTACCCTCTTCTAAGACTTCGGGATCGGGCACTGTTACCCCCGCTATTGGAGAGGGCTGCACTGTAGCGCCGCTCTGAATATCGAGTAACTGTTGTTGATGACTTAGCTGAGCTTGTTCCCAGGTAATTTGAAAATCTTCAATGCTAAAAGTATCTGAAGGTATAGGACTTTCTTTTGGTTTATCTGCCTTTACTACACTGTCTGAACTAGTAGCGACTATCTCAGAGAGCTCGATGGTAGGCAACTTTCCAAATTGAGCTCTGGCGTACCAAGATTTCTGATCTAGGCCAGTAGGATTGTTTGAAGTGGGCTCTTTTGCTACTCCACTAATCCATAAACCTTGCTTGGCACGAGTCATTGCCACATAAAGTAAGTTCCAGTTTTCGTTTTGACTAATGAGTTCCTCATCTTCACGAATTCGTATGCGCGGTGAAGTCAAGCTTGCCTTGGTATACATCGATAAATGCGAAGGACTTTTTTCATTAGGCGACCACTCTAACAAAACTCCAGAATGATCAGAGGCGCCAACCGTATGATTAGCATCCAAAATAATCACAAATGGGGACTCAAGGCCTTTAGCCCCATGAATTGTCATTAGCCTTACGCGCTTATGCTGATCCTCTTCTGATAAATCACTGTCTTCATCTACTTCAGCCAACTCGGTATCAGACTCAAGCTCAACGTCACCTTCATCTGGCGTTTCGTCATCATCACTACGACGCATGGCGTTAATCTCATCAATAAAACGACCCAAGCTTGGGTAACGACCCCCATCTTGATTGAGAGAGAGCTCCAAAAAGGCATCTAGATTTGCAACTACCTGCGCGCGAGCTAAAGGCTGTGCACTAGCTGCATACTCAAAACGCAAATTACTCTCTTGATAAATTTGATCTAATAAGTCGTGAACTGGTAATTGCTCTCCCAACACACGCCAATGCTCTAACAAGCGAGCAGCTCTCTGGACCGATGCATCTTGGCTTTCTTGCAAAACATCCCACCAAGATCGATATTGCTCATGATGGGCCTTGATGATGCTCATTGCCTGCATTTGCTGCTCATTAAAGCCAAAAATCGGACTTCTGAGTACTTGCGCAAGAGGCAGATCATGACGTGGTGATAGCAATACTGTCAGTAATGCAATTAAATCATCAATCTCAAGGGTATTGAGTAGGCCACCCAGTCTAGAGCTATCGTAAGCAAGATCAGCTTCACGTAAGGCTCTTTCAAACTGTGGCAAAAATTTACGACGCTTCACTAGCAATAAAAAATCACTCTCTCTAGCAGCACGCCAAAACTGTTGTCCATCTTTTTCATCCATTACTTGGCGCGTTACCAATAGATGCAAAATCAACTGACTAATTTCTTGACCCTCAACATAGCGCTGCGTAGCTGCAATGGTTTGGTTCACATCAGTTATGGGTGCATCAAATGCGTTACCCTCACGCGGGATCAACTCTTCTTTCACATAAGGAATCAGAGGTAAGAGTGTGGCCTCACCCTCTTTTGCATACAGCGTATTTGGTAAGCCCTCTAATAGCGGTTTCCACAAGGTGTCTTGCTCATGAAATTCATAGCTAGGCGGTAATTGCGAATGGTCAAAGGTTTCATTTACGGCCGTATTAATTTTGGGCGCATTGCGACGCGTTGTATCTTGATCGAGCGCTACCGCACCCATCTCGGATTCTAAAAATGCTTTTGCGCTGGCAAATAAACGTGGGTCAGCTCTACGGAAACGATAAATCGATTGTTTTGGATCGCCCACAATAAAGACACTTGGTCTATCTTTAACTTGACCATATGCCTCAAACCATGAACGTAAAATCTGCCACTGCAAAGGGTTTGTATCCTGAAACTCATCTACGAGGATATGCTTATATTTTGCGTCCAAGCGTGCTTGCAAGTAGGCTGCGTTAGCGTGGTCTGCCATTAACTTACTGACACCAATTTCTAAATCATCAAAATCACGGACCCGCATCGCCTCTTTGGCTGCAGCAGCATGATCCATCATGCGCTCACTCATGGCAAACCAGGCTTGATTTAACTGATAAATCTCATGCTCTGCTTGCCAGTCCAGATACTCAACAAATGCCTGTGCCCAAGCTTGCTTATAAGCAATATGATCAGATTGCAGATGCGTTTGACCTTCAGCTTTTAGATACTCTTGAACCGCGCCAAGGGCTCGGTTAGTGTTATCTCGGGGCTCACCATCACCATTTAAAAAAACTGCTTGCAATGTGGCAGCAACTTCCATGACATCGCCTTCACGCTGCATGCACTCTAACGTCTTGACTAGTTGCGGCAAGAATTCTAACTCCTGTTTGCTGCTATGAGAAAAGCAGCGCACTAAGAACTCAAGATCTGCCCTTGCCTTGGGTGCACGCCACATCTTTAATAAAGGATTCTCCAGATGCAATCTGGGCAAAAATTGCTTGAAATGCTCAATCGGAGTTATCCCTTTTTGTTTGCATGCCTCGACAAAGAAGGTCCAGGCGCCACGTTGCTTCATGAGGCCATAGTTACCCATCAAGAACTTTTCCGTATTGCTTGCGCCTAACTGCTTCAAAAGAATGTCGTAATGCGCTCTCAGATCCGGTGGTAAATCACCCCACCAGTCATCCAGACACTCCTCTAAGAGTCTTTTGCCATCCTCGCGCAAACTAAGGCCAGGTTGAACCTCTGCAGAGATTGGGGCAGCATTTAATAATCTACCAAACCAGCCATGGAAAGTGTCAATCACTATAGACTGAGGACTAGCAAGTACTTTGCTATAAAGTAATCTTGCTTGGGGTAGCAGTGTTTTAGCCTCAACATCCTCAAGGCCTCTTCTAGAAAGCTCATCTAGCAATACATCATCACTCATAGTTGCAAATTGCTCTAGCAAACTGTAGAGGCGATCGCGCATTTCTTGCGCAGCCTTACGAGTAAAAGTTAAAGCCAGAATTTCTGATGGCTTAGCCCCCGCCAACAAGAGGCGAACCATACGAGCCACTAATAGCCAAGTTTTGCCGCTACCGGCACAAGCGGAAACTATGACTGACTTACGAGGATCACAGGCAATGGCGTTATCGAACTTTTTCACCACATCCCCTTCCTGCAAATACCTCTTGCCTCACAGTATTTGCAGACACCATCCGGCGCGAAAGCGGTCATTTCTTTTCTTGACCATAGACTTTTCATATCTTCCGTAATTTGCCGATCGAAAGCAGGCATTAATTCAGAAATACCTTCGACCTCTTGTGATCTCAGTAGTTTTTTATCTCGTTTGATATCTAGCTTGAGTGAAACCCATTGCGCATGATTGATCTGATGACCTTGCAAATGCGCACTGGCAGGATCTTCATTTACTGCACGAGCATAAATCAGTAACTGCGGATCCTCTAAAACGTGTTCAGCACGCTTTTTAATTTTTGTCATTGACTGATTTTTGTAATCAATCACTTCCGCTTGCTTATCGTCACTGATATTGATATCAAAACGATCGGCACGACCCTCGATTCGAATAAGGTGATGCTCGCCATCAGGAGTATCAAAATGCAAATCAAAACCAACCTTATGCTCTGCGTTGTGATAACGCCATCCGCTAGCCTCTCTTTTCAGTTGCCAATCTACAAAACTAGGAATCTGTTTTTGCCAATCACGCAAGGTGCCAAGCACCCTACTATCACCCTCAATTAAGCGTCTAAATTCTTTTTCAGAAATAGTCGATAGCTCTTGCTCCATCCATTCACGACGAACTTGGACATTAGTGCTGATTTGTGAATCTGCTTTTTGCTCTTCAGTCTTTAGGGCTTGATAAAAGTTTCGGAGTAATGCATGTAGTGATTGACCTGCTAAAGAGGCATCAAAACCATCTTCAAATTCTTTCGCCTCCCGCAAGCTCAATAAACTTCGCACGTAATACTTATAAGGACAATCTCTTAGGGCCTTATAGGCGCTAGGACTCATTGATAGCGGCAAAGGCAAATCTTGATCGAGTCTAGCGACCGCTTGTTTTAGCGGTCTTGCTTGGCCAAGATAACTATTTGGCTTAGAAACAACCGCTTTCCAATGGGGTAATGCGATCTGCAGGCGCTGTATCCATGCCGATGGCCTTAATGGTTCACCATTTTTACTTTTACTCTGCCAAAGCAAATCAACGCTGGGACATGAAATTAGTAATTGCGAGAAATCTCGTGCTTGCTGCACATACTGTGCATTCATCGTTGATGTCTTAAGCAAGCGATTTAGTGCATCTGAGAAAAATAGGGGTGGCTCAGAAAATGCGGGGAGTTGCTGCTCATCACATCCGATGACTACTATTGCATCAAATTGACGCAACCTGGTGGAGCTTAGGGGCAAGATACTCAAGTTTGCTTGCGCCTCTTTCCCAGCCTCTTCATAAGAGGCATCTTCAAGCACTGATTTGATCAGACTAATCCACTCCGGCAGTCGCATCGCAACGTTTTGGTAATCGCTAGAATGCAAATCAAATGTATGAATGACCTCTAATAATTGCTTGCCAGCAGCATCTTTTTCTAAAGACTGACTCATGCCAGTGTCATGTAAATTTTTTTGCAAAAGTGCATATGCGTTTGAGCAATTTAGATGTAACTCTTGCCAGACATAATGCCGCTCCCGCACAAATTGCAGTAGCTTTAACAAAGACTCATTGGAAGTAGAGCCATGATTACTTGCATAGTCATTTGCTCGTTCAATGGCCATAAAAAAGGTTTCCCAACCAGACTTTGCTTGACTAGCAATCAAGATATCTTCGAGTTGCGCTACTAAGCCAATGCATAGCTCTGGTGACTGCTCTATGCAAGACGCAATTTCCAAATACGGATTTTGTAAAAACTCGAGTAAGGCAGTTGCAGTAGGCCCCTCCTTGGGCGCTCGAATGAGCTCTAACCAACTATTAATGGCTGCCGCCGCCCTTGTAGTATCGATCTTCCAACCAGTTTCATCGCGAATATTTAAATCTGGACCTAAACGTGCTAACAAGGCTCTTACTCGTCTTGCAGCAAGACGATCTTGCGCAACTAAGGCAATATTTTTCTTTTTACCTATCAGGTGTGCCTCAATCGATTTAGCCGCGGCCCAGGCTAATTCTTCAAAACGTCGAGCAGAAATTAAATTCCAATTTTGATAAGGCGCAAGTTCAATATTTTTATGTAATTGCTCAGCCTGCTCCTGATTCATTTGAGCTAACTCACCTTCTGCATTTTCACCAACCATTGCTTCAGACCATAAGGCTGTAGAGCGCCAATCTAATGAAACCTCAACAACGGAAGCAAACTGAGCATAGCCTGCCAAATACTGACTCATTACTACACGGTCAATCGGTTTGGGATCTGCAGTCTGCACCCAGATTAACGGACGGGCTTGCTCTTGATTCGCTTTTGCCAGTGCTAGATGGGCAGCCATTGCAAATTGCTTACGAAACACCGCATCACCTGCGCCACTTAAATAACGCCAAAAGGTCAGCAGGACTTCGGATTCTTGATCAACAATTTTTCGAGAGAGATCCGGATAGGCTAGCGCAATCGTTTCATCTAATATTGTTTGTAATTTCTTGGTCCAAGCTTCTGCATCAAGCTCACCACTCGCAATCAAAAGATTTAATTGATCATGCAATTGCGGAATGATGGCTTCAGACAAAATATCGCAAGCAGCAATCACTGATTTAGCTAAACCCCACGCACCAGAGTCACTCTCAGCCTTAAACCATGCTTTGAGTTTGGGATGTTTACGAAGATTGATGTAAACCGATAACCATCTCTCCAAATCACTTTGCTTCTTCGGAAACTTCCATGCACCTGGTGCAGCCTCCAACCAGTCAGTAAAGCTAATGACCTGAGGCAAGAAGCTGATAGTGCTTGGTAGGCCCTTTGGACGATTTAGTTCTAGAGCGGCTCTCACCCCGATTAATGGGCCAGCAGTACTTAGCACCACCAAGGGGCGTTGATTAGTTTGCATTGCACAATCCCAAATGCCTTTTGCCAATTGGGTAAGCGCTTCGCAATTCGGCGTAATCGCCCACTGTTGTGGCTGCTTTTGGTCAGAAATGATCGGGAAAGGCTGAGACATGAATGAAGTAATTTATCTGTTTTGAGCAGAACGTTCCGCTTATTGCTAATATAAGCGCTGTAACGCCATAATTAAATAAGCCTAAATAAGGAATTTTCATGAGTGCCGGCATTAAATATGTATCTGACGCCTCTTTCGAACAAGACGTCCTCAAGTCCGATAAACCTGTTCTGCTCGACTTCTGGGCTGAGTGGTGTGGTCCTTGCAAAATGATTGGTCCGATTCTGGAAGAGCTCGCTGGTGAGTATGGCGATAAGCTACAAATCGCAAAAATGAACGTGGATGAGAATCAAGGCATTCCTGCCCAGTTCAATATTCGTGGCATTCCAACCTTGATTCTGTTCAAAAATGGTACTGTGGCTGCTCAAAAAGTAGGCGCTTTGGCCAAATCCCAGCTGACTGCATTTATTGATAGTCATCTATAGATAGTCTCAGACCACAGGTTCACCAGCTGAGCCTGTGGTTTTTACTAATTTCCCGAAGTTGTCAGGCTCGTTTTTTAGTGTAGTATTGAGGCATTAGCAGTCCTGCGCTTCTCTGATTTAGCGCCCCTTTCCAGTAATTTATCCCCCCATCCTTTAGCAAATTCCAAAAATTCTGTTTTTCTACATCTGCGTGATCCTCATCAGCGCAGTGATATCTCAAAACAAACTCCCCTTATTTATTTTTACCTTTACCAACATCCGAGAACCACATGCAATTAACTGAACTCAAAGTCCTCCACGTTTCCGCTCTGCTTGAAATGGCAGCTAGCCTGGAGATTGAAAACACTCAACGGATGCGCAAACAAGAATTGATGTTTGCCATTCTGAAAAAACGTGCGAAGGCTGGTGAAACAGTATTCGGCGACGGCACTTTAGAAGTATTGCCTGATGGCTTTGGCTTCTTGCGCTCTCCTGAAGCCTCTTACATGGCTTCTCCTGATGATATTTATATCTCTCCTGCACAGATTCGTCGCTTTAACTTGCACACTGGTGATAGCGTTGAGGGTGAAGTTCGTACTCCAAAGGATGGCGAGCGTTACTTTGCACTGGTAAAGGTGGACAAGATTAATGGCTTAGCTCCAGAAGCCCTCAAGAACCGCATCATGTTCGAGAACTTAACGCCATTGCACCCAAATCGTGTAATCAGCTTAGAGCGTGATATCAAGGCTGAAGAAAATCTCACCGGCCGCATCATCGATATGATTTCCCCGATTGGCTACGGCCAACGTGGCTTGATCGTAGCGTCACCAAAATCTGGTAAGACGGTGATGATGCAGCATATTGCTCACGCAATCTCTGCAAATAATCCTGAAGCTATTCTCATCGTATTACTCGTTGATGAGCGCCCTGAAGAAGTTACCGAGATGCAACGCTCTGTTCGCGGTGAAGTCGTTGCTTCCACCTTTGACGAGCCCGCAGTGCGTCACGTACAAGTAGCTGAGATGGTGATTGAAAAAGCTAAGCGTTTAGTAGAAATGGGCAAAGATGTGATCATCTTGCTTGACTCGATTACCCGTCTTGCTCGTGCATACAACACCGTTGTTCCTTCATCAGGCAAAGTTCTCTCTGGTGGTGTAGATGCCAATGCATTGCAACGCCCAAAACGTTTCTTCGGTGCAGCTCGCAATATCGAAGAAGGCGGCTCATTAACCATCATCGCTACCGCCTTGATTGAAACTGGTAGCCGTATGGATGACCTCATTTATGAAGAGTTCAAGGGTACTGGCAATATGGAAGTTCACCTCGAGCGTCGCTTGGCTGAACGTCGTGTTTATCCATCGATTAATCTCAATAAGTCTGGCACCCGTCGTGAGGAGCTCTTGGTGAAAGCTGAGAACCTCCAGAAGATCTGGGTATTACGTAAATTGCTGGCTGATATGGACGATATCGAGGCGATGAACTTCATCGTAGACAAGCTCAAATCAACTAAAAATAATGGCGAATTCTTCGACTTAATGCGTCGTGGAGGCTAATTTAAGGGTCTAGGGGGCTGTTTTAGCTCTTTTTAGACCCGTAAAGCGAGCTTTGTCCTTGATTTCATGGCATAATTTCGCCTTTACTGCATTACTAACTTGCTTTTAAAACTTGGGAAAGTATTTAAGTCAACTTGACTAAAACGGCTACCCGCTCTTAGGACTCAACATGAAACCTGGCATTCACCCCGAATATCGCGAAATCGTCTTTGTAGACGTTTCCAACAACTTTAGCTTTAAGACTCGCTCCACAATGGCTACTAAAGAAACCATTAAGTGGGAAGATGGCAATGAATATCCATTGGCCAAGATCGAGACTTCATCTGAATCACACCCTTTCTACACTGGTACCCAGAAAATTATGGATACCGCTGGTCGTGTTGAGAAATTCCGTCAGAAATTCGGTACTAAAGCTGTTGCTAAAGCTTCCGGTGATGGCGCTGCTAAAACAGCAGAGAAAAAGGCTGCTGCTGCAGAAGCTAAAGCTGCTGCGAAGCCAGCAAAGAAGAAGGCTTAAACCACTTCTATTCGCGGGGTATGTTAGATACCTGCTCTGCGAGATAATTGAGGCAGCGTTTGCTGCCTTTTTTATTTTGAACTTCACTCATGGTCAAACTTACTGCTGCCGCCACTAAATCCATTCCGCGCATTATTATTTTCGCGCTGACATTGATTTATGGTTTTGCTGGCCTCTTCTTCCGAGATCCCTGGAAGAACGAAGATGCAATTGGTTTTGGTGGCATGTGGACACTCTTTCGTGGCAACTCACTTGACTGGGTTGTCCCACACTTAGCCGGACGTGATATCTCACTCGGTGCGCCTTTGCCATATTGGATGGGTGCAATATTGATCGAATGGTTTGGCCCCTTTATTGGCGCCGCTAATGCTGCTCGTTTATATGCTGCTATTTGCTTCTTCTCTGCAGCACTGGCCATTTGGTATGCGACTTATTTACTAGGTCGTCGTCGTGAAGTGCAACCAATGGCACTCGCCGTAGGTGGTCAGCCCGACATGAAGAGTTACGGCATGACCTTAGCTGATGGCGCACTACTCATCTTCTTAGCTTGCGTAGGCTTAGCTCAACGGGCTCATGAGACTACGCCAATGATGGCGCAACTGATGGGCATCAGCATCGTGCTGTACGGCACGGTTCGCGGCCTAGATAAACCATGGCAAGGCGGTTTATGGACGGGCCTTGGTATCGCTATCGTAGCGCTATCCTCCAATCTCACACTCAGCTTAATTGTTGTTACCTCCACCATCATTGCAGTCATTGCTAGTAATGCAAAGTTGCGCTTTCGCTGGACGCTGACTAGTACTATTTTGGGATTAATTGGTTTTGCAGTTTGGCCTCTAGTTTGGTATTTATCCGAACTACCACCGCAATGGCGTCACATTGCCGAAGAAGGTTGGCGCAATATGCCACAGATGCGTGCAAGCCCATCAGTTGACTCGTTAGGCTTCTTTAGCGTGAACTTCTGGGCATACGCCTGGCCTGTTTGGCCTTTAGCCATTGTTTCACTTGCCCACTGGGGTCGTACAAAAGCATCGGGTGCCTGGCGCGCCCCTCATCTTGCTATTCCACTAAGCCTCTTTATTGGTAGCTTAATTTACGTTCTATTTCGCCTAGACGCAAATGAACACGACTTGATGATTTTGATTCCGAGTCTTTCAATCATTGCCGCATTTAGCCTACCTGTTCTTAAGCGGAGTGTCATTAGCTTTATTGATTGGTTTGCGATGTTTAGCTTTACGCTTATCGCACTCGCCATTTGGATTATTTGGTTGGCAAAAGTGACTGGCTACCCAGAATCAACTGCAGCCAATGTTGCACGTCTACTACCAGGATTCGAGGGGCAATTTAATGCTCTTGCTTTTGTGATTGCGCTTGTTATTACAGGGGTTTGGTTAGCCGTGGTGCGCTGGAGAACTTCGCGCGCGCCTAAGGAAATTTGGCGCTGCCTCATTATCTCAGCCTCAGGCACTACTTTAATGTGGGTCCTGATGATGACCTTGTGGCTCCCTACTATTAACTACGCCAAAACCTATCGCCATGTTTCAGCACGTCTAGTCCAAGTAATTCCATCGGGTGGTGGTTGCATCGATACAAGCAATCTAGGCTATGCTCAGCTTGCGTCTTTTGCCTATTTCTCTAAACTCAATTTACGCGATGACCCCAATTGCCGATGGATGTTGACGCATAACCAATCCGAAGCAAAAGCATACGCACAACTAAATAACAAAAAACTTACCCTACTTTGGGAGGACCGTCGCGCAGCTGACCGCGATGAGCGCTTACGTCTTTACGAAGTTATTCCAGATTAAATCGTGCTGCACTTTAAGTTATCGCGCCTTCGCGAGGATATTCCCTCCCTATTAAAACTAGCCGGCCCTTTGTTAATTGGCCAGCTTGCAGTGATTGCATTTGGCGTCTTAGACACCGCAATGACTGCACGTTATTCCGCGGAAGATCTAGCTGCACTAGCAATGGCTTCAGCTATCTTCATTAGTATTTACGTTGGCCTAACAGGGGTAGTTTCTGCTCTTGCGCCAATAGCGGGACAACTCTTCGGTGCTAAACGTTTTTCAGAAATTGGAGAAGAAGTTCGTCAGGCTACTTGGCTTGCCTTAGGTCTTGCTGTGTTTGGCTGTTTTATTTTGCTCAACGCAGATCATTTGCTAGCCATCTCGCAAATGAATGAGCTTATCGAAGGCAAAGCGAAGTTATATCTCAATATCTTAGCCATTGGCTTGCCAGCCAGCATGGGCATGCGCGTACTCATGGCACTTCATAACGCAGTATCACGCCCTACAGTCATTACCGTCATACAAATCATTGGCCTAGTACTGAAGCTTCCTCTAAATCTCCTCTTTATTTATGGCGGCCTGGGTATCGAAGGTATGGGCGGTCCGGGTTGTGCTGTGGCCACCGTCATCATTAATTGGTCCTGGTTATTGATGACTCTCGGTTTTGTCTTGTTTAATCGCTTCTATAGGCCATTTCAGATCTTTATACGCTTTAGCATGCCTGACTGGCATCGCATTTGGACTTTGTTAAAACTAGGTGCACCAATTGGCTTTAGTTACTTGATTGAAGTAACCTCATTCACCTTTATGTCTTTATTTATTGCGCGTCTTGGCACAACCGCCTTAGCAGGACATCAAATCGTTGCCAATATGGGCACCGTGATCTATATGGTTCCCTTATCGCTCTCGATTGCTACGATGACATTAGTATCCCAATCGATTGGAGCTAATAAACCGGAGCGTGCAGAAGAGATCGGCTGGTCTTCAGTCTTTTTTACAACTATGCTTTGCATCAGCATCGGTATTGCCGTTTGGATTTTTAGAATTCAGCTGCTGGACTTATACGACCCGCCAGCAGAAGTGAAGGTGTTTTCAGTCCCGCTCTTTTTGTTCATTGCGTTTTACCAAGTCTTTGACGCGCTACAAATCACTGCGGCATTTATTCTGCGGGCTTATCGAATTGCGTTTTGGCCCATGTTGATTTATGCAGGCTCACTCTGGGGTGTAGGCTTGGGTGGCGGCTACCTAATGGGCTTTAATGTCCTAGGTAATACGCCCTCATTCTTACAAGGTGCGAATGGCTTCTGGGCTGGTAACAGCCTTAGTCTCGGCTTAGCAGCCTGCCTCTTACTCTATCTGTTTAGAAGAACGGCGGAGCGCTATGAAAAGACCCATCCGCCGCTAGAGACCTAAAAAAATTATCCCTAGGGTTTAACGATAGTTCGGACCTGGGGCAGGCGTTGCATAACTAGGCACTTGATTACCCTTGGAGTACATGCACTGTTGATAAGCAATATTGTATTGAGTTTGCGCTTGATTTTGCTTTCCAGATGCATTCATAGCACCGATTGCAGACCCACCTAATAAGCCAACACCAGCCCCTGTCCCAACGCCTGTATGGCTACCGCCACCAATGACGGCACCAGCAGCAGCACCAAGAGCCGCTGCTACAGCAGCGCTAGTCACGCCTTCCTTAAAAGCTGCATCACCCGTGTCCTTAACTGCATTTGCAGCAAATTGTCGACATACTTGATCCTCTTGTTGAAAGACTTCAAAAGGCTTCCCTTGGCGGGGCATTACGGCAACAGTCGGACCAGTTGGCGCAGACACGCATGCAGTTAATGATGTAAGAACGGATACAGTGAAAACTGCGGTACGAGCAAATCGTTTCATATGAAATAAACCCTTAGCTATTCTGAAATTCTAAAAAATGTTTAGTGCTGTAGCTGCTTAGGCTGAGCGCTACTTGTTGGTGGCGTTGCAGATTGAGTTTGCCAACCGCTTGGGCAATCTTGTACGTTTGGGAAATAATTGCCACTAGCTGGACAGTAATACCAAACTGGGGGCTGCGGTTGGGCTGCTAAAACCATGGGCTGAGGAGGCGAAACATAAGCAACCACAGGAGGTCCATACACCACCGGTGGAGCGTAGTAACCAGCATAAGGTCCATAGTAGCCGCCTGGATAGCCCCAGTTTCCGCGCCATCCTGGACCCCAACCAGAGCCATAGTAACCATAAGCTGCCGGACGCCAACCACCTCCATAACCACCGCCTACAGAAACATTCCAGCCAACATTACCTGCCTGGGCTATCACAGGCGAGATCACCAATAAAGTGAAGAAGGTGAGCCCTAAGATACTAAATTGATTAATTCGCTTCATCATCGACCCCCTATAAATTGGTCTTCTATTTCTCTATGGCTCTATTTTAGTTTTTACTAGCCTTACTATCAATAACGCCTCAAATCCGCACAGGCTGACAAGAAAACAAGTAATTTCTCGAGAAGGCCTTGTTACTCTAATTTTGCACCCGATTGCTGCACTACCCGACCCCATTTATTAGCTTCAGAAGCAATTAATCTAGTAAGGTCTTTTGGGCTACTCGGAGCGGGATCAAGGCTACCCGACAGAAGGCGCGCCTTTACCTCGGGATTGCTCAATGTTTGGCGAACCATCTGATTTAAGCGCTTTTGAATATCTAATGGTAGGTTTGCGGGTGCCATTAGAGAGAACCAAGATACCGCCTCAAAACCAGGTAGACCTTGCTCAGCAAGAGTCGGAATTTCAGGGGCAGCATGCGAGCGTTTGAGTGTTGTCACCCCTAAAGCCTGCACCTCCCCCACTTTAATTAAAGCCAAAGATGATGAAAGGTTATCAAAGAGCATCGAGATGCGACCACTGAGTAAATCAGGCAAAGATTGAGCACGCCCTTTATAGGGAATATGACGAATTTGTACACCAGCCATCTCCTTAAATAATTCACCTGACATGTGCAAGGAGGTGCCAACACCAGATGAACCAAAAGTCAGCTGATTGGGCTTTGACTTTGCTAACTCAATAAGCTCGTGCAAATTATTAACGCCTAGTTTTTTATTAACGATTAATACATTTGGCGTACTTGCCAAAAAACTAATGGGCGTGAAATCTTTCACAGGATCAAACGATATCTTTTCATAAAGTGCGCCATTGATCGCATGAATGCCTACCGTACCAATTAGTAAGGTGTAGCCGTCGGGTTCGCTTTTAGCAACTAGATCAGCACCAATATTACCACCATAACCAGGGCGATTTTCAACAAGGACGGGCACGCCTAAACTTTGTTGCCAACTTTCTGCTAAAACGCGCGCCAAGATATCGGGAGCGCCGCCGGGAGTAAAGGTAACAATGATGCGGATAGCTTGCTTTGGCCAAGTCAGATGCTTCAGTGGCGCACTTTGTGCCTGAACCGCAAAGCTACTGGCCCACAACACTGATAGCAAAAGAAAGTTCTTTAGAACTTTTGAGAATTGCATACTCAATCTATTGAGCACCAGGATCTAGGCCGCGAATAGCCCAACTCAAAAGCCAAAGTAAGAACGTAACCAGAGCCAGCCCTCATATTTGACTGGATCATCAGCACAGGGGCCGATACCACACTCAAGCAAAGTAGATGCGAGATTACCCAATACCAGAAGAATAAAAATAATCACTAAGATGTTTGCAAACCAAGAACGTGATCGAACATCACGATTGGGAAGCATCAGGAGGATTGCTAGACCCATTAATAAACCGGTGTAGCCAACATAAGCCCAGGTATAAAAATGCAACTCTAGAAATGTTTTACCGAATCCTTTATCACCCGGCAAAATATGCAAAAACACTTGACGGAGTGAAACCATCATCCCCACTAAGCCGCCAAGGATGCCCCAGCCATAGTGAGACGAATGAGCGCCACAACGAATATTGAGAACCAAGGTAAAGCCAATAATCACAAAACCAATGCGTTGCATTAAGCACAGCGGACAGGGAAGCTCACCAAAGTAAAGTTGATCTACAAATGCATAAGACAGCATGCCAATAACCGCCAACAAAGCCAGTTGATTACCCAATGCTGCGAGGGATGAGGAAGAATGTTTACTCACAATCAATTACAAACTGATATTGAGATGATCGGTTGCATGAAAGCGGAACCAAACAAGAAGAGTGGCAAGGGTGATTGCCAAAACGATTAAACCCGCAAGACGCTTCTCAAACCAAACTAAAACAAGCCCGATAAAAGCTGTCAGAAAAGGTAGAAACATATACATAAGATAATTCTAGCGCAGGACCCTATTCCTGAGGTACTTCTGTAAATCCAGAGCCTAGAAAAAGGTCTTTTGCTCAGAGTGCGCTATAGCTAATCGCCCTGACACTCTTTTGTATTTAGATAATCTTTGTTTTTAAGTTGGGTAAGCCAGCAACACTGCCCTCCAAGACATCACCCTTCTTCACCGGACCAACTCCGGCTGGTGTGCCAGAGAAAATCAAGTCGCCCGGCTCCAAAGTAAATAAAGTAGAGAGGTAAGCAATGGTGTCTGGAACATTCCAAATCAGTTGATTGAGATCACCCTCTTGACGGACTTCGCCATTGACTAAAAGTTGAACGGCGCCCTGAGCAGGGTGACCGCAATGACTTACTGGGGTGATCTCACCGCAAGGGGCAGCTTGATCAAATGCCTTCCCAGTATCCCAAGGACGTCCCATCTTCTTAGCCTCCCCTTGGAGGTCGCGTCTTGTCATGTCTAAACCAACACCATAACCATACACATGATCGAGTGCTTTATCTGAGGGAATATTTGATCCGCCCTTACCAATGGCAACAATCATTTCAATTTCATGATGAACATCGCTGGATAAATTTGGGTAAGCCATATCTTTGCCATCCGTCACAATAGAATTAGCAGGCTTCATAAAGAAGAACGGTGGCTCACGATCGGGATCATGACCCATCTCACGTGCGTGATCAGCATAGTTACGTCCCACGCAATAAATGCGATTGACAGCAAAGCGTCGACTATCTCCAGTGACAGGCAAAGAAATTACTGCTGGTGGATCAATCACAAATGCTGAAGACATAAAAACCTTTCTATGAATTTCGATGAAAACGTGTTCTATTTTTGCTGTTTAGCAGTATGACGCAATTTCAATAAAAGAATGCTAAGCGCCAAAGTGAAGGTCATGGAGTTTGCCAGAATCAGAGGCCATTTTTCGATAATGAGGCCATAGACCAGCCACAAGCCCACACCAACCGTAAACAGAGAGTACATACCTAAGGAAATCCCTGATAGATCCCTTGTACGCCAAGACTGAATGGCCTGTGGCAAGAAGGCGATCGTCGTCAAGAATGCCGCGCAATACCCAATAATCTCGATTTGGTGAGGTTCTAGCGTCATTTTTCCATTGTAGTTCGTGAAAACCTGAAATCATTGATGCAGCGCATGAATTTTATTCTGTAGATAATAGAAAATCATCATTAAACCTACCACTAAAAATACAAAATGAGACAACATCTAATTCGAGTTTTTGGCCCACTCTTATGCGCAAGCCTAATAAGCGCCCCACTGCTGGCACAAACCAATAATTCCGCCATTAAAAATTATCCAGACAAGCCCATTAAGCTAGTCATTCCCTACCCACCTGGTGGTGCCACCGATGTGATCGGACGCATCATGGCCCAAGAGCTATCCAAGTCACTAAATCAACAGGTGGTTCCCGATAATCGGGCAGGTGATAGCGGCAATATTGGCGCCGACATGGTTGCCAAGTCACCAGCTGATGGCTACACACTCTTAATGGGGGCCCTTACATCTCACTCTATTAATGCAAATCTTGATAAAGACAAAATACGATACAACCTCGAAAAGGACTTCACACCGGTTGATGTGGTTGGGGTTGTCCCGCTAGTATTTGTTGTGAACCCCTCAGTTCCCGTTAAGAATATGAAAGAGTTCATTGCCTACGCAAAAGCTAACCCAGGAAAACTGACGTTTGCCTCTTCTGGAGCCGGCGCCCCGCAGCGTCTTGCCATGGAAATGTTTCGCTTTCAGCTCGGCTTAGATTTACTACATGTCCCTTATAAGGGCAGTGGCCCTGCCATGACCGACCTGGTCGGTGGTCAAGTGCTAACCATGTCTGAAACAGTGCCTGCAGCATTGCAATTTATTCAAGCTGGTCAGTTAAGACCCCTAGCCGTGACAACCGCTAAGCGTATTAGCCAATTACCTGACGTTCCTACGGTGACTGAGGCAACAGGTTTGCCGAACTTTGATGTAGTGAGTATGTTTGGTATTTTGGCCCCAGCAGGAACACCGAAGCCGATTATTGATAAGCTAAGCGGGGATATCAAAATTATTTTGCAACGCCCTGAAGTTCAAGAACGCATGTTGGCAGCTGGCGTATACGTCAACTATCTTTCACCTGCAGATTCAAGTAAGCGAATTTCACGGGAAATGACTATGTGGAGTAAGGTGATTAAAGATGCAAACGTCAAAGCGGATTAATCAATCACTGCCCCTAAAAAAATAATCACTTAAAGCTATGCAAAATTCTCCACTAATCCAATTTTGTTACTACTTGGAGAGAACTCCTCTCAATGCAGCGATACAAGACAATTTCTGGATAGTCCCCACTTTGCAGACTATTCATATTTTGGGCATAGCATCAGTTCTTGTGGGCATACTTCTAATTAATCTCAGAATCTTGGGTATGCACGGGCAAAGCGAATCTATCGCAATAGTAATTGCTCGATATCGCTCTTTGGTCTGGCTTCCGCTACCAATACTACTTATTACTGGCTGCATCATGATCGTCGGAGAGCCTGCAAGATCTCTAACAAACCCAGCCTTTCAGCTCAAGATGCTGATGTTGCTTGCAGTGATTTGTATCACCCTATTCTTTCAGAAAAAGTGGCATAACAAGAACTCTTTTGCCCCAGCTAATTCTGCAACCCGTTTACTAGCAATCCTATCGCTAGCTTTATGGATTGGTATTGTTGCTGCTGGCCGATGGATTGCGTACGCCTAATCACCAATTCATCATAATCAATCACAAAAAATATGAACGACATTCTGATTCTCATTTACAGCAATCCATTAGCGGAAACGATTCGCGAAAATGAATTACTATTTCCCTGGATCGAGGCTCTACATGTTCTAGCAGTCACGCTAGTCATCGGCTCAATTGCATTAGTTGACCTGCGCTTGATTGGAGTGCGCGCCTTAAATCGTGCTATCAGCAACATTAGTGAAGAGCTTTTGCCAATAACATGGATAGCTTTTTTAGTTGCTGCTCTTACGGGAGCTATTCTTTTTACCTCTAATGCATTGAGTTACAGCCAGAATTTTTACTTCATCTCCAAGATCATTCTCTTAGGCTTAGCAGGCATCAATATGATGTGCTTTCAATTCATTATTGGTAAAAATCTCGATAGCTGGAATCATTACAAACAACTGCCGCTAGCAGCTCGGATTGCTGGGGGTATTTCGCTCACACTGTGGATAAGTATTATTTTTTGTGGTCGCTGGATTGGGTTCACACTCGAACCAGTACTGGCGATTTCCTAAGGATTTCATAACGATTGCATTATTAAGGGAGGGGATGTGAAAAGAAAAATAATTTGCCTGCTAATGGCTGCAGGCCTAGGCATAGGCTTTACAACCAGTAACATGGCGCAATCATCTAAGCCCATCATCAATCCGCCACCTACAGCCAAGGACTGGTCTAACCTCGCTAAGCTGCCTGACTGGAGCGGTGTCTGGAACCCCAAAATTTCAGATCAAGATAAACAGGCTAAAACCAATATGCCACCTTGGACGCCTGCTGCAAACGAACTTATTCAATTTCAACTTGCAGAAGAGAAAGCAGGCAGACCTCCCCCACTCTTTGTGAATTGCCTACCTGAAGCAATGCCAGCATGGATGCTAGTTACCCATAACGCAATGGAGATCCTGTTTACTCCCGGTAGAGTAACTTTGCTCGGGGAATCCGATGGGAATCGTTTACGACGCATCTATACCGATGGTCGCCCTCACCCTGAAGATCCAGATCCAACCTTTCATGGTCACTCTATTGGTAAATGGGAGGGTGATACGCTCGTTGTAGATACCATTGGAGTAGTACCCCAGGCTTACATAGCCATTAGCGAAGCTGCCGGCGTGCCTAATAACGGCGATATGCGCATCATCGAGCGGATTCATCTCGTTGGCAAAGATGAATTGCATGATGATATTGAAATCATTGCCCCAAATGTTTTGACCAAGCCCTGGAAAACAACTCGGATTTACTTCCGTCAACGCGCTCGTAAATATGACATTGTCGAGGGAGTGTGCTTAGAAGGCTCCTTTGCCCCAGGAAAAGATAAACGCGGCAATGATATTTTTGTTCCCGTCGAATACGATGTCGGCGGCAATCGCATCCCACCTCAATAACTTATGTCTAGATCAATCTTAGGAGATCATATTTTGAAACTCATTACATTTACAAAATTAGCGACCTTCGCTATTGCCCTATCTACATCTGTCCTATCGTTTGCGCACCATGCCACTACGATGTTTGATAGAGATAAAGTATTTACGATTACCGGGGTAGTCAAAGAGGTGCAGTGGACTAATCCACACGTTGGCATTTTTGTAACTGGCACTCTTAAAGATGGTGATTCACCAGCACTGTGGATTTTAGAAGTTTCTAGCCCTGGTAATTTAACTCGTGCTGGTGGCTGGACTAGAAATGCCGTCAAGGCAGGCGATAAAGTATCGGTAGAGTTCTGGCCATTGCGTAACGGCAATAAAGGTGGCTACCTTAAGAAAGTGACATTAACCGATACTGGCAAGTTCTATACCGCTGATATTCGTGCTCAAGAGAGTCCTAACTTAGAGGAACGCGAGCAGAAATAAGATTTTTATCTATCCCGTTTAGTTTGGTAGCGGGATAGAAATGATTGCCATCAGCGTCAATGTATCACTGCTATTGGTAAACCCTTTGCCTATACCGGCCTGGAAAGGCAAAGGTCCAGTATCACAATAGACTTTTAAGAATGTCAATTGCTGAGTATTAGGCCAAACCACTGGGCCAGACAAAACTTGGTTGTAGTTTGAGTAATATTCAACGCCCACTGCCCAGTTGGGGACAATCTCACGAGATGCTCGTATTGCCGTATTGAAATAGGGTCCCTGATGGACATAGGGTTGCGATAACGGCTGATCAAAAATTGGGTTGATGACAAAGAGCCATTTATCGACGTGCTTACCCAGGATGAACCGTGCTTCAGAGTTATAGCGAGATGACTCATACTGAGGAAGTGTATTGGATAACTCAACATTTACACCCGCAAAGAAAGGGTCGCCCTTTTCTTCGGTATAAGGTAGCCACTTCAATCTCACCTTCGCTCCTGCGTAATTCCAGGTGGAGTTGTTGACAACCGAATTAATATAAAAGCCAGCCTCAAGGTCGTGCCCTAGTCCATAAGCGTACTCAGGGGTAATGCGGGTGTTACTGTTATTCATCACCTCACCTGGATAGGAGGGAGTTTGAATTCCTCTTGGCGTATTGTTCAAATGCAACTCAAGACTTTGCTCACCCTTAGCATTAATTTCATCATCGTAAACCTGAATTTCATCTTGCAAGACGGCCATACTGACTGATGGCAAGATTGATAAAGATATTGCCAATAATCCCTGTAAAAAGGACTTGGCTAGTGGGTGGGCTTGCGTCTGCATGATGCAAGAGTTTAACAACGATTAGGGTTTTTTGACGCGCTCGCTCCAAAGCTGCCATGGACGACCAATGGTTTTCTCAATAGTTTCCTGAGCAGTAACAGCCTCACCAGGAGTAAGGTATTGCACCTGCCCCATTTTTATTGCCTCAGACTGAATACTGGCATTCTGAATGGCATAGACAGTCCTAAATACTGCCTTCTTGATCGAATCTGCCCCTGCGGCATAGCCATGCCCGCGCATCAGAACAAAGTACTGCAAGCCCATTGTCTGAGATAAGGCATCCCCAAGCTCAATACTGCTAACAAACATATCGGTATCAGGATTTGGTTTGGCAAAATTACGAATCTCGAAAATAGGCGCGCCCTCGCCTAAGAATGCACTCATGTGATAAACAGGTCTCAGAGTAGTGCCAGTTAAACCATAAGGCAGGACCGGTGATGCATGCCCATGAATTACTGAATTAATATCTGGACGATTTTTTAGAACACCGCTATGAATGTAGCGCTCTCCATAAGCGACTCTGGTATCGCCATTTAAAGCTTTGCCATTCATATCAAATTCCATGATGTCTTCTACCTTCACCACGGAAGGCGCAACACTTCTCGCCAAAAAGAATGTATTCGGGTTTACAGGATTACGAACACTTATATGTCCGTAACCATCGACTGCATTTTGGTCGTACAGAATATGATTTGCTAAGACAAGCTCCTCAACTGCTGTCTTGACTGCTGGGTTTTGCTCCATCTGCTCTTGAACGCTTGCAGCACTGGCTTGAGAACAAATGATGGCAAGAAGATATGGAATCAATTGTTTTTTCATTACTCTACCTTACCAATCTTTCTGACCACCTCTCCCATCTGGTTGGATTCTTTATCCCAGTAGGCTTTAAATTCTGGAGCATCCATATACTGAATCGGACTTCCAGCACCATTAATGACAGAGCGCACGCGCTCATCGTTGGCAGCTAGTTTTGCTGCTTCACGCAACTTATTCGTAATGGAGTCTGGAGTTGCACTCGGCACAAATAAGCCTGCCCATTGAGAGAATTCAATCTTCACACCCATCTCCTTAAGGCTGGGCACATCAGGCATGCTTGCTAACCTACCATCACCCCAATGAGCCAAGGCACGAACCTTACCTGCTTTGATTTGCTGAACAATTGAAGACGGCCCTGTAGCAATCGCATCGACCTGCCCTCCCAATAAACCCACAATAGCTGGGCCAGCCCCTGTGTATGGAATGTGTACCATATAAAACTTTTCAGAAGACTTGAGCATCTCCATGGGTACATGCATTGTTCCGTAGTTCCCGGATGAGCCAAAATTATATTTACCTGGATTAGCCCTCATGGCCTTCACAAAGGATTTGCAATCTTTCCAAGGACTATCTGCCCTAACAACCAATACTGTCGGATCTGCAGTAAAACGCGCAATGGGTTTCAATTGGTTCAGCTGAAAAGATTGCTCTCTTCCTACTACCTTATCCGCTTCGGGAATAATGGAAATAGAAGATAGTGCCATCAAAATCGTATACCCATCAGGCTTTGCCCTGGCTACTGCAGCCATTCCAATCCCTCCGCCTGCGCCTGCTTTATTTTCTACTATCACTGGTTGGCCTAAGCTACGAGAAAGCGCTTCTGCCACTGGCCTACCTACGGTATCAGCAACCCCGCCTGGTGGGAACGGTACAACCATAGTGATAGGTTTTGTGGGCCAGGCTTCAGGAGTCTGTGCGCAGGCAATCTGGACAAAACAACCCCACATAAAGACCAAAACGGGAATAGCTAGATATTTTTGCCTCATTTATGTCTCTGATTCGTAATTTAGTTATTATTTATGCTCTTTATCCTACTACAAGATTCACCACAATAAACACGGGGTAGCATAGACAAAACCCCAGCCGGAGATATCAACCATGAGATATGCAGCATTTGTTTTAGCAAAAGAACCTTCCAAAACCCGCGTTGGTATTGTTTCTGCCGACGAAATGACAGTTCAAGAGCTCGATTTAGGTGTGGATGTTAGTGAGGATGGCATTGTTGCCATTCTTAAATCTGACCTGGCAGGTAAATTACCGAAGCCCACTACTACATATGCATTTAGTGATGTACGCTTGCTAGCGCCTGTGCCTAGACCGCGTCGTAATATTTTCTGTGTTGGCAAAAACTATCATGAGCACGCTAAGGAGTTTTCAAATAGCGGATTTGATGGCAGCGCTAAACCAGGTGAAGATATCCCAAGCCATGCCATCTTTTTTACAAAGCCGCCTGAGTCTGTCACTGGTCCAAATACTCATGTGATCATTCCAACGGCTGTATCAACTTGCATTGATTACGAAGCTGAGCTAACTATTGTGATCGGCAAAGGTGGTAAAGGAATTACCGAAGCTGATGCCATGAAGCATGTTTGGGGCTATACGGCAATTAACGACGTCACTGCACGCGATTGGCAGCAAAGACATAAACAATGGTTTCTAGGTAAGAGCTTTGATACCTTCTGCCCAATGGGACCATGGGTGGTTACAGCTGATGAAGTTGATGCTGAGAATATTTCTGTCAAGTGTTGGGTAAATGGCGAGCTACGTCAAAATTCCAATACCAAAGATTTGATTTTTGACATCCCCAATATGATTGCTACTGTCTCTGCAGGTATTACCCTCTATCCAGGCGATCTCATTGCTACTGGAACGCCAGTGGGTGTTGGTATTGGCTTTAAGCCTCCCAAGTATCTAGTCAACGGTGATGTTGTAGTCGTTGAGATGGGTGGCATTGGCAAACTTGAGAATACTTTTGTTGCTGGATAAAGATTGGGCCAAGAGATGCACTACAAGATGCACTACGAGATGCGCTAAGTGATCTCATAGTAAATGTTCAAAAATAAGAAAAAGCCACCCTAGGGTGGCTTTCTTTTTGCAAACATTTTGCTCAATCATCAAGCCAAAGTAAACTTTAACTCTCCGAGCTTTTCTACTGAACTGACAATCTTGTCGCCCTTCTTTAGCCAAACCTGTTTATCTTTTGGCATACCGGCAATAACGCCCTGCGGTGTTCCTGTGAAAACAATATCGCCTGGCTCTAATGTCCAGTAAGTGCTGATATACGACAGCATTTTTTGAGTGTTATGAATAAAGTCTGCTGTATTTGAGTCCTGACGTAATTCACCGTTCACCCAAGTCTTCACTTGAAGCTTATTAGGATCGCCTACCAAGTCAGAAGTCACGAAGTAAGGGCCAATAGGCGCATATTGATCTAGCGTCTTGCCAATCATCCACTGTCCACTTGGTAGCTCCAACTGCAAGTCACGCGAAGAAAAGTCATTTGATGTGCAATAGCCAGCCACATAGTCCAAGGTTGCCGACTCTGGCACATTTCGCATCTGCTTACCAACCACTATTAATAGCTCAGTCTCATAGTCCAGCTTATAAGATACTGAAGGTGGTGGAATCTGCAATAAACAATTGTGGGCTGCAAGACTATTGTTGTACTTATTAAAGAGTGGCGGCACTCGTGGATGAGCCATTCCAACCTCATCAGCATGTGCGCGATAGTTCAAGCCCACACAAACAATCTTTCCCGGATTCTTAAAGAGGCGACCAAAAGTAATATCGGACTCCTTCAAGTAAGGCACGCCAGATTTATCCGCGCTAGCCACTACTTTATTGAACCCTGCAGCATTTCCCTCTTGCAATAATTGATCTAAGGTTGTCGGAGCTGCAATTTTCATTTTCTTGGCCACCGCGCGAACATCAATCACACCTTTGGCAGTGACTACGCCCAACGTTTCTGTGCCATCTGCATTCATAATGGCAAGAATTTTGCTATTCTTCACCATTTCGCGGGGGCCGGTGTAAGGCTCACCACCCCAAACAGAAGTTTGATGTGCAGAAGCTTCGCTCACCACACCCATAGTCGAGGCAGCCACTAAACCAGCGCCAGCAGCTGAGGCAGTCTTCATAAATTCGCGACGAGAACTCATCTAAATCTCCTTTAGTTGTAATTTAGTTGTTATCTATTTTTTTAACTACAAAAAGAATACTACTTCACCAGTTTATGCGGTGCTGCAGCAAATTTAGATCCCAAATAAAATCAACCCAAGCCGAGGAAAATAGCAAGTCTATAGGTAATGAAAGAGGCGAGATAAGCCAAGCCAAATAAGTAACTAAGCATAATCACTGGAATCTTCCACCCCCCAGTTTCACGCTTGACCGCCGCAATAGTTGATAAGCACTGAGGCGCAAATACAAACCATGCCAACAAAGAAAGTGCAGTAGCCAAAGACCAGCCACTAGAGATCAAAGGTATGAGTGCCTCAGAGGCATCTATGCTTGAGCTTGAAAGTGCATAAACCGTTGCTAATGAACTCACAACGACTTCACGTGCAGCCATACCAGGCACTAGAGCAATGCTAATTTGCCAATTAAAGCCAATAGGCGAGAACACATGAGTCAATGCCTGCCCTATCATCCCAGCAAAGCTATATTGAATAGGCGAACCCGTTGCTCCTTCAGGCGGAAATGGAAAGCTAGATAAAACCCACAAACCAATGGTCATCAGCAGAATAATTCCACCAACACGACGCAAGAATATTTCAGCGCGCTGCCAAAGGCTGATAGCTAAGTTACCCAAACGCGGCAAGTGATAGCTAGGTAACTCCATCATGAGTGCATTCATCTTAAATTGCGCGCTGGTAAAACGCTTCAGAATCCAAGCCACTACCATCGCGCCCAGTATTCCCGCCAAGTACAGCAAGAACAGTACAAGTCCCTGTAAATCGATTCCAGCCCACAGCTTTTGCTCTGGAATAAACGCAGAGATCAACAGAGCATATACCGGTAGACGCGCGGAACAGGTCATCATTGGGGCAATCAGAATAGTCACCATCCGATCGCGTGCGTTAGAAATACTTCTCGTCGCCATGATTCCGGGGATGGCGCAGGCAAAGCTAGAAAGTAAAGGAATGAAGGATCTACCAGAGAGTCCCACGGATCCCATCACCCTATCGAGTAAGTAAGCAGCTCTTGGAAGATAGCCAGATTCTTCAAGCAACAAAATAAAGAAGAACAGAATCAAAATCTGCGGCAAGAAAATCACTACTCCACCAAGGCCAGCCAAAATGCCATTAATCAAGAGACTGCGCAACCAAGTGTCCGGTAAGAGCGCACCAATATGCATACCGAGATATTCAACCGAGCTCTTAATCAAATCCATTGGGACAGTAGCCCAGCTAAATACTGCTTGAAATATACAAAACAGTAGTGCCACCAAAATAATTGGGCCTAAGACAGGATGCAGTAAGACTGCATCCAAGCGATCACTCAACTGATCAGGAATGATCTGATCTAGCTTGAGATTTTGCAAAATACGTTGCACCTGAATATTATCGGTTTCAGTATGAGCAATATGAGAGGCAACATTTTCTAGGGTGGCATCACTCGTACCGGTTCGTAATCCATCAAGATTACGCCAATCTAAATTCGCTAGGAATTGTTTAATTTCATCAGCGCCATCAGATTGGATGCCAATACTAGTTAAGACTGGAAGCCCTAATTCACCAGAAAGTGCGGCAGTATCAATCTGCAAGCCTTGGCGCTTAGCGATATCCAACATATTGAGCACCACAATGCAGGGCAAGCCCAAACGCTTTGCAGCCAATACCAAACGTAAGTTGCGACGCAAGTTCATTGCGCTCAATACACAAATGACTAAGTCGGGACGCTTCTCACCTTCCGCTCTACCAAGCAAAACATTGCAGGTCACCTTTTCATCTAAAGATCTTGGATAAAGGCTATATGCGCCTGGCAAATCGAGAATGCGAATATTTTTTCCGGACTCAAGCGTTAAACGCCCTTCTTTGCGCTCAACAGTGACTCCAGAATAATTAGCAACTTTTTGTCGGCTGCCGGTGAGTAAATTAAATAGAGCGGTCTTACCGCAGTTAGGATTACCTAATAAAGCAACAAGCGGTTCACTCGAAAAAAAATGGACTTTAGATTCAGACATGCGATGCGGATTCAACTGCAATCATGCGCGCCTCGGATTTACGCAAAGCGAAAGTTGAGGCGCCTACGCGAACCATATAAGGCCCTTTTCCCAAAAGACCCTTGCGTAATACCGTTACCTGCTCTCCAGGCAAGAAGCCAATATCCTCTAACTGCCCCTTGATTTGAGGGGCGCCTTTTGGGGCATCTATCGCACAAACGCGATAAGCGGCGTTTACATCAACCTGGTCCAAATGCATGGAGGATTGTCACTTTTATCAATAAATAGGAACGATTCTCATTATATACCTTATAATTGATAATGGTTATCATTTATATAGAAGATAGATTTCCTTAAAACATGCTTTCACATAGAAAAAAACAGGTTTGGCCCTATCAAGAAGAAATTTATAGATTTAGCACTTGTGCTGAATTAGCCATTCTCAAACCTCTAATTTTGTCGATACTCATGCTGGGGCCATGTTCCAAAGCAAATGCTGAGTCACCAGTGAGCGATACCCCAATAATCTTAGCTGTCGCCCCTGTGAGTGACACGCCCTATACAGACGGACTCCATGAGGATGGTGGTAACACTGAACAATGGAGTATTCATGGACAAGCAACCTATATCAATCAGTTTAAAAATAACTTCAACTCCCCCTACTACGGAGCTAAAAGTCTTTTAAATAAAAATGATGGTGACATCACCAAGAGTTACACCTTCTCAGCAACTACATTTTTAGGAGCTAGATTATGGGAAGGCGCTGAAGCCTATATCAACCCAGAGATGTTTGAAGGTATTCCCTTCTCCGGCCTAAGCGGCTTAGGCGGCTTTAGTAATGGTGAGCTACAAAAAGGAACGGCCATTCCACCAATCTATTACATGGCAAGAATGTTTTTACGACAGACCTTTGGCTTTGGTGGTGGTCAAGAGCACATTGAAAGTGCCGCTAATCAGTTGGCAGGTAATATAGATAAGCGTCGTTTTGTAGTTTCATACGGAACATTTTCAGCATTAGATTTTTTTGACGCAAACACCTATAGCCATGATCCGCGTACCCAGTTTTTAAACTGGTCCTTAATGGCCAGTGGAGCCTATGACTATGCCGCGAACTCTCGTGGCTATACCTATGGCTTTGTGGGTGAGTACTACCATGATGAACAGTGGGTCATGCGTCTTGCGCGCTTGGCGATGCCCAAGACACCAAACTCATTAGCGTTAGACTATGACCTCACTCAGCAATACGGCAACACAGCCGAAATAACCCATCTTCATACTATTAACGGGCAAGCTGGTAAGGCACGTGTCCTTGTCTTTCAGAATCGCGGAATTATGTCGACATATAAAAACGCAATTACTTTTGGAGAGCAAACGAATACAACGCCAGATATTCTCAATACCCGATATGGCTATCAAACCAAATGGGGCTATGCATTAAATGGCGAACAAGCCATTACCGAAAATATTGCTACGTTTGCAAGGTGGAGTTGGAATAATGGCCAAACTGAGACCCAGGCATTTACTGATATCAGCAATTCTTTATCTGGAGGCTTATCCATTAAAGGTGCTAATTGGGGAAGGCCGCAGGATACTATTGGAATTGGCGCAGCACTCAATGGAATCTCATCGCAACAAATTAGCTACCTACAAAAAGGTGGTGTAACTATGTTCATTGGCGATGGCAGACTTAATTACAGAAAAGAACAAATCTTTGAAACCTTCTACAGCTGGAATGTTTATAAGAGCCTTTCGCTTTCAGCAGATTATCAGCGCATCGCCAATCCTGGATACAACGCAGATCGCGGTCCAGTGAATTTCTTTGGTTTACGGGCCCATATTGAGATGTAAACGAGAACACCTACTTTAAGGTGCCGTATAGCCGTACTTTTGCAAGATAGTCTTCACTTGGGATGTTTGCATGAAGCGATACAAATCTACCACCTCTTGAGGGGCTCCCTGAATCAGCACCATTCTTTGTTTGATAGGCTCATATAACTTTGCGTTGAGAAGCAAGAAGTGGGTGTCTTTAACCACTTCTGGCGACTTAGCTAGTGATAAGGCAGTAAATCCAACATCAGCCGCTCCGCTAACTACATAAGTGGTTGCTACGCCAACATTATCAGCATAAACCAGCTTATTTTTTGCAATATCCCATAAACCTTCTGCCTTTAAATACTCTACTGCAGCTTTGCCATAGGGCGCTAGTTCTGGCTTAGCAATAGATATCTTATTTGCTCTTTGTATAGCAGAAGATAGCCCAGCTTTGTTATCGAGCAATTGAATTGCAGAAGATTTTTTGGCGATGATGGCCAACCTACCGATTGCATACACTACCCCTTCATCTACCGCTTTACCATGCTTGTACAGCTCTAACGGAAAATGCTCATCCGCAGCAATGAGCAAGTTAAACGGTGCACCATTCAGAATTTGTGTGGCGAAGTTTCCGGATGATCCATAAACAACTCTCATCTCAGACTTACCCGTTGATTTAAATGCTGCAATGATTTCTAGGAAGGCGTCCTTCATATTTGCTGCAACGGCAATCGTGGGCACCTGTGCAAAAGCAATATTTGCCGACAAAAGCAAGCAGGAAAGTAGCCAAGCTAGACAAGATTTCATGATTCAACTTATTCTAGCGGATGGATTCGAAAATAAGTAACTAAAACGCCCTAGTGTGCGAAGATATAAATTAACTAAAGTTTCTCCGCTCCTAAGCACATGAAAAAATTACTACAGACCCTCATCCCCATAACTTTCATTACCTTTAATTTATGGGGTACAAGTCTTTTTGCCCAAGAAAAAAGTATTGTGGTTTCGTCTACCACCTCTACCGAGCAGTCCGGTCTTTTTAATTACATCCTCCCTATCTTTAAGGTGAAAACTGGGATTGAGGTCAAAGTCGTATCAGTAGGAACTGGCCAAGCCCTTGATATTGGTCGTCGCGGCGATGCTGATGTTGTCTTCGTTCATGACAAACCAGCGGAAGAGAAGTTTGTTGAGGATGGCTTCTCAACCAAGCGCTATGAAGTGATGTACAACGATTTCGTCTTGATAGGGCCTAAGGCAGATCCAGCAAAAATTGGGGGTAGCAAAGATATTCAAGTTGCACTCCAGAAAATTGCTGCTACGCAAGCTCCATTTGTATCTCGTGCAGATAAAAGCGGTACGCACGCTGCTGAATTGCGTTACTGGAAAGGTGCTGGCATCTCCCCTTCTTCTAGTCAATCCTGGTACAAAGAGACTGGCTCTGGCATGGGTCCTGCCCTAAATACCGCATCTGCAATGAATAGCTACATCCTGGCTGACCGTGCTACTTGGTTAAGCTTCAAGAATCGTGGTGACCTCGTCATTATGGTTCAAGGTGATCCAAAGCTATTTAATCAGTATGGAGTGATGCTAGTTAACCCAGTCAAATTTCCGCATGTTAAAAAAGCACAAGGCCAAGAGTTTATTGACTGGCTCATTTCGAAGAACGGTCAAGATGTAATCGCCAGCTACAAGCTTGATGGTGAGCAGCTCTTCTTCCCAAACGCGAGGAAATAAAGCGTTCACCAACAAAAAAGCCCGCATCTGCGGGCTTTTTTACCTCTAGCGTATTGCTATGAGCTTATTGCTTATTACTGACTACTGAATTAATGCGTATTTGATGCTTATTTCTTAGGTGTTACAAAACCAATCGCTGTATCGTCAACAAACTCAATCATGACATCATCACCAGTTTTGAATTTTTCCAAGCCGAGAACAGCTTGATCCACTTTAGCTTTTTGCTTCTCGCCGCTTGGCATTGTGAAAGTTACGATACGTGTCTTTTGATCGACTGTTGAAATCTTTACAGTTGCGTAAACAGTCTCTGTAGTTTCCTCAAATGGCTTGGCAGAACCTTTGCCAGCAATGACAACTGAATGAACACCTGAAACACCTGGCTTTTGATCTTTACCAACAGCTGTTAAACCAACAGCAACTGCTTGTGCATGCTCAACCAAGAACACATCACCTTTTTTAACTTTATCTAAATCATTGATCGATTTAGCAACATTCATTTGCGCTAAATTACCATTGGCATCTTTCAAAACAACGATGCGCTTTTTAGCATCTACTGAATCAACAGTTGCACTCAACACTACAACGTCAGCTGCCAAAGGCAACATTTTTGCAGGGAGCTGAGCAAAAACTGAGGCAGTAAAAGTAAGGCCTACTGCAGCAAACAAACCAGCTAACAAAGATTTTTTCAAGATAACTCCTAACGAGTAAAAGGTTTTGGATGGGCCCTGTTGGGAACCGCGGTTCATTGTAACCACGGAATGTGGCACTTTTTATATGCTTGGGAGCGATCTACACCCTTCTTTGGTAAATTAAACAAAAATAAACATTAAGGGCATGAGATACCTTGGAAATTCTGATTAAATCCTGGAGGGATGCGCAGACAGATGCTTTTTTGGTGCGCCAAGAGGTATTCATTCATGAGCAAGGAGTTCCAAACCAGCTTGAGTTGGATGAATATGACCCTTTGGCAATACATGCACTTGCCTATTTAGATCAGCGCTGTATTGGCACGGGAAGACTAGTGTATTTGGGTGATAGGCAAGCTCAAATTGGGCGTATGGCTGTCTTGGCTCCATTTAGAGCGACTGGGATGGGAAAGCAAATCCTAGAAAAACTACTTCAGCAAGCCAAATTACATGGATCGAGGGTGGTTGTTTTGCACTCCCAAGTGGCTGCAATCCCCTTTTATGAAAAACAAGGCTTTGAAGTCCAAGGTCCTATCTATGAGGAGGCAGGCATCCCTCATCGTAATATGATTCTCTTATTACCACATACGATTTAAAGAGCAATGAACACTACGTCCAATCCAAACCCTTCTGTATTTACTTATATTCACCGCGTGTGTTATTCCGATACCGATGCTGCTGGCTTTATTTATCACGGACGCTATCTGGAAATTTTTGAACGCAGTCGTGCGGAGTGGCTTGCACAACGAGGTCTTAGCCCTACCCAGCTTATCGATGAAATGAATATCGTCATGCCTGTGCGTGAACTCACTATGAATTTCTATAAACCAGGCCGCCTAGATGACATTCTCTATATCGACCAAGTCATTGAACACCGAGGCCGCACACAAGTTTCAGTGAAACAAACTGCACAGAGAAAACTCCCTGATAGCGATGAGTTACAAGTGATTGCCAGTGCTGTATTACATATCGTCTGTGTAGACACCAATACCCTTAAACCAAAGGCCTGGCCTGATGGATTATTTCTTGCTGAGTGATGTTGGCGATGGAGAGCAATATGTCTGAAGGAAAATTACTGAGCTTTATAAAAGATCTCAGCTTGCTACTTGAGAAAAACCCAAGTGAGGAAATTGTGTTTACCGAGGGTAAGCAACTACTGGAGAAACTCATCGCAGTTGATGATTGGCTACCAGGAGAATTCACTAAACCACACCCGCAGTACTATCAGCAATACCTTCTCTATGCACATCCATTGGATCGATTTTCGGTTGTGAGCTTTGTCTGGGGGCCAGGCCAAAAAACGCCACTCCACAATCACACTGTCTGGGGAATGATTGGTCAGTTACGCGGTCAAGAAACTGGCACCCCCTACTATCGCCAGGTAGACGGCAGCTTTAAGGCTGGTGAAGTATGTGTCAGTCCACCAGGACACGTTGATACCGTATCACCTAATACTCATGACATTCATGTAGTTGAAAATAGTCTGAGTGATAAGACCTCCATCAGCATTCATGTCTATGGCGGCAATATCGGGCGCATTCAACGCTCAGTATTTGATCCAGCCACCGGGGCCGAGAAATCATTTGTCTCTGGATATGCCAATAAAGTCGTACCAAATCTTTGGAATCCCGTTTAATTCTCTAGTGGTTTAGCAAATCTTCCCTAATTCCCAAAATATTCTAGGGGATGACTTAAAATAGAACTTCTTACTGCAAACGCTTTAGCGTGGCAGCTCACCCCATTGACCGGGATAGTCGATTTTTAAGTACGTTGAATACGGGTCAATACATTATTGGTCCCTATGTTATTTACAGATCTTGGTTTGTCAGAACCCATTCTTCGCGCTATTGCAGAAGAAGGCTATACCAGCCCTACCCCGATTCAAGCAAAATCGATTCCAGCCGTTCTTAAAGGTGGTGATCTTTTAGCAGCAGCACAAACTGGCACCGGAAAAACTGCTGGCTTTACATTACCGGTTCTGCAGCGCCTCAGCTCCACCAGAGCAAGCTCTGGCAAACGTCTTTTGCGCGTATTAATTCTCACCCCCACAAGAGAGCTTGCTGCCCAGGTTCAAGAATCGGTTCTAACCTATGGCAAGTACACGGGCTTAAAGTCCACGGTGATCTTTGGGGGTGTTGGCGCCAATCCACAAATTAAAGCAATTGCTGGTGGCTTAGATATTCTGGTTGCAACACCGGGGCGATTGCTAGATTTAATGGCGCAAAAATGTGTGTCTCTCAATGATATTGAAATTTTAGTTCTTGATGAAGCTGATCGCATGCTCGATATGGGCTTTTTACGTGACATTAAAAAATTCTTAGCAGCGCTTCCAAAGAAACGGCAGAACCTATTATTTTCAGCAACCTTCTCTACTGAAATCAAAGCATTGGCTGATGGCTTGCTAAATACACCAGAACTCATTGAAGTAGCTCGAAGTAATAGCACCAATGAAGCTATAGCCCAATTGATTCATCCGGTTGATAGAGCTAAGAAACATCCCTTATTGGCTCACCTCATTAAGAGTAATGACTGGAAACAAGTACTGGTCTTTACACGCACCAAACATGGGGCCAATAAGTTAGTGACCCAACTTGAAAAAGATGGCATCACTAGTATGGCGATTCATGGCAATAAAAGCCAAACTGCTCGTACCAAAGCATTGGCTGATTTCAAAGCAGGTAAATTAACCGCCTTAGTTGCAACCGATATTGCTGCACGCGGCATTGATATCGATCAACTACCTCATGTAGTCAACTATGATCTTCCTAATGTCTCTGAAGACTATGTACATCGCATTGGACGTACTGGTCGCGCAGGCTCTAATGGTATAGCTGTCTCCCTAGTCTGTGTTGATGAACATCAAATGCTCAGAGACATCGAAAAACTCATTAAGCAAAAACTACCGCAAGAAGTCATTGCAGGTTTTGAGCCCGACCCTAATGCTGTGACTCAACCAATTCAACTTCGTAGCCAACAACACCAGCAATCCAGAAAGCCAAGACCTGTTAGCGCAGGTGGTACTCCGGCAAAGAAGACGGCTGCCAAACGCAGTGGCCCGCCTAAAAGAAGCTTTAATCGTTAAGCAACTTATATCTTGAGATTAAATACACTCGAGAAATCCAGTTGACCGTTGCCCGCTTTGCTATGAGTCTCATAAAGTTCTTGCGCTAACTTCCCCAACGGGATACTGGCGTCTAGATTTTCTGCATTCTCAACTGCTAAACCCAAATCTTTCAGCATGAGGTCTACCCCAAAACCGCCAGCGTAACCTTTTGATGACGGCACGTTATCCATTACACCCGGACAAGGGTTATACAACTCTAAAGCCCAATTGCGGCCCGAACTCTTAGACATGATGTCGGAGAGCACCTTTGGATCCAAACCATTTGCAATCCCTAGGCGAAGTGCTTCACTTGTACCCAACATCTGGATACCCAACATCATGTTGTTACAGACTTTCACTGTTTGCCCCGCCCCACTGGCTCCTGCATGAAAGATATTCTTACCCATCTTTTCTAAAACCGCCCGAGCGCAATCAACAGCGCCAGTCTCGCCACCCACCATAAAAGTGAGAGTACCAGCCTGGGCCCCTGCGGTACCACCTGAAACTGGAGCATCGATCATAGCAAAGCCCTTAGCGTTGGCAGCGCTAGCGACAGCTTGAGCTACTTTGGGTGAAATCGTTGAGCAATCAATCAACAGCGTTTTAGGGTTTGCATTAGCTAATAAACCAGTATCACCAAGATACAAAGCTTCTACGTGACGTGAGGCGGGCAGCATCGTAATTAACACATCAGCATCTTTTGCTGTTGCATTTGCATTGTCAGCAACAGCTCCACCTGCTGCAGAAAACAAATCCAGCTGACTCTTTACCAAATCGAGGCCAGTGACTTGATATCCTGCTTTTAATAAATTGAGGGCCATTGGGAGTCCCATATTACCTAAGCCAATAAATCCGATTTTCATATTCATCCTAGGGTCTAAATAATTTTTATTGCTTTCTGGAGGCAAGGTATTTGACACCTTCAGCCCCATATGATTCCGCATGAGGCTGCTTCAAACTTAGCTGAAAAATATCACCAGCCTTGTATGTTTTGCTCAAGCCATTAATCACAATTTCAATGCTGCCCTCAATGACTAGAGCCCTCACCTCAAAAGGATGTTCGTGAACCTCAAGACCGCCATTGGGAACTTGCTGAACCTCTACTGGCTTCGGAAATCCATCCCGCTCAAGTGCTTGCAAAAATTGCTCAGTATTCATGCCTCAACTATAGCGTGGATATACACTATTTGTATTGCGTAATTCTCTAAGGAGCACTGATGGTCAAAGTCATTGGGTTAATAGAACTAACAGATCAAAGTGCTTTTGAGCAATACCGCTCGCAGGTCAGTGAAACAGTAGAGCTTTATCGGGGTTCTATTAAAAATCGCGGATCAATTACTGAACTATTTTGGAATGAACTGGGCTGCGCACCCTTTAGTGCTTTTGTAGAGCTAGAATTTCCGGCAGCGCAAGATGCCCATGCATGGGCTAATAGTCCTGAATACCAATCCTTAGTTCCTATTCGCAGCAAAGCAATGAAATTAACACTATTTAGTATCACCATCTAAATTGAATATTACTCTGACCCCGTAAACAAAAAAGCCTAGCTTTTAAAAGCCAGGCTCCTTGATTGGTCTGAAGAAAGAATTACTTCTTAGCTTCCATCGCCTCTTTAGCGGCAGTAATTTCTTTACGACGCTCTTTACAAGCGCCAGCGATTTCTTGCAAGGCCTTACGTGCGCGAGCAGCAGATGCCTTAATGCCTTTTTCAATAAATTTTTCGTTCTCAGCTTTGTAAGTTTCAAAAGCAGCCAACAATGTATCGTGTTGTGACATCTCGTCTCCTATTAACAAATAAATATTTTCCCTACAGCGAAGTCAGTATATCCCCATAAAAAGCATAGAAAATCGTCCCCCAAATCAGGGATAACTCTTATATTTACAGCTTAATTAAAAATGATCCATAACCTGAAATAGGCCAAAAGTCGCCCAAAAAGGGGTAAAAATGCTTGAATAATCGCTTTTTTGCCCATCAATTACCCAATTAAGCACTATGCTCACCAAAAAAAGAGCCTGGGGGCAAACTTTAAGCCGGTCTATAGGCATCTCTGGAGAGTCCTAGCGAAGAAATTGGCTCCTAATGCTTCAGAGCAAAACCGGATTAAAAGATAATAGCCTTACAAAAATTAGAGAGGCAGCATGACTATTCAAGCCAAAAATTTTTCTTTTGTACGTAATAAACTTCTTAACAAAGAAGAAATTGCTTTTTTAGATGTGCGTGAGGAAGATCCACATGCACAAGAGCATCCACTCTTTGCTGCAAACCTCCCTCTCTCTCGAGTGGAGATTGACGCTTACGCAAAGTTACCCAAGAAGAATGTTCCTATCGTTACGTTGGATGATGGTGAAGGCTTTGCGCAATTAGCCGCACAACGCCTAGTGAATCTTGGCTATACCGATGTTTCTATTTTTGATGGCGGTGTTCAAGGCTGGAAAGCAGCTGGTGGTGAATTATTTAAAGACGTCAATGTTCCCAGTAAATCTTTTGGTGAATTCGTGGAGTCTAAGCGGCATACCCCTTCCCTATCAGCACAAGAAGTAAAACAATTAATTGACAACAAAGAAGATGTGGTTGTAGTAGATGTTCGTCGTTTTGATGAATACAACACCATGAGTATTCCAACTGGTATCAGCGTACCAGGTGCAGAGCTTGTCCTCCGCCTACCTGAGTTAGCCCCGAATCCCAAAACAAAAATCATTGTGAACTGCGCTGGTAGAACACGTAGCATTATTGGCACACAGTCGCTCATTAACGCTGGTATTCCAAATCAGGTAAATGCACTACGCAATGGCACGATTGGCTGGACTCTGGCAGGTCAGGATCTAGACAAAGGTCAAACCAGAAAATTTCAGGAAGTGAGCGAGACTACAAAAAATGATGCGGCCCAGCGTGCCCGCAGCGTCGCAGATAGAGCAGGTGTCAAGCGCGCTAATTTGGATGATGTTCAGATGTGGAAGAAGCAAACGGAGCGCACCACCTATTTTTTTGACACACGTACTCCAGAAGAATATGAAGCAGGTCACTTGCCTGATTTTAAATCTGTACCTGGCGGACAATTGGTTCAGGAAACAGAGATGGTTGCCCCAGTTCGTGGCGCTCGCGTTGTTTTGGTCGATCCGAGTGGTGGCAGCGTACGCGCTAATATGCCAGCCTCATGGTTGGCGCAGATGGCCTGGGATGTTTATGTACTCGATGGCATCAACCCAACCGATCTCACTGAGAAAGGTTCTTGGAAGGCGCCCCTGCCAACTCTGCCAACAATTGAGAGTGTAGATGTAGTGACTGCTTCTCATTGGCTAAAAATGGATAGCAACACGGTCGCGCTAGATTTCAGCACTCATGCAAATTACGTAAAGGGACATATACCTGGCAGCTGGTATGCCCTGCGTTCAGAACTCAGAAAAGCGCTGCAGAAAATTCCTCAGGTAGATTGCTATGTGATCACCAGTTCGCCAGCCGAATTAAGTCTATTTGCCGCACAAGAACTCCAAGAGCTCACTAAAGCCAAAGTACTCGTCCTAGAGGGCGGAAATGCTGCTTGGTTAAAAGCTGGATTAGACATAGAAAAAGGCCCTAGCCATTTAGCTTCTCCTCCGTTGGATCGCTACAAGCGTCCTTATGAGGGAACTAGTGTGGATCCTGCTGCAATGCAGGCTTACTTAGATTGGGAGTTTGGTTTAGTGGAGCAATTGGGCAAGGACGGAACCCACCACTTCTGGGTTCTATAAAACTAGACTGGCGTCCTTGCTATTTCCTTAGATCATACTAATTAGATTACTTGTGCCTGCCCAGGCGTGTTTAAGCAATCTTATTGCGGATGATGCCGATGCCAGTGATATTGGTTTCCATCACATCACCTGGCTTCATAAACTCTTGAGGAGTTCTACCGGCACCCACACCGGAAGGTGTGCCAGTTGCAATAATGTCACCCGGTAGCAATGTTAGACCACGTGAAAGCTCAGCAATAATTGCTGGGATCTTGAAATACATTTGCTTGTAACTTGCGTTTTGCTTTTCAACACCATTCACGCGGCAAATAATGCGAGTGTCTTCTAAATTGACGCCGCCTGCAGTAACCACCCACGGACCCATCGGGCCATGACCATCTAAGCTCTTACCTTTGAACCATTGGCCGGACTGACGTTTTTGTTGGATATCACGTGCTGTAGTGTCGTTGTAGGCCGAATAGCCAAAGACATAATCCATCGCATTCTCTTCAGAAATATTCTTACCCTTTTTACCAATCACCACTGCTAGCTCAGCCTCCCAGTCGATCATGGTAGAAATGCCAGCATCATAAGGAATGCTATCGAATGGGCCATTCATGGTTTGCGTGCCCTTTGTAAAGAGCACCGGAACCTTTGGGTACTCTTTGACAGCGGTATCTGCGCGGTGCTTGAGACCCTCTTCAAAATGGTCTAAGTAATTCCAGCCAACGCAATAAATATTACCTTGCGGTTTAGGAATTGGCGATAGTAAAACGACCTGATTAACATTGAGCAAATTATTGCCACGGCCTTTAAATAGGGTAGCTAATTCAGCTAGGCCTTTATTACTCGAACCTGCTAAAGAAATCATCGATGTTGGATCAAAGGATAGCTGAACTTTTTGCCGAGCAGCTTCAGCAGGGATATCAATCACCATACCATCATTGGTTACCAATCCTAATCTTGAAGTAGCACCCATTTTTGGTAAGTAGTTAGCAATCCTGAACCCAGCTTTACCCGTTAATGGCTCCACCACGATTGGCGGCTGGCCATCTGGCGCAGCAATTGCACTAGAAATAAACATCCCGCCCATAGCAGCAGTTGCACTTAATTTAAGAACATCTCTCCGATTTGTATCCACAGCGTCTCCTTTAATATTTTTGTTCTTGTTACCGTTTTTTAATAACAAACTAATGCGAATAGGTTGTAATACGTATACATGGTCAATAAACAATCTGCCGTAAATATTAATACCAAACACTGCTCTTGGGCAGAATATTGAAAAAATCACTATTCTTAGAGTATGCCAACCCCATATACACACCCTTCCTCTCGCCTACTGGTATATCTATTTATTCTGCTTGGGCTCTGTGCCTGCGAAAGAGATAGCTATACAACCTGGAACTGCAGCAACGCAACTGAGACCAAAATTTCCATGGTACTTCGCAAGGCAAAAATGGAGTTTAAGGGGGATAAATTCAACTACTGCGGTAGCCTAGGCAATCAAAGCTATTTTGACCAACAATGCTCAGCCCAAACCAAGGAATCTGCCACGATATTCACACCATCCTCAGGCCTGCTTTTGATTCAAGGACAAGAATATCAATGCTCGGCTTTATAAAATTTGACTGAGTCATCCATTACACGTTCATGAATCGATTAAGCCCCAAAAAGTTATTGCTAACCAAATGGACTGCGGTGAAGCCTATTGCAAAGCAAAAGCATTTTTTAGTCAGCAAAGTCATCCTCCCTGAGCCCCCAAACGAGAAAATAGAATTTGTTGAAATTGAGGCGGTCTATTCCAAAAAAACCTCACTGATCGCCTGGCGAGATCTCACCAATAGTGAGCTCTGGTTACAAGGCTGGCAATAAAAAACCGCCCCAGTGTTGAGGCGGTTTTTTCTGATCAGCAGCAATGACTATTCGTCGGACTTCTTTTTTGCTCCAGATTTTTTTACCATGTCATCAATATTTTTTTCAGCGGTCTCCGCAACTTGATTCACAATACGGCGCCCTTCTTTGAACATGTTTTGCCCTGTCGTTGACATTTCATGAACAACCTTTGATAACTTATCGGCATGTGCTGGCATTTTATTTTCGGCATCTTCAAGCCATGACACTAAAGAACTGCGAACTTTCTCAAGATGTTTCTCAGTCTCATCGGCTGCACCATCACCAAGCTCCTTTAACACTGCTTTCACCTTCTTTTGGTATGCAGTCGCACGTTTTGCAGTTTCTTTGGCGGCTTCTTCCTGTAAATCTTTTAATTTACCCAGATCATTTTTTGCTGCTGACTTAGCGCTATCGAGTGCATTTTTCATGCCCCACTCAATCTCAGCCATATGATGCTCGCTCAATTTTTTTGCGGCTTCGAGCAAAGTATGTGAGTAATCAAATAATTCTTTAGCCTTTTCACGTTGCCATTTTTGAAGTTCTTTTGCATCCATTTTTACACTCCTGTAAATAAGGTTAATAAGACTTTAGTATTTAACTCTATACCTAAATAGAGGAACTGCCAATTCCCCGAATTTACCCTATTAAAATGACAATATGAGTGAAAAATTATCCATTTATGAGCTTATAGGCGGCGTAGACCAAATTGACGCATTGGTAGACCGTTTTTATGATTTGATGGTCCTAGAGCCCACTTTTGAGGACCTTAGAGCCATGCATCCAGCCGATCTCTCCAGCTCAAGAGAAAAACTTAAATTCTTCCTAACGGGTTGGATGGGCGGCCCAGATATTTACTCACCCAAATATGGTCATCCCATGCTGCGGGCCAGGCATCTGCCTTTTAAGATAGGTCTGAAAGAGCGCAATCAATGGCTTGCTTGCATGTACCAGGCACTGGAAGAATGTGGCATTGATAGTAACGTCACTAATCAGCTAGAAGAATCGCTTTTTAACACTGCTGACTGGATGAGAAATCAACCCAATTAATAATGTGGTCATTAAATTGAAAAAGAGTTTTTTGTTATTCGCTAAACTCAAACAATAGTCATGTTAGCAAAGTAAAAAATGATCGAAAGCTTGATGCAACTTCTGAGCGACCCTAATGCTTGGATCGCCTTTCTAACCCTTTGCGCTCTAGAAATTATTCTAGGCATCGATAACATCATCTTTATTAGCGTAATTGCCAACAGGCTACCGCTAGAGATTCGGGAAAGAGTTCGTCGCTTTGGTCTGATCTTTGCCCTAGTCACCCGAATTCTTTTATTGCTCAGTCTCTCCTGGGTAATGGGCCTTACAGCCCCACTTTTTACGATTGCAGAAAAATCTATTAGCGGCAGAGATCTGATCTTACTGCTTGGCGGCTTCTTCTTAATTTGGAAAGCCTCTAAAGAGATTTATATCGAGGTTGAGTTAAGCGAACATGATAATGAGCAAGAAGATACTTCTGGTAGACCTGCTAGCAAATCCATGCTCGCTCTATTTATTGGCTCTGTTTTACAGATTGGCCTCTTAGACATCATCTTCTCTCTTGATAGCGTCATTACTGCAGTAGGTATGGTTGACCAAATCAGCATCATGATTGCGGCTGTCTTAGCCTCCGTAATGATTATGTTGATTGCTGCAAAACCAATTGGAGATTTTGTGCATCGTCATCCCTCTATCAAAGTTCTCGCATTATCTTTTTTAACAGTCGTAGGTCTCGTTCTAATCGCAGAAGGTATGGGGCTGCATATTCCTAAGGGCTATGTCTATGTAGCCATGGCTTTTTCACTAACTGTTGAACTTTTAAATATTCGCTCAAGAGAAAAGAAAAAGGGGGCTAAGTAAGACCCTAGTTTGATGAGCAGCTTAAAGGGATTGTGCGCAGGCAAAACCACTTGCCCAAGCCCACTGGAAGTTATGTCCGCCAAGGTGGCCAGTGACATCCACGCATTCACCAATAAAGAATAGTCCCGGATGTTTACGTGACATCATGGTTTGACCATCAAGCTCTTTAGTATCCACACCGCCCAACATCACCTCAGCCTTCCTCCAGCCCAAAGTCCCCGCTGGCTTTACTGACCAGTTGGTGATTAATTCTTTTAGTGCTTGACGATCTTTTTTAGAAACTTCAGCCCATTTACGCCCGATTAAATTACTTTGCTCTGCAAAGGATTTAGCCAATCTTTGCGGGAGAACTGATGACAAAATAGTTTCAGTCAGCTTTAAGCGATTCTCTTCATTGTTAAAAAGCTCGTCACAGTTAAAGCCACCAGGACGCTCTATAGCACCAAGCCAATCAATATGAATAGGCTCACCCTCCTCCCAGTAGCTGCTAGCCTGCAAGACTGCAGGACCTGATAAGCCCTTATGAGTAAGCAAAAGATCTTCATTAAATCGGCAGGCGCCATAACGATGACCTTTAGATCCAGAGGCAATTCTCACAGGAACACTCAGACCCGCTAGCTCACTCAAATCCCCAAAATTATCTGCAGTGAACGAAAGGGGCACTAAAGCAGGTCTTGGATCAGCGATATTTAAACCAAATTGCTTTGCCACATCTAATGAATAAGCAGTTGCGCCAATAGCCGGTACCGGTAAACCTCCTGTAGCCATAACAATTGATTTAGATTTTTCAGTACCAGCACTAGTTTGAATGGACCATTGATCGCCGTCTTGCAGGATTGACTGAACGGAAACGGGGTGTCGAATACTGACATTCCCTTTAGCGCATTCTGAAAAAAGCATTTCGATAATATCTTTAGCTGAATCATCGCAGAATAACTGACCTTGATGCTTCTCGTGATAGTTGATTCCATGGGAGCTAACTAGCTTAATGAATTCGATTGATGGGTACCTAGCTAAAGCACTTTTTACAAAATGCTGATTGAGCGACAAAAAGTTAGCTGGGCTACTATGAAGATTGGTGAAGTTGCAACGACCCCCACCACTAATACGAATCTTCTCACCTAGCACTTCTGCATGATCAAGTACCAATACTTTCCTGCCTAATTGACCCGCAACTCCCGCGCAAAATAGGCCCGCCGCACCACCACCAACAATAATCGCATCCCAAGTTTTATGCATGAATCAATCGAAACGATCAATGATGTCGGATGAGATATTGAGTTTTCTCATATGAAGCTTGGTATAGGCTTGACGGAAGTTTTTGGTCATAGAGATCATGACAGATGCAGTCCAGGCAAAAGAAAACATTCCAGAAAAAGCAATGATGACCGCTAACATCTTCCAGCCATCAGGAAGAATGTCTTCCATAAACCCCATTGCAGTATAAGTGCTGCCACTAAATAAAATACTCTGACCTAATGCAGGCAGCAATTTAAAAACATATAAAGCAATACCCCAAATCAATATTTCAGCAATATGTGTCAAGAATAAACAAAAGACACTCATATAAAAACAGAGTGCGACAGAAGAATACTTCTTCTCAGCTAAATAGAGGAACGTTTTGACTTCATAACGCTTGGCAATTTGTATTAACAACGCGCCATGAAAAACCATAACGAGTAATAGCATTACAGCGCCAAAAAAATATCCGGGAATATCTAGAGAGGTTGAAAGACTGATTTGCGCTGAATTCATATCAATCATTTTACAGGGGTCAACATATTTAACCCAACTGATACCAATTAGCAATTACTCGCCAGGCATCTTGGGCCGTCTCTGAAAAGTGAATGCTATTCATATCTTCTTGATCAATTACGCCAAACTCCACCATCTGCCTAAAGTTAATTATTTCATCCCAATAATCCTTGCCAACCAATATCACTGGAATAGGTACGACTTTTTTTGTCTGGATCAAGGTTAAAACCTCAAATAACTCATCAAACGATCCAAAGCCTCCCGGATATGCCACGATTGCTCTAGCCCGTAACATAAAGTGCATCTTACGCAGCGCAAAGTAATGAAAGCGAAAACTGAGTCCCTGGGTAACATACGGATTAGGATGCTGCTCCCTGGGGAGGCTGATATTAAAACCAATCGTTTTATCTCCCCCTTCAGAGGCACCACGATTAGCGGCCTCCATAATTCCAGGCCCACCACCTGTGCAGATATGGAGCTTATTAGCGTTTTTGCTCTGTGTTAAGTTATATTGGGCCACCAAAGCACCAAACTCTCGCGCAGATTCGTAATACCGACTGTGAAGAACTGCTCTCTTAGCCTCAGCCACCTCCTCCGGAGTCTTGGCATTTCGCTCCAAATCCAATGCCTGAGCATGACTGATAAAGCGTGTTGAGCCGAACACCGTAATCGTATGTTCAATACCATGCTCTTTGAGCAATACTTCAGGTTTAAGTAACTCCAACTCAAAACGAATACCCATAGTTTCTCTACGAGCCAAAAACGCCTCATCGTCAAATGCAAACTTATAAGACTCGTCAGAGTCTTCTTCAGAAATTTGATTGTGATGAAGATTTAAAAATTCACTAATGGTTTGTGAATTATGAAGAGGGAGCTTAGGACTCATATCGCAACCTTTTTGGTGTATTTAGCCATCTTAACTCGCGCTCTAAATTAGTGTTAATACCTAGTTTATCCAGCCATATAGAGTTCTAGGGCTTTTTGGGATTTACCCAGCGCCCTTCCCGAGTTAATATTGCCCTAATTTCAACTAAACCGAAGGAAAAGCAATGAGCAACCGTTCAATCATCATCATGGTGCTAGTATTAGTAGGTGCCACAGCCTATTTACTCCTCAAAGGTGATGGCAACATTGATATGGGTGGTGAGAAACATGGTGCAGAAGCTGCTCATATGGAAGAAGCGAAAAAAGATGCTCCAGCAGCAGCCCCTGCGGTTCCAGTAGCAGCCCCTGCTGCTGACGCCAAGAAATAATTCCTTCTTTGCATATAGAACCGCGGTCCGCCGCGGTTTTTTTATCTCAATAATTTGATGAAACTATTATTTTTCCCTTTTATCTACCTGGTGATTTTGTGTTTCAACCAACCTGCTTTTAGCCAATCACCTAATGCCATGGCCATGAAAACACTCAATCTCTCCTCGCTCTCTTCTTTTGCGCCAACTGGCACTCTACGTGTTGGGATTAATTTAGGGAACCCCATTTTGGCTAATGAAGATCCGGACTCAAAAAAATTGCATGGCGTGACGATTGATATCGCCAATGAAATTAGTAAACGTATCGCATTACCAGTAGAGCTCATTCCCTTCAAAACGGCAGGCACAACAGTTGATGCAGTGAAGAATGGATATGTTGACCTTGTGTTTGTGGCTATTGATCCAGTTCGTGGTGAAGATATAAGCTATACGCCAGCTTACATTCAAATCGAGGGTGCTTATATGGTAAAGACTTCATCTCCATTAAAGACCAATGAAGAAGTTGATGTTACGAGCAATAAAGTTGTGGTTGGCAAGGGGAGTGCTTACGACCTTTACCTTACGCGTGAGATCAAGAGCGCTAGTCTCATCCGTGCAGCCAGTTCACAAGCCGTGGTGGATGACTTTATGTCCGGCAAAGGCAATATTGCTGCCGGTGTTAGGCAACAACTAGAGAGTGATGCAAAACGCTACGAAGGTCTGCGTATGCTGCCTGGACGTTTCATGGTTATCAATCAAGCAATTGGCATTCCAAAGGCTAAAGCTCAATACGAAAACATCACAAACTACTTAAGTAGTGTCATTACAGAATTAAAACAATCTGGATTTGTAGCTGAGTCTATGAAACGCCATAATATTCATGGCGCGAAAGTAGCTGATTGATTAAATACGCCAGCACTGTCCAAGCAACTACTCTTAACTCATTAGAGTTGATCAAACTTCTCAAGCGTGAGCCTGCAGAACATAAAGGTCATGCAGGAAAAATTGTTTTAATTGGAGGCGCTCCTGGAATGGCTGGAGCGCTGCTTTTGGCGGGGAAAGCCTGTTTATATTTAGGGGCGGGTTGGATCATCCTAGAAATGCTCGATTCCGCCTCAGCACATGCAGATGATGTTCAGCCTGAGCTCATGATTCGCTTTGCCTCCCCCAGTCTCCAAGAGGTATTAAAGATAACTCGGCCTGATGTCATCGCCATCGGGCCTGGTCTTGGCAAATCTGAGCTGGCATCTGAATACATTAATGAAGTGCTGAGCCTTACATCGATTCCATTGATTATTGATGCAGATGCTCTTCACTTAATTGGTGAATCAGCCACACTATTAGCAGCCTTAAAGAAACGAAATAGTAACTTTCCGGAGCGCACTGTATTAACACCGCATCCTGGTGAGGCGGCAACACTGTTGAACAGCACCGTTGATCAAGTTCAAGCTGATCGCCAAAGCTCTATTGAAGCATTGGTCAAGTTAACACAATCGATTGTGGTTCTTAAAGGCCAGCATACTTTGATTGCCTCCCCGAAACATTCACCGGTTAAATGCCTAGCAGGAAATCCCGGGATGGGTACTGGGGGCATGGGAGATGTTCTTACTGGAAGTATTGCTGCTATTGCCGCACAAGGTCTTCGTCATCACTTAAATTTATGGCAAGCCACTGAAATAGCAGTTGAACTACATGCCAGTGCGGCAGATAGCTTAGTTACCAAAGGGATCGGCCCTATTGGTCTTACACCCTCTGAAACCATTTTGGAAATGCGAGCACTCCTGAATAAGCTGTTATAAATAGTGATGCATTCCATAAGCACAACCCACAACCATCGACGCTACCTCTATGGCATTTTGATGGCCGGAGTCGGCTCTATGCTGTTTTCTGGTAAGGCTATTTTAGTAAAGCTAGCATTTGGTTATGGGGCAAACGCAGAAACTCTTCTTGCCTTACGTATGCTCATGGCTCTGCCCTTGTTCTGGGGAATCTTTTGGTGGGAGTCCCGCCGTAAAGCAATGAGCCCTATCACTTGGCTTGATCGCACTAAATTATTTCTTCTTGGATTTTTAGGCTATTTCTTATCAAGCTATATAGATTTCTTAGGACTGCAATATATCTCGGTTGGCTTAGAAAGAATTGTTCTTTACCTCACGCCTACGATTGTTTTATTAATTTCCTATTTTGTTTTAAAGAAACCAGTATCTCAACTGCAGTGGTTCTCACTCATCGTTGGCTATATTGGGGTTTTTATCGTCTTCATTCAAGATGCAAGCTCCACTGGGATTGGTGCTTGGTTTGGTATGGCCCTTGTATTTGGAAGCGCCTGTTCATATGCAGCCTATATGATTGGCGCCGGCGAGATGGTGAAACGGATTGGTAGCGTGCGGCTCGTTGTATACGCCAGTTCAGCTTCTGCGGTGTTAAGCATAGTCCAGTCGACCATCCACAATCCAATAGCCATATTTGAGCAGGCTTTACCGATTTATTGGTTTAGCTTACTCAATGCGAGTTTATGCACCGTCATACCAATGCTGCTCATCATGATCGCAATCAATCGCATTGGCTCGCCTCTCGTTGCTCAAGCGGGAATTCTCGGTCCAGTATCAACCATCTTTATGGGATATCTCATTCTGGCAGAGCCTATTACCTGGATACAAATTAGCGGCATGACTTTAGTGATGGCAGCCATGTGGTTGTTAGTACGCAATGATGCGCCAACAAAAAAGTCATCAGACCCCAAAAGATCCGATGACTTCGATGGTGCTGAACCCCTCAACTGAGAGGAATTCATATTTGTTGCTTACTGAGCTGCAGTATCAGCTGATTTAGATTTCCTTTTAGATTTCTTTTTCGCTTTTTTATCAGCTTTCATTTCTTTCTTTATCTTTTTCTTTGCTTTCTTCTCGGCCGGAGTGGCAACTGGTGCAGCAGCAGGGGCTGCAGCAGGAATAGCAGCCGGGGCTGGGGCAGAAGCTGGATCAGCAGCCATTACAGAGATCGGGGCAATTGCGATAACTGCAGAAATAAGGGAGGCTAAGCTCAGACGTGCGATACGAGAAATCATGCAATTCTCCAAGAATATTTATGGGTAATTTGATAATACTCAAAAATTTGTTATTAATGCTTCATTTCTTAGTAGGAAGTGCATGAGTAATTTCCCTGACGATATATTTACTGAACCACAGGGTTGTTCAGTGAACACCCTAAAACAGCTTGGCCCTCTAACTGGTATGGCTGGAATCTGGGAAGGAATTCGTGGTTTAGATATCAAACAGAAGGCTCACAAGAATTCAAAAACCTATGGCCCGGAACTATTTTACGGTCTTGGCTATTACGCCCATAGCATCAAACTAAATTCTGCGGCTAGATGGTTTGATTAAGAATTGTTGCTTTAAACTCTTTAAATGTAATGAAGGCCATCAATTGATGGCCTTCATTTTTAAGCACTAACTACTTGAGTGGCTATGCAGGCTGTGCTTCAGCCTCGGTAATTTTTTCCAATGCTGCAGCAAAATGACCAACGGTGCGATCAACATGCGTTAATTTCTCTAGACCAAATAAACCAAGGCGGAATGTGCGGAAATCTGGACGCTCATCACACTGCAGTGGCACCCCAGCGGCAGTTTGCAAACCTAATGAAATGAATTTTTTACCAGATTGAATCTCAGGATCTTTTGTAAAGCTCACAATAACGCCGGGGGATTGATAACCTTTGGCCGCTACTGAAGGATAGCCCTTTGATACCAAAAGATCACGTATCTTAGTACCCAATTCAATTTGCTTTGCTTTTAAGGCTGCGAAACCGAGCGACTGAGTTTCTTTCATTACATTGCGCAAGATCTTCAGAGCATCAGTAGGCATAGTGGTGTGATACACGTGGCCACCTTTTTCGTAAGCCTCCATGATCTGCAACCATTTCTTAAGGTCCATCGAGAAGCTAGTGCTTTGAGTAGAGTCAATGCGCTCACGGCCTCTCTCGCCTAAGGCAATCAAGGCACAGCAAGGTGAGCTACTCCACCCTTTTTGCGGAGCCGAAATCAACACATCAACATTGCAAGCTTTCATATCAACCCACATAGCACCAGAGGCAATGCAGTCTAGAACAAAAATACCATCGACAGAACGAACGGCTTCGCCAACAGCTTTGAGGTAATCGTCAGGGAGAATGATGCCCGCCGAGGTTTCAACATGCGGCGCAAAAACAACCGCAGGCTTTTCCTTCTTGATGAACGCAAGTACCTCTTCAAGGGGTGCTGGCTCAAAAGAACCTTGAGCAGAGTTATCTACTTGTCGACCTTTTAATATGGAAACATTATTAAAAGAGCTATCCAAATCAAAAATTTGTGTCCAACGATAACTAAACCATCCATTGCGCAAGACTAAGCATTTTTTATTGCCGCCAAATTGACGGGCAACCGCCTCCATACCAAAAGTGCCGCTACCAGGAACAATCACCGCCGAGCTAGCGTTGTATGCATCTTTCAAAACACTGGAGATATCGACCATAACGCGTTTGAACTCTTCAGACATGTGATTTAGTGAGCGGTCGGTATAAACAACTGAGAACTCTAATAAACCGTCTGGATCAACGTTGGGAAGTAAGCCTGGCATAGTAATTTCCTAGGAATTTCTGTTATTAGCCCTAAATGATACCGATTTAAGTATTTATTGCACTGCAATCTTATTATCTTTGATCAATTTCGCCCATTTTGACTGGTCTAGACGTAAAAAAGCAGTAAATTCCTCGGCACTACCGCTAGCAGGGTCACTACCCCGCTCCAACATAGCCTTGCGTACCTTTTCTTGGCCCAAGATAAACATCACGGTCTGATTCATTTTTTGGACCGTGGCTTTGGGCGTATTTGCAGGCGCAAACAATCCAAACCAACCCACCGCGCTGTAAGCAGGTAGACCTGCTTCTGCAACCGTTGGAAAATTAGGCAATGATTCTGAGCGCTTTGCGCCTGTTTGCGCCAAGGCTAATAATTTTCCAGATTCAATTTGTGGCATGACCGTCTGAGCAGGGGCAAACATTAAATCGATATGCCCCGCTAATAAATCTGTTAAAGCCTGCCCAGTTCCTTTATAAGGTACATGCAGTAATGTCACACCCGCCATTGAGGCGAATAATTCTCCAGCTAAGTGTGATGCAGAACCAGGGCCGGATGAGCCATAACGAATTTTTCCAGGATTAGTCTTTGCATAGGCCATCAGCGATTTAATGGAATTGATATTTGAGGCTGGGTTTACGGTCACCACATACGGAGATGCGGATACCAAAGCTACTGGCGAAAACTGCGCAATATTTTTTTCTGTAACAGCAGCAGTAGAGCCCATTAATAAGGTGTATCCATCTGCAGGAGATTGCGCAACTAAGTCTGCCCCAATAAAACCACTTGCGCCTGGTCGATTTTCAATAACTATCGATTGTTTCCAAAGCTCTCCAACCGAGGGAGCAATCAAACGCATTAGAGTATCCGCACCACCGCCTGGTGGAAAGGGTACGATCACCTTAATTGACTTAGAGGGATAAACATCGCCCGCACTCGCAATAGACGGTGCAAGAATCACGTTGCACAGTAAAGCTACAACTATTTGCAACAAGCACTTCATCATCTTTAGTCTACGATGGTAGTGCGCAAGGTTGAGATGCCATCAATTGCACACTCGACCACATCACCAGGCTTTAGATACAGGTCTTCAGCATTCTCTTTTCCAACAGCAACGCCTCCAGGTGCGCCTGTAGAAAACATATCCCCAGCTTCAATGGGAATAAAGCGAGAGAAATGCTCCAGAATATCTGAGATCTTCCAAATCTGATCTACTGTGTTGACGCGCATACGCTCTTGACCGTTTACTGAGCAGGTCATCCACAAGTTATAAACATCTGGAATTTCATCAATAGTGACAATCTCCGGTCCTAAAGGACCAAAGCCTGGAATATTTTTACCTGTCCAAAAGCGTGAACCCGATGCCACTTCTCGCAATTGCAAATCACGACACGTTAAATCATTCAGGATAGTCACTCCAGCAACGTAATCCATTGCCTCTGCTTTTTTTGCTCCTAATGCTCTTTTGCCGATCACAAACACTAACTCGGGCTCATAATCTAGGCGGGTAATTCCCTTGGGTCTCACCACTTTTGCTTCATGACCAGATAAACAAGAGTTCAACTTAATAAATGAAGTTGGCTCTTGAGGAATCTCCTTAATCAAATTTGTACGCTTAAGCTCTTCTAAGTGAGTGCGATAGTTTTTTCCAACGCAAAGAAACTTTTCAGCATCAGTAATCGGTGGCAAATAGGTAATCGTTGCTGGGCTAATACATAAAGATGAGTAGTTGTCTGAATCGACTACCCAAGACTTAGCCTGTTCCATTACCTTGCTGCCTGCACGCAAAAAAGACTTCATATCATTCGGGAAATCTGTGACTCCTAGCTTCTTGGCAACATCTGTAAATGGGAGAATTTGATCGCCAGAGAGCTTGGGTATACGAGCACCAATTTCTGAATGATTTGAGCCAGCACGAGCAAAGGTAATTAATCTCATATTGCTTTCTTCTGTTTTGATTTCTTCTAATGTGTTTTATTTATAACCATCACCACAGCTCAAATAATAGCGTTGTGTCAATCTGCGCCAAATTGTAAATGGGTTTTTTGGCGTTTTTCGATCGAGTTTTTCAATAGTGCGGCGAGTCTATAAAAGCCGTGCGCAAATTTGCCGTAAGGCATTGTCAAAAATAATCCCATCACAAAGCCAAGATGAATCACGAGCCATATCGACATTGAAACTGTATCTCGGTATACCAATAATCCAAGACCAGAAATACTAATTAATAAGAGCAATAAGATAAATGCTCTATCCATCGGCTTTTGGGATTCATCTCCATGTGCTGGGTCTCTTCGATAATTTAAGTAGAGGAGACCTATTGGCCCAATCAGTAGACCCAATCCACCAAGCGTGCCAAGTATTACCGGAAGGCTATTGAGCGCATATGGTGCATGCAGGTTCAAGAGATAGTGATAAATCGTAGCAACACTAGTTGCTGCAAAACACAACAGGAAGCCATAAAAAGTGAAATGATGGAATCGTTTACGCCAGAGCGAGAATGCATCATCTTCATTGTTACAGCCATCTCCATGCCCTCCACCAAGATACTTGAGGGTCAAAGCATCATGTGTAGCCTCGGCCACTGCAACGCCTGAAGCTTGTCCTGGAGCCATCTCACGCCAAAAACGAACAAGTCCAATTGTCATTGCCAAGATCGCATAAGCAAAAACTGTGCCGAAGATCAAAACGAGAGTGTTATGAGGAAAAACGGCATAAAAGTTTCCATCTAAAACTCCGCCAAAAAATCTACCGTTCAATGCAAGCGCAAGAAAAAGAAATACCATGACAGAAACAGAGGCGCTTAATGCTACTGCTACACCATTTATCTTGTATAGCTCACCCATCATGCGCGGCCAAGCGAAATCCATATACGTTTCTTTACGTAGCTGAGCCATCACTCTAGGGATGTTTACTCCAAACTCATGTGGTGGCGCATATTGACAAGCATGCAGGCAGGCACCGCAGTTATGACATAGATTAGCTAAGTAATGAACAACACTCGGGGTGAACTCAATACGACGGGTCATGGCAGGAAATACCGCACAGAACCCCTCGCAATAACGACATGCATTACAAATTTGAAGCATGCGATCCGCCTCTGACTCTGGCGTTCCCATTGCCAATTCACCTGCCTCTCGGATCAGCGCATTAAGTTGCTGCATATTCAGCCTTTAGAGATGGGTTATTTAATGCTTTAGCAGCCTGTGTGCCGGCAATTCGACCAAAGACTGTACCGATTGCCATGCCAATGCCAGCTGCGTAGCCTTTACCTAAGACATTACCTGCCATCATCTCTCCAGCAACAAATAAGTTTGTACTTGGCACACCATTAAAGCGAACGGCAGCAGTCTCATCTGTTTTCAGACCTAAATAAGTAAACGTCACACCAGGGCGAACGGTATAGCCATAAAAAGGACCCGTATCTATCGGTAAAGCCCAATGTGTTTTTGCAGGCTCTAAACCTTCGGTATGACAATCATCCAATATTGTGTGATCGAATGTGCCAACCCTACACGCAGCGTTATAAGTCTTTACGGTGTCCTGTAATGCCTTAGGATCTAAACCTAATTTGGTCGCCAACTCATCTAAAGTGTCTGCCTTTTCTCCTGGGAATACGGGTGGCATGAAGCGGCCCAACACCTTGGAATCAATAATGGAATAGCCAATTTGGGCTGGCTGCTGAGCTACTAGCCTTCCCCAGAATGCATAACGTTTTGGCCAAAAATCTTCGCCCTCATCTGAAAACCGTTGGGCATTTTTATTAACCACAATACCAAAGGAAACCGCATCAATACGAGTACAGATACCGCCATCGTATAGTGGCGCCCGAGCATCTACTGCAACCATATGAGCTTGGGTTGGATCGCTTACCGAATCGGCTCCAAGGGCGATAAGCTGCTTGAGCAGAACACCATTGTTATATCTAGTGCCACGAATTAAGAAATTATCTGCAGGCGATTCGCCGTATTCATTAATGCCCCATGCTTCTTTGAGCCACTCACGATTAGACTCGAAACCACCTGCAGCTAAAACGCAAGCCTTCGCTTCAATACGCTCTTTGCCAACATAAGCAGCTATGAATTTACCATCACGGATCTCGACCGATGAGACCGGAGATTCATAACGAATCTGTACACCCAATTTTTCTGCGCTGCGATAGTAGGCGTTCACCAATGCTTTGCCACCACCCATAAAAAATGCATTAGTCCGAGAGAGATTCAAAGTCCCCGACAGCGGCGGCTGAAAACGAACGCCGTGATGACGCATCCAATCTCGACATTGAGAAGAGGCACGTATCACCAATCTTGCTAAAAACTCATCTGTAATGCCGCTGGTTACCTTTAGCACATCATGCCAATATTCTTCTTCGGTATAGGACTCCAGCATGACATCTTGAGGCTCATCATGCATTGCGCGAATATTACGAGTATGCGAAGAATTTCCACCACGCCAAACTTTGGGAGCGGCTTCAAGGAGTAAGACGCTGGCGCCCGCCTCCCTCGCCATGAGGGCTGCACAAAGGGCAGCATTGCCGCCGCCAATCACCAAAACATCAACCATGACTAGACTTCGAGAGAAAAGAAATACTTTACTGTTTTTTTGGCTTTTTTACCTAGATGCAGTTCAGGCACTATTGGAGCGTGTTTGACTGGAGGAAACCCAGATGCCAACAACAATCAAGGCAAATGCGATGCCATGGAACAACTGGGGAGGCTCACCCAACATAGCTGCAGACAAGATAGCAGTAAACAACGGAATAAAGTTTGCAAAGAAAGCGGCTACCGTTGGACCCGCCCCATTCACACCCATTCCCCAGCATCGATAGGCAATGAGTGATGGACCTATCGCAACAAACAAAATGAGTGAGCCGGTCCACAAGTTTAGATCGAGATATGCATGTCCTGAAGCGATTTCAAAGCCATCAAAAAGTCCTGTCCACAATACGCCGAGTAATACTTGAGCCATCAAAAAATCAGCCCATGGCCATTGCCTTTCAGTGCTAGCGCCGGGACGACTTAACATCCAGCTATAAAAGGCCCATAGTATGGTCGCTAGCATGATAAGTAAATCACCAATCACTACCTGCATGGAAAGTAATGTAGCAAGCTCCCCTCTTGTGAGGACAATTGCAACTCCAAGCAGCGATACGATTGCACCAATCAACTGAAGAAGATTTGGCTTAGTCTGATAAAACACTGCGCCAATTAATAACATCCAAATTGGCATGCTGGCGCCGATCAAAGTAACGTTGATGGCTGTTGAGGTTTGCAAGGCAAGATATAAGAGCACGTTATAGCTACCCACCCCAAAAAGGCCTAAAAGCAAGAAACGCCTCTTGTTTTGCCATAAAGCACTTTCTGGCTTAAATACACGCCAACCAAATGGCAATAGCAGTAAGGCAGCCAAACTCCAACGAACTGCACTCAAGGTTATTGGCGAAACGCTTCCTACCATCAGACGCCCTACAATAGCGTTTCCGGCCCACAAAGCTGTCGCGATCAATAAATATGCAGCAGTAGCGAAAGTAAGTTTTGGCATGCAGTCGGTTGACGATGGGCGCTATTAGGGGCGCCATTAACAGGTATACCCTTGCATTGTAGAAACAAATCCTCGGTATTGCTAAGATATGGCTTAAATAAACAAGGATCGACTGTGCCAATCATTACCAATATAGAAGACCTGCGGGTTCTCCACCAAAAACGCACCCCCAAGATGTTCTATGACTATGCAGACTCTGGCTCATGGACAGAATCTACCTATCGCGCAAATGAGTCTGATTTTCAGAAAATCAAACTACGTCAGCGTGTAGCGGTCAATATGACCAACCGCACCACCAAGACAACGATGGTTGGCGAAGAGGTCGCAATGCCCGTAGCGCTTGCACCAACTGGTTTGACCGGCATGCAATATGCTGATGGAGAAATTCTGGCAGCCAAAGCTGCAGAAAAGTTTGGGGTTCCCTTCTGCTTGTCAACAATGAGTATTTGCTCAATTGAAGATGTTGCTGAACGGACCACTAAGCCATTTTGGTTTCAGCTCTACGTAATGAAGGATCGCGGCTTCATTGAGCGCCTGATTGAGCGTGCAAAAGCTGCAAAGTGCTCAGCGCTCGTTTTGACTCTCGATTTACAAATTTTAGGCCAACGCCACAAAGATTTAAAGAATGGCTTGTCAGCACCTCCGAAACTCACCATCGCCAATATGATCAACATGGCTACCAAGCCACGCTGGTGTCTAGGTATGGCCATGACGCCGCGCAGAACCTTTCGTAACATTGTTGGACACGCTACTGGGGTAGGTAATATGTCCTCCCTCTCATCTTGGACTGCAGAGCAGTTTGATCCAGGCCTGAACTGGGGTGATGTAGAGTGGATCAAAAAACTTTGGGGTGGAAAACTCATCATCAAAGGCATCTTGGATGAAGAAGATGCACGTCTTGCAGCCAACTCTGGTGCAGATGCTTTGATCGTCTCCAACCATGGTGGCCGTCAACTTGACGGAGCCATATCAAGTATCAAAGCCTTACCTGGAATTGTGAATGCAGTTGGTAAAGATATCGAAGTATGGATGGATGGTGGTATTCGCTCAGGACAGGATGTTTTAAAAGCCTGGGCACTAGGTGCACGCGGCACAATGATTGGTCGCCCCTTCCTATACGGCTTAGGCGCAATGGGAGAGGCTGGCGTTACTAAATGCCTGGAACTCATTCACAATGAGTTAGATATCACTATGGCATTCACTGGTCATCGTGATATTCAAGACGTCACTAAAGATATCTTATACCCAGGAACTTTTTAAATTTCTTATCTCCTTAACCACCCCGCATTAGTCTTTGGAATTTCTTTCCTCTGTTTTGCTTTGTCTGTTTGGTTTGGCAATGCAGCACTGAGCCGCTACCGCAGCAAAGATACTGAAACCTCGGAAGATCTTGGCGTCATTCAAACGGCAACGCTGACTTTACTAGCTCTCATTATCGGTTTTACCTTCTCAATGGCGATTGATCGCCATGACAATCGCGAAACTCTCGAAGAAGGCGAAGCCAATGCTATTGGGACTGAGTATCTAAGAGCTGACCTTCTCCCTGCAAATACTTCAGCAAGAACCAAAGACTTGCTCAATCAATACCTAGAGCAGCGTATTCTTTTTTACTCCAGACAAAATAAGGAAAAAATTCAGGAGATCCAACAAAAGACGGATACGCTTCAAAGTGCACTCTGGAGCGAAATACTTCCTGCGGCACGCTCCCAACCTTCCCCCACTATTGCTCTGGTCGTATCTGGAATGAATGATGTTTTAAATTCTCAAGGTTATGTCCAGGCAGCCTGGTGGAATCGCATACCTTATCCCGCTTGGGCATTGATGGCGGCAATTGCTTTGTGTGCCAATATCTTAGTTGGCTTTGGTGCGCGCAACTTCAAGAAAAACATTGGCCTGTTTATGATTTTCCCTTTTGTCACATCAGTCTCTTTCTTTTTGATTGCCGATATTGACAGTCCAAGAGGTGGCGTTATTCGAATTGAGCCACGTAATCTCATTACCCTGAAACAAAACTTACACCCCAAGATGAGCTCCATCCAATCATCTTCTACCGACAAATAAGCTCCACTGAATAGGCGTTACCCATGAAACGTGTTGTCGATGTATTTAAGAATCGTGGTCGCGAATTGGTTTGGACTTATGTTATCCACCTCCAAAATGATGATACTTTTCATCCTGGGCAACTCGACTTTGAGCTTGAGGCCCTTCGCTTATCACAGCTCGATAAAAGGGGTTTGGCTAGCGAGTTGAGCGCCAAAGTTAGGCTTAATTAGCTCTTTTTAACCCTAGAGTTGTTATTGTTAATGAGATTCATTATCATTTATAGTGAATATTCATTATCCATTGAGCGCCATCATGTCGAAAAATCACTATCACCCTCTTTCCATATTTCTGCATTGGTTTATTTTCTTATTGGTAATAGCGGCATTTATTACTATTGAATTAAAAGGGCAATTTCCTAAGGGGAGCGAACCTCGCGAGCTTTGTAAAACTATCCATGGCGTTATTGGGCAATTAATTTTTATAACCATGATCATCCGCTTAAGCGTTCGTATGTTTTATGGCGTCCCCAGCCCTACCAATCGAAAACGTATATTGAATACTTTTGCAAAAGCAATGCATTGGTCAATGTATGCCCTGCTATTGATTTCCCCCATCTTTGGCATCCTCTATTTTCAATACGGTGGCAAGGAAATTCATTTTTTTGGATTGGTGTGGCCTCAACTAGTGACCCCTCATCCAGAGATGAAAAAACTCGTTGAAGGAATTCATGAATTATTAGGAAATTCACTCTATTTCCTAATCGGCATTCATGCTCTTGCTGGTTTATGGCAACATTACGTCTTGAAAGACGATACACTTCGTCGCATGTTCAACAAGATTAAAGCGCATGCTTAAGGATTGCCCTAGATGAAACCACTTTCAAAAAAAGCCAAGATGGCTGTTGGATGGACGGTGTTGATGACTGTTATTGGTACTGCCATGTTGCACCAATGGCAATTCTTTGCAATGGGCTGCGCCTCTCTAGCTCTATTGCTGGTGGCTAATCATTACGATCTCCTCAAAGATTCTGACGACAAAAAATAAACCCTTCCATATGGGAAGGGTTTATTTAATTAAGCTACTCAACTAGCGCTTAACCACTACTTGACTACTGTTTTGCTAGAGAGTTGGGTAATCGGTATAACCTACTTCTTGACCACCATAGAAAGTTGCGCGGTTGTATGGATTTAGAGCGGCATTCTTTTGGAAGCGTTCTGCTAAATCTGGATTAGAGATATACAAACGGCCATATGCCACGGCATCAGCTAAGCCCTCCTCTAATACCTTTTCACCCATTGCCTGATCGTAACCACCTGCAGTGATGAATCTACCCTGATAAGCCTTGCGGAAAAGCTCTGAAGTGATAGGGGCATCTTCATAAACCTGATCGCCACCACCCGCACTGGTAGAGCGGGGCTCAATCATATGAACATAGGCCAAGTTGTAGGTGTTTAACTTATGAATAGCTGCGGTGAATAAAGCCACTGGGTCAGTATCTGCCATGTCATTAAAAGTACCATAAGGAGAAAGTCTCACACCGATCCGATCATTGGGGAATACCTTGCTAACCGCATCAATGACTTCACCCAATAGACGTAAACGATTTTCAATTGAGCCACCGTATTGATCCTGACGTTGATTGGTCTTATCTTGCAAGAATTGATCTAGTAAATAGCCATTTGCTGAATGAATTTCTATCCCATCAAAGCCTGCTGACTTTGCATTCTTGGCTGCCACCTCATATTCTTTCAAGAGACGGGCAATGTCTTCAAGTGTCATGGCTTTGGGTGTCTCATAGTCATGCAACTTCCAGTCAGCGCCATAAGTTTGTCCAGTTGCAGCAATTGCTGATGGCGCCTCTGGCACGCCCTGTTCAGGATGCAATGAAGAGTGAGAAATACGTCCTACATGCCATAACTGTGCAACGATAGAGCTACCTTTGGCATGCACAGCATCCACAATTTCTTTCCAAGCAGATGTTTGTTCTGCTGAATAAATACCAGGTGTTGCCGGATACCCCATACCTAAAGGTGAAATTTGAGTAGCCTCGGTGATGATGAGCCCCGCGCTAGCACGCTGCGCGTAGTAAATTTTTGCCAAGGGATTTGGAACATCACCAGCGATTGCGCGCATCCTGGTTAATGGAGCCATAACGAGACGATTCTTTAGTGCAATTGCGCCCAGCTTTACTGGGGTGAACATAATTTCTTTACCAGACATGAAATACTTTCTATATAAATAGTGAAACAACAAGAATGATGCTAATAATTTTCTATAACTTTACTGGACTTACTTTAGTTTTTTCAGGCTAACCCCAAATCGCTCACGAATGCAGTCTGACAATGCCGCAAACTCAGCTTGATGGACAGTTGAGGATCGTGCAACGAGCGCAATCACTCTATTAGGGGCTGGTGCAGCCATTGCTTTAGCAACGAGATCACTGTTATTGAGAAGACTACTCTTTACGGCCATCTCAGGAAGTAAGGCAATTCCAAAACCAGACTCAACCATCTGCAAGAGGGTTAACAAGCTAGTGGCCTCCATACCCTCATCCTTGCGAATATCCGCCTTCTTGCATGCCTGCAAACTGTGCTCTCGCAAGCAGTGGCCTTCCTCCAAGAGCAACAGTCTCTCCGCCATTTTGGCAGGCAAGGTTACCTCTTTCCCCTTAAGGGCTAGATCACCCTCTCGTGCCACCAACCAAAATGGATCGTTAAATAATTCCTCTACAAGCAGACCACTGACATCATAAGGCAAGGCAATTAATGCGAAATCCAACTTATGATCCGCTAGCCTCGATAATAAGTTTGCAGTGAGATCTTCTCTCAAGGTAATTTTGAGTTCTGGAAATCGCTTACGGACCTCAGGTAGAACTGTTGGCAGCAAGAATGGTGCAATTGTAGGAATCACCCCCAAACGAATTGTCGCTGTCATAGGTTTGCTAGATGCACCTGCATACTCAACTAAATCTTCAGATGCGGTCAATATAGTTTTGGCACGCTCAAGCACTTCTTGACCAGCGGGGGTAATGGATACATTTTGCCGGTCACGCTCAACCAACTTGATGCCCAGACCTTCCTCTAACTCTTTTAGGCCAGCACTTAAGGTTGATTGCCCTACGAAGCTGGCTTCAGCCGCACGCGTGAAATTGAGCTCCTTAGCCAGAGCGACCAAATAACTAAGCTGCCTTAATGACGGTAAATAGGCCATAATGCCTCCTTATCGAATAATTTGATAAATAGTAGCATAATTATTCATTGGACTGATTATCGAATCGAGCCCAGAATCCATTCCATGGTTGAGTAAGTAATAAAAGGAAGCAATTTAGACTCAACAAACTTTTTTAACAATGAATTTTTAGCAATTAAGTAAAGGAATCGAAATGGCACGTCCTGAAATCAAAACTATCCAGAATTTAGAATCGGCATTTGCCGGTGAATCCATGGCTCATATTAAATATCGCTATTTTGCAAAGTTAGCTCGCGCAGCTGGTGACGAAGAAACCGCAAATATCTTTGAAGCCACCGCAGACCAAGAGGTGATGCACGCATTCGGTCACCTAGATTTACTGTATCCCGCTAATACGATTACGCCAGCACGGGCACTGGAGATCGCAATTGAAGGTGAAACTTATGAATACACTGAAATGTATCCCTCTTTTCGAAAAACAGCTGTCGCAGAAGGTAATGCTGCAGCTATTCAAGAAATTGACGAGCAAATAGCGGAGTCAAAAGAGCATGCAGAGCAGTTTCAGGCAGTGTTAGCAAAAGCAGCAAAACGCTTTGCTGCTTTGGCAAACGTGGAAGAGCGTCATGCCAACCGCTACAAGCAGGCTTTAAACAAAGCAAAAGAGTTTGCTACCCAGTAAATACAGCAGCAAGAAATAAAACTCAACTGAATTTAAACTAACACCCATTACTAAAGGAATCCTCATGAAATCATGGCAATGTATCGTATGCGGCTTTATTTATGACGAAGCAAAAGGTTTACCAGAAGATGGTATCGCCCCTGGCACCGCTTGGGCTGATGTTCCCGATAATTGGGAATGTCCGGATTGCGGCGTATCAAAATCCGATTTTGAAATGGTGCAAATTTAATCTTTTGTTCTTACCAGCGCTTTTGAATCAACCCATTGAATGTATTATTAGGGAGCCCAGTCTTGGATCAAAATACTTCTTCATCCTCAGCCGCTATCGTCATTATTGGTAGTGGACTGGCTGGGTATACCGTTATTCGAGAGATACGTAAACTCAATAAAGAAATTCCGATCACGCTCGTAACTAAAGAGCCTGGATATTTTTATTCCAAACCGATGCTTTCAACAGCACTCGCTAGTAAAAAAGATGCAGCTCAATTAGTCTCTACGACAGCAGACGGAATGGTCGCCCAACTAGAGCTCAATATCTTGTCTGAGACGGATGTAAAAGCAATTGATAGTGCTAAACAATTGATTAGCACAAGCAAAGGTGAGATTTTTTACTCTAAGCTTGTATTGGCGCTTGGTGCCGATCAAATTCGCCTACCACTTCAAGGCAATGCAGCCAATGAAGTATTGACCGTAAATGATCTTGAGGATTATATAAAGTTTCGCAATGCCATTAACGGCAAAAAGAAAATTGCCATCCTAGGTGCGGGCCTGATTGGCTGTGAGTTTGCCAACGATCTAGTCTTGGGCGGTTATGAAGTGGAGGTGATTGATCTAGCCCCTCAAGCACTTGGGCGCCTGATACCCGAGATGGCAGCGAATGATCTACAAAGCAAGTTGGGTGCTGCGGGGGTTCGTTGGCACTTCAGTACTACGGTCCAGTCAATAGATCGTGCTAATGATCATCTCAAAATCACTTTGGCTAATGGTAATGTCATTACCAGCGATGTAGTGTTATCAGCTGTTGGATTAAGGCCAAGACTAGACCTCGCTAAAGCATCTGGCATCGCCACAGATATTGGCATCCAAGTGAATCGTGAACTAGAAACCAATGTGCCGCATGTTTATGCCTTAGGTGACTGTGCCGAAGTTGAAGGCCTTGTACTCCCATACGTCATGCCCATTATGCAAGCAGCAAGAGCATTAGCAGTGACGCTGACTGGTCAACGCACAGCCTTAACTTACCCTGCAATGCCGGTGATGGTGAAAACACCTGCATTGGCAACTATCGTCTCACCACCCGCTAAAGGTGCTGTCGGCCAATGGAAAACAAATACTATTGAAGGCGGTCTTGAGGCGCGCTTTGAATCCACTGATGGCAAGCTTTTAGGATTTGTATTGATGGGTGCTGCTACGGCTCAGCGTGGCGCCCTCACCAAGGAATTACCAGCGATCCTCGTCTAAGCCAAGTCTCATGGCAAATAAAAAGGCCCGCATTGCGGGCCTTTTCTTTATTACGAACTTGAAGTGATTAAGAAACGATCACGAACCAAGTTGTATTGTGAGACTGGGCAACCATAAAGAACAACATTGGTACGGAGAGCAAAGTGTTTAAGCGGGATGTCAACATCGCTACGCGTGCAGATTTAGCTTTCACATCGGCTTCAACGGTCACGATACCCAGAGCACGTTTCTGGTTAGGCCAAATGATGAACCATACGTTGAAAGCCATTACTACAGCAATCCACATTCCTAAACCAATCGCACGGAAAGGTGCTTGTAAAGTAAATGCCTGGTGGAGATAACCACTCAATGCAGCAACAATCAAGCCAGTCAAAACCGTAAACAGCGCAGCGTAACGGAACCAAAATAATGCTGTTGGAGCAATCACTTTGCCAATCGCTGGCTTTTGCTCATCAGGGATTTTTGGCATGGAGGGAATTTGCACAAAGTTGAAATACCAAAGCAAACCAATCCACATCACACCAAACATCACGTGCAACCAACGGAATACAAATGGTAATTCAGCAGAGCTAAAGTTACCGCCCAAAGCTAAAATAATTAATACGAGGAGCACAAAACCAGCTAATACTGTGCGTCCCAATGAGGTCAAGATTGAAGCCATGCGAGGATCTCCTATATATAAGAATGCGATACAACTATAAACGATTCTGCCAGTTTGGTTCAGGTAATCAAAAATCCAGAATTCCCACATAAAATGGTGACTTCGCCCTCTTCAGGGTGCAAAATAAGCCCAAAATTACTACTGAAGTGAGACAGTCCATGCCTGCCCCCTCTTTTTTGAAAGCACTAATTTGCTTATGTCTAATGACATTTGGACTTGCCTTAAATGTTCAAGCCCAAGAATTCCCACCCAAGAAAACAATCACGATTGTGGTTGGCTTTGCTGCCGGGGGTTCCGCCGATAGCGCTGCTCGTGTTATCGCCAAAAAATTAAGCGAAGATCTTGGACAAAATGTCATCGTGGATAACAAACCAGGCGCAGGGGGCAATATTGCCCATGCTTACACTGCAACAGCACCAGCTGATGGATCAGTAATTCTATTTGGCTCAATTGGACCACTGTCTATCGCGCCGCACCTGATGAAGTTGCCATACGACCCACAAAAAGATTTAGCGCCTTTGACGATGGGCGTTACCTTCCCCAATGTATTGGTAGTCATTCCAGAACTTGGTGTAAAGAACTTTAAAGAATATGTAGCCTTGGCCAAAAAGAGTCCTGGCAAGATTACTTTTGCTTCTACTGGAAGTGGTTCGGCCTCACACCTACAGGGTGAGCTTTTAAATGTCAGAGCCGATATTGATACAGTCCACGTACCTTATAAGGGTGGTAGCCCGGCTATGGTTGATCTGCTAGGCGGTAGAGTCTCTTCTTACTATTCTGCCCTGGCTACAGCTGACCCTTATATTAAGAATGGCAGATTAATCCCAATTGCAACGACTGGATTAAAGCGTGCGCCTACTTTACCCAATGTGCCAACAATTGCAGAATCCGGTTATCCAGGATTTGATGCTAGCAACTGGTATGCCTTTGTTGCGCCAGGAAAAACACCTGATGTGATTCTGGATAAATGGAATAAGGCACTAGTGGCAGTGCTTAAAGATAAGACTACAAATACACAGTTAGCAGAACATGGCTTAACACCGAATCCTGGAAGTCGTGAAGATTTACAAAAATATATTGCCAGTCAGTCTGCAATGTGGGGAAAGATTATTGCCGATAGAAAAATAACCGCTGAGTAAATTGAGCATTACTAAGCGGTTATTGTTTAATTAAGTACGAACTGGAATTTCTACTTACTGCGCAGTCCAACCTCCATCCATATTCCAAGCAACGCCCCGCACCTCAGAGGCATCAGGACCACAGAGGAATACTGCAAGTGCAGCTAATTGCTCAGGCGATACGAACTCACCTGATGGCTGCTTCTCAGATACAAGAGCAGTTTTAGCAGCGTCATTAGAAATACCTTCGCGCTCAGCGCGGGCATCAACCTGTTTTTGCACCAATGGTGTCAAGACCCAACCAGGGCAAATCGCATTACATGTAATACCGGTCCGCGCATTTTCCAGAGCAGTCACCTTGGTGAGACCGACGATGCCATGTTTAGCAGCAACGTAGGCAGCTTTCTGAGTAGAGGCAACCAAGCCGTGTACTGAGGCGATATTAATAATCCGTCCCCAATTACGCTTCTTCATGCCAGGTAAGGCATGATGCGTTGTATGAAATGCTGAGCTCAAATTAATAGCAATGATGGCATCCCACTTGTCGGCCGGAAACTCTTCAATGTTGGCAGTGTATTGAATACCGGCGTTGTTGATCAGAATATCTAGGGAGCCAAAACGTTTCTCTGTTTGCTTAATCAGGTCTTCAATTTCAGCTGGTTTGCTCATGTCAGCACCGTGATAGCCAACCTCTACTCCACAGGCTTTAATTTTGGCGATAGCTTCATCTTTTTCACCAAAGCCATTGACCATAATATTGACACCCTGCTTTGCCAATGCAATAGCCATTCCTAAACCAATACCGCTGGTAGAGCCTGTTACCAGGGCTATTTTACCTTTTAATGTGGACATATCTTTTACCGTATCAAGTTGACTAAAGAGCTTGTCATATAGATTCGCCCTGAAAACTCGATGTTACAGGAAGGGCGAGACCGTCTCGGAGGCGAATGCTCCAAGACGGGCAAAATCGAATAAAACTCAAATTTAATTAGATTTTCTTGAGGGCCCGAAGGATCTTTTCACAAGTAATCGGCTGATCAAATACATGAGTATTAAATGGTGCTAAGGCATCGTTGATCGCATTTTGAACTGCGCCAGGGGCTCCAGCCGTACCAGCTTCACCCGCACCTTTAGCACCAAGCTTCGATGATTGTGTTGGAGTTTCAACGTGCGCTACTTCGATATCAGGCATCTCATTGGCCATTGGGACCAAATAGTCAGCCATACTGCCGTTACGCAGCAAACCACTTTCGTCATAGAGACACTCTTCAAATAGAACGCCACCGATCCCTTGAACAATTGCACCACGGACTTGCTCATTTACTAACATTGGGTTAATTACCCGTCCGCAATCCTCTACCGCCCAATGCTTTAATAGCTTTACAAAGCCAGTATCGGGATCGACCTCAACATAAGAAGCCTGCACTCCATTTGTGAAGATAAATGGATAATCTTTTTGTGTGTAGTGGCGAGTCACCATCAAGTCAGCTGAGAAGCCTGGCGGCAGAGTATCTGTCCGGAAATAACCCACTCTTCCAACTTCGCTAAATGGTAATAACTGCTCACCAGTTGCCTTATCTAAAATATGTCCACGACGGGCAATCAATTCCTCAACGGGTCGGTTGAGTATAGCTCCAGCCAACTTGAGGATATTTTCTTGTAACGCTTGAGCAGCTAAGAGAACAGCCTCGCCACCGACGCCAGCACCACGGGATGCCCAGGTACCGCCCCCATAAGGAGTGACATCAGTGTCGCCAGTCACGATACGAACCTGGTCAATCGGGACACCAACTGCATCGGCAGCAATTTGAGTGTAAATACCTTCAGTACCTTGACCTTGCTCACCCACACCAATCAACACTGACACCACACCACTTGGATCCATACGAACTGTGGCACCGTCTTGGGAAGCAATACGAGCACCACCCACTCCGTAGAAAGCAGGGCTTGGATTGGTTAACTCAATTAAAGTTGCGAATCCAATACCGCGATAAATACCCTTCTTACGTAGCTCGGACTGTTCTTTGCGTAAGGATGGATAGTCCATCATTTTTTCGATCGTGCGTAAACACTGCTCATGCGAAAGTACTTCTAGCTTGATCCCAGAAATTCCAGAGCAAGGATATGCATCATCTGGTATCACGTTACGTTTACGAAACTCCAGCGGATCCATTTGCAATTTTTGTGCCGCCAAATCCACTAAACCTTCAGTAACAGCACAAGCGATCGGATGACCTACTCCACGATACTGACAAGTTGGGGTTTTGTTCTGGAAAACGACATTCAAATGCGCCCGGTAGTTTTGATGCTTATACGGGCCGCCAACCAAATTCACTACTTGATTACCTTCAATCGCACTAGTTCTAGGGAACATGGAGTAAGGGCCAATAGCAGTTAAGTCATCAATCTCAAATGCAAGGATGTCGCCAGCCTTATTTGCAGCAATGCGGCCTTTAATACGGTGCTCACGTGCGTGAATATCGCTTGTAAAGGATTCCAAACGATCTGCAACAAACTTCACAGGACGCTCAAGCATCATCGCGAGCCCTACAGTTGCGAAGTCATCTGGATAGGCGTGGACTTTAATACCAAAGGAACCACCCACATCTTTACAGATTACATGGACATCCGATTCAGAAAGACCAAACTGACGGCAATATAAATCTTGCATCATATGTGGCGCTTGTTGCGAGTGATAAACCGTTAAACGACGATCACCCGGGTTATAATCGGCAATTTGACAACGGGGCTCTAGCGTTACACCGGTGTGACGACCAAAACCAAAGGTAGCCTCAGCAACAACATCAGCCGTTGCAAATACTTCATCGACATTGCCAACATCTAGACTGCGGGTAAAGCATAAATTGTCGCCAAGATCTGGATGAATGACCGGAGTCTGTGCATCAAGAGCGGTTTCCATCGAAACAACTGCTGGCAACTCTTCCCACTCAACATCAATATGCTGCAAAGCGTCTTCCGCCTGCGCTCTGGTTTCTGCAACCACTGCCACCACTGGTTCGCCCTGCCAACATGCACGATCAATTGCTAAAGCATGCTGGGGTGCTGACTTCATACCAGCCAAGTGACCCAAGGTCGCAACCCAAGGTTTGCAGATTTTGGCCATTTGTACACCATCCACTACTGCCAATACACCGGGCATCTTGCTCGCGTGCTCTGTATGAATTTTGCCAATCTTCATGTGCGCCACAGGAGATCGCCAGAAAACCACATGCGCCATACGAGGCAACTGAATATCATCAATATAAGTACCCTGGCCTTCAAGCAAACGACGCGCACCATGCCTGGGTTCACTGTGGCCGATATAACGCTGATCGTTTGTTACAGGATCAAGCACCATCCCCTTTAAATCACTTGGCTTGTTCATAATGGGTTTTCCTTAATGTCTTAAGCGTTAGCAAGGACAGGTTTAATTTTTTGGCCTTTGGCACGCGCATCTAGCACGTCAACGATAGCATCCACAATGGAGTGATAGCCAGTACAGCGGCAATAGTTTCCAGAGATCCATTCGCGCACTTGTTCACGACTTGCTTTGGGCTGCTTCTCTATCAACTCTGCAGCAGCCAACAACATGCCAGAAGAGCAGAAGCCACATTGCATCGCGTTGTGACGCATAAAAGATTCTTGTAGATCTGCTAAGGCACCGCTCTTAGTAAGACCCTCAACTGTTTCAACCACACTGCCATCTGCTTGCACTGCCAAAAATAGACAGCCACGAATAATTTGACCATCCACTTTGACTGTACAAGCGCCGCATGCGCCTTGCTCGCAGCCCAAATGAGGGCCTTTAAGATGGAGATCTTCACGTAAAAAATCCACCAAATGTCTTCTTGGCTCAATCTCAGCGCTCACAAGTTGACCATTTACGGTCATTGAAATTTTTTTCTTCACAGTCATTCCGATCTCCGAATTCTCTCGCTAATATTTGCTGATTGAGTTTTAAGCAATCATGTGCTTAAGACCGCGCTCAAGCAAAACACCAATTAAATGTTGTTTAGCCTCTGCGCTATTGGTAATGTCAGCAATAGCCTCGATTTCATTGCGTGCTTGCGCAACAGCTTTTGAAATCAATTCATCACCGCACTTTTGTCCATTAATCAGGTCTTGGGCTTTAATAGCCATTACCGGTGTAGCACCTACAGAAAAGAAAGTGAATACACAGTTAGTTAAAACATCGCCTTGCTTTTGTGCAACAGCCGCTAAACCAGCAACCGCATAATCTCCATGTCGTCTTGCCAGTTCATGAAAATAAAAAACTTCATTCTTGTTGGCCAGAGGAATCTCCGTAGCAACCAAAATTTCATCTGGCTCTAAGGAGGTTGTGTATAGATCAATAAAAAAGTCTTTTGCAGAAATACGACGTTCACCTGCTGGGCCATGAATAATCATCGTAGCCTGCAAAGTTAAGCTACATGCAGGCCATTCAGCTGCTGGATCACCATACGCTAATGAGCCACCCCAAGTACCAAGATTACGAATCGCACGATGGGCAATATGAGGTGCTGCCGCTTTTAAAAGGGGTGCATGTTTTGCTACCAACTCTGAATCTTCAATTTCAGTATGAGTGACTAGTGCACCAATTCTTAAATTATTACCAACTACTGAAATACCTTTCAGCTCGGCGACATCGGTGATATCAATCAAGACCGTTGGCTCAGACAAACGCATATTTAATGTAGCTAATAGGGTTTGTCCGCCTGCAATTAAACGAGCATCATCGCCGCCCTCTTCAAGTAAAGACAGGGCTTCTTGTAATGCCTTGGGCTTTACATAATCAAATGCTGCAGATTTCATTAAGTCTCCTCCACCACCAATGTATTAAGCTTTTTAGCTTTTTAGCTTTTTAGCTTTTTAGCTTTTTAGCTTTTTATTTTTTGTACCGCTGTTGACTGCAACAACTTTTTATAGTTTTATTTTTTACTGCTTTTTGCACTACTTTTTTAATACTGCTTTTTTATTTACTACCAGCGTCTGAATCCAACGCCACTGTCTCCCCGCCTAATTCATTTGCGAACTTTTGGAAAAAGTCGTCTGCAATCTTTTTGGCTGACGCACTGATTAAACGACCGCCAATTTGACCCAACTTGCCACCAATTGAAGCTTCGGTCGTATAACAGACCAAGGTACCCCCTTCGGCTTGCTTTAGCTCTACCCTAGACTTACCTTTGGCAAACCCTGCCGCCCCACCTGAGCCCTCAAAGGCCATCGAGCAAGATTGATCAGGAACGATGTCACTGAGAAGTAGCTTCCCTGCAAAGCGAGCTCTGACAGGCCCAATCTTGAACATCACCTTAGCGTGAATCTCTTCTGGAGAGATCCGAGTAATTTCCTCGCAGCCCGGAATGGACTTGGCTAGAACGTCAATATCGTTCAATCCCTTCCACACTTCAGGGATTGGAGCGGATATAAGTTGCTCGCCATTTAATTCCATTTGATTTCCTTGGGGTTTGTACGAATAGAGTCTTATCTACCAATTGTTCAACAATGTACCATTATTTAACTTTTGGTCAATAAGTCCAAATTCGGATAAACCCTGAGAATTCATGCGTTTTATAGAAGATAGTGTTTCCAGCCCAAATAATCCTGAAATTTCAGGAAGCGAAGTTGCGCCCGCTAGAAAACGAATGGGTACAGCCGAACGGAAACGTCAAATTCTTGATAGCGCCATCCAGTTCTTTGCCAAAAATGGCATCGATGGTCAACTCAGAAACCTATCCAAAGAGTTGGGCATCACCCACACACTGCTCTATCACTACTTCCCTACTAAAGACGCCCTCATTCAAGAAGTCTATAAAGAGGTTTTCGAATCACGCTGGAAGCCAGAGTGGGAGCAACTATTGGACGATGACTCACTTACCCCCGAAGAAAAATTCAACGCCTTCTATCTGGATTACTCCAATACAGTCTTAACTTATGACTTTGTCCGCATCTTAATTTTCTCTGGCTTGAGCGATCAGTCCATTAGCGATCGCTTCTTTGAACTCCTACGCACCCGCCTATTGCCTAGACTCATTCGCGAAACTCGCAAGTATTGCGGCAGAATGAATACATCAAAGCCCACACAGCGTGAGCTTGAATTTTTAATGGGTCTGCATGGTGGTATCTTCTACATAGGTATGCGCCGCTGGATCTATGGACAAGCTATTTATGCTGCTGAGAGCCCCAATACAGAACAAGAAATCATTCGCGATCGCGTGCAGTCCTATCTCGATTCCGCTAAATCACTATTTGCTTAATTCAAAAGGTCCCCATGTCTAACTTAAGCCTCAATCATTTTTCTATCCGCAGTCTCGAGATCGAAGAAACAACTGACTTCTATAGCAAGCTTCTTGGTCTAACAGTTGGTCCAAGACCTGAGTTTCCGTTTCCAGGTGTCTGGCTCTACAACGGCGATGACAGTAGTTGGGCTAATGCGGTCTTGCACCTCATTGCTATTGATAAAAATGATCCTAATGGACTGAAAAAATACCTAGGGGAGCGGGATCCAAGCTCTCTTCATGGCTCAGGCGCTGTTGATCACATTGCTTTTTTTGCAACCGGTTTAGAGGAAAAAATTGCGTTATTGAAAGAGTTAAAAGTTTCTTATCGGGAGCGCACCGTGCCAGTAATAGGGCTCCATCAAATATTTTTAGATGACCCGAATGGCATTGTCATTGAGCTTAACTATCCAGCATCAGAAAAAACCGCCCTAGATGCAAAAGCGGCATAGGATTCATTAATGGCAAAAATTCTGGTGATCGGTGGCTCTCTTGGCGGTTTATTCGCAGCAAATATTTTGCTGCGCCAAGGTCATGACGTTACCTTGCTAGAAAAGACTGTTGGATCTTTGGATGGTCGTGGCGCCGGGATTGTGACGCATGACGCCCTAGCTAAAGCATTAAAAGCTGCAGGTGTAACGGTTGATGAAACATTAGGCGTGCCTGTTACAAAGCGAGTAACGCTTGGCGCTGATGGCCAAAGCTTGGGTGAGATTGAGCTACCCCAAGTGCTTACCTCTTGGAGTCGCCTATATCAATTGCTCAAAGAAAGCTTTCCGAGCGAGCGCTATCTTCAGGGAAAAACAGTCAAGTCCGTTACACAAGATATAAATTCTGTACAGGTGCTTTGTGAAGACAGTAGTCAACACAGCGCAGAGCTACTGATCGCATCCGATGGCATCCGTTCTGCAGTAAGAGCTCAGGTTGCTCCACAAATTCAACCTGAATATGCTGGATACATAGCATGGCGTGGAGTATGTGATGAAGCCTGCTTATCGAAGCATACACTTGAGACCTTATTTAATCGCTTTGGCTTTTGCCTCCCAAATGGCGAGCAAATGTTAGGTTATCCAGTAGCTGGCTCTGGCAACGATACCCGTCCAGGTAAACGTCGCTATAACTTTGTTTGGTATCGCCCCGCATCAGAGCATGAGGAGCTAGTAAGTTTACTAACCGATGATGATGATCATTACTACCCAACCGGCATTCCGCCATTGAAGGTTTCTTGGAAACACATTGCGCACATGCGCAAAGTCGCAAAAGAAATTTTGGCACCCCAATACGCAGAAATTCTAGAGAAGACGGCAGCACCCTTTTTGCAGGCAATTTATGACGTACGCTCTGAACAAATTGTTTTTGGCAGAATTGCCTTAATGGGTGATGCCGCATTTGTAGGCAGGCCTCATGTTGGCATGGGCGTCACCAAGGCTGGTGATGAGGCTATGGCGATCGCAAAGTATATTGCGGCATTAGGTGCTACTCCAGGTGCGCTCAATGCCTACAGCGCAGAGAGACTCAAGCTAGGTCAACAAGTAGTAGCAAGGGCCCAATATTTGGGGCGTTATATGCAGGCACAAGGAAGTAAGGGAAATAGGGATAACGAGAAGCTCAAAAGAAATGCCGATACTGTAATGGCGGAAACCGCGATTGATATCAGCGAACTATTGGCCCAAGGGAAAGCAGTACCTGAATCTGCACATTAAATAGTGCATTCAGTTAAGATTTAAAAAAACAAAAGTATTCTTGTTAAACAAAGTTTTATATGGAGGAGACAACCATGAAACAAAAAGTAACGAATCAAACAAGACGTAAAATGTTGATTAGTGGAGCTGCTGCTGCGAGCACTCCACTTTGGTTAAATATTGCAAATGCGCAAGCCGATACCATCAAGATTGGCTTTCCCACACCGTTGACTGGTCCATTTTCTGCAGAAGCCCAGGATCAAGTAAAAGCTGCTGAATTAGCCATCAAAGAATTTAATGATGCGGGTGGTTTTAATGGTCGTAAAGCAGAACTTTTAGTACGTGATGACAAGCTCAATCCAGGCGAGGCTGCAACTCGTACATTAGAGTTAATCGAAAAAGATAAGGTGAACTTCGTTGTAGGCTCACTTTCAGCAGCAACACAACTGTCCATCAACGCTGTTTGCAAAGAACGTAAAGTGCTCTTTAATTCCATCAGTCAATCTGATGCAATTAACGAAGCAAAAGACTGGAGCGTTTATACATTCCATGAGGCATTGAATCCAACCATGACTGCGGGCGCAGTGGCACGCTATTCCATTCCGCGTTTTGGTAAAAAGATTGTTTTCCTTACGGCTGACTATGCATACGGCCACGAAATGGTTCGTGCTTTTGAGCGTGCGGGCAAAGAGATGGGCGCCACCACTTTGGCAGACATCCGTCACCCATTAGGTGCATCTGACTACTCTGCTTTCTTGCCACGTATTAAAGCTTTGAATCCAGATATTCTGGTGCTCTGTAACTTTGGTCGTGACTTGGTCAATGCAGCAAAACAATGTACTGACTTCGGCCTTAAATCGAGCATGAAGATTGTTACACCAGTGCTACTGTATACCTCGCGTCTTGCTGGCGGTCCAGAGGCTTTTGAAGGCATCATTGGTGGCACGTCTTATTACTGGGGTCTCGAAGATCGTATCCCTACTGCAAAAACATTTAACGATGCATTCCGCAAAATGTATAACGGCTCTGTACCATCGGATTACGGCGCACTAGGTTATGCAGGAGTGAAGAGTGTCTTGGCTGGGGTGAAGATAGCAAAATCCACCGACACCATGAAAGTGGTTGCTGCAATGGAAAATATGAAGTACGACTGGTACAAAGGACCCGAGTACTATCGCAAATGCGACCATCAAGCCGTGCAAACCGTCATCATCGTGGAGTCTAAATCGAAGAATATGAAGGACAAGTATGACGTCTTCAATATTTTGACAATTGAGCCTACTACTGAGAAAAATATGCGTTCTTGCGCAGAACTAGGCCACAAAGCCTAATCTTAAAATTTCAGGGTGGATAAATAATTCACCCTGATCCACTCCCCTGCACCACTTGGTTAAGGGGAGTTTTTTCTGAGTACATTTATGACCGGTCTTACATTTGAACTACTTTGCATGCAGTTGCTTACTGGCATCGCCTTAGGCAGCATTTATGCACTTCTCGCTCTGGGTTTATGTCTAATTTTTGGCATGCTCAATGTGGTGAACTTCGCGCATGGCGCATTCTTTATGGTGGGCGCATTTTTGGGCGTCTATTTTTTAGGCATTACCGGAAGCTTTTGGTTTAGCTTAGTACTAACTCCTTTGCTCACAGGTGGCATAGGACTGCTTACTGAGCGCTTTTTAGTTAGACCTCTGTATGGACGTGGTCTGGACTATCCTTTATTACTAACTTTTGGTCTTTCTTATGTATTGATCGAGGTGATGCGCGTGACCTTTGGTATTGAAGGCCTTCCATCAGTAACTCCCGAAGGTCTTGGCGGAACAGTGAACGTGGGTATTGGCTACTTTCCAAAATACCGACTCTTTTTAATTGCAGCTACGGCAGTCATCATCCTGGGTGTCTGGTTCTTAATTCAAAAGACGCGTTATGGCCTCATCATTAAAGCTGGCGCAGCAGATCAAGAAATCGTCAAAGTACTTGGTGTGGATATTGCCAAGGTTTGGCTCTTAGTGTTTGGCTTAGGTTGCGCGATTGCAGGTCTTTCCGGAATTCTGGCTTCGCCAACGCGCTCAGTAAATCCGGAGATGGGTATTCCGATTTTGGCGGAATCTTTTGTAGTGACTGTAGTCGGCGGTATGGGCTCACCTGTAGGCGCTGTCGTTGCCGGCTTACTAGTAGGCATGGTCTATAGCATGACCTCCCTTTTCTTCCCTGATTTGGCTGAACTCTCTATTTTTGTATTGATGGCTGTAGTACTGTTAATTCGCCCACAAGGTTTATTTGGTAAAGCAGGAGCGATGGGCTAAGGCTCCATATATTTATGAATTCATTTTTCCAACTCATTGCACGCCATCGCGTATTAGCTAGTACGCTGTTCTTGGCAGTCTTCCCCTTCATCATGCCGTATGAGGCTTTAGCGATCAATATTTTGATCTTTGGTTTATTTGCCATGGGCTTTAACTTACTGTTTGGCTATATGGGTCTCTTGTCCTTTGGTCACGCAGCATTTTTAGGTATTGGTAGCTATCTCACTGGCATTGGCATTGTTCACTACGGTATGCCTTGGGGTTACGCCATCTTGATTGGTATTGTTGGAGCAGCCCTTGGTGGCCTCATCATGGGATACCTTGCCATCCGTACCCGTGGAATCTACTTCTCTATGGTGACCCTAGCACTTGGTCAGATCGTGTATTACATCTTCTACAAAGCAGAGAGTCTTACCGGTGGTGAGAATGGTTTACGCGGGGTCCGGGTCGATGAATTCAATGTATTAGGCATTCCGGTAGATTTTTTAAATCCGCTAGTGAAATACTACGTCATCCTGTTTTTTGTAGTGCTTGCCATCTGGTTGATCTCACGTATTTTGAGTTCACCTTTAGGCGCTGTGATGGAAGCTATTCGTGAGAATGAGAAACGTGCGGCTGCATGTGGTTTTGATGTAGCGCGCACAAAGCTATTGGTATTCGTATTATCAGCAGCCATTTGTGGCCTGGCTGGCTCATTACGCGCTTTACACCTTTCTATCGTGCCAATTGATTCATTGCACTATCTTCAATCTGGTCAAGCCGTCATGATGAGTATTCTAGGTGGCATGGGTACCTTCTTTGGTCCATTCATTGGCGCAGCAGTCATGCTCTACCTAGAGGATATCGTCACCACCTTTACCAAGCACTGGATGGCAGTCGTTGGCCTAGTATTTATGTTCTTTGTGCTGTTCTTCCCTAAAGGCATCTGGGGAACTATTTTGAGCAAGCTACAAATTAATCAGGATTCAAAATAATGCATGGTGCTAATACAACCCCTATTCTTGAAGCACGTAATGTCAGCAAGAACTTTGGTAAATTCAAGGCGTTACAAAATGTATCTACCAACTTCATGCCTGGGACTCTTACGGCGATTATTGGCCCTAATGGTGCAGGCAAAAGTACATTCTTTAACGTACTAAGCGGTGCATTCCCACCCTCTAGCGGTCAAATTCTATTTAACGGTAAAGACATTACCGGTTTACAGCAACATGAGTTTGCACGCATTGGTATTTCAAAGAGCTTTCAAATTACCAACGTATTTAAGCAATTGAGCGTTCACGAGAATGTCCGTGTAGCTGCTCAGATGGAAGTAGCACGGTATAACTTCTTCCGTAATGCTCAAAGCTATCCTAAACCAATTGAAATTGCCGATGAATTACTCCATCGAGTCAATCTAGAGCAACTTCGCAATAAGAAAACGGGTGACTTGGCTCACGGTCAGCAGCGCGCCCTTGAGATTGCCATGGCCCTAGCCTGCAATCCTAGCCTGCTATTACTAGATGAACCTACTGCTGGCATGTCTCCAGAAGAAACTCTGGTCATGATGGAGTTGATTCGCACCCTTGCTAGTGAGCGCACTGTCATTTTGGTTGAACACAAGATGAAACTTATTATGGGTCTTTGCAAACGCATCATCGTTCTACATCATGGCGAGTTCTTAGCTGAGGGTACTCCAGAAGAAATCCAAAATAATGCGGAGGTACGTCGTGTGTACCTAGGTCAAGGTTAAACAGAAAGCAAACTATGTTGCGTGTAGAAAACTTAAACGCGTGGTATGACCGTAGTCACGTCTTGCAAGGTGTTTCACTTGAAGTAAATAAAGGTGAAATCGTTACCTTGATGGGTCGCAATGGTGCAGGCAAAACCACTACCTTGCGCTCATTAATGGGGCTACTGTCTAAGCGCCAAGGTAAAGCATCGATTGATGGGGCTTCTTTTTTGGATTTACCTGCACATGAGCGCTTTCATCTAGGTTTAGCTTATGTACCTGAGGATCGCAGGATTGTTCCCGGCCTAACCGTTAAAGAAAATCTTGAACTAGGTGTGATCGCCAAGAAGAATGCAGGCGATATGAGTGCTTTAGTTGATGAAATTGCTGAGACCTTTCCAAGACTAAAAGAGCGCCTTCATCAAGATGGCACCTCAATGTCAGGTGGCGAACAGCAAATGCTTGCAATTGCTAGAGCGATGATTGGCAAACCGAAGGTGATTCTGCTAGACGAGCCCTCAGAAGGCATCATGCCGGTCTTGGTTGAAGAGATGTTTGAGTTGTTTGCTAAATTAAAGCAACAAGGTCTAACTATTCTGCTGGTGGAGCAAAATGTTCAGCAAGCACTGAAGATTTCTGATCGGGCCTATATCTTGGATCAAGGTGAGATTGTGTTTCATGACACCGCTCAGAACCTGTTGAACAATGATGAGATTCAACAAAAGTATTGCGCTGTTTAGACGCTCGATTAAATTAGGTGCAGCCAATGCCCTAGTTGATGCCAAAAGCTATCTGGCACTAAAGTCAGCAGCCAAGTTAAAGTGAGATAACGAAGCAACTTGCCAATGAACATATAAATTAAGCACGGTTGCCAAGCAAGCTTTAACCATCCCGCCGCAAGGCACAAGGGGTCACCTAAACCAGGCAGCCAGGAAAGAATCAGAATTTTCGGACCCCAGGTTTCTAGCCAATTTTTAAGACGCTCATTTTTAGGCTCTCTAACAGACTTCATGCTCCTGCGAGCAATGAGGCCAAGCCACCAATCCAACATGCCACCAAAGGTGTTGCCAATAGTTGCCACAAAAATAGCGGCCCAATACAAATGGGGATTAAGAGAGATATAGCCAAACAGAATTGGCTCAGAGCCAACAGGAAGTAGCGTGGCAGATACAAAAGCACTAACAAATACCGCAGGTAAGCCAACTGAAGGTAGCCCGAACCAACTAAAAAAATGCGTAAGTGCGTGCTCCATGAAACGCATACCCTTTATGTATTACTCCCTAAGGATTGATTGAATCCTAATAAGCCTATTTTGCCTTGTTTTATTCATTCTCCAAGATTTTCAAATCTTGCTTAAACTAATGGTTTTGCAGCAAACAGCAGTAGGCACCCTATAAAAAGAGACTTTCATGAATCATCCTATTCCCAAGCCAGACCAGTACCAAGAAATGCGCGAGGCATTACGCGATCTCTGTGGATCATTTGACTCAGCCTACTGGCAAAAGGTTGATCATGAACGTGATTATCCAGAAGCTTTTGTGGATGCGATGACTAAAGCGGGTTGGTTAGCTGCATTAATTCCCGAGGAATATGGTGGCTCTGGCTTAGGTCTTGCAGAAGCTTCCGTCATCATGGAAGAGATCAACTTTTCTGGCGGTAACTCTGGTTCATGCCACGGCCAAATGTATAACATGGGTACTTTGCTGCGTCATGGATCAGAGACTCAGAAAAAGATGTATCTTCCTAAAATTGCATCGGGCGAACTACGTTTACAAAGTATGGCTGTTACCGAGCCGACTACCGGAACCGACACCACCAAACTAAAAACCACCGCAGTTAAAAAAGGTGATAAGTATGTCGTGAATGGTCAAAAAGTGTGGATTTCCAGAATTCAACATTCTGATCTCATGATCTTGCTAGCTCGAACTACTCCTATCTCAGAAGTACAACGCAAATCAGAAGGCATGTCGATTTTCATTGTCAATCTTGCAGATGCGATTGGCAAAGGTATGGAAGTACGCCCGATTGCTAATATGGTGAATCATGAAACAAATGAAGTATTTTTTGATAACTTAGAAATTCCTGCAGAAAATCTGATTGGTACTGAAGGGCAAGGCTTTAAATATATTCTCGATGGCCTGAATGCAGAGCGTGTCTTAATTGCAGCCGAATGCATTGGTGATGCTTACTGGTTCATTGATCGCGCTCGTCGCTATGCAAACGACCGCGTTGTATTTGATCGACCTATTGGCAAGAATCAAGGAATTCAGTTTCCGATTGCCGATAGCTATATCGAGACTGAAGCTGCTAATCTTATGCGCTTTAGGGCCTGCGAGTTATTTGACAATCACCAACCCTGTGGTCCAGAAGCCAATATGGCTAAGTATCTCGCCGCTAAGGCCTCTTGGGAGACGGCAAACGTCTGCCTTCAAACCCATGGTGGATTTGGCTTTGCCAACGAATACGATATAGAGCGAAAATTTAGGGAAACGCGCCTCTATCAAGTAGCTCCAATTTCAACCAATTTAATTTATTCCTACATTGCCGAACATGTTCTTGGGCTACCAAGATCCTTCTGAGAGAAATTGATATGAGTATTCGTCCATTAGAAGGCATTACCGTTGTCTCTCTCGAGCATGCAATTGCAGCACCTTTTTGTACACGTCAATTGGCAGACCTAGGTGCAAGAGTAATTAAAGTCGAGCGTCCTGGTGGCGGTGACTTTGCCAGAGGATACGACACTCAGGTCGATGGATTGTCCTCTCACTTTGTTTGGGTAAATCGCTCTAAGGAAAGTTTGACATTAGACCTCAAGCAGCCGGCAGCGATCTCCGCACTGAAGACTTTATTAAAGACAGCTGATGTCTTAGTGCAGAACCTTGCACCAGGAGCAGCAGCTCGCATGGGCTTAACGGCAGAGGCTTTGCAAAAAGATAATCCAAAGCTCATTTTGTGCGACATATCGGGTTATGGCAATAACGGCCCCTATCGGGATAAAAAGGCTTATGACTTGCTCATTCAAAGTGAGGCGGGTTTTTTATCGGTAACAGGAACCCCTGAGACTCCTAGCAAAGCCGGAAACTCTATCGCAGATATTGCAGCAGGCATGTATGCCTATACCAATATCTTGGCCGCCCTTTTACAAAGAGGTAAAACAGGCAAAGGATCGGTCATTGATATCTCAATGCTCGAGTCTCTCAGCGAATGGATGAGCTTTCCCATGTATTACGCCTATAAAGGTGCTGAACCACCCCCAAGAAATGGCGCATCCCACGCGACTATTTACCCATACGGTCCATTTAAAGCGGGTGATGGTAAGACCGTGATGTTAGGGCTTCAAAATGAGCGTGAATGGGCGCAATTCTGTGAGACTGTATTAGAGAATTCAGCGCTTGCTAAGGATGAACGCTTTGACCGTAATTTCAAGCGAAACGAGAAACGTTCAGAACTATTGGCAATTATTAACGCCTGCTTTAGTGAACTGACTTCAGATCAGCTCATTGCTAGATTAGAAAAAGCACAAATTGCGAATGCGCATCTCAATGATATGGAAGGTCTCTGGAAACATCAGCAACTCAAGGCACGAAATCGCTGGACTGAAGTAGACACTCCCAATGGCGTAATTGCTGCCCTATTACCCCCAGGCCTTAATGATAGTTATGACTACCGCATGGACCCCATACCGGCAGTTGGAGAGCATACAGATTCGATCCTCGCAGAATTGGGCATAGCGGAGCCTGAAATTCAAAATATGAGAGCCAGTGGAGCGATTTAAAGTAGTGGCGAAGTAAGGTGCGCTGCGTTCTCAAGGTAACGCTGCCAACGTGGACGCTTAGCCCAAGCTTTGGAATCAACATAATCCGATTGCTCTAAGTAAGACTGAATCAGCCTCTCAAGATTTTCGCAAAAGTCATTATCGTAAACAATCAAACTAATTTCAAAGTTCAGACGTAAACTACGCTGGTCAAAATTCACTGAGCCAAAGATTGCAATCCTTTTATCAATTAACAAACTCTTAGTATGCAAGAGGCCGCCTTTGAACTCAGCAATATTCACACCAGAGGCTATTAAATCTTGATAGAAACTTTTACTACTCCACTCAACCAAAGTAGAGTCGTTACGCTTTGGCACAATTAAAGTGACATTGACACCACGTCTTGCGGAAGCCATGAGTGCTTGTAACAAACCATCATCTGGCCCAAAGTAAGGAGTTGTAATCGTCAGGTCTGTACGCGCATCAAGAATGGCAGAGAGCATGACTTGATACAAAATATCATCCCGATATACTGGTCCTGAAGCAAACTCCTGAGCGATAACACCGCCCTCTTTTGGCGCAGGTGGAGGTGAGCGATCATCAAAGTGCGTGATCTTAGGATTATCAACACTCCAATCAAATGAAAACGTAAGTTCGAACTGAGCTGCTACAGGACCTTCGATTCGAACCATAGCATCGACCCATTCACCCACACCTGAATCTTGCTTAAAGGTGCGTGGATCTACCAAATTCATACTGCCAGTCCACACAACAGAACCGTCCACTATGAAGATTTTTCGATGCAAACGTAAATCTGCACGACGGAACTGAAAACGCCCTATCTGAATTGGTAATGCCTCTGTTACCTCAATCCCTGCATCTCTGAAGCGAGCAGGCCATGAAGATTTAAACCAATCCTTACTACCCAAAGAATCTAATAAAACGCGGCAAGACACCCCCCGCTTTGAAGCAGCGATGACAGCCTCACCAACTCGATCAGCATCACCGCCCAAGGCCCATATATAGAATTCCATATTCAGAGTTTTTTGAGCCTGATTAATCTCATCAATAAATAACTGAAGGATATCAAGTGACTTTGTATACAACTCCACTTTATTGCCATCAACAACTGGAGTGCCATTATTTGACTCAGCCAAAAGACTTAAGGCCCTGGATTCAATAGGTAACTTTGCTCTTTCACTGGAAAATTCTTGACGAAGTCCCTCTGTGATTTTCGCGTACTCTCGATTCATACGTTTAATTTTTCGTGTCAAACTACGGCCCACCGGACGTTCGCCTATCAGTACATAAAAGGCAATCCCAAGAAGCGGGAAAGTCATGACAATAAAAATCCATGCAAAAGCAACACCTACCGGCCTTCTTACTGAAATAATCACGCCAATGAAATACGTTACCAAAAGAAAATGGGCTAGCAATAGCCAATTAAAATTAAAGCCAAAGGTTTGATTGAAAAATATATTTAGCAGCGCATTCATTCAAGTTCCAATTCAGCAGTAATGCCTAGATGATCTGATAGTTTTAACCATTCATGCAAAATTTGTGCAGAATGAATTTTTAATCCACGTACATAAATACGGTCCATAGGCAATAAAGGTTTCACACTTGGAAAGGTTTTTGCAGGGGAGCCCGTTAGCACTTCAAATACCTCATCAAAACCAGCAGCCTTCATGGGTGCACTAACTCGATTACGCCAATCATTAAAGTCTCCAGCCACAATTGTGGGGCCGTTTTGAGTCAAATCCTGAATATGTCCAATGATTGCCTCTAACTGCCGCTCTCTACCCCGTTCAAAGAGAGCTAAGTGAACACAAAAACAATGGACTGGTTGATTCAAGCCATTTAACTTGGCAATGCTATGAAGTAAGCCGCGACCCTCAAAGCGATAGGCTGATATGTCGTAGTTAATACCCTTTTCCTGAGGATGCTTAGAGAGGATGGCATTGCCATGATGTCCAGCGCGATACTCAACATTTTTTCCGTAATGCCAATCATGCCAAAAGTCTTCGGAAAAAAAGTGCGTTAACTCTGTCAGGGGCCATTGACTAAAGCGCCGAACTCTCCCTCGATGCTCTTGCTGTAACTCTTGCAAGAAAAGCAAGTCTGGATGTTGACTACGCATTTTTTGACGCAGTTGGTAAATTGTGGAGTGACGATGCAAAGGTGATAAGCCTTTATGGACATTCATACTCAATACGGTGAAGCGGGTAATGTTCTCAGCACTCATTAAAACTGTCCTGCTGCGCGCTGTCGTCGAACTCGCGCCAAGTAAATCTCACCCTCGACCAATTCTTGGCACTGCATACATTTATTACAAATAGATGCCTGCTCCCTTAACTCATCTATAGAGTCAATGGGGTGGGCATCCAAATACTCACGTAAATCCACATCGAGGACCTCATTACAGAGGCAGACTACTTCAGCCATAAGTCGAAAATAGGGGAATCAATTGCATTACAGTCATTTTGCCACTGCCTTGATAGAATCAAGCCCATGTTGATAGCTTTTCAAGATGCCCTTTCATTGCTTGCCCATCTAGATGGCGGGGTATTGGGAATTGTCTGGGTTTCCCTGCAGGTTAGCCTAACTGCCCTTCTCATTGGAACGCTTCTTGGACTGCCTATTGGCGCCCTGCTAGCGACAGAACGTTTTGCAGGCAAGAAAACAATCATCGTGACCCTAAATACCCTTATGGGAGTTCCGACCGTCATTATTGGGGTCTTGGTTTACCTCATGTTGTCACGTACAGGCCCCCTAGGCATGTGGGGCTGGCTATTTACAGTCAAGGGCATGATCATTGCTCAAACACTGCTGACAACCCCTTTAATTGCAGCCCTGAGCCGACAAATATTAGAGGACTCCTGGAAAGTGCATCGCGATTCCTTTTTGAGCTTGAGATTGCCACCTCTATCCCGATTTAAGTGGCTTATTTGGGATTCCCGCTTCTCATTAACAATTGCCGTACTTGCTGGCCTAGCCAGAGCTATCTCGGAGGTCGGAGCCGTCATGATTGTCGGCGGCAATATTGATCATTCGACCAGAACGATGACAACTGCTATTGCCCTAGAGACCAGCAAAGGTGATTTACCTCTAGCCCTTGCCTTAGGAATCGTATTGCTTGGCATTGTTTTGCTAGCCAACTTATTTACCTTTGCAGTTCGCCAAATTGCGGAGCGCCGCTATGGTTAACAAAATAGAGTCTGCGGAGAAATTCGAAAAGTATATTGAACTCAAAGACGTTATCGTCAAGAGCAATGGCAGAACTATTCTCAATATCTCCCATGCCATCATTCCAGCTGACAGAATCACTGCCTGTATAGGCCCTAATGGCGCCGGTAAAACCACTTTAATCAAGCTTCTAGATGGCCTCATCAAGCCAGATAGAGGCACCGTGACTTACTCATTCAAAACTAAGACTGCACTAGTACTTCACCATACCCCAATGATTAAAGCGTCTGCCAAAACAAATATTGGAATGGTTCGAGATCTAGACTCCAGTATTACAGATGCCGACATCCAAAAAGTGATGGAAGAAGTTGGCCTTGGAAAATTCGGCGATAGCCCGGCACATAAATTGTCTGCAGGAGAGAGACAAAAGCTTTGTCTGGGAAGGGCCATTCTACAAAAGCCTAATTTAGTTTTGCTGGATGAGCCGACCGCCAACCTTGACCCAAGCACCACTGAGCAAGTAGAAGAACTGATTCGTCAATTTGATCGCCAAGGCACTAATGTTATTTTTGCCTCTCACCAACTAGCTCAAGTTCAGCGACTTGCTCAACACATCCTCTTTATTGATCAAGGCGAGATAAAAGAAAAGGGGTCCGTAGACCCCTTCTTTGACAATCCCCAAACCCCGGCAGCTAAACGCTACCTTCAGCAAGAGTTACTCGCAGACTAATTACTTAGTAGCGGGCGCAGCAGGTGCTGTCACTGGGGCAACGGCTGCAACTGGAGGAACAAATGGTGGGGGCGCGGTACACGCAGCTGGAGCTGCCGTTCCAGCAACCTTAAAGCGATCAGCCACTCGATTTTGCGCCTGACAAAGCTGATATGCGCCAACCTTATCGCCATAAGCAGTTTTTGCTTTTGTTAAATCAGCTGCTGCCTGTGCCTCTGGCGTAAGCGGAGGCAAAGTTGCGAACGCAAACGAGCTTGCCAGTACGCACAATGTAAAAGCAATGATTTTTTTCATAGCCCTATCCTTATTTATTCAGTTTGTCGTACCAGAGCTTATGGTGCTCTTCAGCCCAAGTGGCATCTACATAGCCGGTCTTCATACCATCGATTGAACCTTGCATACCAATGGAGCCGATATAAATATGCCCCATTGCCATAGCAGTCATCAAAATTGCAGCGCTACTATGAATGATATTAGCGATCTGCATAGTACCGCGCAGGTACTCCACTTGCATAAACGGAACAATCATATCGAGTACAAAACCTGAGGCCGAAATTATCAAACCCAAGAATGTCATTCCAAACCAGAACCAAATTTTTTCACCGAAATTGAAAAAACCTGCAGGAGGATGCGCTCCACCGAACATGCCACCAAATGACTTGATCCAAGTCAGGTCGCCTTGACCAGGAATATTTCGAGTGGCAAAGAGTAAGAAGAAAATTACCACGCTTAAGGTAAACAACGGTCCGGAGTAATTATGAATATTCTTGCAAACCATCAAGAATGAGCCATAAGCAACTCCACCCATGAGAGGCATAGCAAAGTACTTGCCATAAAGAATTAGCAGGCCAGTAAAAGCAAGGCCAACAAAACTAGCCGCCATTACCCAGTGCGTAAAGCGCTCAAAGCCATTAAACCGCTTCACCTTTTGCCCAGACATAGGCGCATGCAATTTAATCGGGCCTTTGATAATAAAAACCCCCGCTATACCAAAGAAAGCGATCGCCAAGATCCAACCACCAAATACTGTGATCACACCATTACGAATCAAACGCCACTCTTGTCCAGCACGCTGGATTAAAACACCAGCCTGCTTGTCTGGAATGCTGACATAGTTTTGTGGGTCGCTGTTTGGCGCTAAAAAGATGGATGGGTTAGCGGGCTGGGACTGAGCTTGAGTTCCATTTGCCAAAGCACTTGGATTAGCAGGCACACTTGCAGGCGGCACATCAACACCGCTTGGTGAAGGCAAAGGTGCCATTGGTGCACGCTCAGCTAGACTAATACCGCTTGCTAAAGTGAGCGATAGACCAGCAGTCACCACCAAAGTGCGTAGAACTTTAGAAAATGATCGTTTCATACACATGTCCTTAAACGTTTTCGTTTTATTTATTATTGTTTAGTTGATCACTTAACTCGACTGTATTCGTTTTGACTTTGATTACGCTTGTCAATTGACTCAGTCCAACTAGCTTGATTGCCTGGCGTCCAGTTTTTAGTCATAAAGCCGTTGTTTGCGCCCATGTAAGGGGCGACATCTGGGCGCTTAGCCGCTTTAGCTGCAATTTCTGGAGGCTCCGAGCAAGCAGCCAACAATATGGCTGCCGTAAAGCATAAACCAAGAGTTTTGAAATTAACTTTCATTATTGAGCTCCTGGGATTTTTGCAGCCGGGGTTGGTGTAGGCGCAGGAGCATCTGGTCCACCATACGCTGTTGTCCAACCAAAAGCTTTGGATCCTGCGTAATGACCATTCTTCTCACGTGTAGCAACACGATTATTAAAGATGCCAGAAATAATGTCGCTATCGCCACCAATCAATGCCTTGGTAGAACACATCTCCGCGCAAAGTGGCAGCTTACCTTCTGCCAAACGATTGCGTCCATATTTTTCAAACTCGGCAACACTACCGTTTTCTTCAGGACCACCGCTGCAGAATGTGCACTTATCCATTTTGCTGCGGGAGCCAAAGGCGCCCTTGCTCAAGAACTGAGGCGCGCCAAATGGGCAAGCAAAAGAGCAATAGCCGCAACCAATACAGATATCTTTATCGTGCAGCACAACACCCTCATCAGTGCGATAGAAACAATCTACTGGGCATACCGCCATACAAGGTGCATCACTGCAGTGCATACATGCAACGGAAACTGATTTTTCCTGACCGATGATGCCATCGTTTACTGTAACAACACGGCGGCGATTAACACCCCAAGGCACTTCATTATCATTTTTACAGGCCGTGACACAGCCGTTGCATTCGATGCATCGCTCTGTGTCGCAAATAAATTTCATTCTTGCCATTGTGTTCTCCTGACTTTATTTTTTGACTTAGGCAAATTTCTCGATTTGACACATGGTGGTTTTTGTCTCTTGCATCATCGTCACCTGGTCATAACCATAAGTAGTCGCAGTATTGACAGCTTCACCTTGAACTACAGGTGCTGCGCCTTCTGGGTAGTACTTACGAATATCTTCTCCCTGCCACCAGCCAGCAAAGTGAAATGGCACAAAGGCAGTTCCTTGGTCAACGCGCTCAGTTACTAAAGCACGCACCTTGATTTTGGCTCCAGTTGGTGATTTGACCCAAACATAATCCCAATTCTTAATACCACGATCAGCAGCAGCCTTCGGGTTGATCTCCACAAAGTTTTCTTGCTGGAGTTCTGCTAACCATGGATTAGAACGAGTCTCATCGCCGCCACCCTCATACTCAACCAAACGACCAGAAGTCAGAATGATTGGGAATTTCTCATATAGCTTCTGATTCAAGTTTTGATCTTGAACAGTCTTATATAGGGTTGGCAAGCGCCAGAAGTTCTTCTTGTCTGCAGAAGTTGGATACTTACGCATCATCTTCTCGTTAGTACTATAGAGCGCTTCACGATGAATTGGAACTGGATCTGGGAAGTTCCAAACCACTGCACGCGCTTTAGCATTGCCAAACGGATGACAACCATTCTTCATCACGACACGCTGAATACCGCCGGACAAGTCAGTCTTCCAGTTTTTACCTTCGGCGAGTTTTTTCTCATCTTCAGTTAACTGATCCCACCAACCTAACTTCTTCACAAATACGTGATCAAACTCTGGGTAACCAGTAGTAATCGCAGCACCCTTGGAATGTGAGCCATCGGCAGCAAGCAAGCTGACGCCTTCACGCTCAACACCAAAGTTCGCACGGAAGTTACCACCGCCCTCCATCACACTCTTACTAGTGTCATACAGGTTTGGTGAACCAGGATGCTTAATCGCAGCCGTACCATAGCAAGGCCAAGGCAAGCCATAGTAATCGCCTGTTGTGTCGTAACCAGTAACTGGATCAACGCCACCACGCGATTTCAATGTCTTCGGATCAAAGGTTGCAACCATTCTCATGTGCGCCTTAAGGCGCTCAGGAGTTTGACCGGTGTAACCAATAGTCCAGCATGAACGATTAATCTCACGCAAAATGTCTTCAATCTGCGGCTCTTTCCACTGCTTACCAGCAAATTTAGAGTTGAGCATCTTGTAGTTCTTGGATAACTCTTCGCCAAAACCTAAGCGATCAGCAAACGCCTGCATGATTACATGGTCTGGAACAGATTCAAACAATGGATCAATAACTTTCTCGCGCCATTGCAAAGAGCGGTTTGACGCTGTAGCTGAACCACAAGTTTCAAACTGAGTTGCCGCAGGTAATAAGTAAACATTGCGATTCTTATTCACTGCTTGACCTTCTGCAGCAGGCATTGCAGCCATTGCAGCAGTAGCGCTTGGATATGGATCAACTACCACTAACAGATCTAATTTATCCATCGCACGCTTCATATCAAGGCCGCGAGTTTGTGAGTTAGGTGCATGACCCCAGAAGAACAAGCCTTTAACGTTTGTTTGCTGGTCGATCATGTCGTTCTTCTCAAGAACAGCATCCACCCAACGAGAAACGGTAGTACCCGATTTCTCCATCATGTCAGGTGCATAGCGACCTTTAATCCATTCGTAGTCAACACCCCAAACTGTTGAGAAGTGTTTCCATGAACCAGCAGCCAAACCGTAGTAGCCTGGCAATGAGTCTGGGTTAGGACCTACGTCAGTTGCACCCTGAACGTTATCGTGACCACGGAAAATATTAGTACCGCCACCAGACTTACCCACGTTACCTAATGCCAATTGCAAAATACAGGAAGCACGTACGATGGCATTACCAATAGTGTGCTGGGTTTGACCCATACACCACACCAGGGTACTTGGGCGATTCATGGCCATGGTTTTAGCAGCTTGATACACCTGAGCTTCAGGCACGCCACAAGCCTCTTCAACGGCAGCGGGTGTCCACTTTTCCATTACTTCTTTACGAATCTCATCCATACCGTAAACACGATCGTTGATGTATTTCTTATCTTCCCAACCGTTTTTAAAGATGTGATAAAGCATGCCGAACAAGAAAGGAATGTCTGTACCAGAACGAATACGGATGTACTGATCTGACTTAGCGGCTGTGCGGGTATAACGTGGATCAACCACAATTACTTTGCAGCCACTCTCTTTTGCGTGCAAGAGCATCAACATAGAAACAGGATGAGCCTCAGCAGCATTTGAACCAATATACAAAGCAGCCTTGGAGTTCATCATGTCGTTATAGCTATTGGTCATCGCACCATAGCCCCAGGTATTAGCAACACCGGCAACTGTGGTGGAGTGACAAATACGAGCCTGATGGTCTGTATTGTTTGTGCCAAAGAAAGAGACCCACTTACGCAGTAAGTAGGCCTGTTCATTATTATGTTTAGAGGAGCCGATAAAGAACATTGCATCCGGAGAGTACTTCTCTCGAATGCTCTTCATCTGTTCAGTGATTTCAGTGAGAGCTTGATCCCAAGAAATTCGTTGGTATTTTCCATTAACCAATTTCATTGGATAACGCAGACGGTAATCACCGTGTCCGTGCTCACGCAAGGCAGCGCCTTTAGCGCAATGCGCACCCATATTAATTGGAGAATCAAACACTGGGTCTTGACGAACCCATACACCATTCTCAACAGTGGCATCTACTGCACATCCAACGGAACAGTGCGTACAAATAGACCTTTTAACTTCAATCTTGCCCTTACCGTCGAGCATTGCTTTACTTTGTTCAGCAGATACTTTTTGCACAAAGCTCAATTGACTAGCCGCGATACCGGCTCCAACTCCTATGCCTGAGCGCTTTAAAAATGAGCGTCGATCCATGGTTGGTACAGCAGCTTTTAATCCACGAGACAAACTACCGATCAAGCGAGATGTTGAACGACTGCTTTGTGGGGTATTGGATTTACGAGTCAGACTCATATGATGTCCCTGAAAAAGTTTTTTTATTTATTTAAATTCAGTTAAAGCAATAGTGAATCAATCTTTGTTAAATCAAAGTGGTTTCGTAGTACTTGCGCATGTGTGCAGTCATTGTTGGACCGACATCTTTCACGGCTTTTGCACCACTAATTTCTTGGATAACGGCCTTACCAACTGGAGTTTGGCTAACTACAGCAACTGCGCCAACTGCAGCGCCTGCACCAATAAAGAACTTACGGCGCGATGGCTTAGTTTCTTCGCTTAAGGCTACTTTGGTTTTAGTGCTCATGGCATGCTCCTATCGATTTATTCTTGATCTTGATCAAGTGTAATCTTTATTAGCATTTTTGACATAGATCTGTCACATAAAGACCATATCAGGGTTTTCCTTTACTTCATGACTAAACTAAATCATGTCAAAGCCCTGCCCCTCGATCGCCAGAAATTCCCTTGTGAGCGCAGCAAGTAGGTGATAGAGATGCATCTCAGGAATACCCTCAATTGCATCGCATAACTCGTCATACCAAGGACGAATATGCTCATTGAAAAAAACCCTCTGATTTGTAAGGTTTGAGATCTCGACATCATCTCCAGCAATCAGGTATCGCATGACCTCACAAAGCGCTGAAATATGGTCTTCGGTTTCGGTCATCTCTTCGGCTGCCTCGAGACCAAAACCCTCCAAAGCCTTGCGGATATTGATCAAGGGTTTTTCATTTAAATGGCCCGCCCTGTAGAAAGAGCCATTCAAAACGATATTAGGCTTGCCCACACTAATAAAATTCAAATCAAACTCATCGTGCCAGGCCTTAGCTGGATTATTTTTAGCAACCTCCACCACATCCATCCAAACCTTCGCTAAAGGAGCTTCGTCAGCAGCATCCTGCTGATCAGCAGTTGCGGCAATTTGATCTAGCAACTCCTGATCAGGCGGCATCTGAAAAAAGCGTGCGATTAAACCATACAAATCGGCTCTAGCTAAGTCCTCTGGCAAACCCACATCTCCTAACTCAGCAGGCACATTCTCTTTCGTTACTACCTTAGTTTCTGCCTTAGTTACTTCCTTAGCTACTTCCTTGGATGACTCTTTCGAAGTTTCACTCATATTTCTTTTTTCACCATATCTACAACTCGACAATCACCACACATCTTCAAACGATCCATTGCTGCCCCAGCAAACGCACCATGGGTGCCAAGCTTGGTGAGCATCAAATCAACCATCTTGAGAGTGCCGAAGGGCTTGCCACAGCTGATGCAATGGAAGGCCTGGGTTTCATTGAGAACTGTCCTTTGTTTGCGTTGCTCAACGGTTTGCAAACGCGGTACTAGTGTTAACGCATTCTCAGGACATGTCGGCACACAAAGACCGCACTGAACACACTGTTTTTCAATAAAGGAAAGAATGGGCTCATCAGGATTATCTAAAAGCGCACCCTCAGGGCAGCCGCTGACACATGACATGCATAAGGTGCAAGCTTCTTTGTTGATTGCCAATCCACCCAGTAGAGAAGATTTAGGAAGTGCGACACCTGCCTCTGGTAACGGGTTCTTGGCTTGCTTTTGCAAATGCTCTAAGACTGCTTCGAGCGTTTCCCGTTTCTGATTCGACAAGCCGATGCTTGCCGAAGTACAGATGGGGTTAAGCGATCCGCGCTGGCGTAATGCCCCCATTACCTTCGAGAGGGTCACAATATCCTTGTCTGAATTAGCTAATATCAGATGAATACGCTCATCAAAGCCATAGGCCTTCAGAATACAGTTCGCTAAATTCGCTTGCTTCTCGAGAGCTGAACGGTATGCAGGATCTTCATCCCCACTGAGTAAGAGGGTTACCTCAGCAAAACCGTAGGTCAGTGCACCCAGCCATAAATCCAGGCCTGTTGAAGCGATATGTTCAATACCATAAGGAATAACAAAAGCAGGTAGTCCCTCATACTGCTTTGGCATAACATGCGCAGACCTACCCAAACCATCAATCATGTGCGTACCAGTTTTCAGAGTATGCAAAAGTAAGCTGGGAGCCATCGCCTGATTAATCTTTTTGGCCTCTGCGGTAAACACACTGGCTATAGTTTTTAGTTCTTTACCCTGATGAGCAACGCTTGGATAGTTGTAACGCATGGCACCTGATGGGCAAGTGCTTGCGCAAGCACCGCAACCCATACACAGATTTGGATTTACCTCTACAGAACCTTGGCCATTTTTGAAGATGGAAGCAATAGCCCCAGTTGAGCAAACGTCAATACAGGCACTACATCCTACTTTGCCATTGCGGCCATGCGCACAAATTTTTTCGTTATAAGCAAAGTATTTCGGCTTCTCAAATTCCCCGACCATCTCTAGTAGCTGATTTACTACAAGCGCTTGATCTAAGGGATCAGCACCAGGAGCAAAGTAGCCCTGCGGGGTCTGACTCATACGCATTTTGGGATCTGCGCGCAAATCCAAAATTAGATCGAATTCAGAGTTACGACCGCGCTCTTTACGATCAAAAGATATAGCACCGATACTTGCACATGCAGTGACACATTCTCGATGCGATTTACATTTACCTAAATCAATCTGAAAAGACAGATCAATTGCGCCTTCAGGACAAACCTCAACACAAGCCCCACAGCGAGTACACATCTCCGGATCAATTGGATTTTGCAGATCCCAATCAACAGAAAAATTGCCTAAATATCCATTCAACTTGCTTACTACGCCAGTAAAGATCGGATAGCTGCGGCTGAGTGGCAACTCACCAGGCTCAGTACACAAAACAGAAACATCTAAAGAGGGGCTGAGTTTTTCAGCCCACGGAATAGCGTGGGAACCAGGACCAACGATCAGTAGCCTACCCTGACTCTCATAATTGACAACGGGAACTGGCTCAGCCTCTGGCATGTCTGCTAAGGCTAACAATGCAGCAATCTTAGGTCCGGAGGTTTTGGCTTCTTGAGTCCAACCTGCAACTTCACGAATGTTCACAAAACGCAATGGTGCAATTAAAGGCTTTTCAGATTGATCAGCTAGTTCACTAAAAAGCGCGCCCTCTTGTGTACATGCCACTACAAGCGAATCAGAACCATCTAGCGCCTTTAAAAAAGATCCCACTTCCTGTCTACATAAAGAGTTGTGTACGGGCATGCCTAATGCTTTTGCATCCAAAGGCATAGTGCCATTACAGTTGCAGACTAATTTTTGACTCATGCGCTATCTTCTTAAGTTTTTTTCTGTTTTGGATCTGCCGATATATCATTTGGCGCTACATCCAATGGGGCAGGCTGTATTTGCTCGGTGGATGTTAAATCACTTTGCAGTTGAGTTAATAATCCATCATCCTCATTCGAAAGATTAGCAGCCTGACTTGTATTTTGCTGCGACTCTTCTTCGGCTGATTTTTGGAAAAGCTTGAGCATATCGCTCTGCACCATTCGCTCGAGCATGCCAGGTGGAAGTGGGTCTGGTTTGCTGTAGTCGTCAATATAAATATCCAATCCATCCATGACGTTGAAATGGGGATCGGTAAACATTTTCTTAAGGGCAGCCTGTTGGACAGTAGGATCTACATTCGGCTTCATGAAGGCAGAAAAATCTGGATCAAAGCGATCAATCTTGGCGACATCTTCTAAAGTGACTGGTGGTGGCATTTCCTCTGCAGGCTTCTCCGCAGTCGGAGTTGAAGAGCGGTCTTTTGGAGTCTCTACTTTTTTCTTTAGCGACGAACCTTCATCCTCCTTACCGGCCTTGCGCCTAGACCAACGACCTAAAAATCCATCAGCCATCAGTCCTCCATTGGGCGCTCAGCACCCTTAAATGAAGCAGGCCGATGACGTTTTTTAGGCTCGGGACGATAGTGGTCATTGACATACTCCTGTAACCAACCGGCATGCTGCTCAGTCATCGGAATTGCATCTACCGATTCACCACCATCGAGCAAGCGGGCCGCTTCGTTATAGCTGACGCAAATACGATGAGGAACTGCAAAAGTCGATTCGGATTTAGCTAAAGCAATGGATTGCTCATCAATGTAACGCTCGATATCTTCCTCTAGACGCCACATCACAAACCAACTTGGAGTCGTAGCAGAAACATTCAGGTAGTAGCCCTCAGCTTCATCAAGGAAGAGATCGAGCTCATAGCCTGTGAATAACCAGGATTCACCATCAGCATCACGTCCAAGAAACTGGCCTGAGATGACATTGCTTGAATTGCTATTGAATTGCCCAAAATCAGGCAACACTTCCTGAGGCACCCAACGATATGAGGCCCATGGGTTATCAATATTTTGTTTACGCATCAATACCGCAAAGCGCATAGATATTCAGAGCCTCAGGTGTTTTGAACCACAATGTTCGGAAATTTACTGCTCATATCTTTAGATAGCGCAGCAACACGGATAGCTACCTGTCTAGCAATCCCTTTATAGATCGCACTAATGGCACCATCTGGATCTGCAACTACAGTTGGACGTCCCGCATCCGCCTGTTCGCGTATCGAAAGATTGAGTGGTAACGAGCCCAAGAAATCCACTCCATACTCTTTACACATCTTCTCGCCGCCACCAGTACCAAACACGTGCTCTTCATGACCGCATTTTGTACAAACATATGTACTCATGTTTTCAATAATGCCGATGATAGGCACGCCCACCTTTTCAAACATCTTCAGACCCTTGCGAGCATCTAGCAAGGCAATGTCCTGTGGCGTAGTAACAATAACCGAGCCTGTCACAGGAACCTTCTGAGCCAATGTAAGCTGGATATCGCCTGTGCCAGGTGGCATATCTACTATTAAATAGTCCAAGTCACGCCAACGGGTTTGACGAAGTAATTGCTCTAACGCTGAGGTCACCATCGGACCACGCCACACCATCGGTGCATCATCATCTATCAAGAAGCCAATTGAACTAGCCTGCAAGTCATAGGCCTCCATCGGCTCAATCGTATTTTCTTCAAGCGAGTCTGGTCTGCCAGTAATACCCAGCATCATGGGCTGGCTTGGGCCATAAATATCAGCGTCTAAGATACCAACCTGCGCACCCTCAGCAGCAAATGCCAGCGCTAGATTGACAGCTGTAGTGGATTTACCTACGCCACCTTTACCACTAGCGATCGCAATAATATTTTTGACGCCTGGCAATAACTTCACGCCACGTTGCACTGCATGCGTAACAATCTGACTAGAGATATTGACGTTGACATTTTTTACACCTGGTAATGCACGCAAGGCATTAATCACTGATTTACGAATTGATTCAAACTGGCTTTTGGCGGGATAGCCAAGAACGAGATCTAAGGAGATATCGCCATTTTCTACACGGAGATTTTTTACATTCTTAGCGGTGACAAAATCAATCTGGGTATTGGGATCGACTAAGTTTTTGAGTGCTGACTGCACTGACTCTGATGTAACTGACACTACCTTCTCCTAATGTGAATAATCCTAGAATGCACATCTAGGATTTTGGAACTCTTCTTAATTAGCGCTAGCTTACTCGTAGCTGCCAATATTTGCTGAAAGTGGTCTTGACTACCCTCTACTAAGTGCTTTAAAAATTCATTAGCCTCAAGTCAATAACCACTATACGACTGGAAAGCCTGCATCACTTAAAAGCTGACTCGCCTGCTCTGCCGATAGAGTAGTTTCAAGATCAATAATCTGAGTAGCTAAATCTGCCTGAACTTTTGCTTGCGGGTCCTCAGATTGGATGGCTCGAGTAACTGCATTAATACAGCCACTGCAGGTCATTCCAGATACTTTCAAACTCAACATATAGGCCTTTTTAATGTGAATACGGCTTGTATGCAGTAGATTATCTTCTATATGAACATCCCCAAAGATCCTAAATCAGAGCTTTTTACTCTCGATATTGGCGGCATGACTTGCGCCTCCTGTGTTGCTAGAGTTGAGAAAGCTCTAGACAAGATCCCAGGGGTAGAGTCAGCTAGTGTGAATTTGGCTACCGAACAGGCCAAAATTCGTCTAAAAGCAGATGCTGGGGTTAAGCTTGATGAAATCATCGCTTCAATCCAAAAAACAGGCTACACCGCCAAAATCAGTATTCCTCATAGAGCCCCAGAATTAGCTCCCTCTAAATTATTTTGGGGGGCTGACGGTCTAGGCCGGGTTATTTTGGGCTTTACCCTTTCCACCCCACTTTTTTTACCAATGTTTCTCATGCCTTTTGGCATTCATTGGGCGCTCTCACCAAAATGGCAATTACTACTGGCAACCCCAGTGCAATTTTTCTTGGGCTGGCGTTTTTACAAAGCAGGCTTTAAGTCACTGATGTCTGGTGTTGGCAATATGGATTTATTAGTTGCACTGGGTACTAGTGCGGCATATGGTTTGAGCGTTTATCAAATGATGAGCTCTACTCATGCGGTACATGAACTGTATTTCGAAGGAGCCGCCGTCATCATTTGTATGGTCATGCTTGGAAAATGGCTAGAGGCACGAGCAAAACATCAAACCAGCGAAGCAATCCGTGCACTGCAAAAACTTTGGCCAGAGCATGCCAAAATCATCAGCCGAGATATCGTTATTTCTGAGGACTCACCACTAGATCAATTTCGTGATCTTCCTTTGGATCAGGTGTTTCCGAAAGATCGAATTTTAGTGTTGCCTGGAGAACGCATTCCGGTAGACGGTACGATCCTACTTGGTAATAGTCATGTGGATGAATCTCTACTCACTGGAGAAAGTGATCCGGTCAAAAAACGCACTGGTGAAAACGTCATTGGCGGCTCACTCAATAGCGAAAGCCTTCTAGTCATAGAGGCACAAGCCGTCGGTGTTGAGAGTGTTCTTTCCAAAATCATTTCTCTAGTAGAGGATGCGCAGACACAAAAGGCACCCATACAAAAATTAGTAGATCAAGTCAGCGCTATTTTTGTACCCAGCGTGATTGTGATTGCGCTCATCACTGGATTTGCAAACTGGTTCTATTTGGATTCCATATCAATTGCCATTTTGCGAGCAGTATCTGTTCTTGTTATCGCATGCCCATGTGCTCTAGGTCTTGCTACACCTGCAGCCATCATGGCAGGAACTGGTGTAGCTGCACGCTTTGGCATTCTTATTAAAGACCCACAGGTTTTAGAGTTAGCACATCGTTTAAATATCGTTGCCTTTGATAAAACAGGCACACTGACGATTGGTAAACCAAGACTACTTGGGATCATTCCATTTAGCAACACATCTACTGAGGATGACATCCTAGAATCAGCCGCAGGCTTACAATTGGGAAGCGAGCACCCGCTAGCAAAAGCGCTTTTAGATGCGGCCAAACAACAAGGGCTAAATCCAATTACCCCTACTGAAAGTAAAGCCCTACCAGGTATTGGTATCAGCGGCAAACCTAGCGCAGGACATTGGATGGGTCAAAGTCTCACCCTACAAAGCATTACTTCCCTAGAGAACTCCCTCCATCAATCTGCAATACTGGAAAAGGCACAAGCATGTTTTGAATCTGGCCAAACGGTTTCTGTATTAATGAATGACGGAACTCCCCATTCACCCTCATCACCCATAGCCATCATTGCCTTTGGAGATGGACTTAAAGGCAATGCCAAAGAGGCTATTACTGTTCTGCATCATCTGAACATACGCCCTGTCATACTCTCTGGTGACAATATCGCTGCAGCAAATCGAGTTGCAAAATCGATCGGCATTGAAGAGGTTTTTGCACAAGTGATGCCAAGCGATAAAGCAGCCATTATTCGCAAACTTCAATCGAAAGATACTGAACGCAAATTCGTGGCAATGGTGGGTGATGGAGTAAACGATGCGCCCGCCTTAGCAACCGCAGATGTGGGTATGGCAATGTCCACAGGCACTGATGTAGCGATGCAGGCTGCTGGCATTACCTTAATGAGGGGTGATCCGACTTTGGTGGCGAATGCGATTGATATTTCTAAGCGAACCTGGAAGAAGATTCAGCAAAATTTATTTTGGGCTTTTGTCTTTAACGCTACCGGTATCCCTCTCGCAGCAATGGGTTATTTGTCGCCTATGCTTGCTGGCAGCGCCATGGCACTCTCCAGCTTTTGCGTTCTCAGTAATGCTCTGATGCTAAACAGATGGCGCCCTATCCATCATTAGACGGTCTTTACTTTTGATTCTTACGAATCAATTCAATATCACCATAATAAGCATGCGTTTCTGATTTAGTGTTATCCGTATCAGTCAGAAGGGCAATGCCTATAACCTGCCCCGGGACCTCGCCATAGGCACGCCTGTAGTCAGATTCCAAATCGCGTTGGTGTTTATGCCACTGTCCCAAATGATCCCAGCCAGAATCGACGACAATCATTTTGATGCGCGTGGTATGTGTATTGGTGATGATGCTATCTACCGGTGATTTTCCAGACCAGATGTACATCAAGGTGGCATAGGGCATCTCTTGCCCACTAATCAGATTAGCCATCTCAAATGTCATTTTTTCTTTTAAGGGTAGCTTTGATTTATTTCCGTCAAACGCAACCAAGATACGAAGTGGAGCATCGTCAGCATACTCAACGGCATTATCGGCATTCGCAATTGGGCTAGTGGCTTTCCATTCCCACTGCAGCAATAAATTATTAGCCTGACGAGGGCGTAATTTGACAGCTAATCCAGATGCAGAAGTTTTAGAGTTAGCGCTAAGAACTGTTTTACCTTGATAGTTTTCGAGGCGATACACCGTATTTTTCTTGAATGGCGCTATTCGATAAAAATTCCAACCATTAGGCATGCCCTCTCGCGCAGTCTCGGCTGAGAATTTAGGTAAATCCTCTTGAGCTGGCAATTGATCTGCATTGAAAGCTTGTCCCACATCATTTTGTACAGAATCGCCACCCAATCCGGCACACCCAGCCAAAAAAAGCGCTGTGCTGGTGATCAACAGTAGGTAGACTTGCTTGAACATTGAGTAATTGTCCCAAAGAATGAACTTAGTGCGTCTAAAATCATTTTATGCGCCATCAATCACCTTCTAGCTGGGCCGCAATCTGCGTCTTGATTGCTGGAGCGGTCCATCTAGCTCTTGGATTTTCAATCGAGTTTTCAGTGGATGAGGCTCACTACGCGCTCTATGCCCAACATCTGGCCTGGAGCTATTTTGATCACCCCCCATTAGTTGGCTGGATTCAGTGGCCCCTGGTAACTCTCACCTCCTCCGAAGGTGTGATTCGTTTCATCCCAGAGCTGATGTGGGTACTTTCTGCATATTTAGTTTATCGGGTGACCGTTGAAATACATCACTTGATTTGCAGAAGCAATGCAAGCTATCTCACGAGCACATTGCCCTCGGCCAGTTTGTGCGGATTGATGGCGGTATTGATTGTGATCGCCGCACCCATGTTACATATTTTGGCAATTGGCTTGCTACCAGATACACTGCTAGCACCACTAAGTCTTGGATTAATGCTCATGTCATTGCGTTGGCTAGGCAAAGATCGCTTTAGGATTAGTGATTGGATCATCACTGGCATCTTGCTGGGTCTAGCGGGATTGAGTAAATACACCGCTGCATTTACTGCGTTTGCACTGCTGTTTGTATTTTTAAGTTCACCAAAAAAACCGTGGATGAATACTGCAGGTTTTTGGTTGGCCGCGACTATCGCTTTACTGTTTATCTCCCCTGTTCTCTATTGGAATTGGGCTAATGATTGGATTTCATTTAAATACCAATTAGCCCATGGTGGCGGCGGTGAATGGCTGTGGCGTAGGCTTGGCACTTATATTGGTATTCAAATATTGGTTTTTGGTCCTTTGTTTATCTTAGGATCTTTTATCTTTTTAAAAGATTGCCTGCAAGCAACGAAAATCTCATTGCTTGCACTGCTCAGTTTCTTTTTAATCCCTTTTGCAATTTTTGTGAGCCTCTCGGGTGGAGGCGGACTTCCTCACTGGACAGCACCATCATGGTTTTGTCTCGCGCCATTTGCAGGCATTGGTTTGGCAAAAGCTTGGGTCGAGCAGCATCGTTTTTGGGTACGCACTTTATTGATCAGCCAAATTCTCTTGTGTTGCATTGGTTTTGGCTACGTATTGTCGGGCGGCATCAGCTTTGCCTCTATCAAATCAAATCCTATTGCCGATTTATATGGCTGGAAAGTAGCAGGTCAAAAAGCAGCTGAGCTAGCGAAAGCCACTAAGGCAAACGGCATTGCCGTGCAAAACTGGACCTTAGGAAGTCGTGCCGCTTGGTATGCCTCTCCAACCCCAGTCTTTGTTTTAGATCAGAGACAAGATCAATTTGATCTTTGGTTTGGGGATTTGCCTGTAGGGGCAAATGTGGTGCTCATTAACTGGTCAGGGATGCCTCATCCCATACCGGTTGCCAATCAATCGGCTTTTGAGGCTTGCGAGCCCTTAGAAGACCTACAAATTAAGCGATTTGGGCGAGTTTTATCTCAATTTGACTTCAGCCTATGCACCCGCTGGCAAGGGCCTGGTCGTTTGGAGTAATTCCCCCAAATTCAAGACCTTAGGCGCCCAAAGCATTATCCTTATGCTTATGAGTTCACAAGCCCAACCCAATACCAAAATCCAATCAGGGTGGAAGTCCATTCTCAAGCGAGCCTGGCCCACCATCCGCGTCCTACTATCTATTGGGTTGTTATGGAAAGCAACCAGTGGAATTGATTGGCACGCGTTAATGGATTCGCAAATTAAGCTAGAGCCCATGTGGTTGGTTGCAGCTGCAATTGCGATCATTTGCGCCTCAATCTGTGGCGGATTACGTTGGGGATTTTTAATGCGCAGCGTCGGTTTTGAAGGAAGCTTTAAAAGCTATATTGCACTTTACTTTGCAGGCGGACTGATTAATCAAGGCTTACCAAGTACTTTAGGCGGTGATAGCTATCGCGCTATTACAGCAACACATATTACTAAAAATAATAGTCTTAGCGATGCAAAAGGGCTCGATAAAGAATTACACCACTCTGTAGACCTCGAGCATGCGACACCAAAACTTCGCTTAAGTTTTGCGATGACTCTAGTTGATCGCCTCTTAGGTCTAGCAGGTAACAATATGCTTGGTGGCTTAGGTCTTGTGATTGGCGGCGCAACGCTTGCAAGCTGGGGGCAAGAATTAGGCTATGCAGTTTTAGGCGTAATGATTTTTTCAGGCCTTCTAGCCGCGTTCTTATTGTCGTGGGCGACCACCCGAAAAATGCTGCAGCTACTTCTAAATCGTTTCCAAATGAACAATGCTATCCCCGGCATAAACATTGCATTTTCTTGGCCAATTAATATGGCTCAGGTTCTATACGCAATTGGAATTCATTGCCTTCTGATACTCGCTTTTGGCTTTTGTCTCAGAGCGTATGGTGGCGAAGCTCCGATTTCCAGTCTCATGATTGGTTTACCTGCACTCAGTCTATTACTCATGTTACCCATCAGTATTTCTGGCTGGGGATTACGTGAAGCCACCCTATCCTCTGTTTTGGCGTTGTGGGGTGTAAATCCATCATTAACTGTACTGGCTTCAATTAGCTATGGGGCAATCACTGTTATATCGGTATTGCCTGGCGCCCTCTTTTTACTAAAACGTAAATAAATCTGTAAAGTAAATATATGACTATTAGTGTCAACGCTATGCGCGCCATTGATCATTTGGTGGGGGTCCCGCTCTGCGCAATTGTGAGTCCATTTGTAGTGGCAATTGATTGGATTAAAAATCTTTTTAGTCGAGATCACGCTACTCCCAAGAAATTACTCTTTATTGAATTATCGGAGATGGGTAGTGCTATTTTGGTTGATCCAGCAATGCGCAATGCAAAAGCACGTGGAGCTGAATTATTTTTCTTAATCTTCAAAAGCAATCGCGCCAGTCTGACATTACTCAATACTGTTAAGCCTGAGAATATTTTCACCATCGACTCCTCAAGCTTAGGTAGCTTAATAAAAGATACCTTGCGCTTTTTGATTCTGGCGCGCAAGCACCGCATTGATACCGTAATCGATTTAGAGCTATTCTCCCGCTTTACCGCCCTACTTACCGGTATGTGTGGAGCACGTCGTCGTGTGGGTTATCACATTTTTCATGGTGAAGGTCTATGGCGCGGCTTTATGCTGACGCGCAAGGTTCATTACAACCCACATATTCACATTACCAAGAATTTTCTGTCCTTAATTTATGCAGCTTTTGCCGAGAAGCTAGAAATTCCATTTAGCAAAATACAGATTACAGATTCAGAAGTTCGTCTCGAGCAAGCCATCATTGATTCAGGCGCTCTGGAAAAAGTACGTGGGCGTATTGAAAAGCTCGCTAAAGAAGCTGGCATTCAATACACATCCGGTAAAAATCGCCTCATTCTTATCAACCCAAATGCAAGCGACCTATTGCCACAACGACGTTGGGCGCAGCAACGTTTTTCTGAACTCATTCAAGCAATACATCAACAATACCCACACGATCTCATATTAATTACTGGCTCTCCTGCTGAATTTGTCTATGTAGATAAGGTGCGATCAGTAGCTAACGTTAAAAATGCATTGAACTTTGCAGGTCAAGTGAGTTTTGCTGAATTACCGCCTCTCTACACCCTGTCCGATGTGATGGTGACCAATGATTCTGGTCCCGGACACTTTTCAGCAGTGACGCCATTAAGGACAGTAGTGCTTTTTGGGCCTGAAACTCCAGCCTTATATGGCTCGGTTGGCAATTCTATTGCTATCACTGCAAATCTAGCATGCTCACCTTGTGTGAGCGCCGCCAATCATCGCAAAACCCCCTGTACTGACAATGTATGCATGCAAGCTATCACCGTTCCACAGGTGCTGGATAAGGTAATGAAGCAGCTAGAGGATGCCGATAAGGAAAAGGCTCGTTAAGTTGGATGAATAAAAAAGCAATCCCTTTCTTTGCTTGGTTTATTCCACTAGTTCCACTTACGCTTGCTGGCACCATTTATTTTGGCAATCTTCAAACTAGTAGTTTTTTATTCATCAATCGATTTACTCAACTTTTCCCAGATACACTTTGGGCTTGGCTAACTTTTTTAGGCAATGGCTGGGGAATATTTGCATTGGCCTTTCCATTACTTCTTCTTGCGCCAAGAATACTAACTGCCGGCATCTTTGCTGGAGGTATCTCAGCATTAGCAAGTACGCTCCTAAAAAGCTATTTTGATTTACCAAGACCTGCAGGCTCATTAACTGATGGTAGCTTTTATCGCATTGGTGAAGCCCTGCTCTATAAAGCATTTCCCTCAGGTCATACGCTAACTGCATTTGCCATTGCAAGCGCCCTCTATTTTTCTGTGGAAAAAAATAAGCGCACGCCGTTGATCTCACTATTTCTACTTGCTGTATTGGTTGGTCTATCCCGAAGTGCAGTTGGAGCCCATTGGCTCACTGACGTTTTGGGGGGCGCAGGGGTTGGCATTTGGTGCGGGATGCTTGGAGCACTTCTAGCCAATCAATTTCCCGATAATCAATTAGGACCCAAAAAAATATGGTCTCATATTATTGCGCTTGGCGGTGTTGTAGCAATCTATGCCCATCTGACACAAGTGATAGATTTGGAGCTAAACCTTCCACTGCAATATCTTTCTATTGCTATAGTGGTATGCACGCTCATCCTCTACGTGAAAGCGCAATTTACTAAAGCACCTAACAAAGCAAGGTAACTAAAGATGTTTAGCTATCGACATGCATTCCATGCGGGTAGTCATGCAGACATTCTCAAGCATCTCACCCTCATTCATTTAGTTGAGTATCTTCAAGAAAAACCTGGTGCCCTTACGATGATCGATACCCATGCTGGTGCTGGTATCTATAGTCTCCAGGATGGCTTTTCAACTATAAGCAAAGAGGCGGATGGGGGCATTTTTCGCCTCAAGCAATATGTGGAAACTTGCAGAAATACTAATATTTCTATCCCCGAAAGTATTCAGCAGTATCTAAAATATATTGATGCTGAAAATAGTGATGGTCAACTTACCACCTATCCAGGCTCTCCTTTTATCCTAGCTCGTCTATTACGACAACAGGACCGCCTTAAGTTATTTGAACTGCATCCAAAAGAAATAGATATTCTTCGCCACAATATTGGTGAACTCAAACAATCGAAGCAGATTGATATTTATCCAGAGGATAGTTTTGCCAGACTCAAGGGCCTACTACCGCCTCCTAGCCGCCGTGGATTAGTATTGATTGATCCTTCATATGAAGATAAGCAAGATTACCGCTACCTTGAAGTAGCCATGGAAGAGGCACTACAACGCTTTGCCACAGGCTGTTATGCCATTTGGTACCCCATACTCTCGAGAAGAGAATCCGCAACACTACCAGAGCGCCTACAAAAGATTGCTGCCATTCATAAACGCTCTTGGCTTCATACAGAATTGCGCGTTGAAAATGCCCCCGGTGAGAGACGTTTGCAAGCCAGCGGGATGTTTACCCTCAATCCCCCTTGGACTCTAGAAAAACAATTGGCGCAAGCTTTACCTACTTTAGTGAAAGCTTTAGGAGTGAATGGTGGCGGTCAATTTTTACTCAAGAGCTTCGAAGCGAAGAGTTAATTCAGCTACGGGAAATGAACTAGTCGCGCAAGTTAATCATGACTTCGTTACGTCGCATGAACGGCAGCGTCCAGGGTGGGTTATAACGAGCGAAATTAGGGGCTCCGGAAGGGCGTAGATTTCGAGCCTTAATCCATTGCTCAAGCTCTAAGGTTTTCTCAGCTATCTTTTGCTCGTTATAAAAACCCGTAAAACCGATGACAGCTTTTTTAACTGCTGGGATTTGCCGTAACTGTACCTGAGGATTAATGGGCTTAGGTATGGATTCCATGGTGTATTCAGCTGGCATAACAAAGGATACCGTCCATTTCCCTGCTGTGGATTCAATCCCAACTGGCACAGTCATCGCAATCTTGGTACTCTGTGAGATTTTCTCCTCAACTACAACTGGGGCTGTCATCGCTATTTTTTCACGTACTTGATTCTGACCAAATATGTAGGCAGCAATCAAACGAAAGCCCTGACCTGATGCGCTATCCAAATCTCCGTCTACCTGAACCTCCGCCACAATCATAGGCTCATAGGATCTTATTTCGAATGGTGGCTCTTTTTCGACAACAGCATATTTTGGCTCTTCAGTGGCCATAGCTCCCCCCATGAATATGAGCATCACCGCCAGGAAAAATATCTTCCAAAAAGAATGGCCCAAGCTCTTTCTACTCAACATTACCAATGCGCTTTCATTTCAAAGCCATTTACATCAAAATGTACAGTGGCTTGCGCACCAACCGGCAAGGTTAATTTATTAACTTGATGGCCAAATGGCAGACCTGTCAAGATAGGAATCTGTTCGGGCAAACGTTTTCGTATGGCATCGATAGCATGCTCAAGTGAATACCCCTTGTCGTTATCGTAAAGGCGATATGCAGAAAATCCACCCAGAAGTATTGCAGCTTGACTTGCCAAAATACCTGCATCCAAAAGCTGCATCAACATTCTTTCAATTCGATAGGGGTGCTCATTTACATCCTCTAAAAATAGAATTCCGCCATGTGTTTTTTCAGCGCCTGGAAGATATGGTGTGCCTATAAGCCCCGCCAGAACCGTTAAATTACCACCCCATAATAAGCCTGTGAGAGACTGCTCTTGCGCCTTGCCAAGGAAAGACTGAGGCATAGATACTTGGCAATCTAGTTTTCGATCTTTTACTGCCGCTTGGAAATGCTGCCACATGAATGCATCCGGAACGACTGGAGCACCTTCGTCATTAAGGCGCCCAAAGTCATAATTGAGCATCGGTCCTGCTAAGCTAATAGCGCCTGTTTTAGCTAATAAACCTAACTGGAAAACAGTGAAGTCACTGTGACCACATACCTGCAAACCATTTTCAATATTTTTTGCAATTGCGTCCCACTGGATTTCAGCGAGTATGCGATGAAGGCCATAGCCCCCACGTATCGCCATAACTATGGTCTGAGGATGCAATCTTGCAATATTATTCAACTCTTCGAGTCGTTCTTCATCGCTACCTGCAAAACGCTCATGGACTCGATGAACGCAATCCGTATTTTGAATGGCAATAGACTGTCGCTCTAACCAGTTGATACCAGCCAGAGGACTTTTCTGATCTAAACTTGCCCCTGATGGAGCAACGAGATGAATGGATTTCAACGTCGTCCCTTAAAAAAATCACGTAGCAACTGACCACACTCTTCGCCCATAATGCCACCCTCAACGCTAGTTTGGTGATTAATCTGCTTAGAAGAAAACAGATCTAACACGCTACCAGCGGCACCCGTTTTAGGGTCTGGCGCACCAAAAACTAGTCGCTCAACTCTGGCATGTAGCATAGCACCGGAGCACATTGCACAGGGCTCCAAAGTGACATATAAAGTGCTTCCTGGGATACGATAGTTTTGATCGGCGAGCGCAGCCTCGCGTAAAGCCAGCATCTCAGCATGCGCACTAGGATCATGATTAGCTATGGGCTTATTAAATGCCTTCGAGATCACCTGCCCATTTCGAACCAGAACTGCGCCTACTGGAACCTCGCCGGATTGAGCTGCAAGATGCGCTTGCTCAATGGCCATGCGCATATATTGCCGATCAAGCTCTGCTTGTGTCATTTAGGCAGGATGAACATCAGCCCAGCAATTGGGCGTCTCGTAAAGACGAATGGAAGATAACTCTAAGCGACCACCAAAGGCTTTAGTAAATACTGGTTGCAATATTGCAAATGCAGCGTTTGCCAAATTTTCAACAGTAGGCACATGCTCCATGATCACTGTTTTATGGTTAGGTAAGCTTGCCAGGAATGCAACCAAGCCCTCGTCTTCTTTAGCCACAAGAAAAGCATGATCCCAAAGATCAACCACATATTGATTAGTTAAACGCTTAATATCACCAAAATCGAGCACCATGCCATCGTCCGCTTTGCCTGGATGATCTGCCACTTCACCAGTCAACGTGACCTCAATAGCATAGCGATGCCCATGCAAATGACGACACTGGCCATCATGATTGGGGATTCGATGTCCAGAGTCGAATTCAAGGCGACGGGTGATGGAGATGGCAGGTGTTTTATTAGTCATGGGGTACTTAATTAATTTATTCGCGCTTATTTAACGCTTATTTAGATTACCGAATCCCAATCAGTTTATGGGATTGCAAACTTAATCTCCACAGGGGGCGTTTTTGGCACAAGCTTACGGCTAATTCAGTATTACTCTTCAAATTTGGGCCGTCCATAGGCTGCAAGAAACGATGACGATAATCCATGCCCTCAAAACGAGCCATGAGCTTTTCAAGTTGCTGGTGATCATTTTGTGGGATCACCAGCTTTAACTCATCAGCTTGAAGAACAATGAGTTCAGAGCCGGCTTTAGGGCTCACACAAACCCAATGAATTCCTTTGGGAACTTTTAGGGTGCCATTGGTTTCAATGGCCACTTCAAATCCTTTGTGATGAAGTGCTGCAATTAATTCTTCATCCAGTTGCAGGAGGGGCTCTCCCCCTGTGAAAACTACATAACGTTGCTGAGGACCAGCCGAAGTACTTCGCCAAGCAGTCTCAATTGCATCAGCAAGCGAAATGGCAGTTTCAAACTTGCCACCACCTAAACCATCACTACCTACAAAGTCGGTGTCGCAAAACTGGCAAATGGCTGTAGCACGGTCTTCTTCACGTCCACTCCACAGATTGCACCCAGCAAAGCGACAAAATACAGCTGCCCTACCAGCGTGGGCACCTTCACCCTGGAGAGTCGGAAATAGTTCTTTTACGGTATACATGGCAATGCGGCTATTTTAAGCGCAATGCTTATTTCCAGGAGATTAACTGCCACTCTAGATAGTCTTCCCAGTAGGCGTTCGCCAAATAGACGCCAGGGGTAATGTAGCGACCTGTACTCCTTCTAATAACCCAACGACCCACTTCTGGCGCGAACCAGAGATCTTCTTGGCGCTCATTAGCAACTCTAAAAAGATCATTGCTCACAAAATTAGGCATATCGTTATGGACTTGCAATACTAAAAACTGTCCGGCGGGCGTCGTAATGCGCTCCCATTGAATGGCAGTCATACTGATGCCCCAGTAATAACTCCCGTCAGATTGCGCCGGAACCTGGTAACGTGAAGTAAAAAATTGATTCCAACCAACCTGCAATTTTTCGGGCCATAAAGGAACAGCTTTAGTAAATTTCTGAGGGGGTTGCCAATGTGGATCCTGAATTACAAATCCCCACGGCGATTGAACTTCATCGGGTAAAGGACCTGCCTTGATACCTGATCGCGTAATGCGAATTTCATTACCGACTGAGGCAACCCTCTCAGTTACAGTATCAACCACCTCTTGGTTAAAAACATTTCGGACTTGATAGACCCATTCTTGTCCCACCTTTGGGGCTCTAACAACGGGAGTTGGCGCAGGCTGAGCCTGTACAACCCCCTTTGGCAAGGGTTGAGATGAGATACATCCCACCAGCATAACTGGCATCAGTATTAAGAAAAAACGACGCATAGTATTTACTTATACGACGTTAGTTGCCATTGAAAACCATCTTCTAAAATTGGCACGCCCAATTGACCTTTAATCATATAAGAGCCCGATGCTTCGCGTGCAACCCAGCGACCAATACTCGGCGCAAACCAAATAGTCTCCTTACGTATGCAATTCAATTTATTGTCATCATTACTTTCAAAATTAATTAAATTTTGATAGCGCAGAGTTAAGAAGGTGCCGGCAGGCACTGTAATCTGCTCCCAGCCATGAGCACTCATAAATTCCTGCCAGTTGTAAGTATTTTCAGAATACCCGCCAAAACTATATTTGGTGTTTAGCTGCTTGCTCCAGTTGGATGTTAGCTCTAGTGGCCACAAAGGTATAGGTGGCTTGAAATTCATCAAACGTGGCCAAGAAGTATCAAGTTGTATGATGCCCCAGGGACCTTGTACCTCACTAGGTAACTGGCCACCATCCTCATCCCTGCGCTCAATCACAATAGTCGAGCCAACGCTGGCAACACGCTCGGTAATAAGCTCACGAATCTTGCCATCGTATACATTACGCTTGATATAAGACCACTCTTGCCCAACTTGTGGGGTCCGAACAGCCGGCAATGGATTTGGCTGCGCAACTGGCGTACCACGCTCATAAGATAATGGAACCCCGCAAGCTACGGGGGCTAATGCTGCTGATGCAATGAAAGTACGACGCGATAAATTCATTTTCTTCTCCTACGTTAAGTCAGGGCATTTTCTATAAAATTTTTAGCAACCGTTGTCTTGGGAATAGATAAGCCAAGGCCATCAAACCAAGATTGAATCTTAATATCAAAACCTAGGCCATGCATATAGTTATAAATTGCTTTTTTTAAGCCCTGACCAAGTGCATCATGATCAACTCCAGCGGGATCAATAAATAAAATATCATTCTTGGCAAAAGTAATCTCTGGTAAAGGAATTAATTCAATTCCATACTCCTGCGGATTCAAGCCTACTGGTGAATGTACAGTGCAGGTGAAGCGATGAAAGAATCCACTTTGGATACAGCCATGCTCGAAAAGCTGCCTAACATACTCCAAAGCATCTACTGTTTCTTGCACGGTTTGCGTTGGGAATCCATACATCAGATAAGCATGCACTAAGATTCCAGCATCAGAAAAGCCTTTAGTTACCTGTGCCACTTGCTCAACTGATACCCCCTTCTTCATTAGTTTGAGCAGCCGATCAGAAGCTACCTCAAGACCTCCAGACATGGCAATGCATCCGCTTCTAGCCAAAAGATCAGCCAGCTCAGGGGTAAAGGTTTTCTCAAAGCGGATATTTCCCCACCAGGAGATGGTGACATTGCGACGAATCAACTCTTCTGCCAAAGCTTTTAAGGCTTTTGGTGGCGCAGCTTCATCCACAAAATGAAAACCGGTCTGCCCGGTCTCCGCAATAATTTGCTCAATACGATCTACAAGCAAACTTGCAGAAGCAGTTTCGTAACGAGAAATATAGTCGAGCGATACATCGCAGAAACTACATTTTTTCCAATAGCAACCATGCGCAACAGTTAACTTATTCCAGCGACCATCACTCCACAAACGATGCATAGGATTAAGCATGTCCAAGAGTGAGAGATAGGAGTCAAGAGGTAATCCATCCCAAGTTGCCGTACCAACCTCTTCAAAAGGAATATCAGGCTCTTGCCAATTGAGATACTGCACCTGATTATTGGGATTGCGCATAAAAGTACGGACCAACCTCTCAGCAGATCGCTTGCCTGCCAGATGCTCTAGTAAAGCTAATAAAGGTCTCTCACCAGAATCAAGGGTAATGAAATCCACATAATCAAAAATACGAGCATCCTTTAACTCTCTTAACTCTGTATTAACATAACCTCCGCCCAAAGCAATCTTGATCGCCGGACTGAACTTTTTAATCTCTTGCGCAATGCGTAAGGCTGCATACATCGCACCAGGAAAAGGAACAGATAAAAGCACTAAGTCAGGGTGATGATGATTGATTGCTTCAGTAGTTAATTCTTGTAAGTGCAAATCTATCAGTGTTGGTTTAGCTTGGAGTGCATCAGCTAAAGGTGTGAATGTAGGTTGACTACTTGCTAGTGATTCTGCATAACGCACAAACTCAAAGCGGTCATCCACAGCATCGTGCAGTACATCAGACAAATCATTGAGATAAAGAGTTGCTAAATGGCGCGCCCTATCCTGTGAGCCAAGCGCACCAAAAGCCCAGGATAATGAATCACCTCCTTCCTCGTCATCAAAGGCATCGATAGCGGCAAAGCGAGGGCCTTCTGGTAAAAAGTCACGGGTATTAATCCGATGGCTCAGCGTACTATCACGTCCCTGCAAAAAACGAATGACCGGAGTAATGGTTGATTTATAAGAATCAAAGTAATCTAAGAAAAAATTAACGCTAGCACTACGATTTTCTTCGGGTACATGAAGCGCTTGTTCATAGATCTCACTTAAACCATTTGGAGTAAAAAAGCTAAGCACCAAACCTAAGGCAAGATCCTCTTGAACCGCATCAATACTACGAGATCTCAAGAACCCTGTAAGGTAAGCCGTTGATGGGTATGGCGTATTAAGCTGCGTCATTGGTGGGATGAGGCTTAATACTTTCATACTAATGACTATGCCTCAAGAAGACTTAACTCTTCAGCTGAAAATCCTGCATGCTTGCGAGCTTGCATATTGAATGGACCTTTGAGAATGGGTGCTCGATATTGAACAACCAACTCTCGATAGGTGGTAATTGGAGAAAGATTATCTTTGTTGCACAAGAAATTAAACCAGCGGTTACCAATTAATACATGACCGATTTCATCATTGAGGATAATCTCTAAAATCTCCACAGCACGATCTTCTTTTATTTGCCTAAAACGATCACGAATGGATGGGACAGCATCCAAACCCCTTGCCTCCATTGTTCTGGGCACTAGTGCCATTCTGGCAATCACAGATTCGGTAGTCCGCTCGACCATTTCCCACAAACTATTGTGCGCAGGAAAGTCCCCATAAGAATACCCGTGTGAATGCAGATGCTCGTTTATCAAACTAAAGTGGTACGCCTCTTCTTTAGCCACCTTAAGCCAATCTGAGTAATATTCCTTGGGCATATTAGGAAAGCGCCAGATAGCATCTAATGCGAGGTTCATTGCATTAAATTCAATATGGGCTAGCGAGTGCAATAAACCAGCCCTACCCTCGATCGTGTCCATCCTTCTTTTGGGAACAAGCTTAGGAAGAACTAGTTCCGGCTTGACCGGACGACCCGGCAGAGTATGGTCTTGAGCATTAATGTTACGCGCAATATCAAGACCAATTTGTTGGTTTTGATACCCGTCAAACAAAATGGGTAATTGTTCAACCTTGGTTTGCACATCCGTACTTGCTAAGATTGCGAGTGAAGCTTCTCGTAATTCAAGCATGAGTGTTGATAGGCCTAAATCGCCTACTCTCTATTCCCACTCGATCGTTGCTGGCGGTTTTCCGCTAATGTCGTATACCACTCGATTGATACCGCGTACTTCATTGATGATGCGGTTGGAAACCTTACCAAGCAGTTCGTGTGGCAAATGAGCCCAATGCGCCGTCATGAAATCTTGAGTTTGCACAGCTCTGAGTGCAACCACGTATTCATAAGTTCTACCATCACCCATCACCCCAACAGACTTCACTGGTAGAAAGACAGCAAATGCTTGGCTAGTAAGGTCATACCAAGACTTCTGGCTTGCTTCATCAATCGTATTACGCAACTCTTCAATGAAGATAGCATCCGCTCTTTGTAGCAAGCTTGCAAACTCTGCCTTGACTTCACCCAAGATACGGACACCGAGACCTGGACCTGGAAACGGATGGCGATAGACCATCTCGCGCGGCAATCCCAAAGCAACGCCCAGCTCGCGCACTTCGTCCTTAAACAGTTCGCGTAATGGCTCAAGTAATTTAAGGTGCATATCTTCAGGTAAGCCGCCAACATTGTGGTGACTCTTGATCGTATGCGCGCCCTTCTTGCCATTACCTGCAGACTCAATCACATCTGGATAAATAGTGCCTTGAGCAAGCCATTTAGCGTTTTTAATCTTTCCAGATTCAGCCTGGAAAATTTCTACAAATTCTTTACCGATAATTTTTCGCTTAGCTTCTGGGTCAGCAACACCAGCCAACTCACCCATAAATTTCTCTTTAGCATCAACGCGGATGACCTTCACGCCCAAGTTGCGCGCAAACATCTCCATCACCATATCGCCTTCATTGAGGCGAAGCAAGCCATGATCAACAAATACACAAGTGAGTTGGTCTCCAATTGCACGATGAATTAAGGCAGCAGCAACACTAGAGTCAACGCCACCAGACAGACCGAGAATGACTTCTTCATTGCCAACTTGCTTGCGAATAGTCTCTACCGCCTCAGCAATGTAGTCACCCATTACCCAGTCAGGTTTGCAATGGCAAATCTCATGCACAAAGCGCTCAAGAATTGCAGCTCCTTGAATGGTATGGGTTACCTCTGGGTGAAACTGAAATGCATAGAAACGACGCTCTTCATCTGCCATACCAGCAATGGGGCAAGACTCGGTTGAAGCCATTAACTTAAATGATGGCGGTAATGCAGTGACGGAGTCACCATGACTCATCCACACCTTCAAAATGCCGTGACCTTCACTGGTAGAGAAGTCTTGAATCCCCTTAAGTAAATTGGTATGACCGTGAGCGCGCACTTCGGAGTAACCAAACTCTCGCGCCTTACCCAAGGACTCAGCAGAAGCAACAGCACCACCCAATTGGGTAGCCATAGTTTGCATGCCATAGCAAATACCCAATACAGGAACGCCAAGCTCAAAAACGATTTGGGGAGCGCGGGGGCTACCCTCTTCAGTTACTGAGCTAGGGCCGCCAGAGAGAATGATGCCTTTACCGCCCTGCTCTTGAATAAACTGACGTATGAATTCTGGATCGCAATCGTAGGGATGAATCTCTGAATACACACGTCCATCGCGTACACGCCGGGCAATTAATTGAGTTACTTGTGAACCAAAGTCGAGAATCAGTATTTTGTCGTGCACGAATGAAGCAATCTTTTTTAAGTCTTAATCAATGTGGTAATTTGGCGCTTCTTTAGTGATCTTCACATCATGTACGTGCGACTCACGCACGCCAGCAGAAGTGATTTCCACAAAGTTCGCTTTTTCATGGAGCTCAGCAATGGTTTTGCAACCAAGATAACCCATGGAAGAACGAATACCGCCAGTAAGTTGATGCAAGATCGCTAATACACTGCCCTTATAAGGTACTTGACCTTCAATACCCTCGGGTACTAGCTTCTCAGCATTGGCAACAATATCGCTTTGGAAATAACGATCAGCTGAACCGTCTGCCATCGCGCCCAAAGAACCCATGCCACGATAACTCTTGTATGAGCGCCCTTGATATAGGAACACTTCGCCAGGTGCTTCCTCAGTTCCAGCAAACATACCGCCCATCATGACTGAACTAGCGCCGGCTGCCAATGCTTTGGCCACGTCACCGGAATAGCGCACGCCACCATCAGCAATTAATGGAATGCCAGTACCCTTGAGTGCAGTAGCCACATTCACAATCGCAGTGATTTGCGGAACACCCACACCAGCAACAATACGAGTAGTACAAATCGAGCCTGGGCCAATGCCAACCTTAACGCCATCAGCGCCGTGATCGGCCAATGCTTTTGCCGCTTCGCCAGTGGCAATATTGCCGCCGATGACTTGTACATGAGGATAGTTTTTCTTAACCCATTTCACACGATCCAAAACGCCTTGGCTATGGCCGTGAGCAGTATCAACAACAATTACATCAACACCGGCACGCACCAATAACTCAATACGCTCATCGTTATCAGGACCTACACCAACTGCTGCACCCACGCGCAACTTACCTTCACTATCTTTACAAGCGTTAGGGTGTTCAGTTGCCTTCAGAATATCTTTAACGGTAATTAGACCGCGTAACTCAAACTTATCGTTGACAACGAGAACACGCTCCAAACGATGTTGACTCATTAATCGCTTTGCTTCTTCTAATGAGCAACCTTCTTGGACAGTAATCAAACGCTCACGAGGAGTCATTTTGGTTTTTACAGAAGCATCTAAGTCTTCTTCGAAACGCAAATCGCGGTTAGTAATAATTCCAACAACTTCTTTGCCAAGCAGAACCGGGAATCCAGAGAAACCATGTTCACGAGAGAGTTGGATCACCTGACGTAATGTGAAATCTGGACTAATCGTAATCGGATCACGTAATACGCCAGATTCGTAACGCTTGACCTTAGCTACTTCGCGTGCCTGCTCAGCAGGCTTTAAGTTTTTATGAACAATGCCAATACCGCCTTCACTAGCCATGGCAATTGCCAAGCGACCTTCAGTCACAGTGTCCATAGCCGCAGACACCAATGGTGTATTGAGTGAAATATCCCGAGTTAACTTACTTGCCAAGCTGGCATCTCGAGGGAGTACCGATGAATAGGCCGGTACAAGGAGCACATCGTCAAAAGTGAGTGCTTTTTGAATGAGTCGCATGCAAAACCCCTAGTCGCAAAAACAGATTATAGCCTCCTGGCCTTTCTTTTAGCTGCGGCAGCCTGGAATTTGGCATCTTGGATCTGATTAGCCTTCTTGCGCCGAACCGTCTTAGGGTCAATTAATAAGGGGGAGTAGAGCTCGAGACGGTCGCCATCATAAATCGGACTATCCCACTCCTTACGCTTCCCAAACACCCCAAAGCAGCCTTTTCTGGAAAGGATGGGGTCGTTTGGACCGGCGGCAATTCCGGTCCTCATGAGGGCCAGGCCAACTGTAGCCAACTCATCGGCTGCCAGAATCAGCGAATATGGCATGAGATTTGGCTCCCCCTCCCTGGCATCACAGAGCAGCAGATTAAGCGAGCGCTCAGCCATAGAGGTCCTCGGCGCGCTTTACAAAGCAATCCACAAAGGTGCCAGCAATATGCCCAAAGACTGGGCCAATAATCTTGTCGAGAATGACGCTTTTGAACTCCCAATGCAGTTTGAACTCGACCTTACAGGCATCCTCTCGTAGTGGAATGAAGTTCCACTGTCCTGAAAAATGCTTGAATGGGCCATCCACAAAGACCATATCAATCTTTTCGGGACGTTGATTTACGTTGCGAGTATGAAAATACTGAGTAATACCCTTGAACTGAATATCGATTTTGGCATCCAGTACAGTCTCGGTCTGCTCAAAGATTTCCACTCCGCCACACCAAGGCAGAAATTCAGGATAACGAGCGACATCGGTCACCAAGCCGAACATGCGGTCGGCTGATTGGCCAATTAAAACGGTCTTATAGACGTCTGCCATAATCGTTCTTGAGAGCTAAATAAACATGAGTATCGTCGATAACAAAAAAGCTTTCTTCGATTATTTTATCGAGGAACGTTTTGAGGCAGGGCTTGTGCTGGAAGGCTGGGAAGTAAAAGCCATCCGTGCAGGCCGCGTGCACATCAAAGAAGCGTATGTCGTCATTCGCAAGGCGGAGCTTTTTCTGATCGGCTGCCATATTACCCCTTTACTCTCAGCCTCTACCCATATCGTTCCGGACAACACTCGCACTCGTAAACTACTACTCAATGCGATAGAAATAAAAAAACTTATCGGCAAAGTAGAGCAAAAGGGCTACACCCTTGTGCCATTGAATCTGCACTTCTCCAAAGGTAATGTCAAATGCGAAATTGGCCTAGCTAGGGGTAAAAAGCAGCATGACAAAAGGGCGGCGACCAAAGAACGGGAGTGGGAAGTACAAAAAGGCCGCATTGCAAGAGGCGATTTAAACGGATAATTCCTGCCTAATAGGGCAAATACTGGGTTAGACTGACCTCAGAGCTAGTATCTGAGCATTTATGCACTTTTATAGTGCAATCTAGCACCAAGCAGTTTCTAATTTCCAAATCCCCTCCTTTTAAAGGCAGTAGTTTTATAACTATGAAATTGCCTTTTGACGAAATGCTCGACGCTGCTGGCAAAGCGCGCCCCCACTACCAAATCTTCCACGATTGGTTGAAGCAGCAAAGCGATACTCTCATGGGTCTCAAGCGCGCCGAGGCCGATCTGATCTTTAGACGAGTGGGTATTACTTTCGCCGTCTATGGAGATGACCTGGGGTCAGAAAGAACTATTCCTTTTGACCAAGTACCCCGCATCTTTACAGCTAAAGAATGGGAGCAACTGGAGGCAGGGCTACGCCAACGCGTGAAAGCACTCAACCGCTTCATCTATGACGTCTATCACGATGAAGAAATCATTAAAGCAGGCATCGTTCCTGCAGAGCAAATTTATAACAATGCGCAATACCGTCCTGAGATGCGCAATGTGAGTGTGCCGCGTGACATCTATGCACAAATTGCTGGTATTGATATTGTGCGTGCAGGTGAAGGTGAATTCTATGTTCTAGAAGATAACTTGCGTGTCCCATCTGGTGTCTCTTATATGGTTGAAGATCGCAAGATGATGATGCGACTCTTCCCAGATCTTTTCCAAAAATATCGCATCGCTCCCGTAGAGCATTACCCAGATCTACTTTTAGAATGCCTCAAATCTGTTAAACCAGATGATGTCAAAAAACCAAACGTCGTCGTACTCACTCCCGGCATGTACAACTCCGCATACTTTGAGCATAGTTACCTGGCACAGCAGATGGGCGTTGAATTGGTTGAGGGTAAAGACTTATATGTGAAGAATGAACAGGTCTTTATGCGCACAACCCAAGGACCTGAGCGAGTTGACGTGATTTATCGACGTGTTGATGATGACTTCCTTGATCCATTGGCATTTCGCTCTGACTCTACGCTTGGCGTTGCCGGACTCTTGTCAGCTCATCGCGCTGGTAATGTGACTTTGGCAAACGCAATTGGAACTGGAATTGCAGACGACAAATCAATCTATCCCTATGTTCCCGAGATGATTGAATTTTATCTTGGTGAAAAACCGATTCTGAATAACGTACCCACATTTCAGTGTCGCAAGACGGATGACTTAGCGTATACATTGGCTAATTTAGATAAGTTGGTTGTAAAACTCACCCATGGTGCCGGTGGTTATGGCATGTTAGTTGGGCCCGCATCGACTAAAGCAGAGATTGAGGAATTTAGAGCCCACCTCATTGCCAATCCAGATAGATATATCGCTCAGCCTACTTTGGCGCTATCGACCTGCCCTACTTTTGTAGAGTCCGGCGTCGCGCCAAGACATATTGATTTAAGGCCTTTTGTTCTCTCTGGCAAAACTATCAAGATGGTCCCAGGTGGATTAACTAGAGTAGCCCTCAAAGCAGGCTCTTTAGTGGTGAACTCCTCCCAAGGTGGCGGGACAAAAGATACCTGGGTGCTAGAAGAGTAAAAGAGAAATAAGAGAACCAAGGATATACATGTTAAGTCGTACAGCTGATTGTCTTTATTGGATGGCCCGTTATACCGAGCGCGCAGAAAATACCGCCCGCATGCTCGATGTGAACCATCAGACCTCCCTGCTACCTCAGCCCGCCGAGTTTTTAGAGCAAAGCTGGAAGAAATTACTCACCATCTCTAAGCTGGAAGAAGCTTTTTTGAGTAAATATGATGTAGTCAATCGTGAAAACGTCTTGGACTTCATGATTTATGAAAGCAGTAATCCATCGAGCATTGTTTCTTGTCTATTTGCAGCACGCGAGAACGCGCGCGTGATTCGCGGCAAGATCACATCCGAGGTTTGGGAAACCCAAAATACCACTTGGCTTGAGTTACAACGCATCCTAGAGGCAAGACATCAGGCTGATCCCAGTCGTCTATTAGAGTGGGTTAAGCATCGCTGCCATCTATTTAGAGGTGTTCTGTATGGAACCATGCTCAAGAATGAAGCCTTCTATTTTATTAGCGTAGGCACACTGCTTGAGCGCGCTGATAATACCGCTCGCATTTTAGAAACTAAATATGAAGATCAGACTGCACTCAAGGCACTTGGCGCAAAGAAATCCTCTGATGATGGTACTGATGGTGAATTCTTCGACTTCTATCACTGGGCTGCTTTATTGCGCTCAGTCTCGGCATTTGAGATCTATCGTCAAATTTATTCAGATCAAGTAACGCCTAAGCAGGTTGCTCAATTGCTCATATTCAATAAACAGATGCCACGTTCATTAGTATGCTGTGTGAATGAATTAATTCCGCTGGTTTCTGAAGTCAAAAACCAGCAATCGAAAGAAATTGAACGCTTACTTGGAAAACTGAAAGCAAGTCTAGACTATTCCGATATTGATGAGGTTTTTGAGCAGGGGCTCGAGGAATTTATTAAAAGCTTTCTAGAACGCATCAATCATGTAGCTGATGAGTTCAGTAGCGCATACCTAATACCGTTGGCTGTTGCCTAAGAAACAATAATATATGCATCTCAAAATTCGCCACCGCACTGAGTACCGCTATGAAGCCCCAGTGCGTTACTCCATTCAGGAGTTACGCCTGACGCCACCAACTATTGCTGGTCAGCAGATCGATAAATGGAAAGTAAGTACTCCCATTAAGTCCTCAAGTTCAATTGATACCTTTGGCAATATTTGCAATGTATTTGTCCAAGAAACTCCTTACACTTCGATGATGATTGAGGCAGAGGGTGAGGTAAATACTCAAGATGCCTTCGAGTTTATTGATGATGCCAAGGCGGTATCACCATACTATCTACTTCAACAAACGAATCTGACTGAACCAACAGAAGAAATGTTGGAATATTTCTCCTATAGCCTGCCAAAGAAAAATTCAGTTGATCAAGTGCTTAAGCTTGCCGAGGCAGTGCAGGGACTCATTGTTTACTCTCCAGGCCAAACGAACTTTGCAACAACAGCAGCCCAATCGTTTGCCATGAAATCTGGAGTATGCCAGGATCATGCGCATGTGATGCTTAGCCTTTGTCGCGCATCACAAATCCCTGCTCGATATGTCAGTGGATATTTCTTTGCTGAGGAATCACCCAATCTTGCCAGCCATGCCTGGATTGATTTCTGTAGCGATATTGATAAGGGCATTTGGACTAGTGTAGACATCACCCATGCCTGTTTAATAGATTCACGTCACATCCGGCTGGCTATTGGTCGCGACTACTACTCTGCCGCTCCCGTAAAGGGTGTACGGACAGGGGGTGGTGGCGAGGAGCTCAGCGCTAACATCTCCATTGCGCAACTAGCCTAGGTCTACGTCCTTTTTAAGAGATAATCTCCAGAAATAGTAAAGAGGGTTTTGGAATGACGTATTGCGTTGGGCTTTGCCTTAAAGATGGTCTAGTATTTTTATCCGATACCCGCACGAATGCAGGGGTAGATCAAATCGGCACCTTCCGAAAAATGACCTTATTTCAGGATAAGGATCGCCTCTTCTCATTAATGAGTGCCGGCAACCTTGCCATTACCCAAGCCGTAAAAGAAATTCTGCTGCAAGGCCAATTACTCAATGGCAAGAATCTTTGGAACGTTGCAAACTCCCATGATGCCGCAGTTGTCATTGGCGACGCGATTAAGCAAGTCTATGATCGTGATCAAAAGGCACTTGAAAAAGCAGGGATTGATTTCAATTGCAATCTCATCTTTGGTGGCCAAGTAAAAGGTGAGAGACCCCGTCTATTTAACGTTTACTCAGCGGGAAACTTTATTGAAGCAACGCCTGAGACTTGCTACTTCCAAATCGGTGAATCTAAATATGGCAAACCTATATTAGATCGTGTACTTAATTTCAATACACCACTGAACCTTGCCACTAAGTGTGCTCTCATTTCGATGGACTCCACGTTAAATAGTAATATTTCGGTGGGTCTGCCATTAGACTTACTTGTATACGAGAAAAATTCATTACGCGCTGACAAACTTGTCACCATGGATGAATCCAATCCTTACTTCCAGATGATTCATCAACTCTGGGGCGAGAAACTTCGCGCAGCGTTTAATTCTATTTCCGAGCCCAGCTGGAGTGGTGCTAATAAGTCGAGCGCTATTTCAGCACCAGCAAAAAAGCTGGGGGCAGTTCCGGTAAATCGCCAACCGGCAAGAGCGAAAGTAAAAACAACTGTTGCGCCTATAAAGAAGCCCGTGAAACCTGCCAGCACTAAAACTAAAGCAAAAGTTAAATAAATTACTTTTACGTTCGATAAACAAAAAGGCCTAGAAAAATCTAGGCCTTTTGCTTTACTACTAAAGATTGATATTTCTTATAAATAATTAGGCTTTTAAGCTCTTACCCAACATCTCCCAGGTAGCAACTACGCTATCAGGATTCAATGAGATAGAGGTGATTCCTTTCTCAACCAACCAACGCGCGAAGTCTGGGTGGTCTGAAGGACCTTGGCCACAAATGCCGACGTATTTATCTTGCTTGCGACATGCATCAATTGAACGCGCAATCATGAACTCTACTGCTGGATCACGCTCATCAAAGTCAATTGCTAACAATTCCATGCCGGAGTCACGATCAAGGCCAAGAGTTAACTGGGTCATATCATTTGAGCCGATGGAGAAACCATCAAAGTACTCAAGGAACTGATCAGCTAATATTGCGTTCGATGGAATCTCACACATCATGATGAGACGCAGGCCATTTACGCCACGCTTGAGACCAAATTTCTCCATCATGTCGATCACGCGCTTAGCCTGATTAATAGTGCGTACGAATGGGACCATAATTTCTACGTTATCTAGGCCCATATCTTCACGCACACGCTTCATTGCTGCGCACTCAAGAGCAAACGCCTCGCCGAACTCTTCTGATACATACCGAGAAGCACCGCGGAAGCCTAACATCGGATTCTCTTCATCTGGCTCGTAGCGTGACCCACCAATGAGTTTCTTATACTCATTAGATTTAAAGTCAGATAAACGAACAATCACTGGCTTTGGATAGAAAGCGGCAGCAATGGTTGCAACACCTTCAACTAGCTTGTCTTCATAAAACTGACGTGGGCTAGCATAACCACGAGCAACGCTTTCTACGGCACGCTTGAGATCTGGATCGATATTCGGATATTCCAATACTGCGCGAGGATGAACACCGATATAGTTGTTAATGATGAACTCAAGACGAGCCAATCCAACACCCGCATTTGGAATTTGGCAGAAATCAAATGCTAACTGAGGATTGCCAATATTCATAGTGATCTTCACCGGAATCTCTGGCAATACGCCCCGAGATACTTCAGTGACTTCAGTTTCAATGAGACCATCATAAATATGACCTTCGTCCCCCTCAGCACAAGAAACTGTCACCATCATGCCGTCTTGTAAGTGCTCAGTAGCATCGCCGCAACCAACGACTGCTGGTACACCGAGCTCGCGAGCAATGATGGCAGCGTGGCAAGTGCGGCCACCACGATTAGTCACAATCGCTGAAGCACGCTTCATCACCGGCTCCCAGTTTGGATCCGTCATATCGGCAACCAATACGTCACCTGGCTGGACGCGATCCATCTCGCTTGGGTCACGAATAATACGCACTTGGCCAGCGCCAATCTTTTGACCAATGGCGCGGCCTTTTGCCAATACCTTAGAACTACCTTTCAACTTGTAGCGCATCTCCACCTGACCAGCCGCCTGACTCTTCACAGTCTCAGGACGTGCCTGAAGGATATAGATACGACCATCTTGACCATCTTTACCCCACTCGATGTCCATTGGACGACCATAGTGCTTCTCGATGATCACTGCATATTTAGCCAACTCAGTAATGTCCGAATCTTCCAAAGAGAAGCGATTTCGTTTTTCTGGAGTAACGTCGACTGTTTGTACTTTTTCTGCAGACCCCTTAGGTGCGAATTGCATCTGAATTAACTTAGAACCTAAAGAGCGACGAATGATTGCCTTTTTATTCTGAGCTAATGTGGTTTTAAAGACATAAAACTCATCTGGGTTAACAGCACCTTGTACAACAGTCTCTCCCAAGCCATAACTAGAGGTAATGAAAACAACATCTTCAAAGCCAGACTCGGTATCAAGCGTAAACATTACGCCAGCAGCACCCAAGTCAGAGCGCACCATACGCTGAATACCTGCCGACAGAGCAACTTCAGCATGGGCAAAGCCTTTATGAACACGATAGGAAATGGCACGATCGTTATATAGGGAGGCAAATACTTCGCGAATCTTCTTGAGAACATCGTCAATACCCTCGACGTTCAGGAATGTTTCTTGTTGACCGGCAAAAGAGGCATCCGGCAAGTCTTCCGCAGTAGCTGAAGAACGTACAGCAAAAGAACCTTTGCCGGAGTCGTCCAATACCGCAAAAGCTTTGCGAATCTCTTCATCTAATTTTGGCTGAAAAGGGGCTGTTTCAATCCAGTTTCGGATTTCGGCTCCAGCTTGTGCCAATGCACGCACATCATCAATATTCAAACCCTCTAAACGCTGTTGTATACGGTCAGTCAGATTATTGTGTTTTAGAAAATCGCGAAATGCCAAGGCGGTTGTCGCAAAACCAGTAGGAACACGCACACCGGTAGAAGCTAGTTGCGAAATCATCTCACCTAATGAAGCATTCTTGCCGCCGACGGATTCAACATCTGTCATACGAAGTTGCTCAAAGGGTAATACATAGGCATCTGCAATATTGCTATTTTGTTGCTTTTGGTTGGACATAAAATACTCTCTAAAGGTAGGAAAAACTGGTACAGCGGCCACCTCAAATGGGGCATGCTTTAATATGATTCTATTGTAGTGCTGACCCTGACTTTTGAACCAAATCCATGTCTACCGAATCCCGTATTGTTTTTATTGTCTCTGACGGCACCGGCATCACTGCCGAGAACTTCAGCCAGTCGATTTTGGCGCAATTTGAGGCCACTTTTAAGCATGTTCGAGTGCCTTTTGTGGATAGCGTGGATAAGGCCCATGATGCTGTTAGTAGCATCAACCAGACGGCTGCTAAATATGGGGTTCAGCCGATTGTTTTCACCACTCTAGTGAACTCTGAGCTCAATGCAATTGTCAGCAAAGCAAATGGCCTCATCCTGGATATGTTCCAGACTTTTGTGGCCCCACTAGAAGCAGCCCTGGGCATGAAATCCACCCATGCCATGAACCGCCTCCACCATAATGCGGATACCGAAGCCTACAAGAACCGAATTGAGGCGATTAATTATTCGCTAGCCCATGATGATGGCCAATCTAACCAAAACCTGGCAGAAGCCGATGTCATTCTGATTGGCATTTCCCGAGTTGGTAAAACCCCAACCAGCCTCTATCTAGCGATGCAGTATGGATTAAAGGCAGCAAACTACCCATTGATTCCGGAAGACTTTGAGCGAGGACAACTCCCCAAAGATCTAGTTCCCTTCCGTCAAAAAATCTTTGGACTCATGATTGATGCTGAGCGGCTTTCAGAAATTCGTAATGAGCGCAGACCCGGTAGTAATTACGCAAAATTAGAAAACTGTCGTTACGAAATCAATGAAGCGACTGCAATGATGAAAAAACAATCCATTCCTTGGATTCTGACTACCAGCAAGTCCATTGAAGAAATTGCCACCACAGTATTACAGGCGATTAAGTCGGATAAGACAATTCTAGGTTAGATTTTCTAAGCGCTGAACTTAACTACGCCTGGCGCGCACAGTCTCAAACAGGCAAACCGCTGTTGCAGTTGAGACGTTAAGTGACTCCACTCTTGGATCAATCGGAATAGAAACGCCTTTCGCTTGTGCGAGCAAGTCTTCAGAAACGCCTTGCCCTTCACTACCCATCACCCAGGCAACTGGATGAAGCAATTCTTTCTTGAGGGAATAGAGGTCTTGCTGTGCATCGACCGTAGTAGCGAATAGTTGAGCCGTAACAGCACTCAATACTTGTTGGGTAGACCAGCCCTCGTAAATATCAAGAAGTTTATGGGCACCCATTCCAGCGCGTAGCACCTTGGTTGACCACAAATGTGCGCATCCAGATAAAGCAATGACTTGCGTAAAACCTGCTGCAGCTGCAGTGCGTAATATAGAGCCGACATTACCTGCGTCTTGCACTCGATCCAATATCACCACATCACCCTCTAGTGTTGCAATCGACTGAGGAGCAATCATTGTGGATTTTGGTAGATCTAGCAGTCCTGCTATATGTGGTGCGTTAACTAAATCGGAAAGCAACCCCCAGAGAACGCTGTCTAATTGAAATACCTTGGTATCAGGACAAATCTCCAAATGCCCATAGACTGCTTGCGAGATCTCTATATTTTTGAGACCAAGTTCTGAGGTAAGAAGGATCCTCATAGCTGGATCGCCCACCCAGGTCTGCACTAGATGAATTCCCTCTAATAATGCTTGGCCACTCGCTAATCTGGCTTTCTGCCCCTTGGATCCTACAGCCTGCAATAAACGCAGCTCTTTAAATAAAGGGTTCTCTTTAGAAGCAATCAGATCAAAGTTCATAGGTATCTAACTCTTGGTTTGCAATCGATTCCAGAACCTTACGAACCGGCGAGAAGCTTTTTCTATGCTGATCACACGCACCATATCGTTTGAGTGCTGCAAAGTGAGCCTCAGTGGGATAGCCCATGTGCTGAGCAAAACCATATTCCGGATGAAGATGATGCAAAATAATCATCTGGCGATCACGTGTAACTTTAGCGACTATCGATGCAGCAGAAATAGCTGGCTCCTTTGCGTCACCCTTGATGATAGCTTCAGCATCAATTGGTAACTCCGGGCAACGATTGCCATCAATCAGTGCTTTATCAGGCCATGCACCTAATCGATTTGTCAAATCCTCGATAGCACGCCGCATTGCTAACATAGTGGCTTGCAAAATATTGATCTCGTCAATCTCAGCCGGGCTAGCTTCACCAACGCCCCAGGCTTTTGCCTTCTCCATGATTTGCTCATATAAAAACTCACGCTTTGCAGGTGTCAGTTTTTTCGAGTCTTTTAAACCTTCAATGGGATTCTGTGGATCTAGCACAACTGCACCTGCAACTACCGAGCCAACCAGCGGTCCACGCCCTGCTTCATCAACACCACAGACCCAAATAAGACTCATACGCTTGATTTGTTCGGACGTTGATTGGCAATCGTTTGCGCCACTGCTTGAGCAACCAATAAGCCAGTGGGTCGACGTAGTGTTTCATGCATCTGAGAAAAGCGCTCTTTGAGGGTAGTAACTTGATTAGGATGCTCCAACCATTCTTGTATGGCATTGGCTAACTTCTCAGGTGTCGCATCATCTTGCAGCAGCTCAGGGACAACAAACTCGCCGCACAAAATATTTGGTAAGCCAACATAAGGAAGATAACCCTGCCTTTTCATAATCTGAGCAGTAAGCCAGGGCACCTTATAAGAAATCACCATCGGCTTTTTCCATAACGCCGCTTGCAATGTGGCTGTACCGCTAGCAATCAATACAACATCAGACGCCTCCAGGACTTCATCAGCCATACCATCAAGCAAATGAATATGAATATCTGGACTAGCGTCTTTAGTCTCACGCAAGAGTTGCTCTAGGGGGTCGCGCAATCTTGGGGTTGCTACTGGAATTAAGAAATTGAGCTTCTGCCCTCTTAATCTCCTCGCCAATAGCTGCATAGTTTCAAAAAAGACTGGGGCAATCAGCTCAATCTCCGATCCGCGACTACCAGGGAGCACTGCAATCACAAGGCCATCTAGAGAGTTTGCTGGTTGCTTTAAGTACTGACAGAGTTTTTCTCTGGCCTGCGAGATATTTGGCTCAAGCGGAATCTCACTGGCTAAAGGGTGACCCACGTAAGTGGATGCCACACCTGCTTTATCGTATATCTCAGTTTCGAAAGGAAAGATACAGAGCATGCGCTCTACTGCTTGAGCAATCTTCTTTATGCGCCCTGCTCTCCATGCCCAAATAGAGGGGGATACCAAATGTAATGTCGGAACGCCCACCTTGCGTAACTGTAATTCCACCCCCAAATTGAAGTCAGGTGCATCAATACCTAAATAGACGTCGGGCCTATCTTCATTGAGAAGATTTTGAATCAGCTCTTTACGAAGCTTCAGAATGGCGGGCAACTGTTTGATTGCTTCAACATAACCCCGGACACTCAAAGTTTCCATGGGCCAATCAGAACGCATACCTTCAGCCTGCATGCGGGGGCCACCTATACCGTAGATCTCTAAGTTGGCCATGTCGGGTATTTGATTTAGCGCACTGAGTACTGGCGCCGCAAGAAGATCGCCAGAAGGCTCGCCGGCTACACAGGCTAACTTTGGCAAAGTGATCCTGTTAACGAATGATGCCGCGCGTGGACGCAGCGAGAAAATCATGAAACTGGGCTAACTTTTCTGCAGTCTGAGTGTCCGCAGAGCTTGCATCAACCATCTTCTGAATCTCTACTTTAGCTTCTTCAAAACTGAGACCATCTTTGTAAAGAACTTTATATGCTTGACGTAAGGCAGAAATCGTTTCAATTGAGAAGCCGCGGCGCTTTAAGCCCTCCACGTTAATGCCATGGGGGGAGGCTTTATCTCCCGCAGCAATCACAAACGGTGGAATATCTTGCACCAAGGCAGATGCACCACCCAGCATAGCGTGTTGACCAATACGGACAAATTGATGAACACCAGACATACCACCCATAATCGCCCAATCCTCAACCTTCACATGACCCGCTATTTGCGCATTGCTTGAGAAGATGGTGTGATTACCAACTTGACAGTCATGGGCGATATGGACATAAGCCATGATCCAGTTGTCGTTTCCGATACGGGTAACGCCTTCGTCTTGCGATGTGCCTGTATGAATCGTAGTAAATTCACGAACGGTATTGCGATCACCAATAATTAATTGTGTCGGTTCACCGCGATATTTCATATCTTGCGGAGGACCGCCAATAGCAGCAAAGTGGGCAAAATTATTTTCTTTACCGATGGTAGTGAAACCCTCAATCACCGTATGAGATCCGACTTTAGTTCCAGCGCCGATCTTGACATTAGGGCCAATGACAGAATACGGGCCAACTTCAACATCGCTGGCTAATTCAGCCTTACTATCTACTACAGCAGATGCATGAATCCGTGTCATTACGCGCCTTTCGTACGTACAGCACAAGTAATATTAGCTTCAGCAGCAATCTCACCATCCACGGTTGCCTTAACCGCAAACTTATAAATACCAGCCCGTCCACGCTCTAAGGTAGCCGTCATGATTAGTTGATCACCCGGCAAAACGGGCTTTTTAAAGCGCGCGCCATCGATTCCTGCGAAGTAGTAAATCGCATCTTCAGCACGCTCTTCAGAAAAAGTCAGCAAAGCAGCAGTTTGAGCTAAAGCTTCAATGATGAGAACGCCAGGCATTACCGGAAAATCTGGGAAATGCCCTTGAAAGAAGGGCTCATTCATAGTCACATTCTTTAAAGCAGTAATGCTTTCACGGGGAATAATTTCTAGTACACGATCTACCAATAAGAAGGGGTAGCGATGCGGAAGTAATTGAAGAATCTTATTGATATCGATTGCGATTGGTGTGCTCATAAATGACCTGCTTAAAAGTAAATATTCGTTCAGATTACGGGATCTTATGACTCTGTGGTTTTGTTCTTATCCAGCAAGCGTAAGCGCTGACGTATTTTATCGAGCCCGCGCAAAATAGCGGCGTTTTTTTCCCATGCACCATGCGGCATTGATGGATACACGCCTGTGAAATGCTGCCCAGGCTCAGCAATAGAGCGAATAATGGAGGTATTACCAGAAACCGTGGTTCTATCTGCAATAGTGAGGTGGCCAGCAAAATTTGACGCTCCGCCAATAATGCAGAAGTTACCAATCTTGGTACTTCCAGATACAGCGGCACATCCTGCAACTACGCAGCAACTTCCAATGACGACGTTATGCGCAATTTGAACCTGATTATCAATTTTAGTTCCCGAGCCTATAACTGTATCGCTCATTGCGCCACGATCAATCGTAGTTGAGGCACCGATCTCTACGTCATTACCAATGACCACACGACCAGTCTGTGGAATCTTGACCCACTCTCCACTAGAAGCAGAAAAGTCAGGAGCAAAACCAAAACCATCAGCACCAATCACAGCGCCACTATGAATAATGCAACGCTCACCAATCTGAGTGTTGTAATAAATAGAAACGGATGAATAGATCAATGTATCTGATGCAATGGCGCTATCTTTTGCAATGCTTGAGTTTCCTAAAATAGAAACACGCTCACCAAGCTTTACGCCGGCACCAATATGCACAAATGGGCCAACATGACAAGAAGCTGGAATAATCGCAGAGGCATCAATGACAGCGCTAGGATGAATTCCAGGGGGATAGCTTGGGCTTGCTACTTTTGCAAAGTGTTGTGCCATTCTGGCAAAAGTGGCATATGGATTTTTAGAAACAAAATACACCCGCTTTGCGGAATTTGCACTCGGATTAGCCTGTAAAAAATCTAAATCAGACTTGCCAACAATCAAGGCGCCAGCAGCACTATCGCTTGCTTGCTGCCTATAAAGCGGATTGGAAAGAAAGGATATTTGATTTGGCTGGGCTCGCTCCAAAGGGGCGAGGCCAATGAATCCGTGGGAAGCCTCCCCCACCAAGCTTGCTTGAAACTGTTCGGCCAGCTCAATGGCGGTCGGCATAAAGCTTACTTTAGGCTATTTAAAGCCTTGATAACGTCATCGGTTACATCAGCCTTAGGACTGACATAAGCTGCTTCTTGAACAATGACATCAATTTTTCTCTGTTCTGCAATTTGCTTTAGTACAGCATTTGCCTTTTCTGCAATCTTGGCACGCTCTTCGAAAGTACGCTGATTGAGATCTTCAGTAAATTCGCGTTGCTTACGTTGCAGTTCACGATCCTGATCAGCCAACTCACGTTGACGGCGAACACGCTCAGCTTCATTCATCACTGCAGCATCACGATCTAACTTTTCAGCTGCAGATTTAATTTTTTGGGCGCTATCACGCAAGTCGTTTTGACGTTTAGTAAATTCATTTTGCAAGCGAGTTTGCATTGCTTTGGCCAAGTTGGACTCATTAAAGACTTTCTCAGAGTTCACAACAGCAATGCGCGTTCCTGCATCTTGAGCAAAAACTTGGGGAGCGATGATTGCTGCAATAGCAGCAATCACACCAACTTGAATCCATTTAGAAGATTGATAAAGCTTCATAAAACTTTCCTTAAACAATTAAAACGCTGTACCCACTTGGAACTGCAATCTTTGAACGTTATCCGTTGGTTGTGTCTTGTACGGAATACCGTAGCTGAATTTCAGTGGCCCTAACGGTGATATCCATGATAAACCCAATCCATAGGAGTATCTCAAAACTAAGTTAATGTTCTCCCCGAAGGCGTTACCGCCATCTACGAAGGTAAACAATCGCAGGGTTTTATCAGCGCCAGAACCTGGAACCGGAAAGGTGTACTCGATGTTAGACACAACCTTAGATTGCCCACCAGTTGGCTGATAGGCGCCAATAACAGTGTTGTAATACTGGGGACCCAACGATCCAGGAGCATAGCCACGAACCGATCCAATACCACCAACATAGTAGTTTTTGGTAATTGGAAATGGCTTTGTGCCGTAACTCTCACCGTAACCAACCTCACCATTAAAGGACAAAATATTGCCCTTTGAGAAGGAGTGATACTTTTGATACTGGCCATAAACACGATAGAAAGTCAGATCGCCAACTGGGGTTCCGACCTCGGCAGACAATTGTTGTAGCGAACCAGAGGAAGGAATCAAAGCGCTATCACGGCCATCTCGTGACCAACCCACCGTTAAAGGCACGTTATAGGTTGTTACGGTACCAGGATATCCAGGCGAAGGAACACCATAACTCATTGCATAGTTTAAATATGGAATGGGGGTATTTGCTGACGTATTAATCTGGAAGGCCTCTAAACCGGTTCCGAAAAATACCCTATCTACTTCTGTATAAGGCACGCCAAACTTAATGTTGGAGCCAACCGACTTAATTTGATAATCCGGGTCACCAACGTAATACAAAGGCTTGCTTGAACGATAGTACAAATCGGTGTAGCGGCTGATGCCATCTTCTGTAAAGTATGGGTCGTAATTTGAAAGAGTAAAGTTCTGATTAATCTTACCTAGTGAGGCATTCAGACCAATAGCAGTGCCAGTGCCGAACGCATTATCTTGATTGATGCCTGCAGACAAAATCAATTTCTCAGTTGAGGAGAAACCAGCACCAATGGTAATGGCTCCAGTTGGTTTTTCTGTAACCTTCACATTGACGTCAACCTGATCGGGGGAGCCAGGAACATCTTCAGTAGTGATATCAGTTTCAGTGAAATAACCTAAGCGACCTAAACGCTTTTTAGATAAATCAATCTTGTCGCTATCAAACCAAGAACTTTCAAACTGTCGCATCTCTCGACGGATCACCATATCGCGCGTTCTTGCATTGCCGGAAATGGCCACTTGGCGCACATAGATACGGCGGCCAGGATCAACAACCAATGTAAGGTCCACCTCAGCTAGATCACGACGAATATCGGGCTGCGGGTTAATGGATGCAAAAGCATAACCATAGGAACCCAAGACCTCAGCAATTGCTTTGGTGCTTTCTGTCAATCTAGCGGATGAGAAAGTATCGCCAGGCTTTAGATTAATGAGTTGCATCAACTCAGCCTCTTTACCAAGAGTTTCACCTGCTAAACGCACATCCTTAACGGTGAATTTTTTACCCTCGCGAATACTGATTGTGAGATAGATGCCCTTTTTATCTGGAGTAATAGATACCTGGGTAGAGTCGATCACAAACTCGAGGTAACCTCTGTTCAAATAATAGGAACGAATAGTTTCTAAGTCAGCAGTTAATTTCTGCTTTGAGTACAGATCGTCTTTGCTATACCAAGACAACCAACCACCTGTTTTTAACTGCATCTCACTTTTTAAGGTGCCCTCACTGAATACTTCGTTACCGATGAAATTAATCTCTTGAATTTTGGCAACGGGACCTTCATCGATATTGAAATAAACGGCTACCTGATTACGCTCAAGGGGCGTCACTGTAGCAACAACCTCCGCGGCATACATGCCTTTACCAACGTACTGGCGTTTTAGTTCTTGCTCTGCTTTGTCGATTAATGCTTTGTCGTAAAAACGCGCTTCAGCGACGCCTACTGTTTTTAAGGACTTACGAACAATCTCAGGGTCGAACTCTTTCATCCCCGTAAATTCAATGCGGGAAATTGTCGGGCGCTCCTCTACTATCACAATCAGCACACTGCCCTGAGCCTGAATTTGTACGTCTCTAAAAAACCCAGTGCTATATAGAGCTTTAATTGATTCTGCACCTTTTTCTTCAGTAAAAGTGTCGCCCACCTGAACTGGTAAGTAACTAAATACTGTTCCTGGCTCTACGCGCTGCAAACCTTCAACGCGAATATCTTTCACCACAAATGAATCGGCCGCAGAGGCATTTAAAGCCAATCCGAGCGCAAAAAGTACCAAGATATGGGTGATGAAGCGGGCAAAAAGACGGAAAGAATGTGTCAGAGAATTCAAGGCGAAATATAGCGTTGCAAATCGTTAAACAAGGCCAGTAATGACATAGAAATCAGCAAGATGAAACCCACTTTTTGGAGCAGCTCTTGCATTGATGTCGAAATCCGCTTACCGGCTACCAACTCCCATGCATCATACAGTAGCTGACCCCCGTCCAGCATTGGAAAAGGCAGCAAATTGAGCAAGCCAATGCTAATACTCATAAGTGCCAAAAAAGCTAAAAATGGCTGCCACCCTACCTGGGCTGATTTACCTGCCATGTCGGCAATGCTCAGCGGTCCGCCCAGCTGTTTTATGGAGGTATTTCCGTTAAATAATCCGACCATTAGCCTTGTGGAAACCTTGGTGATTACCCATACCCGCTGAGATGCATAAATAAGGGCATCTATTGGCCCCAGCCTGAGATCCTGCCACTGCGCCAAAGGTGTTTTTGCCGGCAGAATACCGAGTGCCAGCATGGGGTCCTGATCTGGACTGATTTTAGGCAAATCCTGGGTATAAAACGTCTTTACTGAGCTACCACCAGCTGGGGATTGCAGCTCTAAGGCAAATCCATTACGCCCCGTGAGTGCATCCATCAAGCTCCAGCGTAAGGCATTCCAACTGAGAACAGGCTCAAAATCACCAAAAGAGGGTGCGTTATTGTCCCCAGAAGCCAAGTCGCGCCAACCAACCACACGATCCCCCTCAATCAAGCCTAATTTAGCTGCAACCGATTGTTCAGGTGGACTCTGCAAAACCGCCGGCAATTGCGGAGCTCCGGATATGTAAATGAGAGCAAAAAAGAGGGTTGCCAGCAAAAAATTGGCAAAAGGGCCTGCAGCAACAATGAGGGAGCGCTGCCAAAGTGGCTTTTGATCGAACGCCTGCGACTCTTCTGCCAAGACAATCGTTTGTTGAGGATCTCGTCCATCTAGCAACTTCACATAGCCACCTAACGGAATAGAGGCTAACACCCACTCTGTTTTATTTTTTGCGCGATAGGTAAACAAAGGTTTGCCAAAACCAACTGCGAAGCGTAATACTCGAACCCCACAACAACGAGCCGCAAAAAAATGTCCAAGCTCATGGAAACTAACCAACACACCTAAGGTCAGCAAAAAAGCAGCAAGAGTGATTAATGCTTGCAAAGCATTTCCTTCACCACTTCTTCTGCAATACGACGAGCGCGCCCATCTACATCGAGAATCAATTCCAATGAGTCAGCATTCACTGAAGAGATCATATTTAGCACTTTGTCCACTACAACTGGAATTTGCAAATATGGCAGTCCTTGCTCTAAAAACGCAGCTACTGCAATCTCGTTAGCAGCATTCAGAACGGTTGGCGCGGTACCTGCGGCGGCTGCAGCTGAAAAAGCTAATGATAGGCATGGAAAGCGGTCCAATTCTGGCTCAGTAAAACTCAGTGCTGCTAACTGCGTCAAGCTCAAGGGAGACACGCCTGCTTCAATGCGCTCCGGCCATGCAAGGCCGTAAGCAATCGGGGTACGCATGTCTGGCTGGCCAAGCTGCGCCAGTACAGAACCATCACGATAACGAACCATTGAATGAACTACGCTCTGCGGATGAATCAATACTTTAATTTTTTGCAAAGGCAAACCAAACAACCAAAAAGCCTCAATCACCTCAAGACCCTTGTTCATCATCGTCGCAGAATCTACAGAAATTTTTCTACCCATGACCCAGTTAGGATGGGCGCAAGCTTGATCTGGGGTAATACTTGCTAATTGGTCAAGTGGAGTATTTCTGAAGGGGCCCCCAGAGGCAGTAAGCCACAACTCTTCAACCCCCAAACTTGGATTCGGATCTTTAGAATAACAATTGGGTAGACATTGAAAGATCGCGTTATGTTCACTATCAATAGGCAGCAACTCGCCACCACCCTGCTTCATTGCCTGCATGAATAAATCACCAGACATCACCAAAGCCTCTTTATTAGCAAGCAGTACTCTTTTTCCGGCTTTAGCTGCTGCCAATGTTGGGACTAAACCTGCTGCACCAACGATAGCAGCCATTACGGTGTCGCAATTTGAGTCAGTAACAGCATTCACTAATGCTTGTGATCCATACAAAACTTGAGTATTGATTTTTTTCTCTAGCAAGAGTTTTTGTAATTGTGCCGCCCCATTAGCATCTGCAACTACTGCTATGGATGGCTTGAACTCAATACATTGCTCAGCAAGTCGATCAACTTGTTTTGCAGCGGTAAGCGCGACTACTTTAAAACGCTCTGGATGCGCACGAATGACATCGAGCGTATTAACTCCGATAGATCCGGTGGAGCCTAGGATAGCAACCTGTTTTACAGACATCACACCAATCCCGCCAGAAGTGCTGCAATAGGCATGGTTGGAATCAAAGCATCCACACGATCTAACACACCGCCATGACCAGGTAATAAATGACTGGAGTCCTTTACACCAGCTAAACGCTTGAGCTGAGACTCAAATAAATCCCCAAAAATACTGAAAGCGGTTAAAACTGTAACCATTAAAAACATGGGAACCCAACCAAAACGAACGGCCCAAGCACCAAATAAAGTAGACTCAAAAGAAAGGAAGTAAACACATAGAAACGCGTACACATAACAAAGTGCTAAGCCACCAATGGCGCCTTCAATCGATTTACCTGGGCTAATTTGAATTGCGAGTTTATGTTTACCAAATGCTCTACCAACAAAGTAAGCACCTATGTCTGCAACCCACACCAAAGCAATACTGCTTAACAAAAAGATCAGGCCCAATTCACGCAAGAATACCAATGCAAACCAAGTCGCTGGCAAAACAATTAATCCAAGCACTACATAGAATGGACGTAGTTTTTCAAGCGACAGGTTCATACCTTTTGATAAAATAAAAGGTGCGATAAGGAACCAAAAGATAACCGCTAGAAGTAACAGAGCAAATTGCCAGGAGGCGTTTTGCATTCCCAGCAAAAACAAAATAATGATTAGACAAAACAAAGCGTATATCCAAGGAGCGCGCGCCGCTCCTGGTGAGAGCAAATGACTCCACTCCCAAGCGGCAGCCAATAAGGCAACTAAGAAAAAGGCGCCAACATATATTTGGGGGAGCAAAAAAAGTATAGGCAATAACACCGCCAAGAGAGCTAGTGCGGTAATGACTCGGGTTTTTAACATGGGGAAGTGAGTTTCGTATTAGCTACGTCAAACTGCATCGCTCATGACTTGTGATGCAAGCTGAGCGCTAGTACGACCAAAACGGCGCTCGCGCCGACTAAACCAATCAAACGCTTTGTGCAGTTCTTTCTCATCAAAGTCAGGCCACAAAATATCGGTGAAATACAACTCGGTATAAGCTAATTGCCATAACAAGAAATTACTTACGCGCTGCTCACCACCAGTACGAATAAACAAATCAGGCTCAGGGGCATAAGCCATCGAAAGATGAGGCTGTAGCAACTCTTCAGTAATCTGGTCTGGCTGTAAATTGGGATTAGTAATGAGACATTGCCGCATAGCTTGCAAGATGTCCCAGCGACCACCATAGTTTGCTGCAATCGTAAGCGTTAGGCCTTTACAGTCAGCAGTCTTTTTCTCCGAAAACTCAACCATCTCTTGAATGGCTGAATCAAAACGACTTAGATCACCGACTAAACGCAATGCGATGTCATTTTCAGCCAGACGAGTTACCTCACCCTTGAGTGACTTGAGAAAAAGCTTCATTAAGAAGCTTACCTCTTCTGGTGGACGACGCCAATTCTCAGAGCTAAAGGCAAAGACAGTTAAATACTCAACACCGAGCTTACGACACTCAGCAACAATTTTGCGCACCGCACTCAAGCCTTCAGAATGTCCGGCTACGCGCGGCATCATCCGCTTGCTAGCCCAGCGCCCATTACCGTCCATGATGATCGCCACGTGGCGAGGGATAGTACTGACCTCTGGAATGGCTAGGGTTGAACTGGCGTATTGAGTCATGAAAACTATAATCAGGACGGAGTTAAACCGTCATGATCTCTTTTTCTTTTTCAGAGATGATCTTATCAATGTCGACTACTGCTTTATCAGTCATCTTTTGAATCTCATCAGTTGCACGACGCTCATCATCTTCAGAGATTTCTTTATCTTTAGTTAAACGCTTGAGGTGCTCATTTGCATCACGACGCAAATTACGTACAGCAATTTTTGTGTCTTCGCCTTCGCTTTTTACAACCTTAGTAAGCTCACGACGACGCTCTTCAGTTAATGCTGGCATTGGTACGCGAATTACAGTACCCTGTGATGCTGGGTTTAAACCCAAATCAGAATCACGAATTGCCTTTTCAACAGCCGCAACCATAGTCTTTTCAAATGGCTGAACGTTAATCGTGCGCGCATCTGCCAAACCCAGGCTAGCAACTTGACTTAAGGGTGTAGGGTTACCGTAATACTCGACCTGAATATGCTCCAAAATTCCTGGATTAGCACGACCAGAACGAATCTTAGCTAAATTCGTCTTCAAAGCCTCAAGAGACTTTTGCATCTTTTGATCAGTATTGGTTTTAATTTCTGCTGCAGACATCAGGCCCCCTATTAACATGTACCTTAAACGTGTACCAATGTACCTTCAGGCTCCCCTTGCACTACGCGCATTAATGCACCTGGCTTGAGAATAGAAAATACTTTGATTGGTAATTTACGGTCACGACACAATGCAAATGCGGTTGCATCCATGACTTGTAAATTTTTAATTAATGCCTCATCAAATGTAATCGTTTTATACAAAGTAGCGCTTGGATCTTTTACCGGATCAGCACTGTAAATACCATCGACCTTAGTTGCCTTTAGCATCACTTCAACACCCATCTCTGCTCCACGTAATGCGGCTGCGGTATCAGTAGTAAAGAATGGATTACCAGTACCAGCAGCAAAGATGACAACTTTACCTTCGCTCATTGCACGAATAGCGCGTGGGCGAATATAAGGCTCAACAACTTGATCCATCCGCAGCGCAGATTGGACGCGAGCCTCAACCCCTTTTTGACGGAGTGCATCTTGTAATGCTAAAGAATTCATCATGGTTGCCAACATACCCATATAGTCTGCAGTTGCACGATCCATTCCAGCAGCCCCACCTGCAACGCCACGGAAAATATTACCGCCACCAATCACAATCGCTAACTCCACCCCACTATTGACAACATCTGCGATTTCTTTAACCATGGAATCAATAGTAATTGGATTAATTCCAAAGGCATCATCGCCCATAAGGGCTTCACCAGATAATTTAAGGAGGACTCGTTTGTAGGCTGGCATGTTTTTTATTTTCCGTAATTTGCCAAGTAATTCGCTTACTTAGCTTATTGATCTTTAAGCACTTTTTAATAACTTTGCCAAATTATAAAGGGCTTGGGAAGGATCAAAGAAAAGGGCATAGAAACTAAGGTTTCTATGCCCTTTTAGGTATAACTAGGTACTGGGGCGAACCCCAAAATCGCTAATTAAGCAGTTGCTTTAGAGGCGGCAGCTACCTGAGCAGCAACTTCAGCTGCGAAGTCATCTTGACGCTTCTCAATGCCCTCACCTACAACAAACATCGTGAAACCCTTGATTGTTGTATTGGCAGCCTTAAGCATTTGCTCAACAGTTTGCTTATCGTTCTTAACGAAAGTCTGGTTCAATAAAGAAACCTCCTTGAGGTACTTCTGAATTGAGCCTTCAACCATCTTTTCAACGATTTCAGGTGGTTTGCCAGATTCAGCAGCTTTTTGAACAGCAACACTACGCTCAACAGCAATTGCTTCGGCAGGAACGTCAGCCATAGACAAAGCCACTGGCTTCATCGCAGCAATATGCATGGCAACGTCTTTAGCAGCAGTGTCATCGCCTTCGAACTCAACTACTACACCAATGCGAGTGCCGTGGAGGTAAGAAACTAACTTGTTGCTACCAGCAAAACGCTTGAAGCGACGTGGCATGATGTTCTCACCGATCTTGCCGATCAATGCGCTACGAACTTCATCAACAGTTTGACCATTCATTGGCAATGCTAGTAAGGCAGCGACGTCAGCTGGGTTCTTTTCAGCAACTAACTTTACGCAAGCATCCGTAAATGCTAAGAAGTCATCGTTTTTAGAAACGAAATCGGTTTCGCAGTTCACTTCTAACAATGCACCGGTAGTACCGTTAATAGAAGCGGCTACGATACCTTCGGCAGTTACACGTGAAGCTGCTTTACCAGCTTTACTTCCAAGCTTTACACGTAGAATTTCTTCTGCACGAGCCATATCACCATCAGCTTCAGTCAATGCTTTTTTGCACTCCATCATCGGAGCATCAGTTTTGGCGCGCAACTCGCCAACCATTGCAGCGGTAATAGCAGCCATTATTCAGATTTCCCTTCTTCAACGAACTCTTCTTCGCCTTCTTTAACTGCTGTCAGGATTTCTTGAACAGAGTTAGCCTTGCCTTCGAGGATTGCATCGGCAATGCCACGTGCATAAAGAGTTACCGCTTTGCTTGAGTCATCATTACCAGGGATGATGTAATCAACGCCCTCTGGCGAGTGGTTGGTATCCACAACAGCAATTACTGGAATACCAAGCTTGTTAGCCTCAGTAATAGCAATCTTGTGATAACCAACGTCCACTACGAAAATCGCATCTGGAACACCATTCAAATCTTGAATACCACCAAGTGCTTTTTGCAATTTGTCGAGATCACGGTCATTAGTCAAAGCTTCTTTCTTAGAAAGCTTTTCCCAGTCGCCAGCTTCTTTAGCAGCTGCCATATCTTTCAAACGCTTGAGGGAACCTTTAACAGTTTTGAAGTTGGTGAGCGTGCCGCCCAACCAACGGCTGTCGATGTAAGGCATACCAGCACGAGCAGCTTCTTCAGCAATGATCTCGCGTGATTGACGCTTAGTACCAACAAATAAGATGGTGCCACGATTAGAAGCAACTTGTTTTGCAAATTTCAGGGCGTCCTGAAACATTGGCAATGTTTTTTCCAAGTTGATGATGTGGATTTTGTTGCGATGACCGAAAATAAATGGGGCCATCTTTGGGGACCAGAAGCGGGTTTGGTGACCAAAATGGCAACCGGCCTCCAGCATTTGACGCATAGTTACTGACATAACTTCTCCTGAGGGTTAGTTCTAAAGTTGAGTCCTAGCTGCGCTAAAAAGCGCCACCCTGGAAGGCTCAACTCGCGATTTCAAGTCCAAAGCAGACCTGAGACCAAAATTATAGCTTAAATATCAATGCTCTAGCTAGCTCTACCCCGACCCAAACTGGGAGTCTGAGGCTCAAAACAAGCCTTTGAAGCTTTAAAAGGGTATAAATGCTCAATTTTTAGGCACAATCAGCAAGCCAAAAGCCCTCAGGTCGTTGATAATCAAGGCATGAACAGTGTATTTACCGCAGAAAAAGATATCCTAGGGATGCGCGAAGCTGGCCGCCTAGCTAGTGAAGTAATCGATCATGTGGCTCCCCACGTTAAAGCCGGGGTAACTACGGGTGAATTAGATCGAATTTGCCATGAATATATGCGCGATGTTCAAAAGACCATACCCGCTCCGTTGAACTATCAACCTCCTGGATACCCTCCTTTTCCGGCATCGATCTGCACCTCGGTGAATGATGTAATTTGCCACGGTATTCCTGGCGACAAAGTGCTTAAGACAGGAGATGTAGTCAATTTAGATATTACCGTCATCACCCCTAATGGTTACTATGGCGATACCAGTCGCATGTTCATGGTTGGTGAAGTTTCAGTGATGGCAAAACGTCTTACACAGGTTACTTTTGAATGTATGTGGCTTGGCATCGCCCAAGTGAAACCTGGTACATCTCTAGGCGACATTGGTCATGTGATTCAAACGCATGCAGAGAAAGCAGGCTACTCAGTAGTCCGCGAATACTGCGGACACGGCATTGGCAAGGTATTTCATCAAGACCCGCAAATTCTTCACTACGGCAAACCAGGTACTGGTGAAAAATTAGAAGCTGGCATGACCTTCACAATCGAGCCAATGATTAATGCCGGCAAGCGAGATATTCGTACGATGCCCGATCAATGGACCGTGAAGACAAAAGATCGCAGTCTATCGGCGCAATGGGAGCACACATTGCTGGTTACACAAACTGGGGTTGAAGTGCTCACCTGGTCAGAGGGAAGCAACCCTCCTCCGGATTGCGTTAAAGGCCTCTCTTTTAGACCTTCAGTAGTCAGCGCTTAAACCCATGAGTAATACGCAGGCAGCTAGCAACATTATTGATGCGCCTAGTCTGCGTGCCGCTCGTGAGATTGCTTACGACGAGTTTAGAAAAACACAGTCTGTTAGAAAATTAACCAAACAACTTTCTAAATTAAGCGACCAACTTCTCAGTCATTTATGGATTGGCTGTGGCATCAATAATGAAGCCACTCTTGTGGCTGTCGGCGGTTTTGGTAGAGGCGCCTTATTTCCTTACTCCGACATTGATATTCTGATTCTGCTACCAGCAGATGAGGAAAAAGCTAGGGCTTTATCAAAACAAGTAGAGCAATTTGTTGCAAGCTGCTGGGATACCGGGCTTGAAATTGGGTCATCTGTCAGAACCGTTGCCGAATGCATCTCTGAATCCGAGCAAGACATTACCGTACGCACCTCGCTCTTAGAGGCACGACTCATTTGCGGCAAGAAACAGTTGTTTAAAGACTTTGCTAAAGCTTTTGAAGCGGCGATGGACCCAAAGGCTTTCTTTCAGGCCAAACAAGCCGAACAGATTCAACGTCACTACAAATATCAGAACACCCCTTACTCTTTAGAACCTAACTGCAAAGAAAGTCCGGGTGGCTTACGCGATCTTCAAGTAATTTCTTGGGTCAGCAAGGCTGCATTATTAGGTGACACTTTTAAAGATCTCAATGAGGCAGGTCTTGTTACCCAACGAGAACTCACCGAGCTCAATCGTAATCAACGCTTCATAGAAACTCTACGCGCTAATCTGCATTTACTAGCAGGGCGCAGGCAAGATGTTCTGGCTTTTGATTTGCAAGCAGCATTAGCAGCATCGATGGGTGTCACTGAAGAGTCGTCACGTCGCGCCAGTGAGGCCATCATGCGTCGCTACTACTGGGCAGCCAAAGCAGTTACTCAGCTAAATGATGTTCTCTTACAAAACATCGAGGCCCTACTCTTTCCGCAAGAGTCTAAGACTATTCTCGCCATTCCTGGTGAAGGTAATGAACACTTCATCGAGCGTCAAGGCGTTTTGGACATCACTGATCCACAGCTCTATCAAAAGCATCCAGACCAAATTCTCAGAACTTTTTTAGTTTTTGCTCAAACCTCAAATGTGAAGAGCCTGTCTGCCACAATTTTTAGAGCGCTCTACAACGCAAGAACCAAGATGGATCACAAGTGGCGAACCGACCCTATCAATAGAGCACTATTTATTGAGATCTTGAAGCAACCCGAGGGCGTGAGTCGTGCCTTTCACCTGATGAACCGTAGCAGTGTGTTAGGTCGCTATCTCCCCGCCTTCCGGAAAATTGTTGGGCAGATGCAGCATGACTTATTTCATGTGTACACCGTTGACCAACATATTCTGATGGTTTTACGAAATGTGCGCCGCTTCATGACGGTCGAGCACACCCATGAGTTCCCATTCTGCAGTGGCCTCATTGCCCACTTTGAAAAACCTTGGTTACTGGTAATTGCCGCCCTCTTTCATGATATTGCCAAGGGACGCGGCGGCGATCATTCGCAATTGGGTAAAGCCGATATGCGTAAGTTCGCCAAAGATCACGGCTTGGATAAAAAAGATACAGAGCTACTGGTCTGGTTAGTTGCTGAGCATCTTAATATGAGTCAAACCGCTCAAAAGCAAGACATCACAGATCCTGATGTAGTAAAAGCATTTGCTAAAAAAGTAGGTGATGAGCGGCATCTTACGGCACTCTATTTGCTCACAGTTGCTGATGTCCGCGGTACTAGTCCGAAGGTTTGGAATGCCTGGAAAGGCAAACTCTTAGAAGATTTATATCGCGCAACACTGAGAGTGTTAGGAGGCGCTAAACCGGATGCTTCATCTGAGTTAGCCCAACATCAAGAAGAATCTAAAGCTAAGTTACGGCTATATGGCATCAACGATGAATCTTATGAAGATTTATGGAAACAGCTAGATGTTGCCTTCTTCTTAAGACAAGACTCGTCTGATATTGCCTGGCTCACACGCCATCTCTATAACAAGGTCAATAGTGATCAGCCAATAGTGAGAGCACGTCTCTCTCCAATTGGTGAAGGCTTACAAGTCGCGGTCTATGTACAGGACCAAGAGGATCTCTTTGCCAGAATTTGTGCCTACTTTGAGAGACATGGTTTCTCGATTTGGGATGCGCGCATTCATACAACCCGTCATGGCTACGCTTTAGATACCTTCCAGATCTCTGGCAGCAACTTAGTAGACGAAGGCGGTAGTTATCGTGACATCATCCAGCTAGTAGAGTTTGAGTTAACAGCAGCTTTAACCAAAGTTGAACCACTACCAGCCCCAAGCATGGGTCGTCTCTCAAGACAATCGCGTACTTTCCCAATTCAGCCGCGTGTACACATGGTTCCAGATGATCGCGGTAGATATTACACGCTAGCCCTTTCTGCTAGTGACCGTACGGGCTTGCTTTACACCATCTCCAGAGTGTTAGCAAAACATCAGGTATCGATTCATACAGCAAGGATTAATACGCTGGGTGAAAGAGTGGAAGATATTTTGCTACTGGATGCCGCTAACTTGGGTAAGAATCCTAAGTTGCAGATTCAATTAGAGACTGAGTTACTTGAGGCCTTAGGAGCTTAGCTTGGCTAATGCCCTTTGAATGCGGGCGCTTTCAACTTGACTAAAAGAAAGCCAAGCGGTGGAGATATCCTCTTCAGGCTTATCCTCCCGCAAGACCTTAAGCCTATAGAGCAAGTCAATGTGCAAGTGAGCGGCCTCCCCCTTCTTTGAATTTGATGGGATTTCATGAATATCAACATCAATTGGCTCAAGATCATTTGAGTCTAGGTCGCAAACAAACCCAGTCTCTTCGCGCACCTCACGAATGGCAGCATCAATTGGAGACTCACCATCATCAATATGTCCGCCCGGTTGAAACCAGCTTTGCAGATAAGGATGCAAGATGAGTAAAACTTTGTCATCCCTAATCACTAAACCGCTGGCAGTGATATGTCCTAGCTTGTTTGATCTATTAAAGGGATTTTGATAATTCAAGATCGAATAAACGCGATCACCAAAGATGGCAACTGATTTGCTTATATCAAATTTCACAATAGTATTTGTATCAAAGTTTTTCATAATTGAGCACAAAAACTGCAACTCTACTAATTAAAAATGTAAATAAAATAAATATAATATCTTTTGGAGCCAATTTCTCTCCAAGAAAAAAATATGCAAATACTGCACCTAAAAAACCAGTTGCGTTTAGGATAGGCCAAACAGCCAAAAGATTATTTGCTGTAATTGCAAAGATAAATGTCACCTGCGTTACTACAGTTAAGAATCCTCGAAAATAGAATCCATCCATAGTTAGAGAATGTCTAGGAAAATAATAAAGATGGGGTATGCGCTGCCGATAAAGCATAAGGCCACTTGAAAATATAAATCTCCACACTAACACTGAAAAGGCGACTGATAATAACCCCCAAAAATCTCTGCCAAAGTAAATAGTGAACCCAACAAAGTATGAGTACAATCCTTGGACCGTGAGTGCTAGCACTAAAACTAATGACGATTTAAATGTCTTCTTAACAATATTCATTCCAGCCGAGCAAATAAAAATTACTAATATCGCAGGCAGAAGAAAAAAGAAGCTATAAGTAATTAAATAAAAGCCTAGCATTACCAATACAAACGGAACCGTTATATCAGCAACTTTTGTAAGAACTGCTATATCAGTGACTCTTAAGTTTCTAAATGCAAATGAAAAAGAATATGCTACCCACTGAATCAGCAGGGCAAGAAAAATAATCTCCAAAGAAGAAATATCATTTAAAAGATAATTAGATGATGGAAAGAAAATAATAATTGGGAGCATTAAGAAAACAGGCAAAAGATTATTCCAGTATCCAATTACCAAAGGGCAAACCTCTTCTTGACGAAATTGTTTTCGATCAACCACATTAAGTCCCGCGCGACTCAATGAGGATATGACAGAGGCCAGTACTGGCAATAAATCAGATGCCACTAAGCACCCCCACTAAACATGCTGGTAATGCGATATCCATTTATCAGCAATAAATTTTTTATCAAGATCCGGAAGGTAAGAAATTGCATTGCGGGGTGCGTCTTGCAGGCTTCCTATCGAGTAAATTATTTCACCCTGCACCAATTCAATAAAACTATCCACGACTGCGCCATGAACAAAATTAATTGAATTGCCTTCGTTATGTATATAAATACACTTGCCTCCCATGAATATTTTGCAGGTATGGTGACTTGTTGATAAAGAGGTGCCATCAATTCTTCTTCGAAGACAATCTGATAGCTCGTCATCAGAGGACGTTGCGCAAAATATATGAAGGCCGTCTTTAAAATAAACCTCATCAGTAATAGATAGAGATTTATTTCCCGTAGCGCAAAATAGAACATCTACTGATCTAAGAAATTTTGACCTAGAAGATGTATGGAAACCAAGAGATAAGGCCAAAGCAAGAAGGATTGGATTTGAATCAAATATATCCACTCTAGAGCCTCTTGATAAAAGAGAGAAAGCGATCGATCTTCCAATCTTCCCAAAGCCAATGACTCCTACATGCTTTCCAAGAAGAATTAATCCATGAGAGCGCATGATTGCTTCGGCTGAAAAAACAATTGCTTGTCCAACCAATGAATCTTCCGGCTCCTTCAGGGGGCTTCGTGCAACAGAAATTAACGGTGCAAGATCAGCACAAGATTCATTTTGCCTAATAAGCGACTCGTATCGCTGATGACCATTCTCTGTATCCTCAACAATCCCTACAATTTGCTTATCGAATTTTTTTACCAGATCCAATGCGATATGTGAAAAATATCCCCCCATATCAATAATTGCAAATCTCTCATTTTTAGTAAGGCAGTCAATCTTTTCTATAAATTCAGAAGGACTGGCCAAAATAGAGTTTCGGTCAATATTAAATACTGGGTAGCACTGCTGCAAAGCATTGAGATTTGCAAATTTTTTTGAGCTTGCTTTAGGTATAACTCCAGCTATCCTAGTAACGGATCCCAAGGCAGTCAAAAAATTATTAAATTCAACATTTGCATGCATAACAACAAGCACGCTATCAATATTTTTATATCGAGTCGGATCAATAATAGACGAAAAAAATCCAGGAAATTTATGCATTGAGCGCCCTCAAATGCAAAATCTTAATGAGGGGCTTTAAAAAATACTACCTGATTTGTTGGTAAGAAATTGCTGACATTTAACCAGAATCCTTTGATTGAATTACTTTACCAAATTTAGAGTGTCGGCATAGTCACCTCATAACCAATGATGACTTGGTTAATATTTAAAAATATAGGTGCGGGGATTAAATGACAGCTCAGAGCTAGAAATTCAGTTGATTGCGTAGTTACTTAAGGTATAAGCGCTTAAGAGAGTAAGGACTTAAATCAAGAGGCTTAGCTCAAGAGCCTGAGCTAAGCCTTAATTCTATTTATGCAGTAGCGAACTCATGGTGAGGATGCTCATACTTTTCCTTCCAGTGAAGGCCAGCGGCAGTATTTTTGAGTGGCTTATATTCACAACCAACCCAACCTTGATAGCCAACTTGATCTAGGAAAGGCAATAGGAAGTCATAGTTAATCTCACCGGTGCCTGGTTCATTGCGGCCAGGGTTATCAGCCAATTGAATATGTCCGATTCTAGAGAGATGCTTTTGGATCGTATTTGCTAGCTCACCCTCCATGCGCTGTGCATGATAGATGTCATATTGCAAATACAGATTATCAGCACCTACCTCATCCATGATTTCAATAGCTTGCTGAGTTCTTGATAAATAGAACCCAGGTATGTCGTAAGTATTAATAGGCTCGATTAAGAGGTTCAGCTTAGCCTTTTTTAATTGCTCTGCTGCGTAACTTAAATTACCTACAAAAGTATCATGGAAAGCTTTAGCATCAACGCCTGCGGGAGCCTTTCCAGCCAAACAATTTACCTGACCAACATTGAGAAATGTCGCGTATTCAATCGCTTTATCTACCCCTGCACGAAACTCTGCTACACGATCGGGGTGGCATGCAATACCCCTCTCGCCAGCATCCCAGTCTCCTGCAGGTAAGTTATGCAAAACCAATTGCAGGGCATAAGTATCTAAACGAGATTTAATTTCTTGCTTTGAAAATCCATAAGGAAATAAAAATTCTACGGCCTTGAAACCACCAACTCGGGCTAGCGCAAAACGATTTAAAAATTCATCCTCAGTAAAGAGCATGCTGAGATTGGCGGAAAAACGAGGCATTGAATACTCCCTTTGAATAATCGATTAAGACTGAAGAACTGCTACAGGCGCATCTTCAATCGATTTCGCTACAGGCTCAAACTCATTGATGCTATCAATTTCGGTTCCCATAGCGATATTTGTAACGCGTTCAAGAATGACCTCAACAACTACTGGCACTCTAAATTCAGCAATCCATGCTTCAGCCTGAGCAATGGCGGAAGCCAATTGATCTTCACGCTCCACTCGGATGGCTTTACAACCAAGCCCTTCAACGACCTTCACGTGATCAACGCCATAACCCTTAACAATGCCAGCGCTTTCTGGAATATTGACGTTATCAAACGCCAACTGTACGCAGTAATCCATCTCAAAGCCACGTTGCGCTTGACGAATCAAACCAAGGTAACTGTTATTCACCAAAATTTGGATGAATGGCAACTTAAATTGCGCGCCAACAGCCAACTCTTCGATCATGAACTGGAAGTCATAGTCGCCTGAAAGGGCCACAATCTTACGAGTTGGATCAGCAGCACGAACACCTAAAGCCGCTGGTACTGTCCAACCCAATGGGCCTGCTTGTCCACAGTTAATCCAATGACGTGGTTTAAATACTTTTAAGAATTGAGCGCCAGCAATTTGCGATAAACCGATAGTGCTAACATAAGTGACATCTTCACCAAATGTTTGCACCATCTCTTGGTACACGCGCTGTGGCTTCATTGGCACTTCATTGAAATTTGTCTTGCGCTGATACTCGATAGAATTTTTTCTACCTAAGCATTCAGCCGCCCACTTCGTTCTGTCTTTTAACTTACCGGCTTTTTTCATCTCAGAAGCGACTTCGATAAACAAAGCTAAAGCAGCTTTTGCATCCGATACGATGCCAAAGTCTGGGGTAAAGATACGACCGATCTGAGTAGGCTCAATATCAACGTGTATAAATTTACGGCCCTTACAGTAAACCTCGGTGGAGCCAGTGTGACGATTCGCCCAACGGTTACCGATACCCAAAACAAAATCACTCGCTAACATCGTAGCGTTGCCATAGCGATGTGAAGTCTGTAAGCCAACCATGCCCGCCATCAATGGATGGCTATCAGGGATGGATCCCCAGCCCATGAGTGTTGGGATAACTGGAATACCAGTAATTTCTGCAAACTGAACTAAAAGGTCTGATGCATCGGAATTAATAACACCGCCACCAGAAACAATTAATGGATGCTCAGATTCATTGAGCATCTCGAGAGCTTTCTCAATCTGCTTGCGAGTTGCTTGTGGTTTATATGCTGGCAATGGCTCATAGGTATCGATATCAAATTCGATTTCTGCCATTTGCACATCGATTGGCAAATCAATTAATACTGGACCTGGACGACCAGAGCGCATTAAATGAAATGCTTGCTGAAATACTCTAGGAACCAGTGCTGGCTCAAGAACAGTTACCGCCATCTTTGTTAGAGGCTTAGCAATCGACGCAATATCCACTGCCTGGAAATCTTCTTTGTGTAATTTGGCACGTGGAGCCTGGCCAGTGATACATAAAATTGGAATGCTATCGGCTTGTGCAGAGTACAAACCAGTAATCATGTCAGTGCCACCAGGGCCTGAGGTACCAATACATACTCCAATGTTTCCTGGAGCAGCACGTGTATAACCTTCTGCCATATGAGAAGCACCTTCTACGTGCCTAGCTAAAACGTGATCAATTGACTGGCGCTCTCGCATTTGGGCATACAGGGGGTTAATGGCTGCACCTGGTACACCAAATGCCTGGGTAACACCCTCTTTTTCCATCACCAACACTGCTGCCATTGCCGCTTTCATCTTTGCCATGACTCATCTCCTCATTTAGGTATGAACGAATGATCCTTAAATTCGACACTCTTGAGAACGCCACCAAATCTATATCTAGTATTCCGTCATGGAATAGTGTAAAAATTACTTATTGCCACTTCAGAGGCTTGCAATGGATCGCGTTCAAGGTATATCCCTCTTCATTAGAGTTGTTGAAACAGGCTCTTTTAGCAAGGCTGCTGAAGACTTAGGCATTACCCAGCCCACTGCCACCAAGTTTGTTGCATCGATGGAAAAGCGTCTCGGCACCTTATTGCTGCATCGCAGCACACGGGGCGTTACTCCTACCGAAATTGGCAAGATTTATTACGAAAAATGTAAGTCCATTGCTCGTGAAATTGAAGAGGCGGATGACTTAGCCTCGTTAATGCAATCAAAGGTCAGAGGGAAGCTCACGATTAGCTCTTCAGTTGCGTTTGGGCGCAGAGTTCTGACCCCTTCGATTCTCGAATTTATGTCGCAACACCCAGAGTTGGAAGTTAATCTCAACATGGATGATCGTTATATCAACCTCGTTGAACAAGGGGTTGATTTGGCGATCAGAATGAGACGACTTCCTGACTCATCCCTGGGCTCGAGATTTTTGGGAACCAACCCCTGGGTATTAGTAGCTACACCGCAATATCTGGAAGGGCATTCCGTACCCAAGGTACCGGAGGATATTCAGCAGCACCAGGCACTGATCTATTCCACTGTGCAGGTGGACCATCGCTGGAATTTCACTGATACCTCCGGTCATGCAGAATCCATTGAGGTCAAAGGACCTTTCACTTCGAATAACTTATCTTCCATTCTCTCTGCGGCCAGAGCAGGAATGGGCTTAGCTGCATTGCCCTGTTATGTTGCCCATCAGTCCATCAAAGATGGAGTGCTAAAACCTATCCTAGAAGATTGGTCATTACCTAGCCAAGAAATTCATGCGGTATTTTCCTCTCCCAAACATGTGCCAACTAAAGTGAGTCGCTGTATTGATTGGTTACAGGGCCAATTTAAAGGGGAGTGGTGGAAAGGATTGCCTGCAGGCAAATCTGAATAAAAAAATCCCGCCATTCAGACGGGAATAAATTGGGTACTGCAGGACTTCAGTGAATCTAATGCTCAACAGCTAGCTCAGGCAATTCTGGCAATGCCAGTCTACCTTGAGAGGATTGAACCTTAGTATTTAAAAGTTTAGTCAATGCAAACACCGTACTTAAGCAAGGTGTCAGAGTATTAGTGATTTGCCCTAACTCAATCACTGAGCCGAGTAATGCATCAATCTCCAGATTATTACCAGCTTCGAGATCTTGCAGCATGGATGTTTTGTGCTTACCGACTTTTTCCGCTCCAGAAATACGCCTCTCAACATCCACCCTAAATACCACCCCTAACTTCTCAGCAATCGTTTGTGCCTCTAACATCATGCAGCGTGCCAAATCCTTGGTGAGCGGATTTCTGCAAATACCCTCTAAATGCTCATGTGTAAGAGCACTGATTGGATTGAAGGTCATATTGCCCCAAAGCTTTAACCAAATTTCTGAACGAATATCGTCCAGTACCGGCGACTTGAAGCCTGCATCTGACATCATTTGAGATATTTTTTGAATACGCTCAGATTGAGACCCATCAAGCTCACCGAGAGGAAAGCGATTACCCTCAACATGACGAATCACAGCAGGTGACTCAGAATAGGTAGCAGGATAAACAACACAACCGATCACATTGCGTGGGTTAATCTTTTTCATGATTTGCCCACCCGCATCTACCGTCTCAACTGGGAAGTCTTCGAATTTACCTGGTAGGCTTTGGAAGTACCACCATGGAATACCGTTTTGCATTGGAATCAAAACTGTATCGGGACCAACAATGCTCGCCAGATCATCAACGATTGGCTCAATTTGATGGGCTTTCACAGCCAACATGATGACATCCGGAATGCCGACATCTCTAATTTTTTCTACCGCTCTTACTTGAGCAGTAATTGGATGGGGCTCATTCTCCATGTGGAGCGTTAAACCGTTTTTCTGAATTGCCGCTAGGGTTGCACCCCTAGCAACAACAGTTACTTGGTTGCCAGCTCTGGCCAGTTTGGCAGCCAGATAACCGCCTATTGCTCCACCACCTCCAATAACGCAGATTTTCATAAAGCCCTCTCAAGATATAAAAAAATTTGACTAAGGGCATCTTGATTAAATATTGAAGAATTGTGAATACAAGAGTCTTTATATGACATATTCCCTGAAGGAATATCGACTCTTTCAATAGCTAGGAATCACTCCAGAGCTTTCCAGCTGTTGCCCAGTCAGATTTTTTTACATCTTGATAGATCACATCCACTGATGCTGCACTGCAACCCATAATCTTGACGGCAGCCTCCGTAATGGCCTTAGCGTACTCACGCTTTACATCATCGCTGCGGCCTTCGAATAATTGCACTTGAATTAATGGCATATTTTTCTCCTATTGACCATCCATTAGTAATCTTTGATATGCAGGCCATTCTATCTGTCCTTCATCATCACCATCGCTACAAAGCTGTCTATAAGTTAATTCACAAACACCATCTGCTGGATAGACAAGATCTGCATTTGCTCCAGATAAAGTCTGAATCTTGCAGGCCTTATCAAGAACATCCATTAAATAAAATGCTTGCTGAATAGATGATCCACAAACAATGCTGCCATGGTTATGCAAAAGGATAGCTTTCTTATTACCTAAACTTTTCACTAAGGTAGCTTGCTCATCGGAAGATAAGGCCAAGCCTTGATAGTGGTGATAGGCAATGTCGTTAAAAAAGCGTAAAGCATGCTGAGAAATTGGTAAGAGTCCGTCCTTTTGAGCTGATACAGCAATGACTGAGTCCACATGCAAATGCAAAACACAATGCGCATCAGGACGCGTACTATGAACTGCACCATGAATAGCAAAACCGGTCTGATTGACAGGGCCCTCACCTGCCAATATCTGACCCTGCAAATTGACCTTTACTAAATTTTGAGGGGTCACCTCGTTAAATCGCAAGCCAAATTGATTTAGCAAATAGGCGTCCTCTTCACCTGGCACTGCAGCTGAAATATGGGTATAAATGCCGTCATCCCATTTTTTGAGGTAGGCCAATTGATAGGCCGTAGCCAAATCAATCCGAATCTGTTTCTCTTGATCAGAGATAGGGCCTAAACCTGACCAATCGACTGAACTCAAATCAAAATTAGATTTCAATGGGTTCATTTTTAAGTGATGCCTACTTCAATAGCTCTAGCATTGCTGCTTCGTCTATCACAGGAACACCCAACTCTTCTGCTTTAGTCAGCTTGCTTCCGGAATCCATTCCAGCTACAACGTAGTCTGTTTTCTTAGACACTGAGCCAGCCACTTTAGCGCCTGCTTTTTCTAGAAGATCTTTAGCCTCATCCCTAGTCAGAGTTGGAAAGGTGCCCGTCAAAACAAAGGTTTTTCCAGCAACAGCTGCGCTAATTACTTTTTCCTCTACCGAGAGTTGCATTCCAGACGCTAAGAGTTGCTCAATGACTTCGCGGTTATGGGCTTCTTGCATAAAGCTAGTTATAGAGTCAGCAACTACAGGCCCCACGTCTTTTACCGTGAATAAATCTTCCAAGCTAGCATCCATTAGTGCATGCATAGATTGGTAATGATTAGCTAGATCCTTAGCAGTAGTCTCACCCACGTGACGAATGCCCAAAGCAAATATAAAGCGAGCAAGCGTCGTATTTCTAGACTGGTTAATTGCCTGCATGAGATTGTCGGCCGATTTCTCACCCATGCGCTCTAGGTTGGCTAGCGCAGTAAATCCAAGGCGATAGAGGTCGGCCGGGGTTCTCACAAGATTGTGGTCAACCAATTGATCCACAATCTTCTCACCTAAACCTTCAATGTCCAGCGCCCTTCTGTGAGCAAAGTGAATGAGCGCCTGTTTACGTTGAGCGCCACAAAATAATCCGCCACTACAGCGGGCTACAGCCTCATCTGCCAAACGCTCAATATGCGAATCGCATACAGGGCAGTTAGTGGGCATGACAAATTCTTGAGCATCTGCTGGACGACGATCTTTAATAACAGATACCACCTCTGGAATCACATCGCCCGCTCTTCTTACTGAAACAGTATCGCCAGTACGAACATCCTTGCGCTTGACTTCATCTTCATTGTGCAAGGTAGCATTGGTAACAGTTACTCCACCTACTTCTACTGGGGCCAATCTAGCTACTGGAGTGATAGCGCCTGTGCGCCCTACCTGCACATCAATACCTAATACTGTTGTCAGCGCTTCTTGGGCCGGATACTTGTGAGCTAACGCGAAGCGTGGCGCTCTGGAAACAAAGCCTAGCTTGGCTTGTTCAGCAAAAGAATTCACCTTATAAACAACACCATCAATATCGTACGGCAGTGAGTCTCGCTTAGCGCCAATCTCCTTATAAAAAGCCAAAATTTCTTCTACAGAATGCAGCACCTTTCGTTCTGAGCAAACTGGCAAGCTTAAATCAACATAAGCGTTGAGTAACTCTTCATGGGTTTGAGGCAACCAAGATTGTGGCTCTAATGCTCCTAAGCCATAGGCAAAAAAGGATAGCGGTCTTTTTGCTGTGATCTTAGAGTCCAATTGACGCAAACTACCCGCCGCTGCGTTGCGAGGATTGGCAAACTCTTTCTCACCCTGCTGTGCAGCCTGCCGATTCATTTTCTCAAAGTCCTTAAGGTACATAAAGACCTCGCCACGCACTTCTAAAACATTCGGAATATTTTTACCAGTGAGCTTTAATGGAATGGCGCGAATCGTTTTAATATTAGCTGTGACATCCTCACCGCTGGCACCATCGCCACGAGTCGCTGCAGTAACCAGCAAGCCATTTTCATAACGAAGGGAAATAGCTAAACCATCAAATTTGAGTTCGCCCGCATAAGTTACTTGATCTACATGTAAAGCTTCACGACAGCGGCGGTCAAAGGCAATCAGCTCGGCATCCTCAAAGGCATTATTAAGCGAAAGCATCGGCACTGCATGGGTAACTGAATCAAATTCTTTTAGCGCTGCGCCACCTACACGCTGGGATAGGGACTCAGGAGTAATCCACTCAGGATGAGCGGCTTCAATATCAAGCAACTCTCGATAGAGGCGGTCATATTCAACATCCGGTAACAGCGGATTATCAAGGACGTAGTAAGCATGCTCTAAGCGAGCAAGCTCGGACTGCAAGAATGCATAACGCTCCGCTAAATTTGTCGGACTATTAGACGACAAAGTAATTTCCTAGCTAAATAATCTGCTAGCTGTAGAAGATCCAGCAGGAACACCAGATTTCTCAAGATTGGCATAAAGAATATCGAGGTACTGACGAATGCTGATGACCGCAGACTCACTCAGATTGATGCCGTTGTCATCCACTAAGCGGCCATGAGCTGCTTGAGCAATTTCAATACTCTCAGCCAACATTCTTTCAAATGCACGCTCATCTTGTGGCACTAAAGGAACCTCTAACAATAATGTCAATTGAGTTACTGACTTATTAGGGTCTAAGTCGGTACTATAAAACAGCACTAGACCTTTACTTTGATATTCATATTGACGACCATTGCGCGCTAACTTAAAGCCACTTTGACGCATCAGTGCATCAAAGTTACCCCAAGGGCATGACTCATCAAAGAGGATGTTGATACTCAACTGAATATCACTTTCCGCCGCCATGACATCTAATTCTTTAGCGCTGTCGAGCATGGTGCTAACGCTAGGCATATCAATTTGCGATCCCAAAGTTTCAGCTAACGCTTGAGCGCGGGAGCAAAAATCAGATAACTCTAGAACACCAATAGCTCCTTTACGACTTGCTAGTTGAATTGCTAACTGCAAGTCAGAGTAGGTAGATTTGGGATGAATCTCCTCCCAATCTTCTGCAACATCTAGGTTCGCACTTAAACCCTCGCACATCCAGCGCGCTGTTGATTGAGCCTCTAGATCCGTCCAAGCATTAATTTCTGCCAAAATTTCAGCACCGCTGATGGCCTCATCAAAGCGAAGCGTGATGACACAATCAATACGGGGATCAATGGCAAACTTTTCTGGAGCAGAGATCGTGGTTGACTGCACTTCACCAAAACTAGGCTCAGTACGCCCTGTATAGCCATCAGCAAAACCTTGACTAAAGCTAGACTCTTTTCCAAGACGATCATCTAAGGAGTATTCGTTGATCTCTTTTGCTTTACGTCGATCTCGAGCGTACTGAATATTGAGGATAGCTACCGCTATCAGAATCAATAAGCCAATAACAGCCAGCGCTAGTTGCAAATCAGACAAACCCAGCATCGTCATGATTTGTTCTACATACATTTAGGCAGCCTCTACCATTGAAACTGCAGAAAAGATATCTACCGCGACGATGCGGGAAACGCCCTGCTCTTGCATCGTGACACCAATAAGTTGATGAGCGATTTCCATAGTGATCTTGTTATGAGAAATAAACAAAAACTGTGTCTTATCTGACATTTTGGCCACAAGCTGCGCATAACGCAAGGTATTTGCATCGTCTAAAGGAGCATCAACCTCATCAAGTAAGCAGAATGGAGCCGGGTTCAATAGGAAGAGTGAGAACACCAAAGCAATCGCAGTGAGCGCCTTTTCACCACCAGAGAGAAGGTAAATAGAGCTATTTTTCTTGCCAGGCGGCTGAGCCATAACTTGTACGCCAGAGTCTAGGATCTCTTCACCAGTCATTACAAGCTCGGCATGACCGCCACCAAATAATTCTGGGAATAACTTACCGAAGTGGGTATTAACCTGATCAAAAGTACCTTGCAATAGATCACGCGTCTCTGCATCAATCTTGGCAATCGCATCTGTCAAAGTCTGCATAGCTTCGTTCAAGTCTGCTGACTGCGCATCTAAGAATTGTTTGCGCTCACGTGAGCTTGATAACTCATCTAAGGCAGCCATATTGACCGGGCCCAAGGAAGCAATCTCAGCGCTCAAGCGATTTACATCACTCTGCAAAGCACCAACCTTCAAATCCGGACTAAAGTTTGCCTCAAGTGCGATGAGGTCAGCTTCTGCATCCGCTAATAAAGTGGCAAATTGCTCAAAGTTCAAACGAGCAGCTTGCTCGCGTAATTGCAAATCTACCACTTTATCGCGCATCGGCTGTAAGCTGCGCTCTACCTGCATACGCAGCTCATCAGCCTCACGTAACTGATGTAATAAGGCATCTTGCTCTGTACGCGCATTTGCCAAAGCTGCTTCACGTGCGCTACGCGCTAACAACAGTCCCTGTAATTTATCTTGAGCCTCTTCATCGCTGAGAGTTTCCAACTCTTGAGCAGCCGCATCATGCTTATCCTGAATCTCCATGATCTGAGTACGAGCAGTACTTTGATCGCGCTGTAAGTCTGTTATACGCTGCTGTAGGGAGCGTGTTGCAAAAGCAGCCTCTTGAGCAGCCATCTCAGCTGCACGCAGTGATTCACGTAAACGATCACGCTCTTCAGTAGATCGCTCTAATTTCTCTTGCGCCACTTGTAAAGCTTCTTGCAAACCCTGCTTTGACTCTTCTGACTCATGTAATTCTGCAACTGATTGCTCTTGACTTTGCGTCATTTGCTCCATCTGCTGACGTAATTCACTCAACTCACCCTGAATCTGGGCTGCGCGTTGACTGTATTGCTCTTCAGCTTGAGTCAACTGCATTCTTTCTACTTCAAAGCCATGCGCCTCTTGCACAGCATGCTCAGCATTTTCGCGAGCTTGTTCAGCCGCTTGATGCGCCGCCTGGTAGTTCGCTACACACTGATCTAACTCACCCTTGAGTTCACTTTGCATGAGCTGTTGTGCGCGCAATTGCTTCTCAAGACTTTCCATTTCCTGAGCACGAGCCAACATACCAGCCTGTTCAGAATCCGCTGCATAAAGTTGTATCCCAACACGACTTACTAAGTGACCTTGTTGAGTAACAAATGCACCACCAGCCGGTAATTTTTGACGACGATGCAAGGCGTCCTCAAGACTACTAGCAATATAAATATTGTCTAACCACTCCTGCAGTACCGAAGTAAGTCTAGGTGCACCAGCACTTTGTACACGACTCAATAAAGGCGTGAAGTCAGCTGGGGCAACAGTATGCGCTGGCGCAATTTCTTCAGTGAGCAAAATAGCCAAACGGCTTGGAGGTGCATCATTAGCCAAAGCCAAAGTTTCTTGCACGCTCTTTGCCGTCACGGCAGCTAAACGCTCGCGCAATACGGACTCCAAAGCAGCTTCCCAGCCACTTTCAACTTTAAGCTCTTGCCAGAGACGTTTACTCTCTTTAAGACCCTTGCTCTCTAACCATGGGCCAATCTTGCCCTGCGCCTGAACGCTAGCCTGTAAGGCAGTCAAAGCAGTGAGTTTAGCTTCGGTCTGGGCTAAATTCTGATTAGCTTCTTGTATTTTTTGTTGGGCTGCATTGCGAGCTTCATCGGCAGCAGGAACACGCTGCTGAGTCTCGCCTGCACGTTGCTTAGCTTCTTCAACCTTACGAGCAGCCATTGCTTGGCGATCAATCGCCATCTGCAACGCTTCTGCATCAGGGCGGCGTAAACCATCTAACTCTATAGTTAGACGATTCTCGCGCCCTTGTAATTCATCAGATTGTGCTGAGATTGAACGCAAACGCTCACCTAAACTAGCGAGACGTTGTTCAATCGCAGCCATTGAATCACGCGCGTTATTTAATTCACGTGAAGCATCCTGATATGCCTCTTCGCGGCCAGGCATTTCCTCTTGTAAACCATTGAAGTCAGCTAATAAATTCTGTTCTTTTTCAGCAGCTAAAGATAATTCGTGTTCGGTAGTACGTTGTGCTTGTGCTGCATCCGTTTCTTGCACAGTCCATCGCTGAAGTTGCGCTTGCAAGTCTTGAGTTTGTTGTTGCAAACGTTGACGTGCCTCTTGCACATAATGAATCTGCGCCTCAACCTGACTCACATCAGAGTTGGTTTGATACAAGTCTCCTTGCGCTTGTGAAACTTTGTCTTGTAATTCGTACTGCTGCGTACGCATAGTTTCGAGCTCAGCCTCGGCGTGACGTAGCTTAGCAGTCTGCTCTTCAAGACCCACTTGAGTGTCACGAATACCATTGGCATGACGCTCTTGCTCTTTACCGGCCTCGGTTTGACGCACAAACCACAAGAGCTGTTGCTGTGATTTCATTTGTGTAGAAAGCTCGGCATGACGCTCAGCAACAGTCGCTTGTTTTTCTAAGCGGGTTAACTGTTGATCTAGCTCACGCAAGATATCTTCAACGCGAGTTAAATTTTCTACCGTGTCCTCTAAACGAGAAGCAGTTTCTTTACGACGCTCTTTATATTTGGAAACACCAGCAGCCTCTTCAAGGAATACACGTAACTCTTCTGGCTTTGCTTCTAAAATTCGGTTGATTGTTCCTTGTCCAATAATGGCGTAACCCCTTGGACCCATACCGGTACCCAAGAAAATATCTTGAATATCCTTACGACGAACTACTTGATTGTTAACGTAGTAGCTTGAGTTGCCATCGCGAGTGAGAACGCGCTTAATACCTAATTCTGTAAAAGCACTCCACTGACCTTGTGCACGCCCCTCAGTATTATCAAAAATGAGTTCAACACTGGCTCGGCCAGATGGTTTACGCAAACCTGAGCCATTAAAAATAACGTCTTGCATGGACTCGCCACGCAATTCGCTAGCGCGCGATTCACCTAAAACCCAGCGGACGGCGTCAATGATGTTTGACTTTCCGCAACCGTTAGGGCCCACAACGCCAATCAATTGGCCAGGCATTTCAAAATGGGTTGGGTCGACGAAAGACTTAAAGCCGGAAAGTTTGATGGATTTCAGTTGCACAGCGTACTTTGCAGGGAAAAAAGAGGTTCAAATAAAGGGGTAAAAATTAAAGCTAAAGTGGGAAGATGATAGCAAGCTCTGGGCTACTTAGACGCGTTTTTGCCCCATCTATATAATGATTGATCTACCTTCAGGGACAAAATCCCTTAACAATCTGATAGTTAACTTAAAAGTATGAGCAAATCACCACAAAACATCATTGAACAAGCCTGGGAAAACCGCGCAAACCTCTCGCCAGATAGCGCCCCTGGAGATGTCCGCAATGCCGTAAACGCGGTCTTGGAAGGTCTGAATGCTGGTACGATTCGCGTAGCTGAGCGCCGTGATGTTGGTAAGTGGGAGGTAAATCAATGGGTTAAGAAGGCTGTTTTGCTCTCCTTCCGCCTAGAAGACAATCAACCCATGAGTGCTGGGGGATATACCCAGTTTTACGATAAGGTTCCTAGCAAGTTCGAAAACTACACTACAGCTGACTTTGCTGCCGGTGGCTTCCGTGTAGTTCCCCCTGCTGTAGCCCGCCGCGGCTCATTTATTGGCAAAAATGCTGTTTTAATGCCTTCATACGTCAATATTGGTGCTTATGTTGGCGAAGGCACGATGGTAGATACATGGGCAACAGTCGGTTCATGCGCCCAAATCGGCAAAAACGTACACCTTTCTGGTGGTGTTGGTATTGGGGGTGTTTTAGAGCCTATCCAAGCTGGTCCAGTCATTATTGAAGATAACTGCTTCATCGGCGCCCGTTCTGAAGTGGTTGAGGGTGTGGTTATTGAAGAAAACGCTGTTTTATCCATGGGTGTCTACATTGGTCAGAGTACCAAGATCTATGATCGTGAAACAGGTGAAGTGCACTATGGTCGCGTACCAGCCGGCTCTGTTGTCGTACCTGGATCGCTCCCATCGGCTTGCGGCAAGTACAGCTTGTATGCAGCGATTATTGTGAAGAAGGTTGATGCTCAAACTAGAGCCAAAACAGCCATTAACGAATTACTCCGCGACTAATTTAAATCCATGAGCGCCACACTTGAGCTCACCGAAGCTCTCATCTCCTGTCAATCCGTAACGCCGGCTGATGGTGGTTGCCAAGATTTAATCGCTAAGCGCCTCCAAGCAATTGGCTTTCATACTGAGAGCGTAGTGAGTGGTCCTGAAAATTTCCAGGTAACCAACTTGTGGGCAATTAAAAAAGGTAAGGCCGGCGATCAAGGCAAAGTATTGGTATTTGCTGGCCATACTGACGTAGTGCCCACCGGCCCCTTAGAGAAATGGACTAATAATCCTTTTACACCAACGATACGTGATGGCATCCTCTACGGTCGCGGCGCTGCGGATATGAAAACTTCTCTAGCTGGTTTTGTGGTGGCGACGGAAGAGTTTGTCACGGCACATCCAGATCACGAGGGCTCGATTGCTTTCTTGATTACTAGCGATGAAGAAGGTCCCGCAAACGATGGCACAGTCATCATGTGTGAGCGCTTACAAAAACAAGGTCAGCGTTTAGATTATTGCGTGATTGGGGAACCAACTTCAGTCAATCAGCTTGGCGACATGATTAAGAACGGTCGACGCGGATCTCTATCGGGCAAACTAAAAGTCAAAGGTATTCAGGCACATATAGCCTACCCACACCTAGGTAAGAATCCTATTCACCTCTCTGCACCAGCTATTTCAGCTTTAGTAGAAACTGAGTGGGATAAAGGCAACCAATATTTCCAGCCTACAAGCTTTCAGATTTCAAATGTGCACGCTGGTACTGGCGCAAACAATGTCATCCCCGGCGAATTGACGGTCGACTTTAATTTCCGCTTCTCAACTGAGAGTAAGCCAGAACAACTCCGTGAGCGTCTGGAAATAATTCTGCGGGATGCTGGTCTCGACTATGAGATTGACTGGGTTTTAGGTGGTAGCCCATTCATCACGGGTGACGGTGCTTTAGCAGGCGCACTGCGCACAGCTATCAAAGCAGAAACTAATATTGATACAGAGCTCTCCACTACGGGCGGTACGAGTGATGGTCGTTTTATTGCCAAGATCTGTAAAGAAGTGGTGGAGTTTGGGCCTCTCAATGCAACTAGCCACAAAATCGATGAATGCGTTATCGTCAATGATGTAGTGCCACTCAAGAATATCTATCGTAAGACTCTAGAGCAACTCATTGCCTAATTCTTTGCGCACTTTTTTACTCGCTTCTTTGCATACTCACCCTTTCTTCTAAAAACATTCCATCATGGACCCTGAGCCTCAGCAACAAGTTACAGTTAATCAGTGCATCGATCAGGTTGCACAAAAACTAGCAGCAGCAAATCTGCATTATGGCCATGGGGCAATGGATGCACAAAGCGAAGCCTTGTGGATTGTTAGCAAACAACTTGATCTCAACCCAACTGAAACGCTAGATCACCTCGAGGACGTAATTCCTCAAGATCAGCAGCAAAAATCCTCTATGGTTGCAGATACCAGAATCTCTACTCGTAAGCCGCTCGCTTACATCCTGGGTGAGGCCTGGCTCATGGGCGTGCCATTTTTTTGCAGTGAACAAAGTATTGTTCCGCGCTCTTGGCTTGCAGAACTGATTGTCGATGGCTCATTGGAGCCTTGGCTTCCTGCCGATGGCAAAGCGCTAGATCTTTGCACTGGGAATGGCTCCTTAGCAATCCTATTAGCTCTTTCATGCCCAGATATTCATGTCAGTGCTTGCGATATCAGCATGCCTGCATTATCTTTAGCCGCCCGCAATATAGATCGTCATGGTCTTAGCTCTCAAGTGGAATTATTAAATGGCGATCTATGGGATGCACTGCCAGAACCTAATGAAGATAATCTGTTTGATCTCATCATCTGTAACCCACCGTATGTCAATGCCACATCGATGAGTGCGCTACCTGCGGAATACCACGCTGAGCCAGAGTTAGCATTAGCCGGTGGTGGTGACGGTATGGATGTGATTAGACGAATTATTGCTCATGCCACTGACTATCTTTCAGAGCGCGGCGCCATTCTGCTTGAGATTGGTAATGAGTATGAGAACTTTAAGAAAGCTTTCCCACAAATTCCGGTCATCTGGATGGAGGTTTCTGCTGGTGATGAGCAAGTATTATTAATTCAAGCAGAAGACTTGCGTTAAGCAGTCGATTCCTTTTAACGCAATTATCTAAACTCAGTTGATCTAACTAAGCTCTGCAGCAGCTGCGATAGCTTGATCAATGCGCTCTACTGGAATTACTTTTAGTCCTGCAATCTTAGTCTTGGGCATATTAGCCTTCGGAATGATCGCTACTGTAAAGCCTAACTTTGCAGCCTCCTTTAAACGCTCTTGACCGCGCGGGCAAGGTCGGATTTCTCCTGCCAAACCGACCTCACCAAAGACTATTAACTCTTTAGGAAGCGCGCGATTACGAATAGAAGACTGAATTGCTAATAAGACAGCTAAGTCAGCAGCCGGCTCAGAAATTTTGACTCCACCCACTGCGTTTAGGAAAACATCTTGATCAAAGCACGCAACACCAGCATGACGATGCAATACTGCCAAGAGCATTGCTAAGCGAGCCTGCTCTAAGCCAACAGCTAAGCGACGTGGATTAGGAACATGCGCCGTATCCACTAAGGCCTGAATCTCTACCAAAAGTGGTCTACTACCCTCCTGAGTAACCAATACGCAAGCACCAGGAACCATTTGCTCATGCTGCGACAAGAAAATCGCTGATGGGTTAGTGACCCCGCGCAGACCCTTTTCAGTCATCGCGAACACACCTAATTCATTGACTGCGCCAAAACGATTCTTAATAGATCGTACTAGGCGGAAAGAAGAATGGGTATCACCTTCAAAATACAAAACAGTATCCACAATGTGTTCAAGCACGCGGGGGCCGGCAAGGTGACCATCTTTTGTCACGTGGCCCACCATTAGCACGCAGATGCCGCTCGATTTTGCAGCTCTCGTTAATTGTGCGGCACACTCTCGTACTTGAGCTACAGAACCAGGAGCGGAACTTAATACCTCTGAGTACAAAGTCTGTATAGAGTCGACTACCAACACTTGTGGCTTTACAGTATCCATAATAGAAATCAGTTTTTCCAATTGGATCTCTGCGAGTACCTCAAGTTGAGGAGCATCCAGAGCAATGCGCTTTGCACGTAGCGCAATTTGTGCAGCAGATTCTTCACCACTACTATAGAGTACGTTCATACCAGCAGCACTCATCTCGGCTAATGCTTGTAATAGCAGCGTGGATTTTCCAATCCCAGGATCACCGCCGAGAAGTACGACACCGCCTGGTACCAAGCCACCGCCGAGTACGCGATCAAACTCTTCTACTCCCGTGCTAAATCTTGGCAAATCTTCTGCGGTAATGGCAGATAACTTTTGCCTTGGGAGAGATTGCGCTAGCCCTTGGAAGCGTGCATTGGATGTTGTCTCAGGTAGACCCTCCTCCAAAGTATTCCAAGCCTGACACGATGGGCACTGACCCTGCCATTTAGCAGAAGTACCGCCACAAGACTGGCAGATATAAATCGTTTTGACTTTAGCCAAGGATTGCCTAATTAAATAAAAGTAAATTGGAGAAAAAATTAATCGAGCTGTGTACCTGCTCTATTTTCTTTAGCGCGCTTAGGAGCATCTTTACGACGCTGCTCTAAATCAGCTGCTCTTGCTGCTGCATCTTTTTGCTTTTGCTCATACTCTCGCTGATTAGCCTCTCGCTCAGCAGCTTTTTCTGGTGAGGCACGCTCAGCTGCCCGCTTAATGTCCTCTTGATTCTTAAGACTTTCACGTAACTTACGCTGTACTTCATGTAAAGCTACTTCTTGCTCGCGAATTGGATCAATTTCTTTGCGGTAGCTTGCTCTTGCATTATTCAAGCAATAATTCACCCAATAGTTCTGATAACACTCAGAGGAAGCTTTATCCCAGCGATACTTGGCCCACTCCTTCTGGACCTCGAGCTCTTGTTCGATCTTATTTAATTGCTCAAGCTCAGCCTCTTCTGCGGGGGTAGCTGGAGCAATACCACTAAAGGCCATGCTTCCCAAAAATACCCCGAGGAGTATTTTGGAGTGCATTCCAAATGCTGCTCTCAAATTTCTACCTTTGCACCAAGCTCAACTAATCGATTTGCAGGGATTGTGAAGAAGTCAGATTGGCGTCCAGCATTTTGGTACATCCAGGCAAATAATGCCTCGCGCCAAATTGCCATCCCAGGAATATCAGTAGGAACAACAGTATCGCGGGACAAAAAGAATGAAGTATTCATCTGATCTGTCTTGAGATTAAATTGGCTCTCAAGCAAATTTAGAATTTGAGTAGAATCAGGTTTTTCTTTAAATCCATAGACAGCACGAACGACATAAATATTTGGTCCAAGTTCTCTGATGGTAATTCTTTGGTCATCATTTACATACGGAACGTCCCAAATACTGACTTTCAAAAAGAATACTCTTTCATGCAATACGTGATTATGTTTGAGGTTGTGCAACAAAGAGATGGGAACGTAATCGACGTGCGCCGTTAAGAAAATAGCAGTGCCCTCAACACGATGAGGTGGGTGAGCAAGCAATGACGTAATGAATTCATCCAAGCGGATACCACTGGCAATCGCACGTTTACGCAAAATACCTCGCCCCTGATACCAGGTCATCATTAGCAAGAATCCAATTGACCCAACAACCAAGGGAAACCAACCACCTTCCATTACCTTACTTAAATTGGATGCAAAAAATCCAAGATCGACAACCAAAAATAAACCGATAACTGAAGTAACTATTAGCGCATTCCACTTCCAAACTGCTTTCATAACTACTGCAGCTAATAAGGTAGTCATCAACATAGTAGTCGAGACGGCAATTCCATACGCAGAAGCAAGAGCTTCTGATTTTTTAAAGCCCAAAACAATGGCAACAACTATAATACAGAGCAGCCAATTAATGAACGGAACATAAATTTGCCCCTTCTCCCTCTCGGAAGTAAAGAAAATTTTCATCCGCGGTAAAAATCCCAAGAGAATTGCCTCGCTTGTCATTGAATAAGCACCCGAGATACAAGCCTGAGATGCAATTACTGTAGCGACTGTAGCCAATATAACCAGCGCAAATGTGTAAGACTCTGGAACCATGAGAAAGAAAATATTTGGCAGGGTTTCTGGGCGTGTAAGCAACATCGCCCCTTGACCAAAATAACAGAGTAATAAACAGGGCATTACAAATAAAAACCAAGCAAATTTAATTGGCTTGATTCCAAAATGTCCCATGTCAGCATACAGAGCCTCGGCACCTGTCAGCACCAGGAAAATTGAACCCGTTACAACAAATGCCACAGCAGAATCCTTGAGCATGAAACTGATGGCATACATGGGATTTAATGCAAATAAAATTTCGGGCGCATTCTGGATTTGATAGATACCCATAACAGCAAGCGACCCAAACCATATCAACATAATCGGACCAAATAGTGCGCCAACTGCACCAGTTCCTTTTTTCTCAAACAAAAAGAGGGACAGTAAAATAACGATTGTGATCGGTAAAATGTAAGGTATGAAGCTAGAAGAAACCACTTCTGTTCCTTCAATTGCTGATAGCACTGAAATAGCGGGCGTAATGACTGCATCACCATAAAACAAACAGGCACCAAGAACACCCGTAACAATCAATACAAATGAACGCTTAGATCCAGTCTTAGCAGTTCTCAAAGCTAAAGCCATTAAGGATAGAATCCCACCCTCACCGTGATTGTTAGCCCGCATTACAAAGAGTACATATTTAAGAGACACAACAACAATAAATGCCCAGAAGATCATTGAAATCACACCGAATATAGATTCAGTATTCATAGGGATCCCATTGTTTGGATCAAAACATGCCTTAAGTGCATACAAGGGGCTTGTTCCAATATCGCCAAAAACAATACCGATTGCGCCTAAGGCTAGGGCTGCCAACCCGCCTTTTTTTTCCTCATGATCATGCTCAATCTCAACCGGACGTAAAAGCTCGGAATTTGAAAACTCTGGATTACTAACAGACATAACTCATCCTTGAATTTGATTTATTGTGACGGTCTTATTGCGTGGCAATATATTACTCCTGATGCACCATGGATCAAACTGCTATTTCTGGATAAAAATGCCGTTTTTAAGCCTTATTTGCTGGATTACCTCGACAAGAGAGGTCAAAAAATGGTAGAATTTCAGATTCAGACGCGGGGTGGAGCAGTCTGGCAGCTCGTCGGGCTCATAACCCGAAGGTCGTAGGTTCAAATCCTGCCCCCGCAACCAGTAATTCAGTACTAAGCCCTTAATTTATAAGGGCTTTTTGCTAATTCGGTTTTAGATTGTCAAATTAACTCAGATATCTCAATCAGGTTTTGATCTGGATCGCGGACATAGACTGAATTAATCTTCTGCGTGGCCCCAGTACGAATGACTGGACCTTCAATCATTGGCCATGATTCCAATTTCAGTTTTTCAATTACTTGTTCTAGTGGACGATCTGCAATAAAGCAAAGATCAAGAGATCCTGGCGTCGGAATATGAGCCTTAGGCTCAAACTCTTTATCTTTGATATGTAAATTGATCTTCTGATTACCAAACATAAATGCTTTGCGCTCAACTGGAGGAGTGCCCCCAATGAAAGACTCCAACTTCATTCCTAGAACACGGGTATAAAAATCTACACACTCGTCCTCATTGGCAGTGGTGAGAACTAAGTGATCTAAATGATCAATCATATTTATTTCCCTTGTTTGAATTGCTTCATTGAGCGCGACGCAGTTCATCAACATAGTCAGGCTCAGGATGTAATGTGAAGGTGCTACCCGCTTTAGCAACCTGCCCTGGAACCTCATGTCCAACAATCATGGGTAACTCTTTAGCAAGCTGCAAAAGCTTAGGAATATTCATGCCAGTGTCATAACCCATGGCATCGAGCATATGAATCGCATCTTCACTAGAAATATTACCGCTTGCACCCGGTGCGTAAGGGCATCCACCTAAACCGCCAAGTGAACCATCGAAACGGGTAATGCCGGACTGGACTGCTGCAAGCAAATTTGCCAACCCCATGCCTCGGGTATTGTGAAAATGGAATGTCAGTTGTAAGTCGGAAAATTTATGTTGTAAATCATTTGCCATAGTCGCGACTTGCGCAGGGTGGGCCATCCCAGTGGTATCGCAGATAGTGACACCTCTAACACCAAGATCTACAAAGCGCTGTACAAAGCTCTCCACTACATTTTGCGGCACATCACCTTCCATAGGGCAGCCAAAAGCGGTAGACAGAGAAACATTGATTGGCGTTCTGCCATCAACATACTTCACTACTTCAGCCAGTCCAGCAAAACTCTTTTCTCTGCCCATTCTTAAATTAGCAAGGTTATGTGTTTCAGATGTCGACATCACCAGATTAAATTCATCAGCTTTGGATTCCAGGGCACGCTCAGCACCCCGGAGATTGGGTACTAAAACGGTGTACTCGACGCCTGATACGCGCTTAATTCGACCCATTACCTCCTCAGCGTCTCTGAGCATCGGAATGGCCTTAGGAGATGTAAAGGATGTCACTTCAATCTTGGCAAAGCCACACTGACTAAGCTCATTAATTAACTTCACCTTGTCATCTGTTGGGATGAAATTTGGTTCAATCTGAAAGCCATCTCTAGTAACAACGTCATTGAAATAAATTCTGGTCATAGTATTTTCTTTGTGTCTTTTCTTCGTGTTTGATCTATGAGTCTGATCTTTGTGTCTGATCTTTACTTCTGATTATTTACTTTTGTGATTCGCTTTATTTAGTGAAAGCAATGCCGCGCTCTTTTAATGAAGCGACTTGAGCTTCATTCAAACCAATGCTTTTCAGAATTTCATCTGTATTCTGACCAATATCTGGAGCAAGGGTTTTAATAGATCCAGGAGTACGTGAAAGCTTTGGAATCACTCCCGGTACATCTAGCTTGCTACCATCTTGCATCTGAATCGTTTGAATATTTTCTCTTGCTTTGTAATGGGGATCGTTTGCAATATCAGCAACGGTATAAATTCGGCCAGCTGGTACCGCTACAGAATCAAGCACCTCTAATGCTTTGGTAGTACTCACTGTCTTGGTCCACTCACCAATGGCTTGATCTAGCTCAACCACACGCTTTACGCGTCCGTCGTTATTCTCTAACTGCGGATCATTACCCAAATCATCGCGCCCAATCACAGTCATGAGTCGCTTAAAAATACTGTCTCCATTTCCAGCAACTAAAACATAACCGCCATCTGCACATTGGTAAGCATTGGTTGGCGCAATCCCCGGTAAAGCACTTCCAGCTGCCTGCCTGACTTCACCGAAGGCACTGTACTCAGGCAGCAAACTTTCCATACAGTTAAATACCGCCTCATATAAAGCGATATCAATGATTTGCCCTTTGTCGCTAACGTGACGTTCCTGGAGAGCCAGCAAAATACCAATCACACCATGCAAAGAAGCTAAGGTATCGCCGATACTAATACCAACTCGCACAGGTACCCTGCCTGGTTCAGCAGTCAGATGACGCAAGCCGCCCATAGCTTCAGCAACCACACCAAATCCAGGCTTATCACGATAAGGGCCAGTTTGCCCATAACCGCTAATACGCAAAACAATTAATTTAGGATTGAGCTCTATTAATTTTTTTGGATCAAGCCCCCAACCCTCTAACGTTCCTGGACGAAAGTTTTCTATTAAGACATCTGCTTCACTAACTAATGTTCTGACAATGTCTTGCGCTTCAGTCTGTCTTAAATCGAGAGATAATGATTTTTTATTGCGGGACTGCACTTGCCACCAGACAGATGTGCCATCTTTGAGCAATCGCCATTTACGCAAGGCATCACCCACTTTAGGCGGCTCAATCTTAATCACATCAGCACCAAAGTCAGCCAAGGTTTTGGCAGCAAACGGTCCAGCAATGAGTTGCCCCATCTCAATGACTTTTAACTTTGCTAACGGCTCCATTAATTCCCCCAAAAATACATTAATGCACAGTTATTTGGCCTTATTAGGTCTTTAATTATTATTTTATGACTTATCCCTCGAACTTTGGGAAGACTATAAACCGTTCTTTTACAATGACTTAGATCCACTTTTGCCGTATAGCACTATCTTAGGCTTATAAATTGTTGGGACAAGAATAAATTCTGACTAAGACATAGAATAAAACCATGACCAATTTCCTTGATCCCGCCATACTATTCTTTATCTTTGGGGTATTTGCTGGATCGGTTAAATCCAACCTGGAAATTCCACCACAAATATCAAGGTTCTTATCCCTCTATTTATTAATGGCCCTTGGACTCAAGGGTGGATTTGCTCTCCATAAATCTGGCTTTACTTCTGAAATTGCATTGTCCTTAGGTTTAGCAATATTTCTGGCTATCATTATTCCGATCATTGGCTACTCAATTCTCAGAAAAAAACTAAGTGCTTTTGATGCTGCAGCAATTGCAGCAACCTATGGCTCAGTAAGTGCCGTCACCTTTATCACTGCCACACAATACTTGGATCAATTTAATATTGTCTACGGTGGGCATATGGCGGCAGCGATGGCCTTGATGGAATCTCCAGCAATCATCCTAGCAATAGTCCTAGCAAACAAAGCTAGGGCCTCGATGTCTTCCGAAGCAGCATTAAAGCAAGAGCCTGCGGGTATTTCTAAGATACTGCATGAGTCATTTACCGATGGTGCACAACTTCTATTGCTAGGATCCATGGCGGTTGCACTTCTGAGCGGCGACTCTGGACACAAGTTAATGGCGCCATTCTCTATTGATTTATTTAAAGGCATGCTGGCCTTCTTCCTTTTAGACATGGGACTCATGGCAGCCAGAAACTTTAAAGGCCTCAGAGGCAAACCACCCATTACATTGCTCTACGCCATTGGTTCACCTCTGTCCCATGCATTAATAGCGCTGGCGCTTTGCAAACTCATTGGATTACCCTTAGGCAATACCATATTACTCATGGTACTTGCGTCTAGCGCCTCATATATTGCAGTACCGGCTGTTCTTCGACATGCCCTGCCCGAAGTTAACCCCGCACTATACATGGGGATGTCCCTGGGAATCACATTCCCGTTCAACATTATTTTAGGCATCCCCCTATACACCTTGCTAGCAACCCAATTTATATAGCAATTGAATATCCACCGATTCTTAAACAAATGGGTATCTTTTCAAATCGATCAGTAAGTTTATTGACAAAGCATGGCAAAGAAGGAGTGATTGCTGAAGCACTTAATCAGCAAGTTGGATGCCTAATACAACAAACAAATGCATACGACACAGATCTATTAGGCACCTTTACCCAAGAAACTCCTCGCTATGGTACTCAGCTTGATGCTGCGCGCAAGAAAGCTATGCTTGGAATGGACCTTTTGAATTTAGATTTAGGCATAGCAAGTGAGGGATCATTTGTTGGCGACCCTTATTCAGGCATGACTCCCTGGAATAATGAATTATTAGTTTTAATAGACCAGAAAAATCAATTAGAAATCACCGGCATCTCTGGTGCTCCAGCGCAAAACGAAAGCGCCTACCTCAGTCATTGGGATGAGATCAAAAAATTTGCTGAGAAAGCACTCTTTCCGTCACACCATCTGATCATTAAACCTACAGATGAATATCATCCTCAATCCAAAAAAGGCATCAATACGCTGGCCGATTTAAGAGAAGCCTTTGAATGGGCTAAATCATTAGGTACCAAAGGGGTTGTCTACGTAGAGAATGATTTGCGGGCCTTTGCTAACCCAACTAGGATGGAGAATATCCGCATGGCTGCGATTGACCTCGCTAGCAAGATGAATTCTTTATGCCCTCAATGTCAAACTCCAGGGTTTTGGATCAAAGATATTAAACGTGGACTACCTTGCAAGGCTTGTGGGCTAGCAACGGATCAAGAAATTGCCAAAATATGGGCCTGTCTTAAATGCAGTCATAAGGAAACAGAGGGTATGAAAGTATTTAGATTAGCAGATCCATCAAAATGCCATCACTGCAATCCCTAGATAGCTTTGAACCAGTCATCAATCTATTAATCAAGCCAGACTGGGTGCTTATACATCACAGAGTTAAATAACTCTGACTCCAGGTGTTTTGCCAGCCACTCTTTGGTTGCAGGTATCGGGAGTTGATTAAATCGCTCAATATCCACCATTGAAAACTGTCTGATAAATGGAAAGATGGCTATATCTAACCATGTCATTTTGTCTCCAAGCAAATATGGCGAATGCTGCAATACTTGCTCCATCGGCAACAACATCAGTTGCAAAGCTTCATCAAGAACCGCTTCTGGGTCTAGCTCCAGATGTCGATTGGGATATTTATATTGATCCAGCAAAACCTTAAAGTAGCCATCATTTTTCTTAATCCATACTTGGGCTATTTCGTTATCTACACTAGCCCAACCATCTGGATCGGATTGTTCGATTGCCCAGCGCATGATGTCTAGACTTTGCTCCAGCACTAACCCATCTACCAGCAATACAGGTACAGTCCCTTTGGGCGATACAGTTAGCATCGATTTAGGCTTATTTCGCAACTCAATCTCACGATGCTCAAATTCAATACCAGCGTATTTCAATGCCATACGCGCGCGCATGGCATAAGGGCATCTGCGATAAGAGTACAGAATGGGCTTCATAGAGATATTGTCTATTATTCTCACCTAACACAACGGATTTGACTTATATAGATTGAATAGCGCTAGATAAAAAAGCTAGGCATTATTTGTAATTACTTTTTTAGCCCTGCAGGCATCAGAGCAGTATTTGATGGATTCCCAGTTCTTAGCCCAGGACTTTCTCCAGGTCATTTCTTTTTGGCAAACGACACAGATCTTGCTGGGTAAAAAATTTTTATTTCCCTTAAAAGATGTCTTGGTCATAATTGCCTAGAGCGTGTCTAGCTGAGTCAGCATCTTTTTTGCATGAAGCGTAATTTCTTTTTGATCTTCATCGCTAATTCTCTTGAGATTAGCAGTCATTAATCTAGTTCGGGGGCTAGCCTCAAATTGATTTCGATGCTTAATCAAAAAATTCCAATACAAAGTTGTCATGGGACACGCCTCTTCTCCATAGCGAACCTCAGGTTTGTATTTGCAAGAGCCGCAATAGTTGCTCATGCGCTTGATATAAGCACCACTGGCAATATAGGGCTTACTAGTAAACCGACCACCATTAGCAAATAAAGCCATACCTGCCGTATTAGGGAGTTCAACCCACTCGATAGCGTCTACATAGATTGCTAAATACCACTCACATACTGCTTGCGGCAGAATTTCTGCCAGAAGCGCAAAGTTTCCAGTGACCATCAAGCGTTGAATGTGGTGAGCATAACCATATTGCAGCGTTTGGCCAATGGCATCTTTCATGCAGGCCATCTGGGTTTGCCCAGTCCAATACCATTGCGGTAATTTGTTACGATGCTCGTAATAGTTGTCCTGTGCCATTTGTGGCATGTCAAGGTAATACATGCCCCGCACAAATTCACGCCACCCCAGTATTTGCCTTATAAATCCCTCGATAGTAGAAAGATCTAAAGAGTATTTTTTCCAAGCAATCAGAACAGCCGCTATTACTTCTCGAGGATTTAATAGTTTCAGATTTAAGGCACTCGATAAAATAGAATGCCAACCAAATGGTGTATCTGTCCACAAAGCATCTTGATAAACACCAAAGTTTCGCAAGCGATATTCCACAAAATAGTCAAGCGCCATCATTGCCTGCTCTCTTGTGACCGGCCAATTAAAAGAGTTCAATGACCCAGGATGCTTTGAGTACGTCTTTTCAACAAAGGCTATTACCTCTTGCGTAATGGCATCGCATTCAAATGTTGCTGGAGCGTCAATAATGCCTGGGCCTTTTTTAGGATAAGGCTTGCGATTGTCTTGATCAAAATTCCACTGGCCACCTTCTGGGTTACCGTCAGCATCTAAGAGCACATTGTGCTTCTTACGCATCAAGCGATAAAAATACTCTAGCCTGAGCTCTTTTTTGTTAGCAGTCCACTCTACAAACTCTTGGCGTGAGCAGTAAAAATGCTCGTCCTCGCGCATCTCTAGCGCTATATCTAACTCTTTTGCTAACGCTTCAATCGCTTGCTTAAGGCGCCACTCACCCGGCTCAACACAAACTAGGCACTTTACATTCTTTTGCAGAATGTGTTCTTTGAGAGCCTCAACAATTGGTAATGGAGAATTTTTAATATAAGTCAGCGGGTAATTCAGCTTGTCAATTGCCTTGGCAAAATGGCGCATCGCTGACAGAAATAAAGCAATCTTGGCTTTATGGGTCCAAACATACTGAGCTTCATTGGCCGATTCAATCATGATGATTTCATCAGCCTTACGATTGAAGTCACGTAAAGCAGCGCTTTGCAAATCCAGCTGATCCCCAAGAATCAATATCAAACGCTTGGTACTACCCTCTTGACCTCTAGCTTGATCCTTAGTTAGATCCTTAGTTGCATCCTTAGTTGCATCCTTAGCCAGATTCTTAGCTTGTTGCTTCATTTGTTTTTATATTGAGTTGGGCAGTATGCCCGAGTGACATCTTCACTCCGTAAAGCACTGTGTTTTGTCGCACGCCCCGTCACCCTTTTGCGCCAGAGCTCAAAAGAGCTCCGTTTTAATGATTTACGCATGATGGCAATCACTTGGGGCTCACCCAAACCAAAACTTTTCTCAATCGCATCAAATGGAGTGCGATCTTCCCAGGCCATTTCGATCAGGCGAGATAAGTCTGGCTCGGATATGGATTTAGGATCTAGTTTTGGCACACTGCTAGTTTAAGACTTATTCCATAAGCTAGCTTGAACACCTAATCTGCTTTGCTTAATGCTGGGCTAAAGACTCAAACGATTGTACTTTTCTGCGTTCAATCTTTTCCATTAAGCCAACCACCCATATCAACCGTTCTTCTACTGATCCAGTATAGTGTGCGTAAGGAGCCTCAGGCTCAACAGCATCTACTAAGAATTGAATGGCTGGAATCTTGCTTAAGCTTTTATTTGATTTGGCGCTATAAATACTGGACTGCAAAGCCTTTAATAACAAGAGTATCTTTTTCTTCTTAGACACCACTGCTCTATGGCTGATGCTATCCAAGCCTTGTCGCTCAATTTGCCGACTAATTTCAGAGTAGATCAGACTAGCAGCAGCAATAGCTGAACGGCAATTTCTCGGTAAACCCACAATGCCATAGGATGCGCGCTTATACATTTCATCTGCATGAGATATCAGTCTTTGAATTACCCTAGATATAGCGTCATTGAATATGGGTTTTTCTAACCAGATATCAGGATCGATACCCTCAGAAACAAGCCAGTCTCTTGGCAAATATAAACGCTGATTTCTGGCATCTTCACCAACGTCTCTGGCGATATTCGTGAGCTGCATTGCTAAACCTAACTCGCATGCACGCTCTAATATATTACGGTCACGTACGCCCATGATTAAGGTCATCATGGCACCAACTGTGGAAGCGACTCTTGCTGCATAGTCACATAAATCATCAATCGTTTGGTACTGACGTCCACTGCGATCCCATCTAAAGCCCTCTACTAAGGCCTCCAAGATATCGCGCGGAATTAAAAACCGCTCCACCACAATAGCAAGCGCTCTATCAGCCGGAATATCTACTGGATTTTGGGCATAAATCCGATCAAGACGATATTCAATTTGCTTGATGACATTCTCAGGTGCATGCTGATCATCCACCATATCATCTAATAAGCGGCAAAATGCATATAAAGCAATCGCTGAGTCACGGATCTTGGCTGGTAATATTCTGGCAGCCGAGAAGAATGATTTTGACCCATCACGCATGAGATTCTCGCAAGTCTCCAGATCAATCTGAAACCCGTATTCTGTAGTGATGGCTCTATCGATCATGATTTACATTCATTTTTGCTGGAGCAATCAGTGAATCTAAAGCTTTAGCTGAAGAAAGTACGCCTGGTATTCCGGCGCCTGGATGTGTGCTGGCACCGACCATATACAATCCGTCGATTTCTTCACTGCGATTGTGAGGCCTAAACCATGCACTCTGCGTTAGAAGGGGCTCAAGCCCAAATGCTGCACCCTTATATGATAAGAGTCGATCCTGAAAATCTTGAGGCGTCATTACAAAAGACTCCACCAGATTTTCTTCTAGTCCAGGTAGCACAGTTTCACTCAACATCTTGGCGATGGAGTGTCGATAGGATTCAGAAACCTCACTCCAATTGGTGCCGCTATCTAAGTGAGGCACTGGTGATAACACATAAAAAGTATCGCAACCCTCTGGGGCAAGACTAGGATCAGTTGCAGTTGGACGATGCAAGTAAAGACTAAAGTCTTTAGCCAAATGATGTCGCTTGAAAATATCCTCCAACAATTCTTTGTAACGCTTACCTAAAAGCATCATGTGGTGCGGCACTTTTGGATACTGTTTTTTGGTACCAAAATACCAAACAAAAAGGCTCATGGAGTACTTACCATTTTCAATTTTTTTATCTGTCCATACTTTCCGATATTGCGGATCGATCAGATTTTTATAAGTCCACGCAGTATCGGCATTAGATATCACTTTACCGGCATATAAAACATCACCGTTTTCCAATGTGACGCCAGTCACCTTGTTATCAACGATATTGATCTTTTTAACCGTACTGGCATAACGTATTGAAACACCTAAACCATCTAATAGCTTCACGAGCCCTTTAATGATTGCGCCAGTACCACCCATGGCAGAGTAAACACCCCATTTTCGCTCTAGGGAATTAATCAGCGCATAGGCAGAGCTAACTGAAAATGGATTTCCACCGATGAGTAATGGATGAAAACTCATGACCTCTCTTAATTGAGGATCTTTAATATATTTAGCTACCAAGCTATACAGATTATTCCAAGCACGCATCTTAATCAGATTAGGCATGGCTTTAATCAGATCTTTAATGTTGTCAAAGGCAACATCTCCCAAGTCTTCAAATGCCAACCTATAGCAGTTTTCGGCCTCTTCTAAAAAAAGCAAATAACCTGGCAGATCTTTAGGGCTAAATTTAGCTACCTCAGCCTTCATCTGCTCCAAGTTGCCGGTGTAGTTAAAAATACGCCCGTCAGAAAAACGAATTTGGTAAAAAGGGTCCATGGCGCGAAGATCTACATGATCTGACATCTTTTTGCCGCATAGCTCCCATAACTCCTCTAGAAGAAATGGTGCTGTAATGATGGTTGGGCCTGCGTCGAAGGTAAATCCATTACGACGATGTACATAAGCTCTACCCCCTGCGCTACCTAACCTCTCGAGAACTTGAACTTCATAACCTTTAATGGCCAATCGAATTGCAGCCGCTAGACCACCAAATCCAGACCCAATAACAATAGCGCGTTCAGGATGCTTACCGTGACTATATGAAGCAATATTTTCAGGGATCCTAAAATGATCGACCTTCTGATCCATTAGATCATCCCTAATGTAAATCCTTGTTGATGATTTATATCAACAAGGATTAGGCTATTAATTTTTAGCAACTTGATTACCCTCTTTGGGCTTGCTATTACTAGGGGCAAGGAAAGGGTAATCCTGCAACATACTCTTACCTAAAAGAGGTTTATTCACGCCCTGATGGCAAGTCGCGCAATTGGCTTTAGCTACATCGCCACTCGGCCCTTTACGGTTATCAGGGAAAGTCGAGGCTAAAGAATCCATAAAGTTGGTATTAACATCCTTCAGCATTTGAATGCCATGCCATGCTTGTACCCGCTGTGGAGTACTTTGTTCCCAGCTACTGAAGGCACGACTGTTATGACAGAAAGTACAATTCACGCCGAGCGAATGAGACATATGCGACATCACTCCATAAACATTCTCGGTGCTTTGCAGCGTAGATTTATTTCCGGTCGGTAACGCAGTATCGCCAATCACCCTGGCAGCAGATGCATTAGCCACAAAGTAGCTACCAAACGGGTTATTAGGTAATGATGCATAAGCACTACCCACTAACGGATTATTTTGACCATTAGTATTGCCGAGCATATTACCGCCACGTTTTTCAACGGTGTTAAACCAAACGTTTTGCGGAATATTATTTCCACGGTGACAGGTATAACAAGTTACACCTGTAGTTTTTACGTGATCACTCCAATTCCCATTAATGCTTTGATTCATTTGAATCATTCTTCTGGCAACTGTTTTTGTATAAAGAGAGTCATCTGCAAAGTTTTGCACGTTATGACAGTAAGTACATCCCTGATTAGGAGCAACCCAGGAAGTCATAGAAACCATAAATGCGCCAAATTGTGCAGTACTGAGGTTACCTAAGACTTTGACGTTTTTATAAACCGCACTCGCCTTTGGACCGTCTGGTGAGGATGGCATTGGGGGTGGTAGTTCATTTAGCTTTGCTAACTGTTCGTTGGTTCGCGGATTACTCACTTGATCCATACCTGTTCCGCGATAGCCAGTTTGTTTTGAATCTATTGGCGGGCGTTCACAGGCAGTCAAGAACGTCATCGCACAGATACCTAATGCGATCGTGATTTTTTGAGTCCAATTTTTCATTTTTTATCCCCTTGGGCTACTGGGGCTGCTGGTGCCTTTAATGCAGGATCAGCTACAGTCCCATAAATCGCTGGATATGCAGGGGCAATATTATGTTTGACACCCCATAAATACCAGTTATCCACTACCGTACCAGTTAATAAAATTCCAATACCACCAGTCAATGGAGTTAAGACCGCAAACCACCAGGCCCAACGGTGGATCGATTCCATCGTTGCATTAAAACCCATAGTCCATCTCCAGAACAAAGCGGCACGTTCTGATGCAGTTCCACGATCCACAATCTGCTCGATTTCTCGCTCACCGCCAAAACGACTCACAGCCAGAATAGTGGCACCATGCATTGCAAATAAGAGTACTGAGCCATACAGGAAAACAATCGAGAGCATATGGAATGGGTTGTAAAACAGATTTCCATATCGAATAGAGAGAGCAGCGGTCCAATCTAAATGCGAGAAGATACCAAAAGGAACGCCTTCGCTCCACCTACCCATTAATACTGGACGAAACAGACCAAGCACTAAAAATAACCAGATGGCTGAAGCAAATGCCCAAGGCACATGAGTGCCCATACCTAGCGCTTGCGCCCTACGGAAAGTACGCAACCACCACAACATAATAGAAATCGTTGTAAATAGACCTACGATCAACCACCAGCCGCCCTCATTCAACGGCGGAAACGTTAGGCCATACTTTGGTGCAGGTGCATCGAGCGATAACCAAAACAACTTTCTCACAAATTGCAACGGATTCCAGTTCACCTGGGCCAGCATATTCATACCAATGATGAAAAATGCAGTCATACCGAAAATTAATGAGGCTACTCCCAGGCGCCCAAGATATAGAGGGCCTAGCTGTGCATTACCCAATCGACCCATGAGATGACTAAACCCGATGGTTTTAGTTCTTTCACGCATATCGTAATCATTAATCGGAACGCCATGACTAGCTGGACCGGTTACTTGCGTTTGTGTAAATAGATTTTGATATTCCATCATGCTCTCCGCATTTTCAATTGAGCTAAAACTATCCCCAGATCGGTAGATTCAACCACCATGTCCACCACTCTGGCCATCCTTTAGTCCAAAACGGTCCACTAATCACAATACATACAGCACTCCAAAAGACTGCTGCCAATGCTAAAAATAAGCCCAGACGATGGATGCCCAAAGTTCCAACGGAATATCCAACAATGTCCCTGAAGAAAGTGTCTTCATGCTCAGGCGTTCTTACCGTATGCCCTGACTGAGGATTCGTTGAAGATAGAATTAAAGCGCCGTGCAGTGACAGCGCTAATGTCGTTGTAAAAAATAAGGTCACTGCAATCATATGTGCAGGGTTGTAATGGAAGTGCAGATACTGATAGCCTGTATTGGAAACCCAATCAAGGTGGCTCAGGATTCCATATGGAAAACCGTAGCCCCATGCGCCCATCAATAAAGGTCGAATGACTACTAAAGTGAAGTATCCAAAGATTGCCATACTAAAAGCAGCTGGCACATGTAGACCCATACCAAGCTTACGAGAGATCTCAACTTCTCTTAGTGCCCAGGAACCAAAAGCTCCCAGCGCACAAATGGTGATGAGCTGCCACAGCCCGCCCTCCATCAACGGCGCTACTCCTAAACCATATTTCAGATCTGGTGGGGCAATATTAATTTGCCAGACATTCCACACCCCAGCCTGGGAAGTACCCCATAAGATCATTGCAGTACCTAAGAATGCAAAAAATAAGGTTGTGACACCAAAAAATCCAACGTAAAAAGGGCCCACCCAGAAATCAAAAAGATCTCCACCAAAGAGGGTTCCACCGCGAACACGGTATTTCTTTTCAAAGTTGAGCATGGCCATATTTAGCTCCTACACTAATGAGAATATTTCTCAAAATTAATTAATCGTACGTAGACGAAAGACTATCCCTAGAAATTCGTCTACGATTTGCACATCTAATTACTTCTTCGCTGCTGCAATTGCTGCTTTGTACTGCTCTTGACTCATTCCATCCAACCATTTGTACTGAGCAGTGCTCAATAAAATAAGATGAATCATGGCTGCCAAAGCAAATAGAAAAACGCCCTGCGCAACCATCGCACGTAACGGGTCGTATAGTTTCCATACTCTCCACATAATATTTCTCCTAATTTAAGTAAGACATAAAGCTGTAAACACCCGACTCTACTGACTTCAAAAATGAAGCTCCGTCAGATTCAGAAAATAACCAACTTTTCTGAGAGGAAGGCAACACAACCAAAATGAGGGCAACTACAAAGATCACCACATAACTTACTAAGAAAATGAACTTGAAGGACATGGTGTCCTTTAAATCATTTTTGTTGATTAAATCTGTATTGGTCTTCATATTCATTACTCCTTTTAGCTGCGCTATTTACTATGTACTTACTACTGCATCAAAAGAACCATGGACGCCATGCCCATACAAGTATGTGCGCGACGACTGCGATAGCAACAAACCCTAAAAGACCTTGCACATAAAATGCATGGAATTCTTGAGCTTCTGCATCGGTTAGCCCAGATATAGATCTGTTTTCACTCATGATGACAACTCCTTGAAACTGACCTTACGGTCTTTTCTACATCACCCCTGTAGATTTGAGGACATGACCTGAGAAGGCCATATTGGTTTAACCCTTGATCAGGGTAATTTTTTTGTGCTGTCTTCATACAACTTCTCCTGCTGTTATGGAGAAGGATGACTTCTGCACACAATCTACTGTGACTCTTTCAATATTCTGTTTGCGTGCCTCAAGCTCTGCCTCATCGCGCATTCTTTTTGCTGCAGATATTTGGGTAAGTACAGGTTGATTACTAATTAATTTATTCACAAGCTCTTGTGCCTCTAATTCCCACGGCATTGCTTTAATTGAGCTCTGGACTCTGGCTGGTGTTTTATCAACCTTATCCATTTCTGAACCCAGTGGCAGAATATGGAAGAGTGCGTCAAATAGGGAGTTGCAAACCTCTTGAATTAAATATACCGAGCCCGCATAACCCATAAATGGAGTGCCGGTATGTCTGCGAATAATTGCGCCCGGAAATGAAGCAGGAATATAAGAAAAACGAGCACCGATTTCACTGCCATACATACGCTCGTTATAGCTACCAAACATGACTAGTGGTGTTTTCTTCTGCACTAACTCTCGTATTTCTACGTTGTTTGTCTTATTACCCGGCATTCTTGGAACGGCAAAATTACATGGAAGTCCCATCTCTTCCTCTAAAAAGTTTCGTACGCCTCGGGTATAAGTTTCATTAGCAACAATCGCAAAACTCGCTGTGCCAAAAAAGTCTTGAGTTACTGAGCGCCATAAATCCCAAACTGGTTTGAGCGTCGTGTGTTTTTCTTTTGCAATGAAAGGCTCTACATCCAGCTCACAAAGCTCGCCTAGTTTTCTCAAAAAGGCTGTTGTGGACTGCATCCCAATTGGTGCTTGCAAATAAGGGCGCTCAAGGGTCTCACAGAGCAAACGTCCATACTCTCGATACATACAGATATTGACATCAGCATCAACCAATTTCGGGATGTCAGCCAAATGTGATCCAAGTGGGAACACCATATTGACTTCTGCGCCAACACCTTCGATCAAGCGCCGAATTTCTGCTAAATCACTATATAAATTGAAGCTGCCATAAGAAGGGCCAATGATGTTGATCCTGGGTTTTTCTCCTGCTACCCTCTTGCGCTCGGGAATCTTTTTTAGACCATACTCAGTCCATAGCCAATTCATTGCACGGTTGGCGCATTGCCACTGATCTTCATCAATCGTTCTAGGCAAAAAGCGCTTAATGCCTGTACCTTCTGGGGTAACGCCACCACCAATCATTTCGGCAATCGATCCAGTGACTACTACTGCAGGCAAATCCGGATCCAATACCTTGTGAGCACGCTTCATCGATTCTTCGGTACCCTCACGACCCAACTGCTCTTCTGCCAAGCCGGTAACCACGATAGGCAACTCATGAGGAGGCAAAGCATCTGTGTAATGCAATACGGAAGTTACAGGAAGATTCTCACAACCAACTGGACCATCAATCACTACCTGCAAACCCTTCACAGCAGTGAAAACATAAACGGCGCCCCAGTAGCCGCCAGCGCGATCGTGGTCTAGGACTAGCATTAGCCCATCTCCTCAGCTTTTTGTTTGGCTTTCGCTTTTTCCATGCGACGCCTTACATCCGCTTTAAATTCAGGACGATCAACTGGCACAGATTCCCAAACACCAGTTGCATGATCTTTGCCTACGCCTTCAAAGAAGGAATTCATAGCATCAAAGCGATCTTGGTTTGCTAAAGCAGCGTTGATCACTTGAGCTAAAGAACCAGCACCAGCAGCCCCCATTAATGGTCGCGCTGAAATTAAGTTCGTGAAATACAAAGATGGAATGGCCAATTCTTTAGCTTTTTGAACCACTGGGGTTGTACCAATGACTAAATCTGGCTCGAACTCTTTCATTGCCGCCAGATCCTGCTCGAGTGAAGCGCGATACTCAACATGCACGCCGTGTTGCTCTAGCCAATCTAAGTCGCTACTACTCCAAACGGTCTTCGGACATGCTGTACCTACATAACGCACGTCTGCACCACTTTCTACCAATAAACGGGCTACTAGCAACTCAGAGCCTTCATAGCCACTCATCGTGATTCTGCCTTTGATAGGCTTTGCTTTTAATGCAGCCTGAATCATTGGTAAAAACTTAGATTTGGCATTACCAATTTTTTCCGCGCTTACTCCAGAGGCAGCTCCAATATTTTCTAACCATTGGGCTGTACCTTCGTAACCAATCGGGGCGGAACCCACAACGGTTCTGCCAGCACTTTCAAACTCACGAATACTCGCTGTATAAAACGGATGTATTGCAGCGACCACCTTAGAATCCAAGGCCTGATAGAGTTCACGCCATTCTCTAGTAGGCACCACAGGGCCAACTGCTAAATCCATTGTCTCGAGCATCATGCCAATGCTAATTGGGTCTACCGGGAACATTTCGCCGAGCAAGGTAATGGTTGGTTTATCAGAAACACCATTACGTGGTGCCGATACCGGCCCACTCTCAATCTCTGTACGCGCATAGCGCAACATGGCGCTTGCTAAAACATCTTTTGCTTCTGCATGGGTTGGAACACCAAAGCCTGGAACATCAATACCAATGATACGTACGCCATTAATTTCTTTTGGTAGTAGCTGTAATGGCACACCGCTAGCAGTTGGAACACATAAGTTAATGATGACGATAGCGTCGTAAAGCTCTGGATTGGCTTCTTTGTATACGGCATCGCGAATATCTTCGAAGAGCTTGCCGGTAACTAATGACTCTGAGTTAAATGGGACGTAACCAACACTACGGCGAGCACCATAAAAATGTGATGTAAAGGTTAGGCCATATACACAACAAGCTGAACCAGACAAAATTGTCGCAGTGCGACGCATTCTTAAGCCAACACGCAATGATCCAAATGCAGGGCACATACTTTGCGGCTGATCGTGCGGACCCTTAGGATAGTCTTTCGCATACTGCCCTAAGATCTCACTCTTATTGGCAGACTTAGCCGCGGCTAACAAATCTTCCGCTCCTGAGTGACAGGAAATCCCAGACGTATTATTGGTCTGATCTTGAATCGGAATGACTTTATTGGATTTCACGATGAGTTCGCTCTTTACGCTTTGTCGTAAATCACTTCGAGAGTCGGCTTAATCACTTCATTTTTGCCAACCATGTCAAAAATCGTTGCAGGCTCAAGTACCACGTCTCTACCCACTTGATTGGCTGCAAATAAACCCAGCAAATCATCTGGACTCATTGGGTTGGGTCTTACTGGAGGAGCCGCAGCAACATTACTCGCTAGACCCTCAAAGAGTGGGCCCCACTGTGAATCAGGCTTCCCAATAATTTCGTAGCTAGCACTCTTTCTGCGAATGTCATCATTCGCAGGGATAACAGATAACACCGGAATACCAACTTGCTCAGCAAATGCGGTCGCCTCGCCGGTACCATCATCACGATTAATCACCATGCCTGCTACACCAACATTGCCACCCAACTTACGGAAATATTCCACTGCTGAACAAACATTATTTGCAACGTATAAGGATTGCAGATCATTACTAGCAACTACGATCACCTTTTGGCACATATCTCTAGCGATTGGTAGACCAAATCCGCCGCAAACTACGTCGCCCAAGAAGTCTAGTAAGACGTAATCAAAACCCCAATCATGGAAGCCTAATTTTTCTAGAGTTTCGAAGCCATGGATGATTCCCCGACCACCGCAACCACGACCGACTTCTGGACCTCCAAGCTCCATCGCATAAACGCCATCACGCTTGAAGCAGACATCTCCAATCTTGACCTCTTCGCCTGCTAATTTCTTTTTGGATGAAGTCTCAATAATGGTTGGACAAGCTTTGCCACCAAACAATAATGAAGTGGTGTCACTCTTAGGGTCACAACCGATTAGCAATACTTTTTTTCCCTGCTGGGCCATCATGTATGACAAGTTAGCTAGCGTAAAACTCTTGCCAATACCACCCTTGCCATAAATCGCAATTATCTGGGTCTCTTTTTTGATTTCACCAGTGTGCACTTGGTCCGGCTCAACAGCAGCCTCTTTTTTTAGATTCGTAAATTGAATCGTGATTTCTTTTGGAACATTTGGCGCATTCATAATGCTTCTCTCCAATCAACAACCATTTTGAGACAGCTAGGATCTTCAAACGCAGTACGATAGACTTCATCGATTGAAGAAGGCTTACGATGATGGGTAATCAAGCCACTAATGCTTAATTTTCCGTTTGTAATCAGTTGCTTTACATCCATTAAATCTTGAGGAGTCCACTGAGCAGCAATCCGGAATTTCGCTTCCTTCATAAATGCCTTAGGAAAATTAAACTGGATGTCTTTTTCGTAAAAACCTGCGAGTGTTACTTCGCCACCAACTTGTAATTGGCCAATTAATTTATTCAATACGCTGACTTGTCCACTTGCATCACAAATATTTTTATATTTATTTTCTTGATCATCGCAAGGGTGAAGCACCGTATAGCCTTCTGCCCCATGCATGCGATCTGCATCAATTTCCCATACCACGGGCTGATGACCTAAAAGCACGGCAATCCTGGCAATCAATCTTCCTAACACTCCATGCCCCACAATAAGATCGGGCTGCAATGCTTTTTTGCCTTGAGTGACATGGTAGGCAGTAGCTGCAAGTGCTAGCAACACACCCTCTTCTCCAATTCCCTCAGGAAGCGCAACCGCTCTATCACTGGGCACCACAACATGAGATGCAGCTCCACCAAACAAACCCTTCACATCTCCAAAACATTTAGCACCAGGTACAAATACTCTTTGATGCAGATCGAGTGTGGATTTTTTTCCAACTCGAGTGACTCTGCCGACAGACTCATATCCAGGAACTAATGGATAGCCCATGCCTGGAAAATCTGGCATTGTTCCATTCCATAGTAATTTTTCAGTACCCGTGCTGATGCCGCTCCACTCAATTTGAATGACAACATCTGTATCCGTTGGCTCATCCAACAATAGGCGTTTAAGCCTGAGTTCCCGAGGGCTCTCAAGCAAAACAGCTGTTGAATGGAGTTGACTTAGCATGTGTATATTTTAATTTACTTTCTTTATGTAAACTAATTTATACACATAAATAGGGATAGTCATTAGTAATTACCCTGATTTATTTACTAATTAACAAAACTTGGGCATTAATTGGCATGCTGCAGGGCAACATTTTTACCCCTTTAAATCCAGCATATGAAGCCAAATGACTGATTTCTTGCATAGTTCTTGGCCTTCCCCTGCCCATGGCTAATAAATAAAAGCCGAAGTAGGCATGTCCCATTGCCGGATGATCAGGTGTATCAGCCATAGGTTCAGCGACCAACAGCTTGCCTCCGGCGGGTAAAGCATCAAATATGGACTTTAATAATATTTTTACCCGCTCATCATCATGATCAAAAATCACTCGTACCAAAGTAATCAGATCTGCGCCCTGCGGTAAAGCGTCTTTAAAGAAATCGCCCCCATGCACTTCAATGTCTTGATGATCTGGAGTCAGCGCAAAACTATCTTTAGCAAGATTAACAACACCCGGGAGATCGAATAGTTTTCTTTTGAGTTGCGGTGCATTCACGAAAACATGCTTTAAAAAAGTACCTTGTCCCCCACCAACATCCAATAAGCATTCATGCTGAGAAAAATCATAAGCATCGACTACTTGGTCTGCCACCAGAGGCAAGGAGGCCGACATCAAATCAGAATAACTTTTGACACGTTCTTTATCTTTTAAGGCCTCTTGATCTTGTTGATCAGGGGAAACATAAGGCCAAAATTTTTCCATCTTCTTGATTTCAATATCGCCAGATAGAAGACGTAAAGGATCACGTAGATCGTCATATAAAACAGTATGGTGCTCAATCATAGAAGACAGAGCGGTATTGCCAACCATTGGCGCACCTAATGTCCCTAAGCCATACCGGTTCTTAGATCGTATTTCTAAAAGTTCAATAGAGACCGCAGCATCTAATAATTTTTTTAGAGGCGTAACATCTAGAGCACAGACTCTTCTAATCTCATCCAAACTTAAAGGACCATCTTTTAATAGATTAAAAAGATTTAAGCGCACGCATGACAGGAGTATTTGTGTATAAACAAATCCAGCCATAACATCGAATAATTGATTGGCTCTTTTCTTGGCAATATTTTTTAGAAAAGGAATTTTGGCAACTCGATTTTGAAAACGAGCATCTGCAATCAATCGATCTTTTAAAATACAAAGCCTGTCCCAGAGGTTGTAGTCGCTCGGACTTTCCTCAATCGACAGGGACTGTATTTGTGCCATTGATCTACTGAGATTACTTATGCTGCTTGTCTTTGAATTGTGATGGCTAACTGCCTCTCTCCACGCTCAAACCAAGAAGAAGGCAATAGTCTCTCGGCTTCAAATGCAACTAGCTTTTTTAAATAACCATCACCTGGGCAGTTTGGGATTGAAGTAATTGCTTTACCAACCAAAAGATCAAAATGTTCTACAGCACCATTCAGTCCAAGCTCTCTTGCTGAACTGGGACGTTGATGCTCCTCATCTTGACCAGATGGTTTACCAAGGAACTGAGAGTCGCCTAATACGTCACGAATATCATCAGCAACTTGATAAGCTTCTCCTAACCATTCGCCCAAACCTTTCCATGTCTCCGCATCAGATCCGGCTGCCTGAGCACCCGCTGCGGTTGCTGCAGAGAAGAGTGCACCCGTCTTTGCTCGTTGGTAATCACTCAAAGCGGCTTGTGGCTCACACTCCCAAGCTTGTCCGGCGATAATTCCACAGGGTGCACCAACACCTTGCGAAACTGTTTTGATAATCGGTGCTAGTCTTTGCGCTGATCTCCTCGATGCAGAGGCAATCGTTTGATATGCCATCACGATTAGCGCATCGCCTGTCAGCACAGCCAATCTTTCTCCAAATTCTTTATGAACTGAAGTTTGACCACGGCGCATATCCGCGTTATCAAAGCAAGGCAAGTCATCGTGAACTAGAGACGCACAATGAATCATCTCAATTGCTATGGCACTTGCCATCGATAATTGTGGATCGTCATTTCCGCAAGCTTGAGCCACTGCTAAAGTAAGTTGCGGTCTAATACGGGCACCACCAGGAAAAACTGCATGTCTGATAGCTTTACTGAGTAAAGCTGGGCCTTTAGCTGACTCGTTTGACTTTAAAGCGTGTTCGAGTGCTCTCTCCAAATGCTTGATTGGTGACATGACTTTTGCCCTTTAAAAAGAATTCAATTACTTTGTCTAATTTAAAATACAATTTACTATGTAAAAAAATATAGACACTAATTCCGTTCATGTCAAACCAAAATATAAGGGTTTACCCTGATTAAGAGCATGTTTACAAGTATTCCAGAAGACTGGCCCAATCGATCTTTCAGTCGCAGTATTCAGGCGGGAGATCTAACTTGGCATGTGCAAGTTGGTGGCACCTCCCCAGTTCACGTTCTACTTTTACATGGTACAGGCTCTTCTGCACATACCTGGGGAAGTTTATTTACGGAGTTAGCCAAAAAATATACTGTCATTGCACCAGATCTTCCGGGTCATGGATTTACTAAAAATCTTGGGAACAAAAATCTTAACTTAGATGCATTAGCTGAAAAGTTAGCCGAACTTCGTGAGGCTCTCGATATTGGATATTTTGATCATATTATTGGTCATTCAGCAGGCGCAACGCTTGCCTTGAGTTATACGCTAAAGAATAAACAAGCAAAAACAATTATTGGCCTTAACCCCTCTCTCATTAGCCTGCCAAGTTTTTACAATAAATTTATCGCTCCATTTTTAAATCCGATAGTGACATCATCATTTTTCACTGCGGTACTTGCAGATCTACTACCGCATACCCGAATGATCGATAATCTTATTGATTCAACTAATACAAAGCTAGACATCGATAAACGCGCTAGGTATAAAACATTATTTAAAAATGCAGATCATCTCAATGGCTCTGTGAGCTTCATGGCAGGTACTGATATACCAAGCCTTCTAGAGCAGTGCAATCAGATTAAATCATCACTCACCTTTGTTCTAACTGAGGATGATGGCTGGATTCCAGCCCAAGCACTACGTAAGGTGATTAATCAATATTTCAATCAAGCAAAAATTATTGAAATACGGGGAGGACATATGTTTCATGAGGCAAATGAAAAACTTGCACTTGGATTTATTGAAGAAGCTTTAAGTGAAGAAGGAGAATGCCATGTCAGTACTAATTAGCATCTTGCTGTGTTTAGGCGCTCTTATTGGCCTAGGAATATTTATGAATGCTTATTTCCGAGGACAAAGGGTTCTTAAAAAATTATCTCAAAAGAGATACCATCAATAATTTGCTAATTGCATAGCAGCTTGGGATATCTTTTTACCCGAGCCAGATGAGCTCGTATAGGGCAGCGGAAAGTATTGTGCAGCCATGGCACTGGATAATTCCTGAGCCAATATCTCAGGCTTAGGAGAGGTATCTACAAATAAGAGTCGGTGATTTTTAATGCGTAACTCTTTAGCTGCCATTAAAGCATCGCTATGTGCACTCTCTCTACCGCCAACTCCATTTAGATTCACATTGGCCTTACCATCACTCATGATCACGATGATGGGGGTTAGGCCTTTACGCTCAAGGGAAATAGCCAGCTCATTAGCAGCACGTAGACCTGCTGCCAGTGGCGTACCGCCGCCGCCAGGCAATGTCGCTAAATTTCTTTTGGCTCTGACAAGAGAACGGGTGGGAGGCAAAACAATCTCCGCCTTTGCACCACGCATCGAAACCATGGCTACTTCATCGCGTCTTATATAGCATTGCGCTAACAACTCCTCTAACGCCCCTTTTGCCTCAGCTAAACGCTGTGTTGCGGATGAACCAGAGGCATCGACCAAGAAGATGGTTACCGTACCCCTTCTTCTTAAGTACTGTTTAATGTGCAGATCTTCGCTCCTAAAGTCAATCCGAGTACGCGCGATTTTCTGTTGCTCTCCATTCAACATCTGCCCCCTTAGACGTTGCCAAGGTATAGCAGCCCTAATACTTTTGAGAATATCTAGGCGCTTTCCATTTTGAGGTCTGCCCTTACGAGAAGTTAGCGGCCTGCCACTAAAAAAGTTTTTCTGTGTAGCGCCTGACTTACCTGAAATATTTGACGCTGACTTAGCAGTAAGTAAATTTTTCTTGGACTGACGCAATAGCTGGGGTGGAATCGAAGCCTTTACAGCCTCAACAATCATGTCCTCTAACTCCTCACTCGATGGTTGCTCTTCATTTGGCTGATCCAATGATTCTGAATCATTTTGTACATCGTCTGCTTGATTCTCTTCATCTTGAGCTTGATCCTGATCATCACGATTCTCTTCAGAACCTGGATCAGATTGATCCATCTCAGCATTCATATGCATACGCTTGGAGGGTGTATATACCAAACGGGCGGCATCAATGACTTCATCTTGACCAACCTCGGCCAGCCCCCTTAATGCAGCCAGAGTTTTTGCCGTCTCTAGCGCAAATTGATTTGCCCTGAAAGAGCTAACACCCAGACTAAGCCCAGCTTTTGTCATGACTTCCAAATAGTCATTACTACAGGTGATTGAAGGTAGGAGCTTCTTAGCCTTCGCAATATCGTCGCTATCCACTTCAAGAGTATCTTTGATCTCAGCTATCGATAATTGATCCAAGTAGAGCTCAAACGCCAATCTATCTAAAAGCCGAGCGCTGATAGCTTCGTCGGCATTATCAGACTCATCAAACGCGATGACGCCAAAGTGAGTAGCTACATCAACAGTATTTTTTTCATCGAGCGCCTGAGAGATTAGTGCAATCGCATGTAAATCCATGCGCTCTACCATGGGGAGTAAAAGAAGGTTGCCTTGAACTCGCTCCAATAGTCCCTTACTCATTACTAATGAGCCACTCTGTAAGCTTGCCTCTATATCTAATGCACCTGTCAACTGGTCTGCTGAGATATTGGCGGGAGCTTTTAATATCTTTGAGCCAACTGATGCAGTTAAATCTGTGAGGTATTTAAGCCATGTGTCTCTGACTGGGCCAAATTGGCTTTTAACCGTAACCCCTTTTAGTCCTCTGGGATTAATTGCCAGAAGAATGGCAATTAGATTGGCATCAAACCATGCTGATTGATCAGATTTCACTTTGATGGGGTTGCAAAAAACTCTTGCATAGCACGATCAATTCGTGAGCTCGAAGAACTATCGTCAAGCGGATTACGTCGTAGTCTGTGACCAAGAGCGAGTGGCGCAATTTTTTTCAAATGATTGAGGCTTGCCTTCTTCTTACCCTCAAACGCTGCTAAGGCTCTAACCCCCCGTAGCAGAGTTAACTCACCCCTCAATCCATCTGTTCCCAAATAGGCGCAAAGCTTAGTAGCAAGCTCGAGTAAATTATCATCTACCTCAACCTTATCCAAGAGATTTTGAGATTTGCTAATTTTTTTCTTAAATTCTTCTTCTGGCTTTTTCCATGCAGCAATGAATTTCTCTGGATTTCTTTCAAACTCATCACGTCTTTTAATAATCTCAACGCGCTCTTTGAAATCATTTGGTGTTTTCACTTCAGTGGATAAACCAAAGCGATCCAACATCTGCGGACGCAGTTCGCCTTCTTCAGGATTACCACTACCGATCAATACAAAACGAGCTGGATGGCGGATGCTCAGGCCTTCGCGCTCAATAATATTTTCACCAGATGCAGCAACGTCAATCAATAGATCAACTAAATGATCTTCCAGTAGGTTTACTTCATCGATATAGAGATAGCCGCGATTTGCCTTTGCAAGCAATCCAGGTTCAAATGATTTAATACCTTGTGTGAGCGCCTTTTCGATATCCAAAGCACCAACGACCCTATCCTCTGTGGCGCCTAAAGGTAAGTCGACTACTGGTACAGGAATATTTTCAATTTTTAATTTGATGCCCTGCGCTTTTTTTGCTTCACAATCAATACAAAGTATTCTTGAATCTGGATTGCAATGGTATTGGCATCCAGCAATCGACTTCATAGAAGGTAGCAAGCCAGCCAAGGAGCGAATGGTGGTAGATTTTCCGGTTCCCCGATCACCAAAGATTAGTACGCCACCAATTAAGGGGTCAATAGTACAGAGTGTGATCGCCAGTTTCATTTCTACTTGCGAAACAATTGCTGTAAAAGGAAAATTAAGGGCCATTGCTATTCCAAAGCAAAATAATATTAAGGATGAAATTTAGTTTAGTCTAACTAAATGTTAATCTTGCGATTGATTATTAGGAATATCCTCTAGATATTGAAAATTTATTGACATTTATATAAATGTTATGCCCCAAACCCTACATTCTTCTCCCGCCCCTACCGCTAGCCCTGTCCAAACCCCCCAGGCCCCCAAGCGCCTGGTGATTGCCTCCCGCGAAAGTCGCCTTGCCATGTG